>ORMF010474017.1_pt1 | contig 482223 bp, 461 predicted proteins | sample 1779871 | NCBI WGS metagenome assembly ORMF01 (sample SAMEA104232316, study PRJEB22302) | groundwater metagenome | biome: forest; feature: aquifer; material: groundwater | place: USA | collected 2011-08-07 | depth 5.4 m | reverse complement strand
GGCAGGTCTCAGGCTCTCCCAACGTCTCGCCCTCCCTCAGAATCTCCACGATCTGCTCCGTCGTCTTTCGCTTCTTCATCCGACCCCTCCTTTCCGGCCCAAGGTATCAAACCTCTGGACCAGGTTGAGGGGGCAAGGTCAGTGGACCAAAGTCTTGGCCAGGCAGAGGCGCTGGCGCATGCCACGCGAGAGGGCCTTGATCCTGTCGCCGCCCTTCTCTCCCAGGCGGACCCGTTCGAGCAGGGCCGTGCAGCGGTCCTCCTGGTCGTTTGGGGGAACGCCATGGCAGGCCGCGAAGAACCTCAGGTAGTCCAGGACGCCCATCTCCTCGTAGAGCGCGAAGTCGTCGGCCATGTAGCCGATGAGGCGACGGGCCTCCAGGGGGCGGGTCACGGCGTCGATCCCGCCGATGCTCACCTGGCCGTGGGTGGGCTCCATCAGGGTGGCCAGGATCCTGAGCAGGGTGGTCTTGCCGGCGCCGTTGGGTCCGATCAGGGCGAAGACCGAGGTGGCGGGGATCTCAAGGTCCAGCCGCGCCAGGGCGGGCTGGGGGCCGCCGTAGCTGTGATGGAGGTCCCGGACCGAGATCGCGGCGTCCACTAGTCGAAGAGCCCGTAGCGCAGGATCCACCACAGGGCCGCGACGCCGTCCTTCCAGGTGATCTTCTTCCCCTGGCTGTAGTCGCGCCCGCTGTAGGAGATGGGCACCTCGTAGATCCTCGCCTTCAGGCGCGCCAGCTTCGCCGTGATCTCCACCTCGAAGCCGAACCGGTCCGTCTGCAGGGTGATCTTCGAAAGCACGTCGCGCCGCACGGCCTTGTAGCAGGTCTCCATGTCGGTGAGGTTGAGGTTGTTGAGCATGTTGGCCATCAGCGTCAGGCCCTTGTTGCCCATGTAATGCCAGAACAGCAGGACGCGGTGGGGCCCGCTCAGGAAGCGCGAGCCGTAGACCGCATCGGCCCGGCCGTCCAGGATGGGGCCGATCATGACCGGGAACTCCCGGGGGTCGTACTCCAGGTCCGCGTCCTGGACGATGACGATGTCCCCGGTGGCCCGCTGGAATCCGGTGCGCAGCGCGGCGCCCTTGCCCCGGTTCTTCTCGTGGAAGACGATGATCAGGGACTTGTCCGACGCAAGGCCCTGCAGCAGTTCCCGGGTCCCGTCCGTGGAGCAGTCGTCGACCAGGATGATCTCCTTCTCCACCCCGTCGAGCGGCACGGCCTTCACCCGCGAGAGGATCTCCTGCAGGGTGCTGCGTTCGTTGAAGACCGGGATGACGACGGAGAGCTTCATCGTCCCATCCTCACGGTGAGGACCATCAGGGTGCTCCGGACGCCTTCTTTGGAGGCGACGCCGAAGAGGTGGCCGTCCAGGCTGTTGGAGGAGGAGTCCAGGCCTCCCAACACGAGAGGGGAGTCCGGACGGGCCAGGACCGTGGTGCGGGCTTCCTCCAGGGAGATGCGATCGTCCGCAGCATTCCCATGGATGCGGCTGAAGCGCGGGGTCAGCTCCACGGAGACCAGGCCGTCGGCGGCGGGGGTCACGCGCACGGCCAGGGAGGCTCCCACGCGGCGCCTCTCCCATCCGGCGCCGACGAGCCGGCCCTGGAACACGAAGGGGACGAAGGACTGCTCCTCGCCGAGGAAGATCTCGGAGGCGCCCGGACTGGCGAGCACGGCCGTCACGAAGAGGGAATCACGGCCCCGGGTCCGCCCCGAGCGCTCCAGGGCGTTCACCTGGGCGGAGAAGCCCTCCCTGGCCTCGCCGGCGCGTCCCCAGTTCCCGATGTCGACGCGGCGGCCGACGTAGCGCCAGAGGATCTCGACGCCGGCGGCCTGGCTGGCGTCGTAGAAGATGCGGTCGACCGTCACCGACGCGTTGCCGGGGCCCGGGTTGCGCGTGCCCTGGTCCAGCCAGAGGCGGCTTTCGCGCTCCAGGGGGCTCTCGGACCCGCGGGGGGCGGGGCTTGGGCAGCACCCGGCCAGGAGCGGGCAGGGGAGAAGCAGCAAGGCCAGCAGGCTTCGTCTGGTTTTCATGGTGCCGCGCCGAGTATAGCCGGGCCCGGCCCTCATCCGGTAGGATGGACGCCTCTATGGAGCTGGATCCCGGTTTCCTTCCCCGAGGCGGGCTCAGCGTCCCGGTGCTGACGGCCCTGGACGCCTCCGGGGGCCTGGACGAGGCTTCCCAGCGCCGCCTTCTGAGGCACGTGCTTTCCGGAGGCTCCGGAGCCGACATCGTCTTCGCAGGCGGGACCACGGGAGAGGCCATGGCGCTGTCCGATGGCGTCCGTCGGGCGCTTTTGGAATGCTGCGTCGACGAGATGCGCGGGATGGAAACCGGCCCGTCCCGTCGAGCAGAACTCTGGGCCGGCGTCACGTCCCGGGACGAGGCCGGGACCCTGGCCCTGCTGGGACACGCCGTGAAGGCGGGGGCGGATGCCGTGGTGATCGCGCCGCTCTCCATCGCCGGGCTCGAGGGCGAGGGCCTGCTGCGGTTCTTCCGGCGCGGGGTCCGAGAGGTCCTGGAGGCCTCCGGCCGCATGATCCCCGTTTTCCTCTACGACAACGCCGACATCGCCGCAGATCCCAGGGTCCCCCACCTCAGGACCGCGACGGTGAAGCAGCTGAGCCGCCTGGGTTTCGTGCGCGGGGTCAAGGTCTCCGCGCCGATGCCGGTGCTGGGCAATTATGCCAAGGCCGCCCGCCACTTCCATGCCCGCGGGGCCTTCGGGATCTACGTCGGCAACGCCCGTCTCGTCTTCGAGATCTTCGACACCGACAAGGGCCCCTTCCGCCGCCATATGGACCGCTTCCTGCTGAACGCCTCCCTGCCGGTGGGGGTGGTGGCGGGGCAGGCGAACCTGTTCCCCCGGGAGTGGCAGGATGCCTGGAGGGTCTCGGTGGGCGGGGACGATGAGGAGGCCTCCCGGTACCGCGTGGCCTTCGAGAAGCTGAGCCAGGCCTGCCGTCCCGCCGGAGGGCCGCGGGCCCTGGCCTGCCTCAAGCGGGCCCTGCATCAGGGGGGCATCCTGGCCTCGGCCAGCCTGGCACCGGGGACCCCGACCCTCTCCTCCTCGGACGCCGAGGCCTTCGACCTCGGCCTTGCCGGGGTGAAGCGCCTCCTGGCATCCTCTCCGGCACGCTGGCGCACCCCCTGGCCCGAACCCGAAAAGGTGATTGCATGAAGAAGCCTTCCCCCGGCAACTCCTGTCTGGCCGCCGCCGCAGAGGCCCTGCTCCGTACGGCCGAGGCCGCCGACGCCGGAGGCATCCGTTCCGCCGCCTCCCTGCTGGCACGCCGGATCCGTGCCGGAGGGCGCCTCCATCTCGCGGGAGTGGGCAAGGCGGGCTTCGTCTCGGCCCGCGCGGCCGCGACGCTCTCGAGCTGGGGCGTGCCGGCCCAGGTCCTGCATTATGCCGATGCCCCCCACGGGGACCTGGGTCAGACCGGGCCCAGGGACGCCGCCATCCTGGTCTCGAAAAGCGGGGCCAGCCGGGAGATCGTGGACCTGGCGAAGGCCCTGCGCGCAAGGCGTCTGCCGTTGATCGCCGTGACGGGGGCGCCGCATTCGGCGCTGGCGCGCTCCTGCGACAGGGTGCTGGCTCATCCGTCAGTGACGGAGGGCGGGCCCTGGGGTCTTGCCCCGATGGCCAGCCTCCTGGCCGAGGCGGCCCTGCTGGATGCCTTGATCACGGAGCTGGTGACCGTCCTGGGGGGAAGGCCGCGGGACTTTGCCGCCCATCACCCCGGAGGGACCCTGGGACGTCGGGCGGCCCGGCTAGCGCGGCAGCGCTAGTCCCCCGTCATGTTGGGCACCGCCACCACGCCCTTGTCGTCCGTGTGGAGGACATAGCTCCGTCGGCTGGCGTTGGCCCTCAGGTCGGTGTACTCCCGCAGCGGACGGATGCCCTCCTGGTAGGCCCGGTAGAGTTCGGGACCCAGGAGGGCCAGGGCCTTGTTGTCCGTCTGGAGACGCTCCTGCTCGAGATACAGCCGGGTCTGGTCCGACGTCAGCTTCTCGCGCATGGCGCGCACGAAGACGGCATCGAGTTTGAGGGCGGACTCCTTCAGGAGATCCCGCATCCCGTCGCGCTGAACCTTCGTCAGGGTCCTGCCCTTGAAGATCTGCTCCGTCATGTCGTAGGGCTTCTGCGCGCTCTGCTCGATCAGCTCCTGAAGCCTGGCCTGGACCTTGGGATCCTCGAGGGCGGCCAGGAGATCGGCGGTGCGGGCGGAAGGGGCCTGGCCGGCCGGCTCCGTCCTGGGGGTCGCCGGCACGTCCCTCCTCTCCGGCTTGTCCGGTCCGCCGGGAATCGGGGCTTGGTGGGCCGGACGGGCGGACGGGGGCTCCGGATCCCGGCGTTTCCACAGGGCGATCTCCGCCTCCAGGCGGTTCAGGCGTTCGACGGAAACCGGGTCTTCCACGGAGGCCGGAGCCGGGGAGGCGGCCAGGACCGGCCGCGAGGAGGCCTGATTCTTCCAGAGGGCCCAGCAGGTCGCGCCCAGGGCCACGCAGGTCATCAGGGAGAGCGCATGGAGGGCGGTCTGGAGGCGGCTCATCGGGAGGAGGGAGCCTCGTCCGGCCCCGGCCACGTCCCCTCCGCTTCGCCCAGGCTCTCCTCCATCCAGCGGTCGGTGGATTCCCTCCAGGGGCGGATCCCCTCCTGGTAGGTCTGGAATCTTTCGGGACCGAGGATGGTCAGGGCCTTCTGGTCGGTCTCGATCCGCTGCTGCTCCACGGCAAGCCTGGCCTGTGCTGGCGTCATCTCGTCGGGCACCTTGCCGAAGATCGCGGTCACCTTCTGGGCCGTCTCCCCCAGGAGCCTGTCCATCTCCCTGCGCTGCTCGTCGGGGAGGGGGTTGCCCCGGAAAATCCGGGCCGTCATGCCGGACTCGTCCTGGCCGGTCTCCTGCGCCAGTTGCTGGAGCCTGGCCTGGACCTTGGGATCGTCCAGGGCAGCCAGGGCTGCGGCCCTCACCTTGGGATCGCCGAGGGTCTCCAGGAGGTTGGCCTGGATCTTGGGGTCGCTCAGGGCGGCCAGCAGTTCCGCCGGCGAGGAGGGGGGGCGAGGCGCGGCCGGTGCGGGAGGCTGGGCGGCAGGAGGTTCCGGTCTGGCATCCTCGACGCTGGACAGGCGCAGACGCAGGGAGGCGATCTGCTCTTCCAAATGCTGGATATGCCGGATGCTTCTGGCCGAGCCGGGGTCCTCCGGGAGGGGGGCGGCTGCTTGTGTCTTGCCTTCTCCGGAAGGGGGCAGGGGTGCCGGCCTCTGCCAAAGGGCCCAGCAGGTCGCGCCCAGGGCGATCGAACAGGACAGGGAGAGCGCGTGGAGGGAGGTCTGAAGGCGGTTCACGCTTCCAGTATGACGTGCGGGAGGTCCGGATTAATCAAACGAAGTCCAAAAAAATCGCCCCTCCCGTTTGAAGGGGAGGGGCGATGTGCGATCCGAAGCGTTCCGCACGGGTCCGGTCCGGTCTAGTACATCCCGCCTGCGCCTGCGCCGTGCCCGCCGCCATGGGCGGGGGCGGCCGGCTTCTCCTCGGGGATGTCGCTGACCATGGCCTCGGTGGTCAGGAGCAGGGTCGCGATGGAGGCGGCGTTCTGCAGGGCGGTGCGGACCACCTTGGTCGGGTCGACGATCCCGGCCTTCAGCATGTCCGTGTATTCACCCTTGGAGGCGTCGTAGCCGAAGGAGCCCTTTCCGGCGCGCACCTTCTGGACCACGATGGGCCCGTCCACCCCGGCGTTCTCGGCGATCTGGCGAAGAGGGGCGTCCAGGGCCCGGCGCACGATGTCCACCCCCACGGCCTCGTCGCCGGGGAGCTTGAGCTTCTCGAGGGCCCTGCTGGCCCGGATCAGGGCTACCCCGCCGCCGGGCAGGATGCCTTCCGCAGCCGCGGCGCGGGTCGCGTGCAGGGCGTCCTCCACGCGGGCCTTCCTCTCCTTCATCTCCACCTCGGTGGCGGCGCCCACGTTGATCTGGGCCACGCCCCCGGCCAGCTTGGCCAGGCGCTCCTGGAGCTTCTCCTTGTCGTAGTCGGAGGTGGCGTTCTCCATCTCCCGGCGGATCTGGGCGATGCGGCCCTGGATGGCCTCGCTGTCCCCGGCGCCCTGGACGATGGTGGTGTTGTCCTTGTCGATCGTGACCTTCTTGGCCCGTCCGAGGTCGGCGATCTCGACGTTCTCGAGCTTGATGCCGAGGTCCTCGAAGATGGCCTTGCCGCCGGTGAGGATGGCGATGTCCTCGAGCATGGACTTGCGGCGGTCCCCGAAGCCGGGGGCCTTCACCGCGGCGCACTGCAGGATGCCGCGGAGCTTGTTCACGACGAGGGTGGCCAGGGCCTCGCCCTCGACCTCTTCGGCGATGATCAGGAGGGGCTTGTTGGCGGAGCGGATCTTGTCCAGCAGGGGCAGGAGCTCCTGGATGCTGGAGATCTTCTTCTCATGGATGAGGATGAAGGGCTCCTCGAAGACGGCCTCCATCTCCTCGGGGTTGGTCGCGAAGTGGGGCGAGAGGTAGCCCTTGTCGAACTGCATGCCCTCCACCCACTCGACCTCGGTGGTGAGGGACTGCCCCTCCTCCACGGTGATCACCCCGTCCTTGCCGACCCGCTCCATGGCCTCGGCGATCATCTCGCCGATCTCGGGGTCGTTGTTGGCGGCGATGGTGCCGACCTGGGCGATCTCCTTCTTGTCCTTGATCTTCTGGCTCATCGACTTGAGCTCGTCGACGATGGCCGTCACGGCTTGGTTCACGCCGCGCTGGATCGCGATGGGATTTGCGCCGGCGGTGACGTTCTTCATGCCCTCGTCGAGGATGGCCTCGGCCAGCACGGTGGCGGAGGTCGTTCCGTCGCCGGCGATGTCGGAGGTCTTGGAGGAGACCTCACGGACCATCTGGGCGCCCATGTTCTCCCAGGGGTCCTCGAGCTCGATCTCCTTGGCGACGGTGACGCCGTCCTTGGTGACCGTGGGGGACCCGAAGGACTTCTCGATCATCACGTTGCGGCCTCTCGGCCCCAGCGTGACCTTGACCGCACGGGCGAGCTTCTTGACGCCGTCGCGGGCCTTGGCCCGGGCGTCCTGGTTGAAGATGATCTTCTTGGCTGTCATAGGGGATCCTTTCTCTTGATTCGGTCTACTTGGCCTTGGCTTCGGTTTCCACGATGGCCAGGACGTCGTCCTCGGTGAGGATGAGGTGCTCGACGCCGTCGACCTTCACTTCGGTGCCGGCATAGGAGTTGAACAGGACGCGGTCCCCGGCGCTCACCTGGGGCTTGGCGCGCTCCCCGTTCTCGAGAAGCTTGCCGGTCCCGACCGAGATCACCTTGCCCTCCTTGGGCTTCTCCTTGGCGGTGTCGGGCAGGACGATGCCGCCCTTGGTCTTCTCCTCGGCGTCGAGGCGCTTGACCAGGATCTTGTCATTCAGGGGTCGGATCTTCATCTTCTCAACCTCCTCTTTTTCGCTTCACGGCCCAATGGGGACGAACCTGTCTCACCCTCCTGTTTGCAGTACTTATACCATCCATATCCTGTTTGAACGAATACCGTAACCCATTTTGAATAAATAAGATATGCAATTATATTGCATCATGCCGAGACGGCCATTGATGCCATTTAGGCATGAATAGTATTTTGTAATAAATCAAACGGTCAATTAGGCATGAAATAAGCCCTGAGGGGATGGCATTGACCCTGCCGATAGAGAGGGGTACCATGGCCCTGATGTCCTCCTTGCCAGCCTCCCAAGAGGACCTTCGGCTGGCCATCCAGGATGCGGTGCGTTCGGTCGCCGAGGATTTCCGGCGCCGTAGCCCCAGACCCATGCCCTTTGCGGCGGCTGAGCCCGAGACCCAGGTGGCAGTGGCCGAACCCGAAACTCAGTTCGAAGGTCCGGATCCGTTGGAGGGGCAGACCATCCTGATGGTGGACGACGAGGAGGCTGCCGCCGCCCAACCGGTGGACGCCTCCTTCGAAGAGGATCGAAGGAGCGTGGAGGAGGCCCTCGGCATCGCAGCGCCCGCGGCGCCTCCCTCTGCGGCGGTTGCGGAGGAAGCTGACGCGCCGCCGCCTTCCATCCCCTCCGCCTCCCCCCTGGTCGAGGTGACGGAGCCCACGATGGGCGCCCGTCTCCTTATTTTCTCCTGGACAGCCCTCATCCGCGTCCTTAGCATCCTCGACCTCGCGGTCCCGGCCCCCTTGCGCAGGCACAAGCCCCTGCTGGGCCGGATCGGGATGGCCCTGACAAGCCTCTCCGCCGCGTTCCTGGTCGGGATGGTCCTGACGAAATTGTTGAAGGGAGAGCCATGAGCACGACTTTTGTGAAGCGTCAGGATGCCAAGCCCGGATGGCTTCTCGTGGATGCCGACGGCTTGGTCCTCGGCCGCCTGGCGGCCCGGGTCTCCCGGATCCTGCAGGGCAAGCACAAGCCCGGCTACACCGCCCACGTGGACTGCGGCGACTACGTCGTCGTGGTCAATGCGGCCAAGATCGTCATCACCGGCTCCAAGCTGGAACAGAAGGAGTACCTCTGGCACACGCGCTGGCCGGGCGGGCTGCGCAGCCGCTCCCTGCAGGACGTGATGGAGAAGGATCCCCCCGAGGCCATCCGCAACGCGGTCCGCAAGATGCTTCCCAAGACCCGCCTGGGCCGCGCGATGTACAAGAAGCTGAAGGTCTACACCGGGCCCCAGCACCGCCACGGGGCCAACAACCCCGTGAAGTACGTCCTGCCCGAGTAGGGCGCCTCCTACTGCGCCGGCCGGCCTGATTCCTCCAGGTTGAGCTGTTCCCTCATCTCCGGGGTGATGCGGGCGTCGCCCTGCATCCCCAGCAGTCTGCCCAGCATCGCCTTCTTACGGGGCTCGGCCTCTTCCGAGAAGAGCTGCCACAGGCCGTCCTTCAGGTGGGGGACCAGGGGAACCCTGTGGGTGTCGAGGTAGGTCCCTGCCCCGAGGTCCCAGAGCATGACGGCCTCTTCCACCGAGGCTCCCCGAAGGGCCTCCACGTAGGCGTCCTGGGCGTCCTGTTTCAGAAAGAGCTCCCCGCACAGTTCCCGGGCTAGGGCACCGAGCCGTTCCCGTTCCGCCGTGGCGGGATCCTCGTCCGCCTGCCGGAAGCGGCGGCTGGACTGGAAATCCGCCAGGCTCCTCCGGTGCTGGTCCGCGGCCCAGCCGAGCATCTTCTTGCGCCAGGTCTCCGTCGCGCCGGAAGCGCCTGGCGTCCGATCCGCCGGCGGCGCCTGCAGGGCCTGCTGGAGGGAGGCCTCCAGGCTCTCGCGCCTGCGGTTCTGCTCGGCGATCTCCCTGCGCAGCATCTCGACGCGGGCCTCCGAATCCTTGAGGGCGGCGGTCAGGTCCCTGAGTTCGGCTGAGAGTCCGGGGTCGACGGCCGGAGACGGAGGGGCGGAGACCGCCTTGGCAGGGGAGTCTGGGCCGGTCGCGGAGCGCCCCAGCAGGAAGCCGAGGGCCAGGAGAAGGAGGGCGGCCAGGATGGCGAGGGGGGCTTTCACGTAGGCCTACTCCCCCAGCTCCCACAGGGCCACGGTCCCGTCGAGTCCGGAGGTGGCCAGGAGCTTCCCGTCGGGGCTGAAGGCCGTCTCCAGCACCCCGCCCTCGTGGGCCTTGAGCGTGCCGTTCGGCTTCCCGGAGCCGGCTTCCCAGAGGCGGACCGTGCCGTCCATGGATCCGGAGGCCAGGAGCTTCCCGTCCCGGGAGAAGGCCAGGGCGCGTGCCTGCTGGGTGTGGCCTTCGAACGTTTGGGTTTCCTTCAGAGTCTTGAGATCGTAGAGGCGAATCTTCCCACTCCCCTCGCCGACGGCAAGCCGCTTGCCATCCGGGGAGACGGCCAGGGGGCCTCCGGGAGTCTCGACCTTGGCCAGGAGCTTTCCCGTGGCAGGGTCCCAGAGCGTGATGCCCCCACCGCCTTGGACGAGGAGGCCCTTGTTGGCGTCCGGCGTGAAGGCCAGGAAGGAGGCCTTGCCGGTCTCAGCGGGGAGGCTGCGTAGGGCGGGCCATTCCTTGCCCGGCTTCGGGGGGGCTGTCAGGTCGCGGAGGTTGACCCGACCTTCGGCGTCGATGGTCGCGAGGAGCTTCCCGTCCGGCGAGACGGCCAGGTCGTTGCCCGTGTCGGGGATGGGCTTGTCCCCGACGACCTTCATCGAGAAACCGCCCTGGTTGCGGAAGAAGGGGGCGGCGAGCTCGGCCTCCGTCGCGTTCCAGTTGCGCGCCCCCTCGCTGCCGATGGAGAAGAGGGTCTTGCCGTCGGGGCTGAACTCCAGGTCATAGGTGACGAACATCTCCCCGGCGTGGTCGTCGTCCATGCTGCCCAGGCGATCCCCCGAGGGGATCTCATGGAGGAGGATCAGAAGTCCGGGGCCGGAGAGGGCCAGGGTCTTCCCGTCGGGGGAGATGGCCAGGCCGGTCGCCAGGGATCCCGTCTGGATGCGCTGGATCTCCCGGGCGGCCTCAGGGGCCGGCTTCTCCTCGCAGAGGGCGGGAAGGATCAGGCCGAAGAAGGCGACGGAAAGGCCGGGCAGGGTCCAGGTGCGCATGGGCAGCCTCCGGGGGTGGAGACGCCAGTATACGAAGTCGGGAGTCCCTATCGCGTCAGCGTGATGACGTCTCCGACCTCAAGGGCTGGAACCTTGGAGACGTTAGGCATCCAGGTCCCAGAGGCCTCGTCGTTCCAGACATTCTCGATCCGTAGAGTGCCAAGGGTGATGGGGTCCTCCTCTACTTCGCCCTTCTCCTCGGTGACCATGAAGCCCCCCTCGATCTTGGTGCGTTCCGCGAGGAGTTCCCGGAGTACCGCTCGCGCGACTTGGGTCGATGTTCCATGGATGAAGAACACGTCCCCCTCCTTCACCCCGTCGTCCCCCCCGAGGTTGATCATGACCGTCCAGTCCTTCACGCCCGTAACCTTTCCGGTGAGCGCGACCTTGGCGGCATCAGGGTTAGGTTGGGGCGCCGGCGGGATGGAGAGGGCTTTGGTGAGTCGAGCCTCAAGGCTTTGACGGCGAAGGTCCTGTTCGGTGATCTCCTTGCGCAGCATCTCGACGCGGGCCTCCGAGTCCTTGAGCCGGGCGGCCCATTCCGCGACATCCGTCTCCGGGGCCGGGATCACGGCGGGAGTCTTCTGGATGGAGAGAGGGGGTGGCTGAAGCCTCAGGGCGTAGCCTGCCAGGAATCCCGCGCCGAGGATCAGGATGGCCGCCGCGGCCGTCTTGAGCCCACTGGAAAGCACAGCGCCGGCGAGCGGCGCGGCCAGGGGAGCCGGGCCCGAGGCCACCAGCAGGGGCATGGAGGCCAGGTTTCCCGAGAGGGTGGGCGGGACCGGCGCAGGCGGGACGGCGGCCAGGGCGTCCTCCAGGCTGACGACGCCCAGGACCGCGCCCAGGGCGAGGAGGCGGCTGCGCAACTGCTCCAGTCCGGATCGCACCCGGCCGGCGGCCGTGCCGATGGGTACTCCCGCGGCGGAGGAGACCTCCGCGTAGGTGAGACCCTGGAGGCAGCGGAGGGTGACGGCGATCCTCAGATCCTCAGGCAGGGACTGAAGCTCTTCCAGAGCCAGGTCGGCCAGCTCTTTGCGGACGGACTCCTGTCCGGAGCCGACGGCTTCTGTCGTAAAGGCTGCACGCTGGCGGGCACGGAGGCTTTTCTCCGCACGCAGCCATTGGAGGGCGGCGTTCACGGCGACCCGGTGGACCCAGGCCCGCTCGGAGGAGATCCCCTCGGGAGTCCCTCCCTCGAGCAGGGAGAGGAAGACGGACTGGGCCACGTCCTCGGCCGCGGCAGCGTCCCCCAGGATCCGCAACGCGGTGTTGTAGACTGGGGCCTGATAGAAGCGGACCACCTCGGCGAAGGAGGAAGGGGTCCGCTCGCGTGCATGCCGGGCCAGGGGGGTGTCCACACTCTCTAGGATGCAGCGCCCTTCCGATTTTTCGGAAGAAGTTGACGATTTTTCGTTACAGGAGTCCCCGGACGTTCACGGGAAGATCAGCGTCTGGGCAGGAACGCCTTCTCCACCGCCTCGCAGAGGAGGTGGATGACGGCGATGTGACATTCCTGGATGCGGGGGGTTTCGCGGCTGGGGACCTTGAGGATCTCGTCGGAGAGGGCGGCCAGGGGCTCTCCCGGTTCTCCGGTCAGGGCCAGCACCACGGCGCCCAGCTTCCGCGCAGCACGGGCGGCCTCCAGCACATTGGGGGATTTCCCCGAGGTGGAGATGCAGACCAGGACGTCCCCGCGGCGCACCAGGGCCTCGACCTGGCGGGAGAAGACGCGTTCGAAGCCCAGGTCGTTGGCGATGGAGGTCAACGCCGAGCTGTCCGTGGTCAGGGCCTGGGCCGGCAGGGCGCGGCGCGTGCGGTCGGAGTAGGTCCCGACCAGTTCCGCGGCCAGGTGCTGGGCGTCGGCCGCCGAGCCTCCGTTGCCGCAGGCATAGATGCGGCGGCCCGCCTTCAGCGTGCGTACCAGCAGGGCGCCCATGCGGTCGATGCGGGCGGATTCCTTCCGGGCCAAGAGGCCCTTGAGGCGGGCGCCTTCGCGCAACGCTTTTGCCGTCTCGCTCATGCAAGCCTCGCGGCGGTCGCATGGCCCCTGCGGCGCGCGGGTGAGGCGGGCAGGGCCTTGATGCGGGCGATGAGGCGGGAGGAGGACGCGCCGTCCAGGAGGTTCACCAGGGCCACGCGGCCTCCCCGGGCCTCGACCTCGCGGCGGCCGACGACGACGCCCCCGGCGTAGTCCGAGCCCTTGACCAGGACGTCGGGTCGGACGGCCCGGACAAGCCTCAGTGGGGTCTCCTCATCGAAGAGGACCACGTCGTCCACGGAGGCCAGGCCGGCGAGCAGGGCGGCGCGCTCGCGTTCCGGGACCAGGGGCCGCCCGGGGCCCTTGAGGCGGCGCACGGAGCGGTCCGAGTTGAGGCCCACGACCAGGCGGTCGCCCTCGGCGCGGGCCATTTCCAGCAGCTTTACGTGGCCGGCGTGCACCAGGTCGAAGCATCCGTTGGTGAAGACGATGCGGCGGCCGGCCCGTTTCGCCTCCGCCAGGGCGGGACGGAGCTGGGCCAGGGTCTTGAGCTTGCCCGGCCCCTCGCGCATCTCGGAGGCCAGCTCGGTGCGGGTGACGGAGGCGGCCCCCAGCTTTCCCACGACCAGGCTTCCGGCCAGGTTGGCCAGGCGGGCGGCTGCGGCGGGAGAGTCCTTGCAGGCGAGGGACATCGCGAAGACGGCCAGGACGGTGTCCCCGGCCCCGGTGACGTCGTAGACGGAGCGGGCCCGGGCGCCCACGTGTTCCGCCCCGCCCTCCCAGAGGCAGGAGAGGCCCTCCTTGCTCCGGGTGATGAGGAGGATCTCGAGGCCCAGGTCTTTTCGAAGCGCCTGTCCGTAGTGGGCCACCGAGGCCGCGTCAGGCAGGGGCCGGCCGACGGCCTCGCAGGCTTCGGACAGGTTGAGGGAGAGCGCGGTGGCTCCGCGGTAGCGCTCCAGGTCCCGCTTGGGGCCGGCCACGACGGGGACGCCGCGCCGCGCGGCCTCCTTGAGGAGAATGGCGGCCAGGCCGTCGTCGAGGGCGCCCTTCGCGTAATCGGAGAGGATGAGGAGGTTCGCGCTTCTCAAGGCCTTCCTCGCGAGCGTGCGAAGGCGCCGGCTTCCGGCCGAGCTCGCGACCTCACGGTCCGCGCGGAGGATCTGCTGTCCGTGGGCCAGGAAGCGGGTCTTCACGGTGGTGGGGGCGGAGGTCTCCACGGCAAAGCGGGGGCTCACGCCGGCCTGGCGGGCCAGGGTTTTCAGCACGCGTCCGTCGGCGTCCCGGCCGACGCGGCCGACCAGGTCCACGCGGGCCCCGAGGGCGGCCAGGTTGGCGGCGACGTTGCCGGCGCCGCCGAGGCGGGCGTCCTCGTCCGTGACCCTCAGGACGGGGATGGGGCCTTCCGGGGAGATCCTCTCCACGGTCCCGAAGGCGTAGCGGTCGAGGATGAGGTCGCCGACGACGAGGGCGCGGAGAGGTTTCACCCGGTCCAGCAGGGACGCCATGGCGGGATCATAGTCGAAATCAGTGCTATAATGGACGGGTGCGCATCTCCTATGAAGCCATCGTGGCCGACTACGAAAAGGGGATCCAGACCACGCTGAGAGGCTTCCGTCCCGCCCAGGATTTCCTGGATACCTGGGTGCACGATGAGGACCCCGCGCGCAGCATCCTGAGCATGGTCGAGGCGGCCGAGCTGGGGGGGCTGCACGTGTTGGAGGTGGCCGTGGGTCCCGGGATCGCCGGGCGCGTCGACGCGAAACTCCTTGCGGAGATGCTGTCCAAGATCGGAAGGACCGTAGTCCGCCCCGAAGCCGGAGGCCTCCTGCTCCAGGTGACCTATGAGTGAGACGCTGGCGCCATACGGAGACTGGACGCGCATCCGCGCCGAATCCGGAGGGATGGCGCTGGAGGCCCAGGTGGATCCGGAGACCCATCGCGTGGTCGAGATCTCCGGCAACCATCCGTCCCTGGAGCCGCTCTGCCGGGTGAGCCGCGGCTACACCGTGCAGGACGTGAGTGAGCATGCCGTGATCCGCCTGGAAAGCCTCCTGAGGAACTCCTCCCGTCGCCCCGTGCCCGGGGTGGTCCAGCCCCAGAACGCAGGGGAGGCCTATCGCCAGCCCCTGCTCCTGGTCCGCGCCCTCCTCAAGGACTACCAGGCCAAAACCGGCTACAAGGTCCAGCCCAACTTCGAGGAGGGGCCGATCGGCCAGGCCTCCTCGGAGTGGGGGACGAGCACGCTGCCGGAGCGGATCCAGCGCATCCTGGCCGCCCTGCCCGAGGTCTGCTGCGATACGGGCGTGCTGCGCAGCCAGGTCCGGGTGGAGTCCGTCGCCGGTCCCCGGGTCACCCTGGGCCTGGATCCGGAGATCCCCGAGGCGGCCAAAGGGCGCTATCTCCTCCTGCAGGAGCTTCGCCTGCGAGCCGAGGTGGAGCCCCGCATCGAGCTCTTCCTGCACGACCGGAAGGATGCCAACGCCAAGCGCCAGGACGTCCTTCCTGCGGGCGGCGCTCCATGAGCGGGATGACCGACCATGCCGAGCTCATCCTCGACGGGACCAAGATGGCCTGGCACCTCGACCGGGTCCGCGCCTGGGAGCGCGGCGAACGTATCGCCCCCATCACCATCGACATGGCCCTGACCCGCGCCTGCAACTACGCCTGCGGATTCTGCTACGCCATGCTCCAGGAGAACGACCGCCAGGTCATCACCCAGAAGGTCATCTACGACTTCCTCGACGACTGCGCCGAGATCGGGGTCAAGGGCATCAGCCTGGTCTCGGACGGGGAGAGCACCATCTCCCCGGTCTTCATGGACACCGTGATCCGCGGCAGCCGCAATGGCCTCTCCATGGCCGTCGGCACCAACGGCTACGTCCTCACGAAGCGCAAGCTCGAGGAGATCCTGCCGCATCTCACGTATTTGCGCATCAACTTCTCGGGCGGGGAGCGCCAGCGCTATGCCGAGATCATGGGCGTGAAGCCGGAGTACTTCGACCGCGTCTGCCAGAACGTCCGGGACATGGTGGCCATCAAGAAGCGGGACAAGCTCAAGGTCACCCTCGGGCTGCAGATGGTGCTGATGCCGGAGTTTGCCGACCAGATCCTTCCCCTGGCGAAGCTCGGCAAGGAACTGCGTCCCGACTACCTCGTCATCAAGCACTGCTCGGACAACGAGGAGGGCGCCCTCGGCGTGGATTACGCCGGCTACAAGAGGCTCTACGACACGCTGAAGGAAGCCGAGGCGCTCTCCGACGAGGGCTACCTCGTGAAGGTGAAGTGGTCCAAGATCGCCGCCGAGGGCAAGCGCTCCTACCAAAGGTGTTATGGCCCGCCCTTCATGATCCAGATGTCGGGCTCCGGGCTGGTGGCCCCCTGCGGCATGCTGTTCAACGAGAAGTACAAGAAGTTCCACATCGGGAACATCTGCGAGATGCGCTTCAAGGACATCTGGGCCTCGGACCGCTACTGGGAGGTCATGAACCTGCTCGCCTCCCCCCACTTCAACGCCCAGACCATGTGCGGGACCCTCTGTCTCCAGCACAAGGTCAACGAGTTCCTCGATGCCCGCCGCAAGGGCTATGCCGATCTGGGCGAACCCGCCGGCCTCCCTCCGCAGCACGTGGACTTCGTGTAAATCGTGTTAGGATAGGCCGTCATGTGGATCGTCAAGAACGAGACCCCCGATCCTGTCGCCCTGCCCGAGCTGGGGGTGGAGCTGGCGTGCAAGGAGTACCTGGACCTGGATGCCCACGGGCGCGACCGTGCGGAATCCGCCGAATCCGTGCGCGAGGCCCTGGAACGGGGCACCCTGCGCGCCGTGAGCAAGACGGCGCCCTCGCCGCCGCCCCCAGCCTCTCCTCCTCCTCCGCCTGAGGAGCAGCGGCCCAGCCCGACGGGAGTCCTGAGGGATCTGGAGGAGAATCCGCCCACCCTCCTGGGCATTCCCCTGCCTCCGCCGCCTCCTCCCCAGCCGGCCCTGATCGGGGTCCGCGAGGCCTTCCGCCGCCTGACGGCCCAGAAGGCCCGCCGCTCCTCCCCGCCCGCTCACGAGCTCCCTCCTGCCACGCCGGAGGCCGCAGAGATGAGGCGGGAGCTGGAACGCTTCCGCCGTGACCTCCTCGAGGACATCCAGGCCCTCCTGGACAACTACTTCCACGCGTGAGTTCCCGGCTTGAGGCCAGGGATCTCCGTCTCAGCATCCCGTTTCCGGGGGGGCGGGCCCTGGCGGTGTCCGGGCTTTCGATGTCCCTTGCGGCGGGGGAGACCCTGGCCCTGGTCGGCGAGAGCGGCTGCGGCAAGAGCCTCACCGCCCTGGCGCTGCTCGGACTCCTGCCCGAGGGCGTCAGGCGGGAGGGCGGGGAGGTGCTTCTCGACGGAAAGGCCGTGGCATCCTCCGACCGGGGTCGCCGCATCGGCCTCGTGTTCCAGGATCCCCAGGCCGCCCTGAATCCCGTCCGCACGGTGGGAGGGCAGGTGGCCGAAGTGCTCAGGATGCACCGGGCCCTGCCCTCCTGCGACGTCGGAAGGGGCGTGGAGGCCGCCCTGGCCCGTGTGGGCCTCCCGGATCCGGCGCGCCAGGCCGTCGCCTATCCCCACGAGCTTTCCGGAGGGATGCGCCAGCGGGCGGCCATCGCCATCGCCCTGGCGGGCGGCCCGTCCGTCCTCTTGGCCGACGAGCCGACCACGGCTCTGGATGCCACGGTCCAGGCCCAGGTCCTGGAGCTGTTGAGGCGCCTGTCCCGCGAGGAGGGCCTGAGCGTCCTGCTTGTCACCCACGACCTGGGCGTGGCCTCGACGGCGGACCGCATCGCGGTCATGTACGCGGGGCGGGTGGTGGAGGAGGGGCCCGCCCGCGCGGTCCTGGCCTCGCCCGGACATCCCTACACGAGGGGGCTGATGGGCTCGAGGCCGGCGGATCCCCGCGCGCCGCTCTCCCCTATCCCGGGCCAGGTGCCCACGCCGGGGGACTGGCCGTCGGGCTGCGCGTTCCATCCGCGCTGTGGCCTTGCCGAGGAACGCTGCCGCAGGGAAACGCAGGAGCTGATGGCGATGGGCGCCGGCCGCCTGACGGCCTGCTGGAAGTCCGCGGCTCTGCTATCATCCGGGGCATGAGGCGCTGCATGCTCATGCTATGGTTGGCTGCCTTGACTGCCCTCTCCGCGGAGGAGGCTGCAGAGCCACCCAGAGCAGGCGTTCCCGTGATCCTGAAGCTGAAGGACGGCACCGAGGATCGCGGCGAGCTGGCGGCTCCGGTGACCTTGAAGACCTCCCGGGGCCCTCTGTGCCTGCCTGCCCGGGCGATCTCGGCCCTCCGGATCTCTCCCCTTCGGGAAGAGGACGTCCGTGGCGCCGATGCCAAAGCCAGGGCCCTGCTCGTCCGGCTCGGGGACGATGCCTTCGAAGTCCGCGAGAAGGCCCAGAAGGACCTGGCCGCGCTGGGCTCCGTCTGTCGCGGCGTGCTGGAGTCCGAGCGGGCCAACCCGGACCCGGAGATCGCCGTGCGGGTCGCCGTCCTGCTGGAGGCACTGGGGGAGGCCGGCGCAACCCAGGCTCCTGTGGACCGGGCCGAGGGGGCCGCCTTCCACCTCAAGGGCTGGATCCAGGAGGAAACGCTGCTCCTCGCTGCCGGAGGGAAGGTCCGCCGCATCCCGATCGGCGAGATCGTTTCGCTGGCCTCTGTCCGTCCTGCTCCCCCCTTGGAGGGCGCCCCCTTCAGGATCCTTTTCCAGGACGGGGACGTCCTGCCCGCCTCCTGGCCGGTCGGCCTCGTGCTGATGACGGCCGACGGTGCAGAGACGGTCCTTTCCCAGGAGGGGCTGGACTTTGTGGATCTGACCCGCAAACCCCATCGCGTCCGTCTCGGGGAGAAGGTCCTGGAGGGGGAGCTAAAGACGGGACGGATCGACTTGCAGACCCCCTTCGGCCCGGTCACGGCGCTGTCGGCCGAGGTCCGCATGATCTCCCGGCAGGGGGTCTTCCGGGTGGGCGACGTCCTTCCGGGAGGCCAGGAGGTCGCGGCGGTGAAGCGGTTCCAGGGACACACCTATCTCCTGGTGCTCGGCTGGGTGAACTGGAAGGAGGCCACGGCCCTGGCTGCCGGGATCGGGGGCCATCTGGTCACGATCGCGTCGAAGGAGGAGAACGCCCTCGTGACGTCCCTGAAGCCCGAGAAGGGCGAGGCCCCCCACGCCATCATCGGATGCGACGACACGAAGGAAGAGGGGCGCTGGGCCTGGTGCACGGGGGAGGCGTTCGGGTTTACGTCCTGGAACGGAGGGGAACCCAACAACAGCTCCCTCTCAGCCGACGGGGAGGACGCCTGCGTGATGCACGGCGCCGGGGCAGGCCGCTGGAACGACATCTCCGTGTCGTCGCCGGTGGCCTCCTGCGTCGTGGAGCTGGAGTATTAGGCCAGGCAGGATCCGAGCAGGCCGATGCGTCCGAGACCGGCCGCGCAGGCGCGGACATCCGTGCGGGCCCGTGCGGGCGAGACCCGGTAGCGCAAGGCGAGATCCCCGGCGATCTCCGCATAGGCCTTCCCGTGAACCCGGCCTTCCAGCACCTCCAGGGCCGTGGCGTTGAGCCGGAAAGGAAGGGCGGAGCGGGTCAGCAGGGCCTTGAGGGTGGACATCACCTCCCCGGCAGGCAGGAAGCGCAACAAATCCTTCCGGGCCACTCCGGACAGCAGCAGGGCCAGGAGCAGCCTCTCGGGATCGTTTTCCGTCCTGGAAAGGTCCGGCGCGGCCTGCATGCGGCGCATGGCGTCCAGGAAGACCCGGCGCCAGGGCTTGAGTTTCGGAAGGTCCGGCAGGACCCTTTCGAGACGGGCCAGATCCATCGTGTCCGTCCGGTAGCGTTGCAGGGTCCAGAGCGCATCGCGCGGGGAAAGCCGCTGAAGCAGGGAGACGAGGGCTCGGTCTTCCAGCAGGCCGGTCCAGTGAAGGGTCCTCAGGATGCCCAGGCGCTTGGCGTCGAGGATGCCCTCGTTGCCGTAGCGCAGTGCGAGACCGGGCTCCCAATACGTGGTCTGGGCCTCCCTGCGCGTGGTGCGGGCGACCAGGGAAAGGGTGGGCATCGAGAGGTGCCAGACCCGGTGGGCCAGGTCCGTGGTGATGGGCTCCACGCAGCCTGGCGCGAGGAGACGGACGCCCTTCAGTGCGAGGTCTCCCGTGCGGACGGGTGCCGGCGGGGATCCGGAGGAGACAAAACGGTAGTCCGCCTGCAGGCTGAGGCCCTGGAGGATCGTGAAGGCCCCCCGGAAGCCGTGGGAGTGGAGGCTGGTCGACGGCGAACGCCAGAAGTAGAGGTCGATCAGGAATCCGGGCTTGCGGACCAGGGTGAGGGGCGGCTGGCCGAAGCGCTCGTCTCGGGAAAGCTGCTCGGGAAGGGTCCGCGCGGCCCACATCGTCTCCAGGAAGGCGTCCAGGCCGAAGGACTCGTGGAGACGGGCTTCCGTCAGGGCCTCCGCGGCCAGACGGGGAAAGGCCGCGGGAGATCGGCGCGCGCGGAGCCAGGCACGGTCCAGGCGGCCGGCCAGCCTCCGGACGGAGGGGATCACGCGGGGTCGGCGGCGAAGCGGAGCATGCGCTTCAGTGCGTGGAGGCGGGCGCGGAAGTCCTCGCTCGTGGCGGCCAGGACGCGCCTGGGCCCCACGGACTCCACCGCGAAGGAGCCCCAGACCGTGCCGGCCAGCAGTCCGCGGCGCACGGCTCCGGGGCTGTCGTCCCCCTCTGAGGCCAGCACGCCCAGGAGGCCCCCGGCGAAGCAGTCCCCGGCTCCGGTGGGGTCCCGGACCTCCTCCAGGGGGTAGGCGGGCACGAAGGTGGTCCCGGCCGCATCGTCGAGGAGGCAGCCGTGCTCGCCCTTCTTGATGATGACGAAACGGGGGCCTTTGCGGCGGATGCGGCGGGCGGCCCTGAGCAGGTTGTGCTCGCCGGTGAGCTGGCGGGCCTCCTCGTCGTTCAGGGTGATGCCTCCGGCGCGCCGGATCACGGCCTCGAGTGCGGGGCGCTTGTGCTCGATCCAGAGGTTCATGGAATCGGCCACGATGATCTTCGGTCGGCGCATCTGGGCCAGGACCGAGAGCTGGTGCTCGGGGTCCCCGTTGGCCAGGAAGACCGCCGGAGCATCCCGCCAGCTCTCGGGCACGGCGGGCGTATAGCCGTCGAAGATGCCCAGCTGGACATTCAGGGTCTCGCGGCGCGTGAAGTCGGGGCTGTAGCGCCCGGTCCAGCGGAAGGAGGTCTTGTCCTCGCGCCGGAGGATACCTTCGGTGGCGATCTTGTGACGCCGGAAGGCCGCGAGATGGCGTTCTGGGAAGTCTCTGCCGACGGCCGCCACGATACCGACGGAGGCGGCGCCGGAGGCCGCAACGGCGAAGTAGGACGCGGAACCGCCGAGGACCTCTTCCTTCCTCTCCCCTTGGCCCTTCGTCTTGGCGGTGAGGATGGTGTCGATGGCGACGGTGCCGACGGTGACGATCTTCGGGGCAGCCATGGCGGGGGAGTATATCAGCGGATCAGGGGCTCGATCTGCCGGATCAGGGCAGGGATCTCGACCGTGACGCATTCCCAGACGATCAGCAGATCCACATCGTCGTAGTCGTGGATGAGTACATCGCGCATGCCGGCGACTTGTCTCCATTCGATCTCGGGGTGCGCTGCGCGGAACGGTTCGGAGATTCGTTTCACGGCTTCGCCCACCACCATCAGCTGATAAGCCACGGCGGCTTGGGTTTTGAGGTCCTGGTTGAACGTCGCCTGATCCATCCCCGCCACGAAGCCGGTCGCAAGGCGGGCAGCCTTCAGGACATCGAGGAGACTCGCCCGATCATCACCCTGGGACATGCAGGGGGCAGGCGCTGCCCAGGATGGCCTTCCGCCGGATGGGATTCCCGCTGGCCTCGATTGCCCTGCGACTGACCAGGTCCACCTTGCGGCCCACGAGATGGGATAGGTCCTCCTGCATCCGAACGAAGCTCAAGAGACCCCAGCGGGCTCCCGCGGCGAAGCTGACCAGGATGTCCACGTCGCTGTCGGGGCGGAAGTCGTCCCGAAGGGCCGAGCCGAAGAGCTCCAGCTTGGCGATCTTCCAGCGTTGGCAGTAGGCATCCAGCTGGGAAGGGGGCACGGTCACGTGGTAAGGCATAGGATTCTCCAGCCAGTATAGCCCCCGTCCAGAGCACTTTCCAGGGAGTGGGCTGTGGAGCTAGGATGGGCGGTGTGAAGAAGCCTTGGGATCCTTCGCGACCGGCGGTCGAGAAGAGTTTCGCTGCCTTCCTGGTGGCTCAGTGGCTGGTGTTGATGTTTATCTTTCTGTGCATCGTCCCAAAATTTACGGAGAGTCTCAGTGGTTATGGCGCTGGGATGCCCTTGCCTATGCGAGCGCTCTGTGGAATATCAGCCGTTCTCCAGCGAGCCCCACGCCTAGCTTTTGTGGTCGCCCTGACTCCTTCCTTGGGTTTCCTGGCCTGGTGGTTCTGGGATCGAGACCGAAGGAGGCGGGTGGATTGGGTTTCCCAATCTCCCGAAACGCTCGCGGTGGTCGAGGAGAAGGACATCCGGATCCGTCGAGGGGCCTGGATGATCCTCTTTGCCCCGCTACTTCTGGTCCTCTTTCCGATACTTCTATCCCTTGCCGCCATGATGCGAGGGATCGCGAGTGGCCCTCCCCCGCCTTCTCGCCCCGTTCCGACTCGGTCACCGACCTCCGCCCCCTGAGTCCCTCTCGCGGCTCCCGCAGGCATTTCATACACTCTTCCCCATGACGGCGACCGCACTCCGACCCGACACCCGCTGGTGGGCTCCCGGCGACGTCAACGCCTTCTTCGGCCTCATCACCGACAACATGACCCAGCTCGTCCTTTGCGTGGGCCTGCTGGCCGGCTTCGGCATGCCCGCCGACTTCGTCCTGACCCGCATGGTCCCCGGCACTGCGCTCGGCGTCCTCGTCGGCGATTGCCTGTATGCGTGGATGGGGGCCCGGCTCTCGAAGCGCCTCGGGCGCCCCGTGACCGCTATGCCTCTGGGCATCGACACGCCCTCCCTTTTTGCGGTCTGTTTCATGATCCTCGGGCCCCTGTTCGCGACGTATTCCAAGACCATGCCTGCGGAAGCTGCCGCCGACCGGGCCTGGAAGGCCGGCATGGCCCTGATGGTGATCTCCGGCGTCCTTAAGCTGGCCCTGGCGCCCTTCGGGAATGCGGTCCGGAGGGCTCTGCCTCGTGCCGCCCTGCTCGGGCCCCTGGCAGGGGTGGCCGTCTGTCTCATCGCCTTCCTGCCGATGCTGGAGATCTTCGAGCATCCGGTGGTCGGCCTCTTGGCGTTGGCGATCGTGCTCGCCACGCTGGTGGCCGGATGGCGGGCGCCGTTCGGGATCCCCGGAGCCCTGCTGGCTGTGGCCGCGGGTACCGCCGTCCACTATGCGATGGGCGCCCCGGCGCCGGCCTTTGCCAGTCCCCATCTGACCCTTCCTGTCCCGACCTTCGGCTTCCTGGACGGCTTCCGCGACGCCCTGCCCCTGCTTCCTGTCGCCCTGCCCTTCGCCCTCCTGACCGTCGTCGGCGGAATCGACTGCGTGGAAAGTGCATCCGCTGCGGGGGACGAGTTCGACACCCGCTCCGTGTTGGGCGTGGAGGGGCTGGCTACCCTGGCCGCCGGTCTCTGCGGCGGCGTGATTCAGACCACGCCGTACATCGGGCATCCGGCCTATAAGAGGATGGGAGGGCGTTCCGGCTACGCCCTGGCCACGGCCCTCTTCATCGGCCTGGGCGGCGCCTTCGGGGTCCTCGGCTTCTTTGTGGCCCTCCTGCCGAAAGCGGCCCTGGTGCCCATCCTCTGCTTCGTGGGCCTCGAGATCACCGCCCAGGCCTTCCGAGCCTCCCCGCCGCGGCATGCTCCGGCGGTGGCTCTGGCCTTCCTGCCCTGCGTGGCCTACCTGCTGCCCATCGCGGCAGCCTCCTTCAGTCCCGCCGTCAGCGTCCGTGCCCTGGGGATGCTGGGCAATCCCGGCTTCTTCGTCAGCGGCCTCTTGTGGGCCGCGGTCGTCTGCTGGCTGATCGACCGGGAGGCCTGGAAAGCCGTTGCAGGCCTCCTCTGTTGCGCAGGTCTGACAATCTTCGGGGTGATGCATTCCCCGCTGGCGGGGGGAGCCCTGTACTGGCCTTGGTCCGGAGTGCTCGCGTCCCATCCTGAAGCAAAGGCGGTGGCCTGGGGCTATGTAGCGGCAGCCCTCGCGGTCGCTATGATGGCCGTCTGTCGTTTCGGTGGCGCCCATCGGACGGAGGAGGATGCATGAAACGGATCGCATGGCTGCCCCTGGCCCTTCTGATCGGCTGCACAGGCCCGTCCCGTGAAGCGGCATCTCCGACCGGGGAGGTCAGTCTGGGCATGAACCCCGTGGAGGTCGCCGCGGCCCTCGGCCAGCCCAACCGCCAGACCAGTACGGGGGTGGGGGATACCCCCATCGAGGTGGTCTGGACCTACAAGCGTCCCCGCCATGTCGTCCTCAAGGATGCCGCCGGGGACCGGGACTTCCCGGAGGGCTGCCTCCTGGTCTTCGGAGGGGATGGCCGCCGCCTCACCGAGGTCCGGCCCCTTGGCATCCCCGAGGTCCGGACCCGTCCGCCCGCGCCGCCTCCTGTGGTCACGACGGCGGATCCCAAGGCCCTGGTCGAGGCTCTGATGAGCAGGCCGCCTCAGGAGCTCCAGGGCGTGGTGGATGCGGTGATGTTACGCTTCCCGGACTGCCTGCCGGCCCTGGTCGGGGCCCTTTCCGCCGAGAACCAGCTCCTGCCCGAAGGAACCCGCCTTCTCCTGCCCGCCCTGCCCGGACAGCCTCCCGAGCGGGTGCGCCGCCTGCGCCCGAGCAGCCGGATGGCCCTGCTCCTGGGCCTGCTGAACCAGGGCACGGGGGAGCATTTTGGGGTGCTGGAGAAGCCGGAGGACCTGCCCGCCCTCGCCGCCCAGTGGAAGGCCTGGCTGGACAACCGCCAGCCCCCGCGGGAATAAACCGCATTCGAGGGAAGAAAGTGGGCTATCCTTACGTCCTAGGAGATGTGCCCATGACCTGCCGAATCCTGGGATGGGGATGCGTGCTGGCCGCGTCGGCTGCCCTGGCCGCTCCGGCTCCGGCCGGCGCCCCGGGCTCGACCACCCCTCCGGCGATCTCTCCCGAGGAGCGCGCGATCCGCGAGGCCGAATCCTTCCAGGACAAGATCGTCGAGGTGGTGACCCGGGTGAGGCCCTCCTCCGTCACCATCTTCAATCTGGCCCGGCAGGGAAACGCCTTCGTGACGCGCGGCGGAGGCTCCGGGGTCATCATGAGCGCCACCGGTCAGGTCCTGACCAACGAGCACGTCATCAAGGATGCCGCGAAGCTGGAGGTGACCCTGCTGGACGGCCGCAAGGTCGCCGCCACCGTCGAGGGTCGGGTGCCGGAGTACGACATCGCCCTCCTCCAGCTGAGGGACGAGAAAGGCAAGCCCCTCTCCGGCCTCAAGCCGGCCGCCTTCGGCAGTACGACCGGGATGCGGGAGGGCGACTGGGTCGTCGCCACCGGAAACCCCTTCTTCCTGGGATCCTCCGGCCGGGCCGTGGTGACCCTGGGCGTGGTCTCGGGCCTCAACCGCATCGTCCCCGGGGAGTTCTTCTACGGCAACTGCCTCCAGCACGACGCCGAGATCAATCCGGGAAACTCGGGCGGACCGCTCTGGGACAACCAGGGGCGCCTGGTGGGGATCAACGGGAAGATCTCCTCCCGCGAAGCCCAGCTTCCGGGCGTCCCCCCGAAGAGCTCCGGCGTGGGGTTCACCATTCCCGTGGAACAGATCAACAACTACATGAAGCGGCTGGTGGCCGCCGGCTCCGGGGGGGTCCAGCCGGGGGACCTCGGCGTCGAGGTGGAGACCCTGAAGGACGACAAGGGCAGGGAAGTGGGCGCGAGGATCACCGAGATCCGCGCCGGCTCGCCTGCCGCCGCGGGCAAGAACCCGCTCCAGGCGGGCGACGTGATCGAGTGCGTGACGATCAAGTTCAAGGACTACAACGTCCGCACCGCGACGGACTACACCAACGTCCTGTCCCTCTGGCCCGAGGGCACCAAGCTGGACAAGATCCAGGTGAAGCGCGACCGGATGCTGCGCATCCTGTCCGGCTTCGTGCTGGGCCCCGCCCCCAAGGACGATAAGGCCGACCCGAAGGCCCAGGGGCGGAAGTAGTGCGCCGTCCCGGTTTCCTGACGGCGGCGGCCCTCCTGGCCGCAGCGGCCTGCCCGGCCGCCTCCATTACGGAGCTGGACAAGGAGTTCGAGGCGGCGGCCGTCCAGCTCTCGGCCAGCACCGTAAGCGTCCGCGGCGAGGGTGCGGCGGAGGGGAATCCGGGCTCCTCGGGGGTCATGATCCATCCGGACGGCTGGATCCTGTCGGACTCGGACGCCGGTCTGACGGCGTACCAGCAGGGGCCCCAGGGCATCAAGAAGATCTATGCCCCCAAGCTGGATGTGCGCCTTCCCGACGGCAAGAGCTACAAGGCCGCCGTCGTCCGCCGCGACGAGGGGACGGATTCCGCCCTGATCAGGATCGAGGGTGCCGCCGGGCCCTTCAAGTTCGTCAGGCCCGGGAACTCCGAGGCCCTCAAGGTGGGCTCCTGGGCGATGCTTTCGGGGAACTGCTTCGGCCTGTCCAAGGAGGGCAAGCCCTCGCTCTCCCTGGGCCTGGTCTCGGCCCTGCGCGACGGACGCATCGTCACGAGTGCGGCCGTGAACCCCGGATCCAACGGGGGGCCCTGCGTGGACGTGGACGGGGGCCTGGTCGGGATCATCTCGTCCTGGGGCGGGGACCGGACCTCCCCCTGGTACGGGATGGGCCTGGTCATGCCCCTGCACGTCCTGCGCGGGTCCTACAAGGACCTGCCGGACTTCGCCAAGGTCCTCCCGGAACCCCTGCGCGCGGGGCCGAAGACGCGCTGGGCCCCCTCCCTCCAGGAGGCGTTCCATTCCGTGGGCCGCAAGGCCGGGGCGGCCGTGGCCTCCCTGGTGATCCAGCGGGACCCCGGGGTCATGAAAGTGGAGATGGCCGTGGGGCCGGACGGCAAGCCGGCCCAGACGAAGTCCTATGGGGGGCCGGTCAGCGCCGTGGTCTGGAGCGCCGACGGCTGGGTGGTCACTGCCATCGAAAACCTCTGGGCCCTGGACAAGATCCGTTCGATCGAGCTCACGTTGGCTGACGGGCGCTCCTTCCCGGCCAGGCTGGTGGCGCGCGACCAGGTCCGGGGGGTGGCCCTTCTCAAGGTGGAGGCCCCAAAGGACGGCCTGCCCTGCCTCGAGCACGCCAACGAGGCGAAGATCCAGGTCGGCCAGTTCGTCTTCGCCCTGGGAAACCCGTACGGCAGGAAGCCTTCCGTCGGGGGGGACCCCTTCCTGACCTTCGGGATCCTGAGCGCCACCCACCAGCTGGACAAGAACCGCGACGCCTTCCAGACGGACGCCGGGATGAGCGACGCCAACGTGGGCGGGGCCCTCGTGGACCTGCGCGGGCGACTGATGGGGCTGAACATCCCGGCGAACCCCCTCCAGTACGGACGCAACTCCGGGATCGCCTTTTCGATCCCGGTCTCCAGGATCAAGGAGTCCCTGTTGCGCCTCCAGGAGGGCAAGAACGTGGTGCCGGGGTTCTTCGGGATCTCCGTGGCGGCGGACCCGTCCGGCAAGGTGGTGATCGCATCGGTCCATCCCGGCGGCGGGGCGGCCAGGGCGGGGGTATTGCCCGGGGACGTGGTGGTGGAGTTCGCGGGCCAGGCCATCCAGAACTTCGAGCAGCTGCGCGTCCTCATCGTGGCCCAGATGGCCGGGGACGAGGTGACGCTCAAGGTCGTGCGCGGGGACCAGGAGCTGGTGCTGAAGGCCGTGCTGGGTGAAAGCCCGGGGTAGTTGCCGCTCCGGTCCCCTCCCGCTAGAATCCCGCCCGGCATCCATGCCGCGCCGCAAAGACATCCAGTCCATCCTGATCATCGGCTCCGGCCCCATCGTCATCGGGCAGGCCTGCGAGTTCGACTATTCCGGAACCCAGGCCTGCAAGGCCCTGCGCGCCGACGGCTACAAGGTGATTCTCGTCAACTCCAACCCGGCCACCATCATGACCGACCCGGAGACGGCCGACCGGACCTACATCGAGCCCATCACCCCCGAGGCGATCGAGAAGGTCATCGCCCTCGAGCGGCCCGACGCCCTGCTGCCTACGCTCGGCGGCCAGACCGCGCTCAACGCCGCCATGCGCCTGCACGAGACCGGCGTGCTGAGGAAGTACAAGGTCGAGATGATCGGGGCCTCGCCCAAGAGCATCCACAAGGGCGAGGACCGCGAGGAGTTCAAGAAGGCCATGGCCCGCATCGGGGTGGAGACGGCCCGCTCCGCCCTGGCCCGCAACATGGTCGAGGCCCGCAAGGCCATGCAGGAGATCGGGCTTCCCTGCGTGATCCGGCCCGCCTACACCCTCGGCGGGATGGGCGGGGGGATCGTCTACAACGTCGATGAGTTCGAGGAGGTCGTCCAGCGCGGGCTCGACCTCTCGAGGGTCCATGAGGTCCTGATCGAGGAGAGCCTCGTCGGCTGGAAGGAGTTCGAGACCGAGGTGATGCGGGACGTGCACGACAACTGCGTCATCGTCTGCTCCATCGAGAACTTCGATCCCATGGGCGTGCACACGGGCGACTCCATCACCGTGGCGCCGGTCCAGACCCTGACCGACAAGGAGTGGCAGATCCTCCGCGACTACTCCTTCCGGGTGATCCGGGAGATCGGGGTGGCCACCGGCGGCTCCAACATCCAGTTCGCCATCCACCCCTCCGACGGGCGCGTCATCGCCATCGAGATGAACCCCCGGGTCTCCCGCTCCTCGGCCCTGGCTTCCAAGGCCACGGGCTTCCCCATCGCGAAGTTCGCGGCCAAGCTGGCCGTGGGCTACACCCTCGACGAGATCCCCAACGACATCACGCGGTCCACCCCGGCCTCCTTCGAGCCCACGCTGGACTACTGCGTGGTCAAGATCCCGCGCTGGGCCTTCGAGAAGTTCCCCGGTGCCGACGACACCCTGGGCTCCCAGATGAAGTCTGTCGGCGAGGTCATGGCCATCGGCCGGACCTTCAAGGAGGCCTTCCAGAAGGCGCTGAGGTCCCTGGAGGCCTCCCGGGCTGGCTTCGGCCTGGACAGGAAGGCCGACCAGCTCGCAGCCTCCCTCAAGGGCCTGTCCGCAGAGCACCTCAAGGAGGAGATCGGCCGGCCCCACCCCGACCGCGTCCACAAGCTCCGCATCGCGCTGATGTCCGGGATGACGGTCGACGAGGTGGCTTCCGCCACCGGCATCGATCCGTGGTTCCTGGAGAACCTCTCCGAGCTGGTCCGCTTCGAGCAGGAGATCGCCAAGGCCGGCCCCTTGGACAAGGTCGAGGCGGGATTCCTGCGCCGCGCCAAGCGCCTGGGCTACTCCGACGCCCAGCTCGCCCATGCCTGGGGGGTGAAGGAGATGGAGGTGCGCACGCGCCGCAAGGCCCTGGGCGTCCTTCCGGTCTACAACCTGGTGGACACCTGCGCGGCCGAGTTCGAGGCCTTCACGCCCTACTACTACAGCACCTACGAAACGTCCTCGGAGCTGAAGCCCTCGGTGCGCAAGAAGGTCATGATCCTGGGCTCGGGGCCCAACCGTATCGGGCAGGGCATCGAGTTCGACTACTCCTGCGTCCATGCCGCCCTCGCCCTGCGCCAGGCCGGCTACGAGACCATCATGGTCAACTCCAACCCCGAAACGGTCTCGACGGACTACGACACCTCGGACCGCCTCTTCTTCGAGCCCCTGACGGTGGAGGACGTGCTCAACATCTGGGAGAGCCAGGAGAACCTCTTGGGGGCCATCGTCCAGCTCGGGGGCCAGACGCCGTTGAACCTCGCGCGGGCCCTCGAAGCGGCGGGCGTCAGGATCCTGGGCACCTCCCCGGACTCCATCGACCTGGCCGAGGACCGGGAGCGCTTCCGCAAGGTCCTCGACGCGGTCGGGCTCAAGCAGCCGGAGAGCGGCTCGGCCACCACCGAGGACGCGGCGGCCGCCCTGGCCCGGAAGATCGGCTACCCGGTCCTGGTCCGCGCCTCCTACGTGCTGGGCGGCCGGGCCATGGAGATCGTCTACGACGAGCCGGCCCTGCGACGGCAGTTCCAGCTGGCCATCGAGGCCTCGGGCGGGGCCCCCGTCCTCATCGACCGCTTCCTGGAAGAGGCCGTCGAGGTGGACGTCGACTGCCTGTCCGACGGGCGCGACTCGGTGATCGGCGGCATCATGGAGCACATCGAGGAGGCCGGCATCCATTCCGGGGACTCCTGCTGCGTGATCCCGTCCTTTTCCCTTTCGGCCTCCATCCTGGAGGAGATCCGCCGCGGGACCCACGCCCTGGCGAAAGCCCTGAAGGTCAAGGGCCTGATGAACATCCAGTATGCCATCAGGCAAGGTCAACTCTACGTGCTGGAGGTGAACCCCCGGGCCTCGCGCACCGTGCCCTTCGTATCCAAGGCCATCGGGATCCCGTTGGCGAAGCTGGCCGCCCTGGTCATGGCCGGGAAGACCCTGAAGGAGCTCGGCTTCACGAAGGAGATCATTCCGTCCCACGTCTCCGTGAAGGAGCCCGTCTTTCCCTTCAGCCGCTTCCCGGGGGTGGACGTCATCCTCGGGCCCGAGATGCGCTCCACGGGCGAGGTCATGGGCATCGATCCCGATTTCGGGATGGCCATGGCCAAGGCCAAGCTGGGCGCGGGGCTCCAGCTTCCCCTGAAGGGCGCGGTCTTCATCAGCCTGCGCAACGCCGACAAGGGGCATGCCGCGGGCGTGGCGCGCAAGTTCGAGCGGCTGGGATTCCGCATCCTGGCCACGGCCGGGACCGCCCAGGCCATCGCCGAGGCCGGGGTGAAGGTCCAGGCCGTGAAGAAGATCGCGGAGGGCCGGCCCAACGTGAGGGACCTCCTGTTGAACGGGGACATTGCGCTTGTGGTGAACACGCCCTCGGGCAAGGATCCCCGCGCGGACGAGGCGCTCATCCGGCGCGCCGCGTTGGTGCGCCAGATCCCCTGCATCACGACGGTCTCGGGGGCCATCGCCTCCACACACGGGATCGAGGCCCTCCAGCGCGAGGGACTGCGCGTGCGGGCCTTGCAGGATTTCCATAACGGCAAGGTCGCCGGGAAGGCCGGCGGCAAGGCGGGGTCCGCGGCCGCATCGCGCAAGCGGAGGGATCTCGGCGGGCTGAGGTAGGTTCCCGGCCTAATGCCGGAAGTGCCGGACGCCCGTGAGGGCCATGGCCATGCCATGTTCATCCGCAGCGGCGATGACGTCCTTGTCCCGGATGGACCCGCCCGGATGCACCAGGACCGCGACGCCGGCCTTGGCCGCCTCGTCCGGGCCGTCCCGGAAAGGGAAAAACGCGTCCGAGGCCAGGGCCGATCCCTTCGCGAGATCCTTGGCGTGGCGGCAGGCCAGGAAGACCGAGTCCAGGCGGTTCATCTGTCCGGCGCCCACGCCGACCACCTGGCGGTCCTTCACCAGCACGATGGCGTTGGACTTCACGTGCTTGCAGACGATCCAGGCCAGGGCCGCATCGGCCTGCTCGGAGGGTGTCATGGCCCGCTTCGTGACCGTCTTCCAGGAGGAGGGGACCTCGGCCGTCTCGTCCGCCGCCTGCACCAGCACTCCGCCCGAGAGGGAGCGCAGGGTGATGTGTTCGGCCGGCCGGGCCCCGCCCGTCTCCACGAGGCGGGCGTTGGCCCGCCACTTGGCGCCCTTGGCGAAGTACTCCGCAGCTTCCGAAGAGATGGAAGGCGCCACGATCACCTCGAAGAAGTTCCCGTCCTTGCCGATCTCCTCGGCCAGGGGGAGGTCCAGCGGTCCATTCAGGGCCACGATGCCACCGAAGGCCGAGACCGGGTCCCCGGCGAGGGCCTTGCGGAAGGAGTCGGTCCCGTCGGATCCGGCTGCCGCCCCGCAGGGGGTCAGGTGCTTGATGATGGCGGCGGATCTCGCCGGGAGGTCGCTCACCAGGCCCCAGGCCGCATCGGCGTCGAGGAGGTTGTTGTAGGAGAGCTCCTTGCCGCCCAGGACCCTGGCGCCGCCGATGGTGCCCGGCAGGGCCCGGCCCCAGGAGTACAGGGCCCCGGCCTGGTGAGGGTTCTCCCCGTAGCGCAGGGTCCTCAGGCGGGCCAGACCCGCCGGCAGGCGCCCGGGAAGGGCCTCCGTCCCGAAATGCCGGGCGATGGCCGCGTCGTAGGAGGCCGTCATCGCGAAGGCCTCGGCCGAGAGGGTGCGGCGCGTGGCCTCGGTCAGGCCGCCGTTCGCCTTCAGCTCCGTCAGCACCGTCGCATACTGGTCCGGCCGCGTCACGATGCCGACCCAGTCGGCGTTCTTGGCCGCGCTGCGGACCATGGAGGGGCCGCCGATGTCGATGTTTTCCACTGCATCCTCCCGAGTCACCCCGGGTTTGGAGACAGTCGCTTCGAAGGGGTAGAGGTTGACCACCACGAGATCGATCCAGCCGATGCCGGCCTTCTCGGCCGCCGCGACATGGTCGGCCTTGTCCCGGATGCCGAGCAGCCCTCCGTGCACCCTGGGGTGGAGGGTCTTGACGCGTCCGTCCATCATCTCGGGGAAGCCGGTCAGGTCCGAGACGTCGCGGACGGTCAGGCCCGCCTCGCGCAGGGCCTTGGCGGTGCCGCCGGTGGAGACCAGTTCGACCTTCAGCATGGAGAGGCCCTTGGCGAAGTCGGCCAGGCCCGTCTTGTCGGAGACGCTGAGAAGGGCTCGCCTGACCGGGGGGAGGCTGCTCATCGGGCCGCGGATCCTAGCGTATACTCCGCCGCGTGACCATCCCCTTCGAGGTCTTGGCGGGACTGGTCGCCCTCCCCCTGGAAACGCGCCGGGGCCGCTGGCGCGAGGGGATGGAGGCCTGGGAGGCCCTGGGCAATTCCGAGCAGGCCCTTTCCTGGGCCCGTCTGGGCGGGAAGGATCCCGAGATCGCCCGGCTTTCCGAAGCCTGGGACCTGGAGGCGAAGCGCCAACGCGGGATCCTGGAGGCCAACCTGCGCTCCGCCTCGCTCCGCCTCTCCCCCCCGGCATTGCCTTCCCTGGCCTGGAACGAGGCCAAGGATCTGGCCTCGGGCGTCACCTGGGCCCTGGTCGACAGCCAGGTCGAGCTGGTGGAGATGCCTTCCCTGCGTCGTCTTCCGACCGGGACCTCCGGGAAGGTCGTCGGGGAACTGGAGGCGCTGGCCGCCAAGGGGCAGCCTCTGGTCCTGGCGCCTTCGGTCGGCGCCGGACTGTTGGCACGCCTGCTGGAGGCCCAGCCGCCCATGTTCCTGACCATGCGTCCCGCGCTCTACGTGGTCGAGCCTTCGCCGGGCCGCTTCCGCATGCTCGCAAGGCTTTTCGACCTGTCGGCCTTGCTTGCCGCCGACCACCTCCTTTGGTTCGTGGGGGAGGACTGGGCCGGGCGCCTGTCCTCCTTCCTGCGCGCCAACCCCGGCATCCCTCCTGCAGTGGAGGGGAGGGTCCTGCCCGGGGGGCCGGACGGGAACCTCCTGAGGAAGGTGTTCGAGGAGGCATCGCTCTGGCGGCAGGGCGAGGTCCTCCGACTTTCCGGGGAGATCCGACGGGCCTATGCCGGCTGGGTGCCCGCGGCCTTCGCCGGGGGAGGCCGGCCCCGCATCCTGCTGGTCACCTCGCGCTACACCACCGTGCTCCAGTACGTCACGCGGGACCTGGAGCGGGCCTTCCGGGAGGAGGGCTGCGAGACCCTCACCGTCCTGGAGCGCCGGGACTGCCAGTGGTCGGCCATGATGGAGGTCCGCCAGAAGGTCGCCTCCTGGAAGCCGGACCTGGTCGTCTTCCTCGACCACCTGCGCTGGGAGTTCGGGGATCTCTTCCCTCCGGAGCTTCCCTATGTCTGCTGGGTGCAGGACCGTCTTCCCTGTCTTTTCGAGAGGTCCTGGATCGTCAAGCTGGGGGCCCGGGACCTGACCTTCTCGATGTGGCCGGTCATGACCCGGGACCTCCTGGCCGCCGGGTATCCGGAGGTCTTCCCCCTGCCTGTGGCGGGGGACGACTCGGTCTATCGTCTTCCGGAAGGCCCGCCCCCTCCCGGCCTGCGCTGCGACGTGGCCTTCGTCTCCAACCTTCAGGTTCCCAGGCCGCTCCCCTCCTATCCTGGCCTGGTGGAGGAGGCCGAGCGCATCCTGCGCACCGAAGGGATCGGATACCGGGATCCCGTCTTCTACGACGCCCTGCTGGCCCGCCTTGAGAGGGATCTGGCCCTGACGGTCGCCTCCGGGGACCGCCAGGCCGTCCTGCACCGGCTTTCTTTCGACGTGGAGCGCTGGGTCCAGCGCGCGGAGCCGGTGCGCTGGGCCAGGGACATGGGCCTGGACGTCCGCGTCTGGGGCCGTGGATGGGCGGACAGCCCCGAATTCGCGCCCCTGGCCCGGGGCGTGGCGGCACCGGGGGAGGCCCTGCGCGACCTCTACGCCGCGGCCCGGATCCAACTGCACATGAACAGCGACACCAATATGCATGCCAGGGTCTTCGAATGCCTGCTCTCGGGCGGTTTCATCCTGGCCTGGGCCCACCCCTCGGACGGGGAACCGGGCGGCTTGGGAGAGGCCCTGGAGATCGGCCGGGAGGTCGAGACCTTCTCCGGGCGGGAGGACTTCGAACGCAAGGTCCGCCGCTACCTGGCGGATGAGGAGGCCCGCAGGGCCGTGTCGGCTTCCGGGCGCGCGCGGGTCCTGGCCGAGCACACGATGCGCCACCGGGCCGGGGAGATCCTGAGACGGGTCCGTGGACGGGTGTCCTGTTGAACGCCGGCTGTGATGACTCCTCACATGAAAACGCACAACGGGCGTTGAACGCTATCCTCGAGGGGGAATTCCGCTCCCGGCCTTGCCACGTTCGGGCGGATCCGTGCCAATCGCCGGTCTTTCCGCCTTAAGGCCTCCTTGACGGGACGATGCTCCCCCGGTCCTGAGGGCAGGAGTTTTCGATTCCTGCATGCCTGGATGATCATGCGGAACCTGACGTCGGGCATGACCCTGGCGCACGAGGTGATCTCCAAACGTACACGCTTTACGCGAGGCAGTGAGCAACTCATCGCGCAGCGGGCATTAAGTCGAGATCGAGTAGCCTTCGCTCGTCCGGAAGGCTCCTTGCAGAGACTTCCGGTGGACCTATGAATCCGCAGTTCTGGTCATTTGTTCGGCTGGCCCAGCCTGAGGCGGAGCTGTTCCAGGGTCTCCTGCGCCTGTTTGCGCTGAGGCCAGTCGGAAGGTTGTAGGTGAAGCGCCATCTCCAGGTCCTCCACTGCAGCGCGCAGGAGGGTCACGGCGCGAGACGGTTCCGATTCAGCAAGGAGGATCTTGACGAGGGCGCGGTTGGCATAGGCACTCGCGCAGCTCGGGTCCAGGCGGATGACCTCGTCATAATCGGCAAGAGCACCCTTGAGATCCCCCAGAACATGCCTGGCGGAGCCCCGGTCGACAAGGTAACGGGCGGATTGAGGAGCCAAGCGGACGGCTTCGTCATAATCGGTCAACGCCCCCTTCAGATCCTCTTGTGCCTGCCGGATCTTGCCGCGGCAGAAATGTGCCATGGGATCCTGCGGAGCCAGCCGGATTCCTTCGTTGAAGTCCTTCAGGGCTCCCTGGAGATCCCCCAGGGTCTGCCTTGCGGTTCCTCGGTTGCAGTAGGCATAAGGGTGTGCGGGTTCCAGGCGTATGGCCTTGTCATAGTCCGCGATCGCGGCTTTGAAATCTCCCAATCCGACTTTGGCGAGACCACGGTTGACATAGGCCGGGCTCGACTCCGGAGCCATGCGGATCACATCATCGTAGTCCGCAAGCGCACCTTTGAAGTCCCCGAGGTCCTTCCGGAGGTTCGCACGGTTGAGGCAAAGAGCCGCTGACTTGGATCCTGATCGGAGGGCTTCGTCATAGTCGGACAAGGCCCCTCTCAAATCCCCGGAGGCCTCCTTCGCAAGGGCTCGATTCGACCGGGCCATGGCATAGTTCGGCTGCAACCGGATGGTCTCGTCATAGTCCGCGATAGCCCCCTCGAAATCCCGCAAGTCCTGTTTGACGTTGCCGCGTCCGCAATAGGCGGACGAGCAACGCGGATCCAGACGGAGGGCCTGTTCGTAATCCATGAGGGCGGCTTTAAGATTCCCCTGTCCCTTCTGGGTCTGGGCGCGTGATAGCAAGGCCAGGACGTAGCGGGGATGGATCTCCAGGGCCCGATCCAAGTCCGCAACACCTCCTGCAGGATCTCCGGAACCGGCCTTCGCCAGACCGCGGTCGCAGATGGCCTTGTAGAAGGAAGGGCGGACCTCCAAGGCCACGGTTGCCGCCTGGACAAGTCCTGCCCGTTCCCGGCATGCGTAGCCCTTGATCAGATGGAACTCCTCGGCAAAGGCCTTGCCCGCCCACTTCTTCAGCATCTCGTCACAGTAGGGGGCGGCATCGGCTGCCTTTCGCAATGCCATCGCGTAGCCCCTCGCCAAGTCCAGATCGATGGCAGACAGCACTTCAGCCTGAACACCCCTCTCCAGCAGGGCTAGTGCCTGGTTCAGATCGGCATTGGATCCCTGGATCGTCCAGGAGCGATCGAGGAGGAGATGTGCCCCGCCAAGGAGGCACATCCCGTGGGCAGGGTCGACCGCGAGGCCCTTGTCATAGGCCTCGAGCGCATCGGTGACGTTCCCGAGCTCCTCGGTGCAGCGGGCCACCACCCACCAGCCCTCGGCGGACTCCCCGGACCTCTGCATCTCCGCCCGGCAGGTCTCCCGGATCGTCTCGTACTGCCTGAATTCAGCCTCCCCCAGCCGGAAGCCCTTGCGGTACGTCCCCATCCTCAGCTCACCCAGCTCCCGCCCCAGACGGTTGTAGACCTCGCCCGCCTTCTGGCGATCCACTGCCCGCTGCTTATCCGCTTCCATCCTTTTTCTGTCCTCGTCCAGGCGGGTCTCTATCCCCTTCCTCTTCACTTCCAGGGTCTTGTCTTGGGGATCGAGCGTCTGGAGCTTCGCATAGCACTGCAGGGCGTCCTCCAGCCTCCCCTGAGTCTCGGCCTCTTCGGCCTTGGCCTTGTACTCCACCCTCTGGCGGTCCTCGATCCTCCGTTGGACGAGGACGTAGCCCCCGAAGGCGGTCGCCAGAAGGATTGCCGCTGCGGAGGCCAGGGCCACCCAGCGGTGCTTGAGCAGCTTCTTCCTCGCCCGGTACACCGTGCTCGCAGGCCTCGCTTCGATAGCCTCCCCCTGCAGGTACCGTCTCAGGTCCTGGGCCATCTCCAGGGCCGTCGCATACCTCCTTGGGGGCTCCAGCTCCATGGCCTTGAGCACGAGGGTCTCCACCTCGGCCGGGATGGACGGCTTCTTCTTCCTGGGCGCCTCGATCCGGCCCTCGGCGACCTTCTGGATCACGTCGAGGACGGCCTTGCCGGAGGCCGGGGGCCTGCCCGTCAGCAGGGCGTAGAGGGTGGTGCCGAGGGAATACACGTCGGAGCGGCGGTCCACCTTCTCCCTCTCGCCGCGGGCTTGCTCGGGGGACATGAAGGCCGGGGTGCCCAAAATGGCCCCGCTCAGGGACATGCCGGAGGGGGCCTCGACCTGGAGGGCCAGGCCGAAGTCCATGACGTAGACTCTCCCCTTGGCGTCCAGCATCAGGTTTTGGGGCTTCAAATCCCGGTGGATGACGCCCTGCTCATGGGCGTGGTGGACGGCCTCGGCCGCATCGGCCATGACGGAGAGGCTCTTCTCAAGAGGCAGGTCGCAGGCGTCGAGGGTCCTGCCCTGGACGTACTCCAGGGCGATGTAGGCCCTGCCCTCGATCTCGCCGGCCTCGTAGACGGAGACGATGTGGGGGTGTTTGAGCCGGGCGGCGAGCTGGGCCTCGCGGAGGAAGCGGGCCTTTTCCAAGACGGCCTGTCCGGAGAGGAACTTGAGCGCCACGTGGCGGGCCAGGGAGCTGTCCCAGGCCAGGAAGACCTCGCCCATCCCGCCCTTACCAAGAAGGCGGACCAGGACGTACTTGCCGAAGCGTTTTGCCGGGTCCTGGAGGGCTTTCTCAACGTCGGGGGGAAGGGAAGCGGGGGTGGGCACAACTCCCGTCGCGCCCGCCGGGGTGACCATGACGGTCTTAATCGCCAGCTGGGGCTTCTTTTCCGGGTCCGCTGGCTCAGGCATGACCATGAAGGATATCCCATGTCGTAGATGTTGAAAGGAGGGAAGTGCCTCTTTGTCTTGGGGACGGAGCTCCAGGGCCACAGGAGTTTCCGTAGGTTCTCTCGGTGGAAAGGAACTTCAAAAGCCCGGAAAGAAGCTTTCCGTTCCTGATCCCCTCTGGAATCAGGACGGATTCCGCAACGGTCTTCCGGAAGGGCACTTGGAGCTATTGTCGAATGACCCGATGTCCCGGCACCCGGTTTGCTCTCCATGCAGTTGATTTCTAGGCATGTCCAGGTAGTTCATAAGGAGAAGATCCCGATGAAGATGAGGCATCTAAGGTTGACCATTTCCTTGGTCTGTGCTTTGGGGGGTCTGGGATTGGCCCGGTCCGCTTCCGCCGATGAGATAAATCAGCCTCCGCCTGCGCCAGCGGCTCCCGTGGGGCCGACTTCCGGCCTGCGCAACACGCCCTATGAGTTCGTCTTCACGTTCCCCGTCGATCCGGACGGGGATCCCATAACGTCCTATGTTGTCGAATGGGGCGATGGCAGTCGGATCTTTGGCGTCTTTCCGACTGCTCGAGTGCTCTTGTGGACCCCTAATGGGTTTGTCGATGGGGCCTGGCTTCAAACCAATCCCCCCTCGATGATGCTCAGTCATGTGTTCGGCTTCTCGGGTGTCTACAATGTGCGTTTCCAGGTATCGGATATCCACGGCGCTGCATCCCCGTGGACTTCGCTTGCTGTCGAGATCCGCAATCAGGCTCCCCAGGCACTGCCTGCTCCGGCGGGTCCATCCTACGGGGACCGTCTCACGACCTACCGCTTCAGCACCGGGACCGCGACGGATCCGGATGGCGATCCCATCCTGGCCTATGCCTTCGATTGGGGTGATGGTACCACGTCGACGATGTACCTCCCGGGTACTTACGTGCTGAGATCAGGCAACCGGCTCCACGTCCATCTTGTTCTGGCGAGCCCAGGGAATATCGTCACCTCCCCGCCTTCCTCCACCCATCGGTATGCCCGGCCTGGGACCTACAACGTGAGGGTGCGCGCCATGGACTTCTTCAGCACATGGTCCGACTGGTCCCCCGCCGCGTCCATGCGGATCGTCAACCAGGCGCCGGCGACCCCGACAATTCCTGAGGGGCCTTCCTTGGGGCGTCATGCCAGGAAGGCGCATCCCCACAGGACGTACACCTACACCGCCTCGGCCCTGGATCCGGAAGGGGATGCCATGAGCCTGGTTTTCGACTGGGGAGACGGCTCCACGACGACCACCGCTCCGGTCGCATCCGGTGCTCCGGCGTCGGCCGCGCATCGCTGGAGGCATAAGGGGGTCTATGCCGTCCAAATCTACGCCCTGGATTCCTTCGGCGGGAGGTCCCCGTTATCGTCCGCCAGGCAGGTTGTCATAAAGTAACAGCCACGCTCGTCCGGCAGCCCCGCTGAAGGGGCTGCCGGCGGGTCCCGTCGCCTGGAAAATAAAGCTTGCGATGCCCTGTGACCCATCCGATGCTTCCTCGTCGTATTCCCGCAGAGGCCGGGAGGCTCCCTGAGGGGCCTGAGGAACGAGGAATCGCGGAGAGGAGGAGGTTGCGATGAGGACACGGCACCTGAAGTCGGCCCTGGTCCTGGCCGTCGCGTTGGGAAGCCTGGGACGGGCCCGATCCGCCTCCGCGGATCCTGTCCAGCCCGTCATCACCGGTCCGGACGTCCTGTCCGCGGGCGTTACAGCCCCCTATGCGATCTCGATTGCGGATCCAACCGCCGTCACCGGGGATCTCATCGTGTATTCGGTCACCTGGGGGGATGGCACCTGGGTCACGGGATTGACGACCGTCTCCAACGCATCCGTATCCCTGACCCATGCCTGGCCCATGGCGGGGACCTTCCAGATCCACGCCCAGATCCAGAACCTCAGGACGTTTGCCCTTTCCCCCCAGGGATCCCTTACGGTCACCGTCACGGCTCCCGCGAACCAAGCGCCACTCGCGCCACCCGCCCCCGGAGGCCCTCCCTCCGTCAGTCACAACATGGCGACGGCCTGGAGTGCCTCCACCACCGATCCGGACGGCGATTCCATCCTTTATTCCTTCGACTGGGGGGACGGAGTCGTCACAACCTCGGTCTTCTATGTCGAGTCTGGCGGAACGGTGTGGGTTAACCACGCCTGGAGCCAGCCGGGAAGCTACGGAGTGCGCGTACGGGCCACAGATTCCCGCGGCGCCTCGTCCGCCTGGTCGGCCGCGACTCCCGTGCAGATCCTGAACCGGGCGCCGTACGCGCCCGGCGCCCCTGTGGGGCCTGCTTCGGGCACCCGCAACGCCAGCTACGCCTACGCCGCCTCGTCGATCGATCCGGAAGGCGACGCGGTCCGGATCACCTTCGACTGGGGGGACGGGACGACGACGACCACGTCCGCCGTCGCCTCCGGCACGCTGGCATCAGCCCTTCACCGATGGACGCGTAAGGGAACCTACACCGTCCGTGCCTTCGCCACGGATTCCTTCGGTGCCCGCTCCCCGTTTTCGGCGTCGCGTCAGGTGGTCATCCGGTAGTTATGGCCACCACGTCCCGTCCCGCGTTCTCGAAGGCCTTCGTCTTGGGCGCCGGCGCCCTGGGTCTCCTGGCCCTGACCCTGGGCCTCTGGTTCCGTGGACGCCCCGACCCCGATCCACAACCGAAAAACCCGATTCCGCCTCCGGCACGGCCGCGTCCTCCTGTTGCCGGTCCCACAGTCCCTTCCGTCGCCGGTCTTCCGGAAGCCCCTTCTGCGGAGCCGCAACCGCCCTTTCCGGAAGAGGGATTCCCGGAGCCCGCCGTCTCCGATCCCCGCGTGGAAGAGGATCTCCTGGCCCAGGCACTGGAGGCGGCCAAGGCCCGGGACGCCGGAACCTTCTCCGCGCTCCTCCAGTCCCTCGTCACCTCCGGGGAAGCAGGACAGGCGAAGGCGGCCGAGCTCCTCTCCGCCGCAGAATCCCTGTTCGCGGACGCCTCCGACCAGGAGCGCTGGGGGATGGCCCATGCCCTTGGCGAGATGGGAGGCCCTCAGGCCATGGCCGTGCTGGGCAGACTGTTCGATCAGACCGCGGACTCCCGTGCCAAGGAGATCCTGGTCGTCGCCCTGGCCCGCAGCCCGGGGGAGGGAGTGAACGCCTTCCTTCTGGATCGGGTGAACGCCGAGGGCTCCGCATCCCTCCGGAGCGAGCTCTGGCAGGTCCTTGCGATCCGGCCGGAGAACGCACGGCTCGTCTCCGAGCGGCTGAGGGATACGGGGCTTGGCGCCTCCGAACGCGCCGCGATGCTGGAGGGCCTCGTGCAGGGTGGCGAAGGGGCCCCGGCGGCGAGGAAGGCCGTGTGGGACCTCTACGAATCCGCGCCCGCCCTGCGCGACGGCCTGTTGGAGTCCCTCGTAAGGTACCGGGATCCCCGGGCGGTGGGCCTGCTGATGGAGAAGGTCAGGAGCGGGGAGCTCCCCGAATCCTTGGCGGCGGGGCTTCCGGCCCTGGATGCCAAGACGCTGAAGGAGAACTCCGAGGCCCTGCACGTCCTGGCCTCCCGGGACCAGGCTCCCGTCCGGACCCGGCTGACGGCCTTCCAGGCCCTCTACCGGGTGGACCGCTCCCGGGCTCTCCAGGCCGTCCTGGCCGGATTCCCCGCCCTGGGGGAGGAGGACCGTCTCCAGGTCGTCCGCGGGATCGGCATGTCGGCCGACGGAGGGCGGGAGGCCCAGGCGGAGCTCTCCCGCATCGCGGCCTCGGACCCCTCGGAGCGGGTCCGGGCGGCTGCCGGCGTCCCGTAGATCCAAGCCGCGACGCTTCTCGGCACCGCCTCCCCGTGATGCCTTCTGCTGGGGCCCCCCGTCCCCCCAGCCGGAAATCGTTCACGGATCAGTGAACGGCTGGCCGCTCTGGGAAACCCTTTTGGACGGCCGCGTCTGCGCGTGATGGCGGTCCATTCCGTTCTCCATGGATTGACATCCCTGGAGGGGCCTCTATCCTCACTTCAGTCCGCTGAGTGTTGAGGGCGGGCCTGTCGAGGGGCCGTGATGGACGCAACTTTCTTATGACGGCTGTAGCAATTAGACGACAAGATTGAGACGGGAGGCCTAGTCGATCCAATGGTCGATAACATCGCATCTCTATTTGACGTATTGGGTTATGTCGGAATTGTGTGACAAATAAATTTCCGGAACGGGGTTTACGAGAATCTAACAGTCCAATTGCCTGCTTCGCAAAAAAGGATGCATGGCGTTCGGATGCGCGGGGCACTGGGTGTTGTTGCTGAAGCGGGTCAGAAGTCTGGGCCTTCGGGCCAAGGAGGCGGGATGCGTCATCATGCAGGTCTGAGATCGGCTTTCGCGTTGCTTTGTGCCGTGGGGGCCTGGGGAGCGGCCTCCTCCGCCTTTGCCGATTTCTATGCACCCCATCCCCCCTACGGACCGAGCCAGGTGCCTCCCGGTGTCGAGTTCGGCTACACGGCCTACGCAACCGAGTCCGGAGCCCCGAATTCCCTTCCCGGGGACCATCTCCTGTGGCGATTCGAATGGACGCTCAACGGCGGGCTGTACATTACGTGGGAGGAAACCGTCGTCAGGGCGGCTCCGAACGATCGCAGTCATCAAGTGACTGCGGTGCGTCGATGGGAACAGGACCAGCAGGGCCTGGTCCAGGTCCGGTTCATGGTGCGGAATCTCCGCAACGGGGTGGATTCCCCGTGGTCTCCTCATCGCAATGTGGAGGTGAACAACCTTTTCATCCAGCGTGCACCCCAGAACCCGATGTGGGAATCCGCCTTCAGGGCTGGGGTCCCGGGGGAGCCCCTGGGTCCCTTCGTCCTCAACGTCCAGGATCTGGATAACGACGACATCGTCTGGGCCCAGTTCGACTGGGGTGATGCGCCCTCCCCGATGTGGGCCAGCGCGATGGCTCCCCTCCCTGTCTGGGACAGCGGTCTGGTCTGGCACCGCGGCGGGAATCCCGTCTGGGACAGTGCCTTGGGCGGGTTTATCAGAAACCCTCCGCCTCGCCTGCTGGGCTTCCACGCCTGGGACCGTCCGGGAAACTTCCAGGTCCGTGCGAGGGTGATGGACGCCCGTAGAGCCGTCTCCCCCTGGTCCCCTGTGATCAACGTCCTCGTCGGAAATCCAAATCCCAATCTTCCGCCCCAGATCATCGGTCCCTGGGGGGGCTCGGCAGTCGTGGGGGAGAGCGCCTCCTTCGAGTACACCTTCGTCGACCCGAACGGCGACGCGCTCGACGTGAGCATCGACTTCCAGGACGGCACCGTCGTCCGCAGGAGCTACCCCGCTACGGTCGGCGAGAATAGGGTTACGGAGACCTTCTCTCATATCTGGAATGACGTAGCCCACGCCCTGAACGTCGGCGTCTACTTCGTGCAGATCAGGGCCACGGATTCCCATGGCGCCACGACCCCCTATGTGCTGACGGTCAGCATGCGGGTTAACCAACCCCCGCGGACTCCGAACGTTCCGGTCGGACCTGCTTCCGGGCTCAGGAACGCCGGCTACGCCTACACGGCCTCCTTCAGCGATCCGGAGCGGGATGCGATGCGCTACACCTTCGACTGGGGCGACGGTAGCCTGACGACGGGGAATCTCCCTGCGAATGTCGCCGGAGGGACCGTCCTGACGTCCCATATCTGGTCCCTCCCGGGGACCTATGCCGTCCGCGTCAGGGCGGTGGACTCCCACGGGGCCCAGTCCGCTTGGTCCGCCCCGCTCAACGTGACGATTGCGAACCGCGCGCCCAACACGCCGCCTGCGCCTCAGGGGCCGGCCTTCTCCTTCACGGGCGCCCTGAACCTCTTCAGGGTTTCCACGACGGATCCGGACGGGGACCCCATGCGTTACCTCATCGTCTGGGGGGACGGCCGGTACACGATCACCGGCATCGGCGCCTCCGGGGCGACTCTCGGAGCGACCCATGCCTATGCCTCTCCCGGGACCTATGCCGTAAGGGTCATGGCCCGGGACATCTACGGGAGGAACTCCCTCCTGTCCCCGGCTTCCAGCATCCGCATCGTGGGTTTCGGGCTTCCCAATACCCCGAAGCTCCTGGGGGGAGGCCTCCTTCTCGGGAAGGGCAGCCCGATCGAGTAGTCCGTCATTCCGCCCGGCGTCCCCCTTCCCGGGGGGATGCCGGGGGCCGCTTCGGCATCACGAAGCAGCTGATCCATTGGGTTCGTCCATAGCCCCTGACGATACGGCGTCAGGCCGGGCGGACGAAGGGCTCCGGGTCCTTTTTCATTTTTCCGGAGACGTTTTTTCAATCCATTTGGTTTGAACGGGTTGCGCGGGATCTTTCCGCTGGGCCCTGGATGCGCATGCCGATTGCGTTGGGTTCGGCGCGAACACCGCTGGGTGTCATCGCATGTTCAGAGGACAGGTCGAGGGCCTTCGGGCCAAGGAGGGAGAAGGAATGCGTCATCGTTCAGGATGGAGGACGTCGTTCGCGGTCCTTTGCGCTGCGGCAGGATGGGGGACGGCCTCCCCAGCCTTCGCGGATTTGGGGGCGCCTTCCGTGTCCGGTCCCGACCAGGTGCCTCCGGGCGTGGAGATCGCGTGTTCCGCTTCCGTTCCCGAGGTCACCCCCCTGACCTCCGCTCCCGGGGATCGCCTGTTCTGGACCTTCGAGTGGACGGATGGACTACGGATCTTTCAGGATTCCTTCGTGACCACCCTGGGGGATGATGCTCTCCACCGTGCCTTCACGGCCCGCAGCTATCCGACGGAAGGCGTCTACCAGTTCAGGGCCAGGACATGGAATCAACGGACCAGGGCCCAGTCCCCCTGGTCTCCCTTGCGCAGCGTGGAGGTGGCTGCCCGTTTCGTCAACCGGGCTCCTCAAGCCCCGCTTTGGGATGTCCCGATCATCGATCCCGACGCCGGCGACAGCGGATTCTCGCTCACCGCCGATCTGCACACCCAGGACCCGGATGGGGACCCGATTGATTTCGTCCAATTCGACTGGGGTGATCCTCAAACCACCAGGTTCATCGGCTCCCGAGATATCCTTGTGGAAAACCTTCTCCGTCTCGGGCCCAGGTTCTTCGACCGTCTACTCCTCCCGCCCACTCATGTGCTCGGTGGGTTTCCGTTCGATGGGATTCGAGTCGACCAACATGTCCTTATGATTCAAGCTCGCCTTACTCCTGGTCAGGAACATGACTTTCCGTGGGACGGAGGAGATTCGTGCGTCTCCCTGTTTCCCTTCGTCTGGGAAACTGCCACGATCGCGCATCCCGGAGACGCCCAGAACCCTGTCCAGATCCGCGGTTCCCACCACTTTCCCTCGAGAGCTTCCGACACTGTGAGGGTGAGGGTGATGGATCGGCGCGGCGCGGTCTCCCCATGGTCCTCAGGAATCAATGTTGCGTCCGACGGTCGTTTCTATCGTGCCCCGGTGACGCCTGCTCCCGTGAACCTGGAGGTTCCCGCCCGGCAGTCTGTGCCCTTCGGTCTGCAGACGACGGATCCGGACGGGGACGACCTGCGCTACGATGTGGATTGGGGGGATTATTTCACCTCGCTCACTCCCTTCGTGCGCTCTGGGGAGTCCACCACGGTCGACCACAGCTTCAGGCGACGGGGGAGCTATCGCGTCAGAATCCGGGCCCAGGACGTCCGGGGGAGCGCCTCCAACTGGTCTGAGGCCGGCATCATCACGGTCCAGAACAGCCCTCCCCAGACGCCTGCCGCACCGGTGGGTCCCTCCTCCGGATTCAGGAACACGCCCTATTCGTACAGCGCCTCCTTTGTCGAATTCGACGGGGATGCCATGGATTGGGTCATCGACTGGGGAGACGGCACGACCACGACGGGGAGAAGCTCTGCGGTGGTTGGCTCGACCAGCCCCGCCTCCATCACCGTGCTGGCCAGCCACAGCTGGTCGAAGCCGGACACCTACCTGGTACGCGCCAGAGCCACGGATTCCCTCGGGGCTCAGAGTGCCTGGTCCGCCCCGCTCTCCGTGACGATCGCGAACCTCGCGCCCCTCGCGCCGACGACTCCCGAGGGTCCTTCCTTGGGACATCACGACAGGAAGAAGCATCCCCATCGCCTCTACACCTACACCGCCTCGTCCGTGGATCCCGAGGGCGATGGCGTAAGGCTGGTCTTCGATTGGGGGGATGGCTCCACGACAAGCACCGCTCAGGTCGCGTCCGGAGTTCCGGTCTCGGCTGCCCACCGTTGGAGGCGCAAGGGCGTCTACAACGTGCGTGTCAGGGCTGTGGATGTCTTCGGAGGCCAATCCCCTCCATCGCCCGTGCGACGGGTTATCATCAAATAGCAGACACGCCCGGCGTCCCCCTTCCCGGGGGGATGCCGGGGGTCTTCCCTAGGCGGTATACTGCCCTCATGCTGTCCCTCTACGTGCGCAACGGTCTCGGGCAGGGCCGCATCTTCCCCCTGTCGGAGAAGAAGGACGACAAGAAGGTCCACCTGATCGGGCGCTCCGTCGAGGCTTCGGTCATGCTGGCCGACGACAGCATCTCCCGCCGCCACGCCGAGATCTCCTTCTCCGACGGGGGCTGGACGCTCAAGGACCTGGGCAGCACGAATGGGACCTACCTGAATGCCCTTCCTGTCCGCCAGAAGCGCCTGGCCCTCCGCGACGTCATCATGCTCGGCCCGGTGGAGCTCCTGGTGATCGACCAGCACGCGGCCGACCAGGCGGAGCTCCGTCCCGGATCGGTCGAGCTGTGCCGGACCTTGAACGTGCGCACGACGGAGTCCATGCCGGTGCGCCTGGTCCACGGGATCCGCGGGACCTCCCCGGCCCTGCTGGCCGTGATCGGGTCCATCGAGTCCCTCGCCGAAGCGGACTGCACGGTGCTGATCGGGGGCGAGACGGGCACCGGCAAGGAGCTGGCCGCCCGGGCCATCCATGCCTCCAGCCGCCGCCGCCAGGGCCCCTTCGTGGCCCTGAACTGCGGCGCCATCCCCGAGAACCTGGTCGAGAGCGAGCTCTTCGGCCACGAGCCGGGGGCCTTCACCGGTGCGGCCGCCCGCCGCCGTGGGCATTTCGAGGAGGCCTCCGGGGGGACCCTCTTCCTCGACGAGGTGGGCGACCTTCCGCTCCAGGACCAGGCCAAGCTCCTGAGGGCCCTCGAGACGAAGGCCATCCGCCGCCTGGGAGGCGAGGAGGAGATTCGCGTTGACCTGAGGATCCTGGCGGCCTCCCACCTGGATCTCGGCGACGCGGTGCGGCGCGGGGCCTTCCGCGAGGACCTCTTCCACCGGCTGAAGGTGGCCGAGGTCCGCATGCCGTCGCTCCGGGAGCGTCCTTCGGACATCCCCGAGCTGGCCGCCTACTTCCTGACGGGGATCTCCATGGAGATCGGCCGTCCCGAGATCGGGATCACGAAACAGGCCGTCCAGCTCCTGCAGTCCTATCCCTGGCCGGGAAACGTCCGGGAGCTCAAGAACGTCCTCGAGCGGGCGGCCATCCTTTCCAAGGGCGGGGCGGTGACGCCCCAGGAGCTCTCCTTCCTTTCCGTGTCCTCGTACGCGGCGGCCGCGCCGAAGGCGGAGGACGGCGGACGCTTCCCGCAGTTGAGGGAATTCGTGGAGGAGCAGGAGGGCCTACATGTCCAGAAGGCCATGCAGCTGGCGGCGGGCAACAAGACCCGGGCGGCCGAGCTGTTGGGCATCAGCCGTCAGACCCTCTACGAGAAGCTCGAGCACATCCTCCACCGCTCGGTCCGTCAGTAGCTCCTGACGCTGAGGCGTCAGGCTGGCTGGACGAAGGGCTCCGGATCCATTTTTCTGGTTTTGGATATCCTGTCCCAATCCATTTGCATGGAATGATTTGTATCGGATCGACGTGGGCGTCGGGGATGCGTATGCGGCTTGCTTGTCATCCCTTCATGAAAGAACCTGAAGCCGATCCTCCGGTCGCTTTGGTAATCCCGGGGCTCCCACCCCTGCCCGTGGCGCTTCAGCGTCGCGTCGTGAAGCCTTCCGGCTACACGCTGATGGTCAGGGTGCAGATGCCGGGGCGGGGAGAAGGCAAGCCGGGTTGACGGGGGGAGTTCGTATTCAATTCGGGGAGCATTCCGAACGGTTGATCGAACCTCACCAACGGCTGTACACTGCGGACCACAGGAGGGTGCAGTCCGCTTGATGAAGCTTTTCAAAAAATCGATCATCACCTCGGCCAGCGTTTCACTTCTGTCCACTGTGATCCTGACTTCTTGTCTGACGCGCCAGCCAGACCGAGTCCTTGCGCAATGGTCACAGCCTAACACGATCCAGTACGGGTCATTCGACCCATATTCCCTCTCCATCATTGAGATGAACACAGACTCCTGGGGACACACCTACCAGATATTTGTCGGGCGAGGCACGCATGCTCCAGCCTATGGTCACTACGTTCAGTTCCCATTCCACCCGTACTCTGACGGCCTGGAAACGTACATCCGGAACTGCAAGGTTGAGTGGGCAGCCGATGGCGTTACATTGATTTCGGAGAGCGGCCATAGGCTTTTCATTCCTAAGGCGATGTTCATCGGCGGGAGATGAGCGCCTAAACTCAAACCGCAAGGTTCTCAACCCGTTCCGTCCGGGGAGCCTCAACCGCCCCACTTACTCCTCCGCGAACCCGTCCCGCCCCGCCGCCTTGGCCTTGTAGAGCGCCCGGTCCGCCGCCGCCACCAGGGCCTCGGGCCCGTCCTTGCCCTCCGGCGTCAGCGCCGCCACCCCGATCGAACAGGTCGCCTGTCCGCCGGGCCTCGCCCTCAGGTGTTCCACCACGCGGCGGGCCACCACCCGTGCGCCCTCCGGATTCGTCTCCGGCAGGACCAAGCAGAACTCGTCCCCTCCGAAGCGGGCCACCAGGTCCACCGTGCGGACCTCCTTGAGAAGTAGCTCCCCGACGTCCCTCAGGAGGCGGTCGCCCTCCGGGTGGCCCTGGGTGTCGTTGATCCCCTTGAAGTGGTCGAGGTCCACCAGCAGCAGGGAGAGGGGATGTTTGTACCGGCGGCAGCGGCGGATCTCCCGGTCCAGGAAATCCGTCAGCGCACGGCGGTTCAAGAGGCCCGTCAGCGGATCCGTGCGCGACTGCTGGACGACCTGCTGGTAGAGGCGGATGTTGCAGAGCGCTGCACCCAGGAGCTGGGCCAGCTGCTGGACGGGCGCCAGGTCGTGGCCCTGGTCGAACGGCAGGCCGTCCTCGCGGTCCATGAGGACCAGGATGCCCTCCAGGGAGCGGGCGGAACGCAGCGGCGCCATCAGGAGGCCGTGCTTCGCCACGCCCAGGGCCGGGATGCTTCCGCCGGGCAACAGGAGGACCTCGGTCGAGGCCGCCGCCTTCGCCAGCAGGGGATCCTTCCGGTCCGGGAAGGACGTCGCGTTGAGGAGAAGCTCGGAGCGGGTGTGGCGTTCCAGCAGGAGGGTCCCGGTCCCGGAATCATGGGAGAGGAAGGCGGCCTGGGAGGCCCTCACCAGGGGCGGGATGCCCTTCACGCAGAGGTCCATGATGGCGGCGGCGTCGAGCGTGTTGATGCGCATGGAGAGCGCGGAGAGGGCGTTCATGGTCTCAGCCAGGCGCCCCAGGCGGGACCGTTGGGCGTCCAGAAGGGTGAGGCGGGCCTGCAGGGAGACGAGGTCCGGAGAGGAGGAATCCGGTTTCATGGCCAAATCATAGTGCAACCTGCTTTCAGTTCAAGGGTTGCGCTAAAGTTAATCCGTCAATCCAAGATAGATCTAGAAAAACTTCAGGAAAACTGTATAAAAACGCAAATCCGGGTTGAGTTTGGCTTTACGTAGTGCTATCTTTCTGAAGCGTAAAATGTATTTGATGGTTTGACTGGGATCTGGAGGGGGACCGTGAAAGCCAAAGCCATGGATGGCTTGATGGACTCGGTGACCGGCCTGATGCGGATGGGGGACCTGTCGCGTCAGGCAGGGATCTCGCGTCAGACCCTGAGCCACTATCTTCTCCTCGGGCTCATCCAGGAGACGGAGCGCACGCCCTCGGAGCGCTGCCTCTTTTCGCCCTCGGTGCTGGCTCGTCTCGAGGACATCGCCGTGATGAAGCGCCAGGGCCGAACGCTGCGCGAGATCCGGGAGAACCTTGCCCGTCCCACCACGCTGGCCGTGCATTCCGCAAGGAAGTCGCGCGCATGATCTCCACCGAACCGGGCCCACGCCAGCTGAGTGGCCTCTGGGAGTTCCCGCTGTTCGCCTTCTCCCTGCTGATCGCCTGCGGGACCCTCGCGCTGTCCCTGCCGGGCCTGATCGCCTTTTCCCGTCAGGAGGCCCCCGTGGAGCCGGCCGTTGCGGGACCTCTTGTCGAGGCCGTCCCGGCTCCGAAGCCCCATGCGGACGGGAACCTGCTGGTCGAGGCCTCCAGGCTGGCTGAGGCGGGGAGGTTCCAGGAGGCCCTGGATGCCGTCGGACGCTATCGCGCCCAGATCCCCGCCGTCGAACCTTCCGAAGTGCCGGGTCAGGAGGAGATCGCAAGGCGCGAGCACCAGGAGCAGCACCTCAGGGCCGATCTGGCCGAGGCCGAGGTCCTGGAGGCCCAGGGGGGGGAGGGGAAAAACCGGGAAGAGCAGGCGGCACTGGAGGAGGCCGTGCGCCGCTACGGCGCGGTGGCTGGGGCCCTGCAGGGAGAGGAAATGCAGGGGGAGCCCGGCCTGCAGATGCGTGCCCCGGTCCAGGTCCGTCTGGGACGCGCCCGGTTCAAGCTCCTGAGGGCCGGCCCCTTCCGGGAGGTCGCCGCCCTCGAAGGCATCCTGTCCTCCCTTCGTTCCGTCGCCGGGGCTCTGACCGTGGCCCCCTGGAGCGATGAGGCGGCCTACTGGCAGGGCGAGCTGGAACTCGTCCTGGGGCGCCCCGCAGAGGCCGAGCGCTCCTACCGCAGGGTCGGCGGCACCGCCGGCATGCTCACGTCCGCGGCCCTGATGCGCATCTCCGGGATCTACCAGGACCGCCAGGGCCTTCCCGAGGCCCACGCCGCGGCCCTGGCCTCCGTCCAGATGGCCGGGGGCAGGCTTCCGGGACTGCCCTGGATCCCCGCGGAGGAACCGGAACGCCAGCTGGAGCTCCTCTCCCAGCTCTGGCGCCAGGCGGCCAAGCCGGAGAGGGCCCTGGAGCTCGAGGCCATCCTGCAGTCCGCGGCCCTGACCCCCGCCGGCCAGGTGGAGCATTTCCTGCACGCGGCGCAGATCCACGAGCAGTGGGCGGAGCGCCTGTCCGCCCAGCCCGCGCTCGCCCGCAAGGAGTTCCGCCTGGCGGGCCTCGCCTACCGCGGTCCGCTGGATGCGGGCATCCCGGCCCCCTGGGCCCAGCTCCTCTTCCGTGCCGCCCAGGCCTTCGAACGCGCCGGGGATGTTCCCGAGACGGTCCGCTCCCTGGAGCGCTTCTGTGCGAGCTACGGAGATGACGCCCGCTTCCCCCAGGTGGTCTACCTCCTGGCCCAGCATTACCGGGCCCTGGGCGTCTATGACAAGGCCCTCTCCCTTCTGGAGCGCTCCCGTCCCCAGCTGCGCCGCGAGCGCGGCGCGGTCCACTACGTGCCGCTGGCCCTGTACGAGGAGGGGCTCTGCGAATACCTCTCCCGCAGCCCGGGGAGCCGCCAGCGGGCCCTGGCCTCCTTCCACGGCATCCTGGATCATCCGGACGTCTATCCGGACAGCCAGGCCTGGAGGGACAGCCTCTTCGCTCTTGCCACCATGGAGTACGAGGACGCCCAGGCCGGCGCCCTGCCCTCTCGCGAGAAGGCCCGCGTCCATCTGGTCGAGTGGATCGAGCGCTATCCGGAGGATGCCCGCCAGTCCCAGGCGCATCTGATGCTGGGTTTCATGGCCTGGTCCGCCTCGGACTTCCCCGCCGCTGCGACGGCCTTCAGGGTCGTGGCCGACCGGGCCCGCGCGGACTCCCCGGAGGGGAGCATGCTGGCGATGGGACGTTCGGCGGCCCTCCTGACCGCCGAGGCCGTCTACCGGGACGCCGCCGCCCGCTCCGACAAGACCGCCCTGGCCGAGGCGAGGGACCGCTTCGCCGAGGCGAGGGACCTGAACCTGGGCTCCTGGGGGGCTCCCTGGGCGCTGGCGCGGATGGCCGACTGCTCGCGGGCCCTCGGCCAGCCGGCCGAGGCCGCCCGGCTCTATGCGGTGGCGAAGTGGGAGTACGGGCAGCTGGGCCCCTCGGCGGGCCCGGCCCCCGACGGCACGGCAGGCCTGGAGGCCCTGGTGGCGTGGCGTGCAGACGTGACCCAATGGCTGGGGAGGCCCTAGGACATGGAGCCGATGAGCAGGATGACCAGGGTGGAAGCGTTGGGGCTCAAGGCCAAGGCGTTCGGGGAACTCCTGGAGATCTCCCGGGGCCAGGATGCCGTGCTGTCCCAGGACGACCCCGAGGCCCTGATGGCCCTGCTCTCCCGCAAGCAGGGCCTGCTTCAACGCATCGAGGGACTGGACCGCGAGCTGGCCTCTCCCGCGGACGGGACGGACGGGGCGGAGGAGCCGCAGGCCCGGGAGTTCCAGGCCCGCATCCTCGAGACCCTCGGGCTCATCGTGGCCTGCGAGGAGGAGACCCGCAAGCAGGTGGAGTCCATGAAGCGCCAGACCCTGCAGGACCTCTCGAGGATACGCCAGGGCCGCCGTGCCGCCGACCTCTACCGTCGGACCAGTCTCGACACCGCGGCCGTGGACCGGGAGCAGTGAGCACCGTGAAGACCCTGAGTCCGTCCGGACCCGTCGGACAGGCGGCAGCCGCCACCCCCATCCCCCGGGGGGAGGATCTCAAGGGCCTGCTGGAGGCCTATCTGGCCTCCACCCAGACCCTGGAACTCGCCCAGGCGGCCCTGCGCAGCCAGGTGGGCGCCCTCTCGGCCGAGCTGGAGCAGAAGAACGCCCTGCTGGCCCGCCGCAACCGCCTCGCCGAGCTGGGCGAAATGGCCGCCGGGGTGGCCCATGAGATCCGCAACCCCCTCGGAGGGATCCGTCTCTACGCGGGCCTCCTGGAGCGGGACCTCGGTGCCCAGCCGGAGCGCCTGGCCCTGGTCCGCAAGCTGCTCTCCGGGGTGGACCAGCTCGACCGCATCGTCCGCGAGATGCTCGCCTTCACGAAGGAGATCGTGCTGGAGCGCCGCCCGGTGTCGTTGGAGGATCTGCTCGAGGAGACCCTCTCCTTCGCCCTGCCGGCCGGAGGCATCTCCCCGATCCGCGTGCGCCGGGAATACGAACCCGGGCTGACGGCCCAGGTCGACCTCCACCACCTGCGTCGGGCCGTGCTCAACCTCCTGCTGAATGCCGTGGAGGCCATGCCCGAGGGCGGCGTCCTTACGGTGGGCGCCTCCCGCGCCCCGGCCGGGGCGGAGATCCGGGTGGAGGACAGCGGCGGGGGCATCCCGGCCGAGGTCCTGCCCAGGATCTTCGACCCCTTCTTCACCACCAAGGCCCAGGGCACCGGGCTCGGCCTGGCCGTGGTCCAGCGGGTGGCCGAGGCCCATGGGGGTTCGGTGGAGGCCTCCAACCGTCCCGGCGGCGGGGCCCGCTTCCGCCTCCTCCTGCCGGGAAGTCCCGAGGGGAAGGCCTGAGATGGGATCCCCTCTCGTCGTCGTGCTCGATGACCAGGCCCTCATGCGGGACTCCATGGCCGAGACCCTGAAGCGGGCCGGGTACGAGGTGGAGTCCTTCGCCTCCCCCAGAAAGGCCCTCGCCCGCCTGGAGGAGGTGGAGGCCGCCCTCGTCATCACCGATCTGAGGATGCCCGAGATGGACGGGGTCGCCGTCCTGAAGGCTTGCCAGGCCCTGACCCCGTCACCGGCCGTCATCGTCGTCACGGCCCACGGGACCGTGGCCAACGCGGTGGAGGCCATGAAGCTGGGCGCCGCCGACTACCTGACCAAGCCCTTCGAGGCGGCCGAGCTCGAGGTGGTGGCGGGCCGGGCCGTGGCCCAGGTCCGCCTGGTCGGGGACCGCCAGTCCTTCCGCGCCGCCAGCGAGGACCGGGCGGCCTCCCTGATCGGCGACAGCCCCGCGATGAAGGCCGTGCGGGCCCATCTCGAGAAGGTCGCCGCGAGCGACGCCACCCTCCTGATCCACGGGGAGAGCGGGACGGGCAAGGAGGTGGCCGCCCGCCTGGTCCACCGCCTAGGGCCCAGGCGCGACCGCCCCTTCCTGGGCGTCAACTGCGCCGCCCTTTCGGCCGGCCTGCTGGAAAGCGAACTCTTCGGTCACGAGAAGGGCGCCTTCACGGGGGCCGAGACCGTCCGCCAGGGCCGCTTCGAGCTGGCCGCGGACGGCACCCTCCTGCTCGACGAGGTCACGGAGATGGACGGCCACCTCCAGGCCAAGCTCCTGAGGGTCCTGCAGGAGCGCAGCTACGAGCGCGTGGGCTCCAGCCGCGCGCGCCGGGTCGACGCCCGCGTGATCGCCACCTCGAACCGGGACCTGGAGGCGGCCGTGCGCGAGCGCCGGTTGAGGGAGGACCTCTACTACCGCCTGAACGTCCTGGCCGTGCGCATGCCGCCCTTGAGGGAGCGCCTCGAGGACGTCCCCGTCCTCTGCCGGCACTTCCTGGCGAAGAGGGGACGCCGCTGCCAGCCCGGTCCCGGGGCCCTGAAGGCCCTGGAGGCATACGCCTTTCCCGGCAATGTCCGGGAGCTGGAGAACCTTGTCGAGCGGGCGGCCCTGCTCTCGGACGGCGCCGAGGTCCTCGGGGTCGAGCACTTCCCCTTGCCTTCCCTGTCCGTGGCGGGTTCTTCCGGGGACGTCTCCGCCCTCGTCGGGGTGCCGCTGGAGGAGGTCGAGCGCCGCCTGATCGAGGCCACCCTCAAGCGTTTCGGTGGCGAGCGGCGCCGCAGCGCCCAGGCCCTGGGCCTGGCCGAGAGGACGCTGCGTGACAAGATCCTCCGCTACGGGCTGAAGGAACCCCAGGAGATCGCCGTATGAGGGAGGATCCTGCCGGGCGGGAGGTCATTTCTGCCGGCCGCCGGATGCCCTCCGGGAGGTCGATTCGTAATGACTTGGCAAATATCGGGTTGCGGCATCGCGTTTTCTGCGGATTCCGGCACCGTCTTTGCGCTGCAGGGATGCCATGAGCTCGATTCAAGGGATGTTCGCACGCGGGGAGATGCCGGTTCTGGAGAAGGCCATGGCCTTCCAGGAACGCCGCCAGGCCGTGCTTGCCGCCAACATCGCCAACGCCTCCACGCCCTTCTACCGTCCCCAGGACCTGGATGAAGGGGAGTTCAACCGCCTGCTGAGGAAGGCCGTGCAGGCCCGCGAGGAGGGCAACCGCGCCGCCTTCGAACTGGGCCCTGCCGAGCACTTCGGCCTCGACGCGAATGGCCACCTGACGGCCCGGCCCGTCGAGCGGGGCGCGCTCCTGGCGACGCCGGGCCAGCTCCGCCACGATGGCAACCCCTTCAATGTGGAGCGGGAGATGTCCAGGCTGGCGGACAATACCCTGTCCTACCAGCGCAACGCCCAGCTCCTGGAAGGGAGCTACCGGATGCTCTCGATGGCCATCCGCGGGAGGTCGAGCTAACCCGTGATGCGCGCCCTCGACATCTCCGCCTCCGGCCTGGAAGCCCAGCGCATCCGCATGGAGGTGGCTTCCCACAACCTGGCCAACGTCCAGACCACGCGGGCGTCCAAGGGCGCCGACGGGAGCTGGATGCCCTACCGGCGCAAGCAGGTGGTCTTCCGCCCCCTGTTGGAGCAGGCGCTCGGCTCTGCCGGCTCCCGTGTCGCGGGCGTGCAGGTGGAGCGCATCACCGAGGACCCCAGCGACTTCCGTCTCCAGCACGATCCGGCCCATCCGGATGCGGACGAGCAGGGGAACGTGAGGATGCCGAACGTGGACCCGCTGATGGAGATGGTGGACCTGATGGAGGCCTCGCGGGCCTACGAGGCCGGCGTGACCGCCATGGATTCCGCCAAGACGATGGCCGTGGCCGCACTGAGGCTGTTGGCGTAGTTCGGATCGCCGGATAGAGGGGGAAGGAAGGAGCTTTGATGTTGGATCCGCTCATCGGACAGGGAATCGGGGGGATCGGCGCGGGAGGCCTCGGCAAGGCCGCCGGCACGCCCGCCTCGCCCGATTCCATCACGCCCTTCAAGGACATGCTGGAGAACTCCATCCAGCGCGTCAACGAGATGCAGCAGGCCGCCGAGAAGGCCAAGATCGACCTGGCGACCGGAGGCACGGAGAACACCAGCGAGGCCCTGGCCCAGATCCGCAAGGCCGAGCTGGCCTTCCAGCAGCTGATCGAGATCCGCAACAAGCTGGTGGACAGCTACCAGGAGCTCATGAGGATGCAGATCTAGGACACGGGCAATTCGATCCGAGCATTGGATGCGAGGATCCGGGAAACGCAAAGGAGAGGGAAAGACATGGATGTCCTCAAGCAGTTCTGGGCCCAGACCAAGAAGACCTGGGAAGGCCTGACGTCCGGCCAGCGTGCCGCCGCCGTGGCCCTGGTGGGGGCCGCCGTGGTCGTCCTGGCCGCCGTGCCGCTCTGGGGAGGCGCCTCTTCGGAGAGGGTGCCCCTCTTCGCGCGCCCGTTGGAGAGCGACGAGAAGGTCGGCACCATCCTCGGCGTGCTCAAGGCCGCCAACATCGATGCCCGCGTGGAGAAGGGCCAGATCCTGGTCCCCTCCTCCAGCCGGGACCAGGCCTTCACCATCCTTTCGAGCAAGAAAGCCTGGCCCGAGGACCAGAGCACCCTGGAGTTGAGCGGTTTGAACGACGATTGGCGCATCGGGGAGCAGGCCCGCCGCGAAAGGGCCCGCCTCATGCTGCAGAGCGCCCTGGTCCGCATGATCCGCAAGCTCGACGGGGTTCACGGCGCCGACGTCCTGCTGGCCGAGGGCAACAACGCCGTCTTCGCCGGGGAGCGCTTCGAGCCCAAGGCCGCCGTGATGGTGACGCTGAAGCCCGGGACGGCGATGCTGTCGGCCGGTGCGGCCGAGACCATCCGGCGCATGGTGGCCTTCGGCGTCCAGGGCGTCCAGTCCTCCACGGTGAACGTCTCCGACAGCCAGGGCCGCATCTATCCGGAGCGCCCGGCCGATGACGACCAGCAGGTCACCACCACCTGGGAGAAGATGCGCCGGGAGAAGGAGGAGGAGAACGTGGTCAAGGTGAGAAACGCCCTGGCCCCCATCATCGGAAACCGCATCGCGGTGAGCTGCGCGGTGGTCCTGAACCGGGACAAGGTGACGGAAGAGGAGCTCAGGCTGAACCCCGACGAGGTGGTGGTCATCCATGAGAAGAACGAGAGCAAGACCGTGACGGGGGGGGCCCCGGAGGGCGGGGCCGTGCCCGGGGTCTTCAACAATCTCGAGCAGGTCCCCGCGGCTGCGGCCTCCACGGGCAATCCGGGCGGCAACAGCACCGAGGAGAAGAGCGAGCTCGAGCGCCGCTCCAGCGAGAAGCGCACCAGTACCGTCAAGGGCGTCGGCGACGTCCGCCAGGTCAGCGTGGGCATCCTGATCCCCTTCGCCAAGGGCAGCACGGAACCCGATGCCAAGATCCTGGGGACCTACCGCGAGTTCGCCATGAACGCCGTCGGGATCCTGGAACCCAAGCTGGTCACGGTCGCCGCGGTGCCCTACGAGCCCGAGGCCCCGCTGCCGGCTCCCGGCCGCATGCAGGAGCTCCGGGCCTTCCTGATGGAGCACTTCGACCGCGTCCTCCTGGCGGTTCTTGTCCTGGGCGCCCTGGTGGTGCTGGGCCTGGCCCTGAGGCGGGGTTCCCCGCGGCCGGCGCTCGCGCCAGCGGGCCTGGAGGGGGCCGTGGCGGCCATCGCCAAGTCCCGCCAGCAGGGCATCGAGCCCCTGCCCGAGATGGGTGCGGAGGGCAAGCGCTTCAACGAGATGGAAGGGCGGATCCGCGAGCAGGTGCGCAAGGACCCCAAGATCGCGGCCGGCCTGGTCAAGCGCTGGCTGATGGTGGCGAAGTAGCATGGCCACACCCGACAGCCAGCTGAACGTCTCCGAAGGGGCCCCGCGCGGCGGCAAGGCCATGATGGAGAACCTCGACGGCCTCCAGAAGGCCGCCATCCTCCTGGTCTCCCTCAAGACCGACCTGGCCGCCCAGGTGCTGACCAACCTGGACCTGAACGCCATCGAGGCGATCTCCAAGGAGATCGCCAAGATGAACGAGGTCACTGCGAACCAGCGGCGGGTGGTGCTTGAGGAGTTCTACCAGATGAACCTCGCCCAGCAGTACGTCGAGCAGGGCGGGGTGGAATACGCCCGCTCCCTGCTGGAGAAGTCCCTGCCGGCGGACAAGGCCGCCTCCATCCTGGAGGCCGTCCAGCAGTCCGTCACGGTCACGCCCTTCGCCTTCCTGCAGAAGGCCGAGAGCGAGAACCTGCTCACCTTCATTCAGGACGAGCATCCCCAGACCATCTCGCTGATCATGGCCCACCTGCCCGCGCAGAAGGCCGCCGAGGTCCTCGCGGGCCTGCCTGCCAAGAAGCAGGTCGACGTGGTCAAGCGCATCGCCACCATGGGCAACACCAACCCCGAGGTGGTCGGCGAGGTCGAGAAGGGGCTCCAGAAGCGCTTCGCCGCCGTCGTGACCCAGGAGCTGGAGGAGGCGGGGGGCGTCGAGTCCATCGCCGAGATCCTGAACCTGGCCGACCGCGCCACCGAGCGCGGCCTGCTGGAGAGCCTCGAGGAGGAGGATCCGGAGCTGGTCGAGCACATCCGGCGCCTCATGTTCGTGTTCGAGGACATCCTTCTGGTCAACGACAAGGGCGTCCAGAAGGTCCTCAAGGAGGTCTCGAACGAGGACCTCGCCCTGGCGCTCAAGACGGCCAGCGAGGACCTGCGCAAGAAGATCCAGAAGAACATGTCGGAGCGCGCCTGGTCCCTCATCACCGAGGAGATGGAGTACATGGGCCCCGTGCGCGTCAGCGACGTCGAGGCCGCCCAGCAGCGCATCGTGGACATCGTGCGGCGCCTCGAGGACGCCGGCGAGATCGTCATCCAGGGCCGCGGCGGGGACGAGGAGGTCATCGTCTGATGGCCGCCATCCTTCGCACCCCCGACCTCTCCGGGGCCAGGCCCTTCTCCCTGATGGACGCCCGCGTCGAGGCGGACCGCATGACGTCCGACGCCAGGACCGGGGCCGAGCGGATGCTTGCCGAGGCCCGTGCGGAGGCGGAGCGCCTGGTGACCTCCGCGAAGACGGTGGCCGAAGCCGCCCGCGCCAAGGCCGAGGCCGATGGGCGGGCTGCCGGCGAGGAGTCTGGGCGCAAGGCCGGGGAGGAGGCCGCAAGGCTGGCCTTCCAGGAGAGGTTCCAGGTCGAGCTTGCCCAGGCCAAGGCCGCGGTCTCGGCCGTGGCGTCCTCCCTGAAGGACGTCCCCGCCGACTTCGTCCGTTCCGCCGAATCCCACGTCGTCCGCCTGGCTGTCGAGATGGCCGAGATCCTGGTGCAGCGGGAGCTGAAGGCGGACCCGGCCCTGGTGGCTTCGGCCGCCCGCGCCGCACTGGAAGTCCTGGCCGCCTCCGGCCGGGTCGCCCTTCGGGTGAATCCCGAGGACAGGGCCCTCCTGGCCTCCCGCCTTCCCGAGCTGGTCGAGGGCATTGCCGGCACCGGCCGCATCGACCTGGTCGAGGATGCGACCGTGGCGAGAGGCGGATGCGTCGCCGCCTCCGAGGGTGCCGAGGCCGATGCAACCGTGGCCGCCCGCATCGGGGAGCTGAGGCGGCTCCTGCTCGGGGAGGGGACCCCGTGAGCGCCTCCTCCACCCTGGCTCCCGCACCCATCCTTGCCGCCCGCGAGGCCCTCGCCGGCTTCCGTTCCGTCGCCCTCTCCGGGCGCGTGGTGGAGGTCGTGGGCCTCCTGGCCGAGGCCGAGGGCTTCGCCGCCCCGGTCGGCAGCCTCTGCGCGGTGGGCCCGGCCCGCAAGCGCGCCGAGGTGATCGGCTTCCGCGGGGGGCGCCTGCTCCTGATGGCCCTGGAGGACCTCTCCGGCATCACCCACGGGGACCGGGTCCGCCTGGTCACGATCCGCCAGGGACTCCGCGTCGGTCCCACCCTCGTAGGCAGGGTGGTGGACGCCCTGGGCCAGCCTCAGGACGGCAAGGGCCCGATCGAGGCCGGATCCTGGGTGCCCCTGCATCGCGATCCGCCGCCGGCCATGCGCCGCCGGCGCATCAGCGAGGCGCTCTCGACCGGGGTGAGGGCCATCGACGGCTTCGCGACCCTGGGCAAGGGCCAGCGCCTGGGCATCTTCGCCGGCTCCGGGGTCGGCAAGTCCGTCCTCATGGGCATGATCTGCCGCAACACCGAGGCCCCGCTGAACGTGATCGCCCTGGTCGGCGAGCGCGGGAGGGAGGTCCGCGAGTTCGTCGAGCGGGACCTCGGCCCCGAAGGCCTCTCGCGCTCCATCGTGGTCGTGGCGACCGGGGACCAGTCCCCCGTGATGCGGGTGAGGGCCGCCCTGGCCGCCACCGCCATCGCCGAGCACTTCCGCGACCAGGGCCGCGATGTCCTGCTGATGATGGACTCGGTCACCCGCATCGCCTACGCCCAGCGCGAAGTGGGCCTCTCGGCGGGAGAGCCCCCGGCCACCAAGGGTTATCCGCCCTCCGTGCACGCCCTCCTGCCGAAGATCCTCGAGAGGGCCGGCACCGGGGAGAAGGGCTCCATCACCGGCCTGTACACCGTGCTGGTCGAGGGCGACGACGTGAACGAGCCGATTGCCGACGCGGCCCGCTCCATCCTGGACGGCCACCTCTGGCTGTCGCGCCGCCTGGCCAACCGCGGGCAGTATCCGTCGGTGGACCCCCTGGAGAGCGTCAGCCGCGTGATGTCCGACGTGACAAGCGAAGCCCACCGCAAGGCCGCGCTGGAGGCCCGCAGCCTCCTGGCCGTCTACCAGGAGAACGAGGACCTCCTCAACCTGGGTGCGACCGTGAAGGGCGCCAACATCCGCCTCGACCGGGCCGTGGCCCTGATCGAGGCCTTCCGGACCTACCTGAAGCAGGGCATGCGGGAGCGCTCCACCCTGGCGGAGGCCGTGCAGGGCCTCGAGCACATCGTCGCCGCCCCGATGCCGGCCCCAGCCCGGATGGCGGTGAGGACATGAAGCGCTTCCGGTTCACGCTGGAGGCCCTTCGCACCCTGCGCCGCCGCCGGCGCGAGGATGCCGAACGGGCCTTCGCCGAGGCCCGCGCCCGCCGCGACCGCCAGGCCCTCGAACTGTTGAGCCTGAACGAGGAGCGTCGCGCGGCCGAGGAGGACTGGCGCACGCTGCTTCCCGGCAAGGGACCCTTCCCCCTGGCCGAGGCCCTGGCCCGCCGTGCCTGGGTGGCGACCCTGGCGCGCCGCGCGGCCGTCTGCGCCAAGGTCCTGGAGAACCTCAGCCGGGAGGTCGAGGTCCGCCGCCTCTCCCTGCTGGAGGCCTCCCGGCATGAGAAGGTCGTCGAGCGCCTGCGCGAGCGCCGCCTGGAGGCCTGGTCCCAGGCCGCCGGACGCGAGGAGCAGGCCGCTGCGGACGAGGCGGGCCTGACCGCCTTCCGGAGGGTGGCGTCATGAAGAAGGCGCTTTTCCTGGTCCTGATGTCCCTGGGAGGCCTCTTCCTGGCCGCCGCCCTGACGGCCGGCGTCCTCCTGGGCATGGGCAAGCTGCCGCAGGATCGCCTGATGCAGGCGGTCACGGCGCTCCGGGGCACCCAGGCTTCCCCTGCTGCGGAGGTCACGCCGGCGCACGAGGATGCGGCCCAGATCCCGGACGCCACCCTTCTGGAGGCCGCCCGCGAGCGCCTGGCGAACGACCAGGAGAGCTTCCGTCAGGAGCGGAACATGGCCCATGCCCAGCTGGAGGCCGAACGCGCCGAAGTGGAGCGCATCCGGGACGAGGTTGGCCAGCGGGTGGAGGAGGCGCGCCGCGCGTCCGCGGCAGGATCCTCCGCGCCCTCGGGTCCGGCCGCAGCGGTCCAGGTCCCTCCCTCCGAGAAGGGGGCCAAGGCCCTGGCCGAGATCGCCGCCAAGATGACGCCGAAGGTCGCTTCCCAGCTCTTCCTGCAGGAGAGCGAGGAGGCGATCGCCGGGGTTCTCAAGCGCATGGATCCGAAGCAGGCCGCCAAGGTCCTCTCCGAGATGGTCTCGGCGGATCCGGACTGGGCGCGGAGGGTCGCGGCGATCCTGAGGGAAGGCAAGAAGTCATGAGTTTCGGAAACAAGCAGAGGGGAGCAAGGAAGGGGTTTCATGTCTGAGGTCATGCAGATGATTCTGAATGCGCAGAGCGCCTCCGTCACGGCTGGACAGTCCCAGCAGGGGGATGCGGGGAGCGAGGGTTTTGCCCAGCTCTTCGAACAGCAGATGCAGTTACGCGCGACGGCGGCTTCGTCGTCGAGGTCCTCGGCACCGGCCCAGGACGCCGGCCAGCCGTTCGAGGTCGCGCCTCCCGCCGAGTCCGAAAAGGAGGACCGTCAGCGTCCGGAGACCGATGCCGGTCCGTCCGTTGCCGATCCCGTGCGTCTTGCGGTCCAGGCCCCGTCCGCGCCCCAGGCCTCGGCCCAGGCCGCGGCGCTTCCCGCGGGCGTGCCCGTGATCACCGCGCCGCCGGCTCCGGCGCTTCCCTCCGGTCTACAGGCCCGGACGGCCTCGGCCGACGCCGAGGGCTCCCAGGCCCAGGCCGAACTCCTTGCCCAGCCACCGCCGCCGGCCGTGCCTGCGGCATCTCCGGTCCAGCCGGCGCAGTCCTTCCAGCTCCCGGCCCAGACGGTCGCCCAGGCGGCCTTGTCCGGTGCGGCGGAAGTTGCGGAGCAGGAAGCTCCGACCTCCTCCTCCAAATCCCAGGCGACCCCCGCCAACGCCGGGATCCCGGCGATTCTCGAGCAGTCCTCCGCTGCGGTCCAGTCCCAGGCCTCCGCGCCCTCCGCGGATCCCGCGGCACTGGCGCTGAGCCAGTCCCTGTCCTCTTCCGGGACGACGGCGTCCCTGGCCCCGGCGGCCGCGCTCTCTTCCATCGCCGCCTCGGCTTCCGCAACGGCAACGGCTGCGGCCGAGGGCTCCGCCCTTGGTGCGAGCACTCCGGTGGCCTCGGCCTCCGGCACCGCATCCTCCTCCTCGACATCGGCCGCCCCCAGGGCCTCCCAGGCCGAGATGATCGAGCGCCTGGCTGCAGTCGCGAAGATCCTGAGCAACGCGGCCGGGGAGAAGGTCCTGGTCATGAAGCTCCAGCCACCCCAGCTGGGGCACATCCGGATCCAGATGATGGTCCAGAACGGCGTGCTGCACGCCACGGTGCAGACCGAGAGCGAGGCCGCCCGCCAGGCGGTCCTGCAGAACCTGGACCACCTGAAAACCGCGCTCGACGAGCTGGGCCTCAGGCTCGGCCGGTTCGACGTGCAGGCCGAAGGGAATGATGCGGGCCGGCTGGCGACCGGTCAGGGCGGCGGACGCCGCCGCCGCTCCCCTGAGGAACAGGCATTGGAGGAGCTGCTGGCCGCGCCTGCGGTCGAGGCTCCGAGGCGCAGGGAGGACGGCGCGGAGGACGCGCCCGTCATGTCCGATGCGCTCGCGGTGGACCTCCTGGCCTAGACCAGGATCAGGAAAGGAAAGAGACCCATGTCGATCGCAAGCAGCATCACCTCCTCCCCGAGCGGAAGCCTGGCCGACGCGGTCGGGAAACGCACCCAGCTTTCCCAGAAGGAGTTCTTCCAGGTCCTTACGGCCCAGATGACCCAGCAGAATCCGTTGTCGCCGATGGACAGCCAGGACTTCCTGGCCCAGCTCGTACAGCTTCAGAACCTGGAGGTCACCGCCGACCTCTCGAAGAACTTCGCCGGCATGATCACCCAGAACGCCTTCACCTCGGCCAGCGCCCTGCTGGGGAAGATCGTGAGCGGGACGGCGGCGGACGGCACCCCGGTGACGGATATCGTGAACCGCGTCACCGTCGATTCCGGCAAGGTGCGCCTGACCGTCGGGAGCACCGCCGTGGCCCTGGAGAACGTGACCGAAGTCGTGGATCCCCCCTCCCTTCAGCCTTCCTAACCCCCATCCAGAACGCGAGGTAAACCATGGCACTCATCCGAGCACTCAACACCGCGGTCTCCGGCCTGCGCAACATGCAGCTGGGGATCGACACGATCGGCAACAACATCGCCAACGTGAACACGACGGCCTACAAGGCCTCGCGGGTCCAGTTCCAGTCCCAATTCTACCAGACCCTTTCCTACGGCTCCTCCGCGACCGGGAGCCTCGGGGGCGTGAACCCCCAGCAGGTGGGCCTCGGGATGAACACGGCCGGCCTTGCCGCCGACTTCGGCCAGGGTGCTCTCGAGACCACCGGGATCGCCTCCGACCTGGCCGTCGAGGGGGACGGCTTCTTCGTGATGGCCGGCATCAACGGCACCCCGGTCTATTCCCGGGACGGCACGTTCCGCAAGAACGTGAGCAACTTCCTGGTCAATCCCGCGCTGGGCTTCAAGGTCCAGGGCTGGAATGCGGACGCCAGCTTCAATATCACCTCCGGCGGCGCCCTGGAGGACGTCGTGGTCCCCGTCGGCTCCATGTCCATCGCCCGGCAGACCACCACTTCCGACTTCGTGGGCAACCTGAACCCGAAGGGGACGCTGGCCCTGAACGGGACCGTCACGGGGACCTCCCTCTTCCGGACGGTGGCGGGGGGGAGCGGCGCAGCCGTCGGAGGGACCCTCCTGACGGCCGTCTCCGATTCCAGCGGAGGATCCGCCATGTTCGCGGCTGGGGACAGCATCACCATCGCCGCCAAGAAGGGCGGGCGCAGCGTCCCGACCGGGACCTTCGCGGTGACCGCCACGACCACGGTGACGGATTTCATGACCTTCCTCGACCAGATGATGGGCCTCGACTCCTCCGCGGGGGTCTTCGGCTCCAACCGCCTGAACCTCAACCTGGGGAACGCGACCGCCGCCACCGCCACCACGATCACGGACAACGCCCAGAATTTCGTGACCTCCGGAGCTGCGATCGGGGACATCATCCGCTTCTCTTCCGGCGCCCTGGCCGGCACCACGGCCACGGTCACCGCCGTCGCCGCGACCACGCTGACGGTCGCAGGAGGCTTCTTCGGAGGCGGGACGCCTGCCGTCGGGGACGACTTCTCGGTGCACGCCCCGGTAGGGGTCACCATCGATTCGGCCGGCCTGATGCAGATCGCGGGCAACCTGGGCGTCCACAGCGCCATCACGGACATCGTGGCCACCCGGGTCCCGACGGCCGGGGCCAACTCCACGCCCTTCTCCTTCACCCAGACGAGAGCCGCGGACGGGGAGTCCGCCCACACCAGTGCCACCGTCTACGACTCCCTGGGCCGGCCCCACATCCTGGACCTGACCTTCGTCGAGGAGCTCCAGGCCGACGACACCACGACCTGGCGCTACTACGCCAACGCCAGCGACGACAGCGACCTGGACCTGGTGGTGGGGACGGGGACCGTGACCTTCGATTCCGCCGGGCAGTTCTCCACGACGGCGCCCTTGAACAACCAGATCTCCATCGATCTGGCCGCCCTGGGCGTGGTCAGCCCCCTGGTCATGAGCATGGACTTCGACAAGATGACCTTCCTCGGGGACGGGGCCTCCGACGTGAACCTGGAGAGCCAGGACGGCTTCGCCATGGGCGTGCTCAACTCCTTCTCGGTCGGCCAGGACGGTACCGTCACGGGGGTCTTCTCCAACGGCCTGACCCGCTCCATCGCGCAGGTCGCCCTGGCCCGTTTCGCGAACAACAATGGGCTGGTATCCATGGGCGAAAACCTGTATGGAATCGGGGCGAATTCCGGGCCCGCGCAGGTCGGGACGGCGGGGACCAGCGGCCGCGGGATGATCCGAGGGGGCACCCTGGAGGAGTCCAACGTGGAGCTGTCGAAGGAGTTCACGGACCTGATCACCAAGCAGCGCGGCTTCCAGGCCAATGCCCGGGTGATCACCACGGCCGACCAGATGCTGGACGAGTTGGTGAACCTGAGGCGCTAACAGCGGATCCCATAGGACATGATTCGAGTCACACGGTTGAGCGGCGGTGAGTTCGTGCTGAACGCGGAGCTGATCAAGTTCGTGGAGGGGACGCCGGACACGGTGGTCACCCTCCTCAGCGACGAGAAGCTCCTGGTCCGGGAATCCGTGGAGGAGGTTGTCCGCCGCGCGGCGGCCTATCGGCGGGAGATCCGCATGATCGACAGGTTGTCCTGACCGGGTATTGAAGCCGTAGGCGAAGGAAGGGGGCAGGGAGACGATGGCGAAGGAGGAAGCGAAGGGGGAGGGCAAGGGCGAGGCCCCGGCGACGCCGGCAGCCGCCAAGGCACCGCTGTTTTCTAAGACGGGCCTCATCGTCCTCGTGGTCCTCTGTCTCGTCTGCGCAGGCACGCCCGTCCTCCTGATGCACAAGCCAGACGAAGCCGGCAAGAAGGGGGATCCAGCAAACCACGGCGGGGAGGAGCATTCCGGCCACGGGGCGCCCAAGCCCTTCAAGCCTCCGGCCTTCCGCAACATCGTGGAGCTGGACGAGATCAGCATGCCCTACCGGGACGCCGGGGGACCCCGGCGTTCCCTCAAGGTGACCGTGGTCCTTGAGGTGGTCACGAAGGTGGAGCCCGTGATGGGGGCAGGCGAACATGGAGGGGCAGGAGCCCCCAAGGCGCCCGAAGGCAAGGAGCACGAGTTCGACGAGGACGGACAGCGCAAGCGCACCGTGGAGCGCCTCAAGTACAAGATCTACGACAAGATCTGCAACATTCTCCGCGGCCGGGTCCCGGAGGATTTCGCCACCAACGAGCTGATCGGCCAGACCCAGCAGCAGATCAAGCGTGCGATCAACGACGAGATCTTCGACCGGCAGGAAGTCATCCAGGACGTGGCCTTCACCAAGTCCCAGTTCTAGGGGGGCAGGGAGACAGCATGGCCGAGGAATCCAAGACGGAAGCCAAGCCGGAACCGACGCCTTTTCAGATGGAGTCGGCCTCCTCCGGCCCCTCCGGAGGGGAGGGCAAGATCGAGTTGCTCATGGACGTCCCCCTGAACGTCCGGGTGGAGCTGGGCCGCGCCCGCATGTACGTCGAGGACATCCTCAAGCTCGGGGACGGGGCCGTCGTCGAGCTGGACAAGCTGGCCGGGGATCCCGTGGACGTGCTGGTGAATGACCGGCTCGTGGCGCGAGGCGAGATCCTGGTCCTCAACGAAAACTTCTGCGTCCGCGTCACCGAGATCGTCGATCCGAAGGAGAGGTCAAAGGCATGAGGGCCCTTCTCCTGGCGGCCGTCCTGCTTCTCGCCGCGCCGCTTCCTGCCGATGTCCTGGGGGGCGGGTGGGAGGACGGCCCTACTTCCCTTCCCTCGGACGCTCCTGCGAATGAGGCGAAACCCCTGACACCCGTCCCGCCTTCCGAAGCGGAGACCGGGGTGATCGGGAGCCCTTCCTCCGTAAGGGGCGAGGCCACGTCTTCCGCCCAGGGTGAAACCCCCTGGCGGGCGGCCCAGGGCATCGCCGCCTGCCTGCTGGTGGGTCTCCTGCTGGGGCTGGGGGTCTGGATGCTCAAGCGCACCTTCCCGTCCCGCCTTCCGGTCGGCTCCGGGGCCCTCATGGAGGTCCTGGCCAGGACCCCGGTGGGTCCCAAGCAGTCCGTGGTCCTCCTGAGGGTGGCCGGCCGCATCCTCGTCGTCGGGGTGGGCCCCGAGAACCTGGCCACCCTGTCCGAGATCTCCGACGCCGGGGAGGTGGAGAAGCTGCTGCTGAAGGAGGCCCGGCCCCAGGCCGGGGATTTCCGCGCACGCCTGGCCGGCGTGCTCGCGCCCTTCCGGCATGCGCCCATGGGGGCCTTCGGCGGCGGAGAGGCTTCGGGAAGAACAGAACGAATGGAAAGAGAAGGGGCCGGAAGGATCGGGATGGACGAAGGGGACGAGACGACAGGCGAGATCCGTGCGCTGGAGCGGAAGGTCGCCAGCTGGCGGCTGGAGGACGGCGCGCGGGAGTAGGGGCGGCGTCCGGAGGGATCCGGAGCCGGAGAGGGGAGAGGGGGAATGGCCGGGTGGCATAGGCGGCTTCGTGCCCTCGTGCTGGGGGCGCTGGTCCTGGTCCTGGGGGTGAGGTCCGCCGAGGCGGCTGATCCGGTTTCGGATGAGCCTGCAGGCGCGGCCTCCGTCACCCTCAGGATCCCCAACCTCCTGGATTCCAACAAGAAGCTCACGACCCCCCAGGAGAAGGGCGAGTTCGTCGCCGCCCTCGAGATCCTCCTGCTGATGACGGTGCTGACCCTGGCGCCGGCCATCCTCATGATGACGACGGCCTTCACCCGCATCGTGATCGTGCTGTCCTTCCTGCGCCGGGCGTTGGCCACCCAGCAGCTGCCGCCCAACCAGGTGATCACGGGAATGGCCCTCTTCCTGACCTTCCTGGTGATGGCACCCACCTGGGGGGCGGTGAACGAGAAGGCCCTCCAGCCCTACCTGAACGGCCAGATCACCCAGGGGGAGGCCTGGAAGCAGGCCAGGGTCCCGATGCGGGCGTTCATGTTCCGCCAGGTGGAGAAGAACGGATGGGACGACCTCTGGCTCTTCATCCGTCTGGCCAAGATGAAGGTGCCGGCCCAGGGGATGCCGAGCCGGGAGAGCATCCCGACCCACATCCTGGTCTCCTCCTTCGTGCTGGGGGAGATGCGGGTGGCCTTCGAGATGGGGTTCCTGCTCTACCTGCCGTTCCTGGTGATCGACATGGTGGTGGCCTCCGTGCTGATGTCCATGGGCATGATGATGCTGCCGCCCATCGTGATCTCCCTGCCCTTCAAGATCCTCCTTTTCGTGCTGGGCGACGGGTGGCGGATGGTCGTCGGCGGCCTGGTCCAGAGCTTCGCGTGACGCCGTGATCGAGCTGGACCTGAGCAGGCAGGCGCTGGAAGTGACGCTGCTCGTGTCTGCGCCCATGCTCCTGGCCGGACTGGTGGTCGGCGTGCTGGTCAGCCTGTTCCAGGCCGTCACCCAGATCCAGGAGCCCACGCTCACCTTCATCCCCAAGATCCTGGCCGTGAGCCTGGCCCTCCTGTTCTTCCTGCCCTGGATGTTGTCGACCCTGGTGCAGTTCACCCGCCGCGTCTTCGAGGCCCTGCCCGGTCCCTTTCCCCACTAGCGGATCATGCCCTTCCCCGTGCCGGTGGCCACCTTCGAGGCGCTGACGCTGATCCTGATCCGGATCACGGCCCTCTTCCTTTCCGCCCCGCTCTTCTCCAGCCGCGAGTTTCCCGTCCCGGTCAAGATCGGGCTCGGCCTGATGGTCTCCCTGGTGGTCTTCCCCCTGGTTCCCGCCGTCGCCCTGCCGACGGACCTGGGCGGCTACACGGCCTTCGCTGCCGCGGAGCTGGGCGTGGGGCTGACCCTGGGCTTCGCCGCGACCATGGTCTTCAGCGCCTTCCAGCTCGCCGGTCAGCACGTGGCCCAGCAGATGGGCATGGCCATGGCGGAGATGGTGGACCCCTTCACCGAGGCGGAGATCCCGGTAGTGGGCCAGTTCCAGTTCTTCCTGGCCATGGCCGTCTACGTCTCCTGCGGCTTCCACCGCACCCTGCTGGCGACCACGGCGTCCTCGTTCGAGGTCCTTCCGCTGGGCGCCTTCCGCCCCACCCCTGCCCTCATCGAGCACATGGTCGGGAGTTTCGGGGACATGCTCCTGCTGTCGTTCCAGATCGCGGCCCCGGTCCTGGTGGCCCTCTTCCTGAGTACGGTGGCCCTGGGCTTCGTCGCGCGCGCGGTCCCCCAGATCAACGTCTTCCTGCTGTCCTTCCCCATCCAGATCGGGCTCGGGCTCGGGATGATGATCTGGACCCTGCCCGCCCTGATGCACGCGGCGCTCAAGGTCTGCGAGGGCCTCGCAGGGGAGATGCAGGGGATCCTGCAGGTCGCCGCCCGTGGCTGACGACTACGCTGGGGAACGCTCGGAAGCGGCAACCCCGCGCCGCCGCAGCGAGGCCAGGGAGCGCGGGCAGGTCGCCCGCTCCGCGGACCTGGGCGCGGCCGCCCTGTTGCTGATCGCCATGTGGCTCCTGAACGCCTGCGGTCCGGGCCTCCTGGACCGCCTGATGGGTCTCCAGGGCCAGTGGCTGGGCCGCCTGGCCCACCCCCGCCTGGATCAGGGGATCGTGCAGTCCATGGTCTGGGAGGTCATGGTGTCCTATGCCCTGGCCCTCGCGCCCCTCCTGCTCGGCCTTCTCCTGGCGGGAGTGGCCGTCCAGATCCTCCAGGTCGGCTTCCTCTTCACCACGGTGCCCCTGTCCCCGGAGTGGAACAGGGTGAATCCCATCGCAGGCTTCGGACGCCTGTTCTCGGCCTCCGCCGTGATGCGCCTTCTGATGAACTGCCTCAAGCTCCTCGCCATCGGATGGGTGGCCTGGGAGACCGTGATGGGCCAGCTGCCCGGGATGGAAGGCATGTCGTCGCGCTCCGCCGCCGCCATCCTGGCGATGACGGGGGGGATGGTGACCCTCCTCGGCATCCGCATCGGCCTCGTGCTCCTCTTCCTGGGCATCCTGGACTACGGCTGGCAGCGTTTCGACTACGAGCGGGGCCTGCGCATGACCAAGCAGGAGCTGAAGGAGGAGATGCGGCGCATGGAGGGGGATCCCCAGCTCAAGGCCCGCCGCCTCCAGCTGGCCCGCCAGCTCCTCCGGCAGCGGATGCTCAAGCAGGTGCCCCAGGCCGACGTGGTCATCACCAACCCCACCGAGCTGGCCGTGGCCATCCGCTACGGCGAGGACCTGGCCGGGCCCATGGTGATCGCGAAGGGGGCTCGGTTGATGGCCCAGAAGATCCGCGAGCTGGCCTCCGAGAACGCCGTCCCCATCGTGGAGAAGAAGCCCCTGGCCCAGGCCCTCTTCAAGAATGTGGAGATCGGGGAGTACGTCCCGAAGGAGTACTGGGACGCCCTGTTCGAGGTCCTCAACTACGTGTACCTCCTGGACCGCGAGCGCGCGGCCTCCCGGTGGGGCATCCACCAGGCGGGGGTCTAGGCCATGCAGGCGTGGCAGTCCTGGATGATGAGGAACCGGGGGATCCTGATCGCCGTCCTCGTGGTCGCCCTCCCCATGGTGATCATCCTGCCCGTCCAGCCGTGGATGCTGGACTTCCTGCTCTCGGCCAACCTGCTCCTGTCGGTCGTGATCCTGCTGACCACCTTGTACACCACGAGCCCGCTGCAGTTCTCGGTCTTCCCGTCCCTCCTGCTGATCACCACGCTCTACCGGCTCGTGCTCAACGTGGCAACGACCCGGCTCATCCTCTCCAACGCCGGGGTCGACGGGGAGAACGCCGCGGGCGCGGTGGTCCTGGCCTTCGGGAACTTCGTGGCCGGGTCCAACGAAGTCGTCGGCATCGTCATCTTCGCCATCCTGGTGGTGGTGCAGTTCGTGGTGATCACGAAGGGCGCCACGCGCATCGCCGAGGTGGCTGCCCGCTTCACCCTGGACGGCATGCCCGGCAAGCAGATGGCCATCGACGCCGACCTGAATGCCGGCCTCCTCACCGAGGCCCAGGCCCGGGAGCGCCGCTCGGCCATCGCCCGGGAGGCGGACTTCTACGGGGCCATGGACGGCGCCTCGAAGTTCGTCCGCGGGGATGCCGTGGCCGCCATCATCATCACCTTCATCAACATCCTCGGCGGGCTGGCCATCGGCATCCTGAAGTACGACATGCAGCCCGCGGAGGCCATGCACATCTTCACCAAGCTGACCATCGGGGACGGCCTGGTGTCCCAGATCCCGGCCTTCCTGATCTCCATCGCGGCCGGCCTCATCGTCACCCGATCCACGGCCGAGTCCAACCTGGGCGAGGACCTGACCGGACAGCTCCTGCGCGAGCCCAAGGCCCTGGCCGTGGCGGCGGGGTTCATGCTGCTGACGCCCCTGGCGGGCATGAACTGGGTGGCTTCCCTGGTCCTGGCCTGCTCGGCAGGGGGCCTGGCCTGGCTGGTCAGCCAGGGACGGCGCACCGCCGAGGCCAAGACGCGGGAGGAGACCCGGCAGACGGAGGCCAAGGTCGCGCCCAAGGTGGAAGCCCTCCTGCAGGTGGATCCCATGGACCTGGAGGTCGGCTACGGCCTCATCCGCCTCGTCGACCAGGGGCAGGGGGGGGACCTGCTGGAACGCATCCACATGATCCGGCGCCAGACGGTCCTGGACCTGGGCGTGGTGGTCCCTCCCATCCGCATCCGCGACAACATGCAGCTGGACCCCAACGCCTACGTGCTCAAGATCCGTGGGGCGAAAGTCGGCTCCGGGACGGCCTACGCGGACCACTTCCTGGCCATGGATGCCGCGGGAGGCGGCGCCGGAGGGGGTAAGGGCCAGCTCGAGGGCATCCCGACCCAGGAGCCCGCGTTCGGGCTGCCTGCGGTCTGGGTCTCGGAGCTCCAGAAGTCCAGGGCCGAGGCCATGGGGTACACCGTGGTGGACGCCACCTCCGTCCTGGCCACCCACCTGACGGAGATCATCAAGCGTCATGCCCATGAGCTCCTCACGCGTCAGGAGGTCCTCAATCTCGTCGAGGCCCTCAAGCCGCGGGCCTCCAAGCTGGTCGAGGAGGTCCTGAACAAGGAGGTCCTGACCCTCGCGGACCTGCAGAAGGTGCTCCAGAACCTCCTTCGAGAGCGGGTCTGCATCCGGGACCTGGAGACCATCCTGGAGATCCTGGGCGACGCCGCACGGAGGACCAAGGACCCCGACGCACTGACGGAGATCGTGCGCAGCGGGATGTCCCGGACGATCTGCCGCCAGTACCAGGAGGAGGACGGCCGGCTCTACGTCGCGACCGTGGACCCCAAGCTGGAGGAGATGGTCCTGGGGGCGATCAAGGACACCGAGAAAGGGAGCTTCCTGGCCCTGCCGCCCCGTACGGTGGCCCGGCTCGTGGAGGCGGTCCGCCGGGAGATGGACAAGCTGGTGGCCGCGGGACACCATCCCGTCGTCCTCTGCTCCTCCTCGGCCGTGCGTGCCCAGATCCGCAGGTCCTGCGAATTCTCCGGATTGGAGGCCGCCGTGCTGGCGTATACTGAGATCGCGCGGGAGGTGCCGTTGGAGTCCATGGGACTGGTGACGCTGGCTGAAACCGCCGCGGGCGCGGCCCCGTGAGCGGGAGCGTCCGCACCTTCTCGGCCCCTACGGAGATCGAGGCCATCCGCCAGGCGGTGGAGGTGTTCGGCAAGGATGCCCTCATCGTGCAGATCCGTCGCCAGCCCGAGACGAAGGGCCTCTTCCGGATGGCCGGCCGCCAGCGCGTGGAACTGGAGGCCTGCGCACCCGAGACCCAGCCCGCGGTGCGACGGCCGGCCGGTGTGCAGGCCCATGCCCGGGAGGCCGCCCGGGCCTATGCCTCCGGCGCCCCTGCCGCCGCCGCGCCTGCGTTCGACCATGTCCGGCTTCTCGAGGAGCTCTCGCGGAAGGTGGATGACCTGGTCCGGTCCAACCAGAACGTCGCCCAGTCCATGCGCCGCGGCGACCTGCCGGAGATGCCGGCCGCCCTGCAGGAGGCCTACACGGCCCTGCTGGAGCGCGAGGTCCCCGAACCCCAGGCCCGCCGATTGGCCCAGGGGGCATACGAGGCCCTGCGTGGCGAGGAACTGAAGAACCCCGTGCTGGTGCGCGGGCAGATCCGGCAGGGGCTGGAGAAGGCCCTCCGGCACGCCGGGCCGGTCACGCTGACGCCGGGACGCTGCCGTGTCGTGGCCCTGGTCGGTCCCACCGGGGTGGGCAAGACCACCACCATCGCCAAGCTTGCCACCCACTTCCGCCACGCCCAGCGCCGCCGGGTGGGCCTGGTGACGATCGATACGTACCGCATGGGCGCCAAGGAACAGCTCCAGCAGTACGCCGACCTGCTGGGACTGCCCATGCGCGTCGCGTTGACCCCCGGGGACCTGAAGCGCGCCGTGCACGAGATGTCGGACCGCGACCTCGTCCTGGTTGATACGGCGGGCCACAGCCAGAAGGAACTGCTGAAGCTGAACGAGGTGAAGGCCTTTCTTGCCGCGGCCGGTCCGCATGAGACCCACCTCGTGCTTTCGCTCGGGAGCCATCCGCGGAACCTGCGCCACGTGCTGGACGTCTACAAGACCCTGCAGGTCAACCGTCTCCTGTTGACCAAGCTCGACGAGGCCGTCGCGTTCGGGGGCATCCTGGACGTCGCGGCGACCTCGGAGATGGCCTTCTCCTATGCCACGTCGGGCCAGGAGGTCACCGAGCGCGTGGGTCTGGCCGAGTCGGCCCGCCTGGCCCGCCTCGTCCTGGGCGAGGAGTCGGCCTAGATGCTGGACCAGGCCCACCGCCTGAGGGAGCTGGCCCGCACCGCCCGCCGCCGCGCGCGCGTGGTGGCCGTCACCAGCGGCAAGGGAGGGGTCGGCAAGACCAACCTGGCCGTGAACCTGGCGGTCGCCGCGGCCGCTTCCGGCCGCCGCGTCACCCTCCTGGACGTCGACCTGGGCCTTGCCAATGTGGACATCCTGATGAACCTCTCCCCGCGGTACACCCTCAACCACGTGATGAACGGCGGGCGCAGCCTGGCGGAGATCGTCATCCCCGGCCCCGGCGGGGTCCGCGTGGTGCCGGGCGCCTCCGGCGTGCCGCGCCTGGCCGATCTGGACCAGGCCGGCCGCGAGGATCTCCTGCGCGAGCTGGGCGATCTGGAGGAGGACACCGATCTCCTGATCCTGGACACCGGCGCCGGGATCTCGCGCAACGTGATCGCCTTTGCCGCCGCCGCCGACGAGGTGGTGGTGGTGACCACCCCGGAGCCGACCTCGGTGATGGACGCGTACGCCACCATCAAGGTCCTCTCGCGGGAGGACGCGCTGGGCCGGGTGCGCCTCGTGGTCAACCAGTGCACGACCCGCGCCGAAGCCGAGGCCGTCTCCCGCCGCGTGGCCGGGTCCTGCCGCCAGTTCCTGGGCCTTCCCGTGGACCGGATGGGCTACGTCATCACCGACTACCATGTCGGCGAGGCCGTGCGCCGGCGTCAGCCTGTGGTCCTGGCCTTTCCCGACGCCCCCGCGTCCCGCTGTCTGCGCACCCTCGCGGGCCTGATGGCCGGCGCCCCATCGCGTCCCCACCCCGCGGGTTTCTTCCGCCGGGTCCTCTCCCGCCTGGCCGGGGACATCCCCCGGTGACGGCGGGACGCGCGGCGTCCGCAGGGGGATCCATGGCGGCGCTCTGCGTGTCGGCCTCCGGCCTGTTCTGCGCGGCCCCGGCGGACCGCATCCTGGGAGCTGCCCTGACCGCGGCCCTGGCCGGTGCCTTCCTCGGCGGGCTTGCAGGACCCCGGCTTCTCGGGGAGGATGTGCGCGACGGCGTTCCCCCGGCGGGGAACCCGGGACTGCCGGGGGAGCTGCGGGATCCGGGGAAAAGGGAGTAGCGCGTGACCGAGACCGTGACGAAATTGGAGAAGGACAAGGCGACGGCTGTGCTCTGGCGCCGCTACAAGGCCTCCGGGGATCCCGACGTACGCAACCAGCTCATCGAGACCTACCTTCCCCTGGTCCGTTACATCGCCGAGCGCGTGGCCTCCAAGCTTCCCCGCAACGTCGCGGTGGACGACCTAGCCAGTGCCGGGATCTTCGGCCTCATCGACGCCATCGACGGGTTCGACATGAGCCGGGACGTGAAGTTCGAGACCTACTGTTCCACGCGCGTGAAGGGCGCCATCCTGGACGAATTGAGGACCCTCGACTGGGTCCCCCGCCTGGTGCGCTCGAGGACCCACAAGTACGAGCGGGCCCATACGGGCCTCTGCGCCGAGCTGAAGCGCGAGCCTACCGACACCGAGCTCATGAAGCGCCTCGGGGTCGAGCGCGACGAATTCGACAAGATCGTCAAGGAGCGCAACGCCGCCCACACCCTCTCCCTCTCCCGCGAGTGGGGGTCCGAGGACGGCGGCAAGGAGATGCGGCAGATCGACATGGTCTCCGACAAGCGTGCCCTGGATCCCGGGGACGCCCTCCAGCGCCAGGAGCTCAAGAAGCTCATCACCCGCGGCCTCTCCGAATCCGAGAAGCTCGTGATGGTCCTCTACTACTACGAGGAGCTCACGATGAAGGAGATCGGGGCGGTGCTGGACATCTCCGAGTCCCGCGTCTGCCAAATTCACGCCGAGATCGTGCGACGACTGCACGACCAGCTGAAGGGGTTCCGCGACGACCTGATGGGATAGGGCCCCTGCGGGACCCAGGACGGCTAGCGGATCTTCCCGTACTCGGGGGCCTCGATCACCTCGACCAGCCGGTTGTCGGCCTTCTCGAAGGGGCTCTGGTCCCTGTTGAGGGGGTCGGCCGTGCCCATGGCGGTGACCTTGATGCGGTCCCCGTGGATGCCGCCCTGCTTGGGGTCGGTCATGACGCGGTAGACCTCCATGGCACGCACGAAGGAGAGGTTACGGGCGACGTCGCTCTCCCCGGCCGAGCAGTGGCCGCGGATCTCGATGCAGCTCTCGTAACCCCTCACGGTCGAGGTGTAGCGGCGCAGGAGTTCGAGGTGGCCCGCATCCAGCTGGGCGCTTCCCGGGGCGAAGTGGAGGCGGACGGCCGGGGCAGGGAGGCCCTTGCGCCAGCTGGAGGAGTTGCCGTACTGGTTGCGCTCGATGGGCTGGACATCGGTGTCGCCCGGGTTCTTGCCCTCCCCTTTGGGGGGTTCCGCGACGCTGACCACCTGATGGGTCTTGCCCGCCTGCATGGCGTCCAGCGCGGTTTCACCTTCCTCCGCGGAGAACTCGCCGCGGATCCCCTTGAGGAAGAGCTGGTACTTCACGATATCCAGGTTGGAGATGGAGTACATGGCCACGAAGAGGGCCATGAGCAGCGTCACCATGTCCGCCCAGGACATCATCCACATGGGGGCGTCGACCTTGAGCCCCTCCTCGTGCTTCTTGTGCTTCTTGTGGCCGCCCCCGTGCCCTTTGGCGCCGCCCTCATGCTTCTCGGCGGGCTTCACGGGGCTACTTCTTGGCCTTGGGCTTGAGGAAGGTCTTGAGCTTGTCCTCCACGATGCGGGGGTTGTCCCCTGCCTGGATGGACACGATGCCCTCAATGACGATCTGCCGGGCCAGGGCCTCGTCCTTGTGGAGGTTGGAGAGCTTGTCGGCGACGGGCAGGAAGAAGAAGTTAGCGCCGAGGGCCCCGTAGAGGGTGGCCACCATGGCCAGGGACATGGACGCCCCGATCTGTTTCGGGTCGCTGAGGTTCTGCATCATCGAGATCATGCCCAGCAGGGTGCCGCACATCCCGAAGCCCGGGGCATAGCGGCCGGCCACCTCCCAGAACATCTTGCCCTTGTTGTGACGGGCCTCCATGGTCTCGATCTTGTTCGAGAGGATCTTCTGGATGACTTCGGGGTCGGTGCCGTCGATGGCCAGCCGCAGGCCCTGGGCCAGGAACTCGTCGTTCACCTGGGCAACCACGGACTCCAGGGCCAGGATGCCGTCCTTGCGGGCCATTTCGGCGCACTTCACCAGCTGGGTGATCACGGCCTCGGGGTCGGGCAGGTTCGGGAAGAAGACCTTCTTGGCGGAGAGGAGGCCCGAGATGAAGTCGGGCATGCGGAAGGTCATGAGCATGGCTGCGGCGCAGCCTCCGAACACGATGAGGGCCGCGGTGATCTGGAAATAGAATGGCAGGCCGCTCAGGCCCACTTCCAGGGCCAGGGTGCCGATCACGGCGACAAAGCCGAGGATGATCCCGATGATGGTTGCGATGTCCATAGGCTGTCTCCGCCGGAAGTATATCCCCCCCTATATCGGTAATTCCAGGAATGGAATGAAGTTACGTTGCAGGGATCCTCGGACTACAATGCCCCTTCATGAGCCCTCTCCCCTGGACGGACGTCGTTTCGCAACTCGAGAGCAGTCAAAAGGTTGTGTTCGGAACCCATGCCTCCCCCGACGGGGACGCCCTGGGCAGCGAACTGGGGCTGGGGCGTTTCCTCAAATCCCGGGGCAAGGATGTCCGCATCATCAACACTGGCGGCGTCACCCGCTCGCTCGCCTGGTTGCCCCAGAAAGGCGAGGTCGAGGAGTATCTTCCGGCCGTCCATGATGCCGTGATCGCGGCGGCCGACAGCATCGTGGTCGTCGACATCAGCAACTGGGAGCGCCTGGGCGCCATGTTCCAGCCGGTGATGGCCTCCAAGGCCGTGCGGATCGACCTGGACCACCATCCGGTGCTTTCCTGTCCGGCGGACCTTTCCATCAACGATACCTCCGCCGCCGCGGTGGGGGAGATCGTCCATGCCCTGATCGGGAAGATGGGCGGGGGGATGACGCAGGAGGTCGCCTATCCGCTCTATGTCTCGCTGCTGACCGACACGGGTTCCTTCAAGTACTCCAACACCACCGTCCTCACCCACCGCCTTGCCGGGGACATGATCGGCCTCGGCGTGAAGCCCTACGACGTCTACACCCGGGTCTATGAAGGGGCCCCGATCTGCCGCCTGCGCCTGATGGGCGAGGCCCTGGGGCGCCTCAAGGTCGAGCCCGGGGCCCAGCTGGCCTGGATCGCCCTGCCCCGCGCGGCCTACGTCGCTTCCGGCGCCCGGGAGGAGGACAGCGAGGGCATCATCGACCAGGTCCGCTCGCTGGAGGGCGTTGAGGTCGCCATCCTGTTCAAGGAGGTGGAGCCCGGCGTGGTCAAGGTCAGCATGCGCTCCAAGGCCGTGGCCGACGTGAACGCGGTGGCCAGGCACTTCGGGGGCGGGGGCCATGCCCGTGCGGCCGGCATGACGATGAAGGCCCCGCTGGCCGAGGTGGAGGAGAAGGTCCTTGCCGTCGCCCGCAAGGAGGCCGTGCGGGGAGCTCAGGCCCGGTGATCGTCCGGACGATCTGCACCGGGGCGTTCCAGGAGAACTGCTACCTGGTGGCCGATCCCGTCACGCGCGAGGCCCTGCTCATCGACCCTGGCGAGGGAGTGGATGAGATCATTGCCGTGATCGAGAAGGAACGCCTCAAACCCCTGGCCGTGGCCAACACCCATGCCCACATCGACCATATCGCGGGGGTGGCGGCGCTGAAGAAGCGCTATGGCATCCCCTTCTGGCTCCACCGGGACGACGCCTTCTGGCTGGAGGCGGCCCCTCAGTCCGCGGCGATGTTCGGGATGACCTTCGGCGAGATCCCGACGGTGGACCGCTGGCTTCTTCCTGGGGAGACCCTCTCCTGTGGTAGCTTGCGCTTTTCCGTTCACCTGGCCCCGGGACATACGCCGGGGCATCTGTGTTTTGTGGGCGAGGGCGCGGCCTTCGTCGGCGACGTGCTCTTCCCCGGCTCCATCGGGCGCACGGACCTTCCGGGGGGGGACTACGGAACCCTGATCCGCGCCATCCGCAGGGAACTGATGCCGCTGCCGGACGCCACGGCGGTCTACGCGGGACACATGCATCCGACCACGATGGGGGAGGAGAAGCGGACGAATCCCTTCCTGCTGGAGCCGGAGCGGTACGGAGCGGTGTGATGTCCTTGCGGATGATTCTGATTCTGGGTTCGGTGGCGGCTCTGGGCCTCGCGTTGGACCTCCTCCTGGTGAGCAAGCTGGACGGCGATCTCAAGACGGCCATCGTCGTAGGCCTCTCTGTGCCGGTTATAGTGGGCATGTATTTGTGGACCGTGTGGGACCGCAGGCAGTGGGACCGGCGAACCACACTGAACCGGGCGTGGGTGAATCGAGTCCGAGAGATTGCCGATGATGTGGAGCTTCAGCCCGACTGGAAGTCCATCGAGGATTTGGGGGCCTATGGCGAGGAAACCCAGGACAAGATCCTCAAGGCTTTGGAAAGGATGCCGTCGGGCCGTCGCCGGCTTCTGGACGCAGCCCGCCGGGTCCTTGGAAAATTCCCAGAGCCGGAATACGATGAGGACGAGGAAGAGGATGCAGACGGCTCGCAAGGTTCCGTATGATCCTTCGCCATGCCTAGAAAAGTCATCGCCGTCGTCGGAGCCAACCAGGCCCCGCCCGAGGTTCTGGCCCTGGCCGAGCGGGCCGGCCGGGCCGTCGCCAAGTCCGGTGCCGTCCTCGTCTGTGGAGGACTCGGCGGATGCATGGCCGCTTCCTGCAAGGGAGCACATACGGAAGGCGGCCTCACGATGGGCTTCCTTCCTTCCAACGACCCCAAGACCGCCAATCCCGATGTGGATCTCGTGATCCCCACCAACATGGGCGTGATGAGGAACCTCCTCATCATCCTCTCCGCCGACGCGGTGGTCGCGATCGATGGCGGCCTCGGGACCCTGAGCGAGATCGCCGTCGCCCTCCAGCACAAGAAGCCCGTCTTCGGGGTCGGCACCTGGACCGTGGACCCCCAGCGCTCCGGGGGCGCCCAGGTGCTTGCCTGCGCGACACCCGAGGAGGCCGTCGGAAAGGCGATGGAGGCTGTGCGCTGATGGGCATCTTCAAGGCCTACGACATCCGCGGGCTCTATCCCTCCGAGATCGACGAGAAGCAGGCGAAGGCCATCGCCGAGGCCTTCGTCGTCTATCTGGGTGCGAAGCGCATCCTGATCGGACGGGACATGCGCACGCATTCGCCCTCCCTGGCCGAAGCCGCCGTCGAGGGCGCCCTCTCCGTTGGGGCCGACGTGGTGGACGTGGGGCTCGTCACCACCCCCATGAGTTACTTCGGGGTCGGCAAGCTCGGGCTGGACGGCGGCCTCATGGTCACCGCCTCTCACAACCCCGGGAAGTACAACGGCTTCAAGCTCTGCCGCGAGGGGGCCGGTCCCATCAGCGGGGACAAGGGCCTGCCCGAGATCGAGGCGATGTCCAAGGCCGGCGTCCCAGCCTCCGCCAAGCGCGGGACGAGGGCGGTTCTCGACTTGAAGAGCGGCTACGTGGCCCATGTCGTCGGCCTGGCCGGGAAGGGTCGGGCCCTGACCGTGGCCGTGGACGGGGGCAACGGGATGGGCGGACCCTTCGCCCTGGAGATCCTCCAGAAACTGGGACATCGCGCCGAAGCGATCTACTGCGATCCCGACGGCCGCTTTCCCAATCATGAGGCCAATCCCCTGAAGGCGGAGAACCTCCGGGACCTCCAGGCGCTGATGAAGCGTACTGGCGCAGGAGTCGGCGTGGCCTTCGACGGGGACGCGGACCGGGCCATCTTCGTGGATGAAAAAGGCGAGGCCGTCCCCAACGACCTCCTGACGGCCCTGCTGGCGCCCTCGGTGCTCAAGCGCCATCCCGGCGCCGCCATCGTCTATGACCTGAGGTCCACCTGGGCGGTGCGGGAGGAGATCGAGAAGGCCGGCGGCGTGCCGGTGCGCGAGCGGGTCGGGCATTCCTTCATCAAGGCCACCATGCGGCAGCGGAAGTCGCCCTTCGGAGGCGAGCTCTCGGGCCATACCTACTGGGCCGAGAACTACACCGCCGACTCGGCCATGATCGCCATGGTCCGCGTGATCGGCCTTCTGCAGGAGACAGGCCGTCCCCTCTCCGGACTGGTCCGGCCGCTCCAGCGCTATGCCGGCACCGGGGAGGTCAATTTTGTGGTTTCGGACAAGGATGCCAAGATCCGGGAGGTGGAGAAGGCCTTCGCCGACGGCAGGGTCGACTTCCTGGACGGCATCACGGTGGAATACCCGGACTGGTGGTTCAATGTGAGGAAGTCGAATACCGAGCCTTTGTTGCGGCTCTGCCTGGAGGCGAGGACGCCGAACCTCAAAGAGAAGGGCCTGAAGCGGGTCCTGGCCGTGCTGGGAGAGCCCGAGAAGTCCGCCCACTCCTAGATGCGGATCCGCCTTCTTCCCGGTCCGGATGCCGCCGCGGCGGGGCGGGCCCTCCAGGCCCTCGGCCATATCCTGGTCGACGGGGATCCGGAACTGACCCTGGCCCTGGGTCCCCTGACGGAGGACCTTTCCGGAATGAAGAGCGCCCTCTGGGCCCTGGACGACCCCTGGGGATTCGAGCCGGATCCTCGAGTCCGCCGGATCTTCAGCGCCGACGCCCATGCCGCCGCCCGCTATTCCCCTCCGGCCGAGGTCCTTCCCCGGGGGTTCGACGATCTCTTCTCCCTGCCTGGGGCGAAGGATTCGGAAGGGGAAACCTGGGACCTCTGCCTGGCGGGCCAGCCCCATCCCCGCAGGCTGCTGGTGCTGCAGGCCCTGAAGGAGCTGATGCCCGGCCTGAGGATCCTGGAACCGGGTTCACCCCGTGGCGACTGGCCCAAGGCCAAGGTCGTCCTCGTCGTCCAGCGGGATGCGATGGAAGGAAATCGTCGTCGCATTCCCCCTCATGGCGCCGATCAGGAGCTGTACGACGCCGCCGGCCTGGGCTGCTGCGTGGTCACGGACCGCTCCCGCGCCGGGGCCTTCGAGGCCTATGCCGACGGGACGGAGATCCTTTCGTACGAGTCCATCCGTTCCCTGCCGGAGCTGATCATACCCCTTCTTGCCGATGCCCGGCGTCGCCTGGCCCTGGGCGCTGCAGCCCGTGCGAGGACCCTGGCCGAACATACGCTGAAGCATCGCCTGACCCATCTCCTTGAACGCTGCGCCACGGGAGCCTAGAATCCCCGTCCCCTAAGGAGCACCGATCCCATGGCCAAGACTGCCAAGACCCCGAAGGCCCCCAAGACCCTGGACCTGTTCAAGAAGCAGGCCAGCCGGTACGAGGCCCTGTCCAAGAAGTTCGCCGAAGGCGAGAAGAAGGATGCCGCCAAGGCCCGCCTCTGGCGCAAGCGCATGAAGCGCGCCCAGCGCAGGGCCCTGCCGCTGAAGGCGGCCGCCAAGGCGAGGGCGGAAGCCGAGAAGAAGGCGGCTGAGGCTGCTGCCGCCGCCGCCAAAAAGGCCGAGGCCGAGGCCAAGGCCTAAAGGCGCCCTGTGCGCCGCAATTTTTTCCGCCTTCTGTCCGTCGCCTTCCTTTTTGTGGGGGGGCCGGCCGCCTCGGGGGATGCCGATCCTGGCCGGGAGCGGGCCTTCGAGGAGATCTGGGCCAAGGTCCGGGACCGCTACTTCGATGTCACCTTCGGTGGATGCGACTGGAACAAGGTCCATGACAAGTACCTTCCGCAGGTCCGCCAGGTACAGGGAGAGGACGACTTCTACCGCCTGATGGACCGGATGCTGGCCGAGACCGGCCACAGCCACCTGGTCCTCCATCATCCGAGCCCCGAGCCGGGGCCCGCCCGCGCCAAGCGGCAGCCCCCGCCCGCCCCGAACGTGCCGGAAGGCCCCCCGGCGGGCCCTGGGCTGGATGTGCGCATCCTCGACGGGATCTGCCGCGTGGTCTCCGTGGCTCCTGCCGGATCGGCCTGGAAGACGGGCCTTCGTCCCGGGGATGCTCTCGAGGAGATCGATGGGGCGCCCGTGAAGGGGATGGGCGAGGATCCCGTCCGGACAGGAGTTCCCGGCGAGGCGGCCCACCGGCGCTTGAGCGTGCTCGAGGAGCTGATCGGGCCAGGCACCCGTCTTCTGGCCCTGGGCTTCCGCCCGCCCGGAGGGGAGCTGCGCCGGGCCGAGGTAATCCGTGACCTTCCCTGCCGCTTCTCCCCGGCCGTCGGCAACATGCCCTCCCTGCCCGTGGAGCTGGAGGCACGCCGCCTGCAGGGCGGTGTGGGCTATGTACGTTTCAACCTTTTCCTGCTGGACGAACTGGAGGGCATCCGCAAGGCCGTCCGTGGGATGAAGGACGCCCCCGGCATCGTCCTGGACCTCCGCGGCAATCCGGGGGGTATGGGCCTGATGGCTTCGGCCGTGGCCCGCCTCTTCATGGACCGCGAGGCCGGCCTGGGGGAGATGCACCTGCGCGGGCAGGACGTGATGCGCTTCCCCGTCATGGCCAATCCCAAGGCCTATCTGGGGCCCCTCGTCATCCTCGTCGACGAGACCAGCGCCAGCACGTCCGAGATCCTCGCCCTTGGCCTTCAGGAGTGCGGACGGGCCACGGTGGCCGGCTCGCGCTCGGCGGGGGCGGCGCTTCCCTCCATCCTGGAGCGCCTGGACTGCGGCCTCCTGCTCCAGTTCCCCATCGCCGACTTCCATACCCCCCGTGGCGCCACGCTGGAGGGCAAGGGGGTGGCCCCCGATGTCGAGGCTCCCTGGACCCTGCCTGCCCTGAAGGAGGGCAAGGATCCGGGGGTGGAGGCGGCCGTTTCCCTGATCCTGGCGGGGAAGGCCAGGCCCTGGCCGCCCGACAAGGAAGCGAACCCTGCCAAGGAACCCACCCCCAAAGGAGGCACACCATGAGACGCCCGAACCGGCTCGCCCTTTCCCTGCTGCTCCTGCCGGCTTTTCTGTGTGCCGAGGAGGCTTCCTCGCCGAAGTCCCTGACGGTCGAACAGGTCCTGGACAAGGCCCTTTCGGCGCATGGAGGGGCAGAGGCCTTCCGGAAGATCAAGACCCTCGTCATGAAGTTCCAGGTCGACATGCCCGCCCAGGGGATCAAGATGAGCACGGAGATGATCCAGAAGGCCCCGGACCTCTTCTACTCGCTCAGCGTGGTTCCTGGGATCGTCAGGCAGGAGATGGGGTATGACGGCAAGTCGGGCTGGGCCAAGGACCCCGTCATGGGGCTGAGGGCCCAGACCGAGGATGAGATCGCCGAGCGCCGGCGCAGTTCCCTCTCCGCCTGGGACTGGAGGACGGTCTACAAGAAGGCCGAGCTGAAAGGGAAGGAGGAGATCACGCTCGAGGGTGCCAAGGCGTCCGTTCCCGCGTGGGTGGTGCTCCTGACCCCCGAGCGGGGCAAGCCGACCACCCGCTGGTACGACGCCGAATCCTTCCTGCTCCTGCGCGAGGAGACCGTCACGGTCTCTCCCCAGGGTGAGATGAGGGCCGTCGCCGAGCCGGGCGACTACCGCAAGGTCGGAGGAACCCTTCAGCCCCATCTGGTGCGGGTCAGCGCGATGGGCATGCAGATGGTGATGAAGGTCCTGGAGATGAAGGACAACGCGGAGATCGACGAGACGAAGTTCCTCAAGCCGGGGGAGGATGACGAGGCCGAGGACGGGGAGGCCCCCAAGCACGGCAAGGCTCCGGTCCCGGAGCCCTAGCCGTGCAGCTCGACCTCTTCGACGCGAAGCGCAACGAGATCGTCTCGGCCCCGGACTACACGGAATTCCGCCGCCGCCTCTCGGAATCCGGATGCCGCCGCTGCCCGCTGGCCGCGGGGCGCACCAACATCGTCGTCGACCGGGGAAACCCGGCCGCCCCGATCCTGGTCATCGGCGAGGGCCCCGGGGAGCAGGAGGATTTGAAGGGCCAGGCTTTCGTCGGTAAGGCCGGCCAGCTTCTCGACAAGATCATGGCCTCCATCGGGCTCGACACGGACCGCCACATGCTGATCGCCAACGTCGTGAAGTGCCGGCCCCCGGAGAACCGGGCGCCGCGCCAGGACGAGGTGGATGCCTGCCTGCCGTACCTCCAGCGCCAGATCGCGCTGATCAAGCCCCGCATCGTCATCCTGCTGGGGGCGACCTCGCTCAAGCACCTGGATCCCACGAAGCGGGACTTCTCCATGGCCAACGAGGCCGGGCGCTTCTTCGTGCTGGGGGACTATCCCGGAGTGCAGTTCATGGTGCTCTACCATCCGGCGGCCCTGCTCTACAACGCGCGCCTCAAGCCGGACATGTGGAGCCACGTCCAGGCCCTGCGGGACTTCCTCAAGGAGAAGAACTGCTGGCCGAAGGACGCGAAGGCGGCGAAAGCCTGAGCCTGCCTGCCGCGATGTCCTGCAGCAGCGCAGGATAGAGCCGGCACTCGGCCCGGAAGACCCGTGCCGCGAGGGTGTCGGGGGTGTCGCTCCTCTTCACGGGGACTTTCGCCTGGGCCAGTACCTTCCCATGGTCGTAGACGTTGTCGACGAGATGCACCGTGCATCCGCTGGTCTTGACTCCGGCCGCCAGGACCTTCTCGTGCACGTGGTGGCCGTAGCATCCCTTCCCGCCGAACTTCGGCAGGAGGGATGGATGGATGTTGACGACCCTGCCGGCCCAGCGCCTGGGGCCCTGCCAGTAGCACAGGTATCCGGCCATGACGACGAGGTCGGGCTTGAGCCGGTCGAGGGCTTCGCTCGTGGCCTTCCAGAAGGCCTGCCGGGAGGGGAAGTCCACGGGGCGCAGGATGCCCACCCTCAGGCCGAGGCCGCGGGCCCTGGCAACGCCCGCCACGTCGCGCCGGGAGGAGATGACGCCGGCGATCCTGGCATCCAGCCGCCCGGCGTGTATGGCCTTGGCCAGGTTTTCCAGCGTGCGCCCGGAGCCGGAGAGCATCACCGCCAGGCGCAGGGGGGGGCGGAGTGGATGGCGGAGGGGCATGGGGCGGGGATGATAGCAGGGACGCCGATTGACCGCACTCCATCCCGGCACTAGGATCCGGCCCATGAAAACCAGCAAAGCCCTTCCTGTCCTGCTGCTGTCCCTGGCCCTTGCGGCATCCGGCGCCGACACCCCTGCGGCACCGGCCGTCGCCCTGCCCGCCGTGAAGGAGGTCACCCTCTCCAACGGCATGCGATTCCTCCTCTGCCGCCGGGGCGACGCCCCGGTCTTCTGCGGCACCGTCGGCTTCCGCGTCGGAGGCGTCGACGACGAGGCCGGCTCCACCGGCATGGCCCACATGTTCGAGCACATGGCCTTCAAGGGCACCCGCGCCATCGGCGCGCGCGACTGGGCCGCCGAGAAGCCCGTGCTGGAGCGCCTCGAGGCCGTCGGCGAGGAGCTGACCTTCCTGAAATCCTCCGGCGGGGACAAGGACCGCATCCTCGTTCTCGAGCGGGAGATGAAGGCCCTGGAGGACAGCCTGCGTCCCCTCGTCCTCCAGAACGAGTTCGACCGGATCTACTCCGAGGCCGGCAAGGCCGGCCTGAACGCCTTCACCAGCCAGGACTGGACCTGCTATCACGTCAACCTGCCGGCGAACCGCCTGGAGCTGTGGGCCTTGATGGAGTCCGAGCGGATGCGGGATCCCGTGATGCGCGAGTTCTACAAGGAGCGGGACGTCGTCTCCGAGGAGCGGCGCATGCGGACCGAGACCAGCCCTTCGGGACAGCTCTGGGAGCACCTGCTGACCACCGCCTACATGGCCCACCCCTATGGCCGCCCGGTCATCGGCTGGATGTCCGACATCCAGGGTCTCACCGCCTCGCGGGCCAGGGCCTTCCGTCAGGCCCACTATGCCCCCCGGAATGCCGTCGGGGTGCTCGTCGGGGACATCGACCTGGACACGACGCCGGCCCTGCTGGAGCGCACCTTCGGCCGCGTGCCCGACGGCCCGGCCTCTCCGCCCATCCCCACCGTCGAGCCGCCCCAGCGCGGCGAGCGGCGCGTGGAGGTGGCCTTCGACGCCTCGCCCCGCCTGCTGATCGCCTACCACAAGCCCAAGGCGCCGGACCCCGATGACACCCGTGCGGAACTCCTGGCCGGCATCCTGGGCGACGGCCCGACCAGCCGCCTTCACCGCCGCTTGGTCCTCAAGGACCGCATCGCCGCCGGGGCCGGCTCCTGGAACGGCTCCCCCGGGGCGCGCTACGACAACCTCTTCATGCTCGCCGTCACGCCCCTGCAGGGGCACACCGCGGCCGAGTGCGAGGCCGCCGTCTACGAGGAGCTCGAGCGACTTGCCAAGGAGCCCGTTACGGATGCGGAACTGGCCCGGATCCAGGCCAAGCAGGAGGTGGCCGTGCTCGAGGAGATGAGCGGCAACGAGTCCCTGGCCCGCCTCCTGGCCGGGAACCAGGTCCTGGCAGGGGACTGGCGGGAGGCCTGGAACTACCTGGAGCGCATGCGGAAGACCACCCCTGCCGACCTCCAGGCGTTCGTCAGGAAGCACCTCGTGAAGGAGAACCGCACCGTGGCCACCCTGGTGACCTCCAAGGAGGCCGCGAAATGATCCGCCGCATCCCGCTGCTCCTCCTGGCTCTCGCCCTGGCCGGATGCACCTCCGGCCCGGTCCATCCCCGGGACCTGCCCACGCCGGCCCCTCTGGTGTTCATGCCGGAGCCCATCGCTCCGGTCCTCCTCAAGAACGGCGCCAAGCTCTTCGTCGCCGAGGATGCCTCGGTTCCCCTGGTCTCCGTGACGCTGTATCTCAGGACCGGGGTTCTGGACGAGCCGGCGGCCAAGGCCGGCCTGGCCGACATGACCGGGGACGCCATGCTCTCCGGTGGTGCGGGGGACTGGTCCGCAGAGGCTTTGGAGGAGCGCATGGAGTCCCTGGGCGCCTCCCTGGGCGGGGGGATCTCCCAGGACATGGGCACCCTCTCCCTGCGCTGTCGGAGCCGGGACCTGGACCAGGGGCTCTCCATCCTGGCTGCGGTCCTGCTGAGCCCCCGCTTCGAGGAGGAGCGCGTGTCCCTGCTCAGGGAGCAGAAGCTCGAGGGGATCCATCGACGCAAGGACGACCCCTCGCGCCTGGCCTCGGAGGTCTTCCAGAAGCTTCTGTACGGGCAGGACTCCCCTTGGGCCCGCCAGGAGACGGAGGCTTCGGTGCAGAGTCTCACCCGCGACGACCTTCTCGCCTTCCATCGTGACCGTGTCCTGCCGCGGCTCTGGTCGGTGGCGGTGTCCGGGGACGTCCGGCGCGAGACGCTGACGGCGAAGCTGGAGACGGCCTTCGGCGGGCTGGCTCGTTCGGCAGAGTTCCCGGCGGCTCCGCCGGTGCCCGGCCTCCAGCCCCGGCGCACGGTGCTGGTGGCCAAGCCCCTCAACCAGGCCACGGTGCTCCTGGGGCATGCCGGACTCCCAAACCTGGTGGACGGCAAGCCCAACCCCGACCGCTATGCCATGCAGGTGCTCAACTACGTCCTCGGCGCGGGCGGGTTCACGTCCCGCCTGTTCCAGGAGGTCCGCACGACCCGGGGCCTGGCCTACTCGGTCTGGTCGGGCTTTCCCATGGAGAACGCCCGTGGCTCGATCCAGATGGGCTGTCAGACCCGTACGGAGAAGGCCGCCGAGGCCCTCGCCTGCATGCGGGAGGTGCTCTCCGGCCTGGTCGCGGGAGGCCCTTCCTCCCAGGAGCTGGCCTTGGCCAAGGAGTCCATGGTGAACGCCTTCGTCTTCAAGGTCTCCACCCCGGCCGCCCGGGTGGCGAATGCCGCGGCCTACGACTATGCCGGATTCCCGACGGACTACCTCAGCCGCTACGTGGAGCGCATCCGGGCGGTGACGCCCGAGGACGTGGCGAGGGTGGCCCGCACGCACTGCCATCCCGCCCGGATGTCGGTGGCGGTCTGCGGGGACCGCGCGGCGTTGGAGCCCGTCCTCGCATCCGGCGGCGCCAAGGTCGAAGTCCAGGAGCCTTGACGTCCGATGCGGGGATCCCCGCATGCGTAGCCTCCTGATCCGCCTTCCCAACTGGGTCGGCGACGTGGCCATGGCCTCGGGCGTCCTCAAGGCCGTCCGCGAACGCCTGCCCCAGGCCAGGATCACCTGGGTCTGTCGGCCCTACGCCTCCGGCCTGCTGGAGGCTATGTCCTGGAAGGACGAGGTCGTGCTGGAGGATGCCGGCCGCCTGGGCCTGGTGCGCCGCCTGCGTCAGGGCGCCTTCGACGCGGCGCTTCTTTTTCCGGCCTCCTTCGGGAGCGCCTTCGAGGCCTGGGCTGCCGCCATCCCCCGTCGGGTGGGTCTCGACGTCAACGGCCGCGGCCTTCTCCTGACGGACCGGGTCGAGCCTTTCCGGGAAGCTGGAAGCGTGGTCCCCGTCTACATGGGCCGCCTCTACGCCCGCCTGGCCGGGGCCCTGCTTGGCGCCGAGATCCCGGTGTCCGGCCCTTGTCTGATCCCGACGGGCGCTGCCCGGGAGAGGGCCGGAGCGCTTTGGATCCAGTTGGGTCTGGGAGGAAAGCGTGTCGTGGCCCTGGTCCCGGGAGCCTCATACGGCTCGGCCAAGTGCTGGCCTGGCGCCCACTTCGCGGCCCTGGTCCGCCTGCTTAAGGATGCCGCCCTCACGCCCGTCCTCCTGCACGGGCCCGGGGAGGAGGCTCTGGTTTCCTCCATAGGCCGCCAGGATCTGATCGTACTGGGTCCTGACCGCGTAGGCCTGGATCTCCTGCCCGCCGTGCTGGGCCTTGCGTCGGCCGTCGTCACCAACGATACGGGCCCCAGGCATGTGGCCGAGGCTGCCGGTGTGCCGACCGTGGTCCTTCTCGGTCCCATGGACCGGCGCTACACCGAGAGCGGCCATTCCCGCGTCCGCGTGCTTCAGGAGGCGGTGGACTGCCATCCCTGCAACCTGCGCGTCTGCCCCATCGATCACCGATGCCTGGAGCGCCTCTCCCCGGAGAGGGTCCTGGCCGAAGTCCTGGACGCGCTCCGGTGAGGGCCCCCTTGGGCCTGGCGGCCCTGGGCCTGGTCGGGGGGGTGCTGCTGGGGGACCATGCCCCGGCCTGGCTCTGGCTGGCCCTCGGCGCCCTGGCCGTGGCCGCATCCTTTCTGGGTCTGAGGCGGAGGCATCCGCAGTTCTGGGTGGTCCTCCTGCTCGGGATGCTGGCCGTCGGCGCCCTGCGGGAGGCGCTCGCCTCGGACCGCTACGTCCGCTTGAAGGACTCCTGTCCCCTCCGGGCCGAGGCGGTCGAAACGGTGGAGGCCGAGGTCCTGGACCGCCTGGACCTGGAGGATGCCGGCCGTCGTCGCGTGCGCTGGAGGCTGGCCCTTTCCACAGGAGGGGAGGTGACGGCCTCGCTTTGGGGGGATGCCCCGGGCCGCCCCGGGGAAAAGGCGAGCGTGACGGGCCGTTTCCGTCCTCCGGCCCCCTCCTCCAATCCCGGGGGATTCGATTCCCTCTCCTGGGCCCGCCACCAGGAGGTCCTTGGCTCCCTTTCCGTGGGGGGGCCGGACGGCATCCGCACGCTGGGGCCCGCGCCGGGGATGCTGGCCGCCTTGAGGCGGGTGAGGGAGGTCCTGAGACTGAGACTGGAGCAGGCCCTGCCCGGCCGAGACGGCGCCTTGCTCGGGGCCCTGCTTCTCGGCGTCCGGGAACCCCTGGACGAGGAGCTGTCGGACGCCTTCCTGGAGACCGGCACCGTCCACTACCTTTCGGTGAGCGGGGCCCATGTGGTCATGGTCCTCTGGGTTCTCTCCCGTCTCCTGGCGCTCGCCGGGATGGGAGTCAGGCCCCGCGCCGTGGCGCTCATCCTGGGCGCAGCGGCCTACGCGGCCCTGACGGGTATGCAGGCGCCCGTCCTGCGCGCCGCCCTGGCTGCAGGCCTGGCCGCAGGGGCCCAGGCCCTGGGACGGCCCCGGGCCTCCCTGAACGCCGTCTGTGCGGCGGCCTGCCTTCTGGTGCTGGCGTCCCCGGGCCAGGCCTTCCGTATCGGCTTCCAGCTCTCCTTCCTGGCGGCCGGCGGCATCCTCCTGCTCGCGCCGGGCTTCAAGGCCCTGTTGGCGGCCCGGAAAAATGGGGAAGCGAAGGGAAGGCTTCCGGCATGGCCCGTCCGCTACGTCCTCGACGGCCTGGGGGTGTCCCTGGCCGCCTGGCTCTCCGTGCTTCCCCTGGTGGCTGCGGTCTTCCATCTGGTGACCCCGGGCATCCTCCTGACCAATCTCCTGGTCTGTCCCCTGGTGGCGGCCTGCATGGCCTCCGGCGCGGCGGCCATGCTCTCCCCGATGCTGTTCTCGGGCCTGGCGCAACTGTCGGTCCGGGCCCTCACCTCCGTGGTGGAGGCCTGCGCCCGCATCCCCTTCGGGCACGCGTATGTCGCCGAGGTGCCGTCCTGGCTGGTCCTGGCGGCCTACGTCTGGCTGGCCCTCCTGGCCTGGCGGATGGCCTGGCCCGCGTCACGGCCTCCGCTTTCGGTCAGGTCCCTGGCGGCACTGGGCCTGCTCCTGTCGGCCGTGGCCGTGGGGCGCCCCCTGCCCGTGCCGCCCGCCCGGGCGGTCATGCTGGACGTGAGACAGGGCCTCTGCGTGCTGATCCAGGCTCCGGGGGGAGGGACCCTGCTCTACGACTGCGGTTCCTACGGGGATCCCCAGGCGGGGGCCCGGACGATGGCCCCGGCCCTCTGGGCTCTCGGCGTGCGTCGCATCGACGTCCTGGCCGTCTCCCACGGGCACGACGACCATTTCAACGGCCTGGCAGCCTTGTCGCGGCGCTTCGCCATCGGCCGCGTCGTGGCACCACGGCATGCCCTGGACCTGCTGGGCCCGAAGGCGGAGGCCCTGGCCTCGGGAGACCGCATCGACCTGGGCGGCGGAGCCGACGCAGAGGTCCTGCATCCCCCGGAAGGATTCCGGACGGATGCGAACAACGCCTCGCTCTGCCTCAGGGTGACGCTGCCGGACCGGCGACTGCTGCTGACCGGGGATCTGGAGGGGGAGGGTGTGGCCCTGCTCCTGGCCTCGGGCCGGGACCTGTCGGCGGATGTCCTGGTCGTGCCGCATCACGGCGGCTACCTGGGTCCCCTCACGCCCTTCCTGGCCGTCGTGAAGCCTCGGGAGGCCTGGGTGAGCGCGCGGGAGGGGTTTCCGAGTCCGGCAACGATGGAGACGCTCCGGTCCTGTTCGACCCGCGTCCGGGAGACCTGGAAGGAAGGCGCCATCATGACAGGGGGGAAGCCATGAACCCGACGCACCCGGTCAGCCATCCCGTGATCGACGGGCACACCCACATCTGCGGATCGGGCAACGAGGGTACGGGCTGCTTCATCAGCCGCCGCCTTCTCTCCTCCTTCGCCTTCCGCTACATGCGCTGGAAGCTGGGGCTCGGCGTCTTCGGGGAGGTCCAGGGCCTGGACGGGGCCGTGCGTAAGAGCCTCTTCGCCGACCTGGACGCCGCGCCCTCGGTGGACTACGTGGTCCTGTACGGGCACGACAAGGTCTACCGGGACGGGGAGCTGAGGGAAGACCTCACCCACATGCACACCCCGAACGACTACGTCCTGCGTCTGACGAAGGAGCATCCCAAGATCCTGGCCGCGGCCTCCGTCCATCCCGACCGCCCGGACGCCCTGGAGGAGCTGGAGCGCTGTGCGGCCGCGGGCGCCGTGATGCTGAAGTGGCTTCCCCCCAACCAGGGCATGGATCCCGCCGACAGGCGGCATAGGCCCTTCTACGAGGCTCTGGCCCGGCTGGGGATTCCGCTCGTGGCCCATACCGGGGGCGAGCACACCGTACCCATGCTCTGGCCCGAGTACTGCGACCCGGCCCGGCTGGAGCTCGCCCTGGACTGCGGGGTCAACGTCATCGCCGCCCACAGCGGGACCAAGAGCGGCCTCGTGGACCCGGAGTACTACGCCACCTTCGCGGCCCTGGCCCGCCGCTATCCCAACTGCTGGGGGGACACGGCGGCCTTCACTTCACCCAACCGGATGCGTCACGTGGGGAGGCTGCTGAAGGACCCCGAGGTCCTGGCCAAGACCGTGCACGGCAGCGACTACCCCGTTCCGATCACGGCCTGGTCCGCCCTGAGGCATCTGCCCCTGGGGGAGATCCGTCGGATCCAGGCCCTGCCCTCCCCGCTCGAGCGGGACGTGGCGATCAAGCGGTCGGCAGGGCTTCCGGAGGCTCATTTCCGGACCCTCGGGGGGCTGCTGCCTGCGCGGATCTGGGCGGGGAGGTCCGGGGCAGGAAAGGGCCCGGCGGACGTGTCAGGGGAGTGAGGCCAGGGCGGCCTCGACCGAAGCGTGAAGGGGCAGGACGCTGGCGATCCCGGCCTGATGGAGGATGCGTTTGACCAGGGGGGCGGGAGCGGCCAGCACAAAGGGGCACTTGAGGCGGGCCTGGAGTCCCAGGAGGGCTACGACCCCCTGGCTGGACAGGTAGGGGACCTCCGAGAGGTCCAGGACCACGCCCTTGTGCCCGACGCTCAGGGCATCGATCCCGGCGAAATCCGCCTCCGCCGGCTCCCCGGCGGGGGTCAGGACCAGGACGCTTCCTGCGAGGCGCTGCTTCATCCCGGTCAGTGTAAGCGCCACGCTTCCCATGGTGCAAGCGGGGGGTCCTGAGCCTCCCGTTCCCCTCCATTCCCCTTGACCTTCCCCGAGGGGGGAGGCTAGCATCGGATTCGCCCATGATCGACAAGGAACTTCTGGAGATCCTCGCGTGTCCCGCCTGCAAGGCGGAGGTGCACCCCGAAGGGGAGCGGCTGGCCTGCATCTCCTGCGGCCGGCGCTATCCCGTCCGGGACGGCATCCCCGTGATGCTGGTCGAGGAGGCCGAGATCCCCCCTGCGCCCCCCGGGCGCTAGCCGATGCAGGCCATCATCTCCGACCTCCACAGCAACATGGCTGCCATTTCCGTCGTCCTGGAGGACATCCGGGCGAAGGGGATCACGGAGATCATCTGCCTCGGCGACGTGATCGGCTACGGCCCCGAGCCCGAGGAGGCCCTGGACCTGGCCCAGACCTGGAAGCTCACCCTCCAGGGCAACCACGAGGAGGCCCTGCTGACGGACGCCAACAACTTCAACATCCGGGCGCGGGACGCCATCAACTGGACCCGCAAGAAACTGGACATCGAGAGCGACGACCCCGCGAAGATGGCCCGCTGGGCCTTTTTGGAAAAGCTCGTGCCCATGAAGGACCTGGGCGACATCCTCTACGTGCACGGTTCGCCGAGGGCTCCGACGACCGAGTACATCGTCCCCCGCGACGGGCTGGACAGGCGCAAGATGACCGACATCTTCAGCCGCTTCTCCTGGCTCTGCTTCGTCGGGCACTCCCACATCCCGGGGGTCTACACCGAGGAGGGCTACCTCTCCCCGGCGGAGCTCTGCGACATCTACATGTGCGAGCCGGGCAAGAAGGCCCTGATCAACGTGGGTTCGGTGGGCCAGCCGCGCGACGGGGACGTCCGCGCCAGCTATGTGACGTTCGACGGGGAGTCGGTGGTGTTCCGCCGTCTCGCGTATGATGTCGAGAGGACCGCGAAGAAGATCTACAGCATTCCGGAATTGGACCGGTTCCTTGGGGACCGGCTGAAGGAGGGGAAGTGATGGCGGAGACAATCTGGGGAGTCGGCCGACGCAAGGAGTCTGTGGCGCGGGTGCGCCTCAAGCCTGGCGCTGGCGTCATGGCCGTCAACGGCCGCAAGGTGGAGGAGTACTTCCACCGGGGTCGGGAGCTCGCGGCGATCCGCGCGCCCCTGCAGGTGAGCCCCACGCCTGGCAAGTACGACGTGCTGGCCAACATCAGGGGCGGGGGCCCGACGGGACAGGCCGGGGCCATGGTCATGGGCATCGCCCGTGCCCTGGCGAAGGCCGAGCCCGAGCTGGCGCCCAAGCTGAGGGCCCAGGGCTTCCTCACCCGGGACTCCCGGATGGTGGAGCGCAAGAAGTACGGCCGCCGCAAGGCCCGCCGCAGCTTCCAGTACTCGAAGCGCTAGACGACATGGCAACAGGCCCGCTTCCTTCACGGGGAGCGGGCCTCTGCCCTTCCTGCCTTCACGTCAAGGTCCTCGGGAATTCCCGGGGTTCCGTGTTCCTGCGTTGTCAGCATCCAGGCTACGCGCCGTATCCGCCCCAGCCCGTGCTGGCGTGTTCCGGGTACGAGCCCGGCGGCGGCGGGATTCCCGTTGACAGGGCTTCGCCTTAAGTTTAGAACGTGTTCTAATATGACCGCCCAGACAACGCCGGCCCGTGACGGGCAACGGGGCCGCCGGAAGACCGCCAAGAGCCGTCAGACCTTTGAGCGTCTGCTCCAGGCCGCCGAAGCCCTCTTTCGGGAGAAGGGCTTCGAGGCTACCACGATGCGGGATCTTTCCCGGGCCGGTGGCCTTGGCCTGGGGGCCATGTACTACTATTTCAGCTCAAAGGAGGAACTGGTTCTCCTGTTCTGCGAGAAGCTGAACCGCCGGGTGGTCGAGGAGTTCCAGGCCTCGAAGGATATGGCGAAGCCGCTTCCGGAGGCCCTGGCGGCCTTCCTGGAACTGAAGCTCAGGGTCATGTCACCGCATCGGGCTCTGCTGCGCGTGGTTCTCAAGGAGGCCATGGATCCCGATTCCCCTCTGCATCCCCTGAATCCGGCATCGAAGGAAACGCTGGCCATCAGCCTGGGGCTGTTCCAGGAGCTGGTCGATCGTGGCGGATTTCCCGAGGACGGCCCCAAGGGCCAGCTGGCCCGCGGGCTGTGGGCGGCCCACATGCTGGTGATCGTCTATTGGCTCCAGGACAGGAGTCCGGACCAGCAGGAGACCCGCAAGGTGATCAAGACCCTGCGGGACGCCTTGGGCTGGATGTCCGCGAGTCGCTGGATCCCTGGGGTGGGCATTCTGAGGCGGAAGGTCCTTTCCCATGTGTCCAGCCTTGTGCCCGATAGGTTCCCGGAGGGAACGGCATCACGATGACGAAAAGCGACCGTTTCGTATGCATCCTGCTCACGAGTCCCGTTCTGGGGGCTGTGGGGGCGGAGTATACGACCTATCTTTTCAATGAGCGTGGGTTGTTGGATGGTTTTTTAGGCTGGTTCGGGCCTGTACTCTGTGCGGGGGTTCTGGGGATTATCCCCACGTTGGGTCTTGTCGGTCTGCTGACCTTCTGGACCCGTCGGGAGCCTGAGTGGCCAGGAACCTTCAGACTCTCGAAACATCAGGTAAGGATGATCATGCTGTACGGTGTAGGGATCAGTCTTCTGTGCTATGCCATGGAAGCCCATGGCCTCTGGCACAATTACCGTCTCATCGTCGGCCACCTTCGTAGCATGGGGGGATATGACGACTGCCTGCCCTATCATCACAAGCGGCTGATGCTGGAGCTGGGGGCGGCCCTGATCCCCGCCGCGTTCTCCTTCGCGATCCCGGTTTGGATCTCCTGCCGTCTCTTCCTTCCAAGGCGTTCTGCCTGAGGGATCCCTGGGGTTCCGGGCGCGCGCCGTAGGGGCCTCAGTCGAGGGAGAGGTAGTTCCGGATCGCCTCGGCCAGGTCTGCTTCCTTTCCGGAGGTCAAGCGGCCAATAGGTGGCCCGTGGATCTTGGCCTTGTCGAGGGTGGTGATCTGCACGACGATGGCCGCACAGCGTCTTGGCAGGCCGCATTCTCCGGCTTCGAACTGCACGTTCGTAGGGGAGGGTTTGAGCCACCGCTCCGCGGTGGTGCAGGGCACCACAGTCACGGAATTCCATTTCGGCTGGGTGTTGTAGGCATCGTCGGAGACCAGGATGCAGGGGCGTGCTCCCCGGACTTCGGAACCGGAGCGGGGGCCGGGATCTGCGAAATAGATCTCCCCCCTTACCATTCCGTCCCCCGCATCAGCACATCGATGGCGTGGGGCTCGAACTCTCTTAGGATCTTCCTGTTGTCCTCCGCCATCGCCTCCGCATCCGCGCGCATGGCGGCCTGGACGGCGGTCTTTTTCTGGACGATCCGGTAGGCCGTCACGGCTTCGCAGACGAGATCGTTGCGCGTTCTGGACAGGTCCCGGGCCATCCTGTCGAGGTGCCGGACCTCCTCGGTCGGGAGGGTGATGTGGAGGTCCGTCCTCGTGTTCCGTTTGTGCATGGACCTTTTCATGGATGTAATTATATCCATGGCAATATCCGTATTCAAGGCTGGACGGTGTGGGCTTCCCGGCCCCGGGTCAGTACCAGCGGACCGCGGTCTTCTCCAGCGGGTCCGTCTCCTGCCTCCCGGTGCCGGGAGGGGCAGGCTCTTGCCCGGTTGAGGGCCCGCAAGCAGGCCCCGTAGCCCGTAGAAGGGAAGGCTGTCCCCTTTGCAACCCCTCCAGGGAGGGCTATCATGCCCTCATGTCCTTCATCCCCGTCGAACTCAGCCGCATCATCATCTCCGAGGAGCAGGAGTCCCAGGTCATCGTGCTCAAGGAGAAGGGCGGCAGGCGCGTCCTGCCGATCTGGATCGGCCTCTTCGAGGCGGTGGCCATCAACCGCCGTGTCAGCGGGGAGCCGGTCGCCCGACCCATGACCCATGACCTGATGGCCGAGCTGCTGTCCAAGCTCCACGGGACGGTCGAACAGGTCGCCATCGACAAGTACATCCCCGGCAAGCAGGGGGGGGTCTTCCACGCCAAGCTGCGCGTCCGCCAGGGAGAGGCCGTCCACGAGATCGACTGCCGCCCGAGCGACGCCATCGCCCTGTCGGTGCGCCTGGATACCCCGCTGGTGGTGGAGGAGAGGATCCTGGCCGAGGAGGGACAGGCGATCGAGGAGCCTGCCTCCGGTCCCGCTCCGGAGGGGCCCAAGCCCCGATCATCCTGACCTCGACGTATTGCCACCGTAACGAACGGAGGGATGGCAGAGTGGTCTATCGCACCCGCCTTGAAAGCGGGAGGAGCTGAAAGGCTCCCGGGGGTTCGAATCCCTCTCCCTCCGCCACTCCCGGCCCTCCGGCTACTTCGCGGGCGGAAGCTCCCCGATGGTGTAGGGTCTCGCGTACGCCTCCCGGGTCCCGCGGCAGAGGACCAGCAGGGAGAGCGCGGTGTTGGCCGTGTCGCCGTAGTTGGGGAAGGCCTTGGTGGAGGCCCAGGCCCCGTCCGCGGTCTGGGTGGCCACCAGCTCCCTGGCCAGCTCCTCGTACCAGTTGTGCGTGCCGATGGACTTCAGGTTCCCGAGGACGCCCATCCGCTCCACGCCGTACATGTCGTAGCCGTTGACGGGCATGCGCCAGTTCTGCTGGAACCAGGCCACGGCGTCCCGGATGGAGGCGTCCACCAGCTTCCTGTCGGCCGGGATCAGCCTGCCCGCCTCGGAGCGGGCCACCAGCATGGCGGCCAGCCCGGCAGCCGTCATCCCGGTCGTCTGCCCGCCGTTGTGGGGAGGCTGATAGCTCCAGCCTCTTGCCTGGGCTTCCGTCTCGGTCGGCCCTTCCTCCTTCGAGGTGAAGGTCTCCTCGAAGCCGCTCCTGCCGGATTTTCCCGCCCCTTCCTTGGGCTTCGCGCGCTCCTGGGTGGCGACCTGGAGCTTCACCTTGGGCCCGTCCTTCCACTGGGTGGAGAGGAAGTGCTGGAGCACGAAGTCCCAGCGGAACTCGTTCCTGAGCGTGACCCCGTTGAGCAGGGCCGCCTTGAGACCCAGGATCCCGTACTGGGTGTTGGAGTGGTCGAAGGATCCCTTCGGTTTGGAGGCGGCCTCCAGGGCGGGGGTGCCGAGGCCCAGGCCGCCGGGGCCCACCTTGTAGCCCTTCGGCTTGGCCTCCCTCACGCCGTAGACGGGGGCCTTGCAGGCGTAGGTCCAGGTCCCTCCGTCGCAGCCGGCGGCCAGACGCTCGGCCAGTTTGCTCATCCAGGCCAGGACCTGGTCCCTCTCCTCGGCTGGGGGCCAGCTCTTGCCTGAGGGGGCATGCATCATGGCGTCGGCGAAGAGGAGCTGGAGCGCCAGGGAGTAGGTCTCGGAAGGATTCGGATCCGTGAGCTTTCCGGACGCCAATGCCTGGAGGTCGGCCCAGATGCGCTGGACCAGCGGGTCCTGGGGCGGGGAGCCGGACTGGACCAGGGCCAGGCCCACGAGGGCCTCCTCGCCGGCGCCATGCTTGAAGAGGGTGATGAGGGGAGGCTTCCCGGGAGGGGCTGCGCAGGCCTTGGTGAGGCAGGCCCTGGCCTGGTCGATGGTCTTGTCGATCCGCTTCTGGAGCTCGGGGTCCACGGCGCTCTTCCCGGCGCGCTCGGAATCCCGGCGTCCGGGCTCCGCACCGGGTTTCGACTTGGGCTCCCCGGCCAGCGCGAAGGGGGCCAGGGCGAGGGCGGCGAAGAAGAAGAGGAGGGGCTTTGGCATCAGGCCTGAAGGGTTTCGCCCTTCTCCAGACGGGCCACGACAGGGGAGAGACGGAGGGTGAGGGGGCCCGCCCTGCCTGCCCCGATGGGCCGTCCGCCCACCGAGACCACGGGAGCCAGGCCTCTCGTTGCGCTGGTCAGGAAGGCCTCGTCGGCCACTTCCAGGGCCTCGCGGCCGACGCGCACCTCGCGCACAGGGAGGTCCAGCGTTATGGCGGCCTCCAGGACCACGCTGCGGGTCACGCCGGGCAGGATGTTGCAGTCCAGGGAGGGGGTATACAGGACGTCATCCTTCACCCAGAACAGGCTGGACGTGGTGCCCTCGGCCAGCTCGCCCAGGTCGTTCAGGAAGAGGGCCTCGTCGGCCCCTGCCGCCCGGGCCTCCCGGATGGCGAGGACCCGCTCCAGGTAGCGCAGGGTCTTGTGGCGCATCAGGACCGAGGTGGCCGACTGGCGCAGGGAGGCGATGTGGATCCTGAGGGGCGCCGGGCCCAGGGCCGGGCGGATCTGGACGATGAGGGAACCCGGGCGGGGCCCCGGGCCCGCCAGGTCCCCTCCGGCCCCGGCCGTCACCGTGACCCGGGCCGAGGCGTCGGACAGGCCGTGGCGGCGCACGCCCTCAGCGGCGATGGCGCCGAGGTCGGCCTTCGGATAGGGGATGGAGAGGAAGGCGCAGGAGGCCCTGAGCCGGCCCAGGTGACGCTCCAGCAGGCAGGGGCGGCCTTCACGCACCCGGAAGGTCTCGAAGAGGCCCTCGCTGAAGGCCAGGCCCCGGTCGTCGGCGGGGATGCGCGCCTCCTCGGGAGGGGACCAGCGGCCGTCGAGGTAGATTTCCATGGAAGCCAAGGCGGAGCGGATTATACTCGCCGCCTCTTGCTCAACACCATGCGTGCCTTCATCCTTCTTGCGCTCCTTCCGGTCCTCGGCGCCCTCGCCGAGGATGCTGCTGCCCCGGCCCTGACGGCCCGCGGCAAGGACCGCTCCGTGGAACGCCTCGTGGAGATCCGCGGTCTGGCCGACGCGGGGGACGGCGCCTCCGTCCGTGCCCTGGCCGCGGTCTATGCCCTGCTCCAGGACGATCCCGGTTTCAGCGAGACCGAGAGGGTGGCCGTCCTTCAGGCCCTGGCGGTCGCGCGCGAGCCCGCCGCCGGCCCCCTGGCCTGCCGCGCCCTGGGGGACGCCTCCCGGAAAGTGCGGGCCTCCGCGCTCCAGGTGATCCGTGCGCAGGACCATGCCCAGGCCGCCCCGGCCTTGCTGGACCTGATGTCCCTGGCCGGCACCGACCCGAAGTACGCCGAGGAGGACCTGGCCCTGGCCCAGCGCGCCAGCGACCTGTTGGAAGCCCTGACCAACCATGCCGAGCACTACGAGGCCCTCTCCTCGCGTCCGGAGCAGCAGGTGGCCGTGGCCCGCTGGCGGGGGTGGTGGCAGTCCCACCAGAACCAGTCCCGCCTGGACTGGCAGCGTCAGGGTTTCGAGGAGGCCGGGGTGAAGGTCGCGCTGCCCTTGGATGCCGCGGGGGTGCCTGCCCTGATCGAGGCCCTTGCGGACGCCCATCCCGTCTGGGTCCGCGGGAACGCCCAGGAGCTCCTTTCGGCCCTTGCGACCCCGCCGGTCCCTGACAAGAAGGATGGCCGCATCTCCCAGCCGGCCTGCGTGGCCCTGGCCAAGGGCCTCTCCCATGCCGAGGAGAAGGTCCAGGCCCGTGCTTCCCTGGCCCTCTACCGTGTCCTGGCGGCCGGGGCCCATCCTGATCTGCCCGAACGCAAGGACCGCTTCGACGCCCTGGGAAGCTACCTCTCCGGCGTCGCCTCCAGCGACGCCGGCGATGCCACCCGCACCGCCCGGCTCGCCGCCGAATTCGTGCGCGACATGAAGGTCTGGTGGGCGGCCCACGGCGCATCCGCTCCGTGAAGGCTTTCCTCGTCATCCTGGCGGCAGTGCTTCTGGGCGCCCTGGGCGTCTTCCTCTGGCGCCGCTCGCGGCCCCCGGTCATTCCGGTGGATCCCCCGACGGCGGAAGAGATCCAGCCTGAGGTCGAGGCCAGCACCTTCTCGTCCGACACCCATCCTCTTCCCCCGACCCCCGAGGCGCCGCTCTCGGCGGCCGAGGCCCTGTCCAAGGGTGAGGCCCTGTCCAAGGCAGGAAGGCCTGACGAGGCCCTTCCCCATCTGGAGCGCGCCCTGGAGGCCGATCCTGCCGGGAGCGCCGGGGAGAAGGCGCAGAAGGCGGCCGCCCTCCTGGCCGGGATCCATGACGCGAAGGGGCATCCCCGCAGGGCCCTGGGCTACCGCCTGAGGGGCAATCTCTCCGCGAAGGATCGCGCCGAGGCCGAAGCCAAGGCGAAGGAGCTCGCCGCCTCGGCCCTGGGGCCGTCCCCGAGCCCGGACGACCTGATCGTGACCGTGGGTCCCGGGGACACCCTGGGCGTCATCGCGAAGCGCCACGGGACCACGGTGGAATGTCTCAAGCGCATCAACGGCATCCCGGATGTGAACCGGGTCCGCGAGGGCCAGAAGGTCAAGGTCCTCCAGGGGGTGTTCCGGGTCCTGGTGGAAAAGGCGGCCTTCCGCCTGACCCTCTTCCTCGACAACGTCCCGGTGAAGGTCTACCGGGTCGGGATCGGTTCGGAGAGGAAGACGCCGGCCTCCAGCTTCGTGGTCGAGGAGAAGGTGCCCGAGCCGCCCTGGTATCCCCCGGGCCGGCCCATGGTGCCCTTCGGGAGTCCCGAGAACCCGCTGGGGACGCGCTGGATGGGCTTCAGGCCCACGGCGGAGTTCTCCGGCCTCGGCATCCATGGCACGTCGAAGGACGATTCCATCGGGACGGCCTCCTCGAACGGCTGCATCCGGATGCACAACGCGGAGGTCGAGGAGCTCTTCGACTTCGTGCCGCGGGGGACGGTGGTCGAGATCAGGGAGTAGGGGCCGCGGAAGAGCCTCTAGTCCTCGTCCGTGCCGGCCCCCAGGAGCTTCTGGATGACCGCGAAGTCCTCCAGCGTCGTCACGTCCCCCTTGGGCTTGTGGCCGGAGGCGACCTCCCTGAGCAGCCTGCGCATGATCTTGCCCGAACGCGTCTTGGGCAGGGCCTCCGCGAAGCGGACCTCCTCGGGCCGGGCGATGGCGCCGATGGCCGTGGTCACATGCCGCTTCAGGTCGTCCTGGGTCGCCTGGGCTCCCTGCTTCAACGTCACGAAGGCCACGATGCTCTCCCCGGTGAGTTCATGGGGACGTCCCACCACCGCAGCCTCGGCCACGGCAGGGTGGCTGACCAGGGCGCTTTCCACTTCAGCCGAGCCCAGGCGGTGCCCGGAGACCTTGATCACATCGTCCACCCGGCCCATCATCCAGAAGTTGCCGTCCTTGTCGACGCGGGCCGAGTCGCCCGCGAAATAGGCCCCCGGGATCTGGCTCCAGTACTGGGAGACGTAGCGCTCGTCGTCGCCGTAGACCGTCCTCAGCATCGAGGGCCAGGGCCTGCGGATCACCAGGAAGCCGCCTTCGTCGACGTTGCACTTCGTGCCGTCCTTGCGGACCACTTCGGCCGCGATCCCGGGCAGGGGCTTCGTCGCTGACCCCGGGGGCGTGGCGGTGGCCCCGGGCAGGGGGGCGATGAGGATGGCCCCGGTCTCCGTCTGCCACCAGGTGTCCACGATGGGACAGCGGTCGCCGCCGATGACCCGGCGGTACCACATCCAGGCCTCAGGGTTGATGGGCTCCCCGACCGAGCCGAGAAGCCTGAGCGAGGAGAGGTCGTGTTTCGCAGGGTGCTCCTCGCCCCACTTCATGAAGGCCCGGATCGCGGTCGGCGCCGTGTAGAGGATGGTGGGCTTGTGACGCGCGACGAGGTCCCAGAAGCGGTCGGGGCCCGGGTGGTTGGGGGCGCCTTCGTACATCAGGACGCTGGCCCCGTTCGAAAGGGGGCCGTACACGACATAGGAATGGCCCGTGACCCAACCCACGTCGGCCGTGCACCAGTAGAGGTCGTTCTCCTTCAGGTCGAAGACCCAGCGCGTCGTCAGCGTGGTCCCGACGGCGTAGCCGCCGGTGGTGTGAAGGACGCCCTTGGGCTTCCCGGTCGACCCGCTCGTGTAGAGGATGAAGAGAGGGTGCTCGCTGTCCAAACTCTCCGCGGGACAGTCGGCAGAGGCCTTCGATATCTCGTCGTGCCACCAGAGGTCGCGTCCCGGGAGCATGGTCACGGCCTCGCCGGTGCGCCGGACGACCACGACCCTACGCACGGAGGGCACGCCCTCCAGCGCGGCGTCCACCTGGGCCTTGAGCGGCAGGGCCTTGCCGCGCCGCCAGAGCGCGTCCGCCGTGACCACCACCGAGGCCCCCGCGTCGTTCATGCGGTCGCGGATCGCATCCGCGCTGAAGCCGCCGAAGACCACGGAGTGGACGGCGCCGATCCGGGCGCAGGCCAGCATGGCGACCGCGGCCTCGGGCACCATGGGCAGGTAGATGCCCACCCGGTCCCCCGCCTTGACCCCGAGGGACTTGAGCACGTTGGCGAAGCGGCAGACCTCCGCGTGAAGCTCCCGGTAGGTCAGCCTGCGGACATCCCCCGGCTCGCCCTCCCAGAGCAGGGCGATCTTGGAGCCGCGCGCGGCGAGGTGGCGGTCCAGGCAGTTCGCGGAGAGGTTGAGCCTCCCTCCGACGAACCAACGGGACCGGGGGGGCTGCCAGTCGAGGACCTTCGTCCAGGGCGTCTGCCAGTCGATGCAGGCGGCCTGGGCGGCCCAGAAGCGGTCGGGATCCTCCTCGGCCTGGCGGCGCAGGCGCTCGGCCGCGGCGGCGTCCAGGAGGGCATGGGATGCGAAGCCCGCAGGAGGAGGGAAGCTCCGCTTCTCGCGGAGGATGGACTCCAGGGAAGGGTCGGCTGCCGCCACAAAGGGGGATTCTAGCAGAATCTGCTAGAATCCTTGGGGATGCCATTGCCTTCCTCTCCCCTGGACCGGACCTTCGACCTGTTGCGGGGGGATGCCAGTCCCGAGGCGCTGGCCCTGCTCCTGAAGGCCCTGGAACTGGAGGAGGCGGATCCGGAGATCCGGGTGAGGGCGGCAAGCCTCCTCATCACCCGGGGCGGGGAGGCGGCCTTCTTCGGCCTGCACAAGGCCTACGGGCATCTGCCCGAGGAGCTGCGCGCCTCCCTTGCGGCCTCCGGGGCCTTCCAGGCCTCGGTTCGGGTCGCGGCCGCATCCGCCGACGATTTCAGGCGCCGTTCGGCCGTGGCCTGCCTTCCCGTGCTGGGCGGAGAGGGGTATCTCCTCCTGGCCAGGATGCTCGAGGACGTTTCGGAGGGGGTCCGCGTCACGGCCGCCCGGGTCCTGGCAGGCTTCCTGAAGCCGGGGAAGGAACCCTCCCGGGAGATGGGAGAGGCCTTCCTGGCAGCCCTGAGGACCTATCGCTCCCACCGCGAGACGGGGATCCTGGAGGCGGCCATGGGCATGGAGGCCCTGGCCCACCGGGTCCTCCTCAACGTCCTGGCCGATCCCGGGGATCCGCGCCGGGACGACCTGAAGGGCCTGCTTTCCCGTTCCCGGAGCCCGGGGGCTGCCTCCCTGCTCCTGGCCATGGTCAAGGACTCCCGGGAGCGCGTGCGGGACGATGCGGTGGCCATCCTCACTGCACGCCGTGACGAGGGCGCCTTCCAGCAGGCCATGGCCACCTACCTGGCCACGACCCCGCTGAAACACCTCCAGCGTCTGGCCTCCACCCTGAAGTCCATCCCCTGGTGGCCCTCGGATTTCCCGGCTGCCCCGGAGCCCCTGCGCATCCACCTGGTGTCCCTGCTCCAGGAAGCCTCGCAAATCGCCCCGACGGAAAGGCTGGCGAGGCTGGGGAACCTCCTGACGGCCCCCGAGGGCGCGGTCCGTGCAGGGGCTGCCGCCCAGCTGGCCGGCCTGGGGCACGCGGCAGCGCACGAGCTCCTCTGGCGCGCCCTCCAGGATCCCGACGAGGCGGTGCAGGCCGTGGCCCTCAAGGCCCTGGCGGAGTCGGATCATCCCGAGAAGCGGCGCATCCTGGCCGACCGCCTGAACCACCCCTCGCCTGTTTTGAGCGGCATTGCCCGCGAGGTCTTCGCCCGTGAGGGTTTCCGCCACTACCTGGCCTCCCTGCCCCACATGGACGAGAAGTCCCGCGTCCTGGCGGCCCAGGCCCTGGCCAAGCTGGATCCTGGCCTCGTCCAGCGCATCGAAGGGGAGCTGGAGGCCCTGGAGCCCGAGCGGCGCCTGAAGGCCCTCCAGCTTCTGGCCGCGGCCGAACGCAGCCGCGAGGCCGTGGAGCCGCTCCTGGCGCTGATGAGGGATCCCGACCGCAAGGTCCGGGCCGTGGTCGTGCGCCTCCTGGGCCTGGCGGGAACCCGCGAGGCCCTGGTGGGCCTGGTCCGCGGCCTGGCGGATCCGGACCCGCGTGTCCGGGCGAACGCGGTCGAGGGCGTCGGCGATCTGGGGGATCCCCGGGTCGGCCGCCTCCTGCTGCCTTTCCTGCACGCCCCTGAACCCAGGGTGAAGGCGAATGCCGTGAGGGCGCTCTGGAAGATGGGCCACAAGGAGGCCATCCTTCACCTGGAGGAGATGCTGAGGGATCCCGCGGAAGGGGTCCGCCTCTCCGCGGCCTGGCTGCTGGATGCCATCGACTGGCCCGACGCCAGGGCCCGCCTCGAGCACATGGCCAAGGCCGACCCCTCTGCAAGGATCCGGGAGAGGGCCCGCCGCAGCCTGCTGAAAGGGGGGGGCGCATGAACGAGGACAACCTTCTTCTGCTTCTGTCGGGACTCTTTGCCCTGCTGCTCGCGGGTGCGGTCCTGGTTCTGGTGATCCGCCGTGCGGGGACGAGGCTGGGTGCGGGGATGGAACCGCCCCTGTTCAGGCGCCTGTCGGATGCCCACGGCCTTCATGGCTTCGAGCGGCGCATCCTCCTGTCCCTGGCCCGTCGGGATTCCTTGGATCCGGCGGTGTTTTTCGTCAGCCCCTCGACGCTGGCGGCGGCCCTGCGCGGGGAGGGGCTTCCGGCCGGGGCGCGGGAACTTCCCCGCAAGCTGTTCGGGGTTACCAGGGAGGGGGCCCGGGGTGACTGAGCGTGTCGAGCCCCGGATCCGACGCCGAGCCGCCGAGCTCCGCCGCGAGATCGCCCGCCACGACCGCCTCTACTACGTGCTGGACCATCCGGAGATCACGGACTCAGGGTACGATCTCCTGATGCGGGAGCTGTCCGGGCTGGAGGCCGCACATCCGGCCTTGGCGGATCCGAACTCCCCGACGAAGCGGGTCGGGGGGGCGCCACGGGAGGGCTTCGAGACGGTCCGCCATGCGCTTCCCATGCGCTCGTTGGAAAACGCCGTCGGCAGGGAGGAGCTGGGAGCCTGGCACGAGAGGGTCCTCAAGGGGCTGACGACGTCCGCCCCGGCCCTGGTCGTGGAGCCCAAGCTCGACGGACTGGCGATCACGCTCAGGTACGAGGGCGGGCATTTCGTCCGGGGGGCCACCCGGGGGGACGGGGAGACGGGCGAGGACGTGACGGCCAACCTGAGGACGGTGAGATCCCTCCCGCTGGAGCTGTTCGGGGAGTTTCCCGACGTGCTGGAGGTCCGCGGCGAGGTCTACATGGGCCGCGAGGACTTCCGCCGCCTGAACGCGTCGAGGGAGGAGGCCGGGGAGCCCCGTTTCGCCAACCCTCGCAACGCCGCGGCCGGAGCCGTCCGCCAGCTGGACTCCGCCGTCACCGCCACACGGCGCCTGGCCCTGGCCGCCTACGCCCTCGGGGAGGTCTCCGGGGTCGGGGCGCCCTCCACCCAGCACGGACTGCTGGAGTGGCTCAAGTCCCTCGGTTTTCCCACGGCGGGGCATTGGGCCCTCTGCCCGACGCTGGAGGAGTCCTGGGCCCACTGTGAACGCCTGCGCGAGGCGAGGGACTCCCTGCCTTTCGATGTGGACGGAGCCGTGGTGAAAGTGGATGCCTTTCCCCTGAGGGAGGCCCTTGGCGCCACGTCCCGCTCCCCGCGCTGGGCCGTGGCCCTGAAATTCCCGCCCGAGCAGGTGGTCACCCGCCTCAAGGCCATCGAGGTCCAGGTGGGTCGCACGGGGGTCCTGACCCCGGTGGCCGTGCTGGAGCCGGTGGCCTGCGCCGGCGTGACGGTACGCCACGCCACCCTCCATAACGTCGAGCAGCTCTCGGCCAAGGGACTCCTGGTCGGGGATTGGGTCATCCTTCAGAGGGCGGGGGACGTGATCCCCGAGGTCGTTCAGGCCCTGGTCTCGCGCCGCACCGGGGAGGAGAAGCCCTTCCGCATGCCCGCAACCTGCCCCGTCTGCGGCACCACGGTCGTAAAGGATCCAGAACTGGTGAAGACCCGCTGCCCGAACGCCTCCTGCCCCGCCCAGCTCGAGGGGGGGCTGCTGCATTTCGCCAAGCGCGACGCCGTGGACCTCGCAGGGCTCGGCGACAAGCTGGCACGCCAGGTCGTAGCCAAGGGCCTGGTGAAGGACGCAGCGGACCTCTACGAACTGACTCAGGAGCAGTGGTCCGCGCTGGACCGCATGGGGGAGAAGTCGGCCCTCAACCTGATGGCACAGCTGGAACGTTCCCGGGCCATCCCCCTGGGCCGCTTCCTGTACGCCCTGGGCATTCCCCAGGTGGGGGAGAGGACGGGGCGTGATTTGGCCGAACACTTCGGGAGCGTGGAGGCCCTGATGGCTGCGGACGGGGAGGCCCTGCAGAAGGTCCCCGACGTGGGGCCTGCGGTGGCTGCCTCGGTCCTCTCCTGGTTCTCGGAGCCGCGAAACCGCCGCCTGGTGGAGAGGCTTCTCCGGCGCATCCGGCCCGTGGCGGAGACCGCCCGTGCGGCGACGGGGCCCCTGGCAGGGATGACGGTGGTTTTCACGGGCACGCTCCGGATGCCGCGTGCGGAGGCCAAGGCCCTGGCGGAGAAGGCGGGGGCCCGGGTGGGGGATTCGGTGAGCCGGAAGACCGGACTGCTGGTCGCGGGCGCCGACTCGGGATCGAAGCTGGAGGCGGCGAAGCGCCTGGAGGTGAAGGTGGTGGACGAGAAGGGATTCCTCTCGCTGTGTCGAAACCCATGACGGAGCTGGAGACCGAGCGCCTCCAGCTGGAACCCCTGGTCCGCGCCCATGCGGTCGAGCTCTTCGAGCTCCTTTCGGATGAGTGCCTCTACCGTTTCATTCCTCAGGACCCCTTCCCGACCCGGGAAGCGCTCGCCGCGCGGTACAGGCGCCTGGAGACACGGGCTTCCTCCGACGGCAAGGAGGTCTGGCTGAACTGGGCGGTCCGCCTGAAATCTTCCGGAGCATGCATCGGCCGGGTGGAGGCGACCGTGCGTCAGGACCTCTCGGCCCAGCTGGCCTATGAGCTCGGCGTCCCTCACTGGGGAAAGGGTTGCGCGACCGAGGCCTGCCGGAGGGTGCTGCGGATGCTCTTCGAGGAGTTCGGCGTCATGGAGGTCGTGGCGGAGGTGGACACGCGGAACCTGGCCTCGATCCGCCTCCTGGATCGCCTGGGGTTCCAGCGAGGGGCCTTGAAGGAGAACGCCGACGTCTTCAAGGGCTCGTCGAGCGACGAGTGGCGCTATCTTCTTCCCCGGCCCACCCTCCCCTGAGGTTTGTCAGGGGGCCTTTGCCGGAAGCGGTCTCAGGGTCAACTGCAGCTGGGCGTGGTAGTCGAACTCGTAGTGGTCCACCTCGATCCGGTGGCGCCCGGCCTTGAGGGAGACCCGCGCCGTGTCGGTCTGGGGCAGGTGGGGCTCCCAGCGGGAGAGGAGCTCCTTCCCGTCGACGCGCACGCGGATGCCCTCGTCCGAGACCGTGGAGATCTCGTACTCCCCTTCCGCGAGGTCGATCTCGGCACTCGCTTCCGTGACGAAGCCGTCGCCGGGAACCAGAGGCGTCGGCGGAGCCGTCCCCCAGACGCGATCAAGGGCAGGGACGTGGACGACGTCCAGGGGGGGCGCTTTGATCAGAGCCGCCCAGTTCTCCGGCGGCGCGGCTTTCTCCGGACGCTTCCAGGCATGGAACCTCAGTTCCCAATCCTGGCGCAGCGCGAACCCCCGGATCGCCAGGGTCTGGCCGGTGTCCGGCAGGCGGATGGAGAAGGTGAATGGCCGGCCCCCTTCGGCCTTTGCGGTCACGCGGAGTGCCGCGGGGAACCTTCCCTCCCGGGGGGAGACCTCCAGGCCCTCGGGGACGGAGTCCACGACGAAGCGGCCCGGAGGGCCCAGGATCTGCAGGGAGGCAGAGGGCAGCACCTCGAGGTTCGTGGGGTAGGCGAAAGGGGCAGAGAAGTCGTCGGGAACCTCCGCCAGGACCGGCTTGGGACGTCCGGCGGCGGGAATCACGGTCAGGATCCCTGGGGGCTCCGTTGTAGGAGGCCAGGGGATCTCGCGGCCGTCCGTGAGGGTTGCCACGATGCGCCAGGTCCGGCTTCCGACGGCCGTCGGCGTCCAGACGGCCCGCCAGCATCCTCCACCCTGCTTGAGGAGGGGCAAGAGGGCTCCGGAGATCTCGGCCCGGACTTCCCAGACCTCCTCGGCCAGCACGACGACGTCGAAGGTCACGGGATCGTCCTGGGGGATCACCCCCGGCACGGGGTAGGCGAAGAGGCGAGGGGCGGTGAGCCAGTCCCCTGTGCCGCGGAGCCTTCTCAGAGGTCGGCCGAGGACGGATTCCAGCCTGGAGAGGAAGAAGGCGTAGTAGCGGCCGTAGCGGGCGTTGGCCAGATGGAGCATGCCCGTCTCGCCGCGGGTCCGGCAGGTGTCGGCCAGGGCCTGGAGGCCTTCCCGGAAGCCGAGTCCGGGAAGCTTCGTTACGATCTCCTCGGCAATCTGGCGGGCCTCGACCTCGAAGCCCTCCTTTTTCAGGCGCTCCGCGTGGCGGAGCGTCGCTTCCAGTGGAGCCTCGTCGCCCCAGATCGCCATGCCCGTGCGGGCCCGCGCGAGCATCCAGACGATCATGCGGCGGCGATCGGCCAGGGCCCGGGCCGAAGCGGTGCGCCCGGCGGCGAGGGCTTCGCGCTCCAGCTCTCCCAGGCGCCGTGACATGCCCTCCAGCTCGGGGAAGCGGGAGGGATCGGGCAACTTCCCGGCCCGCCCCGGGGTCCATCCTGAGGTTTCCTTCGGAGGCTCCACGAACCAGGCGAAGCTGGTCCAGCATTCCATCGGACCGGCGGCGCCGGTGTACTGGGGCCCCAGCTCCTCGAGGCGGAGGTGCATCCGGATCAGCTCCTCGACGTGATCCGGACCGTACTGGACCGTCACCCAGCGCCGGTAATAGGCCTCCGGGGTCAGGCCCGGTTCCCAGGCGGAGCGAAACGCGTAGCCGGCGGCCTCCTCGACGTTGCGGACCCGCCAGTGGATGCCCAACAGCCCCTGGCATCGTTTCGCGGCCGCATCCCGGATCAGGGCTTCATAGGGCACCACATTGGGCTGGGGGCCCGTCTGGTCCGTGCGCGTGTGGCCGCCGTCGGATTCGAACCAGAGGATGGGCCAGCGCTCCCGGTCGCCGGAGCATTCGGCATAGGCCTTCGAGATGTTGGGCTCCAGCGTCGCGTCGATGTTGTCCAGGGCCGAGAAGACCACGTCCTTCGGCAGGACCTTGTCCAGCCCGGGGTAGAGGGAGGTGAAATGCATCCACTGGTCCCCACCCCAGCCGCTCATCACCAGACGGACCTGAGGAGCCATTCGGTGCAGCAGTTCGCGGGTCAGCCTCACGAATTTCGTGATGCGTGCCGCCTCCGCAAGGCTCTCTGGCTTGGGCAGGTACGAGAAGGCCTCCCGGATGTCGTCATCCACCACGATGGACTGCTTGACCTTCTCCCCGGTCCCGACGTTCTCCATCTGCCAGAGGGCCAGGCAGTCCAGGGGATAGGTGGCCAGGATGTGGCGCAGGCGGCGCTCGAGGCGTCGGCGGACCTCTGGGTCGTCGGGGTTTCCCGACACCTCGAAGCCCAGGCAGGTCCGGATGCCCCGGCTGCGTGCGAAGGAAAGGGCCCGGGCGAGCATCTGTTGCTGGGCGTGCACGGCCAGCCCCCAGAGGGGCCCGGAGGCCTTCTGGATCCCGGTCTCACAGCCCCAGTCCGGGCGGTTGAAGGGCAGGGCGGTCCCGAAGAGGTGCCCGGTCGTCGCCAGGGCGGCCGGGGACCAGTAGCGGTGGGGGGAGGTCGTCGTCAGGGCAGGCTCCCCCAGCGTCTCCGCATCCGCGCAGAAGGGCTCGTAGTCGTAGGCGTGCAAGCCGACGAAGTTCGCCTTCTGCTTGGAGAGCTGTTCGAAGAAGGTCAGGTAGTCCTGGAGGTTCCAGGCGCTCGGGCCATCGAGGAAGTTGTACCAGGGCAGGCTCCCGCGCACCGCGAAGGCGGGCCTTTCCTGACGTTCCGCCGTGCGGAACGGCCGTCGGGGATCGACGGGCGGCAGCGCGTCCCCGCCGAGGTAGAAGCCCACACCCCAGCTCTCGATCAGGGTATAGGCCGCCCACAGGGTGGCGACACCGGAGGCGCCGCGAAGCTCCTGGACGGGGGGGTCGGCCCGGACGACCCTCAGCGCGAAGCACTGGGAAGAGTCCGGCCCGTCGGCGGGAAGGCCGGGACCGGGACCCGTGCGGACCACGATGGCTGCCTGCCCGGGGGGGATCTCGCAGGCGAGGGGAGGGAGGGTCCCCGTCAGGAGATGGACGTAGCGGCGGAGCTCCTCGGCGGCAAGGCGCTCGAGGTCCCCGCCGCCTTCCAGGACCACAACGGTGTCGGAGAGGGACCCGGCCCCCGGTCGCTTCGCGGGGTCGGCATCGCAGCCCAGGAGGCAGGTCAGGAGGAACAGGACGAAGCAGCGTCTTTCCATGGCGTCTTTCCCCTTGTCGATCAGGCCCGATCCCGGTCTTCCCTCAACAGGTCCAGCGAGGTGGCCAGCAGCAGGACCGTCCCCTTGACCATCTGCTGGACGAAGGAGTCCACCTGGTACAGGTTCAACCCGTTGTTCATGATCCCGATGAAGAAGGCCCCGGCCAGGGTGCCCCAGAGGGAGCCGCGCCCGCCGAAGAGGCTGGTGCCCCCCACAGCGATCGCGGCGACCGCATCGAGGGTGTAGAACTCCCCGGCCTTGGGGTCCCCCGCATCCTGCCGGGAGGCCTCCATCACGCCCGCGAGGGCCGCCGTCATCCCGCAGATCACGTAGACCAGCAGCAGGGTCCTGTGGATCCGGATCCCGGAGAGCCATGCCGCCTCGGGATTCCCGCCGACGGCGTAGACGTGGCGTCCGGCGGCGGTCCTCGCCAGGAGGAGCCACAGCAGGAGGACCACCCCGGCCAGGATGAAGACCGGGGTCAAGCCGAGGCTGAGGTGGTCGAAGCTGGACGAAAGGCCTGGCGTGGCGATGGGGATGCCTCCGGTGTAGCGCAGGGCCGCCCCCCCCGCGATCAGGCCCGTCCCCAGCGTGGCCAGGAAGGCGGGGATCCTGGCCAGGGTCACGAGGGCTCCGTTCAATCCCCCTGCCGCCATCCCGACCGCGAGGCCGATCCCCAGGGCTCCGCCAAGTCCGGCTCCGGCCTTCAAGGCCGCCGCCGCCAGGACCCCCGAGAGGGCCGTCACCGCGCCCACCGAGAGGTCGATCCCCCGGGTGAGGATCACCAGGGTCATGCCCGAGGCGATGATCCCGATGGAGGCGTTCTGCCTCAGCACGTTGAGGAGGTTCCCCCGGGTGGGGAAGTAGTCCGGAAGCAGGACGGAGAGGACAATGAATTCGATAGCCAGCGCGGCGTAGATCCCGTAGTCGGAGAGGAAGCGAAGGAGCGGACGCATCAGGCGCCGCCCGTCGCCAGTTCCATGACGCGTCCGGGGGAGGCCTCGGTGCGCGACAGTTCCCCAGCCGACCGCCCCTCGTGCATGACGACCACGCGGTCGGCCATGCCCAGGATCTCGGGAAGCTCGGAGGAGATCATCAGGATGGCCAGTCCCCGGGCGGTCAGGCGGTGCATGAGGCGGTAGATCTCCGCCTTGGCACCCACGTCGATGCCGCGGGTGGGCTCGTCGAGGATGAGGAGCTTGAGGGGCTTGAGCAGGAATCGCCCCAGCAGGAGCTTCTGCTGGTTCCCTCCGGACAGGGTCGAGGCCCGCTGGCCCAATCCGGCGGCGCGCAGGTCCAGGTCCCGGGCCGCGCTTTCGGCCGCCGAGCGCTCCTTGGCAGGGGAGATCAGGCCCAGGCGCGCGTAGGATTCCAGGTGCGCCATCGTGAGGTTGGCCCCGGCGTCGAGCAGGGGGAAGAGGCCCCTGGCCTTGCGATCCTCGGTGACATAGGCCAGACCTGCGTCGATCGCCTGACGCGGATGCCGCATGTGCATTGGGCGACCCTCGAGGAGGATCTCCCCGGTCGAGGGGATGGCCCCAAAGAGGGCCAGGGCCACGGAGGTCCTACCCGCGCCCACCAGGCCCGAAAGCCCCAGGATCTCACCCCGGCGCACCGTGAACGAGACGTCCGAAAAGCGCCCCGGCGAGGAGAGCCCTCTGGCCTCCAGCACGGCATCCCCGGGCTCTGCCGTGCGGGACGGGAACTCCTCGGACAGGTCTCGGCCCACCATCCAGCGGATCAGCTCCGCGCGGTCCAGGCCTGCCACGGGGGCGGTGGCGACCCTTCGGCCGTCCCTCAGCACCGTAAGACGGTCGCAGATCGAGAAGACCTCCTCCAGGCGGTGGGAGATGTAGACGATGCCCATCCCCCGGGCCCTCAGGCCCTTGAGGACACCGAACAGGCGTTCGGTCTCGGGTTTTGTCAGCACGGCCGAGGGCTCGTCCAGGACCAGGATGCGGGCTTCGTCCCCCTGGGCCAGGGCCCTGGCGATCTCCACCAACTGGCGCTGGGCGATGCTGAGGGTATCCACGCGGGTCGAAGCGTCGAGGCCTGACCCCCCCAGCGAGTCCAGCAACTCCTGGGCGCTCCGGCGCATCCCGGCGCGATCCAGCACGAGGCCTCCACGTTCACGGCCGAGGAAGATGTTCTCGGCGGCGGTCATCCCCGGCACCAGCATCAGCTCCTGGTGGATGACGGCAATCCCACGGCGGCGGGCGGCCCGGGGATCCCCTGGGGGAAGAACCTTCCCGTCCAGGGAGATCCGTCCCGCGTCCGGGACGACGGCTCCGCCGAGGACCTTGATGAGGGTGGATTTTCCGGCCCCGTTCTCTCCGAGGAGGGCGTGGATCTCGCCCTCGGAGACCTCGAAGTCGACGGCATCAAGCGCCCGGATGCCCCCAAAGGTCTTGGAGACGCCCGCCATCGACAGGAAGGGCACGGGCTACTTCTGGGACAGGACGTCCGAGGGGAAGAGCCCCACGTCCACGGGGATGACCGCGGGGACCTTCTCTCCCTTGAGGTGGCTGGCGATGGTCCGGACGGTGGCCTTCCCGATCTCCGCAGGGTGCTGGATGGCGTCGGCTTTGAGCGCGGAGCCCCGCTGGATGGCCTCCTGGGCCTCGGGGGTGGCGTCGTAGCCGATGATGACGATGTCCTTGCGCCCGCTCTTCTCCACCGCCGAAAGGGCGCCGAGCGCGGTATTGTCGTTGATACAGAAGACCCCGCTCAGGTCGGGGTGGCGGATCAGCATGTCCTCCATCACGGAGCGGGCGATGCTGCGGGTGCCCTTGGCAGCCTGCTTGGCTACTACCGCAAGACCGGGGGACTTCTTCAGCTCCTCCTCGAAGCCCTTCACGCGGTCGGCGACCGAGGAGACCTCGGGGTGGTCAATGACGAGGATCCTGCCCTTGCCGCCGAGGAGCTTGGCCATGGCCTGGGCGGCCAGGCGTCCGCCCTGGATGTTGTCGCTGGCGATGTGGGAGACGATGGTGCCGCCGAAGGCCCTGATGTCCGCGGTGAAGACGGGGATGCCGGCCTTCTCGGCGACGGCCAGGTTTTTGCCGACGGTCTCGGAGGAAACGGGGCAGACGACGAGGGCGTCGACCTTGAGGGTGACGAGGTCCTCGATCTGCCGGGTCTGCTTGGCGGCGTCGAGGTCGGCGGAGTAGATGACGGTCTTGAATCCCTGGGCCTCGGCCTCGGCCTTGATGGCCGCTTCCATGTCGAGATAGAACTGGTCACGGGTCAGGAGACTGACCCCGATGGTCTTCTTGTGCGGGTCGGCCGGTTCCGCCGCGGAGAGGGAGAAGGCCAGGAGGGCGGTCCAGAGGAAGGCCAGCGTGTCTTTCTTCATGGGGAGGCTTGTAGCAGATCCCGGGGGGGCGTTCAACCGCCTCCGCCCGGCTTCTCCTCCCATTCCGCCACGGCCGGTCCCGGGGGCAAATAGAGGACGGTGAGGTCATCGAGGACCGGCGAGTCCAGGATGGGCGTGTTGGCGGGCAGCGGCGTCGCCCGCAGGAAGGAGACGCGCAGGCGGAAGGCGTCCGGCGCCGCGGCCGGGAGCACCCATTGCTGGAGGTCCCGGGTCCATCCCGGAGCCTGTGAGGAGCGGGCCAGGGCTGCCGTCCAGCCGGAAGGATAGGACGTCCCGGACGGATCGACGATCTCGATCTCCGCGTAGTCCGTGGGCAGGGGGAAGGTCATGGCAAAAGGGGCGGTGTCGGAAGGGACCTGAGCGCGGTACCAGGTCCAGAACACGGAGCGGAAGCGGGATCCCGGCGGCAGACGGAGGGGAGGGCTGACGTAGGAGCCGGCCTCTTCGGCAGGCGCGACCGGGTTATCCGGGGCCCGATAGACGCTTCCCTTGTAATAGCGCCCCATCTGGTGGCGTTGAGCCGCGTAGGTTTTGGGGAGGGCACCGGGTGGATTTGGATCCACGCCTCCCGTCCCGGCCCCTCCGAAGTCGTAGATCGCGAATTCGTCGAAGGTAGCATCCGCTCCCGATCCGAGGTAGCCTAGGGTCCACCCATCCCAGGCTACGTTCTGGCGGCCAAGGGCGGTGAGGTGGGGGCCGGTTCCTCCATCCGGCGTGAGCGGGAAGGCACTGGTGGCGATATTCCGTGAGCCGTTGGGGTAAAACTCGTACTTGGCGATAGCGCCGCCGTCCACCCGCAGGTCGCAGGTATCCGCCTTGGTGGCACTCTGGGAGTCCCAGTACAGGGTCATCAGCCTCCATCGATGGGGAAGGTAGCGCGAGAGGCCTCGCACGGCGAAGCCGTGCTCGATGTTGGTCTCGGTGGTATCGCGTCCGATCTCGAAGTGGAAGGCGGCCATCGGGACGTACGAGGTTCCGAGGGTGTGCCCGGTGTAGAAGGCGAGATACCAGGTGATATCGTCCCCCGATTCCGCGGCGGGCTTGTACCACGTGCGATGCACGAAGGGATGGGACCTGCAGTTGCCTCGCGGGGGGCCAGGGTACAGGAAGTTCGTCTTGAACCAGAAAGACAGCAGGCCATGGTAGTCGTCGGCATTGCCGAGGTCCTGGAAGGCCGGAGCCCTTCCTTTTTCCGAGTAGCAGCCGTCGGGGTACAGGGTGCAGGGGCGCTCCGCATCCAGGAGGCGGCGGGAGGGGATTTCGGAGGGCCCGACCATGAGGGAATCCAGGACGCAGCCGGCCGTCGAGGAGGCGCCGTCGTGCTCGTCCAGGTCCGGCCCGTCGTCGAAGCGGGCCAGGAGTTTCATGTCCTGGGTCGTGGCGGTCACCGTGTAGAACGCATCCCGGGAGGTCTCCAGGGTCGCCAGCTGAAGATTCCCGTCCCAATCGGCCGGAGACATGGCCAAAGGTGGGCCTCCTGCATGGGGTGCGGGGTCCCAGCAAGGCTCGGGGTAGCTCTGAAGGGCCATGCCCATGCAGGGGTTGACGGAGTCCTCCCCATCCAGCCAGGTCCCGGGATAGACGGTACGCATGTCGATCCGGTGGCCCCAGGTCCGCGCGTCGAGGGTTCCCTGGCTCATGCTGACGAAGCCCGGGGCTCCGGGCAGGCGGACGCCGGCCTCGTCGCCCGCGAAGGCGGGACTCCCGAGATCCTCGCAGACGAATTCCCGCTGGGTGCTCAGGCGGAGCACGGAAGGGGCCGGCAGGAGGATCTGGAGCCTGCGGGCGGCCAGCAGCCTGCCCCTGCTGTCGAGCACCCTTCCGAGGCTTTCGATCCGCCTCCTGCCGAGGGGAAGCAGGGTGAACTCCGTCGAGTGCGCAAGGAGGTCCGACTTGTCGATCAGACGCATCAGAGAGTTGTTGGGATTGAACTTGTTGAGATCGCTGTTCGGATTGAAGTTGGATTTCAGGAGGCTCCGTTTGGCTTCGACCAGGTCGGAAGCCCCCGTGAAGGGCAGGGTGTCGCAGAAGCGGTTCCATCCTTCCCAAGTCGAGAGATCGGAAGTGCTCTGGAGCAGTGCGAGCGCCGTCCGGTGGCATTCGTCGGCCGGGGACCAGGCATTGGCGATCTCCGCCACCCTCAGATGACCGATCAGGTCGGAAGGCGGGCCTCGGAAGGAGGTGGACTCCAGTTCATCCAGGTAGAGGCCTCTGAGGCCAGAAAACAGCGCGACCAGGGCGGGTTCCCGGCGGCGCGCCCAGCCGAGGTAGATCGGAGGGCGTCCCACGGGAAGGCCTCCCGCGCGCTCGAAGTCCGGAGCCCGGCTTGTCGGGTCGAAGGGGTTGGGCGCATGGTCGAGCTTGATCTCGCCCCAGCTCGAATAGGGCTTGTCGACCATGGCGGCCGTCGCATTCGGCCGGATCACCCTCCGGTCGGCCCAGGCATGGAGACAGACATACTCCCGGAGGGCTTCGGCCTTGGCCCCCACGCCGCCCAGGCCCTGTCTGAAGGCCTGCTCCACGCTCGACCAGCCTTCCATCGGCCTGCGGTCGATCAAGGCGAAACCGTCCGTCTCGTCGAGAGGAATCCCGTCGTTGGCCCCGTCTTCTCGGTCCAGGGCTTCGGCCAGCAGGCCGAGGAGGCGACGGTGATTGGTGTTGGCGTCCGACACGGCGGTAGGATCCGAGCGGAACCCCGGATTCCCCGCGTTCAGGCAGAAACCGCCCTCCCAGCTGATCTTCAGGGCGTAGGCTGGTTCACTTCCCGACTTTGCCGAGAGCTGTCCGGAGAAGCCTCGCGGTAGGGCCTCGATCATCCGCAGGAAGGGACGTCTGGGGAGCGGCGTGCGCTCCAGCACGGAGAAACTCGGACGGAGGGCATGGGGCAGGGGGCAGGAATCCCGATCCGGACGTGTACCGGCCACGGTGCGGTGATGGATCTGGGCGGTCGTCTCGGGGCCGTCGAGGACGGCGTTGTCGTTCCAGTCCTCCCCTCCGTAGCGGCTTTCCGTGGACTCTGTATCCTGGTCCGAAGCTAGCCTGGCCAGGGCGTCCTCCAGGCCGCTGCGGGCCAGCAGCAGGGCTTGGGTGGCATGGATGCGCCGCTGGCTGGCCTGACGCTCCAATTGGGCCAGGCTCACGAAGCAGACTGCCACCACGACGAAGACCCCGAGGATGCCTAGTACAATGATGAGGGCCAGGCCAGCACGCGGGCGGGAAGGGAGGCTTAGCGATCTCATCCCCGCTAAAATAGCTTCCGTCAGAGTGAACGACAAGGAACACCAGGGATGGCCAGGGATGGACCTGTGCCAGGTATACTCCCAGCATGGTTCCGGCATCCCCGGCCCCCATGGAATCCTCGCGCCTGATCCTTCGCCTGGTGGAGGTCGGCGACCTCCCGGCCCTCTTCGAGGTCTACTCTGACGACGAAGTCACGCGCTTCCTGCCGAACCCGACCTGGAAGACGCCCGCCGACGGGCAGGTCTGGTTCGACCGCATCCTCAAGCGCCGGGCGGAGGGCAGCGCCCTGGAGCTCGCCATCGTCGAGAAGGCGACGGGCCTGGCCATCGGGGTCTGCCTGCTTTTCGCGTTCGAGGAGGCGAGCGGACGCGCCGAGATGGGCTATGTCCTGGGTCGCCGCCACTGGCGATCGGGTCTGATGAAGGAGGCTCTTTCGACCCTGCTGGACTTCGCCTTTCGGAACTTAGGGCTTCGCAAGGTCGAGGCCCATACCGATCCCGTCAACATCCCCTCTGGGGAGATCCTCCTGCGCCTGGGCTTCACCCGCGAGGGGCTTCTCCGTCAGCATGCGATGATCAAGGGGGAGCTCAAGGACAAGCAGGTCTACGGGATCCTGAGGCAGGAGTGGGAGGTCAGGCGGGCCGGGACGTCCTTGCCGCCAGCCGCGGCGGGCGGCTAGGATCCCGCCCATGAAGAAAATCCTCGCCCTGATCGCGCTCCTGCTTCTGGCCGGCTGTGCTCCCGGCCATGTCCGGGAAACCTTCAACGTCCGGGAGTTCGGCGCCAGCGGGCTCAAGGCCCAGGACGCCACGAAGGCCCTCCAGGACGCGGTGGACGCCTGCGCCGCGGCAGGCGGGGGCACCGTCCTGATCCCCCCGGGGGAGTACACCTCCGGCACCATCCGTCTGAGGAGCCACGTCAGGGTCTATGTGGAGGGCGGGGCCACGATCTTCGTGACGAAGGACACCTCCCGGTTCGACCGGGGCCATAACGGCATCTGCGCGGCCCTCTTCTACGGGACGGACCTGGAGAACGTCACCGTCGAGGGCCGGGGGACCCTGGACGGGCAGGCCGAGTACGAGTGGCGACTGAATGATTGGGAGGACGACTTCATCCGCCCCAACCAGCGCCTCTGGGAGGCGGGCGGGAAGCCCCTGATGCGGGCCTTCCCGGTGGGCTTGCCGAAGGAGACCGTCTTCCCGCGCATGTTCCTTCTCCTGCGCTGCAAGGACGTCCGCATCGCGGGGTTGACCATGATCCGGTCGCGGAGCTGGAACATCAACCCCTACGACTGCGACCGGGTGGTCATCGACGGGGTGTCCATCTTCAGCAGCCTCAAGGAGGCGGTCTGGGCCGACGGGATCGACCCGGACGGCTGCCGCGACGTGAGGATCTCCAACTCCACGATCGAGACCGGGGACGACGCCATCGTGTTCTATTCCTCCCAGTGCTGGGGGACGCCGAAACCCTGCGAGGACATCACGGTCACCAACTGCCGGATCTCCTCGGCTTCGAGCGCACTCAAGTTCTGCGACGGCAATTCGGCGGCCATCCGGCGGGTCACGGTGGACAACTGCGTCGTCTCGAAATCCAACCGGGGCATCGCCTTCATGAACTTCGACGGCGGGATCGTCAGCGACGTGGTCTTCTCCAATCTGGTGGTGGAGTGTGAACGCTACGACTGGTTCTGGTGGGGGGACGGCGACCCTTTGCATGTCAACCTGCGCCGCCGTTCGGACATCCACGCCTCGATCACCCCGGACAAGTGCGCCCCGGCCGGGATCATCCGCAACGTCCTCCTGCACAACGTGCTGATGCGCGGTCAGGGGGCCTGCAACCTGATGGGTCACCCCGACCACTGGCTGGAGGACGTCAAGCTCGAGAACGTGAGGCTTTTCCTGACGGCGACCCCGGACAACCCCCTGGAGAAGGCGAAGCACGCGATGAGCATCCGCTGGGCGAAGAACCTGACCCTGAAGGACGTGGAGATCGTCTGGGGGAGCCCGGAGTCCACGAAATGGGAAAGCGCCCTCCACCTGGAGGACATCCAGGGCCTGGTCCTCGACGGTTTCCGCGGGGGCCCTGCCCCGGGGGCCCAGTCGGCGCCGGCGGTGGTCCTGCACCAGGTGGACGACGCCGTCGTGCGCAACTGCCGCTCCGGGGAGGGGGCAGGGGCCTTCCTTTCCGTGACGGGGGACGCCAGCCGGGGGATCCGGCTGGTGGGCAACGACCTGAGGCGCGCGAAGCGGGCCTGGGTAACAGGCGATGGCGCGAAGGCCGCGGAAGTGAAGGAGTCCGGCACCCTCCTGCCGTGAGCCCGCTGGCCGCCGGCGCCCTCGTCGTCGGCACTCTGCTCCTGGTCGGATTCGTTGTCCTGAGGTGGATGTTTCGCGATGGCCCCTCCGCCGAGAAGGCTCGTCTGGAGCGGGAGCGTTTCGGAGTCGAGGTGCACGGAAGTCAACGCTGGCAGTCCCCTGGGGGTTCCCCTGTCCGTTTTCCTGGCTTCCCGCCTCCGGGAGTGACGGGGTGAGGGCTTTGCTCCGCGCGCTTTTCCTGGGGGGACTGGTCGTGGCGGCAGGTTTCGTCTGGAGCACCGCGTCCGGCATGCCGGATCCCATGGCCTCCCGTTTCTCCGCCTCGGGCGCCTGTGCCGGCCGCATGCCCCGGGCAGTCTACCGGGGCTTCATGACGGGCGTCACCGTTTGCGTTCCCCTGGTCCTGTACCTGGCCCTGGGTCGGCTTCCCCGCTGGCGTCCGCGTTTCGCGGACATTCCCCACCGGGAGTTCTGGTTTTCCCCTCAGCGGCACGGAAGGACCCTGGACTTCCTGGAGAGGCATGCCCTGGCCACGGGTGCGGGACTGGCTCTTCTCCTGGTGGGGATGCATGCCCTCTTCCTGCAGGCCAACCGCAACGTCCCCCCGTCCACGTCGATGGGGGTCTGGATGGCGCTGGCGGGGCTCTTCCTGGCCTGGGTTCTGGCCGCGGCGTTCACGCTCTCGGCGCGATTCCGCAGGCGTCGGGACTAGCCGACTCTCCGGCGGCTCCAGGTGTCGATCATCACCGCCAGCAGGAGCGTCGAACCCATCACCAGCGTATTCCAGTAGATGCTGACCCCGAGCAGGGTCAGCGCGCCCGTGATGAGGGCCATCAGCACCGCGCCCAGGAAGGCTCCCAGCACCGTCCCCTCCCCTCCCTGGAGGCTGGCGCCCCCGATGATGGCTGCCGAGATCACCTTGAGCTCGAGACCCGTCGCGGCCGTGACCGTCGCCGCCCCCAGCCGGGCCGTCATCAGCACCCCGGCCAGGCCGGCCAGCAGGCCCGTCAGCGCATAGTTGACGACCTTCACCCGTTTCACCGCGATGCCGGAGAGCAGGGCCGCCCGCTCGTTGCCCCCGATGTAATAGCTCTGCCGGAAGAAGCGGAACTTCCTCAGGAGGAGGTCGCCCACAAGCACCCCCGCCAGCGCCGCCCAGATCGGAAACTGCACACCCAGCAGTTTGGACTGGCCGATGGCGTTGAAGGCAGGAGGGAGGCCAGAGATGTTCCTGCCCTCGGTCGCCACCATCAGGATCCCGCGCACAATCCCCATCATGCCCAAGGTCACGATGAAGGCGTTGACCCGGGTCAGCGCGATGAGGAGGCCGTTGGCCAGACCCACCGTGGCGCCGGCCAGCAGGCCCATCAGGATGGAGACGGGCACGGGAAGTCCGGCCTTCAGGGCAAGCGCGGCGACGGCCCCGGACATCGCCACCGTCGAGCCCACCGAGAGGTCGAAGCCGCCCGAGACCAGAAGCAGAGTCATCCCCGCCGCCACGATGGCCTCGAAGGAGAGGCCCAGGAGGGTGGCCAGGAGGTTCTCCGGCGTGAGGAAGACCTCCGAGAGCAGGCTCATCGCCAGGCTCCCGGCCAGGATCATCAGCATCAGGGGGAACTCCCGGGCCTGCCAGAGTCTGCTCATGGTCCTCTCCCCGTTCCTGCGGCCAGGGCGATCACGCGTTCCTCCGTCGCCTGCGGACGGGACAGCTCACCCGCGATCCCTCCCTGGCGCATCACCAGGACGCGGTCGCTCATCCCCAGCACCTCCGGGAGGTCCGACGAGACGAGGAGGATGCCCGTCCCGGACTCCGCCAGTGCCCGCAGGTGGCGGTAGATCTCGCTGCGGGCCCCGACGTCCACTCCGCGCGTGGGTTCGTCGACCAGCAGGACCTTCGGGGAAGTGCCCACCCAGATCCCCAGAAGGAGTTTCTGCTGATTCCCGCCCGAGAGCAGGCGCACGCGCTTTTCCGTGGAGGGGGCGTTGATGGCGAAGCGTTCCCGGCAGTCCTCGGCGAAGGCAGCGATGCCGTCATCCCGCATCCAGCCCAGGCGGGAGGCGAAGCGGGAAAGCAGGGGGGCCGGGGCGTTGAAACGGATCGAATGGTCCTGGAAGAGGCCTTCCTCCTTGCGGTCCTCGCTCAGGTAGCCCATCCCGGACGCGATGGCCTCGCGGGGGTTGCGGAACCTGACCGGACGGCCCTCCAGGAGGATCTCCGGTCCCGTCCCTGCCGGAGCAAGCCCGAAGAGGCAGCGCGCCAGGCGGGTGCGTCCGGATCCGATCAGGCCTGCCAGACCCAGGATCTCTCCCCGATGCAGGGTGAAGGGCCTCTTGCCTTGGACCTCGAGGAGGGGAGGCCCGATGGCTGCCGTGCGGCGTCCGTAGACGTCCTTCAGCTCCCGGCCGACCATGAGACGGACCAGCTCCGCTTCGCCCGTGGCGGGAAGGGGGACGGTGGCGACGGTCCGGCCGTCCCTCAGCACGGTCGCACGATCGCAGAGCTCCAGGATCTCGCCCAGATGGTGGGAGACGTAGACGATGCCCAGGCCCCGCTCGCGGAGCTTCCTCAACTGTCCGAAAAGCTGATGTGCCTCCACCGCCGTGAGCGAGGAGGTCGGCTCGTCGAGGACCAGGATGCGGGGGTCCTGGGAGAGGGCCTTGAGGATCTCGACCCGCTGGCGTTGGGCTGCGGAGAGGCGGCGGACGGAGGTGAAGGGGTCCACCCTCCATTCGAAGAGGTCCAGGAGCTTCAAGGTCTCGGCTCCCATGCGGGCGCTGGCGATCATGCCGAAGCGGCCCGGCTGGCGGTTGGCGAAGACGTTCTCGGCGATGGAAAGGGAGGGGACCAGGCTCAGCTCCTGGAAGACGAAGCTGATCCCCAGCGCGCGGGTCAGCTCCTTCCCGTCGAGGAGCAGGGTCCCGGAGTCCGCCCGCTGGACCCCGGCCAGGATGGAGATCAGGGTGCTCTTGCCGGCCCCGTTCTCTCCGAGGAGGGCATGGATCTCCCCGGCGGCTAGCGTCAGGCGGGCCCCGTCCAGGGCGCGCACGCCCGGGAAGGTCTTGACGAGGTCCCTGACCTCGAGGAGGGGGGGCATGCCTCGAGCGCCCCGGCTACTTCCGGAGGAAGTACTGGCAGTTCGAGGCGTCCACGATCACGACCCCCGTGTCGACGGCCGCGGGCAGTCCGGTGATCCCCGCCTTGGCGTTGTCGGAGGAGATGGGGAGGGGGTGGTTGTTGCGCTGGATCAGGATCTGCACGGCGTAGAAGGGCATGAGCGCGGTCTGCTGGGCCACGGTCGCGGAGATCAGGCCGCTCTGGATCTGCTCAAGGACCTCGTTGCCCCGGTCCATGGCGACGATGCGGACCTTTCCCGCCTTGCCGGCCTCCCGCACGGCGGTGGCCGCGCCGCTCCCGCCGGCCGCCTCGACGCAGCCGAAGCCGGCCAGGTCAGGGTGCTTCTGAAGCAGGGCCGCGGCGACGGAGGCGGCCTGGGTCACGTCGGATTGGGTGTCCCCGACCTGGACGAGCTGGATGCCGGGGAACTCCTTGAGGGCGTCCCGGTAGCCCTCGATGCGCTCCTCGAGGTTGGACTGGCCGGGCTTGGTGAGCAGGGCCACCTTGCCCTTCCCGCCGATCAGCTGGGCCAGCTTGCGGCCTCCGGCGAGTCCGGCCAGGCGGTTTCCCGTCCCGACGAAGGCCAGGCGCTTGGAGCCCGGCAGGTCGGCATCCACGGTGACCACGGGGATGCCGGCGTCGACGGCCTTGTCGACGATGGCGTTCAGCGAGGGTTCGAAGCCGACCACCACGATGCCCGCCGGCTTCTTGGCGATGGCCTGCTCGAAGGCGGTGACCATGGCACCGATGTCGTAGTCGGCGGGGCCGACGTACTCGGTCTTCACGCCCAGCATCTCGCCGGCGAGGCGCATGCCGAGCTGGTGGTCGTAGAAGTAGTCAAGGTTACCCAGGGCGGAGACCTCGATGTAGCGCTGCTCGGAGAGCGGCTTGGTGTTCGGCCCGGCCAGGGCCAGGAGGCCGAGGAGGGAGGCGAAGGCGGCGAGAGGGAGAAGGCGGGGCTTCATGCGGGTCCTCCGTATTCGGCAGTTCGGGGGGTTTTCCCCTTGGGGGATTCGGGACGGGCTTCCCTATAATCCCGGGCGCGGAGGCCTGTCAAGTTGCCTGCTTGGCCCCCTCCATCTTCGTCTTCATCTTCGTCAGCATCCCCGCCACCTGTGGCCCCTCGATCCCGATGGCCTTGAGCGGCTCGTCAGGCCTTGCCGTGCCCGCGGGCGTGACCCGGAGCTTCATCCGCCAGTCCTGATCCCCTTCCCGACGGATCTCTATGAGGTAGGGCCGGATGTCGAGCTGCTTCCTTTCCTGTTCCTTGATCCGCTCCACGATCAGGGTCTGCCGATCCATCAGGGCCCGGAGCTTCTCCCCGTCGGCATCGGACAGGCGGACGGCATACTCCACCCACTCCACCTGCCCCTTCTGGCCGGGCTGGACCAGGTCCAGGTCCATGAGCACGATGCCTGGGGAAAGATGGGGATCCAGCAGTGTGCGGATCTCCCCGGCCGGGGTCCAGCCTTCCAGGTCGATCTCCAGGATCTCGTCCTCGGACGCGATCCCCAGGCCAAGCGCCAGGGGCATGGACAGGCGGATGCGGGGGTTGTAGCCCTCGGTGAACTTCACCGGGAGGCCCGAACGCCTGAGCGCCATCTCCCACGAATGCATGAGATCGTGGTGGGAGAGGAAGCGGGCGTCCCCCCTCTTGGCGAAGCGGAGCCTCAGGCGCTGGCGGAAGGAGTCCGTCACTTCGCCGGCTTTTCCTCTGCAGCCTTCTCCGGGCGCGGGAACTCGCTTCTCAGCTGCCTGTCCCTGGCCTGGAGCTCCTCTCCGAGGATGCGCTGGGTCTCCGCCGCGTTCCTCACCACGTGGGGAGTGATGAAGATCACCAGGTTGTTCTGCACGTTGCTTCGGCCTTCGCTCTTGAAGAGCCAGCCGATGAGGGGGATGTCCCCGAAGAAGGGCAGCTTGTTGGTGGTCTTGGACTGGTTCTCCTGCAGGAGGCCGCCGATGACTGCGGTCTGGCCGTCCTCGAGGAGCATCTTGGTCACCAGGGTGCGGCTGGTGAGGCGGGGCAGGTCGATGGTCTGGGTGCCGTTCGAATAACGGTCGAAGCCGGTGATGCCGGCCCCGGTGCCCGACAGTTCGTTGGCCTCCGGGATCACGGTCATGAGGACCTTGCCAGTCCCCGGCACGACGTGAGGCAGGACATAGAGCTGGAAGCCGGTGCGCACGGGGGTGTCTACTTCAGTGAGGACGTAGGTCAAGGTCCCGCTGGAGCTGGAGGAGGCCTCGGTCTTGGCATACCGGATGGTGTCCCCGACGAAGAGGGTCGCCTCCTCGTTGTCCATGGTGATGATCTTGGGGGATTGGACCACCTTGGATTCGACGTCGCGCTTGAAGAACTTGAGGATGGCCTGGACACTGGTGAAGTCCAGGGTGCCGAAGGTGAAGTGGTTGCCGGCGGTGGCGAGGTCGGCGGCGTTGGGGCCTCCGGCCCTGCCGTCCGGGAGCTTGCTCAGGGTCAGGCTGTCCTCCAAGCCGCCTTCTCCCAGGTCGAAGGGGAGCTTGTGGAGCATGGAACCGCCGCTGATGGAAGGCCTCGGGCCCGTGTTGCCCGCCGTGCCCCAGTCGATCCCGAAGTCGAAGAGGTCGGTGTTGGCGGTGATCACGAACTTCACGTCCACCTGGATCTGGACCGGCTCGACGTCGAGGAGCTCGATGATGCGCTGCATCTCGTCCAGGCGGGGCTTCACGTCGCTGGCGATGAAGGCGTTGGAGGCGAAGTCGTACTCGAGCTTGCCCAGGGAAGGGCTCAGGCAGTTCCTGAGGGCCTTGAGAAGGGTGAAGTCCTCGATCGCGGGCTTCATGTCCTTGGGCTTGCCGGCGGGGGTGTAGTCCCGTGCCAGGGCGTAGTTGGTCTTGAGCGTGGCCTTGTAGTTGGCCGGGGCGTGCAGGTACTTGAGCATGAAGACCCGGGTCTCCGCCTGGCTTGCCAGGGTGGAGGCGGGAACTACGCGCAGGAGGTTGAAGTCCTCCTGCACGACGGCGTAGTCCCCGGCGGCCTTCACGGCCTGCTGGACCGCGTGCTTCCAGGGCACGTCCTTCAGGCGGAGGTTGACCTTCCCCTTCACGCCTTCCGAGATCACGATATTGGCCCCGGCGTATTCCGCGATGACGGCCAGGACCTCCTTGATGTCGTTGCCGTCGGTCATGGTGGCATAGGTCACCCGCGGCGGGTTGGTGATCTTGAAGAGGTTGGGCGCGGCCTGCTCCACGTAGCCTCCGGCCTGCTCGGCGACCAGGGCCAGGGCCTTCTTCCAGTCCAGGGTGTGGATCTGGATGCTGACCTTGCGGGAGGCGATCTCCGGGGCAGGGACGATGGTGACGGTGGCCAGGCGGGACAGGTAGTCGGTCACCTCGCCGAGGGGGCGGTCCTGGAAGTTCAGGCTGATGAGGGGATTGGCTCCGTCCACGGCCTGGACGGGCCTGGCCGCGCCGGCCGGGGCCGGGGGGGGCACGGGCGCGTCCGCCGCGAGGAGCGGAAGGGCCAGCAGGGCAAGCCATGCCGTCCGGAAAGGGGGAGTCGTCTTCATGAAAGGCCTCCTTCTCGACTCACTTGAGTCCGACGGCAACCTGCTCGCCGCCCAGATCGAATGTCACCTCGTGTTGGGAGATCGCGGACACCGTCACTCCGGGGACCAGGACGTCCCCCTCGTGCAGGACGCGCTGGTTGATCACGGCCAGGGATTTCGTCTTCCCTGCATCGACATCCGGGGACCAGATGATGAAGCGGACCCGGGGGTTCAGGGCGGCGAAGGCCGCACGGCGCTCCAGGCGCCCGATCAGCTTGGTCAGAGTCTCCGTCAGGGCCGCAACCTTGGCTCTTTGGGCCTTGCTGGTCAGGGTGGCGGAGGCCAGTCGGGCCCGCAAGGCATCCGCCGACTTCAGGATGCGGTCCGGGGGGGAGGAATCCACGGACTCCGCGAGGGCCTGGATCTGGTGGGAAATCTCATCGAGAAGGAGGGACCCCTCGGCGAGGCTCATCACCCTGGTCCGGGCTGGAGCCCCCTTCGTGTAGAGGGGGGCGTCCCCCGAAGGCGGGGAGAAGGGGCTTCGCAGGGAGCGTCGGCGCTGGACCCCGTCGGCCACGGACAGATGTCCCGGCGGGCGGGCCGGGCGGGCGCGGTGGCGGAAGGGGGCCGAAGCCTCCCGCCAGAGGTTCCCCTTGGCCTCCCCTTCGGTCATGGCTTCGGGGGCCGCGACCGCCGAGGCGAGGGCGAGCAGGGCCGGTCCGAGCAGCTTCATGGGCGGCCTGACGGCGCAGGGGCCTTCAGCCAGTAGTAGGAGAGGGTGAGCCGGTACTGGTAGGTGAGGGGATCCTCCTTGGAGGGGGCCTCGGTCTTGAAGGATTTGACGGCGATCAGGCGGTCGGCATGCTCCAGTCCATCGAGGAAGGAGATGAAGCCGGCCCAGGTGCCGGCTACGGTCAGCTCCAGGGTTCCCTCCTCATGGGTGGTGGGCAGGGCCTTCCTCATGGCCTTGACCTTGTCATCCACCTTCTTGCCCACGTGGATGGTGAACTCCTCGCCGCCGCCGGACTGCCCCGCCTGGCGTTTGGTCTGCTGGAGGATCTCGAAGACGCCTTCGCGGTCCTCCTCCGCAGGGATCTGTCCGGCGAGGAAGTTGGCCTGCTCGAGACTCTCCCGGTGGCGGCGCTCCAGGCTGTCCAGGCCGTCGAGGTCGGCCTGGGCCTGCTTCAGGCGGCTTTCCAGGCCCTCCGATTCGTTGTCCAAGGCCCGTTCGCTGCGGTATCCGAACCCCCAGACGGTGCCCAGTGCGGCAGTGGCGAGCAGGACCACGACCAGCGAAAGGATCAGGCGGTGCTTTTCCGTCATGGTCAGCCCGGCTTCGTCGGCGGGGCCGGCGGTTTCGGGGGTTCCGGGGCGGGCGGCGGGGTCAGCAGCACGTTCACCGGGAAGGTGATCGCACGCACGTTCCAGGGCGGCTTGCGGAAGTCGTCGCTGAGGGACCAGGAGGCGACGGCGATCCCGAGCACATCCTTGCGGAACTCCTCCGATTGGGAAAGCTCCCGGACCACCTCGGCGATCTTCTCCTCGTTGGACATCGTGTAGAGGGTGGGGGAGTCCGAGAAGTCGCTGGCCGCGAATGCGATGGTCAGGATCCGCTCTGCACCGCCACCGGGGCGGCCCGCGGCCTTGGACATGCGCTCCTCGTAGGAGAGTCCGGTGATCCAGACCCCGTCCAGGGAGCCCCGCAGGACCTGGTGCAGGGCGTCCATGCGGGGGGTCCATCGCAGGTACCCGGATCCGATCTTGGTCAGGAGCGTCCGGCGCTTGTCCAGGAGGTCCAGGTCCCGCTTGAGGGGGTCTACCCTGGTCCGGACGGCTTCCGAGGCCGTGGCCAGCTGCTGCTGGAGGTCGTCCCGGGTCCTCCGGGCGGAAGGCAGGGTCTTCAGGCGCTGGATGACGACCATGGAGAGCAGGGCCGTCAGGATGCCCGCCCCCGCGAAGATGGCCATCCGTCGCGGCCAGGGGGTGCTCTCCTGGTGGCGCATCTCCTCCGGGAGCAGGTTGATCTGGATCACAGGGACCTCAGGCGCGAGGCCAGACCCAGGGCCACGGCGAAGCCCACGCCCGACGCGGTTGCGGCGGGATCCATCCCAGGTCCCGTGGGCAGCCCCTGGAAGGGGTTCCAGACCCTGGTCGGCTTGCCGAGGGCGTGCTGGAAGGTCTCGGCAAGGCCGGAAAGAAGGGCGCCGCCCCCGCAGAGGCAGACCTCGGCGACGGCGGACTCGAACTGGTTCTCGTAGAACTCCAGGGACATGCGGACCTCGTTGGCCAGATCCTCCAGGGTCGTGGCCTGGGCATCCTGACAGTCCTTCTCCCTCCCGCCGGGGGCGCACTTGGTCGTTTCTGCCTGGGCCGGCGGCAGGGAGAGGCGCTTGGCGATCACCTCCGTGACGTCGTTCCCGCCGACATAGATCTCGCGGGTGAATCGGGTGTCCGTCCTCCCTCCCAGGATGTTCACGCTGGTCTTTGAGGCGCCGAGATCCACGATGGCGACGGAGGCGTCCTGCCCGGCCGCCTTCGCCGGATCCCCTCCCGCACCGAGGGAGAAGGCGTTCCCGATCGCGAAGACGTCCACGTCGACGATGGCCGGCGCCAGGCCGCAGAAGGTGGCGAGCTGGGACCTCTCCAGGACCAGGTTGCGCTTGGCGGCCGCCAGGACGGCGGTCATCTCCTTGGCCCCGGGAGACGCCTCCCCGATGCGCTGGCCGTCCAGGCAGGCGTCGCCCACCTCGAAGGGGATGTGCTTGTCGGCCTCGAAGGGGAGGGCCTTCTTCAGGTCCGCATCCTCCATGGCCGGCAGGGTGATGTACTTCACCGAGACGAGACGGCCCGAGACGTTCAGGCAGGTGAGCTTGGTATGGAAGGCCCCGCGCCTGAGGACCTCCCGGATCGAGGCTGTCAGTTCCGCGGGGGAGGTCACCGGAGCCTGGGCCGCCGCGGTCACGGCCAGGGCGTTTCCCTCGCGCGTCAATTCCACGGCCTTCACCGAGGAAGTCCCGAGATCGAGGCCGAGCAGGCGTTTGGCGCGAGTCATGGGGAAGGCGCGGATTCTACGCCTGGGAGGGGTCGAAGCAAAGACGGGTCTGGGGCCATGAACGCTCCTTGCCCACTGCCCCGCGACGGGTCTTTCGGCAACCGGACGGCCATGGCCCTGGTGGTAGGGCGTTAGGCTCCTGGCTTTGCGTCCCCGTCTTTCGGCGGGTTTGCCCGTTCGGGACCGTGGTCTCTTCCGGAAGGGACTCTAGCACACCCTGGGGCGGCGTCAAGGGGGGGAGTCGTCACGCGGGGCGGGATTCGGATACACTCGGATGCGTGATCCACCTCGATGCCGCCACCACCCTGCCCCCCCTTCCGGAGGCTCTTCGCGCCGCCTCCCTGGCCCAGGCCGAGGCCTGGGGGGATCCCGCTGCCCTGGGGCCCTTCTCCGAGCGGGCCTTTTCCGTGATGGAAGAGGCCCGCAAGCGCGTTGCGGCGCTGGTCGAGGCCACGGCCGAAGGCGTGCTCTTCACCTCCGGCGGCACGGAGGCGGACAATCTGGCCATCAAGGGGCTCTGCGCCGCCGCGCCATCCTCCCGCCGCCGGCTCGTGATCTCCGCCATCGAACCCTATGCCGTGGATCATCCTGCCAGGACCCTGGAGCGTCAGGGCTGGACGCTCTGCCGCATCCCGGTGGACGGCCTCGGCCGGGTGACGCCCCGGGCCCTCGCCGCCGTGTTGACACCCGATACGGCCCTGGTCAGCGTGGTCCTGGCCCATCCCGCCATGGGCGCATGGCAGGAGTTGGAGCCCCTGACCCGCCTTGCCCGTGCCGCCGGCGCTCTCTTCCATACGGACGCCTGCCTCGCCGTTCCGTTCGGCCCCGTTTCCTTCCGTGCCCTGGGTGTGGATGCTCTTTCCCTTTCGGGGCACCACTTCGGCGGCGTGGCCGGGGCCGGAGCCCTGATCCTGAGGCCGGGCACGTCCCTCCGTCCGCTGATCGAGGGTGGGACCCAGGAGGGGGGACTGCGCCCCGGCATGCCGGCACTGGGAGCCGTCGCCGCCCTGGGCGAGGCGGCCGGGATCCTCGCAAAGGACGGCCCTGTCCGTTTCGCGAAGCTGGCGGTTCTTGGCCGCCGCCTGGGCAGGGGGCTGGCCCGGCTTGACGGCTCGAGACTCACCGGGGATCCGGAGCGCCGCATCCCCGGCCACGCCTCCTGCGTGCTGGCGGGTCTCGACGGCGAGGCTCTGGTCACGGCCCTTCTCGCCGGGGGCGTGCTCGCCTCCACCGGTTCGGCCTGCGCCTCCCAGGCCCTCAAGGCGGATCCCGCCCTGGCGGCCATGGGCATCCCCGAGCCCTTGGCCCGGGGATCCCTGCGTCTTTCGGCCGGGCCGGACATCACGGAGGAGGAGGTCGACCGGGCCCTTTCCATCGTGGCCGGCGCGGTCGCGCGGCTCAGGTCCCTTGCGCCGTCCGCGGCGGGAGCCGTCGCATGACGGTCGCCGCACGGGTCTTGGACTGCCGCGGCCTCTACTGCCCCGTTCCCATCGTGCGCACGGCCGACGAGATGAAGCGCATGGCCGAGGGCGAGGAGGTGGAGCTGTGGGCCGATGATCCGGGGGTGCCGGGGGACCTCAAGGCCTGGTGCAAGGGCACCGGGCACGAGCTGGTCGTCCTTCGGATCAGCGACGGCGGGGTGATCACCAGCCGCGTCCGCAAGCGCGTGAGGCCCCGGCGATGAAACCGCCTCCCGCGTTCACCCTGGCGCGCCTGACGGCCCGGGACCTCCTGGCCCAGCCGCTCACCCGGACGGCCCTGGCCGCGACGGCCGGCCTCCTTTTCCTGTCCTCCTTCCTTCCCTCCTTCACGTTGGACGGCACGCAGGGGGACCTCAAGTTCCTGCTCGACGTGGGCCTGGCGTCTACGGCCCTCTGCCTGGGCATCCTGGGCCTCTGGCCGGCGGCCACCTTCCTGACCGACGAGATCTCCCAGCGCACGGCGATGACGGTGCTGGCCAAGCCCCTCTCCCGCCGGGACTACCTCCTGGGCCGCTACCTGGGCATCCTCGGCTCGCTGGCGGTCTCGGCCGTCCTGCTGACCTCCGTCCTCCTCCTCTGTGCCTGGCTGACCGAGGGACAGGTCCTGACGGCCCCCCTGGATCTCTGGCTGGAGGGCGTGGCCGATGCCGTCCCTGAGGCATCCGCCCTTCAGGTCCGCTGGGACCTGGCCGGAGGGGTCCTCCTGGGCCTGGCCCAGGCGGCCGCCCTCTCGGCCCTGGCGGTGGCCTTTTCCATCCGTTTGACGCCCCTGGCGACCCTGGCCTCCTGCCTGGGGGTCTATCTGTTGGGGCATGCGGCGTCGTCCCTCCCACCTGGACCCTGGGTTCTGGTCCTGCGCATCCTTCTTCCCGATCTGGAACTCTACGACCTGAGCGAGGCCGCGGCCCGGGGCATCCCCATCCCGGCCTCCTATGCGGTAGGAGGCCTGCTGTACGGAGGCCTCTATGCGGCGGCCTCCCTGGCCGTGGCCGTGCGCCTCTTCGAGCGGCGGGAGATCGTCTGATGCGCGTGCTGGTGCTCGGGGACATCCATGCCAACCTGGAGGCCTTGACCGTGGTCCTGGCCGAGGCCCGGCGGCTGGGTTTCGACAGGGTCGTCAGCGTGGGGGACGTGGTGGGTTATGGCGCAGATCCCTCGCCCTGCCTGGACATCCTGGGGGGATTGGGCGCCTCCATCGTGATGGGCAACCACGACCTGGCCGTGGCGGGGGGCCTTCCCCTGGACGGCTTCAACGCCTACGCCCGCGCGGCGGTGGAGTGGACGGCGATGAAGATCTCGGAGAAAGAGACAGCCTTCCTCAAAACCCTGCCGTACACGATCCGGGAGGAGGCCTATGCGGTCTCCCACGGGACCCTGCACAAGCCCGAGGAGTTCCACTACCTGATGACGGAGGCGGACGCGGTGGAATCCCTGGCCATCCTGGACCGCCCGGTCTGCTTCCTGGGCCACTCCCACCTGCCGGTCTGGGTGCGCCTGAAGACGGGCGGGGACGGGCTCGAGGTCGGCCAGGACGCGAAGGTCCCGGTGGAGGCGTCCCGTCCGGTACTGGTGAACGTGGGGTCGGTGGGGCAGCCCAGGGACGGCGATCCGCGGACGGTCTTCTGCCTCTACGACACGGAGAAGGGGGAGGCGGTGCTGCACCGGCTCGCCTACGATTTCAAGGAGACGGGCCGCAAGATCCGCGAGGCGGGGCTTCCGGCCATGCTGGCCGACCGTCTGGCGATGGGGCGTTAGGCAGGCGGCTCTTCGTGCGTTGAGTCCGACGCCTCCTGCAGCTACCATGGGATGGTGATCCTGAGCCGTTCGAAACAGCCTCCTTCCCGTCGCAGGAGCCTGGCGTGGATGGCCGCGGCCGTTGCCGCCCTCCTGCTCCCGTTCCTCCAAAGCCCTTCAGACGCGCCGGTCGTCTCCTCAGGCGGCATTCACCCCCGCTACACACTTGAGAGGGATTTGTTCGGGGCGACTGGCGTCCGGGCAACGCATGCAGAAGCATCTTTCCAGCACTTCGCGGAGACCAGGGCCACCCGGAAGGTCCCTTCCCCCGAGTTCCTCCGCTTCGGTTCCTGGCTGGAAGGATTCTCGACTGCCTCCGCCGAGGCGCGCGAGTCCCTGCGCGAGGAGGGAGAGGTCCTGGCCCGGGCACGCCGGAACGTGATGAGCGCCCTTCTCCGGACCGATCCCGAGACGGCCCTGGGCCTGGTGCTTCCGGCCGGCCTGTGCGCCGCCCTTCCGGCCTCGATCCGTTGCGAGATCGAGACCCCGATCTGCGGCCGGGGCGACCTCCAGGTGACCGTGGCCACGCCGGCCCCTGGGGGGCAGGAGACCTCCCGGATGGAGCGCTGGGCCATCCTCGACGGATCTCGGTACCGTGCCTCGGTCTACGGCCGCCGGCTGACCCAGCTTTCCGGAAAGTCCCTTCCCTTGGAGGGGATTGCCCTGGACGGGTGGATGGCGGTCCAGGACATGGATCCCGCGCACGGGACCTTCGCCGCTTCTGGTGGGGAGGGGGGTGGAGGGAGCCTCCAGGAAGGCCTGACCGATTTCGGGGGGCCCTGGAGCCCCGGCCGCAAGCGCGTGCTCTACATGCGCGTGATCTTTCCTGACTTCGCGATCGACCCCGAGCCCTATGACGAGGCCGTGGAGAAGATGCACGAGGTCGGGGAGTTCATGGCCGCCTGCTCCTACGGGGCCGTCTCCCTGGAGACCACCGTGACCCCTCTCATCACCCTTCCGAAGACCCTGCACGAGTACAACCAGGGCTCCACAGGGCATTTCACCCTGTACCAGGATGCCCAGGCCGCGGCGGAGGCCGCGGGGTTCGTCCTGAGGGATTACGATCTCGACTGCGTCCGCTACGTCCAGCAGGGTCCCGGCTACTTCGCCGGCCTCGGCATGCTGGGCGGCCGGGGCTGCTGGATCAAGTACCCCGGAGCGGCCCTGGTCGGGCAGGAGCTGGGCCACAACTTCGCCTTCATCCACGCCTCCTCCTGGTACAGCTGGGGCGACTCCCCTGTCGGTGCGGGGATCCGCAGCGAATACGGGGATCCCTACGACGTCATGGGGTCGGGAGCCGACCTGCGCGGCCAGTTCAACCCGGCGTTGAACTGGCAGTGGCTTCCCGAGGGGAATGTCCTGACCGTCGCCGCCAGCGGCACCTACCGCCTGCACGCGTTCGATCATCCTGTCCTGGAGCCCGGCAGGCCGGTGGCCCTCAAGATCAAGAAGTGGCTGGACCACACTCCCGACACGTACTGGCTCGGATTCCGCCAGCGCTTCACGGATAACGACGGGCTGATGAACGGCATCCAGGTCTTCTGGAAGGCCTCGCCTCCGGAGCATTCCATGCTGCTGGACATGACCCCCAAGTCCGAGCCCGGAGGCCAGGCCGGGGTCTCCGACGTGAGGGACGGCGTCCTCCGGATCGGGAGGACCTATTCGGACGATATCACCGGAGTCCACGTCACCCCTGTCGCAAAGGGAGGGACGGTCCCTGAATCCATGGACATCGTCGTGAATTTCGGAGCCTTCCCGGGGAACCGCGCTCCAAGGGTCCTGCTTGAGGCCGATCGCCTGGCGGTCCTGCCCGGGGACCCCGTTATTTTCACGATGAGCGCGACGGACGAGGACGGGGATCGCCTAGCCTACGACTGGGCATTCGGGGATGGACAGTCCGGGACGAACGCTGCCGGCGCAGTCAGGGCATGGGATTCGCCTGGGGAATACCGTGTCCAGTGCGCCGTTACCGACATGAAGGGCGGGGTCGGCCGGGCTTCGCTCACCGTCGTGGTCGGAATCCCGGAGACCTTCCGCATCCGGGGTAGGGTCACCTACGCGGGTTCTCCTCTGGAGGGGGTCCGCCTGTCGGTTCCGGGACAGCGGACCTTCTCCGACAGCGACGGAACCTATGAACTGGTCGGCCTTCCGCACGGGACCTATGCGGTGGGAGCCTCGAGGCATCCCTATTCCGGCTTCGCGCCCGACCTGGGGGACGGCTCCGCGACGTTGGGTCCTGACCGCTCCGGACTCGATTTCCACGCAGTGGGCGAACTCCTGTTCGCGATGACGGGATCCATCAAGGCTTACGACGGGGTCACGCGGTACGAATCCCCCGGGTACAGCTATGAATGGGACAACTACGTGCCTGTCCCCGGGGTCCTGGTGAGCGACGGAATCCGGAGCTCCGTGACGGATGCCGCAGGACGCTACTTTCTATACGGGGTGCCCAGGGGCATTCACACCCTGACGGCGACCCAGGACGGGTACGCCTTCCGTCCGGCGGGATGGGCCAACCCCATCGTGGTGGATGGCGGGGGAGGGGGTGCCAATTTCTACCGTCCCAAGCGCATCGTCACAGGTGCCGTCCTGGGTGCGGACCGTCCGGCGACGGTCAGCGACGGGGTGCGGAGCGTCACTTCGGCCCGCGACGCATCGGGCGCCTGGATCTACCGCCTTGCAGTGCCGGAAGGGTTCTGGAGCCTGCGCGCCGTGCTGGACGGGCGGGACCTCCAGCCCCGGGGGTTCTCGAATCCGGTTGAGATCCTCGCCGACCTGGCAGGGGCGGACTTCGACCTGCTGGCGGATGGGCTCCATTCCGTCCGCGGGACCGTGACCGTCTCCGGCAAGCCCTGGTCCGGCGTCCGGGTTTCCGACGGGACCTTGTCCGTCGTCACGGACCAGGCCGGGCACTATGTCCTGTCGGGTCTGCAGGACGGCGTTCATGAGCTGAGGGCCCTGAAGAGCCCCTACCTTTTCGCTCCCGATCCCTTGAGGGTCACGGTCTCGGGAGCGGACCTTGTCGCCGACTTCGCAGGGCATGCCAACACCTCACCCTCGCTCACCGCCATCGGCTCCCGGAGCATGCTGGAGGACGGGACTTTCCGGACCCAGTTCGCCGTGAAGGATTCGGACACCCCTGACGCGGGGCTCCTGCTGTCCGTCGAAAGCTCGAACGCGGATCTCCTGCCCCCTTCCCGGATCCTGATCTCCGACGGAGGCAGGACCGCGGGCGCGGGAAGGGTGAAGAACCTGGACCTCACGCCCCTGCCGGACCGCTCCGGATCGGCGGTGGTCACCCTGGTCGCCTCCGACGGAAGCCTTTCCGTCAGCCGCAGCTTCACGTTGACCGTGACGGCGGTGAACGATGCCCCGACTCTTCGCCAGGCCGCCGCCGTCGGGGAGAATCCGGTCTCGGGCCGTCAGGTGGCCGTCCAGGCCCTTGGGCAGGACGTCGACGATGCGGAGGGTAGCCTGTCCTACCTGTGGAGTGGCGAAGGCCCTGCGGCGGTCTCCTTCGAAACAAACGGGGTGCCCGAAGCGTCAGCGACGACGGCCCGTTTCGTTGCGCCGGGGGAGTATGTCCTGACCGTCCGCATCCAGGATCCGGCCGGGCTCTTTGTGGAAAGCCGTGTGGCGGTCACCGTGACGCCCCTTACCATCCGGGTCTCCGTCTCGGCCAAGGACTCTCTTGCCGAGGAAGGGCATGGGAAGGGGAAGATCCGCTTCTCCAGGACGGGCAAGCCCCGAAGCGCTCTGAAGGTCCGCTATGCACTGACGGGCTCCGCCCTCCATGGGACAGATTACGAGGCGCTTTCCGGAGAGCTGGAGATTCCGAAAGGGGAAAAGGAGGCTTCGGTCCGTATCCGCGCCCTGGAGGATCTGGATGCGGAGCCGGACGAGAGCGTGATCCTGACCCTGGTTCTCTCGTCGGACTATGACGTCGGGCCGGAGGCCTCGGCCACCGTGACGATCCGGGACCGTCCGCCGAAGAAAAACGGGCGCTAGGCCTGTCTGGACGTTCCAAACACGCTTACCCCTTTCGCATCTCCTCCATCGTGGTGGGCAACCACGACTTGGCCGTGGTGGTGGGCCTTTCCCTGGACGACTTTAACACCTACGCCCGCGCGGCGGTGGCGTGGACGGCGATGAAGATCTCGGAGAAAGAGACGGCCGGGTCGCAAGATCCGCGAGGCGGGGCTTCCGGCCATGATGGCTGACCGCCTGGCGATGGGGCATTAAGACCCTCAGTCCAAGCGGTGCTTGGAGACGACCTTGCTGTTCTTGTCGAAGGCGATGAGCCAGGTGACCGAGACGGGCAGACCCTTGACCCTGTACCAGAGTTCCCGGGTGATGCAGGCCGGGTCGCCCTCGAGCACGCGGTCTTCCCACCAGAGGGTATCGTAGATCCTCTTGTCGTGGATAAGGGTCGGCTCCCCGAGGAGGGCGCGGACCTGGGTTTCGCTGTCCCCCAGTCGGATCTGGGCGGCTTGCAGATCGTTCGTGCGGATCCTGCTAACGGTTCGTACGAAGTAGGTGAGGCAGGAGGAGACCAGAAGCGCCAGGATGAAGGTGAAACCTGCCAGGACGCGCATCCAGATCGGCCAGCGGGACCAGATTCGTTGGAGTGGCACCGCCTACCCCTTCCTCATCGCCGCCCGCCAGCTCGGGGGCAGGTTGCGCTCCACTTCGATGCCGTCGAAGACGGTGGGCTTCCTCGGTCCGACCTTCTTCACCCACTCCGCCATCCGGGCCACGCCCTCCTCCAGGCTGACCGCCTTCGTCTTCCCGAAGACCTTCTCCACCTTCGAGTGGTCCGAGAAGGCGTGGACGACCTCCTTGCGGGCCTCCAGATGCTTCACGCCGGTCTTCCTGCCCATGGCCTCCTGGACGACCTCCGCCAGGCGGTTGACGGTGTAGGGCCTGTCCGCCCCGATGTTGAAGACCTGGTTGATCGCCGCCGGCACCGAGGGCGCGCGTGCGATGACCGGCGCGATGTCGGAGATGTAGGTGAAGGCCCGGGTCTGCTCGCCGTCCCCGAAGACCGAGCAGGGTTCGCCGCTCAGGATCTGGTTCATGAAGATCCCGATCACGTTGCGGTAGCGGTCCGAGGTGTTCTGGCGCTCCCCGTAGACGTTGTGGGGGCGGAAGACCACCGAGTTCAGCCCGAACATCCGCCGGGCCGCGGCCAGGTCCAGCTCGACGGCGTATTTCGCCACGCCGTAGGGGTCCTCCGGCTCCGGCGTCATATCCTCGCGCATCGGGGACTGGCCCGGGCCGTAGACCGCGATGGAGGAGGTGAAGACGAAGCACTTCGTGCCATGGTTAACGGCGGCGTTGACCAGGTTCACGCTGCCGATCACGTTGTTGGTGTAGTTGAAGCGGCGGATGAAGTGGGAGAGGCCCTCGGCGGCATACGCCCCGAGGTGGTAGACGGTGTCGAAACGGTGCTTCGCGAAGAGGGAGTCGACCCGCTTCTCGTCCGTGCAGGAGCCCTGGACGAACTCGCCCTTCCCCGGGACGTTCTCGCGGAAGCCTCCGCTCAGGTCGTCCAGTACGACGACGCGCTGGCCGTCCGCCAGCAGGCAGTCGGCCACATGGCTTCCGATGAAGCCTGCGCCTCCGGTGACCAGGGATGTCGTCATCGTGGGGTCTCCTGTTTTCGCCATTCGGATAGCACGTCCTTTAGGGTCTTGGAAAGCGGAATCCGCGGCTTCCAGCCGGTTTCCCGTCGGAGCCGGGCTGCGGAGCCGGCGAAGCGGGAGGGCCCGCGGCGCCTGTCCGCGCTGGATGTCACGCGCACCTTTGCGGTCGAGAGACGGCGAAGCCCTTGCAGGAGGCTTTCGATGGAGACCTCAGGCCCCGACACGTTGTAGACGGTGCCAGGCCGGCCCTTCTTCAGGAGGAGGGCATAGGCCCTGGCTACATCGCGGACGTCCAGAAAGGCGCGGCGGGATCTCAGGTCGCCGACGGTCATGACGGGTTCTTGCAGGCCGGCCTCGATGCGGGCGATCTGGCGGGCGAAGTCGCTCACGACAAATCGCGGATCCTGGCCAGGTCCCGCATGGTTGAAAGGCCGGGCGATGAGGACGTCGGACCTCAAGGCCAGGGCCCGGATCTCGGCCTCGAGCTTGAGGGCTCCGTAGGGGTTCGCGGGCATGGGCGGGGTGGACTCGTCGGGCAGTGTCCGGGAGGCCGGGGCGTAGACCATGCCCGAGCTCACGAACAGGATGCGGCAGGAGGGGGGCAGGGCCTTGAGGAGGTTTTCTGTGCCCTCCACGAAGACCCGACGGGCGCGTAGCGGGTCCTTCTGGACGTCCGGTACGAAGGCCATGGCGGCGAGGTGGACGGCGGCATCGGGGCGGGACAGGCGCACCGCGCGATGCAGGGTGGCGGGACGGGTGATGTCTCCCGGGACGGGAATGGCACCCAGGGCCCTGAGCATCCGGGCCTGTTGGGGCCGGCGGATCAGGCCGTACACGGTCCAGCCCTGGCGCGCCAGCTCCCGGACGAGGTGGCGTCCGGCGAAGCCCGAGGCGCCGGTCACGAAGATGCGCATGGAGGGCCGGGAGTATAGTAGAATCCCCGCTCCACCCCCTCGGAGGTTCACCCGATCATGCCCACGCCACATAAGGTCACCCTGATCCCCGGCGACGGCACCGGCCCCGAGATCTGCGAATCGGCCGTGAAGTGCATCGAGGCCACCGGCGTGAAGATCGACTGGGACGTCCAGCAGGCCGGGGCCGACGTCATGGTCCAGCGGGGCACGCCGCTTCCCGACGAGGTGGTGGCCTCCATCCGGAAGAACAAGGTGGCCCTGAAGGGCCCCATCACCACCCCCGTGGGCTCCGGATTCCGCTCCGTGAACGTGGCCCTGCGCCAGTCCCTGGACCTCTTCGCCTGCATCCGGCCCTGCAAGTCCTACCCCGGCGTCCGCAGCCGCTACCAGAACATCGACCTGGTCATCGTGCGCGAAAACACGGAAGACCTCTATGCCGGCATCGAGTTCGAGAAGGGGACGCCTGATGCCGTCCGCTTCCTCGACGAGATCTCCAAGGCTTCCAAGAAGAAGATCCGCCCCGACTCCGGCCTCTCCATCAAGCCCATCTCCGTCTCCGGCAGCGACCGCATCGTGACCTGCGCCTTCGAGTACGCCCGCAAGTACAAGCGGAAGAAGGTCACCGCCGTCCACAAGGCCAACATCATGAAGTTTACGGACGGGCTCTTCCTGGCGACCGCCCGCGAGGTGGCCAAGCGCTACCCGGACATCGCTTTCGAGGACCGCATCGTCGACAACATGTGCATGCAGCTGGTGCAGTTCCCCGAGACGTACGACGTCCTGGTCCTGCCCAACCTCTACGGAGATATCATCAGCGACCTCTGCGCGGGCCTGATCGGCGGTCTGGGCATCGCCCCCGGCGCCAACGTCGGCTCCGACGGCACGGCCCTCTTCGAGGCGACCCACGGTTCGGCGCCCAAGTACAAGGGCTTGAACAGGATCAATCCCACCGCCGTCATCCTCTCGGGTGTCCTCATGCTGGAGCATCTGGGCGAGGTCGAGGCCTCCCAGCGGCTCGAGGCCGCCGTGGCCGCCGTGATCAAGGAGGGTAAGTCGGTCACCTATGACCTCAAGCCCAGCAAGGACGACCCCTCCGCCGTCGGGACCCGGGAGTACGCCGAGGCCGTGGTGAAACGCCTTGAGCAGGGCAAGGGCCGCTGACGGCCTTGCGCCGGATCCTGCCCCTCCTCCTGCCGCTCCTCCTGCTGGCCGGGTGCTTTCCGTACTACCGGCCTGACCCGGGTCTTGAGCACGAACGCGAGGAGCTGAAGGCCCAGGAGCGCACCCATCCGGCCGTCGCGGCCGTTCCCCAGGCGCTCTACGCGGTCTGCGCGAAGCTGGCCGAGACCCTGGTGGTCCAATCCGAACCCCTGCCGCTCTCCAGGAGGGCCCAGGCCGGCGTGAAGCCCGAGGAAGCCGGGACGGGGACCTGCTGCCTGGGGGGGCTGGCCTTTGCCGCCGACCTCCTGGTGGTGGCCCCGTGCAGGGCCGTCCGTACGGCCTTCACCCTGCCGGTGGCCTGGTGGCGCAGGGGGGCCTTGGAGCGGGAGGCCGAGGACGCGCGCCGCCGCTGGATGGCGCTCGACCCCAGGGCCGGAGAGCCGGTGAAGTGACCAGGCATCCCCTGGTGATCGCCCACCGCGGCTTCTCGGGCGCGGCCCCGGAGAACACCCCGGCGGCCTTCCGCAAGGCCCTGGCTTCCGGTTGCGACGGCCTGGAGTTCGACTTGAGGATCACGAAGGAGGGCAGGGTCGCCATCCTCCATGACGCTACGGTGGACCGCACGACCGACGGCTCGGGTCGGGTGAGATCCATGACGATGGACCGCCTTCGGAAGCTCGATGCAGGTTCCTGGTTCGACGCGCCGTTCCGGCGCCAGCGCATCCTGTCCCTGGAAGAGGTCCTGGCGATGGGATGCCGCCAGAAGATCCTCATCCTGGACACCAAGGACCCGGGGACGGACTGGATCGGGCGGTACGAGCCCATCCTGAGGAGCCTGCCGGTGCTGGTGGCCTCGGAGTTCGACGGCTTCCTGGCCACCGTGCGACGCCGGCATCCTTGGCTGAGGACCTCCTTCACGGCTGAGAAGGCTTCCGATCTGGCCCGGGCGAAGCGGCTTGGGTGTTCGGCCATCGATCCCCGTTCCCGCCTGGTGGATGCGGCGTTCATGCGCCGCGCCCGCGCGGCGAAACTGGCCGTCTACCCCTGGACGGTGAATGCTCCGAAGGAGGCCCTGCGCCTGGCCAAGCTGGGTGTGGACGGCATCATCACGAATTATCCGGGGCCGATGCGGAGGCTAATGGCCTAGGATCCCTTCTGGATCAGTTCCATGGAGTTCCCGTCCGGATCGCGGATGGATCCTTCGTCGATCCTCTTCCCCCCGGCCTTGACTGCGGCGTCCATCGTCTTGGCGACGTCCTGGACCACGAAACGGAGTTGGATGGTGTTCTCCTCGGCCTTGATCCCGGCGATGCTTTTCGGGCACAGGATGAGCTCAAGGTTCCCGAGCGATCCGCTGTAGAGAGTGGAGCCCTGCATCTCGATGCCCTTGAGCCTGGCCCCGAATACCTCTGTGTAGAATTTTGCCATCGCCTCCGGCTTCCCGACGGCAATGACGATCTTGTCGATGCTCACCATGACGTCCTCCTTGGGATGAGGCTTGTCCTCTCCCATGCAGATCCCTGCGAGGGCCAGGACAGCGATGCCGGGCAACAGAAGCGTGGCGGTGCGGACGGGTTTCATCAGAGGCTCCTTTTCGATCAGGGTTTGAACAAAGGCTTCCCGGTCTCCAGCAGGGTCTTGAGGGCGCTGAGGATCTGCTGCCAGCCGCTGTGCACGTCCCTCGCCGTGGCGGGGCTCTTGGCCAGGCGGTCATGCACCAGGGTCAACTTGACGACAGGGCCGTCCTTCTCCAGGGTATAGGCCACCCGGGTGGATTTCCAGTGCCGGTGACGGAACTCGAAGGTATGGACCAGGCGCCTCAGGCGTTTGACCTCAAGGACCTTGCCCCGGATGCAAACATTCCCCTGGGCGTCGACGTACTGGAGGGGTGCACCGGGCTTGAGCGTCGTCTGCAGCGCCATGCCGAAGTAGTACTGTCGGGTCATCTCCCCTCGGGTGATGGCGGCCCACAATTTGGCCGGGGTGGTGCGGATGTAGAGCGTGTAGACCTGGCGCTGGATCATGGCTTGGCCTCCATTTCCCCTTTCATGAGTTTCGCCCAGTCGATCGGGCCGGTCCTGAATCGCAGGGCCAGGTGCTTCAGCACCACACCCCAGACCTTCGAGAAGTAGGCGAAGGCCTCGTCCCATTCCGGGCCCTCGCCCCAGCCGTCATGGGTGAGGATGATCCGGACTTGGTTCGGAGCCAGTTCCTCGAACCGGAGGGTCACCCGGGTCCGCTCCTTGCGCACGTTGGGCAGGTGGGGAGGGGCGTTCCAGGAGAAGCTCAGCAGGCGCATCGGCTCCAGGGCCAGGATGCGGCACCCTTCGCTTCCCTGCGTCCCTTCCGGCTGGCTCGGGTCGAAGCGCATCTCGTAGGCGCCCCCGACCTTGGCCTCCACCTGGGCTCGGGGGGCGAAGAAGGTCTGGCATCCCTCGGAGCTTGTCCAGGCCTTCCACGCCTCGGCCAGGGACACCTCCACGGTAACGACGCGGCGGATCAGGGCGCCCGTCTCCTGGGGAGGGTCCGCCCGCATCACCTGCATCCAGGGCTTGACCGTGACCGCAAGGAGCCCGGATTTCACCGCCGGGTCCGCCTCCGCTAGGCGGACGACCTCCTCCCGCGAGGCCGCGCGGGACACCATCATGCCTCCGCTGTCGTCCAGGAAGGGGCCGCCCATTTCCAGGAGGCCTTTTTCCTGGAGCCCGTGCATGTAGCCCACATGCTCGGGGATCCCCGGCTGCTCCCGGAAGGGGGTTCCCGGGACCCACTTCGGGCCCGGGGCGTGCATCATCACGAAGAATACGGGCGGTTTTGCAGGCGGGGGCATTTCCTCTCCTTGCCCGGGGGCGGGCATCAGGACCGGGATCAGGACGGCGAGGGCGATCGGCAGGGCGATGCAGATGCGTCGGAAGCTCACGTGCGCACCGCCGGGAAGAGGGAGCTACCGGTTTCGAGCAGGGTCTTGAGGCCGGAGAGGACGGGGTTCCAGCCCAGCTGGACGGCCTTGTAGGTCGCGGTCTTGATGGGGAAGCGGTCGTGGACCAGGCTGAGCTTGCAGAGCCGGCCTGCCATCGGAGTGATCTCCCAGGTGAGGCGGGAGGGGGGATCGGGCTTTCTGCCGGAGTCCCAGCGTTTCGCGAAGGTGGTCACCAGCCTTCGTGGCGGCAAGGATTCAAGGATCTTCCCCTCGATCAGGACGCAGCCCTTCGCATCCAGGTAGCGGATCGGGGATCCCTTCCTGAAATCGCTTTCCACCAGGCTGCGGTAGAAGTACCGCCGGGTGAAGGCCGGGTCCGTGATCGCCTGCCATAGGCGTGCAGGCGTGGTGCGGATGTAGATCTCGTAGCGGTGGCGCAGGGGGGTCGTCACGGGCTCTCCTTTCCGGGTTTCGGCTTCCTTCTTCTGGGATTGGCGGGTCTGCCCTCGACCCCCCGCTTCAGCGCGAGCAGGGAGGATGCCCAATGGGCGCGGTAGGGACTGATCCAGCGCTCGTGGATCCGCTGGAGGGGGATGGCGTTCAGGTGGTTCCAGGCCTCCCGGCCCCGGCGCTCGGTGACGACGAGCCCGGAGGATTCAAGGATCCTCAGGTGCTTCATCACGGCGAAGCGCGACACCCGGAATTGGTTGCAGAGCTGTCCCACGGTCCTCGCTTCCTCCTTGAGGAGGTCGAGCAGCCTGCGCCGGTCCGGATGGGCCAGGGCCCTCCAGACGGGAGCCAGGTCGTCGACGTTCCTCATATGTGACTTATAAGTAACATGTATGGAGCGCAGCGTCAAGCGGGAATCCCGGGCTTGTCTCTGGAGGGGCCGGACGCTAGCCTTCCGCCCATGCCCTACGACCACTTCCAGCACTTCCTTGCGCGGCTCGAGGCCGCGGGCGAACTGAAACGCGTCAAGGCGGAAGTCGACCCCCGCCTGGAGATCACCGAGGTCGCCGACCGTCTCGTCCGCGCGGGTGGGCCCGCCGTCCTGTTCGAGAAGGTCAAGGGCTCCGCCTTCCCCGTGGCCATCAACACCTACGGATCCATGAAGCGCATGGCCTGGGCTCTCGGAGTGGAGGACGTCGAGGAGGTCGCGGTCCAGATCCAGGCCCTGCTTCAGATGAAGCCGCCCTCGGGGCTGATCGAGAAGCTGAAGATGCTGCCGACCTTGTTGGACATGGGCTCCTGGGCGCCGAAGTCCGTCGGTTCCGGGGCCTGCCAGGACGTGGTCGTTGCTGATCCTTCCTTCGACCTTCTGCCCATTCTTACCTGTTGGCCCAAGGACGCCGGGCGCTACATCACCCTGCCCATGGTGTTCACGAAGGATCCCGTCACCGGGAACAGGAACGTCGGGATGTACCGCATCCAGGTCGTGGATGGGAAGACGGCCATGATGCACTGGCAGATCCACAAGGACGGAGCCCGTCATGCGGCGGAGGCCAAGGCGAAGGGCAGGAGGATCGAGGTGGCCGTCTGCCTGGGCGGGGACCCCTGCCTGCCGTACGCCGCCACGGCGCCGTTGCCGCCCCAGCTTGACGAGATGCTCTTCGCCGGCTTCCTGCGCAAGAAGCCCGTCGAGATGGTCAAGTGCAGGACCCTCGATCTGGAGGTCCCGGCCGACTGCGAGTTCGTGCTGGAGGGGTGGGTGGACCCTGGGGAGCTCAAGGTCGAGGGCCCCTTCGGGGACCACAACGGCTACTACTCGGCCGCCGATCCCTATCCGGTCTTCCATCTCACCGCCATGACGCATCGTCGCAACCCCGTCTATCCGACCATCGTGGTCGGCGCTCCGCCCAAGGAGGACGACTATCTGGGCAAGGCCACGGAGCGCATCTTCCTGCCGCTCGTGAGGCAGGTCCTGCCCGAGATCGTGGACATGAATCTGCCTTTCGAGGGGGTCTTCCACAACCTGGCCATTATCTCCATTAAGAAACGTTATCCGATGCACGCGCGCAAGGTCATGAGCGCGGTCTGGGGCCTGGGCCAGCTCATGTTCACGAAGACCGTGGTCATCGTGGACCATGACGTCGACGTGCACGACCTGAAGGAGGTCGCCTGGAAGGCCTTCGCCTCCATCGATCCCAAGCGGGACTTCATGTTTTCCGAGGGTCCGGTGGATTCCCTGGACCACGCGTCCCCCATGCCGAACTGGGGCTCGAAGGTCGGCATCGACGCCACCCGCAAGCTGGCCTCCGAGGGCTACGCGCGCGAGTGGCCCGAGGAGATCGTCATGGACGAGGCGGTCCGCAGGCGCGTGACGGACCGGTGGAAAGAGTTCGGCCTGTAGCGGGGAGGGCCCTGGCCCTCTGCCTGGGCATCTTCACCCTTCTCAACCTGGCGGGGGAGGCCCTGCGCCCGGGCTTCGATGCCACCGAACTCTGGCTGGATCTCCGCCCCCTGCCGCGTCCGGCGGGCTGGGGGCTCCTGCTCCTCTCCGGTGCGGCCCTGCTGGCCCACGGGTTCGGGTGGAGAAGCAAGGTCAGCGCCGTCCCTGTCGGGCTGCTGGCAGTCGTGGCTGCGGCGAACACCAGCCAGTTCTACCTGCTGTTGGGACGCGGACTTCCGGCCGGATGTCCGGTCCCGTTTTCAGCTTTGGTACTGGGTGGCCTGGCCTTTCTCCTGTGGGACATTCTTCACCCTTCCGATGGAACGACTCACTGGGCCTGGCTCTTGGGGGGGGCGGCCGTCCTGACCTTCCTCTTCCCCCTGTTTCAGATCCTCTGTTTCGGGAACACGGACTACCGTCGTCCGGCGGATGTGGCCGTGGTCCTCGGGGCCAAGGTGTATCCAGATGGAACGCTCTCGGATGCCCTGGGGGACAGGATGAGCACGGCCTGCGAGCTTTGGCGACAGGGTCTGGCACCCCGCCTTCTGTTGTCCGGGGGTGCTGAGGAGGTCAAGGGTATGAGGGCCTTCGCACTGGCCCAGGGCATTCCTCCGGAGTCCCTCCTGCTGGATCCGGCAGGACTGACCACGGAGGCCACAGTGGAGAATAGCCTGCCGTCACTTCCCGGACGGGTGCTGGTCGTCAGCCACTTCTACCATCTACCGAGGATCAAGATGGCCTATCGCCGCTTCGGCCGGGAGGTCTGGACGGTGCCCTCCCCCCAGCGCCGAAAACTGACGGCCCTGCCCTGGTTCCTTCTCAGGGAGTGCGCCGCCCTCTGGTCCTATTACCTGAGGCCCCTCTCCCAGGGCTGACATCTATATGCGTACATGGTATGTTTTGATGCATGAGAACCACGATCAACCTGGACGATCATCTGCTCCGTGGCGCCAAGGAGCTGGCGGCCCGGACGGACCGAACCCTGACGGCAGTGCTGGAGGATACTCTGAGGGAGGTCTTGGGTCGTCGTCAGGGCTTCCCTGGCAGGAAGTGGATCAAGCTGCCCGTTTCGGAATGCAAGTCGGGAACCCAGCCCGGCGTGGACCTGGACAACTCTGCCGCCCTCCTCGACATCCTGGTAGGTCCGACGGGGACGGAAGGCAAGGATGCTCCTTCCTGACGGCAATGTCCTGATCTCCTCCTTTCGCCCCGCCCAGCCCCGGCACGCGGAATTCCAGGCCTGGTTGGAAACCCTGATCAACGGGCAGCAGGCCTACGGGATGTCCGACCTGGTGCTGAGCGGTTTCCTTCGTATCGTCACGAACGTCAGGGCCTTCCGGGAGCTGGATACGATGGAAAAGGCGATGGCGTTCGCCTCCCGTTTTCGTCCCCGGTCCCAGGCACTGGGGCATCTTCAGCGACCTCTGCGTCCGTGCCGGGGCGAAGGGGAATCTGGTGCCGGATGCCTATCTTGCCGCCCTGGCCATCGAGAACGGCTGCGAATGGATCACCACGGATCGGGACTACGCCAGGTTTCCCGGACTGCGCTGGCGCCACCCTTTGGACGGGTGATGGCAGCATGATGTTTCGGGCTATCATGCCCGCATGACCGCCGTGAGCCCCACCCCCCCGGCCCCCTCCCCAGCCGAACGGGCGCCCGGCGACGTGCGCGGGATGTTCGACGCCATCGCCCCGCGCTACGACGCCCTGAACCATCTCCTCTCCGGAGGGCTCGATCTTCTCTGGCGTGCCCGCATGGTGCGCGAGATGGCCCTGCCGGACGGAGCGTCCCTGCTCGACGTCTGCGCCGGGACCGGGGATCTGGCCCTGGCGTTCCGCCGGTGGGGCGCCAGACCCGTCGCCTGCGACTTCAGCGGGCCCATGCTGCAGCGCGCGCGTGCAAAGGGCCTCAACGCCGCCGTATTGGCCGATGCGCTGGCCCTGCCCTTTCCCGACGCCTCCTTCGACGCCTCCGCCTCGGCCTTCGGCTTCCGCAACCCCGCCGACTGGGCCCGGGCGGCCGCCGAGCTGGCCCGGGTGGTCCGCCCCGGCGGTTCGGTCGGCGTCCTGGATTTCGGGATGCCCGGCGGCCTTCTCGGCGTCCTGTACCGCCCCTACCTCCGCCACGTCCTTCCCCGTCTGGCCGGGATGCTGTCGAGGCGGGGAGCCTACGAGTACCTCGGCGCCTCGGTCGACCTCTTCGACCGGCAGGCCGATGTGGGGGGGATGCTGCTGCAGGCCGGCTGCGTCGACGTCAGGCCGGTCCCCCTCACCGGGGGCATCGCGGTCCTCTGGATCGCCCGACGATGACGGGGTCGCGCCTCACGGATGACGAGGAGATCCAGCGCCTGATGCTGGCGGGGGGCGTGCTGGTCGCCGTCGTCCTGCTGGAGATGCTCCTTCTCTCCCGCATCGTGCGCAAGGTGAAGGCGCGGCCCAGCCTGCCCTTCCCGGACGTCCCCTGGACCATCGGGGACCTGATGGGGATCTCCCTGGCGGTCCTGCCGGCCCTCGTCCTGCCCCTTCTGGTGATGCTGCGCATGACGGACGTCTGGGCCCAGAACCCGGGTTCCTTCTTCCATCTGTTCCGGGACGTCCGCATCCTGAGGCTGGCGCTGGGATTCACCCTGGTCGTGCAGATGGGGTTGGGGGCCCTCGTGATCTGCAGGGGCCGCTTCGGGCACGGGATGTCCTTCAGCGAGATGGGTCTGTGGATCCCCGGTTGGCGGGAGTCCCTGCTGGTTCCCCTCGTGGCCGCCGGGCTCTTCGCCCTGGTCGGGTGGCAGTACGAAATGCTCCTGGAGGCCTTCCATATCCCAGGCTCCCAGCTCCTGGCCCAGCTCATTCCCACGGCCCGCTCCACGGCCGACCGGGCCCTGGTGTACCTGTCGGGCGGGATCGTCCTACCCATGCTGGAAGAGCTCCTTTTCCGCGGCTTCCTCTACCAGGTCCTCAGGCGGTACGTGGGCTCAGGATGGGCCCTGGCGGTCACCACCTTCCTCTTCGCGGTGGGCCACCTGGAGCCTCCTCTGGAGGCCGGCGACTGGAGGACCCTGATGGCGCCCCTGCTCAGGCTTCCGGAGTTCCTGGGCCTGGGGTTCCTCCTCGGCTGGCTGGCCCAGCGTTCCGGCTCCCTGCTCCCCAGCATGGTGCTTCATATGGCCAACAACCTGTTCGCGATCTGCCTGCTGAGGCATTCCTGATCGGCTATCATCCCCCCCCAGAGATGCCCCAGCCAAAACCCGCGTCGGCTCCCCTCATCCTGGCCGTGACCGGGGCTTCCGGAGCCCCGTATGCGAGGCACTTCCTCAGGCATCTCGTCCGTCTGGGGATCCCCGTGGAACTGGTGGTCTCCGAGGCCGGCGCCCGTCTCATCCGCGACGAGCTGGACGCTCCCGCAACCCCCGAGGGCCTCTGCGGGGGGAAGGCCCCCGGGGTGCACCGCCGTTCCATCAAGGACATCGGGGCATCCATCGCCTGGGGGGGGAGGGAGACGCGGGGCATGGTCCTGCTGCCCTGCAGCATGGGCCGGGTGGGATCCATTGCCGCGGGCCTTTCCCTGGACCTGGTGGACCGGGCCGCATCCGTCACGATGAAGGAGGGACGCAGGCTCGTCCTCGTCCCGAGGGAGGCCCCGATCGGGGCCATTCATCTTGACGCGATGGCCGCGCTGGCCCGTTGCGGTGTCACCATCCTCCCGGCAAGCCCCGGCTTCTACACCCGCCCGAAGAGCATCGAGGATCTCCTGGCCTTCCTGACCGTGCGGATCTGCAGGAGCCTTGGCCTGCCCCCTCCGGATGCCCCCGGCTATCGCCCGCGCGCCTGAGGCCTTTCGTCTCGGGCCCGGCCCCTCTCCCGAGGCCGTCGCCTGCGCCCTGCAGGCCCAAGGTGCCCCGGGCCTGGCATGGCTGGACGGGTCCGGATGGGGGAGGGACCTGCTCACGGCCTGGCCCGCAGGGAAGCGGGTCTCCAGGCCTTCGCAGGGTGATCCCCTGCCCGCCCTGGAGGCCCTCCTCGGGCGGGGCCTGGTCCTCCTGGCTGCGGGATACGATCTGGGGGGCCGCATGGACCGCTTTCCCCGCAGGGCGCTCGACGACCTCGGAGAGCCCGAGCTGGAGGCCGTCCTGTACCCCGGCGCCCTGCTGCACGACGGGAAAGCCTGGTGGTCCCTGGGCGATCCCCCTGTCGACCTCCTCAAGGTCCTGCTCACGGCCCGGGATCCCGGTGAACCCGCTCCCTCCCCGGCGCCGGGGGCTCTGGAGCGCAACTTCAGCCACGAGGGCTTCCGTGCCGCGGTGGCCGAGATCCTCAGGCTGATCTTCGACGGAGAGATCTACCAGGCCAACCTGGCTCAGCGCTTCCGGATGGCAGTTGCCGAAAACCCTCTCGGGATCTACCGGAGGCTGCGGCGCATCGCGGCTGCCCCGTACGGCGCCTTCCTGGACTGGGGACAGGGGGCCCTTCTCTCGGCCTCCCCCGAGCTCTTCCTGGAGGTGACGGGAAGGCGGGTCCTCACCCGGCCCATCAAGGGCACCCGACCGAGAGGGAGGACGTCCGAGGAGGATGCCGGGCTTGTTGCGGAACTGGAGGCTTCCCGGAAGGACCGCGCCGAACTGGCCATGATCGTGGACCTGGAGCGCAACGACCTCGGACGGGTGTGCGTCCCCGGTTCGATCCGGGTAGAGGTCCCGCGCCGTCTGATGAGCATCCCCACGGTCCATCACGCCTGGGCCGAGGTCTCCGGCACGCTCAGGGAGGGCAAGGGCCTGGTGGACCTGTTGAAGGCGGCCTTCCCCGGCGGATCGGTCACGGGATGCCCCAGGATCCGCGCCATGGAGGTCATCGATTCCCTGGAGCCTACCCGGCGCGGGATCTACTGCGGCGCCGTCGGATGGGCGTATGGGGGGGATTGCCGCCTGAACCTGGCCATCCGGACGCTGTCCGTGGCGGAGGGCAGGGCGACCCTGCACGCCGGCGCCGGCATCGTGGCCGACTCCGACCCCCAGGCCGAGTACCTCGAGACCCTCGACAAGGCCCGGGGGATGCTGGAGGCCCTGGGCGCGGCAAGGCTATAATCGCCGTCCGCCATGAAAATGGACCTTCGTCAGAACCTCCGGATGTCCCAGGAGCTGCGTCTCGCGCCGCAGATGATCCAGTCCATGGAGATCCTCCAGCTCGCCACGCTGGAGCTGAGGCGGAAGATCGAGCAGGAGCTGGAGGAGAACCCCGTCCTGGAGCTTGCGGCCGAGACGCCCGAGGAGACGGCGGCTGCCGATGCGCCGGTTCTGGAGGCCCCTCCCGCCGAGCCCCCGGAGCAGGACCCCATCGAGGCCGCGCGCGAGGCCGCTTGGGAGCGCGACTGGCAGGAGTCCCGGGAGGCCTCCCGTTCCCGCATGGGCGGCGACGAGGATCCCAAGATGGAGGCCATGAACAATACGGCGGCCCGGCCCATGAGCCTGCAGGATTTCCTCTATGGGCAGTTCCTCCTGCTGGAGTCCACCGACCGCCAGCGCATGATCGCCCGGAACCTCGTCTACAACATCGAGGACAGCGGCTATCTTCCCTACACCCTGGAGCAGGTGATCGAGTCCATGGAGACGGAAGAGGGGGAGGAGAAGCCGTCCTCCGCCGAAGTGGAGGAGGTCCTCCATCGCATCCAGACCCTGGAGCCGCCCGGCGTGGGGGCCAGGGACCTGCGCGAATGCCTCCTGCTCCAGCTGGGTCCGACGCCGCCCGGCGACCTCGGCCGCATCCTGATCGAGCATCACCTGGAGGATGTGGAGGCCAACCGCTTCCCCAAGATCGCCAAGGAGACGGGGCGCTCCCTTGAGGAGATCAAGGACGGCGTCGAGGCCCTCGCGGCGCTGAATCCCAAGCCGGGCATGGTCTTCGGTGGAGAGGCGACTCCGGCCATCCACCCCGACGTCATCGTGGAGGCCGTCGAAGGGGATGCAGGGAGGCCTGAGGACGCGCCGGTCGAGTACGAGGTCTCCGTCGAAGGATCGGCCCTGCCCGAGCTTCGCATCAGCCCCTTCTACGGGGATCGGATGAAGAAGGAAGGGGGAGAGGACCCCCAGGTCCGCGAATACCTCAAGCGCAAGGTGGAGTCGGCCCGTTGGCTCATCGATGCGATCCGCCAGCGTCAGGAGACCCTGCTCAAGGTGGCCCGTTCCATCTTCCGCCGCCAGCGGGCCTTCCTGGACCACGGCTCCTCCCGTCTCGGACCCCTCAAGATGCAGGAGGTGGCCGACGAGGTCCACGTCCACGTCTCGACCGTGAGCCGGGCCATTTCCGAGAAGTACGCCCAGACCCCCCGCGGCATCTTCCCCCTGAAGTACTTCTTCACCGGAGGGACCCAGAGCCTCTCGACCGGGGAGATGGCGTCCTGGGAGACGGTGAAGCGCAAGGTCCTCGAGTGCGTGGCCGCCGAGGATAAGCGCACCCCGCTTTCGGACGGCGACATCGAGGAGAAGCTCCGTGCCGGAGGGCTGGAGGTGGCCAGGCGGACCGTCACCAAATACCGCAAGCTCCTCAGGATCCCGTCCTCCCGCCAGCGCCGCCAGTACTGATAGAATCCCGCGCCTTCCAGACCCCTCACCCCCAAGGAGCCCCCATGCAGCTCTCAGCCAAGCCCCTGAAGGACCTCTCCGGCGCCGAGCGCGAGAACCTCGCCGTCGGCCTTTTCGAGGAGAAGGCCTCCCATGCCGCAGTCCTCAAGGCCCATCCGGGGCTTGGGCGCCTGCTGGAAAGCGGGGACTTCAAGGGCAAGGCCAACGACTGCGTCGTGCTCTATCCCGAATCCTCCTCCAAGCGCCTCCTGGCCGTGGGCCTGGGCAAGCGGGCTGCCTTCGGCTCCCGCCAGGCCATGGAGGCCTCCGCCACCGCCGTCCGCCGTGCCGGCAGGCTGGGCGTGGAGCGCATGGCCTTCGTCCTGCCCTCCGAAGCGGGCGCCTCCGCCGCTGTGGTGGAAGGGGCCGTCGAGGGCGCGCGGCTCGGCGCCTACACCTTCGACCGCTTCAAGGAAAAGAAGGAGGGGGAGGGCTCCAAGGCCGTCTCCCGCTGCACGGTGGCCGTCTCCGCCTCCGCCCGGGCCGAGGCCCTGGAAAAGGCCTGCCGGACCGGATTCGTGATCGCCGAGGCCCAGGCCTTCGCGCGCGACCTCGCCTCCCTGCCCTCCAACTTCAAGACCCCCACCCAGCTCGGGGAGGAGGCCAGGAAGATGGCCCGGAAGGCCGGACTCTCCTGCACCCTGATCGACCGCGAGGCCGCTCAGAAGCTCAAGATGGGCTCCTACCTGGGCGTGGCCCAGGGTTCGGCCGAGCCGCCCGTCTTCGTGGTGCTCGAGCACAAGCCTGCCAAGGGCTCGGGGAAGGCGAAGAAGCCCGTGGTCCTGGTCGGCAAGGGCGTCACCTTCGACACCGGCGGGATCTCGCTCAAGCCCGCGCTGAACATGCATCACATGAAGGACGACATGACCGGAGGGGCCATCGTGCTGGGCCTGCTCAAGGTCTGCGCGGAGCTGGAGCTTCCCTTCCACGTGGTCGGGCTGGTCCCGTTCACGGAGAACATGCCCGGGAGCAGGGCCCAGAAGCCCGGGGACATCGTCACCGCCATGAACGGAAAGACCATCGAGGTCCTCAACACGGACGCCGAGGGCCGTCTTATTCTGGCCGACGCCCTCTGCTACGCGGAGCGCTACCAGCCCGCCGCCCTCGTGGATATGGCCACCCTGACGGGGGCCGTCAATACCGCCCTGGGCCGTCATGCGATTGGGGCCATGGGCACGGACCAGCGCCTGATCGACCGTCTGAAGGAGGCCGGGGAGGCCACGGGCGAGCGCCTTTGGCAGCTGCCGCTCTGGGACGACTACCTCGAGCTGATGCGCGGGGAGGCCGCGGACCTCAAGAACACCGGAGGGGGCGAGGCCGGGACCATCACGGCGGGATCCTTCCTCAAGGAGTTCGCCAAGCATTCCCCCTGGTGCCATCTGGACATCGCCGCCAGCGCCTGGGGCCAGGAGGACAAGGCCTGGGCGCCCAAGGGGCCCACGGCTAACGGCCTGCGCATGATGGTCAGCTTCCTGAGGAACTGGCGCTAACGAAGCAGGACGTCCGCCGCCACCCCGGCGGAGACCATGAAGCTCACGGCGGCGTTCGCCGTGAAGAAGGCCGCATTCACCCGCGAGAGGTCGTCGGGTTTGACCAGGGTGTGCTCCCAGACCAGGATCGCTCCGACGATACCGACGGCCATCCAGGAGAAGGCCCCCAGCCCCGCGGCGTGGACGAACCAGGCCAGAAGTCCGGCTGCCGCGATATGCAGGAAGGTCGAGAGCCTGAGCGCGAAGGCCACCCCGAACCTGGCCGGCACCGCGTGCAGGCCCATCTTCCGGTCGAAGTCCGCGTCCTGGCAGGCGTAGAGCAGGTCGAAGCCGGCCGTCCAGAGCGCGACGGCCGTTCCCAGGATCCACGGGGCCGGATGGCCCAGATCCCCCCCGACGGCGGCCCAGGCCCCGACCGGCGCCATGCCGAGGCCCACCCCCAGCCAGAGGTGGACCGATGACGTGAAGCGCTTGGCATAGGAGTACCCCAGCACCCAGAGCAGGGCGACGGGGGAGAGCCTCAGGCAGAGCGGATTGAGGAGCCAGGCGCAGGATGCGACGAAGAGTCCCGCCGCCGCCGCGGTCACCCCCCAGGCCCAGGCCGGGCTCAAGGCTCCGGAGGCCAGGGGGCGGGACGCCGTCCGGGGATTCGCCTTGTCGTACTTCAGGTCCGCGATGCGGTTGAAGGCCATGGCCGCAGTCCGGGCGCCTGCCATGGCGATCAGGATCCCCGCACAGATCCTTCCGGAGGGCAGGCCTCCCGCCGCCGTCAGGGCCGCCGCTGCCGCGAAGGGCAGGGCAAACAGGGTGTGGGAGAACTTGACCAGCTCGAGCGTATCGCGGATCCGGCCCATCTACGGCGTCAGCTTGTCCTTGAGCATGTCCAGGATGTCCCCTCCCAGAATGCCCACCAGGTCGGGCCTGAGGCGGGTCAGGGGGCCCCTCAGGGGGATGGGCATGGGGATCCATTTCGGGATCCAGCCTCCCAGTTTCCCGGAGCAGGAAAGGCGGTAGTCGGATTCCAGGTCGCTCAGGCGGGTGGTTCCCGAGAGGTCGGCGGCGCTTCCGTCGGCTTCCAGTCGGATGGCATTCTGGGCCATGCCCGCACCGACGGTGACGTGGATCCAGGCCCGGGAGAATCGGGCCAGCTCGGGAGGGATGGGGATGGGGATCTCGCGCGGCAGAAGGGGCGCGACATCGATCTCGGCCGTGAGGGTCAGGTCCCCCCTGCCGGCCAGGGAGGCGACGGCTTCCGGTCTGGAGGTCCCCTTCCAGGCCATCTCGAGGCGGGCCTGGACGATCTCCCCCTTGGCCGGAAGGAGGGGGGACATCCAGAAGCGGACGCACTCCGGGGTCACCCGGGAATGTTCCAGATCGGCCTGGAGGGTGAAGGCGGGCAGGTCGGCGTCCTGGAGATCGGCCGTGGCCTGGAACCGGAGGGGGCCGGTGTTCAACAGGGCCTCCCCGCCGTCCAGGCGGGCCAGGCCGGCGTCGAGGAGGAGGCGGCAGTGGAGGCCTTCCAGGGCCAGGCCTTCGGTGCGTACCGAAGCCACACGGAGGGCGCCTTCCAACGCGGTATGCTGGAGGATCGTCAGGAGGGACTGGCCCAGCTCCAAGGGCAGTTCCGAGACCCGGGCGTCCAGGGAGATCCCCTCGGACTGGATGCTTTTCCCAGCGGCCTGGTCCTCCAGGGAGACCTTCAGGTCCTCCAGCACGATGCGGTCGACCTGGAGGAGGAGCGGAGCCGAGGCGGCCGCGAGCAGGGCGGACTGGGCCGTTCCGGAACGTTCGGTCCCGGCCGAGGCCAGGTTCATGCGCCCGTCGCCGCGCCGGACCAAGCGGATGTCGGCACCCGTCACCCGAAGGGCATCGACCGTGACGCGGCGGCTCCACAGGGAGGAAAGGGCCAGGTTCAGCCCGATCTCCCGGATGGCGCACAGATCCCCCTGGAATCCGGACGGATTGCTGACCTTGAGACCGCCCAGGGTGATGCTGGGACCCGTCAGCAGACCCATCCGGATGGACCGGATGGTCACGGGGCGGCCCAGGGCGGACGTGGCCCGCCGCTCGGCCTCGGCCCGGACGCCCTCGGTGGAGGCCAGCAGGGGAAGCAGGACGACGGCCAGCAGCAGGAGTCCGGCCAGCACGCCCGCGAGCGTGAACAGGCGCCGGCGCCCTCTTCCCGGTGAGGCCGGCGCCGGCACGCTCCCCGGGCCGTTCACGGCTTCAGGGCCTTCTCAGGATCTTCTTCAACGGAGAGGGCCCGGTCGAGGAGGCTCCCCGGAAGGAGCATCAGCTCGTCGGTCCCGTCGAGCCGTGCGTAGACCGAGGCGCCTTCCCGGCGGCCCAGGACAAGCACGCGCGTTGCCGGCTCGGCACTTCCCTCGGCGATGCGGAAGCGGATCTCGGCGGCGGCGGGCTCCAGGCCGTAGTCCTGCCAATGGACGCCGCCGATGGCCACCCAGCGCTCGGCCCTCAGGGTGGACAGGCTCAGGGCCAGGGCGGCTGCCCCTGGAAGGGGGCCCTCCCGTCTTTCCGGGTGGACCCTCGACCAGCCCCGTGCGGGTTCGTAGGCCTGGGTGACCCCTTTGCAACTCACCTCGATGCCGTGGAAGCTGCCCAAAGGGACGGACAGGAGGGACAGGGTCCTGAGGTTCTCAAGACTGGGTGCCAGCAGGGCGCCTGCCGAAGGGGGGAGCCAGAACAGGAACCCTTCTCCGGGGAGGGTCAGGGGGATCTGGTGGGTCTGGGGATCCGGCCTCCCCATCTCCAGGGTCAGGGTGCCCGAGTCTCCCAGGGTCAAGACCATGCGGCCGGCGCAGGGCTGGACGGTGGAAGGCAGGGCGGGTTCGATCACGCTGGCCTCCAGCGCCTTGAGGGGGCCGGCCATCAGGCGGTCCCAGACCTCCGGTTCGAGGGTGCAGCGGTGGGGCTTGAGGCACTCCCAGCCGCTGCCGGAGCGCTCGAAGGTCCAGGATGCGGCGGGCGTCTCGATGCGGAGGCTGCGGACCGAATCCCAGTCCCGATCCAGGATGCGGCGGGAGCGGAACTGGCGCGGCTCCCTCACCAGGTCCTCGATGCGGCGCAGGTGGACCGTCATCACGCTGGATCCGTCGAGCGGGCGGGCGTAGCGGGTCTCGAAATTCTCGAACGGTTTGGGCGGGATCTTGTCCCCGATGGCATAGCCGGAAGGCGTTTCCTCGTGTTCGGCATCGTCCCAGACGCGCACTTCCAGGCGGGGCTTGTCGAGGCCGTAGGGGGAGAAGTCCTGGACCAGTTCGGAGACGAAGGTGTCGACGGAGATCGAGAGGGCCGAAAGGGCCTGTTCGACTTCGCCCGTCCCGGCCGCAGCCTCCAAGGGCTCCTTCATCCGCCATCCCCCGGCGCCCTTTTCCAGAAGCAGGCGGCGGTCCGGGTAGGTCAGGGAGAATCGGACGGCCTTTTCCCGCCGGAGATCGAGCAGGCTCTTGTCGCGCCAGTCGTTCAGGCCCTTGCGCAGGCTATCGGCCGTCTCCTTGGGAAGGAGGCGGACCTCACTCTGTCCGGCTCGGCAGGCAAAGGCGGACTGGCCGTCGGAGGTGTCCTCCCCCAGGAGCAGGCCCGCGACCTGGGTGTCCCCGCGGGAGACGAAGACCGAGGTCAGGACGGGGCCGAGCTTCCCTCCGTCCAGGCGGGGTGGGGTCCGAAGGGTCTCCAGCTCGACCAGGAGGTCGCTCAGGGCCTTGGAGGCGAGGGACTTGAGGGGGCCCGTCATGCGCCAGGCCCCGCCCGACTTCTCGAAAGAGATGCGGGAGTCCCCCTGGACGAGGACGACGCCGGAAGCCTCTTCGGCCCTGAAGTCCGGGAAGGCCGGTCCCGTCTCCTCCTGTTGGCGAGAGGAGGTCCCGCTCTCGAAGAGCCAGGCATAGGTCCCGAAGGCCAGGACCAGGACGAGGAGGATTGCGGTCGTCCGGGAGCGCATCAGAACCTGCGGGAGATCCAGACCGCCAGCCCGATGGCGGCCAGGATTGCCGGGGCCAGGCCCATCACGGGAAGCCAGGCCTTCCGGAAATCCGTCTCGGCCATGGTCAGGTTCGCGGCATCGGCCCGGGGGCTGATGCCCATGGACTCCTGGCGGTCCAGGAGCCAGTAGATGGCGTTCGAAAGGAAGTCCTTGTTCGAGGGGCTGATGGAAAGCGAGAGGGCGGCGGCCATGTCGGCGTCCCCCAGGATCACGGCCCGCCCGGCCTTGGCACCGGTCCCGGCCGCCCCGTCCGCGGCGTCCAGCTCGACCGCCACGCCCAGGCAGTGGGGCCCCCGGCGGTCCAGGCGCTTGTCCGGCGCCAGCGGCTTGATGGCGAGGTCCCTCAGGTCGTGCTTGGCCCAGGCCGAGGCCGAGGCCTCGAACAGGGGGGAGATGCGGATGCCTGACGGCGCATCCCCGGGCGCGGGCTCCACGGGCCTTGCCCCGATCAGGACGACGGGGGTCCGCGAGTCCATGCCCCGGGTGATGGGGTGGGGCTTGAAGCCGTCGGTGAAGAAGAACTCCCCGCGGGGCGGGGCGTTCCGGTCGAGCTGGACGGCATGCGCCGGGTCGATGAGCAGCTCGTCGCGGGCCGCGACGCCCCAGCGGGCCAGGAGGGGTTCGAGGCCGTTCTGCAGGAGGCCCTTGTTCCCCGGCCCCGGCTCGGCGTCCATCATCACCAGGAGGCGCCCTCCGTGGCGGAGGTAGCTGTCCAGGATGTCCTGCTCCGCGGCGGTGTAGCTCGCCGTGGGGCCCGCGACCACGACCAGGTCGAAGCGGCCTTCCAGGGGCTGGGGGCTGCTCAGGGTCGTCTCTTCCAACTTAAGGCTCTGATTGTCCAGGTGGTCCTTGAAGAGGAAGAGGCTCCTCGGGTTCTTCTCGTCGGAGATCGACTGCTCCCCGTGCCCGGTCAGATAGGCGATGCGGGCCTGCTTGGCCGTCAGCACGCTGCCCAGGGCCGACGAGAGAGCATCCTCGGCCTTGAAGGACTGGATCTTCTGCGGTGCGCCTTCCGCATCGGGATCCCCGGCGACGGCCAGGGAGGACTCCGAGACCGTCTTGCGGCGCTTCCCGCAGGCGAGGACCACGGAGTTCATCTCGACCTTCCCCGTGTCGAGGAGCTCCCGCACCAGGGCCTTGGCACGCTGGTCGTCGACGTACGGGTCGACGTGCTCGATCCTGAGGGAAGGGCAGGCCTCCTTGTAGCGGTCCAGGAGCCCCCGGACGCGGGTCTGGAGCTCGCCCTCGAAGCCGTTGCCGGGATGGAAGAAGGTGGCGATGCGCACCGGATCCTTCTGCTTGGCGACGCCTTCCTTGAGGAGGGTCAGGGTCTTGTCGCTCAGGGTGTGCTCGCCCCGGGCGGACCAGTCCCAGGTCCTGTTCCAGCGGTGGGCCAGGAAGTTCAGGATGACGAGGAGGACCAGGGCCAGGAGGGCGGCGAAGCCCGCGTCCAGGCCGGAGACCATGCGGCGGGAGCGGCTCATGTCCAACTCATTTCCATGACCTCGATTCCAGGGTCTTCACGGTGACGAAGAGGCAGGCGACCGCCACGGAGACGGGGTAGAAGACGTGGGCCAGGCTGCCCAGCCCGCTGCAGAGCTCCCCGAGCAGGGTGTGGTTCCCCATCGGGAGCACGTTCAAGTATTCCAGGGTCCCGCGGAGCCAGGGCCACTCGATCCGGGTGAAGGTCAGGAGCATGGGGGGGCCGAAGAAGAGGGCGGTCAGGGCCGTCGAGGAGAGCAGGCCGGCCACCATCTGGCTGCTGCAGAGGGCCGAGGCCAGGCAGCCGACCGCCACGGCCATGGCGCCCACGAGGGCGACGCCCAGGTAGGCCGAACCCAGGAGCCGCCAGGCGAAGGCGTCCTGCCCCAGGACCGCGAAGTAGCCCAGGGTGGGCAGCCAGAGCAGGAGCCAGTAGAGGAGGGCGCCGAAGTACTTGGCCAGGACCACCTGGACGTCGGTGACCGGGGCCGTGAGCAGGGCTTCGACGGTCCCCGAGCGCTTCTCCTCCGAGAAGATGCGCATGGTGATGGCGGAGACCAGGAAGATCTGGGCGAACCAGATCACGATGAAGCCGGCGAAGAAGAGGTGGACCAGGCTCTGAAGGCTGAAGGTGGGGCCCATCCTGAGGAAGTTGGCCAGGAGGATCATGAAGCAGAATCCGGTGCCCAAAAGGGAGAGGATCCCGCAGACGTAGGCCACGGGGGAGAGGAAGATGGATTGCATCTCACGCTTAAGAAGGGCGAGGAAGACGGTCATGGCTTCGCCTCCGCTTTCGGCGGGACGTCTTCCGCGCGCACCGCCTCCAGGAAGACGTCCTCCAGCGTGCGCTCGTCCCGGTGGAGCTCGCGCAGGGGCCAGTCCCTCTCCCGGGCCAGGGCGGCGACCGGCTCGCGCAGGTCCTGCCCGGCCTCCGCCCTCAGGCGGAAGCGGCACCAGCCCTCGGATCCCCCGAGCTCCTCCACTTCCTTGGCGCCCGCGATGGCGGCCAGGGCCGGCCGGGCGTTGCCGGCGGGGGCCTTCAGCTCCACCCCGACCGCGGCCTCGCGCTGGAGCCTGGCCTTGAGCGCGTCGATGCGATCGTCCACGGCGATGCGGCCCCTGCGGATGATGATGACGCGGGAGCAGACCGCCTCGACCTCGGGCAGGATGTGGCTGGAGAGCAGGATGGTGTGCTGGGCGCCCAGCCCGCGGATGAGGTCGCGCACCTGAACGATCTGGGTGGGGTCCAGGCCGATGGTGGGTTCGTCCAGGACCAGGAGGTCGGGGGAGGCCACCAGGGCGTCGGCCAGGCCCACGCGCTGGCGGTACCCCTTGGAAAGGTGGCCGACCAGGGTGCGGGAGCGTTCCGCCAGCCAGCAGCGCTCCATGACCTCTTCCACCCTCTTGCGGCGCTTCGACCCCGGGACTCCCTTGATGGCGGCGCGGTAGTTGAGGTACTCGTTCACCCGCATCTCCGGGTAGAGCGGCACGCTTTCGGGCATGTAGCCGATGTGGCGCCGGGCTTCCACGGGCTTCTCGAAGACGTCCAGGCCCGCGATGCGGACCGTGCCCTGGGTGGCGGAGAGGTAGCCCGTCAGCATGCGCATGGTCGTGGACTTCCCGGCCCCGTTCGGGCCCAGGAGGCCGACGATCTCCCCGGGGGCGACGTGGAAGGAGACGCCGTCCACGGCGGTGAGGCTTCCGTACTGCTTGGTGACCTTCTCGAGGCGGATCATGCGGGCACCCTGACCGGGTCGAGCCTGGAGGTCCGCCGGGGGTACTTGGCCTTCACGTAGGATTCCACCAGGCTGCGGAAGGACGCGGCGAGCTCCTTCGGCTGGCCCTGGAGGGTGGTGAAGAGCTTGCCGTCCAGGTAGACCGGGCAGCGGGGGGCCTCGCCGGTGCCGGGAAGGCTGATGCCGATGGAGGCGGCCTTGGACTCTCCGGGGCCGTTGACGACGCAGCCCATCACCGCCAGGGTCAGGTTCTCCACCCCCTCGTGCTCCTCCTTCCAGGAAGGGAGGCGCTCGCGGATCCAGTCCTGGACCTCCTCGGCCAGCTCCTGGAAGGTCGTGGAGGTGGTCCGTCCGCAGCCGGGGCAGGCGGTGACGCTGGGGGAGAAGTGCCTGAGATCCATCGCCTGCAGCAGCTCCCAGGCCGCCTGCACCTCCTCCCTGCGGTCCCCTCCGGGGCGGGGCGTGAGGGAGACGCGGATGGTGTCGCCGATCCCTTCCGACAGGAGTACGCCCATGGCCGCCGAGGACCAGACCAGGCCCTTCATGCCCATGCCGGCCTCGGTCAACCCGAGATGGAGGGGCTGGTCGCTGCGCAGGGCCAGCTCCCGATAGACGGAGATGAGGCGGGAGGGGGACGAGACCTTGCAGGAGAGGATGATCCGGTCTTTGTGGAGGCCAGCGGCCAGGGCCAGTTCCACGGAGCGGGTGGCGGAAAGGACCATGCAGCGGTCCAGGATCTCCTCGGCGGAGCCCCCGCCCTTCTCCATCTCCTCGTCCACCAGCTCGCCGTCGAGGGAGCCCCCGTTCACGCCGATGCGCACGGCCTTGCCCTGGTCGCGGGCGATGGCGCAGATGGTGGAGAACTGGAGGTCCTTGCGCTTGCCCTTCCCCGTGTTGCCGGGGTTGATGCGGTACTTGTCGAGGGCGGCGGCACAGCCGGGGAACTCGCTCAGCAGGAGGTGGCCATTAAAGTGAAAATCCCCGATGAGAGGGGCCTCGGCCCCGGCATCCAGCATGCGGCGGCGGATCTCGGGCACCTGGGCGGCGGCCTCGGGGGTGTTCACGGTGATGCGGACCATTTCGGAGCCGGCCTCGGCCAGGGCGATGCACTGGGTTGCCGTGGCCTTGGCGTCCGCCGTGTCCATGTTGGTCATGGACTGGACCCGGACCGGGGCTTCGCCGCCGACCGGCACCGCTCCCACGGGGACCGTCAGCGTGCGATGCCTGGGCCTGATCGTCGGTGTGCTCGTCATTGGAGAATCGGAAGGATAGGCCCTCCGATTTCGGATGTCAATGCATGGCCGGCGACGCTATCCTCCTCTGCATGGAACCCGTGACCCCGCCGGCCATCGAGGCCTATCTTTCGTCCCTCCAGCGCCCCCGGGACACCGTGCTCCGGGAGATGGAGGCCCGCGCCCGCCGCGAACGCATCCCCATCGTGGGGCCCCTCGTCGGATCCCTTCTTCAGCAGCTTCTGCGGATGGCCGGGGCCCGCCGGATCTTCGAGTGCGGCTCGGCCATCGGCTATTCCACGATCTGGCTGGCCCGAGCAGCCGGCCCCAAAGGGAGGGTCTTCTATACCGAGACGGACCCGGCCCGCCTGTCCGAGGCCCGGGGCTATCTCCGCCGGGCCGGCGTGCTCTCCCGCGTCACGATGCTGGAGGGCTTGGCCCTGGCCTCCCTGAAGAGGACCTCCGGGACCTTCGACGCCGTCTTCTGCGATGCGGACAAGGCCGGGTATCCCGCCTATTGGAAGGAGGCCTCCCGTCGCATCCGGCCCGGAGGCCTTTTCCTCTGCGACAACACCCTCTGGAGCGGCCGTGTGGCCGATCCCAAGGCCCGGGACGCCTCCACGAAGGCCATCCGGGCCATGAGCCGGAGTGTCGCGGCCGACCGCCGCTACCTGTCCTCCCTGATTCCCCTGAGGGACGGCCTGACCGTGGCCTGGAGGCGTCGGTGATCCCGGCGGCGCCCGAGGAGCTCCTGCGCCGCTGGCAGACCGAGGGGGCCAGGCCCCGCACCCTGCAGGCGGTGCTGGAGTTCGTGGCCTTCAGGCTCCGCGGGCAGCAGACGGCCGAGGCCGTGGCCGTCCTGCGCCGGCTCCTGGCGCTTCACGAGCACCCGGTGCTCTGGGGCTACCTGGCCCAGGCCGAGACGATGCAGGGGCATCCGGACAAGGCCGCCGAGGCCCTGGTCAGCCACCTCAAGCTGGAGTTCTCGCCTGCGGTGTACGTGGCGGCGGTGGACGCCTACCTGGAGGCGGGGAAGAAGGACAGGGCCAAGGCCCTGGCAGCCAGGGCGCCCACGGCGGAACTGAAGGACCTGCTGGCCTCCCGCCTGAAGAACGCCCGGACGGCAAAGTCCCGGGCGCCGAAATCCCTCAAGGCTCTCGCGAAGTCCGAGCGCGAGGTCCTCCTTCGCATCCTGGGACGCGTTCCGATGGAGACCCTGGCCGAAGCGCTCTCCGGGGAGAAGGACGATGTCCGGGGCGTCTTCCTGGATTGTTTTTCCGGAGGTCCCAAACACCGGCTGGTCACGATGATGGGCCGGGAAGTGGACGCGAAGGCAAGGGCTAGGGCGAAGAAGGCGCTGCTGGAGGCGGCTGGGTAGACCGATAGACGGTCATCTCCCGGCCGGTCTCGGCACTCAGGGCGCGCAGATACGCCGCGTCCTCCGCGGTGAGCAGGTTCTCCAGGGCGCGGATCTGGTCCTCCATCGGGATGCCGGGAGTGTCGAGCCCCCGCTCGAGTTGCCGCAGTCCCTGGAAGGAACGGAGGCGTCGCTCGAATTCGTGGAACCTCTTGCGGGTCCAGACATGCAAAGCCGCCCTCTCGGCCTCGATGTGGGCCAGGCGCAGGCTCGCTTCCTCGGCCACGGCGGTCTCGCCACTGTCCCTGGCCAGGCGTTTCAATGTGGACAGGACCTCGTACTCCGCCTTGAGTCCGATCTCGGCCTCCCGGCTTCCCCGGGCGCCTTGGGACAGGGCTCGCCCCATGTGGGCCGCGGACTGGAGGATCCCGCGGACCCTGGCAGGATCGCCGGCTCCGATCGCTTCCGCCTGGGCCAGGGCGAACCGGGGGGCTCCACGGAGAAGGAAGAACAGGCGTGTCGATGAGGATGCCGCCTGAGATGCGGAGAGGTAGCGTTGAACAGGCCCAAGAGGGCCTTCGATGGCCTCCTTCACCTCGTCCGCGCGCAGGGCCGCCTCTAGGGACCAGTCCTTCCAAGCAGGGAGGTCCGCGGCGGCCGCCAGGAGGGCCAGGGCCTCCTCGGGCCGGCTCTTGCGGAAGCCGACCGCGGAGCGGACCCAGAGCAGGAAGGGATCTTCGGGCATCCGGGCGGTCTGGGCGAGGAGGAGGGCATCCAGGTCGCTGCGACCCTCCGTGCGGTTGAGGATCGCACGGACCAGCGCCTCCGAGATGGCCGGATTGGCCGGAAGGGCTTCGGCACAGCGGATCCAGAGGTCCAGACGGGCTTCCGTGGGCGCATCGGAGAGCAGGTAGGAGAGGGTCCCGGCCTCCCAGCCGGGATCCCCGGCGTGCAGGACGAGGAGGTCAGCCAGCTTGGCGATCCTGCCCGGATGCTTTGCCTCGTATCCCTCCGGGGCGAGGCGGGCCAGAAGCTCCTGCCATTCGGCCGCGGTCCGGCCTGACTGTGGGAGAGGTGCTGTTGTTGGGGATGTCGAGGGAGTCGCCGCAGTGTCCTTGGCGGGTGGGGTTGGCCGGGACGGAGACTTGGCTGCCACGACAGGCTTTGCCGGAGGTTTCGGGACCGGGCTTGCAGGAGCAGGGTCGACCGTTTCCGCGCGATGCCGGATTTTCCAGAGCACGGAAAGCCCGAGGCAGAGGAGTGCGGCGGCACCGAGGAGGACGGCGCGTCGGCTTAGCATTGCATCCCCGAGTATACTCTTTGCCATGCCCGGCCCCGTCATCGTCGTCCGCGACCTCCGCGTGGCCTACGGGGACAAGGTCGCCGTCGAGAACGTCTCCTTCCAGGTGAATGCCGGCGAGATCCTCGGCTACCTCGGCCCCAACGGCGCCGGCAAGTCCAGCACCGTCAAGGTCCTCTGCGGCATGAACGCCCCGACCTCCGGATCCGTCACCGTCTGCGGCTTCGACGTGGCGACACAGCCCTTGGAAGTGAAGCGCCGCCTGGGCTACGTCCCCGAGAGCGGGGCCCTCTACGAGAGCCTGACCGTAGAGGAGCACCTGCTTCTCATCGGCCGCCTGTACCGCCTTGCCGACGGGGAGATCCGCGAGCGGGCACTGACCTACGCCGGCTTCCTGGGCCTGGAGGAGAAGTGGACCGAACGCGTGGGGTCTCTTTCGAAGGGCACCCGCCAGAAGGTCCTGATCGCCGCCGCCCTCCTGCACAACCCCGAGGTGCTCTTCTTCGACGAGCCGCTCTCGGGCCTGGACGTGAACGCGGCCCTGCTGTTCCGGGAGATGGTCCGTAGCCTGGCCGCCTCCGGCAAGGCCGTCTTCTACTCCTCCCACGTCCTGGAGGTCGTCGAACAGCTCTGCGGGCGCGTCATCATCCTGGACAAGGGGCGTGTCGTGGCCGACGGCCCGGTGGCCCAGCTTCGCGAGCGGGCCCGGGAGACCTCCCTGAACGCCGTCTTCCAGAGCCTGACCAGCCACCCCGGGCAGGGCGATCTGGCCGCCACGGGCAGGGCCTTCGCGGCCGCCGTCACCGCCAGATGATCCCGGACGGGGCCCAGTTCAGGGCCATCCTGGCCTCCCAGCTCCGGATGGACTTCCGCCGTCCGAGGTCCTGGGGAGGATCCGTCCGCCAGCGGGAGCTGTCCCCCCTCGTCCGCACCCTGTTCTCCTGCCTGTTCTACGTCCTGATGAGCCTGATGGTCGGCTTCCTGGCGCCCGGTTCGGCCGACCGCAGGACCTATGCCGCCATCGTGCTGGGCTCCACCTTGACCCTGCTGGGCATGCTGATCCTCACGGAGTTCGCCCTGACCGTGATGCAGGGGGAGGACCTCGTCGTCCTGGGCTCCAGGCCCGTTTCCTCCGTGACCTACACCTGGGCCAAGCTGGCCTCCCTGGCGGTCTTCGTGGCCTTCTACGCCGTGGCGGCCTCCACCTTTCCCGTGTTCATGGGGCTCACCGCACCCGGCGGCGGGTTGCGCCTCTCGGTCTGCCTGGCCCTGCTCATCCCGCTGGGCCTGCTGGCCTGGACGGGGGGTGTGCTGGCCCTGTACGGGGCCGTGTTGAGGCGGATGCGCCTGGACCGGGCCCGGGACCTCCTCAACTGGGTGACGATCGCCTTTTCCGTCCTGGTTCCTGTCGTCCTGATGATGGCCCGCAGCTGGATGGAACGGAGGGGAACCTCGGTTTCCCTGGATGTGGAGCGCCATGCCTGGCTGGCCTGGCTCCCTCCGGTCTGGATGGGAGGATTGGCCGACCGTCTCCTCGGCGCGGATGACCCGCTCACCCGCACCCTGGCGTGGAGGGCCTCGATCTTCCTGGGGGCCGGGATCCTGGCCGGGATCTGGGCCTTGGCCACCGGGGTGCTCACGCTTTCGGAACGGTCGGACGGAACGGGGAAGGGCACTGCCCCGGAGTCGGCCGTCGGGGCCCGTCCGCCCAGCCCGGACCGCCTGGCCTGGATGAGGGTGCTTCTTCCGAGCCCCGCCTCCTGGGGGGTGTTCCGACTGGTGCTGGCCTACCTGGCCCGGGACCGGGCCACCAAGAACCGCATCTACCCCCAGTTCGGGCTCTCCCTGGCCTGCATCCTCGTGTACGCCTTCCGCAAGGGGGCTGATCCATGGGCCGGAGGGGAGGCCGACACCTGGGCCTTCGCGGCCGTCTACTACCCGGCCATGACCTGCGCCTGGATCCCCCTGCTCATGCGGTTCTCGGAGCAGTGGGAGGCGGGCTGGATCTTCGCCGCGGCGCCCGGAGCCACCCTGGCCGACCTGGCCTTGGCCCTGAAGCGGGCCTCGGTCCTCCTGCTGCTGGCGCCCTGTTTCCTGATCACCTGGGGATTCTTCGCCATCCGCTGGGGCTCGCCCTTCCACGCCCTCCTGCACTCCCTGCCGCCCTTCCTGGGAACCCTGGCCCTCATGGACGTGGCCCTGATGTGGCGCAAGCCCATCCCCTTCGCCTGCCGCTACATGAAGGGCGACACCGGCACCCGGATGGCCGTGACCTTCACAGTGATGGGGGCCTTCACGGCCCTGGGTTTCTTCCAGGGTCTCCTGGTAACCACTCCGGGGCAGGCAGGCCTCCTGATCGCCTTCCTGGCCCTTGCTGCGGTCGGTTCGGAACGCGTGCTGGCAAGCCGGCTGGCCTCCCGGGGCGTCGTGCTTGCGGACCTGTAGCCGGTCACGGCGCCAGCCGGCGCGCGGGGTCCCTAGGGTTTGGGGAGAGCGGCGTCGGCCTTCTTCATGCTGCGCAGGATGCCGACGAAGCCCGAGAGGGCCTTCTCGTGCGCCTTGCCCAAGGAAAGGATGAGCATCTGTTCGACGAGGCCGTCCCCGGCCCCCGATACGGAGGCACCTTTTCCCGCCGCGGCGATCTGGGCGAAGGCCTCTGAGGTCTGGGGTGCGGCACCCACGTTGATGGCGTTCACGGTCCAGCCCCCGGCGGCGGCGTCCTTGCAGCGTTCGAGGGTCGAGGCGAGGTCGCTGGCATGGGGCGGAGCGTCCCCGATGATGATGAGCACCTTCTTGGAGGCCTGGGACCAGGTCATCTTCGGGTCCAGGGCGCTCTTCAGGCCCTTGTCCACGCCCTCCTCGAAGTCCCCGCCCCCGGCGGCCTTCAGGGCATCCAGGCGCTTCCGGATCGCTAGGTATTCCCCGGTGAGCGGGATCTGGAGGGCCGCGGCATCGTCGTAGGTCACCAGGCCGACACGGTATTTGGGGATGAGGAGATGGATGTATTCGCAGATCTCCAGGATCTGGGCCTTGGCGGCATTGATGGGGCCCTGCATGCTCCCCGTCTGGTCCAGGACGAAGACCACCTCCAGTCCTTTGCGGCGGGCATCGTAGATGAACTCTTCGAAGACGGTCGACTGGTGGGTCTTGACCTCCTCGATCCCGCCGGGCGGGTCCGATTTCGGCAAGGCCGGAAAGGCGAAGGCGGGACCCTGCTCCTCCCACCACTTCTCCCAGCCCTTGAGGCCCGTGGCAGCCTTGCCGCCGGCCAGCTTCTCCAGCAGGGCCGTGGCCTGGGCCTGCACGTAGGGGGAGCGGGCCTTGAGGGCCTTCAGGGCACAGGGGAAGAGCTCCTTGCCCCCGCTCTGGGCCAGTTCGGGCGTCTCGAAGCAGAGCAGGGCCCGCAGGAGGAAGGCCTGGGCATATTCGTTCTTCTCCCGGCCCAGGCGGTCCCGGAGCCACTGGGCCCCGAAGACGTAATGGTCGTCCCCGATGTTCTTCGCCACCAGGGCGCGGACGACCCAGTCGGGGTCCTCGAGGCGCCTGGCCGCCGACGGTCTGTCGTCGCCGGCAAGGACGGCCACGGCCGGAAGAAAGGCCAACCACAGGAGGGTGATGGGATGTCTCATGCCTGAGACTCTAGCCCGCTTTCCGGCGTGTGGCAAGGGCCACCCCGGCGATCAGGACGGCGGCCCCGGCGAGCTGGGCGCCGTTGACCTTTTCGTCCAGGACGTTGCGGCCCCAGAGCAGGCCGAAGGCCGGCATCAGATAGAGCCAGAGCGAGGCCGAGGCGGCGCCCAGGCGCTTGATCCCCCAGGCATAGAGCAGGAAGGCGGCCAGGGTGCTCAACAGGACGAGGTAGGCCACCCAGGCCCAGGCCATGCTCCCGGCCGAGGAGATCCGTTCGACGAGGGCCGCGCTGCGCGGGGCCATGACGAGAAGGGGCAGGGTGCCCAGCACGGTGGTGAGGGCCGTGACCGCCAGAGGACCGGCTTCCTTTGACAGTCTTCCGCTCAGGAGGCTGTAGCCTGACCAGCAGAAGCCCGCCGCCACCGCGGCGAGGAGGCCCCAAAGAGGATCCGGGCCCCACCCGCCGTTTCCTGCGTGGGGCGCGCAGAGCAGCACGGCCGCCAGGCCCGCCAGGGCCAGGGCGGAACCCAGGATGCGCCGCGCGGTGAAGGGCTCCCCGGAGAGGGCCAGGGTCAGGACGGGATTGGCGGCCACGATGAGAAGGGTGAGGGAGGCCGGGAGCCTGCTTTCCGCCAGGTGGAGGGAGACGTTGTAGGCGGCGACCCCGAGGAGTCCCGTGATCAGGGCCAGGCCCGGCCTGAGGCGGGCGAGGCCGAGGAACTCTCGCGGGACCAGGCAGAGGGCCAGGATCAGGAAGACCAGGGCCGACGGTGCATAGCGGCACCAGGCCAGCTCCCAGGGGTCCAGCGGACCGGCGGGCGCCAGCAGGACCTTGAGGGCGACGAAGGCCCCTCCCCAGATGGCCGCCGCCAGGGCCACTCCCAGGCGGGGAAGCCAGTTCACCTCTTGTCGACGGTGACGGTCAGGATCTTCTCGGCGATCGAGTGTCTCAGGCCTCCGATGGGGCGGGGGAAGCGGATGGACCTGAGGAACTGGGGCGGGAAGGAGGCCGTCGGCGAATCGCCGGAGGCCAGCTTCAGGAAGGCCGGGTCGGTCAGGCGGCCATGGATCTCGATCGTGTCGGCGTCGAGGGCGCGCACGGAGACCTCGTACGGGGGCATCTCGAGGCCGAGTCCGAGCCTGCGTCGGACGTGGGAGTCCGGGATCCGGCGCGGCAGGTCCAGGACCACGGCGTAGGCCGACGGCGTCTCCTCCACACGGAAGACCAGGCCGTAGCGGCGGTCCCTCTCCTTGGGGTCCTCGGCGAGGAGGGGCTCCCCATGCTCGCGGATGCTGCGCTTGTAGTCCTCGATGCGGTGCTCGATGGTGCGGGACCTCTTCTTCAGGTCCTCGATATGCTCCTTGGCCTTCGCCTCCTTGGCGGCCAGCTCCTCGGGGGTAGGCGGCGGGGCTCCGACCACGTAGATGGCGTTGGTCGGGCAGACCCCGACGACCTCCTCGTTGTTGTACTCGGCGGAGGGCACCGGGATCTCGGTGAAGGCCACGTTGGCCGGCCGGTCGAACTTGAAGGCCTTGGGGAAGGAGTTGTTGCAGGCCTCGCATCCGATACACTTGACCGGGTCGACCATGAAGCGCGTCATGCCCGGGGGCGGCGTCAGGTTGGAGGGGGCGGTGTCGGCGGTTCCACTCATGGCGTCTACTCCTTCTTCTCTGTCTTCTCCGTCTTCTCGTGCTTCTCTTCCTCTTTCTTGTCCTCGGGCTTCTCGGGCGGCGGGATCCTGAAGCCGGGCGGGAAGACCACGGTCTCCGGGCCGAATTCCTGGGCGACGCGGCGCCGGGCGCCCCCCAGCTGGAAGCGGGCGGCGTCCAGGCTGGCCGTGCCGGAGAGGGCCTCGGCAAGGATGGCCTTCAGGTCGGAGGAGAGCTTCCTCAACTCGCCGCCGCGAGCGGCGTCCAGGCCGGTCAGGAGGTGGGCCATCTGGTCGAGGCGCTTGAAGGCGTTGGCGCCGAGGAAGCGGACGCGCTCGCGGTTGAGGACCTTCGCGCCGATCTCCCTGGAGGCGTCGTCCGCGTCATCCATCCACGCGTGGAAGAGGGCCCCGTACCAGTAGCCCGGGGCGCCCTCGCTGAAGTCCACGTCGCGGCTCTCCAGACCCAGGCGCCAGTTCCGGAAGGCCTCGCTGACGTCCGGCGGCAGGTTCGGGACCATGCCGGCGGCCGCGACGGGCACCGGGGAGCCGAGGGTCACGGCCGTGATCCCGGCCGTCTTGCAGGCGGTCAGCACGGCCTGCACCGCATCCAGCGGGGCGTCCTTGTCGGCCAGCACGGTCACCGCGGGTGCCGGAAGGCTTTTGGCCTGGCGGGCGGAGACGGCCTCCTGGAGCTTCCCCTGCAGGGCCTGTAGATCCGAGGATTCGGTGTCGAGCCGCAGTGCACCGTCCGGGGCCACGGAGACGATGAGGCGGCCCTCTCCGGAGGGCAGCGAGGCGGCGGGGAAGGAGCCTTCCGTCTCGGGCGGCAGGGGGATGCTGTCCACGACCTGGTAGCCGATCTTGGTGAATCCCGCCTGGTACCCGCAGGACATGGCGTGCATGACGCGGCTCATGTTCTGGGATTCCAGCGAGGGGGCCAGGACGGTCATCACGGCCACGTCGGCGGATCCCGCCTTCGTGCGCTCGGCGCGCACCCAGGAGAGGCGGTCGGCGATCTGTTCATCCGGCACCGCCTTGCCGGCGATCACGGCGACGCCTTCATGGCGCAGGCCTACGGTCACGGGGCCCGTCATGACCTCGGGGGTGGCCTTGGGCTGGATGGGCATCCCGGGGGCGGTGCCGGCGCCGGCCTGGGCCTGGTAGGCGGCGGCCCGGGCGGCCGCGGCCTCGCGGCGGGCCTCCGGGGTCAGGGGGATCTGCATGCGCGGCGAACCGTCGGCCTTCTGGCCGATGTGGATGCGCTGGATCTTGTCGCAGGCCGTCAGGAGCACTCCGGCGACGAGGATGAGGGCGACTCTCCGCATGCGATCCATCCTAAGGATCCCTCCGGGGGACGGCAACGGAAATCCCCTATGGCAAACACGTTGCGTAAGACGTTTGGTTCCCTAGAATCGGAAGGCGTGAGGATCCCCGACAGCCTGAGGCCCGTGATTGCCGTGATCCCGGCCCGGGGGGGATCCAAGCGCCTCCCGCGCAAGGCCCTGGTCCGGATCGGAGGACGCACGCTCCTGGAACTGGCCGTGGCCCAGGCCCTGAGGCTGAAGCGGCGGGGCCTTCTGGACCGGGTCCTGGTCTCCACCGAGGATGCCGGCATTGCCGCCGTCGCGCGCAGGGCCGGGGCCGACATCGCAGAACGCCCCCGCCGCCTCGCGACGGATTGTGCGTCCACCCTCTCCGTGATCCGCCATCTCCGCCTGGAGGGCACGGTGGTCCTTCTTCAGGTCACGAGTCCGCTGAGGCGGGATTCGGATGTGGAAGCCTGTCTCGCGGCGTTCATCCGGACCCGGGCGCCTTCCGTCGTGACGGTGACGCCCGCCCATCCCAAGCCCGAATGGATGTACCGCATAGGCAAAGGAGGACGCCTCGGGAAGCCGGTCGCCAAAGGGGCGGGGTCCGTGGCCGTCGCCCTGAACGGGGCGGTGTACGTGGCTTCGGCGAGACACCTGGCCCGTCGGGGCTTCGTGGCGCCGGGAAGCCGGTTCGTGCTCATGCCGCGGGAGTGCTCGGTGGATATCGACGAGCCGATGGACCTGGCCCAGGCCCGGATGCTGATGCCCGCCCGCTGACTTTCCGCTGGCGCACGGAACGTCGACCGCTAGACTGAGCCCATGAAACTCACCCAGCTTCTCCTGCTCGCCTTGGCCGCCCTTTCCCTCCCGAGCGCCCGTGCGGACGATCCGCCGGCGCCGGAGATCCAGCTCGATCTGAAGCGGGGTCCCTGCAAGGGGGCCTTGGGCGACGTCGCCACCATCGACGTTCCGGAGGGCTATGTCTTCGTCGAGAAGAAGGACATGCCCAGGTTCCTGGAGCTCACGCAGAACCTTCCCAGCGACGACATGGTCGGAGCCCTCCTGCCGGCCGGCGAGGAGGAGGACTGGGTGATCTGGTTCTCGTATGACCCGGTCGGATTCGTGAAGGACGACGACAAGTCCAAGCTGGACGCCGCCAAGATGCTCGAGGCGATGCAGGAAGGGCAGGAAGAGGCCAATGCAGAGCGCAAGAAGCGCGGCTGGGGGGAGACGACCCTGGAGGGGTGGGTCAAGGAGCCGTTCTACGACACTCAAACCCACCGCCTGACCTGGGGCCTGAAGCTGCATTCCAAGGAGGGGGGCGAGTGGATCAACTACAACTCCAGGCTCCTGGGCCGGCGGGGGTACGTGTCGGCGAACCTTGCGGTGTCGCCTGCCGCGCTGGAGGCCGTCACTCCCCGCTACAACCAGCTCCTGACCGCCTTCGCCTATCCCGCGGACGGCACCTACCAGGCGTTCACGTCCGGGGACAAGGTGGCCGAATTCGGGCTTGTGGCCCTGGTGGCCGGCGGCGCCGGGGTGGCCGCGGCCAAGATGGGCCTGTTCGCCAAGCTCGGCAAGTTCATCGCGGCCTTCTTCAAGATCATCCTGGTCGGGGTCGTGGGAGCGGGCGTCGCGATCAAGAAGTTCTTCTTCGGGGAGAAGAAATCCGGCCGCTGACCGCGCCGCCATGAGCACCTGGGGTTGGATCTACCTGCTCCTCCTGGGCATACATGTGGGCATGTGCCTGGCCTGGAAGCCCTCCGGGACCGTCCTGTACCGCTCCCATGTGGGGGAGGGGTGCGGCATCGCGATGCTGGAACGACGTGGCCTTCTCCTCCTCAACCTGACGCCCTTCGGCGCGTCCTTTCTCTGCCTTCTGGACGGGCATCTGAAGGCCGGGGAGGTCCGCAGGCTCCATCAGGCCGTCCTCGGGCACACCAGAATGCTGAGGGCCGCGTGCGCAACCCTCTTCACGCAGCTCTTCCTCCTCGTCCCGCTGGTGTTCCTGCTGAAGATCCCGGCGCCCCTTCCCTGGCTCGTCCTCGCGGGGCTGGCGAACCTGGTCCTCGTCTGGGTCTCGCTCTGGCGGGCTCACCGGCGGCTTCATCCTGACCGGAAGGCGGAGCGGCTCACGCTGCTGTTCTTCTCCGTGGTGTCCCCTGTGGACGCCGTGCATGCGGGAGACGCCCTCCTCCGCAAGGCGCTGGAAGGCTTCCACCCGCTGGCCCTGGCCCGCGTGCTGTGCACCGAGCAGGCCTACCTCGCCTGTGCCCAGAGGCAGCTCAGGCAGGCCCGCTTTCCCTTCTCGGAGGAGGACTGGATCCGTCTCTCGAGGTTCGTCCGGGAGGAGGGTGGGGATCCCGAGGTCCTGACCGGTCCTCCGCAGAGCCGGGGCGGCACCCGGACCTTCTGTCCCCGGTGCGCGCAGCAGTATGTGCTTGAAACGGGCGTCTGCGCGGACTGCAGGGGGATTTCCCTGGTGAAGCTGATATCCTCCCCGGACGGAGCCGGCCACGCCGCCAGCCGCACCGCTGATAAGGGGAGGGACTTGTGAACCGCCGTACTGTTGCCGTTGTCACGGGGACCCGGGCGGAGTTCGGCCTGCTGACGCCCATCCTCAAGGAGATCCGGTCCGATCGCCGCTTCCGGCTCCAGATCATCGCCGCGGGGCAGCATTTCGTTGCGAATCGTGGAAGTACCTGGAAGGAGATCCCCAAGGCCGGCTTCCGCATCGACGCCGAAGTCCGGGCTCCGGAGCCCACCCGCTCCCCGGCCTGGATGGGGGAGGCGCTTGGCGTAATGACGGCGGGCTTCAGCCGTCTCTTTGCTATACAGCGTCCGGACTGGCTGTTGGTCCTGGGCGATCGCGCCGAGCCCTTGGCCGCGGCCCTGGCCGCCACCGAGATGGGCGGCATCGCCATTGCCCACCTGCACGGCGGTGAGGTGACGGGCCACCGTCAGGACGATCAGAGGCGATGGCTTCTGAGCGCCCTGGCCCACCTCCACTTGGCCGCAACGTCTCGGAGCGTTCAACTCCTCCAAAACTCTGGAGAGGATCTCAGGTTGCGCATTCGCCAAGTGGGCGCACCCGGGTTGGACAGCATCTTGGAAAGGCAGGAGGAGCGGAGACCGGAACTCTGCAGACAGTATGGCCTTCCTGAAACCGGACACTTTCTCCTTCTGGCCCAGCATGCGGTTCCGCATCAAGCCGCCCAAGCAAAACGCCAGATCCAAGAGACCCTGAAAGCGCTCCGCAGAGTGGGTCTTCCCACCCTTGCCTTTGCGCCAAGCACGGACCGTGGTGGGGCTGCCATTCTCAGGGAGCTCAAAAAAGCTTCGATGCCGAAGTTCCATTTGGTCGCCAGTGTTCCCCACCGGGACTACCTGGGACTGCTGTCCAAGGCCTCAGCCCTGGTAGGCAACTCCTCCAGCGGGATCATCGAGGCGCCGGCCTTCGGGACGCCTGCGGTGGACATCGGGATCCGCCAGGCCGGCCGGGAGCGCAGTGCACACGTGATTCCCGCGCCTCACCGAGCCGCCTCCATCGAGTCCGCGATCCGCAAGGCGCTCTCCCAGGCCTTTCGGAACCGCATCGAGCGTAGCCGTTCTCCGTACGGGGATGGGAAGACGACGCCGAAGGTCGTGAAATTGCTGGCTTCCGTGAGGATCGATGATCGTTTCCTGGAGAAGACCCATGACTAAGCTCCTCATTCTTGGCGCCGGCTCCCACGCCCGTGTCGTCCTCGACTGTCTCAGGGCTATGGGCCGGGGTGCCGATGTGCTCGGCTTCGTCGAGGTCGACGGGGATAAGACCCGTTGGGGGAAATCCTTTGACGGCTGCCGGGTCCTCGGCGGGGTGAATAAGCTGGCTTCCTTCGCCAGGACGGCCGATCAGGCTGCCCTTGGCTACGGAGAGAACGAGAGACGCGCCGCGCTGGCGGCCTTGGCCCGTAAGCACAGCCTGGCCCTGCCTCCGCTTGTCCATCCGGACGCTTCGGTGTCCTCCCGTGCCGTCGTAGGCCCCGGCTCCCAGGTCCTGGCCGGCGCCGTGATCGTCACCGGCGCCCGCCTCGGCGTGGGCGTCATCGTGAATACCGCCGCCACCGTGGATCACGACTGCCGCATCCAGGCCTTCGCCCACATCGCCCCCGGCGCGCATCTGGCCGGGAACGTCGTCGTGGGCCGTCAGGCCTGGGTGGGGATCGGAGCCTCCGTCAGGGAGGGCTCGAAGATCGGTTCGGGGGCCCTGATCGGGGCCGGGGCCGCGGTGGTCAACGACGTGAGGGCCGGCGCCCGGGGGGTGGGCGGTCCGGCGGGGCCGGTTTGAAGAAGCCGGGGGCGGGAGGGCGCCGTGGGGCGGGGGGGGGGGGGGGGCTGTAGCGTAGTCCGTTCATCCCCCGGAGAATCCTCCATGCAACTTCGCCTTGTGATGATCGCTGTCGCCTTCCTGCTTGTGGGTGGGCCTTCCTTCGCCGCTCCGCCGGAACCTCCTCCCGTCATCGTCGGCGTTCAGCCCGCTTCCATGTGGGAAGTCACCAATCCTCCACCGGACAACCCCCACATGCTGCCCCTGACGGACGTGACGACCCCGGTCGGCCCTGGAGTCAGGGAGGATGCCTTCGGGGGCACGGATCTCTTCTGCGAGAATGCCCACGCCAACCGGAGCTTTCCCCTGTCCCAGCCCCTCTCCGCCCAACAGACCCTGCTCTCCTTCTATTACGAGGCGGGGCAGACGGGCGTGTATGTGACCACTTCCATGCACCTGAGCTTCTACCTCCTGGGCGCCCAGGTGGGGCAGACCCAGGTCATCCGCGCCCTCGATCCCCCCAACGGGGTCAACGGGAGCGACCCGGTCGAGTTCCCCGTCACTCATGTCGCCAGCGGCGCGGTGGCCACCCTGGAGCTGGGGGTCCTGCTGGGCAACGTACAGTTCAACGAGATCCGGGTGCAGCTCAACCAGTACGGCTGCCAGATGACGGGCTTCCAGGTCCTTTCGGGCTTCACGCTGTCGTCTCGATTGACGCCCAGCCAGCGGATCGAGCGCCTGCTCTTGTTGGTGGAAACCCTGCCGGCCTCGGCACGGCACATCCAGAACGCCCTGATCCATCAGTTACGTGCGGCCCTGAATGCGGCAGGGGATGCGGAGCTTTCGAGCCAGGCGGGAGACTTCCGTCGGGCGGAGAAGGCATTCAATAGGGCCGCAAAACAGCTGGGGGCGGTCAAGCACCTGCTGCTGGCTCAACAGAATCGGATCGTGGCAGCGGCGGGGCAGGCGTTATTCGACGGCCTCCTTGCGGAAGCCGAAGGAGCCGAGAAAAACCTGAAGAAAGAAGCTCTCGATGAACTCAAGGCCCAGGCGTTTCAGAAAATTTGCAAGGAGGTTGAGGACCTGAAAAAGAAGATCGACAAAAATCGCGATTTAACTCCGGAAGACAAGGACAGACGGAAGGCTGAGGTCGACGAGTTCAAGGAGAAGGCCAGAGATTACCTCGAGCGCTTTTCAGTTTCTGAAGAACAGATCAAAAACATTCAGGACAGGGCGATCGAGATGTTGCCATTCTTTAATTCAACTTGGTTCGGAAAGTTCAAGGTGTTCATCTTCGGGGTAACGAATGAGGACGATATCTTTTTCGATGACCATCCTGTTCGCCCATTGCTCCCTCCCGGCGGCCCTGCCGTGGTCACCGCTTCCGTGCTTGTCCTTCCGGGAACGGATGTTGTTTTCGGGGCTCCTGAAGTCACATCGGTTTGCGGAGCCAGTATCGCGCCTTCTTGGAGTGTGGATGGACCCGTGAGGGATCCTGAAAGCGGCCTTGATCTGCATACTGCAACTGCGAAATTCAGCTTTCGGGATTGCGTCGCGTGCGACGTGGTGATTGTCACTGCAACGGTAAAGGCCAACAAATCGACCTGCAAGCGCTCGCTCTTCATCCACTTGGCCCGTCCGCCCCGCCCCATCCCCTGATCGATGATGGCCATTCGACGACGACCGCTGGTTTTTCTGACACTGGCGGCGGGGATCGTCGCCGGGATGCTGTTCTGGGGGAGCAAGCGGTATGCCCTTCCCGCTCCAGTGCCAACTTCTTCCCGTCCCGCCCTTGTCCCGAAGACTCCGGCGCCCCTCCTCCCCCGGTCCACCCACACGGGAGAGTCCCCGACCCCAGAGCTTCCTCCTCTTCCTGCCCCGACTGAAGCCGTGCTGCCCTCTGTCGACCCGGCAGAGAGCCGCAGAATCCTTCTGGAAAAAGTAATGGACTACCTTGCCAAGGTCGACCTAAGGGATCCGGATTCCGACGAAATTACGGATCAAAACGAAGCGATCCAGCAAGCAGAGTCCGCTCTGGAGGAGTTTCTGGAGACGCAGGGCGCCCTCGATGCCGCGGCGGATCTCCTTGTCGACAGCACGGTGGATCTCCGGAACCGTCAAGCCCTTGCGAAGATCCTGCGGCTGCCCCATCCGGATGCGGCCCGGCGGATTCTGCTCGGAGCCCCTTCAGATATCCCGGGGGCGAGGTGCGACCTCCTTAGGGTGTTCTACAAAGCCTCATGGAGTGGCGTTGTGGAGCGTGCCGCCCAGATGCGTCCCATCCTCCCCTACTTGCTGGCGCTGACCGCGGACGATGATCCTGCCATGAGGATCGCGGCACTCCATGCCGTGGGTGTTTTCTCCAGCCTCCGAGACCCCGTACTGACCATTCGCATGCTCGCGATCCTGAGGCAGGAGAGCGATCCAAACATCCGCACGCTTTCGCTGATGGCACTAAAGGACGTCCAGGACCCCGGAGCCATCCAGGAGATCGTCGCCTTGCTATCCAGCCGGCCCGAGGACACCGAAGTGCGTGATGCGGCGATTCTTCTGGCCTACGGAGAATCCCACGTCCACAATCCCGCCCTGGCCAGGGCCTTGATTCCTATGCTCTCGCGCATTGCGGGGGATACAAACGATGGATTCTCTTCGCAGGCGCTCGAAGCGCTGTCGCTCGCCCGAGATCCTGGAGCCAAGCTGCTCGCTCTCCGGGCTGCCCAGGGAGAGTCGGACCAGGTGCCGTATTGGTATAAACATAGAGCCCTCTACTCGCTCCGCTACTTCCTGGACGATCCCGGTGTGATCGACCTGCTGGGCCGCCTCGCCTCGGATCCGGACTATGGAGTTGCAGCGACGGCGGGCCTGCGGGGAGTCCGGGGAGAACTTCTCCCGGAACACCTCCGTATCCGGAGGGACCAGGCCCTGCTCGATGCGCTCCAGAAGGCTCCGGAGAAGGGCAAGTCCTCGATCGATTCCCGTGGGGCCGTGTTGTCCCTCCTCAAGGAGCAGGGCGGTCCGGAGATCCTTCACTCCCTGGAGATTTACAAAGCACAGATCCCCCTCGAGAAGGGGCGCCAGGAGATCAACGACGTAATCTCCGGCATCCGCAAGCGCCGGGCCCGCGCCCATCCCTGATCCTCATCGGTGTCCTTGGGCTCGACGATCTCAGGGATGTGTTCAAGTTGGATAATCCCAGAAAGCAGAATGTTATGCATATCCAGGAAAACACGATCGCCGGAGGAGTAACCGGCATCCGCTTCGATACGAATGTGATCCGTGTGTCCAACTTCCTCCTGTCTCCCAACATCCTGATCGACCTGAACAACCTGACGGGCCACGGCGCAGTGGGCAAGTATGGGATCCAGGTTCTGGCTCCTTTCCCGATCAAGTCCGTTGATGCCATCCTGAACTGATGGGGGAGGCGTGAAGACCGCAATGCGCCAGGTATGGAGGGAACTGTGCCAACGGCGGACAACGTCACCTTGGGAGTGAACTATGAGCCTCCGCTTAAAAAACCACGGCGCTAGGGCTTTCTGGCTCGCGGCGCTTGCCTTGACGGTAGGGGGCGTGACCGTGTTCTCCCTGTGGCGGCGGGAACAGCCTCAGGATGTCCCGTCCCATGAGGTGGAAGCCTCAAGACCCATACCGTCTCTCAGCCCCCTCCCGCATGTGGAAAGGACGCCCAGAGCCCAGCGCCCGGGACCCATCCCGGTTTCCCCGCCGCCTCCGTCGGATCATGTGTGGCCACCGGGTCTTCTGCCAGCCCCTGATCGGTCCTTCGAGGAAGCCGATGAGAAAGCGGCCAAGGAGGTCCCTGAACTATGGAAAAGCATCCAGGCGCTTCCTCCGGGGAAAGAGCGGCAGGAATTGCTTTCCAAGATGTGCTTCCTCGTTACCGCGCACCGACTATACAAGGATCCACAGTTAGCACAGAGATTCTACGAGGCATATTTGAGAACGCCAGACTCTGACCGCGACCTGCGAAGAGAACTGCGTGGTCTCTGGGTGACGAGCCCCTCCCTGATCGACAAGATGGAGGAGCTGGCTTGGTGTACGGAAGATCCCTCCGAAATCAGTTCCTTTGGCGGGGCCTTCCTCGCCCATCAGACGAGCCTGGGTCTTAAGGGTGGGCTTGAACTTCTCTCCAAGCGCCTGGAGGGTTCCCAGGATCCGCGTTTCATGGAGGCCATCCTGAACACCCTCGGCCAGTGCCGTCTGAAAGAGGCGAATCCGATACTCCGGGAGTGGATCGCCCAGCATCGGGAGCATCCAGACCTGAAAGGTAGAGCCCTCTGGTGGCTCGATGAGCATCTTCCCGAGAACCGGGAGTTCGCGGCTGCACTGGTTCTTGATCCTGCTGAGGATGCCCAAGTCCGTGCCGCCGCCATCCGCACCCTCTCGAAGAGCCTGGACGACTCCCAGGAGAGCCTCCGGCGCTTCGTCTCGGTGGGTTTCGATCCCCGCCTTCCGGAAGCCTTGCGCCTGCAGGCCGCCGAGTCCAGCTTTGACGGCAACCCAGCCGTACTGGATCTCGCGAAGAAGAGCCTGGAGGAGGTGATCGCACAGGATCCTTCCCGCAAGGTCCGGGAGGCCGCCCGCGAATCAGCCATGGCGGTCTGGCGCGCGGAACAACGGCGCCTGGATCCGGAAGTGCAACGCGTGGCGCTGATACATGGTTGCATGGCTGCCATAGATTCCTTGAAGGCTCGCCGGAAGCGCGGGGAGATCACGGCGGAGGAGGCTCAGGCGGAGGAGGCTCAGGCGGAGGAGAATAGGCTGGACGAGGAGCTGGACGCCGCCTGCAGCAGGCTGAGTGCGATGCAGGAGGCCGCGGATGCCGCACCCGAGGCCGTCGCGGAGGCGGAGGCTCGCCAGGAGCAAGCCTACCGTGAGCACTTGGCGAACCTGAGGCCGGAGGAGGAGGCGACTTCCGAAGCTGACCCGGACACGTCTGAGTGACGCCCGTCCCGGAGGCTAGCTCATCCCCACGGCCAGCATCTCGTCGGCCAGCTTGATCTCCTGGTTCACCTCCGCGATGATGGGAGGCAGGTCGGTCTTTTCCAGCTTCAGGCAGGTCCAGGCCGTCTTGCTCAGCACCGCCGGGTCGTAGGACCCGCTGGCCGCGATCCCCTTGACCTTCACCAGGTAGTCCGAGAAGACCGAGATCGCCACGCGGGGGTCCTTCTCCTCCATCCCCGGCGCGTGATGGGTCTTGATCCAGGTGGCCAGCACGTCCGGGAATCCCCAGCGGTCCGCCAGCTGGCCTCCGACCATGCTGTGGTCCGTGCCGAAGAGGGCGCGCTCGGCCTCCACGAAGGAGGATTTCCGCTTCTCGGCCTCGGCCAGGACGGCGCCCAGCTCCTCCGGCGCATACTGGTCCAGGACCAGCTTGCCGATGTCGTGCAGGAGGCCGGCCACGAAGGCCGTCTCGGGATCCACGCCCTGGACCTTGCGTGCCAGGACCCGGTAGATGCAGGCCGAGCCCACCGAATGGCGCCAGAAGCGCTCGCGGTCGAACTTGCCGCCGGGCTTGCCCTTGCCGAAGACGCCGAAGACCGAGACCGAGAGGGCCAGGCTCTTGATGGTGTTGAAGCCCAAGAGGACGATGGCCTTGTCCAGGGTGGAGACCTTGTTGGGCAGGCCGTAGAAGGCGGAGTTGACCAGCTTGAGCATCTTGCCGGCCAGCGCGGCGTCGCGGGACATGACCCGCGTGAGGTCCTGGGCCGAGGAGTTCGGGTCGTCGATGAGCTTCATGACCTTGGAGGCCACCTGGGGCAGGGTGGGCAGCTCCTCGATGCGTTCGACGACGACCTTGAGGTCCTTCATGTCCCGTTCCCTCCGCCGGCGCCGCAGGCCTCCACATAGCGCATCTGGAGCTCGTAGACCAGGGCGGTCAGGGCCTTGGACTCCTGGGGGCTGAGGTTGCCCTTGGTCTTCTCCTGCAGGACACGGATCATCTCGATGACGGCCGCGGCCTGCTCGCAGTGGCGCTCGGGCTGCTCGGGGTAGAGGCCCATGAGAAGGGCCGCCTGGTCGGCGAGCTGCTGGACCAGGGCCAGGAAGGCCATGCTGGACGCCTGGGCGCGCCGGGGGTCGCCCTCGGGGGCCTTGGGGGCGGAGGGAGGCGGAGGCGCCTTGGGATCCTGGGTCGAGGGGGGCATGGGCGCGCTGGAGGCCAGCTTCTCCTTCTCCTTCTGGATCTTCCTCTTCCAGTCCGAGTCGACCTTTTTCTGGAAGTCGAACTTGGGCTTCTCGGGCTCCGGGTCGGGGTCGCGCGGGTCGTGGCTCATGCGGAGGCTCCGGATGCCGTGCGGGCCAGGGCCGCGCCCACGAAGCCGGCGAAGAGGGGATGGGGCCTGGTCGGCTTGGACTGGAACTCGGGATGGAACTGGACGGCCAGGAACCAGGGGTGGTCCTTGAGCTCCAGGATCTCCACGAGGCCGCCGTCGGGGGAGAGGCCGCTGAACACCGCGCCCTTGGCCTCGAACTGGGGACGGTAGGCGTTGTTGAACTCGTAGCGGTGGCGGTGGCGCTCGTCAACCGTAGCGGTTCCGTAGGCGGCGGCCGCCCGGGATCCCGCCGCCAGGGCGCAGGGATAGGCGCCCAGCCGCATGGTGCCGCCCTTGGCCGTCGTCCCCTTCTGGGCATCCATCAGGGTGATGACGGGGTGGGGAGTGGCGGCGTCGAACTCGGCGGAATTGGCGCCGGCAAGGCCGCAGACGTTCCTGGCGAACTCGATGGAGGCGATCTGCATGCCCAGGCAGAGGCCGAAATAGGGCAGCTTGCGCTCCCGGGCGTAGCGGACGGCCAGGATCTTGCCCTCGCTCCCGCGCGCTCCGAAGCCGCCGGGGACCACCAGCCCGGAGACGCCCTTGAGGCAGGCCTCGGCACCACGCTTCTCCACCTCCTCCGCCTCCACGCGTCGGACCTTCACCTTCACGCCGTGGGCGATTCCGGCATGGGTGAGGCTCTCGTAGATGGACTTGTAGGCGTCCTGGTGGTCGATGTACTTGCCGACCATTGCGACCTCGACGGTGCGTTCGGCGGAGATCAGGCGCCGGAGCATGCCCTCCCAGGCTTCCAGCCGCAGCGTGCCGCCCTTCAGGCCCAGGCGCTCCAGGATCAGGCCGTCCAGGTTCTGGTCGCGCAGGACGAGGGGCACCTCGTAGATGCTGTGCTCCACGTCCTTCTCCTCGATGACCGCCTCGCGGCGCACGTTGCAGAAGAGGGCGATCTTGCGCTTCACATCCTCCTCCAGGGTGACCTCGGTGCGGCAGATCAGGAAGTCGGGCAGGATGCCGATCTGGCGCAGGGTCCCGACCGAGTGCTGGGTGGGCTTGGTCTTGATCTCCTGCGCGGCCTTCACGTAGGGCACCAGCGTCAGGTGGGCGAAGCAGGCGTTGGCCGTCCCGACGTCCAGGGCGAACTGGCGGATGGCCTCCAAAAACGGCAGCGACTCGATGTCGCCGACCGTGCCGCCGATCTCGGTGATGGCCACGTCCACGTCGGGGCGGTCCAGGGACTTCACGGCCGCCTTGATCTCGTCGGTGATGTGGGGGATGACCTGCACGGTGTTGCCCAGGTAGTCGCCGCGGCGCTCCTTCTCGATCACGTTGAGGTAGATGCGTCCCGAGGTGTAGTTGGAGTGGCGGTCGATGCGGGCGTTGGTGAAGCGCTCGTAGTGGCCCAGGTCCAGGTCCGTCTCGGCCCCGTCGGGCGTGACGTAGACCTCGCCGTGCTGGTAGGGGCTCATGGTCCCCGGGTCGACGTTCAGGTAGGGGTCCAGCTTCTGGATGGCCACGGTGAGCCCCCGGCTCTCCAGCAGGAGGCCGATGGCGCCGGCGGTCAGGCCCTTGCCCAGGGAGGAGACCACCCCGCCGGTCACGAAGAGGTGCTTGGTCATGGCCGAGCCCTCTTATACCGGTTTACGAAGGCCCGGTAGTCCTCGGGGGTATCGATAGAGGCGGAAGTACGGCGGGTCTCGACCAGGCGGATGCGCATGCCGTTCTCCAGCGCACGCAGCTGTTCGAGCTTCTCGACCTGCTCGAGGGGGCTGGGGCCCAGGGCGCTGAACTTCAGCAAGGCCTCGCGCCGGAAGCCGTAGATGCCGACGTGGAGGAGGGCCTTGGTCGGGATCCCCCTGCCGCGGGCGTGGGGGATGACGGAGCGGGAGAAGTAGAGGGCGTAGCCCGCCTTATCGGCCACTACCTTGACGGTGGCGGGATTCCCCAGTTCGGTGGTTCCGCGGACGGGGCGCACGGCGGTGACCCAGTCCGCCGACCGGTCGTCCCTCAACGTCTTGGCCACACGGTCGATGAGCGCGGGGTCGATCTCGGGCTCGTCCCCCTGGACATTGATGAAACGGGCGTGGGGGAGGGTCCTGGCGACCTCGGCCACCCGGTCCGTGCCGCTCGCGTGTGCGCTCGAGGTCATCACGACGCGTCCTCCGAAGGCCCGGACGGCGTCATGGATCCGCCGGTCGTCCGTGGCCACGACCACCACATCGGGCAGGCGGGCCTTCCGGACCCGCTCGTACACGTGCTGGATGAGGGGCTTGCCCGTCTTCGACAGCAGGGGCTTGCCCGGCAGGCGCTGGGAGCCGAACCGTGCGGGGATCACGACCGCCGTACCCATCCGGTGCACGGAGGAAGATAGCAGATGCCCGAGCCGGGTGTCAAAGGCGGGGGTCCGGCTATACTCCTTCCCATGCGCGTCCCCTTCGGCCTCTTCTCCCAGAAGCCCCGTCATTTCCGGGAGATGCTCAAGATCGTCTGGGAGAACCGCGGGGACCTCCCGTACGCCTGGCGCATCCTGACCCGCGGCGTCTGCGACGGCTGCGCCCTCGGCACTTCCGGCGTGAAGGACTGGACCGTGGAGGGCACCCACCTCTGCATGGTCCGTCTCGAACTCATGAAGCTCAACACGATGGGTGCCCTGGACCCCGCCCGCTTGCAGGATCTCGACAGCCTCAACGGCATGGACTCCAAGGCGCTCCGCGAGATGGGGCGCCTACCCGTTCCCATGCTTCGTGAAAAAGGGGAAAAGGGCTTCCGGCCCATCTCCTGGGACGAGGCCATGGACCTGGCCGCCTCCCGCATCCGGTCCGCGGACCCGGACCGCCTGGCCTTCTACCTGACCTCCCGGGGCATCCCCAACGAGACCTATTACGCCGCCCAGAAGGTGGCCCGTTTCCTCGGCACCCCCCATGTGGACAACGCCGCCCGGCTCTGTCACGCCGCCTCCACCGTGGCCATGACCGCCGCCCTCGGCTACGGAGCGTCCACCTGCTCCTACACGGACTGGATGAGCGCCAAACTCATCGTCCTCTTCGGTTCCAACCTGGCCAACAACCAGCCCGTGGCCACCAAGTACCTGCATCACGCGAAGGAGAACGGCGCGGTGATCGTCGGCGTGAACCCCTACCGAGAGCCCGGCCTGGAGCGCTACTGGATCCCCTCCATTCCCCGAAGCGCCCTCTTCGGCACCGAGCTGGTCACGCGCTGGTTCGAAGTGGACACCGGAGGGGACCTGGCCTTCCTGCACGGGGTGCTCAAGGCCCTGATCCAGGCGGGCAAGGTCGATGAGGACTACGTCAAGCAGAGGACGGAGGGCTTCGAAGCGCTCAAGATGGCCTTGGACGGCCTCTCTTGGGAGGCGCTTGAATCCGGGAGTGGGGCGTCCCGAAGGGACATGCAGGACCTGGCCGCCCTGATCGCCGCGCGCCCGGACGCCGTCTTCATCTGGAGCATGGGCCTCACCCAGCACGCCCACGGGGTGGACACGGTCCGCGCGCTGATGAACCTGGCCCTGGCGGCCGGGCTCCCGGGCCGCCCCAACCGGGGCGTGGTGCCCATCCGGGGTCATTCGGGGGTGCAGGGCGGCGCCGAGATGGGCTGCACGCCGGCTCCCCCTGAGGAGACGCTTGCGCGCTGGGAGGGGCTCTGGGGCTTTCCGGTCCCACGGGCAAAAGGCCGTTCGGCCGCCCACATGGTCCAGGCCTCCGCCGAGGGGAAGGTGGAGGTCTTCTGGATCCTCGGCGGGAACTTCCTGGAAACGCTTCCCGGGGAGGCCCGTTGCCGCGAGGCCCTGCGCCGTCCCGCGCTCAGGATCCACCAGGACATCTTCTTCAACAGCGCCATGATGGTGGAGCCTTCCGACGCGGTCCTGCTCCTTCCCGCCGTCACGCGCTACGAGATCCCCGGCGGGGTGACCGAGACCTCGACGGAGCGCCGGGTCATCTTCTCTCCCGAGATCCCCGGGCGGCGCATCGGGGAGGCCAGGCCGGAGTGGGAGGTGCTCTGCGAGACGGCCGCCCGGGCCAGGCCGGAGCGTGCCGGCCGCATCCGCTTCCGGGACACGGCTGCCATCCGAAGGGAGATCGCCGTGGCCATGCCGCTGTACCGCGGGATCGAAGCCCTGGAGAGGCAGGGCGACCAGTTCCAGTGGGGAGGAGCCTCCCTCTACGCCGATGGCCGCTTCGCCACCGCGGACGGCAGGGCGCATTTCGCTTTCGTGCCGCTCCCAGCAAAACGGGAGGGCGGGCCCTTTCGGGTCTCCACCCGGCGCGGCAAGCAGTTCAACGCCATGGTCCAGCGCGACGTGGATCCCTTGAACGGCGCGGCGAGGGACGAGATCCTGGCCAATGCCGGGGATGCCGTCCGCCTGGGCCTCTCCGAGGGCGCCCGGGTGCGCCTGCGCTCGGCGTCGGGGACCTACGAGGGCCGCCTGAAGTTCGCGCCGCTCAAGCCGGGCAACCTGGAAGTGCATTGGCCGGAGTCCAACGCGCTTCTGGATCCCGGCCGGGTGGATCCCTCCTCCGGGGAGCCGGACTACAACGCCCGGGCCGAGATCGAGGCGCTCTGATGCCGAGGTCAGAGGCCTTCCGGGTCTCCGCCCTTTCGGGGGGCGCGTCGCGGGAGGATCTCCTGGCGGTGGAGGAGCCCCTGGAGATCCGCATCGGGGACGATCCGGTCACCGTGACCATGCGTACCCCCGGGGACGACTACGAACTGGTGGCCGGCTTCCTGCTGACGGAGGGGCTCCTTTCCAGGAGGTCCGATCTCAAGGACCTGGGCTACTGCCTGGACCCCAAGCATCCCGAACTCCGCAACATCGTCCGGGCGACCTTGGCGCCGGGCCTGGAAGTCCCGGTGGAGAGGTCCCGCAGGAGGGCTTTCCAGTCCTCGTCCTGCGGCCTTTGCGGGAAAGGATCCCTCGATGCGGTGATGGCGACGGCCCCGGCGATTTCGGATGAGGTACGGATCCCCCGTCCGCTGCTTGTTGCCCTTCCGGAACGGCTGCGGGGGGCCCAGCCGACGTTTGCGGCGACGGGGGGGCTCCACGCGGCCGGCCTGTTCAACGCAGCCGGGGAGTTGCTTGTCGCCCGGGAGGACATCGGACGCCACAATGCGGTGGACAAGGTCATCGGGAAGCTGTTCCTGGAGGGGAAGTCCCTGACCGGCTCGGTGCTGATGGTCAGCGGTCGGGCATCCTTCGAGATCGTGCAGAAGGCCCTGGCGGCCAGGATCCCGGTGCTGGCAGCGGTCTCGGCGCCGTCCTCCCTCGCCGTGTCCCTGGCCCGGGAGGGGGGGATGACCCTGGTGGGCTTCCTGCGCGGCGGGGAGGGGAACGTCTACGCCGGAGGGGAGAGGATCGTAGGAGCGTGAACTGTCAATCCACTCTCGGATAGGACCATCCCAAGCGCCCTCTTCGGACTCCTCCAATCGTTCGCGAGGATGCCCTGCATCCCGCGGACATCGCGGCCTACAGCGCCGGGAAAAATGCATGGATCCAGCGCGTCGAACGGCAGGCACTAGAGTGGCAGGGAGGTCAGGGAGCGGTCGTGCCGAGGGCTTCCTGAAGGAAGTCGTCCGCGGCGTCGGCCATGGGGCGTGAGAGCTTGTGTCCCCCGGGGAAGGTCCTGAGTGACGCCGTGATCCCGACCCCAGCCAGGAGGGAGACACTGGTCCGCGCGCGCTCCAGGGGCACGTCGGTGTCCTGGCGTCCGTGCAGGAAGGCCAGCCTCGCCCCCCGCCCTGACGCCACGCCCCCCGGCACCAGGAGCGGATTGACGTAGCCCCCCAAGACGGCCGCACCCCGCCATCGGCGGGGGGACCGCAGGGCCGCCACCCCTGCGGCGAAACCGCCCTGGGAGAAGCCCATCAGGGCCGTCCGGCGCCGGTCGATCGGGAAGCGGCGCGCGGCAGCCTTCAGCGCATCCGTCATCAGTCGCTCCGTCCCGGCCATCCCCTCATGATCCGGATGCTCCTTCGAGCCCACCAGCCAGGCATAGCCCACCCGTCCCCGCTCGGGATGCACCCGCCAGGGGCCCCTCGGGACGATCCAGACCCAGGGGGATTTCGGGAAGCGCAGGCGGATCACCCGGGCGAAGAAGGCCTCGTCCAGGCCGTATCCGTGGAGGGCCACGACGGCCGGCCAGCCGCCGCCCGGCGGCCTACCGCACGGCGCCCAGGCCAGGACAGGAACCCGTCTCCAGGAAAAGACGCAGAGGGCTTCGGCCCTCACCATGCGGTCAATCGGCCGGTCAGGACGTAGAGGGCTCCCAGTCCCAGCAAGAGGGCGACCGTGGAGACCAGGAGGAAGGCCCCCCAGAGGGCGCTGCCGCCGCTGGCGGCGCGGAAGGCCTCCAGATTCCGAAGAACCTTCCAGGGGGAGCGCTCCGGTCCCAGGCGGGGAAGGAGGACGCCCAGGTACAGTCCCACGGCGGTCGCGCCCAGGACGCCGGCGGCGGGAGCCAGGACGGCCGCGGCTTCGGGAGGGATCATTCCGCGATCATACCTTTATCGCGCGAGCACTGCCACTTCCACCGACAGGGCTCCGGCGGCCTTCAGGGCCCTCGCGCAGACGTCGGCCGTGGCCCCCGTGGTCATGACGTCGTCGACCAGAAGGAGGCGGAGGCCCGAGGGTCTTGCGGAAGGGTGGGTCAGGAAGGCGCCCTCGGCGTTGGCCAGGCGCTCTGCGCGTCCCAGGCCGACCTGGGGACGGGCGTGGCTCCGGGCCAGCCAGGTGCGCATCGGCCGGCCCAGGCGGGATGCCACGGACTTGCCCAGCAGTCCTGCGGGGTTGGCGCCGCGCTTCAGGCGGGATCGCCACGTAGCCGGGACGGGCACCACGGCATCCAGACCAGCCGTCCAGGGTTGGGCAGCCACCCGCTCCGCCAGGGCGGCGCCCATCCAGGTCCAGGCCCCCAGCTCCCCCTCGAACTTGGCCCGCTGGATGGTCCGTCTCAGCCCACCCTCGTAGCGTCCGAGCGCCACCACCTGGTCGAAGGCCAGAGGCCGGTCCCGGCAGGCGTCCTCCGCCGGCTGGAGCGCACAGTTGGCGCAGAGGGCATCCGCCTGGCGCCTGAGGGAGGCTCCACAGGCCCAGCAGGAGGGGGGATAGAGAAGGTCGGTCAGGGCGCCGAGCACCCCTGAATTCTACCTGTTGACTCCCCCGGGGTGCTCCCTAGAATCGGCCGGTCCTGCGATGAAGCATCCTCTGCTCAACACCGCCCTCCTTCTCCTGCCCCTGGCCTTCCCTCTGGCTGCGGGCGCCGGGCCCCTGGCCGATCAGATGGCTGGGGACGACGTCGCCCAACGGGAGGAGGCCCTCAAGGCCCTCCTTGCGCAGGGGCCTGGCGCGCTGGGGGAGCTACGTGAGATCCTCGCCCACCGGAGTCCTGCCGGCAAGATGGCCGCCATCCGCATCATCGCCGGGTTGGACGGAGCCGAGGCCACCGAGGCCCTGGCCCAGGCCCTTTCCCAGGAGTCCCCTGTGGCCTTCGCGGCCGCGGCGGCCCTGGCCTACCAGGGGGACGCCCGCGGCGAGTCTTTCCTGCGCGACGCCCTGGCCTCTCCCGAAGTGCTCGTGCGGGTGCAGGCGGCCAACGCCCTGTCCGCCCTGGGCTCCGCAGGGGCCATCCCGGAACTTCTCAGGGCCCTGCAGGACGAGTCCGAGCCCGTGTGTGTGGCCGCGCACGAGGCCCTCTGCGACATCACCCTCCAGGACTTCGACTACCGTCCCGAGGCGGTCTCCCGGGACCTTCCCCTCGATGAGACCGACAGCCAGGAGTCGGCGGCCATCCAGCAGTGGCGCATCGAGCAGTTCGAACTCCTGAAGTCTGGAAACTACACCTACAAGGACGCCACCGGCAAGGAGCACAAGGTCGACAAGAGGCAGCCCCGCGAGGGCGAGAACCGCATCCGCCGCGAGGCCGCCGACCGCTGGGCCGTGCTGAGGACCCGTTGCGAGGAGAAACAGGCCAAGGCCCGGCAGGATGCCCTGTCCGCCTGGCGGGGCTGGTGGGACGCCCACAAGGCCGAGGGCGCCTCGGACTGGCTCAGGGCCGGCATGCGTCATCCGAAGGCCTCCGTGCGCCGCCGTGCTGCGGTACGGGTGGCCACGGGCGAGATGCGGGACTTCGTCCCTTCCCTGATCGAGGCACTGGGTGTCGAGACCGATTTCGCCGTGGCCGAGGCCCAGGCCCGTGCCTTGGCTTCCTTCAAGGACCGGTCCGTCGTCGAGCCCCTCATCGCCTGCATGGAACGCATGCAGCCCGGCGCCGCCGAGGACGACCGCGCCCGGGACGCCAAGAATTCCCTCGTCTCTGGCGTCGACCTGGCCCTCATGGACCTGACCGCCGTCCGGGGCATTCCCCCGAGCGGGGCGGGCTGGCGGGGCTGGTGGAACCGGGTCTCGGGCTTCTACGAGATCAGGGCCCTGCAGATGTATGCCGGCCAGGAATACGCCCTTGTCCTGAAAGGTGGGTCCGAGGAAGGGGTCTCTGTCGAGGTGCGCCGCTGGATGCCCCGGCGTAATGCGCCGTCCGGCTCGACCGACGGGGAGTGGCTGATCCAGGCTTTCGAGGTCAAGCCGGGGGATGTGCTCGGCCGGCGCGAGGTGGACGCCAAGGATGCCCACGGCAGGCCGTACAAGGTCGACCTGATGCCGGGCCTGACCTTGGAGAGCCTCTCGCGCGGCACGCGCGAGATCAGCCGCCGGCCCTTGAAGCGCGAGCCCGTGATCAAGGCTGTCCTGAAAGGCGAGGTCGCGGACCCGGCCCATCCGGAGGACGCCGTCCTCACGCTCGAAGTGCCGGTCCGCTAGCCGACCTGAGCCATGTCCGAGCAGCCTGCTCATCCATTGGATGACCTTCTCCGCGCGCGGCGCGTCAAGCTGGATCGCCTGAGGGCCCTGGGTGCGGATCCCTATCCTCTCCGGTTCGATCGCACCCACCTGTCCTCGGCCCTCCTGGCCCGCTTCGCCGAGCTGGAAGGTCAGGAGACCTCGATCTGCGGCCGCATCGTTTCCTTCCGCAACATGGGCAAGGCCGCCTTCTTCCACCTCCAGGACGACGCCGGGCGCATCCAGGCCTACGTCCGCAGGGAGGAGGTCGGGGAGAAGGGCTGGGGGGTGCTGGAGGCCCTGGACCTGGGCGACTTCGCCGGGGTGAAGGGGAAGCTCATGAAAACCCGGTCGGGGGAGGTCAGCGTCCAAGCGGTTGCCGTGGAGATCCTGGCCAAGGCCCTGAGGCCGCTTCCGGTGGTGAAGGAGAAGGACGGCCAGGTCTTCGACGCCTTCGCTGACAAGGAGCTCCGCTATCGCAAGCGCTACCTGGACCTGGCCGTGAACCCCCAGGTCCGCGAGGTCTTCCGCAGGCGTTCCGCCATCGTCTCGGCCCTTCGCGCCTTTCTCGACGCCCGCGACTTCCTGGAGGTGGAGACCCCGGTCCTCCAGCCCCTCTATGGCGGCGCGGCGGCCCGGCCCTTCAAGACCCACCTGAACGCCCTCGACATCCCCCTCTACCTGAGGATCGCCGACGAGCTCTACCTCAAGCGGCTCGTGGTCGGCGGGTTCGAGCGGGTCTACGAGATCTCCAAGGACTTCCGAAACGAGGGCATCGACGCCACCCACAACCCCGAATTCACGATGCTGGAGTTCTACTGGGCCTACGCGGACTACACCGACGCCATGGACCTGGTGGAGGGGATGTTCCGGTCCGTGGCGGCCGGGGTGATGGGGACGACGTCCCTGACCTGGAAGGGCCAGGCCGTGGACCTGTCCAAGCCCTTCGCCCGACGGCCTATGGCAGAGCTGGCCCGCGAGTTCGCGGGGATCGACCTGCTGGGGATGAAGGACGTGGAATTGGCGGTTTTCCTGCAGGAGAAGAAGGTCTCCCTGCCGCCCAAGGCCCACCGCGGCCAGCTGATGGATGCGGTCTCCCGGGAGTTCATCGAGCCCAACCTTATCCAGCCCACCTTCCTGACCGACTATCCCGTGGAGCTCTCCCCCCTGGCCAAGAAACATCGCAATGGCGATCCCCGGCTGGTGGAGCGCTTCGAGCTCTTCATCGGGGGCTCGGAATTCTGCAACAGCTTCAGCGAATTGAACGATCCGGACGACCAGCGCGCCCGGCTCGCCTCCCAGGGGGAGAAGCGGGCCGCGGGGGACGAGGAGGCCGAGGCCCTCGACGAGGACTTCCTGGAGGCGATGGAGAGCGGCATGCCGCCGATGGCGGGCGTGGGGATGGGCGTGGACCGCATGGTGATGCTGCTCACCGGACAGTCCTCCATCCGGGACGTGCTCTTCTTCCCGATGATGCGGCCGCTGTAGCGGCGGCGTCCATGAGATTCCCGATCCCTATGATCCTGGCGGTGGCGTTCTTGGCCCCAGCCCTGGCCGAGGAGCCCGTTCCGGACACCCTGGCGAGGATCCTGGAGGAGGCCGTCCGCCTGGCTGCCGAGGCGCGCAGCACCTACGCCGGGGCCAAGGGGAAGCCGCCCTCCTTGGAGCGCAACGAGATCCTGTCCAGGACCCGGCAGCTGCTCAAACAGGCGATCGAGCAGTACCGGATCGCCGCCCAGGTGGACCCCCAGCGTGCCAAGGCCTTCGAGGACGAGATCCAGGACCTGAGGAGTCTGCTCTCCTCCTGCGGCAAGAGCCTCATGATCCTGGTCCCGGAGGCGGCCGCGCCGCCGTCTCCTACGCCATCCCCTTCACCCGCCCCGTCCCCTGCTCCCGAACCGGCTGCTCCCGTGCCGCCTCCCTCCGCTCCTGCACGGATCCTGTCCTTCCGTCCCGAACTCGTGGCGCGTTGCGGGGAGCTGAGCCGCCTGTTCGAGCTGTCGGAGACCCGTCGCGACCTGGGGGAGCGCGGGAGGGAAAGGGTCCACAGCGTGAAGGCCGCCCTGGATTCCCTCCACGACTCCCTCAGGACCCACGGGGCGAACTGGAAATACGTGCAGCAGTGCAGGACGCAGCGGGAGATCATGCTGGAGGATCTCCGCGTCTGTGGCGCGGCCTTTGAGGAGGGGGCCCGCAAGCAGCGTGAGCTGGAGGCCAGGCTGCTGGAGTGCCGCGCCTCCCTGGAGTGGGAAGGCGGGGCCTTCCTGTCCTCCCTGGCGGAATGGGCGCGCCACCAGGTGCCCGAGCGTCTGCCGGAGGGCATGGTCGCCTATCTGAACCTCATGCTCGGACCTGTCCCGGGATTTTGCGTCACCCCGGTGCCGGAGGATCCCCGCTTCCCTCCGACGGAAGCGATGACGCCCGGGGAGATCCATGCCGTGGGATCCCTCCTGGCCGCCCTTTCCGCCGCGTGCTCCCGCCAGGACGAGCTGGAGGAGAAGATCCGATGCAAGGAGGCCGAGGTTGGGCGCAGCAGCCGGGAGATTGGCTTCGTCCATGCCTGGCTCGGTCGCTCCGGGGCCCATGCGGCGACCGAAGAGGAGCAGTCCCAACGGGCCATCGCCCAGTTGCTCAAGCAGCAGGAGGAGGTCGCCGGGGAGGCCGCCCGGTTCAAGGCCCGACTGCCGGCGGTTGCGAAGCAGCGTCAGGGCCTGATGGGGCAGCTGGAGGCCCTGAAGCCGGGAAAGACCCGGGCGGTGGAAGCCTGGAGACGCAAGACGAAGGGCATTTCCCCTGGCCTTCATGAGGCCCTGGAACAGTGGACCCGCAAGGCCCTGGCGATGGGACCTTGAGGCCTTTCGACGCTTGACTCCTCCTCGGGGCGGGGCTATGGTCCCCCTGTTCTCGCTCTTTTGACAACTGATCCCGCGTGGAGGGTGTCCGGCACGTCGGTGCCGGAAGAATAGGGAATCCCGTGAGGGGGCCATGCGCCTCCGATTCGGGAGCGGAACCGCCGCTGTGACCGGGGACGAAGGGTCCTTTGCTGAAAAGCGCCATTGGCCGCCTGCAGACGGCTGAGAAGGTAGGACCTGGAGGATGATCCGGAAGCCAGAAGACCTGCCTTCGACGTGAACGCGTGCGCGCCCCGGGTGAGGGGGCATGCGATGGGAGACCGCGGGCAAATACGGAGCCCCGGATGCCGCAAGGCGTCCGGGGCTTTTTGTTTTTGCGGCGATGCTGTTGGGGCTCGGCCGACGCCTTCCCTGTGCGGAAGGGGATCGCGCCGATGAGGACAGGAACGGGCTGGCTGATGGTGATGACGGTCGTGCTGGCCATGACCCCGTCCTGGGCGGAAGAGACGAAGGATCAGGAGCTGGCCCGGTTGAAGAAGGAGCGTGCGGCCCTGGACCAGAGGATCCGCGAACTGGAGGGACAGCCGTCCTCCGAGCCGAAGGTTGAGATCTCCCGCATCCCGGTGGCGAGGCCCATTCCCAGGGGGAACGTGGTCGTGACCGATACCCGCATCGAGCGGGACCGCTCCACCGTCGGCCGCTCCATGACCGTGGTCACCGAGGAGGATATGGAGCTCTCCGGCAAACGCGAGGCCCAGGAGGTGCTGCGGGACGTCCCGAGCGCCCAGGTGGTCCGCACCGCGGGCCGGGGCGGCACGACCTCCCTTTTCCTTCGCGGCGGCGACGCCAACTTCGTCTCCGTTATGGTCGACGGGGTCCGCATGAACAAGGACGGCGGCTCCTTCGACTTCGAGAACTTCGGGATCGATGCCATCGACCGTGTCGAGGTCCTGAGGGGTGCCGGAAGCTCCCTCTACGGTTCGGACTCCCTGGCTGGGGTCGTGAACTTCATCACAAGAAAAGGAGATGGCCCGGCGACCCTGCGCACCTCCTTTGAATACGGAAGCTTCGAGACCATGCGGGAGCGCTTCAGCCTTGTCGGGGGGGACGACAGGTTCGGCTACCGCATCGGCGGCTCCAACCTCCAGCAGCGCGGTTCGGTCTTCGTGAACAGCAACTACGACGACAGGAACTTCGGAGGCCGCTTCGACCTGCGCCTCTCCCCCGACATGACGGCCATGGTCTCGGTCCGGTCCGTCGAGAGCCACCTGGGGGTCTACACGACCAGCGCCGGGGCCGACTACGAGCCGCCCAACGCCAACGCCGTGAAGGATCGCTCCTCCACGCTGACCGCGCTCAGCTTCTTCAGCGACGCCTCGCCGGACTGGAAGAGCCGTCTGACCCTGTACCGCTACTTCGACGCGGTCAAGTCCAGCAACCCCAAGTTCCCGGGCGAAGTGAGTCAGGCCAGCGAGGTCTATTCCTTCACCGAGTTCGCCCGCCAGGGATGGGCCTGGCAGAACGACTTCATCCTGCCTCGGGGGCATACCTTCACTGCGGGCGTGGATCATGAGGCCGAGGATTACGACTCGCTGAGGGCGACCATCGGCACCGCGCCCACGGCCGCCAACGCGGTGGACAAGACCCGGACCAATTCCGCCCTCTTCGTTCAGGACATCTGGGATGTGGACAAGCGACTCACCCTGATGGCCAGCGCCCGGAGGGACCACAACTCCGCCTTCGGAGACGACGACACCGGGCAGACCGCCCTGTCCTGGAAGACCTTCGATGGCGGGCCCCGCCTGCATGCCAGCCTCGGGATGGGAAGCAAGATCCCCACCTTCAGCCAGATCTACGGGTCGACCACCACGGTCGGGCTCATCGGCACTTCGGATGGGGTGCGCGTCACGCGCAGCCGCACCTTCGACGCCGGCCTGGAACAGGCCTGGGGGAGGATGGTGGCCGACGTCACCTTCTTCGAGCACAAGTACCGGGACCTGGTCGAGACCGCCACGGGCGTGACCGCCCAGGGCGGGGCTGCCGTGGCCCGCGGCTTCGAATTCACCCTGGATGCGGATCCCGCGACCTGGCTCCACCTGCACGCCGACATGACCCTGATGGATACCAACGTCCTCTACACCCGGACGACGGGCACCTCCTTCGTGCCCAACGACGAGCTGCTGCGCCGCGCCGGCAGGCAGGCCAACGCCTCGGCCGTCTTCAAGCCCAGCGAGACCTGGAACGCCCGGCTGGGGATGCGCTACATGGGCTCCCGGGTGGACCGCAACTTCTGGCAGTCGCCATCAGGTACCCGCCAGCACCTGTCTTCCTACACCCTCTTCGACGCATCGACCTCCTGGACCCTGCCCGATGCGCGCTGGCGCCTCTTCGCGACCGCCGAGAACCTCCTCGACCTCCAGTACCAGGAGATCATCGGGTTCCCTTCCCCAGGCTTCAACATGATGGGTGGAGTGGAGTACGCCTATGTATTCTGAGGAAGAGGAGCTTCTTCTTCCCCCCGGCGCCGACCACGTGATCGTGGAGCGGCGGCGCAAGACGGCCCCGCCGCCAGGATCGCTGGAGCGCCGCCTCAGGCGTCCGCCCCGCCCTGGACGCCTGAAGCGCATGGTGGTCATCGCCGTTCTGGCCCACGCGGCCATGGGGTATGCGCTCTTTGGCTTCTGGCATCCGCCCCTGCTGGGGGAGAGCCGCGAAGGCGGCAGCGGCTGGCAGGACTACCGGATGGTCGTCTGGGACGGACCCGAGGACCAGCCGGCCGGGCCGGAGATCCCCATCCCTGTCGTGGAGCCTCCTCCTCCCGCCCCGGTCTCCGTGAGCGCCTCCTCGCAATCCGCCGAGGCCCTGTCGCCTCCGCCCTCCGCTCCCGTGCCGGTTCCCGCGCCCGGCGGAGGATCCGCCGGGCCCGTGCGCGGCACGGGGGAGTCCCTGGGCTCCGTGGGGGACCTCCCCGCGGCGGTCTGGAATCCCCGACCGGCCTATCCGCCCAAGGCCCGGGAAGCGGGCCAGGAGGGTCGCGTCGACGTCCTGCTGGACCTGGATCCGGACGGCCGGGTACGGGAGGTCCGTCTCGTGACCTCTTCCGGATATCCTCTCCTGGACCGTTCGGCCCTGGCTTCACTCCGTGCATGGCGTTTCGCTCCCCCCGGGGGTTCCGGGGCGGCCTTCCCGTATACGGTCACCTTTCGATTGGAGGACAGGTAGATGAAGAAGACCCGCATCGTCCGCAACCTGGACGGCACCCGCACCGAGTACGACGAGATCCCCATCCGGGCCGGAACCCTGGGCGGGGTCAAGGGCTTCAACGGTCCCCTCAAGCGCATCCAGGGGAAATCCGAGAAGGAACTGGGCACCCTGATCTCCCTCTGCCGCGACCTCTTCGTGGAGAACTGGGATCAGATCCGCTTCGGCCCCTGCATCGAGGGGGCGGTCTTCGAGATCAGCATGCGGCGCAAGCCCGAGCTCTTCTCCATGCTGGACGGCTACCTGACCGTGGAGCTGCCCCACGCCAAGGACCATTTCCATCTTTGCCTCAGCGAGACCCGGGGCCTCGGGAAGCAGAAGACCCCCAGGGCCCAGGCCAAGGTCCGCCAGTGCGGACGGGCCGCCTTCGTGCGGACCGTGGGTAAGGACGGCTGCACGCCCCGGGCCTGGAGCATCCGCCTCTGGAACGGCAAGGGCGAGCAGATGGCCACCGTCTTCCTGCCGAATCCCCACCTGAGCGGCAAGCTGGAGCATCTCAAGAAGCCGGACTGGTCCCGTCTTGAGCTCTGGAACGACCTGCGCAGGAAATACATCGGGGAGAAGGTCCCCCAGCCTCTCCCGGCGGACGTCCCGATGCTGGAACACGCCTAGATCCTGCGATGGAAAGGCGGACCCTTGGCACTGTCCTGGGCGTCCTGGTCATCGTCGGGCTGACGTGCTGGTCGGCCGGAGGGGCCGTCGTGCATCCTCCCGGAAGGAGGGGGAACCCCTGGACGGTCGGGACCCCATCGGTGGCCCGTTACGGCAAGGCCCGGCGCATCGTCTCCCTCAACGTTGGGACGGACGAGATCCTGCTGTCCCTGGTCTCCCCCGACCGCATTCTCGCCGTCACCCGCCTGGCCGATGACCCGACCATCTCCAGCGTCACGGCGCTGGCCAAGGCCATCCCGATCCGGGCCGTTCTGGACGCCGAGCACGTCCTGGCCCTTGAGCCGGATCTCCTCATCGTGCCTCCCTATGTCCGCCGAGAGGTCCTGGCCCAGCTCGAGGAAGGAGGGATGGAGATCCTCCGCATGCCGGACTGCTATGACGTGGACGACATCCGCGTCCACCTCCGTTTCTTGGGAGAGGCCCTGGGCGAGCCGGAGAAGGCCGAGGCCCTGGTGGCCGAGATGGACGGGACCCTGGCCGAGGTCCGGCGGCGCACGGCCGGCCTGCCCCGGCCCCGCATCCTTTATGTCGGGACGAACGGGGACACCATGGGCAGGGGCACCAACTTCGACCTCTTCGTGGAGGCGGCCGGGGGGATCAATGTCGCCTCCGAGGCCGGCATCCTCAAGCGGGGGCAGCTTCCCCTGGAGAAGGGCCTGGCGATGGATCCGGACATCCTCCTGATCTCCTCCTACCGTGGCGGGAAGAAGAGCCGTGAGAGGCCTGAGCTGACGGAGGATCCCGCCTGGCGGACCGCCCGGGCGGTGCGCGAGGGACGGGTCCACGTCCTGAACGGGGCCCACATCTTGTCCACCTCCCATCACGTGACCAGGACCGCCGAGGATCTTGCCCGCATCCTGCATCCGGAATGCTACGCGCCGTGAAATCCAGGACGGCCGCGGTGATGGCCGTGCTGTCCGGCCTCCTCCTGGTGTCCTGCGTCGTCGCCGTGGGCGTGGGCGCCGTGCCGATCGTCCCCGCCAAGGCCCTGCGCATCCTGGCCCATGCCTTGGGACTCGGCGAACGGGGCGACTGGTTTCACTACGAGGAAGTCATCCTGATGACGGTGCGCCTGCCGCGGGTGATCGTGGCCGTCCTGGCCGGAGGGGGATTGGCCCTTTCCGGGGCCGTGATGCAGGGCATCTTCCGGAACCCCATGGCCGATCCCGGCATCATCGGGGTCTCAGCCGGGGCCTCCCTGGGATCGGTGCTCGCCCTCTACCTGGGCTGGGCGGCGGTCTCCGTGCTCTGGCTTCCCCTCTCGGCCTTCGCCGGGGCCCTGATCTGCACCTTCCTGGTCTATGGCATCGCCACCTCCCGGGGGAAGACCCCGGTTTCCACCCTGCTGTTGGCCGGGATCGCCGTGGGCGGGATGGCCGTGTCCCTGACCTCCTTGGTCCTCTTCTTCGCCTTGAGGAACTACGAGGTCGGCAAGCAGATCATGCTCTGGCTCATGGGCGGCCTGGATGGACGGGGCTGGCTCCACGTCCGCCTGGCCGCTGGCCCCGTCCTGATGGGCTCGGCCTGGCTCTGCCTGTACGCACGGGACCTGAACGTGATGCTGACCGGGGAGGAGAGCGCCATGTCCCTGGGCATCGATGTCCCCAAGGTCCGGCGCCGCCTCCTGATGCTCTCGGTCCTGGTGACGGCCGCCACGGTCTCGGTGTCGGGGACCGTGGGCTTCGTGGGGCTGGTGGTGCCCCATATCCTCCGTCTGATCCTCGGGCCGGACCATCGGAGGCTGTTGCCGGCCTGTTTCCTGGGCGGCGCCCTGGCTCTGGTCCTGGCCGATCTCCTCTGCCGCACCCTTGCCCAGGACGAGGAGCTCCGTCTGGGGGTCGTGACCTCCATGATCGGGGGCCCCTTCTTCATCTACCTCCTGATCAAGAACCGCCGCCGGACGGAGACGCTATGAGCCTGCTGGAGGTCCGCAATCTCGGATTCGCCTACGACGAGAGGGAGGTCCTCTCCGGGATCTCCTTTTCCCTCGCTGCAGGCGAGTTCCTGGGCCTGGTGGGGCCCAACGGCGCCGGCAAGAGCACCCTGCTGAGGCTGCTGTTGGGCCTGATTTCCCCGGCAGAGGGAGAGGTGGTCCTGAAAGGCGATCCGCTCTCCTCCCTGTCCCGGTCCGAGATCGCCCGGAGGGCGGCCTTCCTGCCCCAGGGTGCCCGCACGGAATTCGCCTTCACGGGCAGGGATATCGTGGCCATGGGGAGGAACCCCTGGCTGGGGCGCTTCCGCCCCGAGGGGGACGAGGACCGCACCCTCATCGCCGAGGCCATGAGGGAGACCGAGAGCGAGCCCTTCGCAGACCGTTTCGTAACCGAGCTGTCCGGCGGGGAGCGGCAACGGGTCTTCCTGGCGAGATCCTTTGCCCAGGCGGCTCCTGTTCTGGTCCTGGACGAGCCGAACGCCAACCTGGACCTGCTTCATGCCTTCCATCTGGTGGATCTGGTCCAGGCCCGGGTAAGGAAGGGATCCTCGGCGGTGGCGGCCCTGCACGACCTCAACCTGGCCGCCCGGGTCTGTGACCGCATCCTGGTTCTGAAGGAGGGAAAGACTGCAGCCCTGGGCAGGCCGGCCGAGGTCCTAACCCCGGGACTCCTGAAGGAGGTCTTCGGCGTGAAGGCCCGGGTCTCGACGGACGAGGATGGGCATCTGCTGGTCAGCGTGCTGGGGCCGGCGGTTTAGGGAGGCTACGACCATGGCAGACCTGCTCAGGTTGTCTTGGCTCAGCATGCCTTCCTGCATATAGTATGCGGCAGGCCTCTTAAGGAGCTTCCATGCTTGGCATTCTGTACGCGCACCACATCGCCATCGAGATCATGGGCACCGAGTACGAGCCCCAGGGCGTGATCCAGCACGTGGTGCTTTTCAGCGCCCTCACCCTGCTCTTCGGTCTGGCTGGGATCGGCTCCGTGACCGTCCTGCGTAGGATCCGCGGACAGTCCTACAGCAACAGCCGCCCGACGTAGACCGGCGTCGCCGGCCCGGTCATCCGGATCATCCCGTCGGGCAGGAAGATCAGCCCCAGGTTCCCGCCGGGCATCATGGCCTTCACTTCGTTATCTACCAGGCCGAGCTTCCTGCAGGCCGCCGCCGCCGCGCAGGAGGAGGAGCCCGAAGCCAGGGTCTCGCCGGCTCCGCGCTCCCAGATCAGGAGTTTGAGGGTGTGGCGGTCCACGACCGTGACGAACTGGAGATTGGTCCGGTTCGGAAAACGGGGGTGGTGTTCGATCTTCGAGCCGAAGGCCAGGAGATCGTCCCGGGTCAGCGCCGGGTCGACGATCACGAAGTGGGGGTTCCCGACCGAGACCGCGGATCCACGGAAGCGGCGTCCTGCGGCTTCCAGGTCTTCCAATACGCCGATCTCGGCTTTTCCCATGTCCACGGTGATGGACCGCACCTCGTCACCCTGCACGTCCAGCCTGGAGGTCACTTTCCCGCCCAGGGTGGAGACGGTGAACTCCTTTTTCGTGGTGTAGCCGTGGTCGAAGAGGAAGCGGCAGAAGATGCGCAGCCCGTTGCCGCTCTTCTCGGCCTCGCTGCCGTCGGGATTGAGGATACGAAGGCCGAAGTCCGCGTCCTTGCCCGCCTCCAGCGTAAGGATGCCGTCCGAGCCGGCCCCGAAGTTGCGGTGGCAGATCTCCCGGATGCGCTCCGGGGTCAGAGGTTTCGAAAGGGTCTTGGGGTCCGCGACCAGGTAGTCGTTTCCCAGGGCATGGCTCTTGGCGATCTCGTCGGGGCCGAGTCTGGGACGCCTCATGGGAGGCATGCTATCCGGAGCCGATTCCAAACGGGAGGGGGGATTCTCATTGGAGCGCTGTTCCTGTTGCGCATAAGATCCCAGCACAAAGGAGGTATCTTTTGGAAACAGCACCGATCGCGGGGCCGGCTACAGCGGCAGGGCTCGGTCTCTGGTTCCTTCTGATCGCGGCCCTGGGCTTTGCCATGACCATTTTCTGGCTCTGGATGCTCGTGGACTGTCTGATGCACGAGCCCTCCCAGGGGAACGACAAGCTCATCTGGGCACTGGTGATCCTCCTGACGAACTGGATCGGCGCCCTGGTCTATTTCTTCGTCCGCCGGCCCAGGCGCAAGGCAGCTTCCGGAAGATAGATCAGTTCCGGAACGGATGCCGGGAGCGGACCTGACGGAAGCGGCTGAAGTCCCCGTCGAAGGTGAGGATCTCGTCCACGCCGTGTTCGATGGCCAGGGCCACGAGGTGGGCGTCATAGACGAGGTTTCCCGAAGCCGAGGATTCGGCCAGGATGCGTTCCAGAAGGCCCAAGTGTCTCTCCGTATAGGTCAGGAGGCGGGCATTGGGAAGGGAAGTCAGGATCCGGACGAAGGTCATGGCCTAGCCGGTGGGGGTGGGCGGGGAAAAGATCCGTGGATGCGTGACCACACGCAGGAAGGCATAGACTGTCGGAAGAAAGATCCCGAAGGGGGTGCCCTGCTCCTCCCAGCTGTCGATCAGGGCCCGGGTCTCCCGGTGGAAAGGGGCCGTGTCCCGGTGCGCCGAGACCAGCAGGTTCGCATCGAGGGCGAGCAAGGCCTACAGGCCGTCCATCAGGTCCAGGAGGGCGCTGTTGCTGGAGAGGTCCACGCCCGGCTGGATCCTTCCCCCCCGGAATACCGGGAGTTTGACGTGGCGCCGCCTGGACGCGGGAGCGGACGGGCGCAGGAGGCCTGCCCGAAGGGCCTCGTTGACCACGTCCTTCAAGGTGCGGTCGGATTCCGTGGCACGCTTGCGGGCGATGCGAAGCAGGTCATCCTCCACGGTCAGGGTGGTCCTCACCGGCATCATGGTGCCTCATGGGGGCCTGCTGGTCAAGATCCTGGGGGGTGGCTATGATCCCGGCCCATGGCCACGCCCCCTGCGGACAAGAGCAAGCTCCGCACCGGCTTCACGACCGGGGCCTGCACCACGGCGGCCGCGGTGGCGGCGGTGAGGGCGCTCAGGACCCAGGCCGCCCAGGCCTCGGTGACGATCACACTTCCTATCGGGCGCGAAGCGACCTTCCCGGTGAAGCGCTGCGAGTTCACGCTCGCTTCCGCCGTCTGTGCTGTGGTGAAGGACGCCGGGGACGACCCCGACGTCACGGACAAGGCCGAGCTGACGGTCTCGGCGGCCTGGTCGAAGGAGGCGGGGATTCATCTCATGCGGGGCGATGGTGTGGGCAAGGTCACGAAGGAAGGCCTTGGGATCCCGGTCGGGGAGATCTCCATCACCCCGGTGCCCCGCAAGCATCTGTTGGACAATCTCGCGCGGGAGCTCGGGGACGAGACACGGGGCCTTGACGTCACGATCTCCGTCCCCGGCGGCGAGGGCATGGCCGCCAAGACCTTGAACCACCGTCTGGGCATCGTAGGCGGCATTTCCATCCTGGGGACCACAGGCATCGTCTTCCCCTTCTCGACGGCGGCCTATCGGGAGTCCATCGTGCAGGCCCTCGACGTCTGCCTGGCCGCTGGCCTGGACGAGGTGGTCATCACCACGGGAGGCAAGAGCGAACAGTATGCCCAACAGCATCTGCCGTCCCTCCCGGAGACGGCCTTCGTGCAGATGGGGGACTTCGTGGGTTTCACGCTGAGGACCTGCAAGAGGAAGAAGCTCCGCCGGGCCACCATCGCGGGGATGATCGGAAAGCTGTCCAAGATGGCCAAAGGCAAGATGCAGACCCACGCGGCGGGCTCCGAGGTGGACATGGGCCTCTTGTCCGAGATCGCGGCCGGGGCCGGGGCAGCGCCGGAGGTGGTGGAACAGGTCCGCAAGGCCAACACGGGTCGGCACGTCGGCGAGATCGTGATCGCGGCGGGGGTCGCGGGTTTCTTTGATGCGGTCTGCGCCCGGGTGGCGGCGAACGCGGTGGCCCACCTCAAGGGCGGGATGGCGGTGAGGGTCCTGCTGGTGGATTTCGACGGGAAGCTGCTGGGGAAGGCGGAGGCGTGAAGATAGGCAAAATCCTAAGTCGTCCCGGGGCTCGGATCATTGTCGTGGTGATCGGGCTTTTGGCGGGGAACTATGTGTTCGGCCTCTTTTTCGGATTCTCGGACAGGATCGACGAGAAGGATATCGTGGCGTTTGTAAGCTCCCAGCCTGAAGTCATGGCGCATATCCCCAAAGGTGCGGTTTGCGAGAAGCAGCTCGTCACCGTGAGCGGCGGAGGTGTCTGGGCGCGTGGAGAGATCCTTGTGGTGTGGAAGATGCCTGAAGCTCCTGGCAGGGATGTAGGTCATTTTTCGATCCGGATTTCGCGGTGGGGAGCCTGGAGACATCTCGATCAGGTCAGCTTCATGGGTTCCACGGATGGGGAGGTGATGGATTACCATTCGGATCTGAAGGAACCAGCCGAGCGATGGTTCATCCGTGGGGAGAGATCGAAATGACCTCTCCCACCCCAGGCGTCCCCTGGAAGAAGATCCTCCTGATCGGAGGCCTTCTCCTCGTCCTTCTGCTCGGTTGCGGGGTGGGCGCAGTTGCCCTGATCTTCCGTTCCCTCCGCTCCTCAGGAGCCTACACCCAGGCCATGGCGCGTGCCCAGGCCGACCCCCGCGTGCTCCAGGCCCTCGGCGCCCCCGTCCGGGAGGACTGGTACCTCCTGGGCTCCGTCAACCTCGTGAACGACGGCGGCCACGCCGATCTCCTCATCCCCTTGAGAGGGAAGGAGCACTCCGGACGCCTTCACGTCGTGGCCGACAGGGCCGCCGGCGTCTGGACCTTGACGATCCTGGACCTGGAGACCACGACCAGGAAGCGCGGGGCGGAGGAACTCGACTACAATACCCTCCACCTCCTCCCATGAGCCCCAAGGTCCTCGTCGTCGGCATGCATGACAACGGCCCCGCCGGGATCGGCGCCGACCTCGTCGCGCGCATCCGCGAGGCCGAGTTCCTGGTCGGCGGCCAGCGCCACCTGGACTTCTTCCCCGACGTGAAGGCCGAGAAGCTGGCCCTGCGCACCAACCTGAAGGAGGCCGTGGCCACGGTCCAGGACCGTATGGCGACGAAACGCGTCGTGGTCCTGGCCTCCGGAGATCCTCTTTTTTTTGGCATCGGCAAGCACCTGGTGGCGCGCCTGGGGGCGGACCATCTCGAGATCCATCCGGCCCCCAGCACCATGCAGGTAGCCTTCGCCCGGGCCTGCGAAGGCTGGGAGGACGCCGCCCTGGTCAGCGTGCACGGCAAGCCGCTGGCAAACCTAGACGATGCGGCCCGGGAGGCTTCCAAGATCGGCGTGTTCACGGACGACAAGAACACCCCTTCGGCCATCGCTCGCCACCTGATCGGGCTTGGTTGTGGCGACTTCAAGGCCGTGGTTTGTGAGAGCCTGGGAGGGACGGACGAGAAGACCAGCCGATACGACGGCCTGGAGGACCTGGCCAAGGCCGAGACCGGGGACCTCAACGTCCTCATCCTGATCCGCAAGGAGGAGGCCGCCGCGCCGGTCGCCCTGGATCCGGCGTCCATCCCCGTCGTAGGCATTCCGGACGGGATGTTCCTCTACCGTCAGCCCAAGAAGGGCCTCATCACCAAAGTGGAAGTCCGGGTGGTGAGCCTGGCGCGGATGTCGCTCAGGCCCGGCAACGTGGTCTGGGACATCGGTGCCGGTTCCGGTTCTGTGAGCGTGGAAGCCGCCCGCCTGGTCGGCCCGAAGGGGCGGGTCTTTGCGATCGAAAAGAACCGGGAAGATTACGAATTGATTGCGGAGAACCTACGGCGCTTCAGCGTCCTTGATCGCGTCACTGCGGTGAATGCGAAAGCGCCGGAGGGGATTGACAGGTTCGACGCTCCGGATGCCGTCTTCATGGGCGGCTCCGGAGGCGAGATGACGACCATCCTCGATATCGCGAAGTCCCGCCTCAAACCGGGTGGCCGCATCGTGGTCAACGCCATCACGGCGGAGAGCTTCGCGACGGCCTCGGGCTGGTTCAAAACGTCCGGCCTGCCATCTTGGGAGATGACGATGCTGAACGTCTCCCGCTCCGCCCCCATCCTGGAGATGACCCGCTTCGAGGCCTTGAACCCCATCTTCGTGCTGAGCGGGACGGCCCGCTAGATGCCCCGCATCGCCCTGGTCGCCATCACCAAGCACGGCACCGAGCTGGCCAAGAGGCTTCAGGCCGCCATGCCCGAAGCCGAGCTCAAGGTCCCCGAGAAGTTCGCCTCCGCCGCCCCCGGCGCCATCGTCATGAAGGAGACCGTCTCCAAGGAGATCGCCCGCTGGTTCCACGACTATGAGGAGATCTGCTTCGTCATCTCCCTCGGCGCCGTGGTTCGCATGATCGCGCCCGTGCTCAAGGACAAGCACGTCGATCCCGGCGTCGTCGCCGTGGACGACCGCGGGCAGTTCGCCATCAGCGTTCTCTCCGGACACGTCGGCGGGGCCAACGTCTTCTGCGAGCGGGTGGCGAAGGCGCTCGGGGCCCAGTCCGTGGTCACGACGGCGTCGGATGTGGGAAAGACCATTCCCGTGGACATCCTCGGCCGGGAGCTGGGCTGGAGCACGGAGGGGGACGAGAACATCACCCGGGTCTCGGCCTCAGTCGTCAACGAGGAGCCCGTGGCCTTCGTCCAGGAGACCGGGGAGAGGAACTGGTGGACCCGGGACGTGCCGTTGCCGAAGTGCATCCGGGTCTTTCCAGACTGGGACGGCGTCGATCCGGAAGCCTTCAAGGCCTTCCTGGTCGTATCGGACCGTCTCCGCGAGGCCTTTCCCGCGGGGATCCAGGACCGGCTGGTGCTCTACCGGCCGAAGTCCCTGGTCGTCGGGACCGGCTGCGACCGGGGTGTGCCGGAGGCCGACCTCTTCGACGCCGTGGAGACCTCGCTCAGGGAGCGCGGTCTTTCCCCCCGGTGCGTGCGCAACGTGGCCACCATCGACATCAAGGAGAACGAGCCCGCCATCAATGCCCTCTGCTCCCGCAAGGGCTGGCCCCTGGTGACCTTCAGCAAGGACGAACTGTTGGAAACCTTCGCCGCGGTCGCCGTGCCGAACCCCTCGGCCGTGGTGAAGAAGTACACCGGGACGCCCGGGGTTTCGGAGCCCTCCAGCTTGCGCTCGGCTGGCGCCAAGACGCTCGTGATGGAAAAACGCAAGTTCCCCCCGGGCATCACCGTCGCGCTGGCCCGGGTCGTCTTCCCCTGAAGCCTCCGGTCCGGGTAGAATCCCTCCCCCCACCCACATTTGGAGATCCAATCCCATGCGCCGATTCCTTCCTCTACTCGCCCTGCCCGTTCTCCTGGCCGCCTGCCGTTGCCCCTTCCACAATGCCGATTGCCCCTTCGGCCATAAGGTGCCTGGTGTCGAGCAGCCCCAGATGACGCCCGCGAAGGGCACGTACGAGACCCCTGCCGACAAGCTCGGCGCAGCGTCTGCCGAGCCCTGGTCGCCCACCACCGTGGAAGCTGCCGTGGGCGGCAAGCCCCGCGAGGGCAAGGTCGGGACGTTCACCGGAGAGATCGTCGACCTCTCCTGCTACCTCCAGCTTGGCAAGCACGGGGCTGCGCACAAGGACTGCGGCCAGAAGTGCGCCCGCAACGGCAATCCCATGGGCCTGCTTCTCCAGAACGGCCAGGTCTACCTGCTCATGGCCGAGGAACATCACCCGCGCCGGGACCGGCAGACGGAATCCCTTCAGGAAGCCCTGATCGCCCGCATGGCCGACATCGTGACGGTGACCGGAACGATGACCGAGCTGAACGGCGTCCAGGCCCTCTACGTCTCGGGCTTCGCGAAGTAACGCACGCTGTGGGGACCGGCAAGGTCGTCTTCGTCGGCGCAGGTCCGGGGGATCCCGGCCTCATCACGGTGAAGGGCCGCGTGGTCCTCGCCTCGGCTGACGTCGTCCTCTTCACCGACTCCCTGGTCTCCGAGGACCTGGTGGCTGCGGCAAAGCCTGGCGCCGAGATCCACCGCTCGGCCGGCATGGACCTGGAGGAGCAGGAGGCCATCTTCACGAAGGCCTTCCGGGACGGGAAGACCGTGGCCCGGGTGCACACCGGGGATCCTTCCGTCTTCGGCGCCACCCAGGAGCAGGTGGAGATCCTCAAGAAGCACGGCATCCCTTTCGAAGTGATTCCGGGCGTGTCCTCCTTCCAGGCGGCCTCGGCTGCCCTGAAGAAGGAGTTCACCATCCCGGAGGTCACCCAGACGGTGATCCTGACGCGGGCCGAGGGGCGCACCCCCATGCCGGAAGGCGAGCAGATGAAGGACCTGGCCCGGCATCACGCGACCCTGTGCATCTACCTGTCGGCCGGACTGGCCAAGAAGGTCCAGGCGGAGTGCCTGGAGGGGGGCTACCCGCCGGAGACGCCCTGCGCGGTGGTCTACAAGGTGAGTTGGCCGGACGAGAAGATCTTCCTCTGCACCCTGGCGACGTTGGCCGAGACGGTGACGAAGGAGAAGGTGGAGCGGCATGCGCTCCTGATCGTGAGCCCGGCCCTCAAGGACGGGCACAAGACCAAGTCCAAGCTCTACGACAAGACCTTCACGCACGGGTACCGGAAGGGGAAAGAGGCAAAGGAATGAACCCCCTCTGGATCGTCTCCGTCGGCCCCGGCCGCCCCGAGTGGATGACCCTTGAGGCCGTCGAGCGCATCCAGGCCTGCGACGTCGTCGCCGTTCCCCAGCCGAGGGCGGAAGAGCACTCCCTGGCGGAGCGGGTGGCCGAGAAGTTCATTTCCAAATCGTCAGAACGCCTCTACCTCGAACTCCCGATGTCCTACGACGTCACCCTGCTCGAGACCCGGTGGAAGGAGGCGGCGGAAGCCGTCTGGCAGCGCATGAAGGCCGGCAAGCAGGTGGCCCTGCTGGTGCTGGGCGACGCCTCCCTCTTCGGGACCTCCGCCTACATCGCCGGCGAGCTCAAGGCCGCCCACCCCGAGGCCGTCATCGAAGTCACGCCGGGCGTCATCTCCCCGACCGCCTGCGCGGCCCGCCTGGGCCTTCCCCTGGCCACCGGCAACCAGAGCGTCACCATCGTGCCCGACTCCGAGATGCCCGAGCAGATGGACAAGGCCATCGCCATGGGTGGGACCGTGATCCTGATGAAGATCTCCCGCTCCCTCCAGCATGTGATCCGTTACCTGGAGGAGAGGAATCTCCTGGAGCACGTCCGGGTCGTGATCCGCGGGGGCCAGCCCGGCGAGCGCATCGTCCACGACTTGAAGGAATTGAAAGGGGAGAACATCCCCTATATGTCCCTGGCCATCCTGAAAGTGCCGGAAGGTGCCGAGCCGGAGGAAAGCCCCATCGAGCCCCTGGCCGCCTCGGCGCCCCTCAAGCCCGCCAAAGGGGGCGGCAAGATCTTCCTCGTGGGCTTCGGCCCCGGCCACCGCGAGCACCTGACGTATCGTGCCAGGCAGGCCATCCTCGCTTCGGACGTGGTGGTGGGCTACGTGACCTATCTCAACCTGATCAAGGAACTGCTGGCCGGCAAGGAGATCGTGCGCGGAGGCATGACCGAGGAGGTCTCCCGGGCCGTGACCGCCGTGGAGAAGGCCCGCGAGGGGAAGATCGTCTCCCTGATCTCCTCCGGGGACGCCGGCATCTATGGGATGGCCGCCCCGACCTACGAGGTCCTGATGGAGGCCGGCTGGACCCCTGGGGAACCTCCGGAGGTCGAGGTGGTCCCCGGCGTGACGGCCATCAGCGCGGTCTCCTCCGTGCTGGGTGCCCCCCTGGCTCACGACTTCTGCGCCATCAGCCTTTCGGACTTGCTCACCCCCTGGGAGGTGATCGAGAAACGCCTTGAGGCCGCTGCCTCCAGCGACCTCATCACCGGGCTCTACAACCCGAAATCCGGCCGCCGCACCCTCCAGCTCACCCGCGCCCAGGAGATCTTCCTCAAGCACCGCAACCCCAAGACGCCGGTGGGCATCGTGAAATCCTGTCTGAGGAAACGCCAGGTGGTGGACATCACCACCCTGGACCGCATCCAGGAGTTCGACATCGGGATGCTGACGACGGTGCTGATCGGGAACTCCTCGACGGTGACCTACAAGGGCCTCATGGTCACGCCGCGGGGCTACCGCCGGAAGTACGACCTCAAGACCGCCGAGGTGCGGGAAGGCCTCAACCCCTCTCCGGTCGGCGGGGACTGGTCGCTGGGGCGAGGCGAAGCGGATCCCTCTCCGTGACGACAAGCTTCGCCGATGCCTGCTGGGCCCGGGCGGCACAGGGGATGGCGGATCCCGACGAGCGCGAGATGCTCCCGGGTCCCCTCCTGGACGCCGAGGTCTACATGGCCTGCGATCTGGTGAGGCTGTCGTTCACCTACAAGGACGGCGGCCGGATGCGCCTGGACGAGGCCCGCCTCGCCGCCATCGAGAAGGCCCACGGCCTCTCCCGGGAGGTCCGGACCCCCCTGGACGCCTCGGGGGAGTTCAACTTCATCCTGACCAAACGGCAGGGCGGGACCTACGTTGCCCGCGTCACCGCCGACAAGCTCTTCTGCGAGCCCAAGGCCTGCGGCCTGGACTTGGGCCGGAGCCTGCTAACCTTATACGACCGTCCGTGAGGTGCTGGTACCTCCTCGTCCTTGGGCTCTACGCCCTGGCCCTGCTGGGGCTGTCGGTTCCCCTTCTGTGGACCGGCTACGGCTGGGGCTGGTTTGGGGTCGTGAAGGATGAAGCGAGCCTGCCCCAGGTCCTCGGCATCCTCGGCGGGGAGGGGGCCCCCTGGCTGGCCGGATGGATCGTCCTGATGCTCCTGGCCCAGATCCTCCTGCTGGCGGTGCCCGTGGCCCTGACACGCCAGAGGCCGGTCCGTCAGCGGTCCGTCTGGACCACCGTCCTGGCCTCGGGCTTCTGCATGGCCCTCCTGGCCTGGCTCTTCCTCATCGACTTGTACGTCCTCGTCGACGGGGGGGAGGGCAAGGGGACCGTCCGTCTTGTCCCCGGACTCGCGTCTGCCGTCCTCTGGTGCACCGTGGCAGTGGCCCTGGGCGTCTGGGGGATCTGGGCCCGGATCTTCTACCGGATGTGGAGGCCCGAAGGGGGCGTGGACTGGATGGCCCAGATCTGCCGTTTCCTGCTGGCCGGCTCCATCCTGGAGCTTCTGGTCGCCGTGCCCTGCCATGTCGCCTCTCGGCACCGGAACGACTGCTGCGCCCACCTGGGGACCTTCCTGGGGATCGTGGCCGGGACCTCGGTGATGCTCCTGAGTTTCGGGCCCGGAGTGCTGTTCCTCTTTGCCGAGCGGATGCGCCGGAAGAAGGGCTCCCGCCCGATTCAGTAGCGCTTCAGGCCGGCAGCATCGAGCAGGACCTGGATCGCGGCCTCCTGGGCGGCAAGGGCTGCCGCCTGCCTGGCCTCCTCGGTCTCCAGTTTCCGGATGGCCTCGGCCAGGGCCGGTGCGGATCCCGAACGCATCCCCTCGACTTTCACCTGGTTCTGGCGCTTGGTCTCCAGGTCCCCGAGGAAGGCGTCGTGCTTGGCCAGGTCCTTGACGTGCTGGCGCTCCCGGACCAGGAACTTCTCCAGTTCCAGCTTCGGCTTCAGGGCCGTCCGCATGGCGTCCAGGAGCCACTCCTTGGTCGGCAAGCCGGGGCCGTAGACCTTGGCAACCTTCCCGTCGACCCCGATCACGGCCACGAAGGGGGCCTTGGCGAAGTTCACCTCGGGGCAGGTCGCGGGATCCACGGACGTCACGTCGACGAAGAGCACGCGGAAGAGCTTGATGGCCTCCGAGAAGTCCTCGATGCGGGGGACGGTGATCATCTGCGTGACGCTGAGGGAATCCCGGGCCGGGAGGGAGGAGAGCCTGCCGCGCTCGGTGCGGCGGTCCGGATGGTCCTCGTTGTTCAGGAAACAGACGATGGCAGGTCCCTGTTCCCCGGCGGCTTCAACGGCCAGCCCGGGGACCTTCTTCCCGACCGTCGGGGAGCAGGAGGCGGTTTGAGAGGTCGTGGTGATGCGCGCGGACACGCCGGCGCTAAGACCGCCGCATCAGCCGGCGGAAAGAACGCGGGGCGCCCCGGTCATGCAGGCGAACACGCCCAGGGCAGCGGCAAGCAGGGGTTTGCGCACGGGAGGCTCCTTAGTCGGACCAGGCCCTGAGCATAGCCTCAGGCCAGGGAAAAGCTAGTTCGATGCGGCTGCCGACGCGGCAATCGGGGTGATGTGTACCCGGCGGCGTCCGTCGAAGCTCACCTTCCCGTCCACGAGGGCATAGACCGTGCAGTCCCTGCCCAGGGCGGCGTTGCGACCGGCGCTGAACTTGGTCCCGCACTGACGGACGATGATGGCGCCGGCGGTGACCGTCTGGCCCCCGTAGACCTTGATCCCGCGCCGTTGGGCGTTGGAATCGCGGCCGTTCTTGACGGAACCTTGGCCTTTTTTATGCGCCATGGGGGATCTCCAGGATCTTGACCTCGGTGTAGTTCTGGCGGTGGCCCTTCTTGCGAGAGTAGTTCTTCCGGCGCTTGAAGCGGAAGTTCACCACCTTGGGGCCCTTGGTTTCGCCCAGGACCTCGGCCTTGACCGAGACGCCCTTCAGGTAGGGGCGGCCCACCGCGGGATCCTTGCCTTCGGCCCCGCCCAGGAGGAGGACCTTGTCGAAGTCGACAGTCTTGCCGGCCTCCAGGTCCAGGAGTTCCACGAAGATGCGCTGTCCGGCTTCTACCCGGAACTGGTGGCTTCCCGTCTCGATCACGGCGTAGGGCATGGTCTCTCCGGAAGGGGTCGGGGATTCTAGCGGGGCGGGGGGTAGCCCGCAAGGGGGCTGTCAGCTACAATCCTGCGGATGACCGAGTCCGCCCAGCAGCTTCTCCCCGAGGCGGCCGCAGGCCGCCCGGAGATCGAGCGCCTCCTGGAGGCCTCCCACAGGTTCAACGCCTCCGACCTGCACCTGAAGGCGGGCTGCTCCCCCATCCTCCGGATTGCGGGGATCCCGACCCCCCTGAAGGCCCCGCCGCTGTCCGCCGAGGCCGTCCGTGCCCTGATCTGGGGGATGCTTACCCCCGAGCAGGCCCGGACCCTGGAGACGACCGGGGACCTGGACTTCGCCTATTTCCTTCCGGACGGACGCCGCTTCCGGATGAACGCCTTCCGCGAGCGCAACTGCTATGCCCTGGCGGCCCGTCGCATCAACATGACGGTTCCGAACTTCAAGGACCTCCACCTTCCCGAGAAGTCGATGACCAGGGTCGCCGGGCTCGAGGAGGGCATCGTGCTCCTGGCGGGGGTGACGGGCTCGGGCAAGTCCACCACCATCGCCGCCCTCCTGGACTTCATCAACGAGAGGGGCCGCTACCACATCGTCACGGTGGAGGACCCCATCGAGTACGTGTTCACGGACAAGAAGTCCTTCTTCAACCAGCGCGAGGTCGGGACCGACACCCAGGATTTCAAGAGCGCCATCCGCGCGCTGATGCGCCAGGACCCCGACATCATCGTGGCGGGGGAGATGCGCGACGCCGAGACCTTCGAGTTCGGCCTGACGGCTGCCGAGACCGGCCACCTGGTCTTCGGCACCCTCCACGCCTCGAACGTGACCCAGTGCTTCGGACGCATCCTGGACCTCTTCCCGGCCGAGCGGCAGGACCAGATCCGCATGGGCCTCCACTTCAACCTGAAGGCCATCATCTGCCAGAAGCTCCTGCCCTGCATCAAGCCCGGGCTCCCGCGCATCCCGGTCGTGGAGGTCATGATCGCGAACCCCATCATCCGAGAGCTGATCGCCAAGAACGAGGTCCCCAGGATCGCCGACATCGTCGCCGGCGCAGAGGAGGAAGGCATGCAGGATTTCACCGGTGCGCTCTGCAGGCTCGTCAAGGACGGCTACGTGGAGGAGAAGGTCGCCATGGAGGCGGCCTCCAATCCCGAGGCCCTGCGCATGGCCCTCCAGGGCTTCCGCGTGAAGGGGGGCATCCTGTGAGGCGGGCGCTGTTCGCGTTCCTGGCCCTTGCGATGTCGGCAGCCCCTGCCGCCGAGAAGGACAAGAGCGGGGCCAAGGGCGGCATCGACGCCAAGACCGGCGAGGCCATCGACGCAGCCATCGCCAAGGGGCGCGCCTGGCTCAGGGCTGAGGCCCAGAAGGAGGTGGCGACTCCGGCCGGGACGAGCATCACGCACAAGGGCCCGGACGGAAAGGACCAGACCTATTCCTTTCCGGTGGGCCGTCCGGCCCTCCTGGGCCTTGCCCTGCTGGAGGCGGGCCTTCCTCCTGCCGATCCTTTGCTGAAGCAGATCTGGGACAAGCTCAAGTCGAAGTCGCCTCCCCCCACGACCTACGATGCGGGCGTGGGGCTGCTGTTTGCCGAGGCCTACCTGAGGGCCTCCAACGGGGGCAGGCGCGTGACCTCCCTGGACTCCAAGGACCGGGACTGGATGCAGAAGGCGGCCGACTACCTGGCCTCGGGCTGCTACGGCGGCGGCTGGACCTACGTCTGCCCGGGCGGCGCCGGCTATCCTCTCGGGGAGGATCCCAAGAAGAAATATTCCATCGGCGATCAGGGAGGGGGCGGGGAAGGGGAGGATCCGGGTGCGGCAAACGCGGAACTGGAGCGTCTCGTGAGCGAGTCCGCAGCCAGGAACGCCACCCGCGACCACGACCATTCCAATTCCCAGTATGCCGTGCTGGGCCTCAAGGCTGCCTCGTTGTGCGGGGTGAAGGTCAAGAACGCCCGTCTGATGTGGCGCACCGTGGTCTACCACTTCCTGAAGGGGCAGGAGAAGGACGGCCCCGAGGTGGACCTCAAGCTCACCCGGGAGGAGAGCCGCTTCAAGGCCGAGGACTATACGATGGAGATGGAGCCCCAGAAGCCCCGGGCCCGGGGGTGGGCCTACGGGGACGGCGGCGAGGCCTACGGTTCGATGTCCGCGGCCGGCATGACGGCCCTCATCGTGGCCCAGTCCGAGGTGACCGACCTGAGCGGCGACGAGAAGCACCAGATCCTGATGGCGGTCCGGGACTCCCTGGCCTGGTTCCAGCAGAACTGGGCCATGGACAAGAACCCCCTTTCCGAGCGCTCGGGCGGCGGCATGGCGCCTGCGGCCCACTACTACCATCTCTACGGGGTCGAGCGGGTCGGGATGCTGACCCTGGTGAGGGCCCTGGCCGGCCACTCCTGGTACAAGGAGGGCGCCGACCTCCTGCTCAGGGCCCAGAAGCAGGACGGGCGCTGGCCTTCGGCCAGCCAGGGTTTTCCTGAGGACGACCGCATCAAGACGGCCTACGCCCTCCTCTTCCTGGCCCGCTCGACGAAGTCCGAGTACGCCATCGGCGAGAAGTAGCTCCGGGATCCCGGAAAGCTATGGGGTCAGAAAGGGGATGCGTCGGCCGTCGGCGGCCATGGAGCGGGAGGCGGCCTCCAGCACCGCGGTGACCAGGATTCCCCGGCCGGCATTGGCCCGCATCGGCCTGCCCGTGCGGCAGGCGTCCACGAAATCCTGGACCTCGACCGCCAGGGGCTCGGCGGCCGGCACGGTCAGGACGCGCCCCTCGGCCGAGCGGGACGCCCGGCGGAATTCCCCGAAGGACCGGGGATAGAGGTCCCTGGCCGAGCGGTCGTAGAGCTGGAGGGTCCTTCCGGCCGCGACGTCGTTGAAGACCATCATGCGCTTCTCGCCGACCAGGATGGTCTCCCTCACCTTGAGCGGGAACAGCCAGGAGACCTGGACCTGGGCCAGGACGTTCCCCGGGAACCCCATCTCCATCGTCACCAGGTCCGCCAGGCCCCGGCTCAGCCAGGCGCCTCCCCGGGCCGAGACCCAGCGCGGACCTCCGCCCAGGACGTCCGTCAGGATGGACACGTCGTGGGGGGCCAGGTTCCAGAGGGCATCCACGTCCGTGCGCACCGAGCCCATGGAGAGCCGGCGGGACAGGATGTAGTGCATCCGGCCCAGGGCCCTGCGACGCAGGAGGGTGCGGATGGCGGCCACTGCCGGGTGGTATTCGAAGGTGTGTCCGACCCCCAGCACCAGACGTCGTCTGCGGGCCTCGGCGTCCATGCGCCGTGCACCGGCCAGGGTGGTCGCGATGGGTTTCTCCACCAGGACATGACGTCCGGCGCGGAGGGCCTTCAGGGCCGTACGTTCATGGAGGGCTGCAGGAACCGCCAGGATGACGGCCTGGACGGAGGGGTCCTTCAGGCAGGTCTCCAGATCGGGGCAGGTCCTCACGCCAGGGAAGCGGGTCGCGGCGACGGCCAGGCGCCGGGGATCGACGTCGCAGAGGGCGGCAAGACGGGCTCCCCGTGCCGTCGCCAGGCATCGGGTCAGGTTGGGTCCCCAGGTGCCCAGTCCCGCGACGGCGACGCCGAGGGGCGCGGACTTCACGGGGCGTGCGCCGCCGCGGGACGGCAGCGGGCCAGGGCCATGAGGGCCATGGGGGTGCCCCAGTAGGGGCCGTAGTCGTAGAGGGGATAGTCCCACCAGCGGCCGTCCTTCTCCTGGAGGGGGACCAGGATGCCGGCCAGGGCGTCCCGGTGGCGCTGGCGCCGGTCCTCGGGCAGGAGGTCGATGCAATACCCGGCGTAGTAGTGGCCGTAGTAGAAGAAGTAACCGGCCACCCCGAACCATGACTCGTGGGGGACGGGGAACTTCCGGCCCCGGTCCAGCCAGCCGTTGCGGTTGACGAGGCGGTCCAGCCACTCCTCGAGCCGGTCGTCCGTGATGGAGGGATCCCCCCAGCACCTCAGGGCCGCATTGCAGGTCTGGGAGCGTCCCAGGCTTCCTGCGGGGACGTTGATGCCCATCAGGGGTCTCATCCTGAGGTATTCCCCGTAGAGATAGCTCAGGTCCGGCTTGCGCTGGCGCCGGAGGGAGGCCAGGGCCCTGTCCACCAGGGTCTGGGGCACCTCGAAGCCGGCATCCCGGGCCTCCCGGAGGGCGAGGAGCGCGGTGGCCGTGATGAAGGAGGTGGAGTCGGTGCCGGGCTTCTGGCTGCGGGTTCGCATGTCGTAATAGCCCCAGCCCCCGTCGACGGACTCGTTGCGGGACAGCCGGTCGATCTGGTGGCGGATCTCGGTCTCGATCCGCGCGAGGCGGATTTCGTCCCCCGGCAGGCGGCGCAGTGCGAGCAGGGTCTTGAGTGCGTAGGCGTGGGTCCAGACGTTGTAAAGTACGTCGGTGGAGGGGCGTCGCACCTGGGGCAGGTTCTCCAGGAGCCAGGCCTCCCCCCGTCCAAGGGCCGCGCGCTCCGCTCCGGAGCCGTCCGAGGTCGAGATCAGGGAGGAGAGGCAGAGCGCCGAGCAGGCCGCCCGGAAGGCCAGGTGGGCGCCGGGCACCGGGGCGCTGATGTTGAGGTCCTTGGTGCAGCGTGCCGATCCCCAGGAGCCGTCCGCATTCTGGCTGGAGAACAGGAATTCCCGGCCCTTCCGGATGGCCCCCTCCAGCGCCGGAGGCGGGACGTGATTCCGGGAGGCGGTCGGCGAACAGCCGGATGCCGCTGCGGTCGCCGCCGCGGTCAGGAGCAGGAGGCCGCCGACCCTCACTTCCCGGCGGGCTCCGCGGGCTTCTCGAGGAGGATCTCCTCCCCGTCCGCCAGGCCTTCCAGGATCTCGGTGCGATCGGCCGACTTCCGGCCCGTCTTCACGTCGCGCCGCAGGGACCTGCCGTCCTTCTGCACCCAGACGTAGTGGCGATCCTCGTCCATCTCGTCGTCGAAGACGGCCTTGGACGCCACGGCAATCGCATCCGTGCGGGCATAGGGGGAGAAGCGCAGCGTGCAGGACATGCCGGCGGCCACCGGTCCCGCCTCGACCGGGAGTTCCACGGCCAGGCGGGCCGTGAAGGCCCCGCCTTCGGGATACGGCGAGACGGTCAGCACCGTGGCCGGGATGCGGAGATCCGGCCATCCTGCCGGGATCCCCCTGCCCTTCATCCCCGGCTTGAGATCGTGCAGGGAAGCCTCGGGGACGATCGCGCGGACCACCAGGGGCCTGGCCTGGAGCACCGTGAACAGGACTTGCTGGAGGGGCAGGGCCCCGCCCCGCTGGACGGAGGGGGTCACGGCGTCCTCCCCGCTCCACTTCCCCTTGTCGCAGCGGCCGTGGTAGAGGATGCCGGCGGCCGGAGCCTTGAGCGTCATGCCCTCGCGGTCGGCCTTCAGCTTGCCGAGGCGCTCGGCCCCCTTCTGCTGATTCGTGCGGAGCTTGTCCAGCTCCGTGCGTTTGAGCATCAGGTCCTTGGGCTGAAACGCACGGAGCCTCTCCAGGTTCAGCCCGGCCAGCGTGGCCGCCTCCGCCAGATCCTGGGCCTTGTGGGGGATGCCAACGTCCAGGGCGCGCTGGGCGATCGCATCCCGGATCGGGGTGATGATGCGGAAGAGTCTCACCATCAGGCGCTGGCGCTTGAGGACGATCTCTTCCGTCTCCTCGACCAGGTCGTCGGCCTTGTACATCTTCTCGAGCTGGCGGAGCTCCTCCTCCTCGGACTCCAGCTGGAAACGGCCGTAGTCCCGCTCCACCTGGATCATGGCCTCCTCCTGGGCCCGTCCCGTCCTGGTGAAGTGCTCGAGCTCCTCGTCGGCGATACCCTTGGCCCGCTCCGCCGCGGCCAGCTCGAGGGGAGCCGCCTTTTCCAGCAGGGGGAGCTCCAGGTCGGCCTTCCCGAGCGCGACCTGCCCCTGGGCCAGTTCGCGCTCGAGGTCCCCGATGGCCTCGTCGATGGCCCGGGTATCCGGGGTTACCAGGGCGTCCCCGGACTTCACCGGCGTGCCGTGGGCCAGCCCCTTGAGGATCTTGAGGTCCCCCCAGGCTTCCGGGCGGTAGGAGACCTCGGTGGACTGGGCCGCCTCGAAGGATCCCTCCAGGGAGAGGTCCACCCGGAAGGGCGCCTTGCTCACGGTCGCGGTGGCGGGCTTGGGAGCCTCGGGCTTGGCCTCCTCGGCTGCGAGGGGGAGGGCAAGCAGGGCGGCCAGGGTCAGGATGTGGCGGCGCATGGGATCCTCCGGAGTTGAGCCGGGGATGGTACCGTCCCGTCCGTCCGGCGGGAAGGCCGGAGTTGCCGCCTCCCCCGGCCCGCCGGTATCCTCCGTCGGCATGAGCATCCGCATCGAAGTCTCCGCCAGGTCAGGAGAGGCCGACCCCGCCTCCGCGGCTGCCCTCAGGGCCTTGAGCTCCCGCCTGTCCGGCCTGAAGACGGCCCGCCTCGACACGATCTATCTCGTGGACGGCCTCTCGAAGGCCGAGGCCCGCCGAGTGGCCCCCCTCCTCTTCTGCGACGGCGTGGTCGAGACCTTCGAGGTCGACCCGGCCTCTCCCGGAGGGACCTGGCTGGAGATCGCCAAGCGCCCCGGCGTCATGGATCCCGTGGCCCAGACGGCCCTGGCCGCCCTCGCCGCTTCAGGAAGCCGGGCCACCGCCGTGAGGGTGGTGAGACGCCTGGCGGTGACGGGCCGCGTCTCCGCCGAGGCGCTGGAGGAGGCGGCCTACGCGACGCTGGCCAACGCCACGGTGGAGCAGATCCTCAGCGGCCGCCGGGTGGAGAAGGCCTCGGAGGCCGCTCCCGCCTACAGGCTCACGGTCCTCCACGTCCCCCTCAGGGAACTGGGCTCGGAGGCCCTGACGGTGCTCTCGAAGCGCGAGCGCCTGGCCCTCTCCGCCGAGGAGATGGCCGCGGTCCGCGACCATTTCCGCCGCGAGAGGCGCGATCCCACCGACCTGGAGCTGCTGACCGTGGCCCAGACCTGGTCCGAGCATTGCGTGCACAAGACCTTCCGCGGCGAGGTCCGCATGGAGGCCGAGGGCCGGCGCATCCCCAACCTGCTCAAGGCCACCGTCTTCGAGGCGACCCGCATCATCCGTCGCCGCCTTGGCCCGAAGGACTTCTGCGTTTCCGTATTCAGCGACAACGCCGGCGTGATCCGTTTCGACGCGAAGAGCCACCTCGCCGTGAAGGTCGAGACCCACAACCACCCCTCGGCCCTGGAGCCCTACGGCGGGGCGGGCACGGGGGTGGGGGGCGTGATCCGGGACATCCTCGGCGTCGGCATGGGCGCCTGGCCCTTTGCCAACCTCGACGTCTTCTGCTTCGGGATGCCGGGCCAGAAGAGGCTGGCGCCCGGCGTCCTGCCGCCCGAGCGCGTCCTGTCCGGCGTGGTCTCCGGCGTGCGCGACTACGGGAACCGCATGGGCATCCCCACGGTGAACGGTTCTATCGCCTTCCATCCCCGATACGCGGCCAACCCCCTGGTCTACTGCGGCACCCTCGGGCTGCTGCCGATCCACCAAGTGGAAAAGACCGTCCGCAAGGGCGATCTCGTCGTCGTGGCCGGGGGGCGCACGGGCCGCGACGGGATCGGGGGGGCCACGTTCTCCTCCGACGCTCTGGACAAGGCCTCGGCCAAGGTCTCCTCGGGTGCGGTCCAGATCGGCAATGCCATCATGGAGCGGCGCGTGCTCGACGCACAGATGAGGGCCCGGGACGCGGGGCTGTACCGTTCGGTGACGGACTGCGGGGCCGGGGGCCTGTCCTCTGCGGTGGGGGAGATGGGTGCCGAGACGGGCGCCGAAGTCTCCTTGGAAAAGGTCCCGCTCAAGTACGAAGGCCTCTCCTACGCAGAGATCTGGCTCTCCGAGGCCCAGGAGCGCATGGTCTTCGCGGTGCCGCCGGAGAAGGCCGAGGCCTTCGTGAAGTGTTTTGCCGACGAGGGCGTGGAAGCTACGGTGCTTGGCAGGTTCACGGGCGACGGCATGCTCAAGATCACCTATGCGGGCACGGAAGTCGGCCGCATGCCCATGCGCTTCCTCCACGACGGGCGTCCGCCTTTCTCCGGCATGGCCAAGGCACCGCCTGTTGCGAAGCCCAAGATCCCAAAGCCCGCCCCGAAGGATCTTGGTGCGGCCCTGCTCAAGCTGCTTGCCCATCCGACCGTGGCTTCCAAGGAGGCCGTGGTCCGCCAGTACGACCACGAGGTCCAGGGTCAGACGGTCGGGAAGCCTTTTGTAGGAAACGCCGGACCGGCCGACGCCGCGGTCCTGACCCCGGTGCTGGGCTCGAAGAAGGCCGTGGTCCTGGCCCATGGCCTGGGCTACCGGCTGGGTGATCCCGATCCCTACCAGATGGCCGTCCAGGCGGTGGACGAGGCGATGCGCAACGCCGTCTGCGCCGGAGGGGATCCGGCCTACACGGCCCTGCTGGACAACTTCTGCTGGGGCTCCTGCTCGGATCCCGAGCAGCTCTGGAAGCTCACCCGGGCCGCCGAGGGCTGTCGCGATGCGGCCGTGGCCTTCCTGGCCCCTTTCGTCTCCGGCAAGGATTCCCTCAACAATACCTACGCGGAGGGCAGGACGCTTCGTCACATCCCGCCGACGCTCCTGGTCACGGCCGTTTCGGTGATCGAGGATGCGGCCAAGAGCCTGAGCATGGACCTCAAGAAGGCCGGGAACCCGGTCTACCTGGTCGGACCCAGGACCTCCGGCATGACCGGGTCCCTGGCGGCCGAGGTCCTGGGCGTGGACGACGGCGTGGTCCCTCCGTGGAACGCGGACCTGGCACCCCGCCTGTATGCAGCGGTGCACCGAACGGGGGTCGCGGGGCTGATCGCCTCCTGCCATGACCTTTCGGACGGGGGGCTTCTCGTGGCGGCGGCGGAGGCTGCGCTTGCGGGGCGTCTGGGATTGGCCTTGAGCCTCAGCGGAATGGACGGCGTGGACCTCTTCCAGGAGGGACCCTCCCGCCTGCTGGTGGAAGTGCCGAAGGCCAAGGCCGTGGCCTTCGAGAAAACGATGATGGGCCTACCTTTCCTGAAGGTGGGGGAGGTCCAGGAAGCGCCACGCCTCGTGGTTCAGAATCCCAAGGGCGGGCGAGTGATGGAGCTGGGCCTCGACCAGATCGAAAAGGCCTGGCGGGGGGCCCTCCCGGCGGCGCTGGGGATTGCGGTGGAGGGGTAGTCAGCCTCCCGACAACGCCCCGACCAGGTAGAGCTCGCTCCCGGCCGCTACCGGCGTAGTCGGATCCCGGATCAGGTACTCGTTCAGGAAGACGTTCATGTGGGGCCGGATCCTGCCCTGTTCGTCGACGATCCGGAACGCCAGTCCCGGGAAGCGCCGGTCCAGCTCGGCCATCACGGACGACACGGTGCCGGGTTCGACCTCGACGACCGAAGCGCCCGTCGTGTAGGAATGGAGCAGGGCCGCGAAGCGGACGCGTGTCCGGAGGGCGCTCGGCATTTACCCGAGACGCGCCGCAGTGACCGACTGGATTTTGGGCAGGCCCCGGACCGGATTAAGCCAGCGGTCGCCCTCGTCCCCGCTCCAGTACGCCTCGCCGGAGGTGGTGCCGAAGAGCAGGTTGAGGGGATCCTTACCGTCGTGGGCCATGGCCTGACGGTACACCGTGAGCCAGGCTCTCGCCGGAAGGCCCTTGTCCAGGCGCTGCCAGGAGGCCCCGGCGTCCCGGGTGCGGTAGACGGCCGGCTTGCCCTCGACGCTGGTGCGCGGCCAGACCGTGCCGCCGTCCATGGGGATCACCCAGCAGACGGCGTCCTTTTGGGGATGGCAGGTCATGGAGAAGCCGATGTCTCCGACCTCCTTGGGCATGTTCTTCCCGATCCGTTCCCAGCGCTGGGTCTTCTCGCCGGCCTTCCAGTCGAGGCGGTAGATGCCGCAGTGGTTCTGCTGGTACCAGCGCCGGGGGTTGGCAGGATGGATCACGGCGTCATGCGGGTCGTGGCCGAACTCGTACTCGCTGCCGTCCGTCTTGGGCGGCGCGAAGTCCATGGCCACGCCGAGATTGACCGGCCTCCAATCCTTCCCCATGTCCTCGGAGAGGAAGATGCCGCCGCCGGAGAGCCCCAGCATCAGCCGCTTCGGGTCCGAGGGATCGACCTGGACCGAGTGGCACTTGAGGCCGTCGGGGGTGCCCGGGGCGAAGTTGTAGCACCAGGTGGCCAGGGAAGGGTGGTCGTTGAAGCCGCGCACCTCGGCCCAGCTGACGCCGTCGTCCTCGCTCTGGAAGAGGCCGATGGGGCTGACGCCCGCGTACCAGACGCCGGGCCGGGAGGCATGACCGGGGGCCAGGAAGAAGACGTGGTCGACGACCAGACCCTGGCGGCGGGGATCCTCGGCGGTCAGGGGGGAGTCCGCATAGGCCTCCTTGGCGCGGAAGGCCGGCGGCCTGGCGGCCTCCTTCCAGTTCCGGCCTCCGTCGGTGGAGCGGTAGACCGTGGGCCCCAGGTGGCCGGTGCGTACTGCGGCCAGGAGGGTACCGGCGCCGCGGGGGTCCTGGACGACGTGGTGGACCTGGCAGCCGAAGAACCAGGGCTCCTCCAGCTTCCAGTCCTTCCAGCCGCGGCCGGGGGTCGGCGGCCTCAGGGGCCAGGCGCCCTTGCGCGTTCCCAGGATCCAGGCGTCCGCTCCGGCAGGTGCGATGGGCTGGGTCATGGCGAGGGATTAAACCAGATTCCGCCTGTGTTATCATCCCGGCCATGCTTTTCCTCTACGACCTCCCGAACTGGATGATGGGCGTGCTCATCGTCGGCGCCTGCATGGGCGTCATGGTCGGCGGCTATCTCCTGATCCGTCGCCGGATCCGCACGGTCTTCACCGACGCCCAGGTGGGGGCCGCCCTGGCCTTCCTCGGCGTCCTGGCCACGGTGACCTCCCTCCTGCTCGCCTTTTCCGCCGTCTCGGTGTGGGAATCCTTCAACACCGCGGAGTCCTCCGTCACGGCCGAGGCCAACGAGGCGGCCCAGCTGGCCCGGGACTTGGCGGTCTATGGACCCGAGGCCTTTCCGACACGGGAGGCCCTGCGCGGGTACCTGCGCCTGGCGGTGGACAAGGAATGGCCCCTGTTGACCCGCGCGGAGTCCAGCGCCGAGGCCTGGAACCAGCTCGACGAGATCTTCCGCGAGGCCGCGCGGATCGAGCCGACATCCCCCCGCCAGGAGGTCCTGATGGGCGAGATCTGGGCCAGGATCAACGCCCTCACCCGCTCGCGCCGCGACCGGATGCACGCGAGCCAGGCCTCGGTGCCGGGGACGCTGTGGACGGTCGTCCTGGCGGGGAGCGTGCTCACCTTCGCCATGACCCTGGTCCTTCCGCTCAGCCGATTCAGCGTGACGCTCGTGGCATGCCTTGCGGCCAGCATGGGGCTGGTGTTCTTCTTCATCGTGGCGATGGATCACCCTTTCGCGGGGGCGGAGGCCGTCGGTTCGGGACCCCTGCAGTCCACGCTGGCCAACATGCAGCGCTGGGATGAGGCGGCGCAGAAGTCCTTGATCGGCCCCCCAAAACGGGGATAAAGGCCCCCTCCGCATGAAGCCCCTCGCCGTCCTCGTCCGCTCCCCCGGCACCAACAACGAGCGCGAGACCGCCCACGCCTTCGAGCTGGCCGGAGCCCGCGTGGCCGAGCATCCGCTGGAGCGCCTGATCGCCGATGCGACCCCCCTGAAGGACGCCCGCATCCTCATGTTCCCCGGAGGCTTCTCCTACGGCGACGATCTCGGTGCCGGCCGTATCGCGGCGCTCCACCTCAAGACCCGCCTCGCCGACGCCGTCCGCGCCCACCTGGACCGCGACGGCCTCGTCATGGGCCACTGCAACGGCTTTCAGATCCTGGTCCAGTCCGGCCTGCTGCCCGGCATCATCGGCCCGGACGGAGGTTCTGCCGCGACGCTGGCCCTGAACGCGCGGGGGCGCTTCGAGTGCCGCTGGGTGCCGCTGCAGGTCGTGACGCCGGGGATCTTCTTGAGGGGGCTGGCGGAATTCTCCCTGCCCGTGGCCCACGCCGAAGGCCGCTTCCGGACCGCCTCCTCCGCGGTGCTGGAGGCCCTGAAGGCCAAGGGGCAGGTGGCCCTCGTTTACCGGGGGGAGGCCTATCCGGACTTCCCCAACGGCTCGGAAGGCCGGATCGCCGGCATCACCGATCCGACCGGGCGCATCCTCGGCATGATGCCCCACCCCGAGCGCTTCCTGTACCGGGAGCAGCACCCCGACTTCCGCCGCCTGGATCTTCCTGAGGAAGGCCTCGGCTTGCGCATCTACCGCAACGCCGTAGAATGGGCTGCGCAATGACGCCCAAGACCCTCCTGCTGGTCGATGACGACGCGGACTTCCTGGATGCCCTCGGCGCCTACCTCTCGCAGAGCGGGTTCCGCGTGCTGACGGCCGGCGGTGCCGAGGAGGGCCTGAAGCTGGCCCGCGAGGAGCGTCCCGACCTCCTGGTCCTTGACGTGAACATGGGGGACGGAGCGTCCGACGGCTACAGCCTCTGCGCCCGCCTGAAGCAGGATGACGAGACCTTCGACACTCCCGTGATCTTCCTGTCGGGGAATCGTGCTGCCGGCGACATGTTGCGCGGCTTCTATGCCGGAGCCCATGAGTACCTGACCAAGCCCGTGGACCGCGAGGTCCTGCTTCGCCAGCTCCGCAAGCTCCTGGGGGCCTGAGCGGTGAAGCGCCTTCTGCCGCTGGCCGCCCTCCTGCTTCTCGGCGCCGGTCCCGGAAGCTTGGACCTGCTGTCCCCCGAGGAAGGGACCCCCTTCGGCTACGGGGACCGCATGCTGGTCTGGACGGCCGGCGCCGGCCGGAGCGTCCTGTTCAGCGTCTCGAAGGATGCGGGGGCCTCCTGGATCCCCCTGGCCGAACGCCCCGCCACGGACGGGATCTGGTTCTGGGATCCCAAGGGCATCCCGGACGGCGCCAGGATCCGTCTGAGGCTGGAGCTTCAGGACGCCGACCGGAAATCCCTGGGATCCGTCGAGCGCAACTTCCTTGTGGACCGCACGCCGCCCAGGACCCGTCTCACCGGTCCCACCCAGTCGGTCGGCGGCTCCGTGATCCTGCAGGTGGAGAAGTCGGATGCCGCTTCCGGCCTGGCCTCCCTGGCCGTCTGGTCGACGCAGGACGGGAAGACCTGGTCCCTGGCCCTGCCCGGCGCCTCTCCGGAGAAGCCCCTGGAATGGACCGCACCGCACCGGGGACGCTGGGGCCTGTATGTGTCGGGTCAGGACCGCGCCGGCAACGAGGGAGCGGCCCCGGGCGAGGGGACCGAGCCCCAGCTCTGGATCACGGTGCGCACGCCGGAGCCCTGGGTCGGCCGCCTGGACCTGGCGCTACCCGGTCCTGTCCTCCGTCCCGGGGATCCCCTGACCATCTCCTGGGACGTGACCGGGGACGGCAACGAGCGCATCCGGCTGGAACGCCACACCGGGAAGGACTGGGAGGTCATGGCCGAAGGGCTGAAGGCCCGCGGGGAGCTGGCCTGGAAGACCCCGGCCGTCCACGGCCCCTTGTCCGAGATGCGCCTGGTGGCCCTGACGCCCGAGGGCCTCCGGGGGGTGCGAGAGCTCTGGCCTCCGGCCTGGGTGGACGCCCAGGCCCCAGAGGTCATCCTTTCCGCGCCTGCACTCTGGGAGAAGGACCGTCCCGTGGATCTGGAGGTCCGCGCCGACGATGTTCCGGCCGGGATACGGCGCACCATCCTCTGGGGGCTCAAGCCTTCGGGAGAGGCCTGGGAACGCCTCGGGGAATTCACTCCCATGGACCCCGTACGTTTCCTTCCCGATTGCGACGGCGCGTGGGGCCTCTGGCTCCAGGCCGAGGACAAGGTCGGCAACGCCACGGCCGCCCCCCAGGCCAGGGACATGGCCCGTCCCATGGCCCGGGTCCTGGTGGACCGTGTGCCGCCGCGCGCCTCCTTCCGCGCTCCGAAGGGGGGGGAGCTCCTCGCGGCCTCGGGGCGCCTGAGGGTGTCCTGGGTCAGCTCGGATGCCAGCCTCCTGCCCCGTCCCGCGGCCCTCTTCAGCTCCCGGGACGCGGGGGCCAGCTGGGAGCTGGAGGCGGAAGGGCTTTCCGCCGAAGGCGACCTGGACTGGCAGGCGCCCGCCACGTCCGGTCCGCTCTGGCTGAGGCTGGCGGTGCTGGACGCCGCCGGCCGTCGCGGGGAGGCCCTGCTGGAGCACCCGGTCACCGTCCGTCCGGGCATCCCCGAGACTGCCCGCGTTCCCGTGCCCGAGGTCCCTGAGATGACGCCGGAGCCCAAGCCCGCCCCCCAGACACCGCCCGGGGCGGTGGAGCCCGCATCCCTGCATCTGTTGAGTCTTCCGGGCGTCGTACAGGGAGGAAAGCCCCTGGCCCTGCGCTGGAAGGCCCCCGCCGCCGCAGCGGGCCTGGAGGTGGAGGCCTCGGTCAGCGACGACGGCGGCAGGCATTGGAAGGGCGTGGGCCGGGTCGCGGCCTCGGGGGAAGGCCTCGACTGGAAGCCTCCGGTCCAGGACATCCCGGACCTTCGCATCCGCCTGACCCTCTGGAAGGGGAGGACGGACCTCGGGACCTCCCCCGAACGCAGGCTGGCCGTGGCCTCCAAGCCGCCCAAGGTCCGCCTGGTCCCCCTGCCGGCCGCCCCCTAGGCACCGGTATAATCCCCGCCATGAAGCTCAAACCCGCCTGCATCCTGGGTGTCGCCCTCCTGGCCGCCTGCCTCGCGCCCCTCGGCGCCGAGGAGGCCCTTCCCCCGGAGGCCGCCGCCCTCGTCAACGGCGAGCCCATCCCGCTGGAAGAGCTCCACCGCCTCCTGTGGAAGCGTCACGGCCAGGAGATCCTCGGTGAACTGGTGCTCCAGCGGCTGATCGACCAGCAGGCCCATCGCCTCGGGGTCGAGGTGGGGGAGGCGGAGATCAAGGCCCGCATCGAGGTCGCGCGCGAGGAGCTCAAGCGCATGAACGGCCGGGACATCGTGCTGGAGGATGCCCTCAAGGCCCAGGGCGTCTCGCTGGAGGAGTTCCGCGCCCAGGTCGTCCCCCGCCTCACCCTGGAGCGCCTGGCCGTGATGGACGTCCTCTGCGGGAACTGGGTCCGCCTGAGGATCCTGGTCTCCAGCACCGAGGCCAAGGGCTTGAAGATGCTGGACCAGCTGAAGGCGGGAGGCGATTTCGCCGCATCGGCCAAGCAGGAGTCCATCCATGGAAGCGCCGTGGACGGGGGCGACCTGGGCGCCAACTTCAAGGGCGAGCTCCCGCCCGAGCTGGAGCCCTTCGCCTTCGCCGCAAAACCCGGCGAGCTGTCCGGGCTGATCCCCACCCCGCTGGGATTCATCGTGGCCCGCGTGGACGAGCGCCAGGAATCCCGTTCCCGGACCTACGCGGAGGTCCGCACCGAGGTGGAGAAGGTCCTGTCGAAGGAGGCTCCCGGCCAGGCGATGCTGGACCGCTTCCTGGGCCGCCTGAGGCGGTCGGCCAAGGTCCAGCTCCGCGAGCCCACCGCCCCGTGAAGCGGGCCTTCCTGCTGGTCCTGCTCCTGGGGACCGGCACGGCGCCTGCGGACGTGCTCCACCTGGTCGATGGCGGCGTGCTGGAGGGCCGGGTCTCCCGGACCGAGGCCGGCTTCCAGGTCCTCCTGCCCAGCGGGGCGACCGTCTCCGTCCCCAAGGAGAGGGTGGCCTCGGTCGAGAGGAAGCCCGATGCCGTGGAGACCTATCTCGAACGCCGCAAGGCCCTCCAAAGCGGGGATCTCCCCGGGATCCTGGACCTGGCCGACTGGGCAGCCGGCCAGCCGGGCCTGGACAAGGCCGTCCGCAAGCTGGCCCGCGAGGCGCTGGTCATCGATCCGGCTTCGGAACGCGCCCACATCCTCCTGGGCGAAAGCAGGGTGGGAGGGGTCTGGCTGACGGGGGAGAAGGCCAGGCGCCAGGGGTACTGCCGTCTCGTCCGAGGCTGGGGGGATTGGGACGCGAAGTGGGCCGAGGACGAGACCCTCCTGTCCCTCGCGCCCGCCTTCCTGGCCAAGGCCCGCGCGGCCCTGGCTTCGGGAACCCTCCAGTCCATGGATCTTCCTTCCCGGGTCTGGACCGTCCTCCTGCACCGTGCGGTGCCGCCCTCCGGCCCCGTTGCGGCCGGGCTCATGGAGTTGACCGAAGGGGAGGGCGGTGCCGTCCAGGCCCTGGCCGAGATCCCTGAGGGTGTCTCGGGCGAGGTGCCCTGCATCCTGCTCCTGCCGGGCGGCGAGGGGCCCGCGAAGGCCATGGACCGCTGGCGCGAGGCCGCGGGATCCTCGGGCGCCGTGCTGCTCTGCCCTGCGGATGGCGGACAGTGGGAGGCAGCCCTCGCCCTCCTTCGTGCCCGGGGGGTCCTGCCCGATCCGAACCGCATCATTCTGGCGGGCTGGGGAGGGGGGGCGGATCAGGCCCTTCCCCTGCTGGAGCGGAGGCCGGACGCCTTCTCGGCGGCCATCGTGATCTCGGGCGCGGCGGAGGTCCTGGACGTCCCGGCCATCGCCAACGCGGCGGATCTTCCGCTGTTCCTGTTCGAGGATCCGGCCTCGGTCAAGGTCATGCACCGCCTCCGGAACGTCTCCGGGGCCGTCCAGCTCGGGGGAGGACAGGCCCCGCTCCAGACCCTGACGCCGGATACGGCGGCCCTCTCCCTGCGCGAGGCCCTCGCCTGCCGCAGGGTGCCCTGGCCGCAGCGCCTGCGCAGGGCCCTGAAGCCGGGCGACCATCACGCCTGGATCCGCTGCGGGGAGGCCAAGGCCGGCTCCTGGGTGGAGGCTAGGATCTCCCCGCGGAACACCATCTACCTGGCGGGCCAGGGTCTGGAGAGGCTGACCCTGGATCTTTCGGACGACCTGCTCGACCTGTCCAAGCCGGTCACGGTGATCGGAAACGGCCGGACCCTGTTCCAGGGCGTGGTGAAGGCGGACCTGGACGCGGCGCTGGCCCGGCTGGCCAAGGGTGGCGACAGGCACCGCATCGTGACGGCCGAGGTGGAGGTGGTGTTTCCGAAGGATTAGGATATCGGACCCTACTCGCACCATGCAAGGAGGCGGGGCCCCGAGGCAGGCTGCCAGGCAAAGGTGATGTCGTCCAGGAAGGGGGTCTCGAGTACGGGCTGGTTGAGGACGTCCACCAGACCGGTGGACGGATCCACCGGTCTGACCTTGAAGTTCACGCGGTATCGGAAGGTGCTCAGGGTCCGGTCGATGGGGGAGCCCGGGCCCAGGGGCTGAAGGACAGAGGTGCCGGAGGCGTCCAGGAGTTCCAGCTCCAGCCTGGCGGCGGTTACGGGCAGGCGAGGGTCGAGCATCCGGGGCTCCCCTTGGGCCGGCGGGGCGCTGTCGGCCCCGGGAAAGTGTCTCATCTCCATGCGGGCCTCGTGAGGAAGGTACTGGGTCCAGGACGCCTGGAGCAGGCGCAGGCGGCCTCCGCCGGCGGGGGAGAGGGCAGCGGAGGTGAAGGCCCCGTCGCCCTCCTTGTAGTAGCGGCCAGAGCGCCACCGGGTCGCTGCCCAGGCTGTGGCGTCCTGGAAGGCTGAGAGCCGCAAGGCATCCTCGTCTCCGAAGTCCATGAGGGCGAACTCATCCAGCACGGTCGCGTGCAGGCCCCTGCCCACGGCGTCCTCCCGGCTCTCCTCCAGCTCGGAGTCCGGGTGGCCACCCCCCAGGACGAAGGTGATTGCGTCGTCCGGGACCAGGTCCTGGTTATGCGTCAGTTCGAGGGGAGGGTAGGGGGTAGGGAAGGGGGTCGCATACGGTCCGACGACTCCCTCCCTCCAGTCCCGCATCTGGTGCATCAGCTCCTGGCTCCCGAAGGGAACGTTCGTGTCCCAGGCGCAGGCGTGGAACTGCCAGCGCGCCTCCGGCAGCCGGAGAGGCAGGCCCATGTCCCACTGGGTCCAGGCCTGGGCCTCGTACTCCATGTCCTGGTCCGTGGCCCAGCTCTCGGCGACCAGGCCACAGAAGAGCCTGTCCCCGACGAACGTGCCCATCCCGAGGGCCTGGGTGCGTGCCTCCTCCTTCCGGATGCAGCTGAAGGTCATGTCGTACGAGGCTCCCGCGGTATAGAGGGGCTTGAGCCAGACCCCGACCGCGCCGTGTGTGCTCGGCACCGGGTCCGTCAGCTGGACCCCGGGGATATTGCCGCGGGCCTGGAAGCAGGGGCTTCGCAGCCATTGCTGGTGCAGGCCGTCGGGACGCAGGGTATTGGGTTCCCCGGGCGGATCCGGCCATGTGCTGGTCCTGAGATCCGCCTGGAGCTTGGCATCCGCGCCGGAGGCCCCGATCTCCCTGCGGGCCGAGGGGGCGCCCCGGTCCGCATCCCAGGAGTCGTCGAAGTGATGCAGGAACTTCAGCGTGCCGTCTGAGGGATCCCTCATCTCCACAGTGGCCAGCCCCAGGGCCCCGTCGAAGTCCGCCGCGTTCGAGGGCAAAGCGGGGATCGGACAGGGATAGGTCATTACGGCAAGCCCCTCGGGGCGGGAGTTCCCCCCCCACCAGGCCTCCAAGGCGGTGGCGCCGTAGCCCTGCAGGGAGGGATCCGTCATCGTCGAGGCCAGGGAGAGATAGCGCGGCTCCCCCGCAGGAGGGGTCAGGGTCCTTCCGGCCACGAAGTCCCTCTGGGTGGTCTGCCTCAGCAGCCGGAAGGCCTCTACGTCCACGACCAGCTCCGCGGAGGCCAGGAGGCGGTCCGCGGCGTCCGTCAGGCGACCCACGCAGGAGATCCGGAAGAAGCCCGTCGGGGAGAAGCAGCCCTCGGTGCTCCAGACGCTGAGGTCGCTCTTGTCGATCCATCGCCAGAGTAGCTGGTCAGGCAGGTCCTTGTTCAGCTGGGTGTTGGGGTCGAAATTGGCCTTCAGGAGATCGGCCCCGCAGAGGTTGCCGGCGCCGTAGACGTCCGGGTTCATCCCCTGGATGGAAGCCGGCACCAGGCCGTCGAGGAAGGCCGAGAAGTCCGCCCAGTCCCGGAAGGGGGTGGCCTGGCGCCTCCGCAGGATCTGATCCACGACCTCGGCCGCGGTGGAGGCGGAAAGGGCGTAGCGCGGCGGGGTCGCCCCCACCTGGTGGGGTTTGAAATAATAGCCGGCTAGGTCCTGGGCCAGGGCGACCAGAACGCTGCGGGGGGCGGTGTTGAGGTTGACGGGAGGACGGCCGCCCTCCTCCAGCGCCAGCGCCGTGCGCCCCATCTTCAGGTCGCTCATGGAGCGCCAGGTCGTGGGCGTCTCCGGATTGGGGTGAACCACCTTGACGTCCGACCAGCTCCGCGCCGTAAGCCAGGGGGAAAGGTCCCGGGAGATGCCCAGGAGGGCCTGGAGCTGGAGGATGGAGCGGTATCCTTCAGGGGGACGGGCCGACAGGATGGCGTTCCCCAGGTCCGTGACGTTCACATCCGGCTGGGACCCCAGCAGGTTCAGGATGCGCTGGAGCTGGGCATTCCAACCCGCCTCCAGCGGGCGCCCTGGAAGACCTCCGTTCACGTTGATCTTGCCCGACTCGTCTTCCACCTTCAGGACGTAGGCACGCCCCGCGCCCGGGTGAAGGAGCCCGGAGATGCCCCGCAGAGGGTAGGGTGTCGATCCCTGACCCGCTGAAATCCTGGCCAGGGCATCCTCCAGGCCGGAGCGGGCCAGAAGAATGGCCCGCGTGGTATCCGTGCGCTGCCGGCCCGCCTTGCGCTCCAGCTGGGCAAGCGTCACGAAGCAAACGGCCAGGACGGACATGACCCCTAGCACGCCGACCACGAGGACGAGGCTGAGCCCGCGGCGCATGGGTGTCAGGTGTTCTAGGCGTCCCCGAAGCAGATCCCCAGGCCCCGGGCGGTCCTGACCATCTCGCCGGCCGGGTCCGCCCGCCGCGTCGCCACGGCCGCGTCGTCCAGGGGCACCCCCACGATCTCTCCCCCGCGCAGGGCCGCCAGATGCCCGATCTTCCCGGATTCGACCAGCCTCACCGCCGCCGCCCCGTAGCGCGTGGCCAGCACCCGGTCGTAGGCCGTCGGCGTGCCCCCGCGCTGGAGGTGGCCCAGCACCGTGCATCGCGACTCGTGTCCCGTCAGGGCCTCGAGCCGGGCCGCCATCTGGTTCCCGATCCCGCCGAGCTTTTCCGTCTTGAGGCCGTCCCGGGCCACCCGGACGGTCGGCTGGCCCTCGGCCGGGAAGGCGCCCTCGGCCACGACCGCGATGGAGAACTTCGAGCCCTGGGTTTCCCGGCGCTTCACCGAGGCCGCCAGGGCCTCCCAGCGGAAGGGGATCTCCGGGATGAGGACCATGTCGGCCCCGCCCGCCATTCCCGCGTGCAGGGCGATGAAGCCGGCGCTGCGGCCCATGACCTCCAGGACCATGATGCGGTGGTGGCTCTCCGCCGTGGTGTGCAGGCGGTCCAGGGCGTCCGTGGCCGTGGCCACCGCCGTATCGAAGCCGAAGGTCCGCTCGGTGCCGGCAAGGTCGTTGTCGATGGTCTTGGGCACGCCCACGATGGGACAGCCCAGGGCCAGGAGGCGCCGGGCGTCCTGCAGGGTGCCGTCGCCCCCGATGCAGACCAGGGCGTCCACCCTCAGGGCCTTGACCTTGGCCGCCACCTCGTCGATGGCGTCGACGAGGATTTCCTTGCCGTTCTTCATGACCTTGCGGCCGAAGGGGTTGCCCCGGCTGGCGGCGCCGAGTACGGTCCCTCCCCGCGGCAGGATGCCCCTCACCGTGGGCGGCGTCAGCGGCATCACCCCGTCACGACGGAAGAGGCCTTCGAAGCCGTCGGCCACGCCGAGGACCTCCCAGCCGATGCCGCAGGCGGTGCGCACGACCGCGCGGATCACGGCGTTGAGGCCGGGGGCGTCCCCTCCTCCGGTCAGGACCGCAATGCGGCGCTGGGGCATGGGTCGGGAGTATAGGAGTTGACGCCCCCACCGTCCCCGGCTATCTTCCCGCCCCTCTCATGCAGCAGAAGCCTTTCATGCCGGCCGTCGCCTCCTCCCGCGGGTGTTGTACCCGCCGGATCCGGGACGTCCGCGCCCGGGGGAGCCTGACGGCCTGAACCGCCCGCCGCAGTCCTAACCCCTGACAACGCAACGCCCGGGTCCGTGAGGACGCCGGGTGTTTTTGTTTCAGGGACCGGGCGGGTGACGAGGTCGAACATGGCATGGCAGCAGTTCTGGTATTGGAGCGCATTCGTGCTCCGAGCGATGGTCAGCACCCGGTTCCCCAGGATCCGGGAAAGGAGGTTCCGATGACGACGAACACGACCGGGGGCATCCCCCGGATTGGCGACGCCGCCCCCGATTTCACGGCCCCCAGCACCCAGGGGGAGATCCGTTTCTCGGAGTGGGCCCAGAACTCCTGGGTCCTGCTCTTCTCCCATCCCGCCGACTTCACGCCCGTCTGCACCACGGAGCTGACGGAGCTGGCCCGCCGCAGCGGGGAGTTCACGAAGCGGGGCGTCAAGCTCATCGGCCTCTCCATCGACAGCATCCACTCCCACCTCGCCTGGCGGGAGAACATCCGCGAGCGGTTGCAGGTCGAGATCAGCTATCCCCTGATCGCCGACCTCAGCATGAACGTGGCCTCCCTCTATGGAATGATCCACCCCGGCGCCGCGGCCACCGCCACGGTGCGCGCGGTCTTCTTGATCGACCCCAAGCGCGTCGTGCGGGCCCTGGTCTACTATCCCCTCTCGGTGGGGCGCAACGTCGACGAGCTCCTGCGCCTGATCGACGCCCTCCAGACCGGGGACACCAACGCCTGTGCCACCCCGGTGAACTGGAAGCCGGGCGAGAAGGTCATCGTCCCGCCGCCCAAGACCGAGAAGGAGGTGGCCGAACGTCAGGCGAACGCCAGTTACGAGAAGGTCGACTTCTACCTGTGCAAGAAGACGCTCTGACCTCCCGGATCGGGAACACCCCGCTGCTGGAGCTCAAGAGGCTTCGGCCGCGGGACTCCCGGGTCCGCCTGTTCGTCAAGGCCGAGGGCTTCAACCCGGGCGGCTCGGTGAAGGACCGCGCCGCCTGGCGCATCGTGCGCGACGCCCTGGAGCGGGGTCTGCTCGGGAAGGGACAGGCGACCACGTTGGTAGACGCCTCCAGCGGGAACACCGGCATCGCCTACGCCATGCTGGGGGCCTCCCTGGGCTTCCCGGTCCGCATCTACCTGCCGTCCACCGCCAGCCCGGAGCGCAAGCGCCTGCTGAAGGTCTACGGGGCCGAGACCGTGCTGACCGATCCTTTGGAAGGTTCGGACGGGGCCATCCGGGCCGTGAAGGCCCTCGTGGAAAAGGAAGGCGCCTCCGGGCGCTGGTTCTACGCCGACCAGTACTCCAATCCCTTGAACCCCCTGGCCCACTACGAGGGCACGGCCGAGGAGATCTGGAGGCAGACCGGGGGCAAGGTCACCCATTTCATCGCCGGGCTCGGCACCAGCGGGACCTTCTGCGGGACCACCCGGAGGCTCAAGGAACTGAATCCCGCGATCCAGTGCATCTCGTTCCAACCCGATGGACCTTTTCATGGTTTGGAAGGCATGAAGCACATGGCCTCGGCCCTGGTGCCGGCTGTCTACGATGCCCGCCTGGCGGACCGGGACCTGGCCTGCTCCGCCGAGGACGCGCACGCGATGTGCCGGCGCCTGGCCCGGGAGGAGGGCATCCTCGCCGGCATCAGCTCGGGGGCCGCCGTCACCGTGGCCCTGCGCGTGGCGGCGGAGCTGGATGCCGGCCTCGTCGTGGCCATGCTCCCGGACGGGGGGGACCGCTACCTCTCCGAGGAGTTCTGGGAGGCCTCGTGCTGAGGCTGTCGGAGGCACACCGCAAGGCCATCGCGGCCCATGGCGAGAAGGCCTATCCCCAGGAAGCCTGCGGGGCGTTGCTGGGCACCGCGAAGGGGGAGTTCAAGACCGTGGAGGCCACGATCGAGGCCGCCAACCGCTTCGGGGACGTCGAGGAGTTCCGCGAGAAGTCCGGCGAGTCCCAGGCCAACCGTTACGTGATCCCCCCGGAGGCGATCGCGAGGATCGAGCGCGAAGCACGTGAAAGAGGCTTGGACGTAGTCGGCTTCTACCATTCCCATCCGGATCATCCGGCGCGGCCATCCCAATACGACCAGGACCACGCCTGGCCCTGGCTCTCCTACGTGATCGTGCGCGTGGCCGCCGGACGGGCGGAGGACCTGAACAGCTTCGTCCTGAGCGACGACCGGGCCGTCTTTGCGGCGGAGTTCATCGAGTAGAATGCCCCTTCCCGGAGGATATCCCATGCCCACCCAGATCCTGATCCCCGCCGCGCTGCGCCGCTTCACCCAGGACCAGCCTGCCGTGGAGGTCGAGGCCGCCACGGCCGACGAGGCCTTGAAGGCCCTGACGGGGAGATTCCCCACCCTCCAGCAGCACCTTTTCCAGCCAGACGGCAAGCTCCGCTCCTTCGTGAACGTCTTCGTCAACGACGAGGACATCCGCCACCTCCAGAAGGGCGCCACGACCCTGAAGGCCGGCGACACCCTCTCCATCGTCCCCTCCATCGCCGGAGGGGCACGGTGATCCCGGGCCTATCCCCTGAAGAGGTCCAGCGCTACTCCCGCCACCTCATCCTGCCGGAAGTCGGGATGGAAGGGCAGAAGCGCCTCAAGGCCTCCCGCGTCCTCATCGTCGGTATGGGGGGGCTGGGCTCCCCGCTGGGGATGTATCTCGCCGCTGCCGGTGTTGGAACCCTTGGTTTGGCAGATTTCGACGTCGTGGACCTCTCCAACCTCCAGCGCCAGCTCCTGCACGGCACGAAGGACGTCGGCCGTCCCAAGCTGGCCAGCGCCATGGACACGCTGGCGGACATCAACCCCCACGTGACGCTGATCCCCCACGAGGGCCCCCTCACCAGCGCCAACGCGATGGGCATCCTCCAGGGCTACGACGTGGTGGTGGACGGTACGGACAACTTCCCCACCCGCTACCTGGTGAACGACGCCTGCGTCCTGTTGGGCAAGCCCAACGTCTACGGCTCCATCTTCCGCTTCGAGGGGCAGGCCAGCGTCTTCAAGACCCCGGACGGGCCCTGTTACCGCTGCCTCTACCCGGAGCCCCCGCCGCCCGGCCTCGTGCCCTCCTGCGCGGAGGGGGGGGTCCTGGGCGTCCTGCCCGGTGTGATCGGGGCCATCCAGGCCATGGAGATCCTGAAGCTTCTTTTGGGGAAGGGCGAGCCCCTGATCGGACGCCTCCTGGCCTTCGACGCCTTGGGCATGCGCTTTAGGGAGCTCAAGCTCCGCAAGGATCCGGAGTGCCGGCTCTGCGGGCCCAATCCCACCGTCCGGGAGCTGATCGACTATCCGGCGTTCTGCGGCGTTTCCAAACACGAGGAGGGCCTTGCCGTGGGGGACATCACCGTCACCGAGCTCAAGGACCTGATCGACCGGCGTGCCGACTTCGACCTGATCGATGTGCGCGAGCCCCACGAGTTCGAGATCGGACGCATCCCGGGCTCCCGACTCATTCCCCTCAACACGCTGGAAGGCCGCCTCGGCGAGCTGGACCCCAAGCGCCGCATCGTCATGCACTGCAAGAGCGGGGGCCGCTCCCGCAAGGCCTGCGATCTCCTCCTGGCGAAGGGGTTCAAGGACGTCTCCAACGTGGCCGGGGGCATCCTCCAGTGGGCCCAGGCCATCGATCCCTCGGTGCCGAAATACTGATGAGGATAGACCTGCACAGCCATACCAATCGCTCGGACGGGACCTTCTCCCCCGTGGCCCTGGTCCAGGAGGCCGCCCGTCGTGAGGTGGGCGTCCTGGCCGTGACGGACCACGACACGGTGGCGGCCCTTCCTGAGGCCCTGGAGGAGGGGCGCCGTGCGGGGGTCCGCGTCCTCTGGGGCGTGGAGTTCAGCGCCCGGGACGGGGGGGAGGTGCATGTGCTCTCCTATTTCCGCGCCGAACCGCCGGAGGCCTTCCGTGCCCTGCTGGAGCGCCAGCGCCTCCAGCGCGTGGACCGCGCCAACGCCATGCTGGAGGCCCTCCAGAAAGTCGGCATCGTCGTCACCTGGGAGGAACTCAAGGCCGCAGGGGCCTCGGACGCCTCGGTGGGCCGGCCCCATGTGGCCCGGGTCCTGGTCTCCCGGGGCTATGCGCCCTCCTTCAACCAGGCCTTCAAGCAGTTCCTGGTCCCGGGCGCTCCGGCCTACGTGGCTCAGCAGGTCCCTTCACCCCAGGAGGCCGTGGCGGCGGTGCGCGCGGCCGGAGGGGTGGCGGGCATCGCCCATCCGTCCCACCTGAAGGATCCCGCCGTCCTGGAAAGGGCTCTGGAGGCCGGGCTCCAGGCCCTGGAGGTCTGGCATCCGGACCACAAGCCGGATCAGGTCGCCGCCTATGAGGCCCTGGCCCGTCAGAAGGGTCTCATCCCCCTCGGGGGGTCGGATTTCCATGGGGTGGGGGGCTCGAGGGCGGCCAAGCTGGGGGACCACTCGCCGCCGGCGGAGACCCTGGCGCGGATCGAGGCAGCCTGGGGGTAGGTTCTAGGGTGCTGGACGAGGACGACCCAAGCTCAGGCGCGCGCGGAACGTAGCGAGGGAACCCGCGAGCCTCGTAGTGGCAACGCGGGCGTCGCACTGGGGCGTGTTGTCAGATATGGGTATCCCAAGGCTTCCAAGCATAGGACAGCAACGACACACCTATGATCGTGCCAACCGGGAACCCCGGCAGCAACAGGACGCCGATGACGATGGAGACGGTGCGTGCCCATGGCTTCTTTTCCTTCGCCGCGTTGGCTGTAAAGTGGTGTAGCGCAAACAGGCCGCCGAACACGACGAGCAAAGCGATGAGGTGGCCCGTGGACTTGGACACGCCGCGAAAGATGATCGCCAGCAAGCCCAAAATGGCTACGAGCGCATACAGGAACGACAGGGCTCGATGTGCACGAGCAGTCTTCTGATGGTTTTCCACTCACCGTCCTCCGTTGATTGATCTTTTGACGATGCTTAGCGACCCAAGTTAGGCCGCCAATGTCTCAAATCACTTTTCTCTCTTCTGTCCTCGACCGGTCATGGTCTGCCACAACACGACAATGTGAGTTAGGCCGTGGCCCGGAATCAGTGCAAAGAACAATCCGAACACAAGCAGTGCCGAACAAGCAGCTACTGCAAGCGTGCCGTGCCACAAGGTAAAACCGATGGCAGCAACGATAATCGCAACGAGACCGAGCAAAAAACAAACTGGACTATCCTGTCCGAAAGCACACCTCTCTTTCGTGATGTATGTGCACGGTGGTTATTTCAAATAGTCGCCCAACATTCGAGTGAGTGACAGATTCTCATCAGCCCACTTATCGTCATATCTCTTGAGTTCTTTCAGGAGGTTCTCGTGAACGAACCAACCCCCGTAGTTGTTGATGAAGCCCGGGATGTTATGCAGCGCCTCCAAAAGATCGTGTAGTTGTTCTTTTGTCGTTGGGCCATGAGGATGAGAGAGGTCGCGGGCTGCATCCAAGGCTGAGGACAAGAAAGCCTGATACGCAGCGAGGTACGGCTCCGGTGCGGGGGAGCAACGATGCTCCAAAGTAGAGATATCCTTTAGTTGAAAGACGTACCCACGGATCTCGACCGGCATCTCGCCAAATTCCATCACCTCCGGAAGATCCTTACGCCTTGACCACTTATCGAGTGACGCGAAACAGCATCGGAAGTATTCGTCTTCAGAGATGCCCAATTCCTTAAGGATCTCTGGTTTGGGTGGGAAATGGTTTTTCATCTGCTACTTGGCCCAACGGATGTTGAATCGCAACGATGCAGCCCGGCACAGGTGCTTCATGTCGCGATTCTGCATGAAATGCCGCAGGTTGTCGATCCCCTGCGGATTTTCAGATGTTTTCCGGAACCGGACGGCCTTCCATGGCGTCAGACGCTAGAATCCCACGAATCCTTGGAGGTTCCCGCATGCGTCCATCCGTGCTGATCCCCGCCGCCGTCCTGGCCCTTGGCGCCGTCGTGCTGGCCGCCCCGGCCCTCGGGCCGTCGGACGCCAAGGAGTCTGCGGACAGGAACGCTCCCGCCCCGCCTCCTATGAAGGGCCTGAAGATCCACGAATGGGGCGTCTTCCGCATGAACGGGGCCAAGTTCGTGGCCTCAGGCGGTGGGGAGGCTCCGACCTTCCTCCAGAAGGTCAAGCTGCCGCCCGCTCCGCCCCCTCAGGTCCGGCAGGGGAAGGGGGCAGGCGTCGCGGCCGACTTGCCCATCCTCCATGTCTATGCCCCGAGCCCGGTGCGCCTGAAGGTGAAGGTCTGTTTTCCTGGCGGGTCGCCCACCCTGGCCTGGCCGCCTGCGGAACCCGGCTGGAGTTCCTGCCAGGAGGCGGCGCCCTGTGTGGATTGGGACGTCTGGGTCCAGGACGACTCGATCAACACTCCGGCCATCCCGCCCAAGGTGCCTGGGGAGCACTGGATCTCGGTCCTCCGCAAGGTCGGTTCCGACCTCCTGATCGGGGCGGACGCCCGCAGGGAGTCCGAGCATTTCCTCTTTTACGAGGGCGAGGTGGATTACAAGGGGGACGTCAAGGCCACAATGATTCCCGGTGGGCTTGCCTTGCCACACCTGGCCCTGTCCTCGGATAGCGTCGCTGAGGCTTGGTCCATCGAGGCGGACGCCAAGGGCAGTATCCTGGCTGTCCGCACCGCCCTGGCCGGAGGCAAGGAGGTCCATGCCCTGGTCGACGGCCTGCTGCAGACCGAGCCCAAGGATCTCCAGGCCCAGCTCTCCAAGGCGCTGGAGGCCGCCGGCCTGACGGTCGACGAAGCCATGGCCCTGCTCACGATCTGGATGCCCTCCCTGACTGCCCCGGGCCAGCGCCTGGTCTATCTGATGCCCCGGGCGTCGTACGACGCCATCCTTCCCATCACCTTCGATCCCGCTCCGGAGGAGCTCGTGCGGGTCGGCCTGGTCGTCCGGGAGCTCCCCTAGACTTCCCCCGGAAGCGGGGATAGGATGAAGAGATGCCCACATCCATGAGGAACCGATCCATGAAGACCCTGCCCCTGCTGGTTGTCTCCCTGGCCATCGCCGTCCTTCATGCCGAGCAGTGCCTCGGCGAGAAGATCAGGATTCAGCCTCCGGCCCCGGTTGTGGACGCGCCTCCTCCCGCGGCCGAGGCCTCCACCGAGTACCCCTGCTTCGACCTGAAGGACGGAAGCCGCATCGTCGGGGACCTCGCCCAGGCCTCCTTCGAGGTGAAGACGGCCTACGGCATCCTGACCGTCCCCGCCCAGGAGCTGGTCCGGATCCGCTTCGGCGCGGTCTCGGACCCCGAGCTGGCCGGAAGGATCCAGGCCATGGTCAAGCTGCTCGGGGACGCCGACTTCAACACCCGCGAGAAGGCCACCAAGGACCTCGAGAAGCTGGGGGGCCAGGCCCGCGCGGCCCTGGAGGGCGCCCGCAAGTCGGGGGACGCCGAGGTCCAGGAGCGCGCCGGGAGGCTGCTCGAATTGATCGAGGCCAACGAGGAGGAGCTTCCGCTGCAGGAGGACGAGCTCCAGACCACCCGCTTCACCATCCGGGGGATCCTGCAGACCGCCAGCTTCCCCGTGACCACCAAGCATGGCCAGCTCACCATCGAGAAGAAGCACGTGAGGGCCCTGGTCCTGCAGTCCTTCGAGCGGGTCGTCCCGGTCACCCTGGCGGGGAACCGGGAGCTCGGCAACCCCGTGGACACGGGGATACGCCTGAAGCGGGGGATGGCCTTCGAGATCAAGGCTTCCGGTTCCATCACCCTGTCGAACTGGGGCCAGGCCAGCGGGCCGGAGGGCAATCAGCAGTGCGGCGTCCAGGTCCAGCCCTTCCTGGTGGGGACCCTGGTCGGGCGCATCGGCCCCTCAGGGCAGAACTTCAAGGTGGGGGAGCGCTACAAGGGCGTCGCGGACCGGGATGGGAACCTCCTTCTCTGCATCGGCACCCAGAACTGCGGCCAGAACAACACCGGGGAGTACAAGATCCAGGTCACGGCCAGGGAGCTTCCCTAACACGGCATCCAAACGCTTGTTTGGTTCCCGGGCGCCCGCTAGAGTGGCGGAGTGCCTCTCAACCCCGTCTCCAATCCCCCCGGACGCTGGCAGGCTTCGACCCGGGAGGGGTGGTGGGAGCCTCCCCCGCCCGCCACGGTCCAGGTTTTCGAGGACGACAGCCGGGCCATCCTCTCCCGCAACGACGCCGAGGACCTGCCCTTCCGCTGGAGCCTGAACCCGTACCGGGGCTGTCAGCACGCCTGCGCCTACTGCTATGCCAGGCCTTCCCACGAATACTGGGGATTCGGCTCCGGCACGGACTTCGAGACGCGGCTGATGGTCAAGCCCCGGGCCGCGGAGCTTCTTCGGGAAGCCCTGATGCGCCCCGGTTGGAAGGGCGAGCTGGTGGTGCTTTCGGGCAATACCGACTGCTACCAGCCCCTGGAAGGGCGCTGGGGGCTGACCCGCGCCTGCCTGGAAGTGCTCCGCGAATTCCGCAACCCGGCCGGCATCATCACGAAGTCGCCCCTCATCCTGCGTGACCTGGACGTCCTGAAGGATCTCCATCGGGAAGCCCATCTGCATGTGGTCGTCTCCCTGGCCTTCCTGGACGAGGAGATGGCCCGCAGGATGGACGCGGGAGCGCCCTCGCCCCAGCGGCGCCTGCGCATCGTGAAGGCCCTTGCCGACGCCGGGATCTTCGTGACGGTCTCCCTGGCCCCCGTCATCGTCGGCCTGAACGACGACCAGGCGCCGGGGATCCTGAAGGCCGCCCGGGAGGCCGGGGCCAGGCACGCCTTCTATTCCCCTCTGAGGCTGACCGGGAGCGGGGAGGCCGTCTTCCTGGAGAGGCTGAGGCGGGACTTCCCCCTGGCCGCCTCCAAGGTGGAAGGCTTCCTGAGGGACCAGCACGCCGGCAGGGGGGGGCGCGGGGGCCTGATCGCCTCCCAGTTCAGGCTCTGGCAGAGGAGACTGGGGCTGGATCAGGCGCATCCTGTGGGGGGCAAGCCGACGTTCCGCCGTCCCGGACCTTGCCAGGCCACCTTCGCCTTCTGATAATCCCTCCGCCCGTGACTTCCAGCCTCCCTTATGCCAAGGACCGCGACATCCCTCTGGGGGTGGACGGCTTCCGCTACGCCGACCTCTACCGCCCCGAGCGCCTGGCGGAACTCCTGACCCTCTTCGAGAAGGGACTGGCGGCCGCCGACGGCGAGCTGGCCAAGGCCTACCAGGCGCATCGCGCCTCCCCGGAGGCTCTGCCAAAAGCCCAGGCCGCCGATCTCCTGATCAAGGTCGGGCCCCACGTCTCCCGCTTCGTGGCGAGGCTCTTCGGATCCCCGGCAAACTCCCCCGAGCGGGCCGTCGAGATCGAGGCCCTGTCCATCCTCAAGAAGAAGCTCGTTCAATCCCGGGCCGAGAAGCGCTTCAAGGACGCGGATCTCCCTGGAATGGACGCCGAGGCCCTGGACCGCCAGCGTCGAGCCCTGATCGAGAAGGAGAGGATTCCGGCCGGGGACGAAGAGGTCCGCACCGCGAAGCTGGCCAAGCTCGTCTTGGAGCGGAACGATGCTGCGGCACTGGACGTATTGGACGCCTGGGCCTTCGCCTTCCCCCACGCCGCCGCCACGAAGTCGAGGGCCAAGTCCTGGGTCTCCTTCCGCCGCCCCCGGACCCTGGACTATGAAGGCGGCCTGGTGGAGCTGGTCCATCCCCGGTCCGACCTGGCCATGATGGTGGAAGGGCCAGAGCACCACCGCCGGCGCCGCGACGGATTCGGCCTGACCGACCCCCGCATGACCTCCGCGGAGACGGCCGCCGAGGTGGACTACTGCATCCTCTGCCATCCCCGGGGCCGGGACTCCTGCTCCACCGGCCTCTTCGAAAAGACCGGCGCGGTGAAGAAGAACCCCCTGGGGATCGCCACGCCCGGCTGCCCGCTGGAGGAGAAGATCAGCGAGGCCCACACGCTGGAGGGCCAGGGCGAGACCCTGGCCGCCCTCGCCATGATCCTGATCGACAACCCCATGTGCCCCGGCACCGGGCACCGCATCTGCAACGACTGCATGAAGGCCTGCATCTACCAGAAGCAGGAGCCCGTCAACATCCCCCAGATCGAGACCTCGATCCTGACGAGGGTCCTGCGCATGCCGTACGGCGTCGAGCTCTACGGCCTCCTGACCCGTTTCAATCCGCTCAACGTCCACCGCCCGGTGGCGCTCCCGTACCGGGGCCGCAACGTCCTGGTCGTGGGGCTCGGGCCGGCCGGCTACACCCTGGCGCACTATCTGCTCAACGAGGGTTTCGGCGTGGCCGGCATCGACGGCCTCAAGATCGAGCCCCTGCCGCCCGACCTGGCCGGGTCCGATGCCTGGCCCCCACGGCCGGTCAAGGACTACGCCGAGATCGAGCAGGCGCTCGACGAGCGCGTCATGGCCGGCTTCGGTGGCGTGGCCGAGTACGGCATCACCGTGCGTTGGGACAAGAACTTCCTCGGCCTCCTCCACCTGACCCTGGCGCGGCGTCCCGCCTTCCGCATCTACGGGGGCACCCGCTTCGGCGGCACCGTGACCCTCGACGATGCGTGGTCCTGGGGCTTCGACCACGTGGCCATCGCCGCAGGGGCCGGACGCCCGACGGTGATCGAGATGAAGAACAACCTCATCCGCGGCATCCGCAAGGCCTCGGATTTCCTCATGGGCCTCCAGCTCACCGGCGCCGCAAAGAGGACGGGCATGGCCAACCTCCAGCTCCGCCTGCCTGCCATCGTGATCGGGGGGGGGCTCACGGCCGTCGACACGGCCACCGAGGCCCTGGCCTACTACCCCGTCCAGGTCGAAAAGACCCTGGCCCGCTACGAGGCCCTCGCCAAGGACCTCGGCGAGGAGGCCCTGCTGGCCCGTTTCGACGTTGAGGAGAAGGGCGTGCTGGCGGAGTTCCTGGCCCATGGCCGTGCCGTCCGGGACGAGCGTGCGCGAGCCAAGGCCTCCGGGGAACTGCCGGATTTCGCGAAGCTCTGCCGCTCCTGGGGTGGGGTCACCCTGGCCTACCGCAAGAAGCTCACGGACGCCCCGGCCTATCGCCTCAACCACGAGGAGGTGGAGAAGGCGTTGGAAGAGGGCATCGTCTTCGCCGAGAACCTCACGCCCACCGAAGCCGTGCCGGACCAGTACGGGGCCGTGGAAGCCCTGAAGTTCGGGGACCTCACCCTGCCGGCCCGGACCGTGCTCGTCGCGGCCGGCACCAGCCCCAACACCATCTACGAGAAGGAGCATCCGGGGACCTTCGCCCTGGACGCCAGGAAGCAGTTCTTCCTTCCCCATCGGATCGAGGGCGGGAAGCCTGTGCCTGCGAAGGAGGATGGGTTCTTCACCTCCTATGCCAAGGACGGGAAATTCGTCTCCTACTACGGGGACAACCATCCCCAGTATGCCGGCAACGTGGTCAAGGCCATGGCCTCGGCCCGCGACGGCTATGGCCATGTCGTCGCCCTCTTTGCCGCCGACACGAAGGCCGGGGATCCCGCGAGGCTCAAGGCACTCTTCGCGACGATGGACGACCTGCTCAAGCCCACGGTCCATGCGGTCCGCCGCCTGACGCCCACCATCGCCGAGGTGGTCCTGAGGGCGCCGATGGCGGCCCGCCGCTTCGAGCCGGGGCAGTTCTTCCGCCTCCAGAACTTCGAGCGCCTGGCGCCGGTAGTGGACGGCCACCGCCTGGCCGTGGAGGGGATCGCCCTGACCGGGGCCTGGGTGGACAAGGAGAAAGGCCTCCTCAGCCTCATCATGCTGGAGATGGGGGCCTCGTCGCGCCTCTGCGCCTACCTCAAGATTGGCGAACCTGTGGTCGTCATGGGACCGACCGGTGCGCCGACCGAAATTCCGGAAGACCAGACCGTCCTGCTGCTCGGAGGCGGCCTGGGAAACGCCGTGCTCTTCTCCATCGCCAAGGCCATGCGCGAGAAGCGCAACAAGGTCCTCTACTTCGCGGCCTACAAGAGCGCTCGGGACGTGTTCAAGCGCGAGGAAGTCGAGGAGGCGACCGACCAGGTGATCTGGAGCGTGGACCAGGGCGACATGATCCCGCCCAGGAGATCCCAGGACCGCGCGTTCAGGGGAAACGTGGTCCAGGCGATGGAAGCCTATGCCAAGGGCGAACTGGGCAAGGTCGAGTATCCCCTGAACACGGCCAGCCGCCTGATCGCGATCGGCTCGGACCGCATGATGGCGGCCGTGAGCAAGTCGAGGAAGACGGTGCTGGCGCCGTACCTGCATCCGGACCATGTGGGGATCGCATCCCTCAACTCGCCGATGCAATGCATGATGAAGGAGGTCTGCGCCCAGTGCCTCCAGAAGCACATCGATCCGGTGACGGGGAAGGAGACCGAGACGGTCTTCACCTGCTTCAACCAGGACCAATGCATGGACCGGGTGGACTGGGCCAACCTGAACGCCCGGCTCCGCCAGAACACGGTGCAGGAAAAGCTGGCCAACCTCTGGCTGGACCGGCTGCTGAAGATGCCCGGGGCACCGAAGATGACGGCGGTGCAGGGCTGATTCAGGTGCTGGGCCGGTTTTATTTCCCGGTCGCCCCTAGCCATTTCAGGCGTGCCTCCAGATCGATAATGGCTGGATTACAACCAGCCTTGTCGCTGAATGCGGAGCGTACTCGTTTCAATTCCTCAAGCCATGTCGCACACTCCTGGGGTGTGGGCTCCCGACGGAGGTCATTCATCGCATCCTGCGAGTAAAACGATCCAATGGCACGCAGGAAAGGCTCCTGCTCTTCTGCGGGAAGTTTTCGGCAAGCCCGGCAGAAGAGGTCCGAAACTCCCGCAGCCGGCTGGAGAAGGCGCAGGATCTTCTCGGCGTCCCCGCGGGAGGAGCATTCTTCCAGGGCCCGGGCAGCTACGCGCTGGATCTCAGCGCTTAGGGCGGGGCCGAAAGCGGCATTTCGCCCTTCCCTTCGGCCTGCGTCCCGTAGCAACACAAGCGCCCACTGCCAGCCATTGGGTCTCTGCAAGAGAGGGAGGTAACGTCTTTCGTCCAGGGGCAGGGTGACCATCATCGCCCAGAGCTTCGATAGGACATGAAATCTCTCCTCTTCGGGGGAGATATTTTCGGAATACAGGACGTCCTCCAGGGCAGGCACGGCCGCATCTCCCAGAGCCATGAGTTCTCCGTAGAGCATAAGGCTTTCCTTGAGTCGACTACTCCCACGACTTCCCTCTAAGTCGCCGTCCTTGAATTTGGCTTCCACAAACCGCGCTACCGCCGCTCGGGCCTGAGCGTTCCGGGGCTCCCCGGAATCGAGGGGAGGCGTTTTAGGCTGGGACGAGGCTTCTTGTTCCGTCGAGCGACGCTCCTCCTCTGAGGAACGGATCCGGCTCCCCGCCTTGTCGAGGCGGGCCTGGAGAAGTTCCGCTTCACTTGCCAGGGCCATTCGATCCCGAGCCCAGGCCGCCATTTTGACGGCATGCCTGGAACGGGTGTCTTCCAGGGCTTTGGCCCTCCCGCGATGGCCCTGCCACCAGATACCTCCGGTGACTGCTGCCGTCAGGAGAACCGATGCGACCAGTTTCCTTCGCATTATTTCCCCTCCTCCTGCAGCGTGACACGACGGACATGTGCTTGCGCAATCTGCTCGTCCCAAAGAGTTTCGGCGTTACTTTCTTCGTCTTCGTGGATCCGTTGCATGCCCGAGATCATTTCATCGAGTTCCGCGGAGGTTTTCGCACTTTCCACCCAATTCCGCGACAGACGCTGGAACTCCATTTTCAGGCCCGGACCAAAGGGTTCCTCTTTGACACGGCGGTCGCCTTGCAACGCAAGGGCCCACCTCCAGCCATGCGGGCCTTGCAAGAGATGTATGTAGCGTTCCCCGTCCAGAGGTCGAGGGACCATGAGGTTCCAGAGGGTCCACAATTGATTGTCATGGCGATCGGATCGCCGTTTCATCCTGTTCGGAAGGCCGTCCTCCGAGGAGAAGAGGAAGTCTTCGATCACGGGAACCGCGTCGGCCCATAACGTGATGAGTTCTCCAAGAAGCTTCTGGGCCTCCCGGGCTCTCTCCGACCCTTCCTCGCCTACCATTGCCGGCTTCCCGAACTTGCCTTCGTCGATCCGCGCTACGATCTCTCGGGCCCGGTCCCGGCGATTCTCGAGAAGGGGCGCTTCCGGCTTCTGCGATAGGGTCTGAGTAGCCAGGTTCCTTTCCTTCCTTTCCAGATCGGTCAAACGCGTCCTGAGTCCAGCCAGTCCCTCCGTCAGGGTCTGACGTTCTGACGCCCAGGTATTCTCCTCCTGCTTTTGCTTTGCCAGCGTTCCGGCCATCTCCCCTGCCTGGGCCCGTCGGTCCAGCCACCAAACCGTCGTCCCGGTGCCGCATGCCAGCAGGGTCGCCATTGCCAGGGCTTTGCCTTTGGTCACGATCAGCCCTCCCGTAGCAGCAGTGCCCGCCACCGATCCTGTCGCGATCTTCCCCAACGCTACTCCCAACCCCGCCGGCACCGTTGCCTGAGGCACCGAAGCCATCGCCTCTTCCATTCCCGCCAGCGTCATCGTCGCCAGGGCGACCGGCAGGGCCTTGCGCAGGGCGTCCTGGCCCTCCCGAAGCCTGGCCGAGACGCTTCCAGCCGGGCAACCCAGAACCTCTGCGATCTCGCCGTATTCCAGGCTCTGGTAGTAGCGCAACACGATGGGGAGCCGCAGGGGCTCTGGCAGGGCCTCCACTGCCGAGCTCACCCAGTCCATGAGGCTTCCCCGGTCTGAAGTCTCTTCCGGTCTCATGGTCGCCACCTCCCGTTGAGCCCGGGTCTCGTTTCGCTTCCGGGAGGAGGATCTCCAGCACATCCTCAGCGCCGTGCGCAGGAGCCAGGTTTTTGTAGCTCCTTCGTCACGCAGGGGGCCTTCCTTCGCAAGCGCCGCGAAGGCCTCCTGGGCCGCGTCCTCGGCGTCCGCCTGGTTCCTCAGTACTTTCAGGCAGAGGTTGTAGACCGCCTGGGCGTGGCGGTCGGCGGCGTCCTGAAGGAACTCTTCCCGTGTCGGTGTCATCTCATCTACCTGGAGACGGGGAGAGGGTGGGCTGATACGACATTCTCCGATTCTATCCTGTTTTGTGCGGCGTTGACCGGTCCTGCCCCGTCCGCTAGAGTTCCGCACATCCCAAGGAGACCCCCGCATGAGCAAGATCAGCAAGGTCGTGGAAGGGAAACCCGCCCCCGCCTTCAGCCTGCCCGACCAGGACGGCAAGACGGTGTCCCTCAAGGACCTCGCCGGAAAGCACGTCATCCTCTACTTCTACCCCAAGGACGACACCCCCGGCTGCACCAAGGAAAGCTGCGGCTTCCGGGACTTTCACAAGGACATCCAGAAGCTGGGGACGGTGATCCTGGGCGTCTCCGCCGACGACGCGGAAAGTCATAAAGCCTTTATTGCTAAGTACAAGCTGAATTTTTCTCTCCTTACAGACGCCGACCGCAAGGTCATGACGGCCTATGGGGCCTACGGCGAGAAGATGATGTACGGGGTAAAGAAGATTGGCGTGATCCGCTCCACGGCCTGGATAGGCCCGGACGGCAAGGTCGTCAGGCACTGGCAGCGCGTCCCGGACGCCGCCGAGCACCCGGCCAAGGTCCTGGAAGCCCTGAAGGCCCTCTGATAGAATCGCCTGCTCACCCCTCACCACATTATTTCAGGAGGAAGACCACTCATGTCCGACGCTACCCAGCCCACCGCCCGCATTGGCCAGGACGTCCCCGATTTCAGCCTGGAGACCTTCCAGAACGGCGACTTCGGCAAGTTCTCCCTGGCCGACGCCAGGAAGAACAAGAAGTGGACCGTGCTGGTGTTCTACCCCGCCGACTACACCTTCGTCTGCCCGACCGAGCTGGCCGACCTGGCCACCCAGCATGCCGCCCTGCTCAAGGCCGGCGCCGAGGTGGTCTCGGTCTCCACGGACACCAAGTTCGTGCACATGGCCTGGCAACGCGAGGAGAAGCTGCTCAAGGACGTGAAGTACGCCATGGGCGCCGACTCCAGCGGCAAGGTCTCCCGCCTCTTCGGGGTCTATGACGAGAGTAACGGCCTGGCCTACCGCGGGACCTTCATCATCAGCCCCGAGGGCAAGCTGGTCGGCGCCGAAATCAACGCCCTCAACGTGGGCCGCAACGCCTCCGAGCTGGTCCGCAAGGTCCAGGCCTTCGTCTACTCCGCCGCCCACGGCGAGGTCTGCCCGGCCAACTGGAAGGAGGGCTCCAAGACCCTCAATCCGGGCAAGAGCGCCAAGGAGATGGTCGGCAAGGTGTCCGAAGCCCTTTCGAGGAAGGCCTGACCGTGGCCGCCATCACCGTCGGCACCGAGGCGCCCGATTTCACCCTGGACGGGGCCAATCTGAAGGAGAAGTTCACGCTCTCCGCCTGCCGCGGGAAGCGGGACGTCGCCCTGATGTTCTTCCCCCTGGCCTTCACCGGGGTCTGCTCCAAGGAGGCCGGGGCCTGCGAGACGGATTATGCCGGCTTCGCCGACAAGGACGTCCTCCTCGTCATGATCAGCGTGGACGCCAAGCCCTCCCAGGCGGCGTTCGCCGAGAAGCTGGGCATCAAGAGCCTGCCGATCCTGGCGGACTTCCACCCCAAGGGAGAGGTCGGCCGGAAGTATGGGGTCTACCTGGAGGACAAGGGCATCCATGCCCGGGCTACCGTGGTGGTGGGCAAGGACGGCAAGGTGAAGTGGGTCAAGGTCAACGAGCTCGGCGTCCAGCGCATCAACGGCGAGGTCCTCGGCGCCGCATCCGGAAGGCAGGTCTCCGCATGAGCATCCTGGTCCCCACCGTCATCGAGAAGACCGGGCGCGGCGAGCGCGCCTACGACATCTACTCTCGCCTGCTGAAGGACCGCATCGTCTTCATCGGGGGGGTGGACGAGATCAGCGCCGGCCTCGTCATCGCCCAGCTGCTGTTCTTGAACAGCGAGGACAAGGAGAAGGACATCTCCGTCTACATCAACTCCCCGGGCGGGTCCGTGACCGCCGGACTGGCCATCTACGACACCATGCAGTACCTGCCCAACGACATCGCGACCTACTGCATCGGTCAGGCCGCCTCCATGGGCGCCGTGCTTCTCTGCGCAGGGACGAAAGGCAAGCGCTACGCCCTGCCGAACGCCCGCATCATGATCCACCAGCCCTGGGGCGGCGCCCAGGGGACCGCGACCGACATCCAGATCCAGGCCGAGGAGATCATCCGCCTCAAGAAGCGCCTCAACGAGATCATCGCCCACCACACCGGGAAACCCTTCGAGACGATCCAGAAGGATACGGACCGCGACTTCTTCCTGTCGGCCGAGGAGGCCCAGAAGTACGGGCTCGTGGACGAGGCCCTGGTGACGCTGAAGGGCTCCGGGAAGAAGCCCTCCCAGGGCTGACAGGCATGAACCCCGGGAAGCCGCCCACCCCGCCCCGCCGCACCCGCGACACCGACGCCTGCACCTTCTGCGGGCGCCTGGCGACCGCGGTCAAGCACCTCATCCGCGGCCCGGCGGACATCTTCATCTGCAACGAGTGCGTTTCCGACTGCACCCAGATCCTCCAGGCGGAGACCTCCCGGGACAAGATGCCCTCGCCGGCCTTCCGGAGGGTTCTGCCGCCGAAGGAGATCAAGGAGAGGCTTGACCAGTACGTGGTGGGCCAGGAGTATGCCAAGCGCACCCTCGCCGTGGCCGTGCACAGCCACTACAAGCGCGTCCAGGCCGGGATCCAGTCCGTCGGACGCGACGAGGTCGAGATCGAGAAGTCCAACGTCCTCCTCGTCGGCCCCACAGGATCGGGCAAGACCCTGCTGGCCCGCACCCTGGCCCGCATCCTCGACGTGCCCTTCGCCATCGGGGACGCCACGACCCTGACCGAGGCCGGCTATGTCGGCGAGGACGTGGAGAACCTTCTGCTGAAGCTTCTTCAGGCGGCCGATATGGACGTCCAGCGTGCCCAGCAGGGCATCATCTACATCGACGAGATCGACAAGATCGCCAAGACCCAGAACAACGTCTCCATCACCCGGGACGTTTCCGGCGAAGGAGTCCAGCAGGCCCTGCTCAAGATGCTCGAGGGCACGGTCGCCAACGTCCCGCCCCAGGGAGGGCGCAAGCACCCGGAGCAGCAGTACATCCACGTCGACACCACCCACATCCTCTTCATCTGCGGCGGGACCTTCACGGGCCTGGACCAGGTCATCGCTAGGCGCATCGGGCGCCAGCAGATCGGGTTCAAGACGGAGGAAGGCGCGGTGACGGAGAAGGACCTGGGCAAGCTTCTGGCCCGCGTCGAGACCGAGGACCTGGTGGAGTTCGGGATGATCCCGGAGTTCGTCGGCCGCCTGCCGGTCCTGGCGCCTCTCGAGCCCATGGACGAGGCCGCGATGGTCTCGGTGCTCACGGAGCCGAAGAACGCCCTGGTGCGCCAGTACCAGCGCATGTTCGAGATGGAGGGGGCGGAACTGGAGTTCACCCCGCCGGCCCTGCGCGAGATCGCCCGTCTTGCCCTCAAGAAGGGCACCGGCGCACGGGCGCTCCGCTCCGTCTGCGAGAAGACGATGCTGGACATCCTCTACGAACTGCCGGGCATGGCCGAGCCGGGCCGCTTCCGCATCACCCCCCAGGTGGTGCGCGGGGAGAAGCCGGTCCAGGTCATGCCGAAGGGCAGGGCCAAGGACGAAGAGGCGGAGCCCCAGCGCGAAAGCGCGTAGAGAAAACCGGCTCCGGATTCTCGTCGTGACCGCCCGCCGGAGAGGCTAGAGTGGACATCGAAAGGAGCCTTTCATGATGCGATCCTCCAATCCTGCGCTCCGCGCCGACACCTTCCGGGGCCTCTCGGCCGTCGGGGGGGACGTGATGACCCTGGAAGGTACCGCCCTGAGGACGGGCTTCCTCCTGCTGGGGGTGGCCTGCTCGGCCGTCTTCACCTGGCAGAAGTTCGTGACCGCCCCGGGGACGGTCATGCCCTGGCTGCTCGGCGGCGTGATCGGCGGCCTGATTTTCGCCCTGGTGACCAGCTTCAAGAAGACCTGGGCTCCCGTCACGGCCACCGGCTACGCCCTCTGCGAGGGGCTTGCCCTGGGGGCCATCTCCGCGATGTACGAGGCCCGTTTCGGAGGCATCGTGCTCCAGGCCGTGGGGTTGACCTTCGGGGTCCTGGCCATGCTGCTCGTGGCCTATGTCACCCGGATCATCCGGGCCACCGAGAACTTCAAGCTCGGCATCTTCGCCGCCACCTCGGGCATCGGCCTGGTCTATCTGGCTACCTGGATCCTCTCCTTCTTCGGCGTGCAGATCCCCTACATCCACGGCAACGGTCTGATCGGGATCGGCTTCAGCGCTTTCGTGGTCGCCATCGCGGCCCTGAGCCTGGTCATGGACTTCGACTTCATCGAGGAAGGCGTCCGTCAGGGGGCCCCGAAGTACATGTCCTGGTACGCGGCCTTCGGGCTTCTGGTCACCCTGGTCTGGTTGTACCTGGAGATCCTGCGCCTGCTGTCCAGGCTCCAGAGCCGGCGGGACTGATCCGCCACCGGACGGCCTTGCGCCCTTGACCGAACGGAAGATAGGATGCCCGTCCGCAACGGGGGGCGTAGCTCAGCCGGTAGAGCATCGGCCTTTTAAGCCGCGGGTCGAGGGTTCGATTCCCTCCGCCCCCACCACTGCAACCTAGGGTTCCCAGGCCCGGATCCGCGGTCCCGAGAGGGGCTGCCAGGCGATGGAGACGTCGTCGAGGAAGGGCGTTTCCAATACGGGCTTGTTGGGACGGTCCGCGGCGAGCCAGTTCGGAGTCGGCTTGAAGGTGACCCGGTAGCGGAAGCCGTTGAAGATGCGGTCGATCCTGGTCCCCTGGGAGAGGACCTGCACGGGAGCCGAAACCAGGGTCCCCGCGGCAGGGAGGAGGGAGACCTCCAGGTCGGCGTCCAGCAGGGAGGCGTCAATCAGGCGGTCGGCGGCCGTCCAGGGCGGGCCGCCGGCATCGTAGGGGTTGATGAGCTCCCGGCGCGCCTCCTTCGGGAGCCAGGCGGTCCAGCGGGCAGAGAGGATGCGGGTCGGGCCGATCCCGGGGGAGAGCACCGCGGAAAGGAAGCGGGCGTCGTTTTCCTTGTAGTAGCGGCCGTCCTTGAAGCGGTCAGCAGCGAGGATGCTCATGTCATTGATGGCGTTGTCGACCACGTCCGTGAAGTCGTAGACGGCGAACTCGTCGATCACCGAATTGCTGGCTGTGGCCTTCGAGATCATGAGGGGGCCGTGGCTGCCCAGGACCAGGAGGGAATCCGTTGCAGTCGCCGTGTCGTAGAGCAGGTCCTCGGCGATGGCGGGCGTGCGCTCCCCGTAGATGGGCAAGGTGCCGTTAGGCGTCACGGTGAACTGCCCTGCCACGGAGGAGACGTTGCAGCGGCCGTCCTTGTCGAAGCCGATCTCGTTGGTGTCGAACAGGAGGGTGACCAGGCGCCAGCGCGCCTGGGGATGCCGCCTGAGGGAAGGGTCCAGGTCCGGCTTGACGTAGCAGTGGCGTTCGGCGCCGGTCTCCTGGGCCTTGGCCGTCTCGAAGACCATCCCGCAGCCGGGGTTCTGGAAGGGCTGGCTTCCCGCGATGAGGATGTGGGTGTTGCCCTGCCCGACCCCGGCCATCGGGATGCAGCGGTCCACGCTGAAGTCGTACATCCAATACTTGATCTGGGAGGGTTTGCACCAATAGCTGAAGACCCCACGGTTGAAGGCTGCGCCGGCATTCCAGGTGGTGTCGGGCAGGTTCCCCCGGGCCGGGAAGGCCAGGGAATGGTCGTTCTGGACATAGGCCCCGTCAGGCCCGAAGGTGTTGGGCTCCACGGACGCCGGCCAGACGCTGGTCGCCAGGTTGGTCTGAAGGCGCCCGCCGTTCGGCCCTGGGATGCGGAGAGCGCCGGAAGCCATCGGCGGGACGGGCGGTCCGCCCTTGTCCGCGTTCAGGCTGTTCATGCGGTGGAGGAAGCGGAGGGATGCGGCAGCCGAGCTCCCGTACTCCAGGGTCGCCAGGCCGATGCAGCCGTCGAAGTCGGCGGCGTTGTTCACCGGAGGAAGCAAGGCAGGCAGGGGACAGGGGTAGGTGACGGCCGCCGGTCCCGTCCCCGGGGACCAGGTGTTCCAGGAGGCCGAAGACCCCGAGGTCGGGAGGAGGCTGCTGGCCTGGGAGAGGTAGCTGGTGTTGGAGGCGTTGGGGGCGCGCCCCGCCACGAAGTCCTTCTGGGAGGTCTGGCGCAGGAGGGCGAAGGCCTCCACGTCCGCCGACAGGGTGCAGGAGGCCTCCACCCGGCCGCCCTTGCCCAGGACCCGTCCCTCGGCGGAGACCCGGAAGACCCCCGTGGGCTGGAAGTCCCCCTCGGTGGACCAGTCCGTGAGGTCCGACTTGTCGATCCAGCGCCACAGGATCTGGTCCGGGAGCTGCTTGTTGAGGCCCGTATTGGGGTTGAAGTTCGATTTCACGACGTCCATCACGTAGGTCGCGTCCAGGAGGTCCTTCATCGTGGCGGGAAGGGCCGCATCCGCGGTCCGGATCCCCTGGACGGTCGGGATGAGGCCGTCGCAGAAGGCATGGAAGTCGGGCCAGGAAACGAAGGGGGCCGTCTGGCGGCGGGTCAGGAGGGCATTGACGATGGCCTCCCGGGTCGCCGTATGGAAGCCTCCGGCGACGGCCGGGGTCACGAAGACCTGGGTGGGCGCGAAGGGAAGGTTGTTGGAGTTTAGGTCGGAGAAGACCAGTCCGGAGAGGCCGTGGAGCAGGGCCCTGAGGACGGGCGGGCTCGCGGTGTTGAGGTTGACCGGAGGCCTGCCCCCGGTTTCCCTCAGCAGGGGTGCCCGCTGGCGCTTGATATCGCTGACGCAGACCTGGGCGGTCACGACGGCATTGGGATGGATGACGGTGAAGTCCGAGGCGCTCGAGACCGTCAGCCAGGGGGAGAGGTCCTTGGGGGTCCGGATCAGGGCCTGGAGCTGGCGGATGGAGCGGTAGCCCCCGACAGGGCGGTTGAGACGGATGTCGGTGGCCAGGGTCGGCAGGGCGATTTCGGCCTGGGCGCCCAGCACGGCGAGGACCCGCCAGAGCTGGCGGTTCCAGCCGAGGCCCGTGTCCGATGCCACGGTCGTCAGGCGGACGTCGGGGTCACGGACGTCGGGGACGCCGTCGGCGTCCAGGTCCCGCGAATCCAAAAAGCCGCCGTTGACGTTGATCTTGCCCGACTCGTCCTCCGTCTTGAGGGACCAGGTGTTCCCCTCCGGCATGCGGTCCCCCGCGAGGCGGCCCGAATAGCCCCTCTGGCGTCCGTCAGTCCGGACCAGGAGGGGGACGGGGGCGGCCACAGGGGCGGACGCGGCAAAGGAGGGGCGCATCGCGTGGCGGACCGGACAGGTTTCCACGTCCGCGGCGGTGCCGGCCGCCGTGATCCGGAACAGCTGCTCGGCCGCCTCGGCGGCATTCAGGAGGCCGTCCGCGGAGGCGTCCCAGTTCTCCCCTCCGTAGCGGTTTTGGGGGAACAGGACGTCCTGCCCCGCGGAGAGGCGGGCGACGGCGTCCTCGATCCCGCTGCGGGCCAGGAGGAAGGCCTTGGTCCGGTTCGTGCGCTGCAGGGAGGCCTTGCGCTCGAGCCGGACCAGGGTGAGGAAGCAGACGCCCAGCACGCCCATGATGCCTAGGATGCCGACGATGATGATGAGGACAAGCCCGCGGCGGGTTGAGCAAGGCATGGCGATAAGGATAGCCGCTTTTCGGAAATGCGTCGACTTCGATTGGCTTCTCCGCCCCGCCCCGGCTAGGATGCCCTCCGCTGTGCGCCCGTCGTCCAGCCTGGCCTAGGACACCGCCCTTTCAAGGCGGCGACACGGGTTCGAATCCCGTCGGGCGTACCACTTCTCAGCAACAGGATCAAGAGATAGACTGCCCTGGATGAGGCGACTCCTCCCCTTATTCGGGCTTCTGCTGTTCGGGCCCAGCTTGGCTGAAGGCCCTTTCCTTCCACCCGAAGGAGAGGAGAGAAGCAGGAAGCTTCGCGACGAAAAACGGGCCGCCCCCTTTCTGAGGATGGCTCCCTGGGAAACAGACTACGCAAAAGCCCTGGAGGCATCCCGGAAGAGCGGCAAGTCCGTCTTCGTCTATTTCGAGTCGCTGGGGGGAGGTCTGCCAAAGCGGATCGCCAAGGCCTTGGAGGCCCCACGCTTCCTGGAATGGGCGAAAGGCCATGTGCTCCTCTACCATCTCAGTTGCGGCCTCCCGGACGAGTCCCATCCCCGCCTCCAGCAGGAGAAGGGCGGGGGGTGGTTGTATGTCCACATGGCGATTCTGGATGCGGAGGGCCATGTTCTTGCCAAGGGCACCTGGCTGGATGATGCCGAGGACTGCTTCGACGAGCAGGCCGCCCAGGCTGCCCTGGACGCCGGCAGGAACAAGGAAGGGACTCTCCGCGGACTCGCCGAGAAAGGAGACCGCACGGCGAGCCTCGAGCTTCTGGAACACGACGTTGCGCTCTGGAATCTTGGCCCTCAGGGGCTGGAGAAGCGGCTCGCGGCACTGGGAAGACTGGACGCCGGGGAGGCGGCGGCCGCGGCCGGACTGAGGGCGGGGGCGGAGTACGTGGAGGCCTGCCAGCGCGCCGACTCGCCCCAGGATCTCAGGCGGCTCTGCGTGGAGATGTTCCGAGGGGGGAAGCTGCCCTGCAGCACATTGCGTTTCGCCTTCCTGTCGGAGGTGCTGGAAGGGGCCCATCAGGAACGGGATGCCATCGTCCTGGAGCAGGCGCTTGGCAGATTCCGGGAGTGGCACGGGATGGACCCGCGCTTTGCCTGGGGCATCGGCCAGTGGCAGGAGCGCCTGGAGAAGTTGAAGTCGCGGCGACCCTGAAGACAGGGGCCGCTACGAAGCGGGTGCCAGGCCCTCCACGACCGCCTTCAGCATCCCCGCCAGCCTTGGCCCCGTGACGTCCAGGGAGTAGCCCTCCTCCAGGGTCTTCCGTCCCGCGGCGCCCATCCTGGCGCGCAACGCGGCGTCCTCCTTCAGGCGGCGCACGGCCGAGCACCATTCCTCCACCGTCTTCGGGGCGAAGCCGTTGACTCCGTCGACGATCACGTCGGCATTCATGCCGACCGGAGAAGCCACCGCCGGCACCCCCGAGGCCATGTACTGGAGCAGCTTGAGCGCGCACTTCCCCTTCGACCAGGGATCTTCCGGCAGCGGCATCACCCCGAGGTCGAAGGAGCGCAGGGTCTCCACCTCGTTTTCGGGGGTCCAGCGGACGCCTTCGACCTTCAGGCGCTTGAAATGGGGGAAGCGGCTGGAGAGCACCCGGAAGATGATGCCGGGGACGTTCCTGCCGAGGGTCTCGAAGAGATCCCTCTGGGATTCGAGATAGGCCACCGAGCCGGTGTCCCCGATCCATCCCATGACGACCGGCCCGATGTGGCGGGGCCAGGTCCTCGGCGCATACCGGCCGGCGTCCACGGCCGTGGGAAGGACGGCCACCCGTTGGGTGTGCTTGAGGGCGTGCTCCTCGAGGTAGCGGTTCCCGACGATCACAAGGTCGGCGGCCTTCACCGTTGCGACGAAGCGCCGCCGCCGCCCCGGCGATTCCTGGCGCCCGGGGGAGAGCGTGTCCCGGTACATCACGGCGTCGTCCAGGTCGTAGACCAGGCGTTTGGCCGCCCGACGGATCTGCAGGAGGCGAAGCGCGCTCGGCCGCTTGCGGTGCAAGATCAGGAGGTCCAGCCCCCGGATCCAGCGCAGGGTCTTCCACCAGCCGAACCAGGTTCCGGGGAAGGGCCTCGCCTCGCACGTGAAGCCGGCCTTCTCGAGGTGGGGGAAGTACTGCAGGACGCGGTAGCGGCTCGAGGGGACCTCGAAGCCCTGGATGAGGGCGCCCAGCTTCATCACGGGTGGGGGACGCGGGCCACGGCGACGACGGAACGTGCGTCATCCACGCCGAGCGCCCTTCGCAAGGGGTCCAGGGCCAGGCCCAGGACGCTCTCGGCCGCGGAGCGGTGCCGGGTCCGGTGCATGGATTCCAGCTCGAAACCGGCCATCAGCACCAGGGCGCCGAGCTCCTGCCAGGCCAGGGGCGTCCGATGGGTGCAGTCGAGGTGGTACTGCCCGGGGCGGAAGACGTTGGGGGTCGAGAGGATCAGCTTCCCGCCCGGGACGGCGACCTTGCGGAGGCCGGCGAGCCATCCGGGGATGGCTTCCAGGGGCAGGTGCTCGATGACCTCCCAGGCGACGATCAGGTCGAAGGCCTGCTTCGAAGCGGCCGCCTCCTCCAGGGAACGGAAGTCGTGTCCGCCCGCAGGGTCGATGTCCAGGGTCCTGTGGACCACGCCGGGGAAGTCTCGCTTCAGGCGGTCGTCGAAGGGCCTCTCGGCGGCGCCGACCTCCAGGAGGCGGGAATCCTCCCTCAGGAAGGAGGCGAGGAAGGGGAAGCGCCTCGGGACCACCGGGAGGTGGAAGACCGAGGGCCAGCGGCGCCGGACCTCCTCGCGCGCGCGCGCGAGTTCGCTCCAGGGGATCACTTCTTTTTCGGTTCCTCGGGTGGATTGTCGAGGAGGCCCTTCATCCAGACCTTCTCGTAGTCGTCGACCGAGCGCTTGAAGGCCGCCTTGAAGGCGTCCTGCTGCTTGGTGCCGGACAGGACGGCGTCCAGGAAGGTCTTGAAGGCGTCCGGCCGCTTGGCCAGGTCCCGGACCACGTGCCAGCAGATCGCCACGTCGCTTCCGGTCATCCGGTCGAGCTTGGTGATGAAGAGGTTGCCCAGGCGGGTGTAGGCGGGTTTCCCGGTCTTGCGGTCGGGCTTGTTGTCCTTGAAGTCCCGCACGATGCGGTATGCGACGTGGTCCCAGCGTCCGTCGGTCTGGCGCTTCTGGAACTGGTCCCCGTCGTAACCCACCTTGGCCACGCAACAGGCTCCCGGGAAGGAGAGGAGATTGGACTCCAGCCAGGTCGGGAAGCCCTCGTGCAGCCAGCCGGGGACGGGGGTCGCGCCGCGGTGCTTGGCATAGCCGAAGAGGATCTGATGGCCCACGTTGTGGATGGTCAGATGGCTTCGGGCGGCATCGTTGACCCCATAGGAGGGATCCAGGCAGATGAAGCCCCCGGAGGCGGGCACGGTATCGAGGAGCTTGACCAGGTTCTCCTCGTTGCGGGCCTTGGCCTGGTCCTGGGCGAAGGCCATGTATTCCTGCTTTTTGGAAAGATAGACGATCACGAGCTTGCTCCGGTCCTGGACGTCCAGGGCGTCGGTCTTGAGCAGGGCCAGGGCCTTGTCCAGGGCCAGCCGGGCGGTCTTGTAGCCGTCCTCCAGGGTCTTGGCGTCGCAGGTGCCGGCTACCACGAGGTCGGCGTCCTCCTTGTAGGTCATGGGCCAGCCGTGGGTCTGGGCCTGGGACTCCAGCCAGCGGCGCAGGGCGTCGGCGTCGTAGGCGGGCTCCTGCGGGGCCTCGGCGGCCGGAGGGTTCTCGGGCGGGGGTGCAGGCTCCTCGTCGGCCCTGAGAGCCATGGGGAGCAGGGGCAGGAGGATGGCCGAAGAGATCAGGAGGAGCTGCTTCATGCCCCCATTATAATGCCGATCCCTGAGGAGGGGGCCATGCCGATCCAAAAAAAGGAAGTCGACCAGTCCGCCATCCGCCGCGCCGTCCGGGACATCCTCAGGGCCGTGGGGGAGGATCCCGACCGCGAAGGCCTGCTGGACACCCCCGCCCGCGTGGCCCGCATGTACTCCGAACTCTGTGAGGGGCTCCGCAAGGACCCCCGCGAGGACCTCAAGGCCCGCTTCCGGGAGCACTGCGACGAGGTGGTGCTGGTGAAGGACATCTCCTTCCACTCCCTTTGCGAGCACCACCTCCTGCCCTTCATCGGGAAGGTCCACGTCGGCTACCTGCCCAGTGGCCAGGTCCTGGGGCTTTCCAAGATCGCCCGCATCGTCGACACCCTGGCCCACCGCCCCCAGGTCCAGGAGCGGTTGACCAACCAGATCGCCGAGCTGCTGAACCGGGAGCTCAAGCCCAAGGGCGTGGTGGTGGTGATGGAGGCCTCCCACGCCTGCATGACCATCCGTGGCGTGAAGAAGCCGGGGGCCTCCATGATCACCTCGGCCATGCTCGGGCATTTCCGCAGGGATCCCGCCGCCCGCGCGGAGGTCCTGGCCCTGATCCGGGGATGACCGCGGCGCCAGCCCCGATCCGGCGGGTCTGGGGCGTCCTCTCCTCCGTCTGGGTGGGGCTCTTCCTCCTCTTGAACCTGGCGGGCCTAGCCCTTTTCATCACCGTACGCTACCAGGGTCCCGAGCCGTACTTCCTGAGTCCCCTGTACCTGACCCTGCTGGGCGCCTTCGGGGTCAACATCGGCTGCGTGCTGGCGGACCGCTATCGCTTCCGCCTGACCCAGCTCGGCTTCCTGATGACCCACATCGGCATCCTGACCTGCCTGGCCGGGGGGGCGATGACCCACTGGAGCGGGGAGGACGGGCAGGTCCAGATCCGGGAGGGGGAGACCTCCTCCTCCTTCCTGGTGGACCGCACCGCGGGGCTCTACCAGGCCCGCCAGCTCGAGGCGGTCACGTCCCAGGGAAGGGGCGAGATCCGCTTCGACGTGGCGCCTCCCGCCCGCCTGCCCGCCGCCACGCTGGCCGGGCTGGAGGTCCGCCTGTTGGAGCACCTGCCCCATGCCCTCCGCGTGCGGACGGCCGAGGCGGCACAAGGATTCCCTCCGGCGCTCCGCTTCCGCGTGGGCATGAATGTGGCCTCGGTGGAGGACTGGCTTCAGGCGGACGATCCGGCGCTGGGGATGCGGGAGGTCGGCAACGGCCTGGTGGCCCGCTACCTCAGCGTCCCCACCGAACCGGCCGGGATCGCGGTCCCGGACATCAAGGCCTTGACCTTTTTGGAAGGCCCGGGAGGATCCCTCGGCTTCTGGGAGGCCAACGGCAAGGGCGGTCGTGTCTTCCATTCCCTGGCCGTGGGACAGGCGGCAGCCTGCACGCTTTCCCCCCTCAAGGTCTCGGTCCTGGAGCGCATGCCCTCGGCCGCAGTGCTGGAGGGGTTCACGGCCTCGGCCCGAGGGGAGGAGGAGGCCTTGAGGCTGATGGTCTCCCACGGCGGGGCATCGAGGGCCCTTTGGGCCTCCTGGGGGGAGTCGGTGCATCTCGAAGTGGGGGGCCTGGCGGCCTTCCTTCGCTTCGGGAGCCCCAAGCGGGACCTGGGCTTTTCCCTGAGCCTGGAGGATTTCCGCAAGGAGGACTACGAGGGCTCGGCCATCCCCCGCTCCTTCGAGAGCCTGGGGACCCTGGACGATCCCGGCGCCGGCCTTGCGCGCAGGCCCTTCCACATCCGCATGAACGAGCCGCTCATCCACCGGGGCTGGACCTTCTTCCAGGCGGCCTTTTCGCCTGCGTCCGCGCCGGGCGGGAAGGAGGCCACGGTGCTACAGGTTTCCCGGGATCCGGGCAAGACGGTGGTGTATACGGGAGCCCTCCTGGTGGTCTCCGGAGTGGTCTTCATGTTCTATCTTAAGCCCTGGATGGGACGGAAAGGCCTGCTGTGAAACGTCTCCTGCCGGTCGTGCTGGCCGTCCTGCTGACGGGGGCTTCGCCGCCCCCCCGTCCCGGTCCCAATGTCGAGGCCGTGCCGGGGGAGGCCCGCCCCGCCCCCACGGCCCGCACCTTGTCCGGAGCGGAGAAGGGATTCTTCACGCCTGAAGCCGACTGGGCCTCCCTCGGTGCTGTCCTGGTCCAGGACGCCGGGCGCAGGAAGCCCCTGGAGGCCTTTGCCCGGGAGAAGCTGTGGAGGATCCTGGGCTCCCAGACGCATGAGGGGCAGTCCCCCGTCTGCACGCTGTTCTCGATGTGCTTCGACCCGCTCTGGGACCGCGCCCGCGTCCTCAAGGCCGGCCACCCCGAGCTGGTCCGGCGTCTGGGGGCGGACCCGGAGAGGAAGAGGGTCTCCCTGGAGGATCTCGGTTCGGAGGCTTTCGAACGGCTGATGGCCCAGGCCGAAGGGAGGATGAAGGAGGAGAGGACCGCGCTGGACAGGGCGGTGCTGGACCTGGCCGACCGGGGCCTGACGCTGAGGGATTTGCCCGGCCACCTTCGCGTGCTTCCCTCCGGGGACGGACCCTGGCTGGCCATGGGGGAGTCCCCGCCCGGCCGGACTGTCGCCCCGGCGGCGTACATCCTGGCGAACAACGCCTTCGCCGCCATGGCAGGGGCCTGGCTGCATCAGGACCGGGACGGATTCTCGGCCGCTGCCCGGGAATGGGCTTCGGCCTGCGGCGAGGCCGCGGCAGCCGAGCGCGCCGAGCTGGGGGGGAGGATCTCCCTGGAGAGGAACTACTACCGCTTCCAGCCCTTCCGCTGGGCCCTGGGGCTGTACTTCCTGGCCCTGCTGTTCCATCTGGGCGCCTGGGCCGCATCCAGGCCCGGCCTCAAGCGGGCCGGGACCTGGCTCATGATCGGGGCCTTTGTCCTGCACGGGGGCGGGATCGCGGCCCGCGTGGCCCTGGCGGGACGCCCTCCGGTATCCAACATGTATGAGGTCATCCTGTACGTCTCCTGGGCGGTGGCGGCGTCCTCCTTCGCAGCCGAGGCCATCCTCAAGCTGGGCGTCACGGCGGCGCCCGCCTGCGCCATGGCCTGTATCGGCCTGGTGGCTCCCGCAGTCTTTCCCTTTCTGGAAGGCGTGATGGGCCAGCCTCTGCCGCTCGATCCCCACATCGGCCAGGTCCAGGCCGTGCTCAACAATTCCTACTGGCTCACGGTCCACGTCTGCACCATCGCCACGTCGTACGCCATCCTCTTCCTGGGCTTCGCGACGGGCATGGCCTACCTCCTGACGAAGAACGAGGCCGCGGACCAGGCCTCCTACCGGGTGAGCCAGTTGGGTTTTCTCTTCCTGACGGCCGGGGTCCTGACCGGGGCCTGGTGGGCGAACGCCTCCTGGGGCCGCTACTGGGGCTGGGATCCCAAGGAGACTGGCGCCTTCATCACCTGGTGCGTCTACGCGGCCTACCTCCACCTTCGCCGCTTCGGCTTCCTGGCGGCCCGGGGGTCGGCCTGGATGACGGGCCTCGGGTTCTTGGCCATTTTGTACACCCTGATCGTGCCGAGCTACTTCCTCAAGGGCCTGCACGGGTATGCGTAGTCTCCTGTTCGTCAGCATGGCGCTCCTCTTCACCGGCTGCACGCAGCCGCCTCCCGGCCCCCGGCTGACAGTGGAGCTCGACCTCATCGAGGCATGCTCCTGCCCCCTCTTCTGCCAGTGCTTCCTGGGCCGCATGCCGGCGAAGCAGGATGCCGCGGGGAACTGCTACTGCCGTTTCAACACCGCCTTCCGCGTCGTCCGCGGCCGCTGGGGGGAGACCTCCCTGGACGGGGCGAAGTTCTGGGTGGCGGGGGACCTCGGCGCCTGCACGACCCAGGAGCGGGAGTGGGCCGTGCTGGTCTTTGACCAGGAGACCTCGCCTGCCCAGCGCCAGGGCATCCGGGCCTTCGTCGACCGCCTCTATCCCTTCCCCTGGAGGTCCCTGGAGACCACCGAGGCCGAGATCGGCTGGGAGGCGTCGGAGGACGGGGCCTCGGCCAGCCTCGACGGGGGCCTGACCGGGGGGCTGGACCTGACCCTCCTGCCTGCCGCCCGGGATCCCGGCCGTCCGGTGCTACTGGAGAATCTGCCCTACATGCGCACCCAAAGCAACGACGGCTTCCACCTCATGCCCTGCCGCAGGGCCTGGTTCCGGGCGGGCAATGCCCCCTTCGAGATCGGCGACTGCAACGGCTTCAGGATCCGGGTCCGCATGGACACGGACGAGCCCCTGCCGGAGCGCTCCTTCGGGATGTAGGTTACGGAGGTGCTATCATGTCATGCGGTCCCAGCTTAGTAAGGAGTTCCCCATGAGGTTCCGCCTCCTTCCGGCCCTGTTGGCTTCGGCCCTGATCCTCTTCGGCGAAGGTGCCCAGGCCTGCCATCAGCCACCGCCGCCCATGACCGGGGACCGTTCCGGCCCGACCCTCACGCCTGGGGATTTCCAGGCCCGCTGGGGGGTCGACCGCCAGGGCCTTGAGGACCTGTTCCGTCCCGTCCCCAAGCAGGAGCTCGCCGAGTACGAGGGAGGCAAGGCCCCTCCGGAGCCGGTGGAGGAGCTTCTGCCCTTGGTTGCCTATTCCGGGCACTTCGACGACCAGGTCCTTGAGGCCGCCATGCGCCACTTCAGGGCCAACGCCAAAGCTCCCGAGTCGCTGGCCGCCATCCTGTCCGACCCCAAGGCCCCTCTGCCCCAGAAGGTCCAGGCGGCCTATGTGCTGGGGGAACTGGGAGCCACGAAGGGCGTCGCGGCCCTGCGAAAGACCCTGGAGACCGAGCAGGATCCGACGCTGAAGGCCTTTGCCGCCCGGGGTCTGGCCCTGATCCGGGAGCCCGAAGGGGTGAAGGATGCGGTGGGCTACGCGATGGAACGCCGGGAAGGGGAGGCTGGGCGTTGCCTGGTCATCCTGTCCCTGGGCGGATGCCCCGTACCTGTCGCGCGGGAGGCCCTGGCTTCCCTGGCCGTCAAGCCCCCCAAGGAGGAATCCCAGCTGGTGCGCCGCTGTGCGCTGGCCGCCTTGGGCAACGGGGCCTCGGCCGAGGACCTGATCCTCCTGGAGTCCGCCCTTGCCGACAGGGACGCCCAGGTCCGTACCGGCGCCGTTCTGGGCCTGGGGATCGCCGGCGGGAAGGGGGAGCTCCTGCGTCGGCGCCTGCAGGGGGAGGAGAAGGATGCCACCTGCCGCGCCGTCTGCGCCATGGCCCTGGGGATCCGTCCCGAGCCGGCTTCCCGCACGGTCCTGCTGCAGGTCCTGGAGAAGGAGTCCGATGCCACCGTGGCCGGCTGCGCGGCAAGCGCCCTGAGCCGCTACGGCAAGGATGTCGTGAAGCCGCTTGGGGAGGCCACCGCCCGTCACCGCCATTGCCTGGTCAAGTACCACGCGGCGCTTTCCCTCGGCCGGGTCGGACTACCCGAGGCCGAGCCCTACCTCGTGGAGCTCCTCTCCAACCAGCACGTTTTCGGATCGGCCGCCTCCGGAGCCGCCGGCCTTCAGCTTCTCGGGAAAATCTCCAAACCCGCCCCGCTCCTGGAGGCCCTGGCCAATCCGAAGCACGCCACCGTGCGCCAGTACGCCGCACTGGCTGTCGGCACACTCAGGGTTCCCGGCGCCCTTTCGGCCCTGCAGGCATGCCTGGACGACAAGGCCCTGGAGGTCCGCCGCTCCGCTGCGGTCGCCCTGGCGGTCTACGCCGACAAGACCACCCTGCCCCGTCTGGAGACCCTGACCCAGAAGGACAAGGACGTCACGGTCCGCGTCTGCGGGGCCCTGGCCCAGGACATCCTGCTCCAGGACGACCCGAGGCGGATGTTGGCCCTGGCAAGGCTTTTCAAGACGGAGACGCAGTTCGGAAGCCCGCGATCCCCGAACGCCTGGGAGATGTCCCATGCCCTGAACCGGAACCTTCCCCCCGAGTACCGCCTCGCCCTGGCGCTCTGGGATATGCCCCAGGTCCCTCCCGGAAGGGGCGGCGGCGGAGGCATGGGCGGCGGCATGCCGCGCTGATCCTGGAGGTCGCCCGCCGGAGCTTCTGCGGGTAGAATGGCCGGCAGGAGGAGATCCCATGCCCGAGCCCACCCCTTTCGTCCAGCCCGAGATCCCGTCCGCCGCCGCTCCCCAGGAGGGGGCCACGCATTTCCACCGCGATATGACGGTGGGCGAGGCCATGCGGACCCATCCGGCCGTTTCCGAGGTTTTCGCCGCCTTCCACCTGGGCGGATGTTCCCACTGCGGGATCAGCGAGCAGGAGACCATCGGCCAGATCGCCATGGGCTACGGCATCGACGAGGCGATGATCCTCGGCGCCCTCGAGGACCTGTTCAAGGCTGCGTAGAGGCCTCGCCTCCCATGGTCCTCGGCCTCGACATCGACGCGCGTCAGGCGGCCTACCCCGGCCTCCACCTTTTCGACCTGAAGGACGGCATCCTCTACGGCCCCATCCCCAGTCGCCGTCTGGGCCTCTCCCTGGGGATCAACTTCCTTCCCTACGGGGACAAGACCTGCAGTTGGGACTGCCTCTACTGCCAGTGCGGATGGACTTCCAAGGAAGCCAGCCCTCTCGGGGATCCCGCCCGCTTCCCGACCGTGTCCGAGTTGTCGGCTGCCTTCGAAGAGGGCTTCGCCGCCCTGGCCCGTGCCGGGACCCTGCCCGATACCCTGACGCTGTCGGGAAACGGCGAACCCACCCTGCATCCCCGTTTCGGCGAGTCCGTGGACGCGCTGATCCGCGCCAGGGACCGCCACCTGCCCAAGGCCAGGATCTCCATCCTCTCCAATGCGGAACGGGCCGCCGAGCCGGAAGTCCGCGCCGCGCTGATGCGCATGGACAACCGTTGCATGAAGCTGGACGCAGGTGACGCCGCCGTATTGGACAGGCCGCTGACGCCGTTCGATCTGGACCGCCATGTGGAGACCCTGGCCGCGCTCCGTCCTGTCGTGATCCAGTCTTTCTTCGTGCAGGGAGCCCTGGACAACACGACCGAGGCCCTGGTGGCACCCTGGCTGGACTGCCTGGTCCGGATCCGGCCCGAGGAGGTCCATCTCTATTCCCTGGACCGGGTGCCGCCGGCCAAGGGACTTGAACGGGTGCCTGCCGACCGTCTGGAGGGGATCGCCGCCATGGCCTTCAAGCGCGGCATCACCGCCAAGGTGTTCGCGTGAAGCGCTTCGCGCTCCTGACCGGACTGCTCCTGCTTTCCGCCTTCGGGGCGGAGGAAGCGGCGCCACCGGAGGAACCGGCGGACCGCATCCCCGCCGGGGCCCTGGCCTTTGCCCAGGTCGATTCCCTGTCCGGGCTGGTCCGTGCGCTCAAGACCTCGGGCTTCTACACGGGAGCCTTCGACGGGGTCTGGGCCTCCGCAGGCGCTGGCGTGCTGGAACAGGCGAAGGTGGATCCAGAGCCGGTGCGCCCCGTGGCCTGGGACTGGCTGGAGGCCCTGGGTCCCGCCCTGAAGGGTCCCGTGGCCGTCGCCTGGCTTCCGGAAGGTCCCGTGGCCCTGGCCCGGGACGTCGACCTCAAGGCCGTTCAGGAGTGGGCCGGACGGGAAGCCCGTGTGCGGAAGCTCGACCTTGTCCGGGAGAAGGCTGGGGACTGGGAGATCCTGGGAAGCCCCGCCCTGAGGCTCTGGGCGGCCTTCCGGCCTACGGAGCTTAACCCCTGGCTCTTCGTCGGGCGGGACCGCAAGCTCGTCGAACGCCTCCTGTCCGCCCCTCCTGCGGCGCCCCTCTCTGCCTCGGCGGACTACCGCCGCCTGCGTCTCGAGACGCCGGGCCAGGTCTTCTGCACCCTGAGCCCCGGGGCCCTGGCCCGTGCCGGGCTGCTGGGCGAGAGGCTGAGGGCAGCCGTTCCCGGATGCGATGCCTTGGGTTGGGGATGCTCCTATCCCGCCAAGGGATCCGGCTTCACGGATACGGTCCGCCTCCTGAGGCCGGGCCGCAAGCCCCTCCTGCCGGTCGGACCCTCCCGCCTGGCGGGATCCCTGCCCGCGGGCGGGGCCCTCCGCGTCACCGGACGCCTCTCGGCCGTCCGCCTCCGCGATGCCCTTGAATGCCTGCTTGGCCAGAACCTTCCCCTGCCTTCCGGATTCCAGGACTGGGAGGGGGAGGTGGCCCTCTCCGCGGGTTGGGGCGCCCTGCTTCCGAACTTCCTCCTGGGCCTGGAGACCCCCGATCCCAAGGCCCTCCTCAAGTCCCTTGCGGAGCGGGCCAGGGCGGAAGGCGGTCAGGCCATGGAATTCGAGGGGCATCCCGGCGTATGGCTTCTGGCCCTTCCCGGCCTGATGGTGCCCTGCGCGATGGAGGCGGGGGAGAAGGCCCTCTGGATCGGCATGGACCCGGTCCAGGTGGAGAATGCGGGGAAGGCTGCCGCCGGTGCCGCCGCGCCCGACCCCGGGCCGCCCGGCTTCCGCGCCACGGTCCGCCTGCCCGAGCTCTTCGGTCCCCTGCCCGATTTCCTGGCCGGCCAGGGACAGCCTGTGCCGCCCATCCTCAAGACGCGGGCGGTCTGCGACCTTTCGGTCGAGGAGGACGGGGGAGGGATGACGGTGCGCGTACGTTCCCCATGGGGGGGCCAGCCCTTGGCAGGCTTCGGCGTGCTGGCCTGGCAGGCCCTGCGCGCCCGGGACGTCCTGGAGGATCCCAGGGTGACCGCCGACCGGGTGACCGCCGGGATGCCGGCGCTGAGGGGCCTGCCCTTCCTCAAGCCGCTGGATCTCCAGGTGGTCACGTCCGAGGAGACCCATGCCCTCTTCGAGAAGGAGTTTGCGAAGGAGATGCCGCCCGAAAAGATGGAGGCCCAGCAGGAATCCATGCTGGCCTTCGGCCTGCTGGAGCCGGGCCAGGACCTGCGCAGGATCCTGACCGGGGCCTTCGTGGACCTGGTGGGGGGCTTCTACGACCCTGAGACGAAGAAGCTCTACCTGATCCGCGGCGTGCCCGCCCAGGGCATGATCGCAGCCCACGAGATGACCCATGCGCTCCAGGACCAGCATTTCGACCTGAAGGCGATTCAGGAGGCCCAGGGGAAGCAGGAGGACTCCGACCGTGAGGCGGGTCTCCTGGCCTGCATCGAAGGCGACGCCACGGTGATCATGATGGACTATCTCCAGCAGGGGGGAGGTCCGGCCCAGGGCCTGAGGATGCTCCTGGAGATCCTGGTCAATCCCGGATGGGCCTCCGGTCAGCTGGCCGCCCTGGCGGCCATGCCCCCGGCCCTCCTGCGCGAGGCCACCTTCCCCTACGAGGACGGAAAGGAGTTCGTGGAGAAGGTCCGTCAGGCCCGGGGCCTCCCCGGGGTCGACGCCCTCTTCAAGGATCCACCCGCCTCCACCGAGCAGGTCCTGCATCCCGAGAAGTTCCTGGGGGCCAAGCGCGACGAGCCGGTGGGCGTTCCCCTTCCTCCCGGGAAGCTGGAGGCCCGCCTGGGTCCCGGCTGGAAGAGCCTGAATGCCGACACCCGGGGGGAGCTGGGGATACAGGCCGCCCTGCGCTGTTTCCTGCCCGAGGCGGAGGCCGACCAGGCCGCCGCGGGCTGGGGAGGGGATCGTTTCGTCCTCCTCTCCCGGGAGGCCGACCGTCTTCTCGTCTGGCGCACCGCCTGGGACAGCGAGGCCGACGCCGGGGAGTTCGAGCAGGCCTTGAGGCAGTCCCTGGAGAAGCGCTTCGGACCGGCCAAGGCCGGGATCTTCACGCACGGGGCCTCCTCGGCGCGCATCCTGCATACGGGAAACAGGGTGGACCTCCTGGACGGGGTCAGCCGGGCCGTGCTCGGTCAGGCTGGCGAGACCTTGCTCAGGGACTGAGCCGCCTCAGGGCTTCCCTCGCCTCCTCGGTGAGCGGGGCCTCCAGGGCCCCCGCGGCCAGGCGCTTGAGGATCCCACGGGCCGCCGGGGTGCCGATGACCTCCAGGATCCGGACGGAGCGCAGGGCTCTCAGGACCTCGCCCGGATAGTCCTGGTTGGCATTCTCGATCCCCTCCAGCAGGGCCTTGGCGCGCTCCCGGACCTCGGCGGAAGCACTCTCCGCGAAGGCCTTGCGCAGGGCGGGGGCGGCCAGGGGGCCCATGGCCGCGAGGGCCTTGGAGGCCTGCTCGCGCACCGGGAAGTCGTTGTGGTCCAGCTCCAGGATGCGTTTCGCGATCCCGGCCTCGTCCGTCACGGCGGGCTGGAGGCGGGACTCCATCAGGGGGAGGGCCTGGTCCGGGCAGGCCGTCAGGCGGGCCACCGCCTCGAAGGCCTCCTTTTCGAGAAGCCGGGCCCACAGCTTCTCCAGCTCCGCGGCGGCGGGCGGATCGTGTGCCCCGTCGGCATCCGGGAGGACGAGATTCCAGAGCAGGACGGTGCCGTCGAGAAGGCCGGCCGCCAGCCAATGCTGGTCGGTCGAAACGGCCAGGGCCGTCACGCCGGGGACGTCGAAGCGGGCCTTTTCCCTGCCGCCCACAGCGCTCCAGAGCCGGATCGAGGATTCGTCGGCCGAGGCCAGGAGGGCTCCATCCCCGGACGCTGTGGCGCAGCGGATGGGGGCCGGACCCTTGCAACGGGCCAGATCCTTTCCACCGGCGCTGTTCCAGAGCCTCAGGGTGCCGGCCTCGGCGTCCAGGATGAGGATGCCGGTCGAGCGGGCGGCGATCCAGAGAGGGGGGCGCTTCAGGTCCTGGACCAGGGTCTCGTGGTTCTCCATCCCGCCGGGGATCAGGCTCACGCGGCGGATGCAGCCGTCCTTCCCGGCCACCAGGTATTCGTGGGCCGCAGCGCCCGGGACGAGGGCGACGGTGCCCATGTCGGTCCTCCCTGGGATCTGCATCAGACAGCCTCCGGAGGAGACCTTCAGCAGGGGCGTCGCGTACTCCGTCAGGCCGTCGAAGTCCGCCGTCCCGCCCGCCAGGAATTTCCCGTCCGGAGTGAAGACCATGGCCGAGATGCGTTCCATGGCGTCGGGGTTCGTGCCCAGGGCCTTGCCCGAGTCCGTCTCCCAGAGGGAGAGGAGGGGAGCCTCCAGCCGGGCCACGGCCAGGACTTCCCCGTCACGGGAAAAGGCCAGGGCCGAGACGGGAGCCTTGGGATCGGCCTCACCCAGCCTGCGGACGGCCCCGGCCGGAAGCGGTTCTTCTCCCATGCCGGAGAGGCAGGGAAGGAGGGAAAGGCCCAGCAGCATGGGGACGGCGATGGGACGCATGGGGGGATGTTACCTCGGCGTCAGATGTCCGGCCAGGGCTTCCAGGGCGGCTTCCAGGCTGTCCGGGGCGTCCGAGTAGGTGAAGAGTTTCGGCCACGATGTCGGGAGATCCGCCGCCGGGTACGGCGATCCGGCCAGCAGGGCCACCGTCCGCCCTGCGCGGCGGGATTCCCGCCTTGCCCCGGCGATCAGCTTCCGGGGAGGGGCGATGCGCCCCTTGCTCATGCGGACCTTGGCGAAGAGGCAGACGACCGCATGGGGGAAACGGCCTGTCCCCGAGAAACGGGCCTTGGGGAAGCGGCGAAGGACCATGCCCCGGAAGGCCCGGATCCTCTCGGGCGGACTGCCGTCGTTCAGGCAGATCCAGAGGCTGGGCTTCGTTTTCAGGTCCGGGCCGGGAAGGGCGCCGCCCCGGAGGGTGACGGCTCGGCGCGCGACGAGACGCCGGGCCCGGGCCTCGTCGACCGAGGGCGCAGCTCCGCGCTGCGCCAGCCGCCGACGCGCCGCCGCCAGGCGTGCCAAGGGCCCCGCCGGCCAGGGGATCTCCCCGCGGTGCACGGCCCGGACCAGGCGGTCCAGCACGGCCCCGGGATCGGTCGGATCCAGGAGGATGTCGCATCCGGCGCGCAGGGCTTCGAGCGCGGCCTCGGCCTCGTCGTATCGGGCGGAGAGGCCCTTCATGCGGAGGGAATCCGTGACGACCAGCCCCTGGAAGCCGAGCCGCCGGCGGAGGACGCCGGTGACGAGACGGTGCGAGAGGGTGGCCGGGCGATCTCCATCCAGGGCCGGGAAGGCCACATGGGCCGTCATCACCGAGGCCACGCCGGCACGGGCCGCGGCCCGGAAGGGGACCAGTTCCCGCTTCCAGGCCGTCCGGACGGTACAGGACACCGAAGGCAGGCGGTCGTGGGAGTCCGTCCGGGTATCGCCGTGTCCGGGGAAGTGCTTGGCGCAGGCCAGGACCCCGGCGTCCTGGCAGCCGCGGATCCAGGCAGAGCCCATGCGGGCGACCAGGGCAGGGTCCTCCCCGAAGGAGCGGGTGTTGATGATGGGATTCAGGGGATTGGAGTTCACGTCGACGACGGGGGCGAAGGCCAGGTGGATGCCCATGCGCCGGCAGGCCACGGCGATGGCCAGACCCTGGAGTCGGGCGAGGCGGGCATCCCCGGTCGCGCCCACGGCCCTGGCGCTGGGATGGGGGATGGCCCCGGGGAAGCGCATGGCCAGGCCGTCCTCCACATCGGCCGCTACCAGCATGCCCTTCGGAAGAGTTCGGATGAAGCGGGCCGTCTCGCGGACGTCCCCGTGGCGCAGGATGAGGATGCCTCCGGCCGGGCAGCGGCGCAGCAGCCGCTTCAGGCCGGCGGCGGAACCTCCCCGCCATCCGACCATGATCAGCTGGGCCAGGCGTTTCCGGTCGGCGTGCGGTTCCATCGGGGGAATGCTACCGCTTGGCGGGGTCCGGAGCCTGGGGTAAAGTCCGCCATGCCGCACGCGCCCGACGAATTCCTCAAGACGATGGCCATGGTCCTCGGCGTCGCGGCGGCCATCACCGTGGTCTTCCAGCGCCTGCGCCAGCCCGTCGTGCTGGGCTACCTCCTCGCCGGCCTCATCATCGGCCCCCACGTCCCCGTGCCCCTGGTGGCCGACGAGGGCATCGTGCAGACGCTCTCGGGCCTCGGCGTCATCCTGCTCATGTTCTCCCTGGGGCTTGGATTCCGGATCAGGGAGCTGGTCCGGATCGGCCCCACGGCCGGGTTGACCGCGGTGGTCGAGACCAGCCTTGTGGGCTGGCTCGGCTTCCTGGCCGGCCGCTGGTTCGGCTGGACCACCCTGGAATCCCTGTTCGCCGGTGCGGCGGTGGCCATCTCGAGCACGACCATCGTGGCCCGGGTGTTCGAGGAGCAGGGCATCCACCAAGGGCGCCTGAAGGACCTGGTGATCGGGGTGCTCGTGGCCGAGGACCTGATCGCCATCCTGCTCATGACCGTCCTGACGGTGGCTGCGGCCGGGGGCAAGGTCTCCCTCGGGATCCTGGCCGCCACGGGCGGGCGCCTGCTGGGGTTCCTGGCCCTGCTGGCGGGCCTGGGCCTCCTGGTCGTGCCACGGGCCATGCGGGCCATCGTGCGCCTGGGCCGCCCCGAGACGACCCTGGTGGCCAGCATCGGGATCTGCTTCGCCCTGGCCCTGCTGGCCGGGGCCGCCGGCTGTTCGATGGCTCTTGGGGCCTTCCTGGCGGGCTCCCTGGTGGCCGAGTCGGGGGAGGAGGAGGCCGTGCACCGGCTGGTGAGGCCGGTCCGCGACATGTTCGCGGCGGTCTTCTTCGTCTCCGTGGGCATGCTGATCGACCCCTTCCAGCTGACGGCCCACTGGCACGAGGCCCTGGCGCTGACGGTACTCGTCGTCCTGGGCAAGATTGCCGGCGTCTCCCTGGGCGCCTTCCTGACGGGGCATGGGACGCGGCTCTCCGTACAAGCCGGGATGAGCCTGGCCCAGATCGGGGAGTTCTCCTTCATCCTGGTGGCGCTGGGCGCCTCCCTCGGTGCGACGCGCTCCTTCCTCTACCCGGTGGCCGTGGCCGTCTCCGCGGCGACCGCCCTGCTGGCCCCTGGCCTGATCCGCTTCTCCGGACACGCCGCGAACTGGGTGGACCGCAAGCTTCCCCGCCCCCTGCAGACCCTGGCCTCTCTCTACGGGAGCTGGATGGATTCCATCCGTACGGCCTCCGTCCGTCATCCCGTTCAGGGTTCGGCCCTGCGGCGCCTGATCCGCCTCCTCTTGCTCGACCTCGCCTTCCTGGCCGCCCTGCTCTTCGGCTCCCTGCTCTTCCTGGACCGCGCGGCAGTCCTGCTGGCGGGATGGACGGGATTGGCCCCGGACGTGTCCCGACTGGTCCTGCTCTGCGTCGCCCCCCTGCTGGGGATCCCGTTCTGCGTGGGCATCATCGGCCTGTCGCGCAGGTTGGGGGCCCTGCTGGCGGGCATGGCGCTTCCCCCTTCCTCCGCCCCGGGCACCCTGGACCTGGCGGCCGCTCCCCGCCGGGCCCTGGTGGTGACCCTCCAGCTGGGAATCCTCCTCCTTGTCGGAGCGCCCCTCCTGGCGGTGACCCAGCCCTTCCTGCCGGGGCTTCCCGTTGCGACCCTCCTCCTGATGCTGCTCGTCGTGCTGGGGATCGTCTTCTGGAGGAGCGCCGCCAACCTCCAGGGCCATGTCCAGGCCGGGGCGGGGATGATCGTCGAGGTCCTGGCGGCCCAGATGCACCAGGCCGGCTCCCCCAGGCCCGCCCTCGAACAGATCCATCGGATGCTCCCCGGGATCGGGGATCCCGTGCCGGTGCGCCTGGCCGTCTCCAGTCCCGCCGCCGGGCGCTGCCTCGCGGAGCTGAACCTCCGCGGCCTGACCGGGGCCACGGTGCTGACCATCCTGAGGGAAGGGGGCGCATTGGCGCCGACCGCCCGGGGGATCCTCAGGGCCGAGGACGTCCTGGTGCTGGCCGGGACCCAGGAGGCCGTCGCTGCGGCGACGGCGGTCCTGACGCAGGAAAGCCCTCAGTCGTAGAGCAGGATGCCGCGGCGGAGCTTCTCGAACTGGGCGATGCCGTCCTTCCAGGCTTCCTCGACGGCAGTCAAGGGCTCCAGAGACTCCACCTGGCCGCGGAGCTGTTCGGAGCCGGCCAGGATGTCGATGGGGAGGCGGGTCATCTCGTACTCGTAGGGGGGGGCCGTCCAGCGGAAGGCCGCCTCGGCGCCCCCCGTCTGGCGCCTGGCCTCCTGGAGCACCGCCACGGCGGTGAGGACCGGACGGAAGGTCCTGCGGTCCATGACGTGGAGCTGAACCCCTCCGCAGAGGACCCCGGCGTGCTTGTCGAAGGTGGGCTTGAAGCCCATGGCGCGGAAGCGTACGCCGGAGAGGCCGGCGGCGTTGAGACGGGAGGCCGTTTCGGAGGAGTCCAGGAAGGGGGCACCGCAGATCTCGAAGGGGCGGGTGGTGCCGCGCCCCTCGGACAGGTTGGTCCCTTCCAGCAGGATCATGCCGGGATAGACGTAGGCCGTGTCCACCGTGGGCATGTTGGGGGAGGGCAGGACCCAAGAGGGAAGACCGGTCTCCTCGAAGGCCATGCTGCGGCGCCAGCCTTCCATCCCGACCACGCTCAGCGTGCACTCCAGGCCGAAGCCCTCCCGGTAGAGCCGGGCCAGCTCGCCCATCGTGAGCCCGTGGCGTAGGGGGACGGGGAAGAGGCCGACGAAGGAGATGAAGGCGCGGTCCAGGACGGGGCCCTCGAGCGAGATCCCGTCGATGGGGTTGGGGCGGTCCAGGACCATGACTTCGATTCCGCGCTTCGCGCAGGCCCTCATGCAGAGGGCCAGGGTGCTGGCGTAGGTGTAGGGCCTGGCCCCCACGTCCTGGAGATCCACCAGGAGGACGTCGAGGCCGTCCAGCATGGGCGCCGTGGGTTCGCGGACCTCCCCGTAGAGGCTGTAGACGGGCAGGCCGGTGCGGGGATCCTCGAAGCCTCCCCATTCGATCATGTTGGCCTGGGTCTCGCCTCGGATCCCGTGCTGGGGGCCGAAGAGTGCGGCCAGATTCAGGTCCTTCGCCGAAGCCAGGGCGTCCACGGCGTGGGTGAGATCGGGCAGGACCGAGGAAGGGTGGCAGAGCAGACCCACCCGGCGGCCCTTGAGGCGGGACGTGTTCGCCAGCAGGACTTCCAGGCCTGTCCGGACCCTGCTCATGCCGCCTCCTCCTTGCGGGGCAGGGCGACGAAGACGTCCCCGGCAAAGCCCGACGGCACCGAGGATCCCGGCATCAGGACGGCCCGGGAGAGATGGACCTTGGCTTCGACCCGGGAGCCCGCGCCGGCGACAACACCCGGACCGAGGCGGGAGCCTGCGGCGACCGAACAGCTCTCCAGGAGGACCGGCGGCTCCAGTACGGCATCCCCGGCCAGGCCGCAGCCGGCGTCCACGAATACGCCCGGCGCGCGTGCGGGCGGAAGGGGACGGCCCCTGAGCTTCCCGGCGCGCAGGGGATCGGCCAGGAGGGCGGTCTGGACGTCCAGGTACCGCTCCAGGGTGCCGGCATCGTGCACGGCCGAGGCCCCGGTCCAGACCCGGGCCCGGCCGCCGGCGGCCAGGAATGGCACATAGCCGTCCCGGTGCAGGCAGAAGGCCTCGGTCGCGGGAAGGCTGTTCAGGAAATCCGGCTCCAGGAAGTGGAAGCCCGCGAAGTGTGCGGGAAGCGCTTCCGGCTTCGGAGACTGGGTTCCGAAGCCCATGAGGGAGCCCTTGGCATTCCGCCAGACGGCGGAGAAGGCCGGGCGGGGGTCGAAGTCCTGGGCCACCAGCGTGGCCTGGGCCAGGGAGACGCGGTGGTCCACCAGGGCCTTGGAGAGGTCCACGTCGGTCACGGTGTCGGCGTTGGCCACCAGGCAGGTGCCCTGTCCGGCCAGCCATTCCCGGAGGTTCCTTACCGCGCCGCCGGTGCCCAGGATCGTGGGCTCTTCCACATAGCGGATGACCAGGCCCCAGCGGGAGCCGTCTCCGAGGGCGGCCCTGATCGTGGCGCCGAGGTGGTGGAGGTTGACGGCGACCTCACGGACCCCGGCTTCGGCCAGGCGCCCCAGGGCATAACCTGCCAGGGGCTCGTTGAGGACGGGAAGGGCCGGTTTGGCCATCTCGTGGGTGAGAGGCCTCAATCGTTCCCCGTATCCGGCGCAGAGAAGGAGGGCTCGCACGAAGGGATACGTTAAACGGGGCAGCCGAGAGAGGCCAGGAGTTCCTTCAACCGCGATGAGCCCGTGCGCTCCAGGGCTTGCCGGATCGCCGCCCAGGTGGCAGGGAGGTGATCCAGGTAGGCTGGTTTTCCTTTCCGGGCGAGGTTCACGAAGCGTCCGGCCACCTTGAGCTGGCGCTGCAGGGCGCAGAGCCAGAAGCCGGCCTCATCCCCGGAATCCCGCGCCAGCCTTTCCACCGTCCCCCAGCCGATGCGGTCCGCCGCGCCGCGGTCGGTGAGCAGGGAGGCCAGGTCGTAGGAGAGCGGGGCCAGGAAGGCGTCCTGGAAATCGATCAGGGCCAGGGAGCCCTCGGGGCGGAGCAGGAGGTTGTCCCCGTGGAAGTCCCGGTGGCTGAAGCCCGCCGGCAGGGAGGCCACGCGGCGGGCCAGGTCGTCCAGGGCGGGATCCAGGACCCCGGCCATATCCGGTGAGGGCAGGCCGAAAGCCTGGAACTCCCGGAACTCGGAGCGGATAGAGGCCTCGTCGAAGCGTCGCCGGAAGGCCAGACAGGCCGGATCGGATTCGACCGTCCGCCGCCGGAGCTCCTCCAGCAGGGCCGCGGCCTTCGCATAGGCCAGAGGTGCGTCGGGCTCGGCGGACAGGTGGCGGCTTCCCAGGTCCTCCTGGTAGAGCCGTCCGGACTGGGGTTCGTATCCGTAGACTTCGGGGACGGGGAGGCCCCGGCCCTTGAGGAAGCGCTGCACGTTGAGGTAGGGGAGTTCGCCGGCGCTTTCCCCGGATCCCAGCTCCCGGTCGCCCCCACCGGAGGGGATCAGCATGAGCATCACCGGGAGGCCCGTCCCGGTCCGGATGCGGACGTAATGGCGGGCGCCGGCATCCCCGGCCAGGGGCTCCAATACTGGCAGACCGGAGCAGGGGATGCCGAAGCGCGCCAGGTCCGCGGCCGCCGCTTCGGGAGGGATCATCCCGTCATTGTGCGATCCGATTGCGGAAAAGTCTTGGAGAAATCGCTCCCGGCGCGGATCCTTCAGGGATCGTGAGCTCCCGCTGGGACCTCTTGCGCCATCCCTTCGCCGCCGGGCTCTTCACGGCCCTGCTGGTCCTCTTCGCCTACCAGCGCGCGCCGGAGTCCCCGTTCCAGTACGACGACCACGCGGCCGTCGTCAACGCCCTGCCCTTCCTGGACGCCTCCGGGATCCTGCACAGCTGGCTCGGTTTCCCGTCCGGACGCCCCCTGACCCAGACGAGCCTGGCCTTCGACCGCTGGCGCACCGGGAACCCCCTGCCGGAAGGCTTCCACGTCACCAACCTTCTCCTCCATCTGGTGGCGGTCGCCCTGCTCTACCGCCTGGCCCTGTGTCTGCTGGCAGGCCGGCCCCGGGCCGGTCTCGAGGCCGCCCTGGCCGCCCTCGTTTTCGGCCTTCATCCCCTCCAGGCGCAGTCGGTGGACTACGTCATCAACCGCTCCACGCTGCTGGCCACGGTCGGCGTTTTGGCTTTCGTGCTGCTCGTCCTGAAGGCCGCCGACGGAGGAGGATGGCGCCGGCTCTGGCTGGGCCTGGCACTGGCCGGCTGGTTCCTGGCCATGGCGAGCAAGGAAACCGCGGTGGTGGCACCCATCCTGGCCTGGATCGCGCTGGCCTGGACCCGGCGGACGGCCCCGTTCCTGAGCCGCATCCTGCTGGGCCTGTTCGGCCTCGAGGTACTCCTTTACTTCTCCTGGATGTGCACCCTGCCGGGCCGCTGGCAGGAATACCTCGTGTACTGGGGGACCCAGGCCTGGGTGCTTCCCCAGTACGTCCGCCTCGCCTTTTTTCCGTGGTCCATGAGCGTCACCCATCATGTCCCCGACATGGAACGCTGGGACCCCCGGTTTTTCAGTGCCGCGGCGCTCTGGGCGCTCCTGCTCGGGACGCTCTGGATGCTGAGGCGGCGCCGCTGGATCCTCTGGGCGGCCCTCTGGGCCCTGGTCTCCCTCCTGCCCGAGTCCGGCATCATCCCGATGGAGGACCGGATGATGGAGCACCGCTGCACCCTGGCCCTGGCGGCCCCGGCCGTGGCGGCGGGGATCGTGCTGGCCGGGCTGATCGCGCGGGGTGCGGGCCGGCCGGTCGCCGCCGTCCTGGGCCTGATGCTGATGGTCACGATGGCGCGGGCTGCAGTCTGGGCCGAACCCAGGAGCCTCTGGGGCGAGGCCTGCCGGGTCTCCCCGCATTCCCAGAAGCCCTGGGGCAACTTCGGGCAGGTCGAGAACGAGTTCGGGCGCCTGTCCAGGGCCACCTTCTGGACGGTCCGGGCCCTGGACGTCCGTCCGGGCGATCCGGAGGCGCTCCAGAACCTGGCCTGCATCCAGCTTTCGATGGGGAACCCCGAGGCCGCCGGGGCGATCTGGAGCGCCCTGACCGGGTACGCCCCGGCCCAGTTCAAGCTGGGGACCCTGAGACAGTCCCAGGGGCGGTCCGAGGAGGCCGAGGAGGCCTACCGCAAGGCCCTGGAATACGACGGGAAACGCCGGGATCCCAAGACCTTGAACGCCCTGGGCACCGTCCTGGCCGAGAGGGGGGATGCCGCAGGAGGCCTGGCCTGCTTCCAGGAGGTCCTCTCCCACAATCCCTGGGATCCGACGGCCCGTCTCAACAAGGGCCTGGCCCTGGAGGTCCTGGCCGCCCAGGCGGAGGCCCGCGCGGCCCAGGCCTTGTCACGGCACCGGCAGGATGAGGCCGAGGACGCCGTGGAGGAGGCCATCGGATACCGGGCCGAGGCCCGCAGGTCCCTGGAGGAGGCCCTGGAGCGCTCTCCGGACGATCCCCTGGCCGCGCTGGCGTACGCCAAGTGCCGCCACGCCGAGGCCGAGGCGATCTGGGCCTCCCTGCCGCGGGCTCCCCAGGATCCCGAGAGCCTGAGGGCTCTCGAGGAGTTCGTGGCGGATGCCTTGAAGCAGACGCCGGGCCACGCGGATGCGATCCAGGTCCAGGAGGCCCTCGCAAGGGCCCGCAAGGGCTGGGCGGATGCGGAGGGCGCCTTCCAGAGGGTCCTCCTGAGCCCGCCGCTGCCGAACCGGGTGGAGATCGAATCCCGGGAGCGCATCGTGGGGGAGGCGCTGGAGCACCTCGGGGCGCTGGCGACGCGGCAGGGGGATCTCGAGAAGGGACTGCGCTACCTGAGGCAGTCCCTGGCGGTGAATCCGGACCAGCCACGGATCCGGGATTTTCTGGCGGGGTATCCTCCCTTGCCGCCGCCGGACGCCCCCCTGTTGGGGCCGGTCCGGCAGATCCCGTAGAGCGGGAAGGGGCCGGGCATCGCGGAGGGTATAATCCCCTCCACCCATTCAGGAGATGCCCATGCCCGGACTGCTGCAAGGCCGAAAGATCCTCATCCTCGGCGTCGCCAACAAGCGCTCCATCGCCTGGGCCTCGGCCCTGGCCGCCAGGGCCCAGGGCGCCGACCTCTTCCTCACCTACCAGGGCGATCGCATCAAGGAAAGCGTCCTGGAGCTGGCCGCCACCGTGCCTGGGACCCTCACCGCTCCCTGCGACGCCACGGACGAGGCTTCCGTCGCTACCCTCTTCGCCGAGGTCAAGTCGAAGTGGGGGAAGCTCGACGGCATGGTCCACTCCATCGCCTTCGCCCCCGCGGCCGAGCTGGAGAGGCCCTTTGTCGAGACCTCCCGCGACGGCTTCAAGACCGCCCTGGATGTCAGCGCCTACACCCTGGTGGCCCTCTGCCGTCAGGCCCGGCCCCTCTTCGAGGCTGCCGGAGGCGGGTCCGTCACGGCCTACACCTACCTGGGCTCGGAGCGGGCCGTGCCCGGCTACAACGTGATGGGGGTCGCCAAGGCCGCCCTGGAGTCCTCCGTGCGCTACCTGGCCTCCGAGATGGGATCCGCCAAGATCCGCGTGAACGCGATCTCCCCGGGGCCGCTCAACACCCTGTCGGCCCGCGGCGTCTCCGGCTTCACCAAGATCCTTGATGTGGTGAAGGATCGCGCGCCGTTGCGCCGCAACATCGAGGCCTCGGAGGTGGCGGATACGACCGTGTTCATGCTCTCCGACTGGTCGCGGGGCATCACCGGGGAGCTGATCCACGTGGACGCCGGCTACCACGCCATGGGGCTTTAGCCTGGACGACGGAGCGCTCTTCCTCGTCCTCCTCGTCCTGGCGGGTTTCCAACTGCTGATCACCCGCTCCGAGTGGCGCCGCTACCCGGTGGCCTTCTTCCAGGCCCTGGCCTGCGGTCTCTATGGCGGCGCCGGCCTGCTCCTGCACTGGGATTCGACGGTGGCGCTGGCGGGGGCCGGGCTCCTGGCCCTGCTCTTCATCTATCTTCCGAGGGCCTTCCGGCAGGCGAGCTGGAAGGCCGCAGAGCGGGGCCGGTTCCAGGCAGCCGCACGCTGGGCCAGGCTCTGGAGCCTTCTGCAGTGGGACGCCCTGGCCCGCCGTGAGGCCCGGGAATGGTCCGCTTTCTCCGCGGCCCCTCCCCCGATGAGCGATTTTCCCCCGGAACGTCTTCGGATCGCCAGCGCGGCCGTCATCGGCCTCTGCACACTGGTCTGGGGGATGGGCCTCGCGATGGGGGACGGCATCCTCATGCCCCAGGCATCCACCCTGGTCCGCTTCGGTGGGGCCGCTCCCGGCTTGGTCGCAGCCGCCACTCAGGGCGAGTCCTGGCGTCTGGTGGCGGCCATCTTCCTCCACGTCGGGATCCTCCACCTGGCCGTGAACGCCTATGCGCTCTGGGTGCTGGGGGAACTGGTGGAGGATCTCTTCGGGGGCCGTGGCCTCTGGATCCTCTTCCTGGGAGGCGGGGTGGCGGGGACCGTGGCCAGCGTCCTGGCGGCTCGGGCGCCGATGGGGGTGGGGGCCTCGGGTGGGGTCTTTTCCATGCTGGGGGCCACGCTGGGAGTACTCCTGGCCCGCGGGAGGATCTTCCCTCCCCGGTTCCGCAGCGCACTCTTCAAGAACGCCCTGCTGATGACTTTGGCCAATCTGGCCCTGGGCCAGATGATCCCCCAGGTGGACAACCGGGCCCACCTGGCCGGCCTGGCCGCGGGATTCGTGCTGGGCCTTCTCCTCCATCCCTCGCGTCTGGTCACCTGCCCGGCCTGGCAGCGAAGTGGCCAGGCCCTGGTTGCAACAGGAGGAGTGCTGGTGTTGGGATGGGCCGGATGGCATGCGGTCCGCAGCGTCAGGGGCCTGGAAGCTTATCCGGTCCGGATCGGGGCCATGGTCCGGGTCCACCATGACGAATCGGGGTACACGATGTCCCGCCCCGTCTTCTGGAAGGAGTTTCTAGACAAGGGCCACGCCGTCTGGACGGATCAGATGGGCTTTGCCCTCGTTCATCGGGGGGAGGTCCGGTTGACGCCGTCCGAACTGGCTTCCGGCCGGTCCCTGACCCTGGGGGGGCACCGCTTCCGGGAGGTCGAAGGGCCTCAAGGGGGGCTGTTCTACGCGACCGAAGACGCATCCCCCGCCCTGCTCTGGGGATTCGAATGGGAGGGAGGCTGGACGAAGTCCCAGGCCGCGGACATGGCCCGCCGCCTGCTCTCCACCCTGGTGATGGACGGGGAGACTGCGGCAGGGGGAAACCGCTTGCCGGGCATACCCTAGCCCGCTACACTTCCCCGCCCTATGCCACACACACCCTCCGCCTTCAAGCGCCTGCGCCAGAACGAGGTCCGCCGCCAGAGGAACCTGGCCGCCATGCGCGCCCTCAAGACCTCCTTCCAGAAGGCGGAGACGGCCCTGAAGGCCGATCCCACCAAGGCCCAGGACGCCCTGAAAACCGCCGTCGCCCTGCTGGACCGCTGGTCCGCCAAGGGCCTGATGCACAGGAACACCGCCGCCCGCCGCAAGTCCAGGCTGATGCGCCTGAACAACGTCGCCGCCTCCCAGGCGAGCGCGGCATCCGCTAGGCCCGCCGCCGCCAAGGCCAAGTCCTCCAAGCCGAAGGCCCCGGCGAAGGCCGCTCAGCCCAAGCCCGCCGCCAAGACCGACAAGACCTAGACCACGCGCGGCCGGCTCTGCATGCCGCGCGTCGCCATCGTCCATGACTGGCTGACGGGGATGCGGGGCGGCGAGCGCTGCCTCGAGGTCTTTTGTCGCCTCTTTCCCGACGCCGACCTCTACACCCTCCTTCACGTGAAGGGCTCGGTGAGCCCTCTGATCGAGAACCGCCGCATCGTCACCTCCTTCGTGCAGGACCTTCCCGCCGCGGCGAGCAAGTACCGCTCCTATCTGCCGCTCTTCCCCTGGGCGGTCTCGCGCTGGGACTTCTCCGGGTACGACCTAGTCCTTTCGAGCAGCCACTGCGTGGCCAAGGGCGCCCGGTCCGTCAAGCCCAGCCGCCACCTCTGCTACTGCTACACCCCGGTGCGCTACGCCTGGGACCTCTTCGACGACTACTTCGGTCCCGGCAGGGCGGGCCTGGCCACTCGCCTGGCTGCCGGCCCGATGATGGCCTGGCTTCGGCGCTGGGACCGGGCCGTCTCGTCCCGGGTGGACCGCTTCGTGGCCATCTCGAACTGCGTGGCCGACCGGATCCGGCGCCACTACGGGCGGGAGTCTCAGGTCATCTATCCTCCTGTCGACTGCACGGCCTTCAAGGTCTCCCTGGATCCCGGAGGTTACGACCTCGTGGTCTCGGCCCTGGTGCCCTACAAGCGGGTGGACCTGGCCATCGCTGCGGCCAACCGCCTGAAGCGACGCCTGGTCGTCGTCGGGACCGGGCCGGACATGACCAAGCTCAAGGCCCTGGCGGGACCCGGAAGTCTGGTGGAGTTCGCCGGCTGGCAGAGCGACGCCCAGCTGGTCGGCTGGTATGCCGGCTGCCGGAGCTTCTGGTTTCCCGGGCTGGAGGATTTCGGGATCACGCCGCTGGAGGCCATGGCTTCCGGCAAGCCCGTCCTCGCCTTCGCCGCAGGAGGGGCCCTGGAGACGGTGAGGGGTCTGGATTTCCCGGAACCGACCGGCGTCTTCTTCCGCGAACAGTCTGTGGAATCCCTCGTCGGGGCGGTGGAGACCCTGGAACGGGAGCGCTCCCGCATCAGCCCGGAAGCCTGCCGGGCGCGGGCGGAGGCCTTCGACCTTCCGAGGTTCGAGCAGGAGGTCCGCCGCGCCGTGGAAGCCCTGATGGCGGGCGGGTAGAATCCCTGCCCGTGAAACTCTCCGTCATCCTCATCACCCACAACACCCGGGAGATGACCGCCGCCAACGCCCGCAAGGCGGCCGCCTCCCTGGCCGGAGGGGACGAGCTCATCGTCGTGGACAACGGCTCCTCGGACGGGACCGTCGCCGCCCTCGGGGCCCAGGTGCCCTCCGCCCGGGTCCTCCCCGCCGGGAGGAACCTGGGCTTCGCCAGGGCCGCGAACCTCGGCGCCCGCAGCGCCGTCGGCGAGGTCCTTCTTTTCCTGAACTCCGACGCCGAGCTGACGCCGGTTGCCCTCAAGGGCCTCAAGGCCTGCTTCATGGTCCATCCCCGCTGCGGGGCGGTCGGCGCCTTCCTCGTGAACCCGGACGGATCGCCCCAGCGCTCGGCCGATGGGGTGCCCCTGCTGGCCGGGGAGCTTCTCGGTAAGACGCCGTTGAGGCTTCTCATGCCCGGGCGCTTCCCCACCGTGAAACAGGGTACGGCCCCGGTGGAGGTGCCCACCCTGGTGGGGGCCTGCATGGCGGTCTCCCGCGAGGCCTTCGACGCCGTCGAAGGGTTCGACGAGCGCTTCTTCTTCTTCCTCGAGGAGACCGACCTCTGCCTGAGACTGAGGCAGGGCGGATGGGGGGTCCTCGTGGCCCCTTCGGCCCGGGTCATCCACGGACAGGGCCTCACGGCCCGCAAGGTCCGGCCCCAGGCCCGGGTGGAGTATGACCTCTCCCGCTACCGCTTTTTCCGCAAGCACCACGGGATGGCGGCCGGGGCCATCCTCTACCTCGGGATCCTGCCCAGGATCCTCGGGGGCTGCCTGATCAACGGGGTCGGAATGGTCGCGACGCTGGGCCTCTACGCCCGCTGGCGGGACAAGGCGGCTTCCCAAGGCTACCGTCTGGCCTGGCACCTCCTCTTGTGCCCTCCAGGCTGGGGCCTGGATGCCGGAGCGACGGGATCCCCGGCTCCCGTCTCCGCCGCGGTGGCTTCGTGAAGCCGGTCTCCACCTGGACCGTGCTCAGGCGGGTCATCGTCCTGGGCCTGCCCTATCTCCCGATCGCGATCGGGGTGGTTGCCGTCTCCGCGGCCTATGCCCTGGCCACCTCGGGCATGCTCTGGTTCCTCTTCCACACCATCTTCACGGGCAGGATTCCGGGGGACCTGATCCCCGCCTGGCTCCAGTCCAGGATGGCGGGGACGACCGCCCACATGCCCCTCTCCCAGGTGCTGTTCTGGGGGAGCCTGGTGGCCCTCTTCGTGGGAGTCACGGCCTACCTCAAGGGGGTCTGGAGCGGACTGCTGGTCTGGAGGGTCATGCGGGACCTGAGGCAGAAGCTCTGCGACCACCTGCTGGAGATGGATCTGGGCTTCTTCCAGGCACGCAAGACCGGGGACCTCATCTCCAGGGTGAACAACGACGTGGCCTACACCCAGTCGGCGGTGACCTTCGTCTTCCAGGACATGCTCCAGCACCCGGCTTCCATCCTGGGGGGATTGATCTTCCTCCTTCAGCAGGACTGGAAGCTGACCCTGGCCTGCCTGGGCATCCTCCTGGTGGTGGTGGTGCCCCTGCGCTACTTCTCGAAGAAGATCCGCAAGGCTGGGCAGGAGGGGGCTGAGAGCCTGGGGGACATCACCCAGGCCACCCACCAGATGCTCGGGGGGATGCGGGTCGTGAAGGCGTTCCGGGCCGAGGCCAGGGAGCGCGATTCCTTCGCGGCTGCGAACCAGCGCTTCTTCCGCAGGATGATGTCCATCGTCCGGGCCCGCGCGGCCTCGGGCGCCTTCGTGGAGCTGGTCTCCTACGGGCTCCTGGCCACGGGGGGCGGTGTCCTTCTGACCTGGCTGGTGAGGACCGGGCGCATGGAGGCCATCCGCCCCGAGCATCTCGGAGGCTTCGTCATGATCGGCGTCCAGCGCATTTTCGGCCCCGTGCGCAACCTGAGCAAATCGTTGGGAACCATGTACGCCAACCTCCCCGGAGCCGTCCGGGTCTTCGAGGTCCTCGATACGGTGCCCTCCGTGCAGGACAGGCCCGACGCGTCGACCCTGGCCCCCCTGGCACGGGAGATCGTCTTCGAGCACGTCACCTTCGGATACGATGGCGAGGTGGTGCTCAAGGACGTCAGCCTTCATGCCTCCAAAGGCGCCCTGGTGGCCGTGGTGGGGCCCAGCGGGGCCGGCAAGAGCACCCTGCTCTCCCTCCTGCCCCGCTTCTACGATCCGCAGGGCGGCCGCATCACCATCGACGGCGTCGACCTCCGCGACGTCACGCGCGATTCCCTGCTCGCCCAGATCGCCGTGGTCAACCAGGACCCCTTCCTGTTCCATGCCAGCATCCGCGAGAATATCGCCTACGGCCGCCCCGGCGCCTCCCAGGCCGAGGTCGAGGCCGCCGCCCGGGATGCCAACCTGCACGAGGCGATCCAGGCCATGCCCAGGGGCTACGAGACCCTGGTGGGGGACCGGGGGCTGAGGCTCTCCGGAGGCGAGCGCCAGCGGGTGGCGATCGCCCGTGCCATCCTGAGGAACGCGGCCATCCTCATCCTGGACGAGGCCACCAGCTCCCTGGACTCCGCCTCGGAGCGCGCCGTGCAGGAGGCCCTCGACCGCCTCATGGAAGGCCGGACCACCCTGGTTATCGCGCACCGCCTCTCCACGGTGCTTCACGCCGACCGCATCGTGGTGCTCGAATCAGGACGCGTGGCGGCCCAGGGTACCCACGAACAGCTCATGGCCCAGGACGGGCTCTACCGCAGGCTCTGCGAGATCCAGTTCGCCCCCGCGCGGGAGGGGACATGAGGAGTCCGGAATGATGATCCGTCACCAGGTCCAGGCCTGGGCCCTGCGCCAGGGACCCAAGGTGGGCGTCCTCTCCCAGGGATCCGCCCGCTCGGTCGGACGCCTTTCCGCCTCGGCCTTCCTGCGCTGGACCCGACGCCGGGAGCGGCGCGCCATGATGCACCTGTCCCGCGCCTTCCCCGACTGGCCCCGTGCCCGTCTTCAGGCCACGGTGAGGACCTCGGCCGGGAACGCCGGCGCCTGCTGGGCCGAAGCCACACGCCTTGCCCACCTCTCCCCGCTCGACCGCATGGCGACGGTGGACATCTCCGCCCTGGAAGGCCCGGTGCGCGCGGGCCTTCAGGCAGGAACGGGGGCCATCGTGGTCACGGGCTGGATCGGCCATTGGGAGGGCCTGGCCGCGGCCCTGGCCGGTGCGACAGGGGAGGTCATGCTGGTCACCCGGCGCCTGGGTTCCGTGGAAGTCCACGACGCCGCCGAGAGGCTTCGCCGCCGTTGGGAGGTGAGGACCAGCTCCTTCTCGAGCGCCCGGATCGACGCCCTGCGCTGGCTGAGGCTGAACCGGGTCGTCGTCGTAGTCGCGGACGGGGACGCGGGCCGGGACGGGGCCTTCATGCCCCTCTTCGGACGGACCGCCTCCATCAACCCTCTGGCGCCGCGCCTCGCGGCGGACACCGGGGCCCCCTGCATGGCCTCCTTCTGCCTGCCCGAGGGGTCCTCCTGGCGAGCCACGATGGAATCCCTTCCCGTGGGCCGCTGGGCGCCGCGGGAGGTCCAGCGCGATGTCCAGGTGCGCTGGGTGGCCCTCTTCGAGGAGATGGCCCTGAAGCATCCCGAGTGGACCTTCTGGCATCCGAGGCGCTGGAAGACCAGGCCCTCCCCCGAGGAGAAGGAGATGCTGAGGAACCTCGACATCCCCATCGTGCTTCCGCAGGAGAACATCCTCTAGGGGGCGCGAAATAATTCCCATAAGCACCGGGAATCTCCCGACGGTTACGGGTATGCTTCGGGGCAATCCGGAGAAAACCCGAGTCTTTCTATGCAGTCAGGCGCCTGATGAAGCTGAAACTCAAGCAGGATCATCTGGAGATGCTCCCCCTGCCGCTCATCACGGACAATCCCTTCCAGATCGGGTTCTCTCTCGACGAGGACGATGTGGTCCGGGCCGCGTATCAGGTGCGTGACGAAGGCTTGTCATTCCCCCTTCTCGTGAGGCCCCGCCGGGGGATCTACGAATTGGGGACAGGGCGCCGCTGGCTTTCCGCCTGCCGTTTGCTCGGGATCTCGAAGGCGCCTGTCCTGGTCATGGATCTGGACGACCAGACCATGACCGCCCTCGCCTTCGAGGAGGCCGCCCACGCAGGCACCATCACCATGACCCACGGGGACCTTCTGTTGAAGAGCATCGTGCATGAGAGGATTTCCGGTCTCATGAAACGGATGCCGACTCGGATCACACGTCTGCGTGCCGGGATCACGGACGATCCCAGCACGCTTCGAGCGTTGCCACCCCACCCACGCTTCAGGTTCGCTGCGCCGGACGTCCTTTCCTCCCCCTCCCAGGCCAGCCCGGAGGCGCCCAAGCCCTCACCCCCTCCGCAGGAGATCCGCGACACTTTCCTGGGCCTCCATTGCCGCCTTATCCCTGCCTCGTGGTTCCGCACGGTTTCCGAGCCCGGCAGGCGCTGGATGATCGAGAATGCGTCTTCCGGTGGACGGATCGAGATCCAAGGGGCACCCTCCGGATGGGCTTCCGCCTCCGCCGCCGACGAGGGCTTCCGCAGGATGCTGGCCGACCGCTTCCCGGACGGGGCATTCTCGGAGGGACAAGTTCTAGAGCGACATGGCCTTCATCAGTTCGAATGCGGGCTCCATGAAGCGGATGCGGACCGTCACCATCGGTTCGTCCTGCTCTATAAGGCAGGGAGGGCCGTGACCTTCCACTTGAGGAATACGGAGCGCTTCATCCTCTACGATCTGCAGGCTCTGGAGGATCTGGTCGGCGCCTCGGATTTCATCTAGACCTGTTCTAGGAAATGTTCTAGGGTGCGGTGACACGAGGAGATGACCATGCCCCCCACTGCCAAGACGTCCGCTTCCGGCGATGCGATGCTCGTGGGAATGGACCTGGGGACCAGTTCCACCGCCGTCGTGTTCGACGGGGGCAGCCTCTACCTGCCGACGGCCTTGAGCCGTCCCAAGCCGGGGGTCCTGCCCGGGCTCCTGCCCAACGGTGGGGCCACCCTCTACGGGAAGGAGGCGCTGAGCCATCACAACCTCGTGGATGTCGTATGGCCCATCCGGCAGGGGACCGTCGCCGAGCCCCAGGCCGCCTCCGAGTTCTCCGCCCACGTGGCGTCCCTGGTGGATCCCGAGCGGAAAAAGTCCCTGCATGTCGTGGTCGGCACCCCCGCCCACGCCCCGGCGGGCCACATGTCCGCGGTCCGCCAGGCCCTGGGGGGGAGCTTCCACAAGGTCCAACTTTACCCCGAGCCCTTCCTCGTCGTTATGGGACTCCGCCAGAACGGGAATGCCGGGAACGGGGAGAGCGACCCGGCCCTGAACTCCATGGTCATCGACATCGGCGCGGGGACCACGGACGTGACCATCGTGCAGGGGATGCTGCCGGGCCTGGACCACCAGCTGAGCGTCCCGATCGCCGGGGATTCCGTCGACCAGCGGCTCTGGGACTACATGGTCCATCTCTATCCGGACCTGAGCATGCCACGGACCCGGGTGACCGCCCTGAAGGAGGAGCACTCCTACCTCGGGGAGATGAAGTCGATCACCGCAAGCTACCCCGTCCTGGGGGAGATCCAGCCTCTGGAGATCGGGGAGGCCGTGCGGATCGCCTGCCAGACCCTGATCGATCCCTGCGTGTCCATGGCGGCAGCGCTCCTGAGGAAATCGCCTCCCGAGATGGTGGAGGGCCTCCAACAGAACATCATCCTGGCGGGAGGCGGAAGTCGCATCGAGAACCTGGACGCGGTCATTCAGGAGAAGCTCAAGCAGAAGGGGTTCACCGCGACCGTGGTCCGCAAGGTGAAAAACTATAGGCACCTGGTGGGCGAGGGGGCCCTGGCCATCGCCAAGCAGAGCCACGCCACCGACTGGCAGAACCTCACGGTCGTCTCCAAGGGATAGAAGCGGGGGATACCTGACCGCCTCCCAGGAGCTCCCGGTCCTTCCGCTGCGGGACGCCGTGGTCTTCCCGGCCATGGTGACCCCGCTCATCGTGTCGCGTCCCCGCTCCATGCGCCTGGTGGAGGAGGTGGCCTCCGGGGACAAGACCCTCGTCCTGGTGGCCCAGCGCGACGCGGCCCAGGAGGATCCGGCCCCGGAGGCTCTCTGTGCCGTCGGCACCATCGCGATGATCCTCAAGATGCTCAAGTTCCCGGACGGATCCGACCGCATCATCGTCCAAGGGGTGGCCCGGGCCCGTCTGGGCCCCTATGCCCGCACCGAGCCCTTCCTGAGGGCCGTGGCCCACAGCCTGGCCGACGAGGTGAAGGAGGGGGTGGCCCTGGAGGCCCTCACGCGCAACGTCCTGGCCCTCTTCCAGCGCGTCGTGGCCCTGTCGCCGACCCTGCCCGACGAACTCCATGTGACGGCCATGAACCTGGGCGACCCCGGCAAGCTGGCCGACTTCATCGCCTCCTCCCTGACCCTGCCCCGGGAGGAGAAGCAGTCCCTGCTGGAGACCCTCTCCGTGAAGGCCCGGCTCGACCATGTGGACCGCCTGCTCACCCGGGAGCTCCAGGTCCTGGAGCTGGGTTCCAAGATCCAGCACCAGGTCCAGACCGAGATCTCCAAGGGCCAGCGCGAGTACTTCCTGCGCGAACAGCTCAAGGCCATCCAAAAAGAGCTGGGGGAGACCGACGCCCAGGCGGGGGACCTTGCCGAGATGAAGAAGCGGCTGGCCTCCGCCCACCTGCCCGCTGAGGCCCGTCAGGAGGCCGACCGGGAGCTGGGCCGCCTCGCCTCCATGCATTCCTCCTCCGCGGAGTACTCGGTGTCTCGGACCTACCTGGACTGGCTGGCTTCCCTGCCCTGGGCCGTCCAGACCCAGGACACCCTTCATCTGAGGCGGGCCCGGCGCATCCTGGACCGGGACCACCACGGGCTGGAGAAGGTCAAGGAGCGCATCCTGGAGTTCCTGGCCGTGCTCAAGCTGAAGCGCAACCTGAAGGGCCCCATCCTCTGCCTGGTCGGCCCTCCGGGGGTGGGCAAGACCTCGCTGGGCCGGTCGGTGGCCAGGGCCCTGGGGCGGAAGTTCGTGCGCATCTCCCTCGGCGGGATCCGGGACGAGGCCGAGATCCGCGGCCATCGGCGCACCTACGTCGGGGCGCTTCCCGGCCGCGTCATCCAGGCCCTGCGCAAGTCTGGCTCCCGCAATCCCGTGTTCGTCCTCGACGAGATCGACAAGATCGGCGCCGACTTCCGGGGGGACCCCTCCGCGGCCCTGCTGGAGGCCCTGGACCCCGAGCAGAACGGGACCTTCAGCGACCACTACCTCGACGTCCCCTTCGACCTCTCCCGCGTGCTCTTCCTGACCACGGCCAACATGATGGATCCCATCCCGCCGGCCCTGGCCGACCGCATGGAGGTCATCCGCATCCCCGGCTACACGGAGGAGGAGAAGCGGGTCATCGCCCAGCGCCACCTCCTGCCCAGGCTCCTCAAGGCCCACGGCCTCAAGCGCGGCCAGCTGGCCTTCACCCGGGCGGCCCTGGAGGCGGTCATCCGCCACTACACCCGGGAGGCCGGGGTCCGCAGCCTGGAGCGGGAACTGGCGGCCGTCTGCCGCAAGGCCGCCCGGCGCGTCGCGGAGGGGAGGCGCCAGGGGGTGAGGATCACCCCGGCGGCCCTGCACCGCTTCCTGGGTCCCGAGCGCATCCCGCCGGACGATGCCCACCGCAAGGCCGAGGTGGGCGTGGTGGTCGGCCTGGCCTGGACCGAGGCGGGCGGCGAGCGCCTCTTCGTGGAGGCCACGCGCATGAAAGGCGGCAAGGGCCTGGCCCTCACCGGTCAGCTTGGGGACGTGATGAAGGAGTCGGCTCATGCCGCGCTCTCCTACGTCCGTTCCCACGCGAGGCGCCTCGGCATCGATCCCAAGGTCTTCGCGAAGACCGACATCCACATCCACGTGCCGGAAGGGGCCACCCCCAAGGACGGCCCCTCGGCCGGGGTGACGATGGCGACGGCCCTGGTCTCCTGCCTTTCCCGCCGGCCGGTGAGGGCGGATCTGGCCATGACGGGAGAGATCACGCTACGGGGTCGGGTGCTGGCGGTGGGGGGGATCAAGGAGAAGATCCTGGCGGCCCACCGCACGGGGATCCGCGAGGTGATCCTGCCGTCCTCCAATCGGGGCGATCTGGAGGATTTGCCGAAGGACATCCGCAGGGCCATGCGTTTCCGCTTCGTGCGGAGGCTGGGCCAGGTGTTCAAGATCGCGCTGGCGGAGGCGAAGCCAGGCGCATGAATACACCTAAACTTCCGAAAAACCAGAGTGTCGGATGGTGGAAGACGTTCGGTTTAGGTTTGGTTCTGCTGGGGCTAACGGTGTACTTGTACCTGGACATGACTCGAATTGAGGCCATGGGAGGCACTTACCGTGTTCGTGGTTTCACCGGATTTCTCTACGCCATCGGAGGGAAATGGGGAAGCGTGCTTGCCTTTGGTTTGATGGGGCTTGCGATGCTCTACTTGGGCATTCAGGAGTTGAGGGAAAAGCGGCCTTAACGGAGCATCGTCCCGATCGCGACCGACTTCGCGCCGTTCCTATAGGCGATCGAGATCACCTTCACCGTGCGCTCCAGGGGGACCTCCCCGTCGGCGCGCACCATGGCCTCCTTCTTCCGGGAGCGGGCCAGGGCGTCCAGAACCCTGGCCGGGAGCTCCTGCATCGTGCAGGCCTGGCCCGGTGCACCGTTCACGGCAAGGTAGATGTGGGCGGGGTCCCGGGTGATCGTCAACGTGACGTCGTCGTGACCAGGCTGGGGGGGCTGGGAAGGTTCGATCCGCTGGGGCAGGTCGATGGACGGCCCCTGCTGGCCTGCCTCGTCATGGGCCATCATCAGGATGATGAGCAGGACCACGAAGATGTCGCAGAGCGGGGTCACGTTGATCCCGGTCGCGAGTTCCGGTTCACTTGGGGTCATGGATCTTCATCCCCTGCGCATAACGGTAGTAGACCTCCAGGCAAAGCGCTCCCATCGCGGTGGTGTAGACCCTGCCACCCTCGCCGCCCCAGGTGTCCTGGGCAGGATCCCAGGAGCCTTCCTGGCATCCCTGACGCTCCTGATGGTTGCAGAGGGCCTCCTTCATGGGCTTGTTCCACCGGACCCAGGACTCCCCTCCCGTCTGGAAGAGGGCCAGCGTGGCGTAGTACCAGTAGTAGAGGTTGGGGTTTTTCCAGTCCGGAGTCCTCTCCAGGAGCGTAGCAGCGCCTTCGGAGACCCCCTTGTTCCGTCCCATGAGGAGCTTGACCAGTACGCCCACCGAGGTCGTGGTGTAGCCTTCCTGATGGACCAGCCCGAGCTTCCCATTGTCCTTCCTGAGGTAGCCGAAGACCCCCTTGTAGTCCTGGGCTTCGTAGACGGAGTCCAGCCAGGCATCGGCCCGGGTGAAGGCGTCGTCCGGAACCGTCAGTTCGGCCATCCGGGCTGATTTCAGGGCCATCACGGCCCATCCCGTCACCGAGGTGTCGTTGATGCCGTGGCAACCCTTCTCCTCGCCCGGGAGGTTGTAGTTCCGGTACCGCCATCCTCCACCCTTCTCGGCTGGATTCTGGCAGGACAGGAGATAGTTCACCGCCTTCTGGGCGGAATCCCCGTAGCCGTACTCACCCATGCCCACGGCCTCGGCCAGAGCCATGGCCGCGATGGCATGGTTGTAGAGGTGCTTTTCCGGGGCCTTGGGCCCGATGCATCCGTCCGCGGACTGCTGGCCCTTGAGCCACGAGAGGCCCCGCCGGACCGTATCCTGGTAGGTTCCGGGCTTGGAGGCCGTTTCCCCATGGGCTAGGAAGGCCAACATGGCCAGGCCCGAGACACCCACGTTGTAATCCGTATTGCCGGGACCGGTGCACTTCGTCCCGCCGCGGCAACAGGTGTCGAAGCCGGAAGCGTCCCATCTCCCGTCCGGGCCCTGGTGGTGCTGGAGCCATTCCAGGGCCTTGCGTACGGCATCCTCGGTCTGGGGGCCACCGCCGAGGGGCTTGATGCGGTTATGCCGGCTCCCAGGACCCCTGGGTCCGAAGCGCTCGGAGGGGCCGGTTCCACGACCCAGTCCCCGCACGGCGCGAATCCCCTTCGGAACGAAGGTGTCGATCTGGAAGGCCTGGTTCACAAGACCCCTCTGGTTCGGATCCCCGGAGGCCCCATTCCCCGGTTCCCCGTCGTCGGTCTGGGACGGGCCGATCTCGATGTCCTGCGTTTGTGCAGGATTGCGTTCTCCCGACTCGGGAAAAGGGATCTGCTGCTGGTCCAGGACATCCATGTTCTTGGGCAGTGTAGAGTCGAGCTTCGGGGTCGGTTCGGGCTGGGCGGCATCCTGCGTATGGAGGGGAGCCTGGACGACGTACTCCACCTTCTCCACATGGATCGTCGGGACGGCCCCGTAGCCTTTCCCGAAGGCATAGAGGACGACGAGGGCGGCAAGGTGGAGGCCGGAGGAGAGGCCCAGGGGAGGGATCAGCCTGGAAGTCTCGGGGGTCTCTTCGGTTTCATCCTCAACACCGGGATTCCTGTTCATGACGTTGTCCTCCGGAATGGGCCTGTCCCCAAGAACGTCGAGGTCGGCCCGAAGTTCATTCTGGATGCGGTTCCCGCCCCGGATGAATTCGAAGAAAGTGCCGAACCTTTCCATGCGCAGTTCGTCCAAGAGGCATGAAAGTGAAAGGGAACCCGCTGGACGCGATCGAGATCCGGGTCCCCTGCACGGTCTCCTGGGAGGGGATGCAGGGCGATGACCGCAGGCGCTACTGCGGCCTCTGCAAGCTGGACGTCTACAACCTCTCGGCCATGCCCCGGAAGGAGGCTGAGGCGCTGGTGTCCGGGGCCTCCGGACGCCTTTGCGTGCGCCTCTACCGCCGCCCGGATGGCACCGTGCTCACCAGGAATTGCCGGAAGATCCTGGCCTTCCGCCGTGCCGCCGGCGCCGTAGCCGCGGGACTCGTCGCCTGGGTGTTCAGTGTCCTGGCCTTCTCCTGCCGGAAGGAGCCGGGGAGCCCTGTCGCTGTACCTCAGGCGTTGACGCCGGCCCCTGCGTTACCTCACCCTCCGTTGAGCATGGGGAGGATCTGTATTCCCACTCCGCCTCCGGAAGAAGCGAAGGAGGAAATGGGAGATTTCCAAAGGGGGCCATAGCGACCCAGTCTCGGATCCTGTCCCGGTCTACTCGAACATCCCCTCGCCGATCACCTCGAACTGGCGCTCGACGGCAGAGGAGAGCATGGGGTCCGTGGAGTAGTCGGCCAGCGTTCTCCCCCGGGTGAACCGGAGGATGAGGTCCGCGGCCTGTCTGGCGTCGTAGAGGAGCTTGCGGGACTCAGGCCGCATAGAGCAGGGTGCGGTCGGTCCGGATGCTTTCCCGGAAGAAGGGGTTCCGGATCGCCGAGGGCATCACGAGGTCGATCTGCCGGCCGAAGAGGATGCCGAGGTCCTCCAGAAGGCCGAAGTATGCTTTGGCTCTTCCCCCTTGGGGGATTTCCTGGAATTCCACGAGGAAATCCAGGTCGCTGGAGGCAGGATCGAACCCGCCTCGGGACGCCGACCCGAACAGCTCCAGGCGGGACACCTGATGCTTGGCGCAGAGCGCCAGCACTTGGCGCAGGCGGTCGCCGATCACGGTAGGAAGGACCCTCATGCCTCCATGATAGGGATCCCTCTACGGTTCGAACATCCCCTCGTCGAGCAGGGTGTCGCGGGGGATGGCCCGCTTCGCGATGCGACCGAGGAGTTTCTCCAGGTCCTTGTAGGGAAGCCCGGTGCCGGGGCGCTTCATCGCGGTCATTTTCGGGAGCAGGGCCGTTCCAGCGCTGATGTCGAGTCCGGCCACCAGGGACTTGCGCGCGGCAATCCTGGTCGACAGCTCGCAGTGCTGGGGCTTCTTCTCGCCGTCTCCCAGCAGACGGGAGACCTCGCGGATCTTCCGCACCATGGTTTCGAACTCCCTCGGCTCCATGGAGGCCGCATGGTCTGGGCCTGAGCCGCGGCAGTCCAGGGTTAGGTGCTTTTCGATCACTGAGGCGCCCAGGGCCACGGCGGCGAGCGCGGCGGCGTCCCCCAGGGTGTGGTCGCTGTAGCCCACAGGACGCCCGAAGCGCTCCGCCAGGGTCGTCACGGCCTTCACGTTGGCCTGATCCAGGGGGCAAGGATAGGAGGAGACGGCGTGGAGAAGGACTACAGGCGGTGCCGGGTCGGTTGCGGATTCGATCGTTTGAAGAGCTTCACTGATCTCATCCTCGTCGGCCATGCCGGTGGAAAGCAGGAGGGGCTTTCCGGCCTGGGCGGCTTTTCTTAAAAGAGGGAGATCCGTCAGTTCCCCCGATCCGAGCTTGATGGCCTGGACCTTGAGTTCCAGAAGCAGTGCCAGGGAGTCCGCGTCGAAGGGGCTGGCCAGGAAGGGGATGCCGGTCTTTTCCGCGAAGGCGGCCAGCTCCCGGAAGGCGGAGGCTCCCAGCTCCAGGCGCTTGAGCATGTCGTGCTGGCCCCCGGGGCCGGTCTGCTCGACCTGGTAGTCGGCCTTGGGGGCCGCCGCAGTGACGAGGAGGTCTGTCCGGTACGCCTGGAACTTCACGGCATCGGCCCCGGCCTGCCGCGCCGCCTCGATCAGCAGCCTGGCCTTGCGGAGATCCCCGTCGTGGTTGACCCCGGCCTCGGCAATAACGAGGACCCGGCCCGCTGTCAGAGGTAACGGCAGACTCACGGCTGCGGCGGTTCCTGCTTCGGAGGTTCCGGCGGCGCGTAGGAATGGTCCCGCTTGCGGGTGATGCGCACGGACTGGAGCATCTCCCCCGGCCTCAGGCCGTCGATGATCTCCACGCCTTCGAGCACCCGGCCGAAGACCGAGCACTGCCCGTCGTACTCCGGCAGGGTCTTGGGGATCAGAAGGAACTGGGGGACCGCGCCCTGCTGGGTCGGGGGGATCAGCGAAAGGCTTCCGCGCCAGTGGCGCCGCGTCGGCTCCGGCCTCTCGGGCAGGACGCCAGGATCCCGGATGCCGAGGTAGGGCTTGCCGTCGAAGGCCTTGGCCTCGGCCAGGCGGATGAACCAGGCCACGGCCTGGGGCGCGTCATCCTCGAGAAGCTCCACGAGCAGCACGCCCCGGGCCGTCCGGATCTCCGCACGGGGGAGGTCCCCCTTGGCCTGGTCCCCCTTGCGGGCCTCCAGCTCCCCGGCCCAGGCCTTCTGGAAGTTCTTCGCGGTCTCGATGGTCCTGTCCAGGGTCTGGCCCAGCTTCGCGCCCAGGGTGAAGGTGGAGGCCTTCTCAAGGTCGGCGAGGGCCCCGTCGTAGTCCTGGAGCATGAGGCGGGCCTGGCCGCGCAGGAACCAGCCGTCCCAGCGGTCCGGGTGGGCGGACACCACGGCTTCGGCGAGCTGGAGGCAGCGCGTGAAGCGGCCGGCGTTCATGCAGGTCCCGTAGAGGCGCTGTTCGAAACGCGCCACCCCGGGGGCGAGACGGCAGGTCTCCTCCAGTTCGGCGATGGCCGCCTCCAGGTTCCCCTTCATGGTGAGGGTGGAGGCATGGTCGAAATGCAGGACGGGGTTGGCCGGCTCCAGTTCACAGGCCTTGGCATAGCTCCGGTCTGCGGCCTCCAGGGCCTGGCCCAGGGCGGCGCGCTCGGCCTGGGTCTTCGGGGGCGCCTCCTGCCTGGTCAGCTCCTCGTGCCGGGCCCGGGCGGCGACGGCGGCCTCCCGGCATCTGCGGGCCAGATCGAGGGTCTCGGCGGTCTTGAAGGCCTGATCGAAGGCCTTGGCGTCCCCGGCCGGGACGTCCTCCCCCAGGGTCAGGTCCGCCCAGGAGTCCGGGAGGTAGAGGTTGGCCGCCTCGGGCAGGGCCAGATCCCTCTCGCCGGAGAGCAGGGCGCCCAGGCGGAGCCCCGTGCGGGAGGGTATCCGGGCGAGGGAGACGGCAAACTCGATCTGGAGGCGACCGGTCAAGGCATAGGAGGCCTTGGCCGTCCAGCCGGAGGGGGTGGGGGTCGCCACCCAGGTCTTCCCGTCGCCCTTGGACTCCGTCCAGGGCTGGCGCTGGATGGAGAGTGGGGCAAAGCCCAGCTGGAGGTCGCCCGTGCCCGGCGTCGCCGATGCGCCGGCGCCCAGCAGGAGGTAGAGCTCTTCCTGGGTGGTGCAGGCCGTGGGGACCTCCAGGGACAGGTAGAGGGCCTGTCCGTCGCGCAGGATCCTCAGATCCAGGCCCTTGGCCTTGAGGACCGCCGCGTCCTTCCATTCCGCCTCGTCGAGGCGGCCGTCCAGCACGGGGGCTTTCACGGAAGACTGCAGGACGGGGACCAGGACCGGCGCGGGGGCTTCCGCCGCCGGGGTCGCCAGGGCCGGCAGAAGCACAAGCACGAGAAGGAAGGGGAGGGGGTTTTTCATCGTGCCGCCTTCCGGTTGAGGAGGAGGATGCCGGGCGCCGCCACCAGGGTCAGGACCACGCCAAGAAGGGGCCAGGCCGCCAGGTCCTCCCGGCCCGTGATGCCCCAGAGGCCCCTGAGGGAGGCGTAGTCCAGGAGGCCCTGGGCCACGGCGCCCAGCAGGAGACAGCCCGCGAGCGCCCAGGCGGCGGCCTTCCCGCGACGGCGCAGGGTCCAGGCCACGGGCACGGCCAGCGCCAGGGTGATCCAGAGCCAGGACAGGCCCGTTCGCCAGAGCAGGGCGGATTCCAGCAGGACGGCTCCGGGGGCCGCGGCCAGGGCAGCCAGGAGGAGACGTCGGAGGGCCGATGCCAGCCATCCGGAACGGGAGGGGGCGTCCAGGCCCCAGGTGGCTGGATGCGCTCTTTCCAGGAGGTAGCCCATGGGCCCGAGGACCGCGGCGCCCACGGCCAGGTAGGCCAGGGCCGCCAGGGCGGAAGCGAGCGGGAGGCTGCCGCCTGCGGCCTTGAGCAGGGCGTCCCGGAAGGTCACGCCGCAGCCCAGGATGCCGAAGGCCGTCCAGAAGACCCCGGCCATGCCGGCGGTCACGAGGATGGCCGCGCGCCGCTCCCTCAGGTAGCGGGGGTCGCTCATGCGCCCGCGCCCTGCCCGGTGCCATCCAGGAGGGCGCGCGGGAAGCCGATGTCCGCCACCGTCACCCGGCCCACGTAGGCCGCGGCGCCGGGGGCGAAGAAGCCCTTCTTGGGGAGCCCGAAAGCCACCGTGCGCGTGGCGTGGACGGCCTTGCCGATCACCTCGCCGGTGTTCGCGTCCAGCCCGGAGGGGATGTCGGCGGAGATCACGGGGGCGCCCATGCGTTCGATCGTGTCGATCGCGGAGGAGATAGGCTCCTGAAGCCCGCCGGAGATGGCCGAGAATCCCGTACCCAGAAGAGCGTCCACGACGGCGGAGACTCCCCCGCAGCGGTCCGCCGCCTCGCGGGCGCCGAGGGGATGGCGGATCTCGTCGACGGGCAGGCCCATGCGCTTGAGGATCTTCAGGTTGGCGGAGGTCTCCGGCGTCAGGGTGTCCAGGCTACGGCCCACCAGCAGAACCACGACGGGGCATCCGGCGTTGACCAGGTGGCGGGCGGCCACCAGTCCGTCTCCGCCGTTGTTGCCGGTGGAGGCGAAGACCGCCACCGCGCCCCGGCCGCCGCGCAGGTCGCGGAGCACCTCCTGGACGGCCTCAGCCAGCTCCCGGCCGGCGTTCTCCATGAGCACGATGGGCTCGATCCCGTAGGACGAGGTGGCCACCGAGTCGATGAGCTTCATCTCCTCGCGGGTCACCCGGCGGAGGCCGTCGGTGGGGGTCTGCATGGGCCGGCGATTTTATCGTTTTCAGGCCGTGCCGTTGACTGCGAATCCCGATCCGCCATAATCGCGCCCCCTTGAAGAAGGTCCAGACGCCCAAGACCATCGTCCTCGCCTACTCCGGAGGCCTCGACACCTCCTTCTGCATCCCGTACCTGCGCGAGCGGCACGGCGCCCGCATCGTCACCGTCACCGTGGACACCGGGGGGTTCACCAAGCCCCAGCTCAAGACCCTGGCCGGCCGCGCCAAGAAGCTCGGCGCCGTCCGCCACTACGCCATCGACGCGAAGAAAGAAGTCTGGGACGAGTACCTGACCACCATCATCCAGGGCCACTGCCTGCGCGGCGGGGTCTACCCCCTCTGCGTCTCGGCCGAGCGCACCACCCAGGCCGAGGTGGCCGTCCGCATCGCCCGACGGGAGAAGGCCGACGCCATCGCCCACGGCTCCACGGGGGCCGGCAACGACCAGGTCCGCTTCGACGCGGCCTTCGCCGCCCTGGCGCCCGACCTGGAGGTGCTCGCCCCGATCCGGGACCTGGGGATCTCGCGGGAGGAGGAGAGGCGCCGGCTGGCCGAGCTGGGCGTGGTGCTCCCGCCCAAGGTCTCCCGTTATTCCATCAACGCCGGCTTGTGCGGCGTGACGATCGGCGGGGGGGAGACCCACGACTCCTGGGCCTATCCGCCCGAGGAGGCATGGACCTCCACGGCCGACCCGGCCTCCGCCCCCCGCAAGGGCGAGCTTCTCACGCTCTCCTTCGTGAAGGGGATTCCGGTGGCACTCAACGGCCGTCGCATGGACGGGGTCCGCCTGATCACCGCGCTGGCCGTCACGGGGGGGCGCCACGGCGTGGGCCGCGGCATCCACCTGGGAGACACCATCCTGGGCATCAAGGGCCGCATCGCCTTCGAGGCCCCCGCGACCCTCATCGCCATTGCCGCCCATCGCGAGCTGGAGAAGCTGGTGCTCACGGCCCTCCAACAAAATTGGAAAAACCAGGCCGGGGAGGCCTACGGCCAGCTCCTCCATGGCGGTCTCGCCTTCGATCCCGTCGTGAGGGACCTCAAGGCCCTGATCCGCTCCAGCCAGGAGGCCGTCACCGGCGACGTGCGCGTGCGGCTGAGGCAGGGCCGGATCGAGGTCGAGGGCGTGCGGAGCCGGCGTTCGCTCCTGGCGCCCAAAGCCGCCCGCTACGGGGAGTCGAACAGTCTCTGGACGGGGCGGGACGCCGCGGGCTTCTGCCGCATCTACGGGGTCCAAGCCCGGCTTTCCCGGCTGGCGCGGGCCTAGATGTCCTCCACCTCATCCGTTTCGCCAAGGGCCCGTAACGTTCACTTGGGCGTCCTCGGACTGCTGGCCTTCCTGGCCCCTCTCAGGCAAGAGGAGTTTCGGCCCGTACTCCTGATGAAGATCGCCATTTCCTTGGCCGTCATCCTGACTTGCGTTGCCGACTCCAAGTATCTCTCAAAGCCGATGCCCCGCTGGGCGAAGTGGGTCATGTTTCTGACCTGGCCTGTTGCCTCCTGCGTTTATCTCGTTTGGACGAGGGGTTGGAAAAGGGGGATTCTCCTGTTTCTTGCGTGCCTGCTCTGCCTGGTGCTTCTGACCGCCATGGGGTTTGTGGTGTTCGAACACCCTTCGGCCTTTCTCAAGGGCACGCCATGAAGATCCGCCTCGACAAGATCGCCTCGGTCACCCGGAACTGCCGCCTCAGCCAGGACGTGGTCCTCTCGGACCAGATCACGGCGAAGTCCGGCTATGTGGTGGCCGTCAAGGCGCTGGAGGACAAGTCCGTCTACAACCAGCTGGAACTGGTCAGCGGGCGCATGACCCGGATCTGCAAGGGCGACCTCATCGCCGGGGTCTTCGGGGAGCGCAAGGCCCTGCGCGGCTACACCGGCGTGATCCCAGCCTCGGTCAAGGTCGGCGACGAGATCAATATGCTCAATCTCGGCGGCGTCGTCGGGAAGTGCATCAGCGAGAACCCCGACCTGGGCCCGGCCCTGCGCCTGGAGGTGCTGGGCGCCATCCAGGTCTTCCCTTCCATCGAGGACCGGGTGGGCATCGCGGCCCACATCGGCATGAACGCCATCGCGCTCAAGTCGACGCTGGAGCGCTCCGTGCCCCTCATCCTGGTCTCGGGCACCTGCATGAGCGCGGGCAAGACCTACGCCTGCTGCAAGATCGTCCAGGGCCTGAGCCATGCCGGCCTCAAGGTGGGCGCGGCCAAGCTGACCGGGGTCTCCCTGATGAAGGACACCCTGGACATGGTGGACTTCGGCGCCGAGCGGGCCATCAACTTCACGGACGCCGGCCTGGTGTCCACGGTCTCGCAGAAGGTCACGGAGGTGGCCAAGGGCCTCATCGCGGAGCTGAACCGGGGCAAGCTGGACGCCATCGTCCTGGAGCTGGGCGACGGCATCCTGGGCGAGTACGGGGTGCAGGAGCTCCTGTCCGACAAGCAGCTCCTTTCCTACGTGAAGTGCCAGGTCTGCTGCGCCAACGACCCGGTGGCCGCCTGGGGGGCCGTCGAACAGCTCAAGAAGTACGGGATCACCCTGGACGTGATCAGCGGCCCGGCCACCGACAACCAGGTGGGGGTCTCCTTCATCGAGGGCACGATGGCGGTCCGGGCCATCAACGCGCGGACCTCGGGCCCCGCCCTCGGGGAGTTCGTGCTCGGCACGCTCAGGAAGGCCGCGGGCGGTGCCTGAGAAGCTGAGGGTCGCCATCGTCGGGGCCTCGGGCTACGGGGGCTCCGAGCTCCTGCGCATCCTGCTCTACCACCCCCACGTCGAGGTGGTTGCCGTCACCTCCCGCTCCAGGAAGGGCAAGCCCGTCGGCGCGGTCCATCCCCACCTGGGCCACCACGCCGACCTCCTCTTCTCCGACGATCCGATGGAGAAGGTGGCCGAAGGCTGTGACGCCGTCTTCTTCGCCCTGCCCCACGGCGAGGCCATGAGCCGGGTGAGGCCCTTTGCGGACGCCGACCGCCTCATCCTGGACCTCTCGGCCGACTTCCGCCTGCAGGACGCGAAGGCCTGGGAGGCGGCTTACGGCAAACCCCACGAGGCGCCCGACCTCATCCCCTCCTTCGTGTACGGGCAGACGGAGTGCTTCCGGGCCGACATCCAGAAAGCCCGCCGCATCGCCTGCCCGGGCTGTTTCCCGACGGGGAGCATCCTGGCCCTGGCGCCGCTCGCGCGGGAGGGCCTCCTTAAGGGGCGGGTGGTCGTGGCCGCCGTCACCGGATCCTCCGGCTCGGGTGCGGAGCCTTCCGAGCGGACTCATCATCCCCTCAGGGCTGAGGACTTCCGCGCCTACCGGGTGCTCAACCACCAGCACGTGACGGAGATCGTCCAGGCCCTCACCGCGCTCGGCGGGCGGGAACTGGACCTGCTTTTCGTTCCGCATTCGGCGCCCATGGTCCGCGGGATCTCCACCACGGCCGTGGCCTCCCTGCCCCTGGCGATGCAGAGCGAGGATCTGTCCGCGCTCTACCGCATGCAATACCAGGGCGAGTCCTTCGTGCGGGTACTGGCCGAGCCCCCGCGGGCGGGGGTGGTGGCCGGCACCAACTTCGCCGACCTGTCCGTCGTGGCCAGGGGGAAGGACGCCGTCCTCCTGTCGGCCGTGGACAACCTGGTCAAGGGCGCCGCCGGCCAGGCCGTCCAGAACCTGAACCTGGTCATGGGCTGGCCCGAGACCACGGGCCTGGAATTCCCGGGGACCTGGCCGTGACGAAAGAGGAGACCTACCAGCTCCGCACCTATGCCAAGATGGGCTTCGAGCCCGTGCGCGGCGAGGGGGCCTATCTCTGGGATGCGGCGGGGAAGCGGCATCTTGATTTTTATGGCGGCCACGCCGTGGCCTCCACGGGCCACTGTCACCCCGAGGTGGTCGCCGCCATCCGCGAGCAGGCGGGGAAGCTGCTCTTCTACTCCAACGCGGTCCCGAACGCCGTGCGCGGAGAGGCTGCCGAGGCTTTGGTGAGGCTCGGCTACCTGGGCCATACCCAGGTCTTCCTGACCAACTCCGGGGCCGAGGCCAACGAGGCCGCCCTCAAGATGGCCCGGAAGTTCACGAACCGGGAGGAAATCCTCTTCACCGAGGGCTCCTTCCATGGCCGAAGCCTGGCCGCTCTTTCCGTCTGCGGGATCCCCAAGTACCGGAGCTTCCGGCCCGAGGCCCCCGGCACCCGTCAGATCCCCTTCGGGGATATCGATGCGCTGAAGGCTGCCGTGTCTGACAGGACCGCCGCCGTCCTCCTCGAGCCTGTCCAGTCCGTGGCGGGGATGCGGACGGCCTCCGCCGAATACTTCCGGGCTGCCCGGGAGCTGACCGCGAAGCAGGGCGCCTGCCTGATCTTCGACGAGGTCCAGACCGCCCTTGGGCGAACGGGACAAAAAATGGTCGGGATGCACTGGGGCGTGGAGCCGGACCTGGCCACCAGCGCCAAGGGTGTGGCCAGCGGCCTTCCGATCGGGGTGACCTGGATCCCCGAGCGCATCGCGAAGACCATCGCCCTGGGCGACCATGGCGCCACCTTCGGCGGCGGGCCCACGGTCTGCGCGGCCGCCGTCGCCACCCTCCAGGTCCTCACCCGGGAGAAGGTCTGGGAGTCTGCCGCCAGGCTGGAAAAGCGCATCCGGGACGGCGTCCGCAGGCTCGGAGCGCCCTACACCGGGGTCCGAGGCCTGGGCCTCCTCCTGGGGATCGAGGTGGAGGCCTCGGCCCAGGATCTTCCGAAGCGCCTTCTGGAGTCCGGCCTGGTCGTCGGCGAGGGCCCCGGGGTCCTGCGCCTGATGCCGCCGCTGACGATCCAGGAAAGCCATGTGGACGAGATGTTGGCGATTCTCGGGAAGACGCGATGAAACCCAGGCACCTGCTCAGCCCCGCGGATCTCACGGCCCGGGAGTTCGAGGCCTGGCTGGACCTCGCCGCCCGCCTCAAGAAGGGCCAGACGGTCGGCAGCCTGAACGGCCGCTCCGTCGGCCTGCTCTTCTTCGATCCCTCCCTCAGGACCCGGGCCTCCATGGAGGTTGCCGTGCACCAGCTCGGCGGCCATCCCGTTACCTTGAACGTGGGCCAGGGCACCTGGAACCTGGAGCATCGCGAGGGCGTGCGCATGGACGGGGCCCACGCGGAGCACGTGAAGGAGGCGGTGCGGGTCCTGGGCCAGTATGTGGACCTCCTCGGCGTCCGGGCTTTTGCGAAGATGTCGAGCTGGGAAGACGACCGTCAGGATCCGGTACTCTCGGCCTTCGCGAAGTGGTCCCCGGTGCCCATCCTCAGCCTGGAGGGCGCCGTCCACCATCCCTGCCAGGCCCTGGCCGACGCGCTGACCCTGAAGGAGGCCCTGGGCGAGACCCAGGGCAAGACCCTGCTGCTGACCTGGGCGTACCATCCCAAGCCCCTGCCCATGGCGGTGCCGAACTCCGTGGTCACGACGGCCGCCATGCTCGGCATGAAGGTCCGCGTCTGCCACCCGGAGGGCTTCGATCTCGACGAGGGGGTGATGGACTCGGCGCGCAAGCTCGCGCGGCGTCGCGGTGGGGCTGTGGAGGTCGTCCAGGATCCGGACGCCGCCTACGCCGGCGCCCAGGTCGTGTATGCGAAGGCCTGGGGCTCCCGCCATTTCTACGGGCGCTGGGAGGAAGAGAAGGCGAAACGGGACCGCCTCAAGTCCTGGATCGTGACCGCGAAGCGGATGGCCAGGACCCGGGGCGGGCGCTTCATGCACTGCCTGCCGGTGCGCCGCAACGTGGTGGTGGAGGACGCGGTGCTGGATTCCAGGGAGTCGCTGATCATCCAGCAGGCCGCCAACCGCCTCCACGCCCAGAAGGCCATCCTGCTCAAGCTTCTCAAGCGGGCCTGAGCGCGTGTAGAATCCCGGCCACCTATGGAAAAGCTCGCCGTCATCAAGGCCACCCTGCCCTACATCCGGAAGTTCCGGAAGAAGACCTTTGTCGTGAAGCTCGGCGGCGAGGTCGTCCGCGACCCCGAGAACCTCGAGGCCTTGACGGAAGACCTCTCCCTCCTGCACAACGTCGGCATCGACGTCGTCGTCGTGCACGGGGGCGGCCCCCAGGCCGACGAGATGCTCGAGCGCCTCGGCATGAAGCCCAGCTACGTCAACGGCCGCCGCATCACGGACGACGAGACCCTGGACGTCGCCAAGATGGTCTTTTCCGGAAAGATCAACCTGGAGCTCGTCGCGGGTCTGCGGAAAGGCGGGGCCGATCCCGTCGGCCTCTCCGGCGTGGACGGGGGCATCCTCACCGCCTCGCGCCGGGCGCCCAAGCAGCTCACCGACGAGGCGACCGGAAAGTCCCGTGAGGTGGACTTCGGCCATGTGGGCGACATCGAACACGTGGATCCGCATCTGTTGCATGCCCTCCTGGCCCAGGACTACGTGCCCGTGCTCTGTTCGCTGGCCTGCGACGCCGAGGGGAGCATCCTGAACATCAACGCCGATACCGTGGCGACGGCCCTGGCCCAGGCCATGAAGGCCGAGAAGCTCATCGTCATGACGGACGTGCCGGGCATCCTCCGGGACAGGAAGGATCCCACCACCCTGGTCTCCTACCTGGACACCATCGAACTGAGGCAGATGGTGGAGTCCGGGCATATCACCGAGGGGATGAGGCCCAAGGTGGAGGCCTGCCTGGCTGCCGTGGAGAACGGCGTCCACCGCGCCCACGTCATCGACGGGACCAAGGAGCACGCGCTGCTGGAGGAGGTCTTCACGAACGCCGGGAGCGGGACCATGATCGTGACCCGGCGCGAGACCCCTCAGGCGGCGGAGGCCGCGGCCCACGCCTAGCCTGCCCCCGCTGAGGGAGATCCACCGCACCCTGACCGCCATCCCCTCGGTGAGCGGGACGGAGGCCAGGGCCGCCGACCGCTGTGCCGCCTGGATGAGGGCCGCCGGACTGAAGCCCGTGCGCTGGGGCCGAAACGTGTATGCCCGCATCGGGAAAGAAGGTCCCTGCCTCCTGGTCAACAGCCACCTGGACACCGTCCCGGCCAACCCCTCCTGGACCCTGGACCCGTTTACGCCGCGCCGGGTGGCGGACCGCCTCTATGGCCTTGGCTCCAGCGATGCCAAGGCCTCGGTCTCGGCGATGATTGCGTCCATTCCCGCATTTACGGAGATCGCGAAGCGCCGGGGCGGGAGCATCATCCTGGCATTCACCTGTGATGAGGAGACCGGAGGCCAGGGACTGGAGGTCCTGTTGCCGAGGCTGGGCCCCCTCTCCGCCGCCCTGATCGGCGAGCCCACCTCCTGCGATCCCTACCTGGGCCAGCGGGGACTGGTCATCCTTCGAGCCACCGCGCGGGGGAAGTCCGCCCACGCCTCCCGTCCCGAGAAGGGGGTCAATGCCATCGAGCTGGCGGCCCGGGACATCCTGAGGCTGGGGCGCCTGAAGCTGAAGCGGCATCCTCTCATGGGCTCCGGCAGCGTGGCGGCGACGATGATCCAGGGCGGGACCCGCCGCAACGTGATCCCGGCGGCCTGCGAGTTCTGGATCGACCTCCGGACCACGCCGCTGGATCCCAACGCCTCGGTGGTGCGCCGCGCGACGGCCCTGCTCCGCTCCGAGGTCCACGTGCATTCCCAGCGCCTGGATCCGGTGCTGACGTCGCGGAGCCAGCCCATCGTGAAGGCGGCCCGTGCTGCGCATCCATCCGGTAGGCCCGGAGCCCTCCTGGGCACCTCGGACCTGGTCTTCTGCGCGAAGCGGGGCATCCCGGGGGTCATCCTGGGGCCCGGCTTTCCGAAGCTCTCCCACGCTCCCGACGAATACGTCACGGATGCTCAGATGAACAGGGCCGCCGCGCTTTACCCGAAGATCGTGGACGCCTATCTTGAGAGGCCGAGATGAGTCCCAAGCTCTGGCAGTCCGGTTCGGGCAAGCTTGATCCTGTCGTAGAGCGCTTTCTCGCCTCCGACGACATCCAGTGGGACCAGAGGCTGGTGCCCTACGACATCCTGGGCAATGCGGTCCAGGCCCGCCTGCTGGTGAAGGCCAAGGTCTTGACGAAGGCGGAGGGCGCGAGGCTGGTGAAGGTCCTGGCGGTCCTCTACCGGACCTGGGAGCAGGGGGGGCTGAAGCTCAGGCTCTCGGACGAGGACGTCCACACCCGCATCGAGGCGGAGCTGACGAAGCGGCTCGGGGACCTCGGCAAGAAGATCCATACCGGGAGATCGAGGAACGATCAGGTGTTGACCGACCTCCATCTTTACCTTCAGGACCGCCTGGCCGACCTGGCCGTTTCCCTGGAGGTCCTCCGGAGGGCCTGCCTCGCCGTCGCACGGCGGCACGTCTCGACGGCGATGCCCGGGTACACCCATACGCAGCGGGCCATGCCTTCCTCGGTCGGGCTCTGGATGGGGGCCTGGTCCGAGGCCTTCGGCGCCGATGCCCGTCTGCTCTCGAGCTTGGGCCAGTGGCCCTGTCCCCTGGGCTCCGGCTCAGGCTATGGCACCCTGGTGAACCCTGACCGGGCCTACGCGGCCTCCCTGCTGGGGATGCCATCCCCCGGCAACGTGCTGGCGGCCCAGACCTCCCGCGGCAAGGCGGAGCTGGAGGTCCTGCACACCCTGGCCCAGGCCCTCCTGGACTGCAACCGCCTGGCGTCGGACGGACTCCTGTTCTCGACGGCGGAGTTCGGCTTCGTCCGTCTGCCTGTCTCCATGACCACGGGCTCCTCGCTCATGCCCAACAAGCGCAATGCGGACGTCTGGGAACTGATCCGGGCGGCCTATCATCTGCATCTCGGTGACCTGACGGCCCTGGCTTCCCTGCAGGGGAATCTGCCCTCGGGTTACAACCGGGACCTTCAGCCTTCCAAGGGTCTCCTGATGCGATCCGTGGAGAGGGCCCTGGAAGTCCTGGAGGTGACGCGACGTACGGTGGAGGCGATGGAAATCGACCGGAAGCGCTGTCGGGAGGCTTGCGACCATGCTGTCCTGGCCACGGACCGGGCCACCCTTCTGGCGCTTTCAGGGACTCCGTTCCGGGATGCCTATCGCGCGGTCAAGGCCGGAGCGACCGGAGGCGGAGTCTCCCTGGAGCAGGCTTTGCAGGGGAAGCGGGCCATTGGGGCTCCGGGGAACCTGAGATTGGGCCGAAGCCGGATCCGAAGGCCCTGGGTGCCTTCGAACCTCCACCTCCTTGACCCGCGCTGGCGCATGGGCCGGTAGCGACCCATAGACGGGCTGCTCCTCCCGTAGTAAGACGATTCCTTCGTTCCAGTTCGTAATTACGTATTCATCTGTCTTTGCGCCCCCATGCTAGAAGACGGGGGTCACGCAAAGAGGATCCGATGCTTCGCAAGGCCAAGAAATCTACGTTCCCCGGAAAGTGCAGGTAGCCCATGCATCCCATCCTCCAGATCGCCCTGTGCCTCGCCTCGCTGGCCATGCTCGCGCTGACGGCCTGCGCCATCCCGCTCCTGCTCCAGGCCCGCCGCCAGCTGGATGCCCTCGCATGCTTCCAGGCGGACCTGGAAGTCCTCCTGCGCGACAGCCGGGAGCTGGTGCGTAACGCCAACGCCCTCATCCTTCGCGCCGACCGGGAGCTGGACGACCTGGGCCAAGTGACCCGCATCCTGCGGCAGTGGACCGAGCGGGGGGATCAGCTGCTGGAGGCGGTGCATGCACTGGTGGCGCCGCCTGTGATTTCCGTGCTGAGGAACGCTTCGGCGTTCCGCGTGGGGGCCGGCATCTTCATGAAATACGTGTTCGGAGATCGGAATCACCATTTGAAGGGGGAGAATCATGTCAGAGAATAATGCTTCACCGGTTGGCGGCTATGTGGCTGCGTTCGTCGTCGGGGCCCTCGCCGGGGCGGGGGTGGCCCTGCTCTATGCGCCGCGCTCGGGCAAGGAGACCCGTCAGCTTCTCGCCGACAGGGTCAAGAAGCTCAAGGGCAAGGCGAAGGAGGGCATCGAGGAGGCCAAGGGGTTCCTCGAAGGCAAGCGGGAGGATCTGACCGCGGCCTTCGCCGCCGCCAAGGATGGGGCGCGCGAGGAATCGAGCAGACACTCGCGGATGTAGATTCTGCTGATGCGGGGCGGCGGGGCTTCTGCCCCGCTGCCCGTGCTCCCGCAGTGGGCGGGACCTAGCGCCTCACCTGGGCACCTGCCTTCTCCAGCGCCGCGACGGTGGCCGTCATGACCGCGTCGACCTCCTCACCCGTGAGCGTGCGCTCGCCGTTGCGGAAGCGGATGCGGAAGGCGAAGGACTTCCTCCCCTCCCCGGCCTGCTTTCCCCGGTAGAGGTCGAAGAGGGCTAGGCCCTCGCGGTAGGCGCAGGGCACGGAGCGGACCGCGGCCTCCACGGCCGCCCAGGTCACGGTCTCGTCCGTGGTGACGGCCAGGTCCCGTTCCACCCCCGGGAAGCGGGGCAGGGGCTGGAAACGGTGGTCCCGCTTCCAGAGCGGCAGGAGGGGTTCCAATGCGATCTCCGCCAGCATCGGGGCCTTGCGAAGGTCCACGGCCCGGGTACGTTTCGGGCAGGCGGATCCGGCCAGGCCCAGGGGAGCGCCGTTCGCCGAGAGCTCCAGGCTGCGGCCGTCCTCCAGAAAGGGTCCGGCCCTGCCGGGGGCGGCGGAGAGTTCCAGTCCCAGGGCCCCCAGTGCGGACTCCAGGGCCCCGCGCATCTCCCTCAGCGGGACGGCGGCGGCCAGGCCCAGGCGCCAGGTTTCCCCTTCGGCCGAATAGGTTCGGCCGATCTCGAAGAGTCTCCCCACCCCCTCGCCCACGCTCTGGTTGTGGGCCAGGGAAGCCATCAGACCGGGCAGGAGGCTTGTCCTGAGATGGCTCTGCTCCTGGGTCATGGGATTGCGCAGGGCCAGGGAGCCTGCCCCCGCGGCATCCGGGGCGGCCGTGAAGGAGGTGCTGACGGCCTCCGAGAAGCCCGCGGCCCTCAGGCGCTCCGAGACGAGGGCCGCCAGGTCCCGGAAGGGATCCCGTCGTCCCGGCCTGGCGGGAAGGGCGATGCGGGCAGGGATGCGGTCATAACCCAGGACCCGGGCCACCTCTTCGGCGGCCTCAGCTTCGGTCCGGATGTCCCGGGCCCGCCGGCTGGGGGGCCGGATCGTCCAGGTTCCATTCCCGTTCCCTTCAGAGGCCACCGTGCACCCGAGGCCCCGCAGGATCCTCTCGACCTCCTCCGCCTTCACCGCGAAGCCCAGCACGACCTCCAGCCGCGCGGATCGGAGACGGAAGGATAGCGGGGCAGCGGGCTCGGTCTCGGGCGATGCCGCGCAGGGCCCGGCGACACCGCCGATCAGGCCGGCGGCCCGGTCCGAAGCCCGCTTCAGGCCCGCGGGATCCACGCCCCGTTCGAAGCGGTAGGAGGAGTCCGAGGCCAGGTTCAGGGCCCTTGCGGTCCGGCGGACGAGGGCGGGGGCGAAGAGGGCGGACTCCAGCAGGACGTTGCGGGTGGAGGAGGTGACGGCCGTGTCCATGCCGCCCATGATCCCTGCGAGGGCCACAGGCTTCCCGTCATCTGCGATCACCAGCATGTCCGCCGTGAGCGTGCGGTCCACCCCATCGAGGGTCTTGAGCCTCTCTCCGGCCCTCGCCCTTCGGACCGTGATGCCGCCCGTGAGCCTGTCCGCATCGAAGGCGTGCAGGGGCTGGCCCAGCTCGAAGAGGACGTAGTTCGTGGCGTCCACCACGTTGGAGATGGGCTTGAGGCCGATGGCCTCCAGCCGCCCGCGGATGTCGGGGCTGGAGGGGCCAACATGGACGTCGCGGATCAGGCGGGCCGTGTAGCGGGGGCATCCCTGGGGGTCCAGGACCTGGACCTGAGGGGGCTCCCCGGAGACGCCCGGGGCTGCGGGGAGGGGTGCCAGCGGCTTGCCGGTCGAGGCGGCCAGTTCATGGGCCAGGCCGAGCACGGAGAGGCAGTCGGGGCGGTTGGCCGTGATCTCCAGCTCGATCAGGGCATCCCCGCCGGGCAGGGGCTCGACGCCGGCCACCTCATGACCCAGGGACTGGAGGACCTCGGCCGCCGCCTCGGGTGAAAGACCGTGAGGGCAACGCTCCAGGAGCCAGCGGTGGGTGGTCTTCAAGACGGGGGGTAGGGTATACAATCCTCCATGCCTGCGTCGAGCCGTCTGAGGGCCTGGTTGGCCCTCCTGCTCTTTCCTCCCCTTCTTCTGTTCTGCTTCCTGTTCGCCAGCCACCTCTGTTCGATCTGGATCGGCACGGCCACGCCCGACAGGTTCAGGCTTGCCCTTGCGACCGCCCAGATCCTCGGTCTCGGCCTGCCCTGCCTGCTGGCCGCCGAGTTCTTCCGCCTGGGCCGCTCCGAGCTGGGGATTCCCTCCATTCCCTGGAGGACCCTGCTGCCGGCCGCCTTCCTGGTCCTCGGCCTCTGGCCCGGCATCCTGGCCCTGGACAGCCTGAGGGAGGCCTGGGTGAGCGACCCGGAGCGCCAGGACCTGTTCAAGCTCCTGGTCAGCACGGATCCGGCGGGATTCCTGAAGCTTCTCGCGACGGTCTCCGTCGTGGCCCCCCTGATGGAGGAGATCGCCTTCCGGGGCATCCTCCAGCCCCTGCTGGAGAAGGCCTGGGGGAAGGGGTTGGCCATCCTCCTCTCGGCAGGCCTCTTCTCGCTCTACCACATGAGCGTGGAGCAGTACCTGGCGGCCTTCCTCCTGGGGATCGCGTTGGGTTGGCTGAGGTCCGCCGCCGGAAGCCTCTGGCCCTGCATTCTCGGTCATGCGCTGCACAATGCCGTGACCGCCGCCGGCATGGCCTTCCTGCCCTCCTGGGCGGGGCCGCCTTCCCCGATGCCGCCCTTGCCCCTCTGGGCGGGGGGGCTTCTCCTGGCCCTGGTTGCGGCAAGGGCGTTGAAGACGCCCCCCGCTCAAGGGTAGGATCCGCTGGTGGCGGACCTCCACCATCTTCTGCTTGCCGCGCCCATGGTGCTCCTGGCCCTTACCTTCCATGAGTTCGCCCATGCCTGGACCGCCCGCCTGTTCGGGGATCCCACGGCCGAGGAGGCGGGGCGCATCTCGCTCAATCCCCTCGTCCACCTGGACCTCTGGGGGACCCTGGCCCTGTTCTTCTGCGGATTCGGCTGGGCCAAGCCCGTCCCCTACAACCGCGCCAACCTCTTCGCGGCCCATCCCGGTTGGGGTCGATGGACCGAGCTGGGAGTCGCGGCGGCCGGTCCGCTCTCCAACCTCCTGCTGGCCGGGGTGCTCAGGGTGGTGCTTGTGGCCGAGCCCTGGATCCCGCCCGCCTACCGGGACGTCTTCGTCGTGATGCTCTATTCCGGGATCGTCATGAACGTGGCGCTTTTCCTTTTCAACCTCCTGCCCATCCATCCCCTCGACGGCTTCACGGTCCTGCGCAATGCCCTTCCGCTGGACGCCGCGTTGGCCTTCGAACGGACCCAGGGGATGGGGACCTGGCTCCTGCTGGGCTACCTCCTGCTGGGGCGGATGACGGACTTCTCCCTGCTGTCCCCGGCCCGCGAATTCCTCCTTGTGCACCTCTACCGCCTCGCATGACCGTCGCCACCCCGCCCGTCTTCCGGGTCCGCCTGACGGCCTTCTCCGGCCCCATGGACCTTCTCCTCCATCTGGTGAGGGAGCGGGAGATGGACCTCTCCGACATCCCCGTCGGACAGATCGCCGAGGACTTCCTGGTACACGTGCGCGGCATGCAGGCCATGGATATGGAAGGGGCCAGCGAGTTCCTCCTCCTGGCCGCCACCCTGATGGAGATCAAGGCTCGTATGCTCCTGCCGCCCCGGGAGGGGGAGGAGTCCGAGGAGGATCCGCGCTGGGAGCTGGTCCAGAAGCTGCTGGAATACCGGCGTTTCAAGGACGCGGCCGCCTTCCTGGAGGGCCGCGGTGCCCACATGGCCCTGCGCTTCGCCCGCCCGGCCGAGCCGGTGCCCGAGGCCGAGGTCGAACCCGAGGAGCCCGGCTCCCGCAACCCCTGGATCCTCTTCCAGTCGTACTCCCGCCTGATGGCCCAGCTCAACCCGCCCAGGACCGCCACGCTGACGGCCATCGAAGTCCCGCTCGAGCAGTTGAGGGGCGAGGTGCTGGCCCGTTGCGCCGACGGCATGCCGGCGACGCTTTCCTGGCGGGAGATCTATGCGGAGCGTCGCGACCGCGGACGTGTCGTCGGGCTCTTCCTGGCCGTGCTGGAACTGGCGCGCATGGGACTCGTCTCCGTGAGGCAGGAAGGCCTCTTCGGTCCTGTTTTTTGCGAACGCAGAAATCCGTAGCCCGTGGGCCCGGGAATTTTCGCGAAAAAGCGCAAAAGGACGTTGCAGATTTTCGCATCCGATATAAACTCCGCCAACGCCGAAATTAACCATTCGCATCTGAAGGATCGACGGGAGCGCGCGGGAGAGAGCAAGCCAAGGAATCAGCGACGGACGGGGCTGTTCTGCAGCCCGCGGGCTCCTGCTCCCCAATTTCGGCCGAGGCGTTTCGAGGACTGCACCACTCCGGCGGGTGGCTCTTTTTTGGTCGACAGCCACTACCGGTAGTATTGTTGTCCTTATCTGGTTCTAGGGGTTGTGTCTTTGGCCGAAAACGGGTAAAGATGGAAAAAGAGGGGAGAGACGACAGATCATGAAGGAAATCCAGAAGGAAAACCAAGACGTCCAGGACATCAAGGAGAGGAAAAGCATGCCTGTTCAAGACGACCCTTCGACCCGTCCGACCCTGGGCTCCACCCGGCCCCGCTTCACGACCGAGCGTGGCGAGGGGATGGCATCGCAGGGTTTGAGGATCCCCCGCGTCTTCTCCCGCGCCGGCGTCCACCCCTATGACCAGATCCAGTGGGAGCGCCGCACCGCTTCCATCTCCAACGACAAGGGCGAGGTGATCTTCGAGCAGCAGGACGTCGAAGTCCCCTCCTCCTGGTCGATGCTGGCCACCAACGTCGTGGTCTCCAAGTACTTCAAGGGCGGGGTCGGCCAGCCCAACCGCGAGCACAGCGTCCGCCAGCTCATCGACCGCGTAGCCGTGACCATCACCAAGTGGGGCCGGGCCCAGGGGTACTTCGCCTCCGAGGCCGATGCCGCCACCTACGAGCACGAGCTGACCTACCTCCTGGTCAACCAGATGCTCTCCTTCAACAGCCCCGTGTGGTTCAACATGGGCATCGAGGCCAAGCCCCAATGCTCGGCCTGCTTCATCAACTCGGTCACGGACAGCATGGGCGGGATCATGGACCTGGCCAAGACCGAGGGCATGCTCTTCAAGTGGGGCTCGGGGACGGGAACCAACCTCTCCCCGGTCCGCTCCTCCAAGGAGCGCCTGTCCACCGGCGGCTACGCCTCCGGCCCGGTCTCCTTCATGCGCGGCTATGACGCCTTCGCGGGCGTGATCAAGTCCGGGGGCAAGACCCGCCGTGCGGCCAAGATGGTGATCCTGAACATCGACCACCCGGACATCGTCGAGTACATCAACTGCAAGGCCAGCGAGGAGAAGAAGGCCTGGACCCTGATCCAGGCCGGCTACGACTCCTCGGTCAACGGCGCGGCCTACTCCAGCGTCTTCTTCCAGAACTCCAACAACAGCGTGCGCGTCACCGACGAGTTCATGCGCGCCGTCGAGGAGGACCGGGAGTGGAGCACCCGGGCCGTCACCACCGGGGAGACCGTCGACACCTACAAGGCCCGCGACCTGATGAACCAGATCGTAGAGTCCACCTGGCTCTGCGGCGACCCGGGGATGCAGTTCGACACCACGATCAACGACTGGCACACCTCGCCGAACTCGGGGCGCATCAACGCCTCGAACCCCTGCAGCGAGTACATGTTCCTCGACGATACGGCCTGCAACCTGGCCTCGCTGAACCTGATGAGGTTCCGCACCGAGACCGGCGAGTTCGACGTGGCCTCCTTCCGGCAGGCCGCCCGCATCTCGATCATCGGCCAGGACATCATCGTGGACAACGCGTCGTACCCGACGCCGAGGATCACCCAGAACTCCTACGACTTCCGTCCGCTGGGCCTGGGGTACGCCAACCTCGGGGCCCTGCTCATGGCCCGCGGCCTGCCGTACGACAGCGAGGCCGGCCGCGCCTACGCTGGCGCCGTGACCGCCATCATGCACGGGGAGGCCTACCTGACCTCCGCCCTGCTGGCCGAGAAGTTCGGGCCCTTCAAGTACTACCCCGAGAACCGCGGCCCCATGCTCAGGGTCATGCGCAAGCACCGCGCGTCGGTCGACCGCATCGACGGGGCCCTGGTCCCGCCGGAGATGATGCAGGCCTGCCACGAAGTGTGGGACGATTGCGTGGAGAAGGGCGAGCGCCACGGCTACAAGAACTCCCAGGTCACGGTCCTGGCGCCCACCGGAACCATCGGCTTCATGATGGACTGCGACACCACCGGGGTGGAGCCGGACATCGCGCTGGTGAAGTACAAGAAGCTGGTCGGCGGCGGCTACCTGAAGATCGTCAACCGCACCGTGCCCGAGGCCCTCGACCGCCTCGGCTACCCGAAGGAGCAGATCAAGGACATCCTCTCGTGGATCGACCAGCACGAGACGATCGAGGGTGCGCCCTACGTCAAGCCGGAGCACCTCTCCGTCTTCGATTGCGCCTTCAAGCCCAACAACGGCACCCGCTCCATCCATCCGATGGGGCACGTGCGCATGATGGGGGCGGCACAGCCCTTCCTCTCCGGCGCCATCTCCAAGACCGTCAACGTGCCGACCGACAGCACGCCCGACGACATCGCCAAGGCCTACCAGGAGTCCTGGCGCCTGGGCCTCAAGGCCGTTGCGATCTACCGCGACGGGTGCAAGCGCAGCCAGCCGCTGAACACCTCCAAGGACGCGGACCGGAATGCCACGGCCGCCCGGGGCCAGCCGGAGCGCCGGCGCCTTCCCGACGAGCGCCAGTCCATCACCCACAAGTTCAGCGTGGCCGGCCACGAGGGCTACCTGACCGTCGGGATGTACGAGGACGGCAAGCCCGGCGAGATCTTCATCAAGATGGCCAAGGAGGGGTCCACGATCTCCGGGCTGATGGATTCGGTGGCGACCACGACCTCGATCGCGCTCCAGTACGGGGTGCCGATCAAGGTGCTGGTGGACAAGTTCTGCCACACCCGCTTCGAGCCCTCGGGCTACACGAACAACCCCCAGATCCCGATCGCGAAGTCCATCATGGACTACGTCTTCCGCTACCTGGCGATCAAGTTCGTGCCGGCGGAGGCTCCGGAGGGTGTCGAGGCGGCGGTGGACGGGGCGGTGACGGCCGTGGTGCCGGCGAAGCCGTCCGGCAACGGTCATGCCCACAAGATGGATGCCAAGCGCAGTGACGCCCCGACCTGCTCGGACTGCGGGGCGATCATGGTGCCCAACGGCGCCTGCTACAAGTGCGTCAACTGCGGCGGGACGAGCGGCTGCTCGTAGGCCGCCTTCAGGATCGGATCTTCCTGCGACCCTCGGGGGGAGACCCTGGGGGTCGCGGTGTTTAAGGAGAGGCCTTCCTCCGCTATAATCCCCCCATGAAACCCATCCTGTCCGCCATCGTCCTCTCCGCCCTTCTCGCCGGCTGCAGCGGCCCGGTCGATCCCGCCGCCTCCGGCAGCGACCCCGTCGTCCTTCCCGCCCTCGCCACCCTGGACGGGACCACCTGGGCCCTGCGCATGGAACCCCTGGATGCCGGGGGGACGGCGGCCAAAGACTACCTCCGCTTCGCCGATCGTGTCGCCGGCTTCATGACCTGGCAGGACCGGGGCTATGTTCCCGGAAGCTTCTCCACGACCCCCAAGGACGGGGCCATCGGCTTCGAGTTCCAGAACAAGAACGACCAGGGCGAGATCCTGAACGTCTCCGGATGCGCCAACGTGGATGCCGTCTGGGGGACCCTCACCTGGCGCCGGGCCGACTGGACGGTGAGGACCTTCCGCTTCCGCGGCACTCCCAAGACCTGACGTTAGGGCTTCGAGCCCCTCAGGCGTCCCGACTCCCACCAGGCCCGCCACGCCGAGGCCCTCTCCGCGGGCTTCTCCCCGGCCTCCGGAGGTAGCATGTGGTGGGTGATCCTCTCCAGGGTCGTCTCCGCCTGCTCGGAAACCGCCGAGTCGGCATCCGCCAGCGCCTCGATCAGTTCCGGGACCGCGCGGGTGTCGTCGAATTCCGAGAGGACGTCGGCCGCCATCAGGCGGACCTTGCGGTCGGAGTCCTTCAGGCGCTTGAGGATGGCCGGCACCGCCTCCGGGGAGCGGATGCCGCCGAGGGCCATGAGGATGCCCCAGCGCACCGCCGGCTCGGGGCGCTCCAGCGCCCGGGTGAGGGGGCCGATGGCCTCAGGCCCCAGGGTCCTCAGGGCCTCCACCGTGCGCTGCCGGGTCTTCTCGTCGGGTTTGGCCAGGTCGTCCAGCAGGCCCGCGACCAGGAGGTGCTTGCTCTTCAGGCTGTCCTCCTGCTCCCGCTGGCTCTGGGCCCTCAGCAGGGCGCGGACCTCCTCGAGCTTGGGTTCGAGCTTCTTCTGGACGGGTTCGAAGGCGCACTCCTCCAGGACCTGGACCAGGAGCTGTTCGGCTTCGAAGTACTCGGCCGCGGCCAGGCGGGCGTCCAGGCTCTTGAGCACCAGATCCGCCCTCTCCAGGGCCTGGCGGTCGCACTGGACGCGGAAGTCGGCCACGCGCTGGTCGTAGCCGGGGATGCGGTGACGGAAGGGGATGGCCTCGAATTCCTTGATCGCCTGGGAGAGCCTGCCGCGCTGGGCCAGGGCCTTGGCCCGGTTCTGGGCCAGGTCCCAGTAATGCTCCGCCAGGACGTCGGAGCCGGACGGGGTCTTCGGCCTCTCGGGCGATTCCGTCTTTCCCGGGTTTTCCATCGCCGCTGTCTTCTCCGCAAGGGCCTTGGCGACGGCGGCAGCCAGGTCGCGGGAGGCGTTCTCCGCGGCCTCGCGGGCCGCCGTGGACTGCTCCCGGGCCTTGCGCGTCTCCTCCCGGAGATCGGCGACGAGCCTGGCCATCTCCCGGCCGGAGTCGGCTTCGCGGGTCCTCAGCTCGGAGAGGGCCTTCTCGGTCTCGGCGAGCTTGCGGTCGAGGATCTTCAGGTCCTCGGAGGGAGGCCGGACGACGGTCGGCGGGGCCTCCCGGCGGTAGTCGGCGACGCGGTTCGTCAGGTCCTGCTGCATCCAGAGTGCCCAGCCAGAGGCTCCGGCGGCCAGACAGGCCAGGGTGATGGCGACGAGCGGACCTGCCGGGGAAGCGGCGGGCTTCACGGGAACCGGCATCTCTTCGGTCGTCCCCCGGGCCTGCTGGACAAGAAGGACGGGCGGATCCGCGGGGATGCCGAACTGCTCCGCGCAGGATGCGCAGACCATCTGGCCCCTGGCCAGGATGGCCTCCTTGAGCGCCAGAGCCTCCTCGCCGAGCTCGTTCTGGTGGCAGACGCTGCAGGGGGTCATGGCGTGCTCCTCTTCTTCTGCTGGGACCAGGCTTCGCAACGGTTGAGGGCATCGGCCTCGGACCCTTCCGGCGCAAGGCAGGGGATGCGGGTGACGGTTTCGAGCGCCTGCAGGACGGCCCGCTTCGCCAGGAGGTCCTTCTCCGTCCGTGCCGCAGCCGTCAGGGCCGGGACGGTTTCCGGAAGCTGCAGGCGGCCCAGGGCCTCGGCCGCCGCGCGACGCACGAAGCCCATCTCGTCCTTCAGGAGACGGACGGCGGCGGGGGCGAGGTCGGCGCGCTGGATCTGGATCATGGCCAGGGCCTGGTGGCGGGTCAGGGCATCCTCGGAGGCAAGGTCCCTGGAAAGATCCATCTCCTTCGGCTTCTCCGGTGCCGGCGGCGTGGCCTGGACCGGAGGCTTCTCCGGCTGTACGGGGGGGACGGTCGGGGCCTCCGGGATGGGCTTGATGGGTCTCAGCACCGCCGGACCATCCAGATGGAGTTCCCCCCGAAGCTTGGTCAGTTCGGCCCTGAGGGCCTCGAGGTCGGACCTGGAGGCCGGAGAGGTCTTGGCCAGGGTCTTGAGGATTTCCGCTTCGGAGGGGAGGAAGGGGCCCGGCTTCTCCACGGTCTCCGGAAGGGCCTTCACGCGGAGAGTGAGGAGGTCCAGGCGGTTCTCGAGGCCATGGAGACGAAGGCCCATCCAGGCCGCGGTCCCCACGCCGGCCACCAGAAGCACAAGGGGCAGGACGGGCCTGCGGTCGGAAGTCCTGGACTGCTGGAGGGACCGGCAGGGCGTGCAGAGACGAGGCTGGCCTTTCGGCGGCATTCCCGGGCTTCCCTCCAGCACGGTCCCGCAACGGTCACAGGTGGCGTTCGAGGTCACGGAATCCCCTGGGGACGGCCCTGGAGGTCGAAGCTCCTCATGTCGGAGGGAGGGCCCTTGGCACCCAGGATGCGTCCCAACTGGTCGTGCAGTCCGGCGATGCCCAGGCTCTCGCCGATGTCGTCGTCAGGTCCCCGGTACCGGAGGCCATGGCCCCTGGCGGTCACGTGACCGAGGACGCGGAATTGCCGGTCATAGGCCACGTAGAGGCCGCTTCCGAGGCCTTCCATCCCCGCCCCACCCGCCACGCGCTGGATCTCCACGTATCCCAGGGGGACGGGATCGGGCCCCTTCGCCTCCGTGAGCATACGCCACTGGGAGGGGGCCTCCGGCATGCGTCCCAGGCTGACGCCGGGATCTGCCCGGGGGCCGCCGCATCCAGTCAGGGAGGCCAGGAGGAGGGCAAGGGCGGTTGAGCGGATCACGCCGTCGATTGTAGGACCCCCTTCGGCGGCTTGTAAAGGCCGAGCGCGGGCGAGTAGGATCCCTGCCTATGGTGGCAATGCCGATGCCGGACGCCTCCGAGGCGAGAGGGCTGGCCCGCTCGGCGCGGGCGGTCAGCCTCGCCACCCTGATCTCCCGCATCCTGGGCCTGGCCCGGGAGCAGACGGCCGCGGCCCTCTTCAGCCGGACCCAGACCGACGCCTTCGCCATCGCCTTCCGCATCCCCAACCTCCTGCGCGACCTGTTTGCGGAAGGGGCGATGTCAGCCGCCTTCGTGCCGACCTTCACCCGGGAGCTGAAGGAGAAGACGGCCCGGGAGGCCTGGGCCTTCGCCGCTACGGTGATGACCCTGCTGGCCATCCTGCTGTCGGGCGTGGCCGTGGCGGGGATGATCCTCTCGCCGCACCTGGTGGGCCTCTTCGCGGAGGATTTCCAGCGCCAGGGGGCGGGAGGGCCGGGGAAGTTCGCGCTGACGGTGGGGCTCACCCGCTGGATGTTCCCCTTCCTGCCCATGGTGGCCCTGGCCGCGGCGGCCATGGGCTGCCTGAACGCACGGCGTCGCTTCTTCCTTCCCGCCCTGGCCCCGGCCATGTTCAACGTCGCCTCCATCGGCTGTGCCTGGCTGCTCACCCCCGTCCTGGCGGCCCATCCGGAGTGGGGCCTGGATCCCGTCTTTTCCCTGGCTGTCGGGACCCTGGTGGGCGGGCTCGGGCAGTTCCTGATCCAGGTGCCGATGCTCAAGCGGGAGGGCCTGGCACTCATGCCCCGCTTCGACCTTCTCCACCCCGGGGTACGCAAGGTGGCGGCCCTCATGGCCCCCGGGACCCTGGGCCTGGCCGCAGTCCAGCTCAACATCTTCATCTCCTCGGTCTTCGCCACCCAGGAGGGCGAGGGGCCCGTCTCCTGGCTGGGCTTCTCCTTCCGCTTCATGTACCTGCCGATCGGCCTTTTCGGAGTGGCCATGGCCTCGGCCTCCCTGCCCCAGATGGCCTCCCACCACGCCCGGGGGGACCTGGAGGCCATGAAGGGCACCCTGGCCAGGGGTTTGAGGCTTTTGATGATGGTCACGGTCCCGGCCACGGCGGGCCTGCTGGCCCTGTCGACGCCCATCATCGCGGCCGTTTACCAGCACGGGCGGTTCACCGCCTACGACACCCGGATGACGGCCCTGGCCCTGCAGTGGTATGCCTCGGGGCTGGTCTTCTATGCCTCGGCCAAGATCCTGGTGCCGGCCTTCTACACCCTCGGCAAGACGGCCATCCCGGTGGCGGCCAGCGTCGCCAGCGTCCTGGCCAACATCCTCCTTTCCTGGATCATGACCGGTGCGCGTCTGCCCATCCTCGGCTGGAGACCGCCGGCGGCCCTCTCCTTCCATCTGGGATTCCAGGGTCTGGCCCTGGCGACGGCGATCACGGCCTTCCTGAACGCCTTCCTGCTGTACGTCCTGCTGGCAAGACAGATGGGCTCCCTGGAGACGGGGACGATGTGCAAGGGCTTCGCCCGCATTGGCCTGGCCTCGGCGGGGATGGCCGTGGTCTGCCTCTGGACGGACCGGGGGATGGTGGCCTGGCTTCCCGTAGGGGGGGATCATCCAAAGCTATGGGTCCAGATCGCCAGGCTGGGGGCCGACATGGCCGCCGGGCTGGCCTTCCTGGCCCTGGCCTGCCGGGGGTTGAAGCTGGAGGAGTTTTGGATCGCGGTCGGGATGGGGAGACGGACGTCCTAGCTTTTTGTTAGGATCCCACCCATGACCCAACCCATCCCCGCCCTCAGGAGCTCCGATCCCGAAGTGGCCGCCGTCGTCTCCGCCGAAGAGACCCGGCAGGAGGCCGTCCTCAACCTCATCGCCTCCGAGAACTACGCCTCCCCGGCCGTCCGGGAGGCCCAGGGCTCGGTCCTGACCAACAAGTACGCGGAGGGCTACCCCGGGAAGCGCTATTACGGCGGCTGCGCCGAGGTGGACAAGGCCGAAGATCTGGCCATTGCCCGGGCCAAGGCCCTCTTCAGCTGCGAGCACGCCAACGTCCAGCCCCACAGCGGCACCCAGGCCAACCTGGCTGCCTACATGGTGCTGATCAAGCCGGGCGAGACCCTGATGGCCATGTCCCTGGACCAGGGCGGCCACCTCTCCCACGGCCATAAGCTGAACTTCTCCGGCAAGTCCTACCGCATCGTCTCTTATGGGGTGAGCCCTAAGACGGAGCGGATCGATATGGCCGAGGTCAGGCGCATCGCCCTGGCTGAGAAGCCAAGGGTCCTGGTGGCGGGCGCCTCCGCCTACTCCCGCGTCATCGACTTCGCCGCCTTCGGGGAGATCGCGAAGGAATGCGGGGCCTCCCTCATGGTGGATATGGCCCACATCGCGGGGCTGGTGGCCGCCGGCCTCCATCCAAACCCCGTGCCCCACGCCGAGATCGTGACGACGACCACCCACAAGACCCTGCGCGGGCCCCGCGGCGGCCTCATCCTGTCGCGGGCCACGCACCAGAAGGCCCTGGACCGCGAGGTCTTCCCGGGCATGCAGGGCGGGCCCCTGATGCACGTGGTGGCGGCCAAGGCCGTGGCCTTCGGGGAGGCTCTGAGGCCCGGCTTCAAAGCCTATCAGCAGCGGGTGATCGACACTTGCAGGGTCCTGGCCGAGAGCCTGACGGCCGAGGGCTTCCGCATCGTCTCCGGCGGCACCGACAACCACCTCTGCTCGGTGGACCTCGGCGCCTTGATGAGCGGTCGGGACGGAGAGCGCCTCCTCGGCGAGGTGGGCATCGTGGTGAACCGCAACGCCATCCCCTTCGACAAGCGCCCCCCGCTGGAGGCCTCGGGGTTGCGTTTGGGTACGGCTCCCTTGGCGACGCGGGGGCTGGGAGTGGGGGAGATTCGCAAGGTGGCCGCCCTCATCGCGGAGCGGCTCAAGGCCCCGGCGGACGAGGCCGCGGCGAAGCGGATCCGCGGGAGCGTCGCGGAGCTGTGCCGGGCCTTCCCGATCGACAAGGGATTCGCGCAGGCGTGACCGGGATCGCCGTCCTTTCCCGGCCGAGTCCCGACGCGCCCTGGACCCTGGCTGAGAGCGCCGACCTGACCGAGGTCCGCAAGACCGTCGCCATGAAAGCCGGGGTCCCACTGGCGGCCGTCCGCTCCATCACGGTGAAGTGTCCCTCCTGCGCCGAGGATCCGGTGAAGGGGCCCATCCAGGCCTGGCTGCAGGCTAAGGGATTCTTCGCGGCGGTCTGGATGGATTTATGAAACTGATCTGTTCATGCCTGTAAATTGAATAATTCAATTTACTACTTGTAAATATTAATATCCCGGGCTATCCTGACGGGCATGAGCGCCAAGCCGGGACTCCTGGACCGCTGTCCCGCCTGCGGGGGGAAGCTCAGCGTCCAACGCCTGCACTGCGCCAATTGCCGGATGGGGATGGAGGGGGACTTCGTTCTGCCCCGCCTGGCCCAGCTCTCGCGGGAGCACCAGGCCTTCATCGAGGTCTTCGTGCATTGCGGGGGCAGCATCACGGAGGTGGAGAAGGCCCTGGGGATCTCCTACCCGACGGTGCGCAAGCGCCTGGACGAGGTCGTTGCGGCCCTTGAGGGGCTTCCCGAGGCCTCCCCTCGGCGGCGGCAGCAGGAGGTCCTGGATCAGATCGAGAGCGGGAAGCTGTCGGCCCGGGAGGGGGCGGCCCTGTTGAGGAAGTTCAAGGAGCGAAAGGAGAACCCATGAGTACCGACGAGCGCACCCGGATCGAGAGCCTTCTCAAAGAAGGCAAGATCAGCATCGAAGAGTCAAGGGAGCTGATGGATGCCCTGGAGCCCAAGGTGTCGGAACTGCCCGTTCCGCCTGTGGCATTCAGGGGCGGAAATGTCTCCATTCCCTTGCCTCTTTTCCTGCTGGTCGAGGCGGCCCTGATCGTATTCGGCTGGACCTTTACCTTCGTCATGCCGCGCTATGTGGAGATGTTCCACTCCTCGGATATTGCATTGCCATTTCTCACGATGAAGGTATTGAGCATCGGGGACCTGGGGGCGCTCTTTTCAGGAAGTCTCTTTGTTCCAGCCATCCTATGGGGAGGGGCCTACCTGATCTTGCGACGGATGCCGCGTAGCGCTTTCATCTGGCTTTCCTGTCTCCTTCTGCTGGGGCTTCTGGTCCTGGGGGGGCTGACCCTGCTGGGGCTTGCCTTGCCACAGGTAGCGATGACGGAGAAGACGGAAGGTTCTTAGCTCAAGCCGATGTTATCAGCGCCTTTCTGAGCTCTCGCACCCGCTCGTCCCGCTCTGCGTCGGACGCCTTGGCCTCCCGCTCCGCCGTCGGCCTCACCCAGACCGCCGCATCCGGCTGGGGGTCGCCTTCATGGCGCGGGATGACGTGCCAGTGCACGTGGGGTTGGACGTTTCCCAGGCATTCGTAGTTCAGGCGCTTGGGGCAGAAGACGGCCCGCACGGCTGCCGCCAGACAGGCCAAATCCCCTGCCAGTCGGGTCTGCCTTTCCAGAGGAAGCCGGTCCAGGTGCTCCTCGTGCGTCTTGAGCAGGAGGATGCACCATCCCGCATAGCCCTGGGACTCCGAGAGGACCGCGTAGCTTTCCGAAAGCTCGGCCAGGAATCCCGGGTCCGCCCCGGTCCGGATCGCCGCGATCCGCCGGCAGGCGAAGCAGGGCATCGCGCTATCCCGCCCGTTTCAGGATCGGCACCTCGCGGAGGAGCCGCTCCCCGAGGCGGTCCTTCTCCACCTCCAGGTCGTAGCGCGTCTGGAGGTTGAGCCAGAAGCGCTCGGCGGTCCCGAAGTAGCGGGCCATGCGCAGGGCCGTATCCGCCGAGATGCCCCGCTTGCCCAGCACGATCTCGTTGATGCGGCGGGGCGGGACGCTGAGATCCTTGGCCAAGCGGTACTGGGTCAGGCCAAGCGCCTCCAGGAACTCCTCCAGTAGGATCTCGCCAGGGTGCACGGGGGACATCTTCTTTCTTGCCATGGCTCAACCCTCCTAGTGATAGTCCACGATCTCCACGTCATAGGCGTCCGTTCCCTGCCATGTGAAGCAGATCCGCCACTGGTCGTTGATCCGGATGCTGTACTGGCCCTCCCGGTCCCGCGTCAGACGTTCTAGGCGGTTCCCTGGAGGCACCCGGAGATCGCCGGGCGACTCCGCGGCATCGATCATGAGGAGTTTCCTCAAGGCCGCCCGGGCGACCTCCGGGGGAAGCTTGCGGAACCCCTCGCGTCGGAAGACCTGTTCCGTCCCTGTATCGCGGAAGCTCCGGATCATTCGAAGGAATAGTAACGCATAGCGTTACTATTGTCAATGCCGCTCAGGCCGGAGCGTGTTTCTCCTGCCAAGCCCTCACGGCCTCCAGGAGCCGTTTCAGGGCCTCCTCCCGCTTCCCGCGGCGGCGGGCCAGGATGATCGTCATCGTCTGGTCCCCTGTGCGGATCGTGAGCTGGTGTTTCGGGAAGGAGCCCGCCAGCAGGGTCACGACGGCCAGGACGATGGCCAGGCCCCCGCAGATCCCTGCCGCGACAGGTTCGGGGAACATCCCGATGGCGATGCCGAGGAAGACGAGGGAGGCCGCGGCGCCGGCCAGAACCTCAGGCCAGGCCGGCTTGGCATGGACCGTGGCGCAGGCGGCCTCGTCGAAGAAGAGGCGGCCCGCTTCGACCTGGGTCATGGAGCAGGTCAGGTCCTCCACGCAGTGCTCCCTCAGGAGTGCGCGGTGGCGCTGGACCACGTCGGACCAGGAAGACAGGGTGAAGGGGGTCATTTCAGCAGGAGGCTCACGAGCATGGCCGTCAGGGCGCCCAGGCTCAACAGGGCCACGATCGGGGCGGCGATGAGGGTGGGGGCGACGCTGCCCTCGCGTTCCAGGATCTCGTGCCGGGTGCGGTAGGCCTTGATCCACTGCCAGGCCGCCAGGGGCAGGGCGATGGGGGCGGGCCATCCGCAGAAGAGCAGGGCGGCGAGGGAGAGGCCCAGGGCCATGGCGTGCGGCCTGGGGAAGCGGTTGCCCAGTCCCGTCGTGGCGGCGTCCTTCAAGCGTCCGAAGCAGGCGGTGCAGTAGGTCTTGCCCTGGATGGGGGTGGCGCAGAGGGTGCAGAGGAAGGAGCCGCAGCGTCCACAGGCGGCGGAGGCCTGGTTGCCGGCGTGGAAGGCGCAGGGGGATCCGGCGGAGGGGACTGCCGAGACGGGCGGCGCCTGGCGGAAAGGGTGGAAACGGAAGATCCGAGACTCCCGGCCGCAGGCGCAGCGGACGGAGTCCCTTTCCTCCCCCGCGGCGAGCAGGGTGCGGCCGCAGTGGGCACAGGGGATGCGGCCGGCGTAGGGGGCGGCAGGCATGGGGATGGAGGAGTCTACCCGGAGAGGAGGCCAGGCAATAGCAGGAGGCCGACGCCGATGCCCGTCGACAGGAGGGTCGCGGCCAGGGCCTTGATCAGGCTGGTCCGGTGCATGGCCCTGAGTCCCAGGGTCAGGGTGACCAGGAACCAGAGAGGGAAGAGGTAGAACCCGCAGACCGGGAGGACGACCTGGAGGAGAAGGGTGGCCTGGGCATAGGCCACGATGCGCCAGGTGGCGCCCAGCCCGGCGGAGGTCCCCTTCAAGAGCTTGAGCATGAGGTGGCTGAGTCCCGCGAGGAGGAGGATCCACAACAGGTACAGGACCAGACACACCAGAACGCCCACGGGGAGCATGAGGACGCTCCGGATATTCAGAGTATTGTGGAAGTTCGGAATCAGGAGGACAAGCAAGCAGAGGAATCCGAACCCCAGCAGGAAAGAGGGTCCTTCCAGGGCGAACAGGAAGGACCAGTGTCCCCGGCCCTGAGGGGGGAGGCCCTTGAAGAAGCGGGTCGGAGTGAGCAGGACCTCCGTACAGGTCCTGAGGAGGCTACCGATGGACTTCTCCCGCTCCCAGGGCGAGGGGGTCCTGCCATCCCCGTCGACGTTCTCCCCGCGCTCCAGGCTTCGGACGGCCTTGGCTTTGCAAGGGCCCCAGAGGTTCCGGTCGTCGAGGACGACGAGGCAATTGATGCAGAAGGACTGGGAGCACCCGGCACACTGGGCCGCCTCGGGCGTCTCAGGGTGGTTTGTGCAAGGCATGGGGGGAGACTAGCCGAAGAGGAGATTGGACAGCAGAAGGAGACAGGTTCCGGGAGGATCGTGATCAGGACGCTAGAGCATCGTGCGGACAACGCCGAGCACTTCCCAGAGTCTGTGGGCAAGCATTGCGCCGCAGAGTAGCAGGACAGGGATCATTCGGGAGTAGGAGGTCTGGTGCATCCTTTTGAGGCCGATGGTCAGGAGGACCATGAACCAGAAGCCGCTGAGGAGAGCGCCGACGACGGGGATCCATATGAGGATGTAGGCAGACTGGGCATATGCATAGATCCTGAACGTGGTCTCCAGCTCGGCCTTGGCCCCTCGGGTCATCTTCAGGAAGAGATGGACAAGGCTTCCGGAGATGGCGCACTGGAGGAGTGGAAGAAGGGGGACAAGCAGGCAGGATGCGAGGAGGATTCCCGGGCGGGGGGGCTCCTTCGTTGTGGAGAACATTCCCAAGCTCAGGCTCCACTGCAGAACGGTTTCGAGAATGGCGACAGGCCAGTACAAGAGGGCGATGTAGAGCCAATGCCCCTGGCCATACAGCTTGAGCTTCCCGAAAAAGGCATTCGGGGAGAACAGGACCGCTTTGGCGGTCTTGACCAGGTTGCCCAGGGACTTCTCTTGTTCCCAGGGGGAAGGGGCTCGGACAACGGCGGCTGGGATGTAGGAGTAGGAGGTTTCTCCCCGTTCGAGCCTTCGGACGGCCTTTGCCTTGCAAGGGCCGCAGAGGTTTTTTCCGTCCAGTACGACCAGACAGTTTGCGCAAAAGGCTTTCGTGCATCCGGCGCAATAGGCGACGAGGTCCGCCTCGGGATGGTTCGTGCAGGGCATGAGCGGGGATTCTAGAGGGACTTCTCTTCCAACACGACGGCCGCGACGTTGAGGACCAGGCTCTCGTCGGGCAGGCCCTCGTGGCGCTGGGAGAGTTTGAGGCGCTTCCTGAGATAGTCCGCCGTGTCGGCGAAGAGCCTGAGCCGGGGAGCGGCCTCCAGGAGATCCCGCCTCAGGGCCAAGGAGACCACGAGGCTTCCTTCCTCCGGGGAGAGTCCCACCCGGATCCGCTGTCGCGCCTGGACGTCCTCCTTGAGGCTGTTGAAGCGTCGGCTGACCTCGGCCGCCGCCTCGGGTGCCGGCGCGCGAGGGATGCGGACGACGACCGTGCCCGCCGCCAGGTCCCCGATGCGGCCTCCCCGGCGGTTCAAGAGCATGGACAGCGCCCCGATCCCGTACGGGAAGGGCTGGGAGTCGAGCACGCGGAGGAAGTTCCTCAGGACCAGTCGCTCCATGCCGCAACGGGACCCCTCGGTCTGGAGGACCTTGAGGCCCAGCCAGCGCTTGCCGGGCGTGGCTCCGTCCCAGCGCCACTCGAAAAACAGGAAATAGCCCCATTGGACGAGGAAGATCCCCAGATACGACAGGAAGGGCGCGGCGGGTCCGGTCCGGGCAGCAGCAATGAGGACGCCGACGAAGAGGATGCCCATGCACAGGAGGTCCATGAGATAGGCGCACATCCGCTCGGCGGGCCCGGCGAGGGCGTAGCGGAACTCCACGCCTTCCGGGGTGCGCACCACATGATGCCTCATGCTAGAATCCCGGGATGAACCTTGCGGAGTTCCTTCAGGCGCGCCGCCCGGCCTGGCGGGAGCTGGAATCCGGCCTGAGGACGGCAGAGGACCGGGACGTCGCGACCCTGGATCACACGCGCGCGAGAAGGCTGGTGGACCTCCACCGCAGGGCCTCCGCCGACCTCATCCAGGCCAGGACCTACGGGGGAGGCGCGGAGGCCTGCACATACCTGGAGGCGTTGGTAGGGCGGGGCCATGCCCTTCTTCATCCCCCGCCCCGGCTGGGGGCCTTCCGGGGTCTTTGGGGCTTCTTCCGTGTCGGGCTTCCTTCGGCCGTGCGCCGAGAGGCCCTGGCCGTGGCCCTTGCGGCGGGCGCCCTCCTTTTCGGAGTCGTATTGGGAGGTCTGGCCGCCGCCCTGGACCCGGAGGGCCTGGAGCTGTTCAAGATGGAAGGATGGAAGGGCATCAGCCCCAGTCAGCGGGTCCACCACGATGAGGAGGCCCAGAAGGACGGGAACCCCATGGGGGTCGCCGACCAGGCGGGCTTCTCCTCCTTCCTGTTCACCCACAACATCCAGGTCTCCATCCTGGCCTTCGCGGTCGGCATCGCCTGGGGCCTGCCCACCCTGCTGCTGCTGGCCACGAACGGCGTCATGCTGGGCGCCCTGGCGGTGGAGTACTTCCAGGACGGGCAGGGGATCTTCTTCCTGGGCTGGATCCTGCCTCACGGCATCCCGGAGCTGACCTGCATCGTGCTGGCCGGGGCTGCCGGCCTCCTGCTGGGCCGGGGCATGCTCTGGCCGCGGGGGACGACCCGGGGCGCTCAGATCCGTTTGGAGGCTGCCCGGGGCCTTCCGTTGTTGGGAGGGGCCGCGGCCCTTCTGGTCCCGACAGGCGTGATGGAAGGGACCTTGAGCCAGATGCACGGCCCGCTCCTGCCCTACGGGCTCAAGATCGGCATGGCCCTGGTGCTGGGTCTTCTCCTGCACGCCTACCTGTGGCTGATGCCGCTCCCGGCCCATCAGAGCGTCCCCGAGGACTTGAGCGCCAGGTAGCGGTTCACCAGGGATACCGACAGGTCCTTCGGAAGGACGTCCAGGGTCCCCAGGCCTCTCAGGGCCTGCGACTGCAGGCGCTGGGCACGTTCCTGGGCGGCTTCCCGGGCGGCCAGCCTCAGGCAGAGCTGTTCCAGTCCGGCCGGCTCGGCGTCCATCTTCCCCTGAAGGCCCGGATCCTTCAGTCCCACATGCAGGGGAAGATGGCGGGGCTTGAGGACGCCCAGGCTGGCATTCAGTTCCCGCACCGACTCGTCGTCGGGGGGCTCGGAGAGGACGGCCACGAGGCTTCGCGGGAGGCGGCGGGTCAGGAGGTGGCGGGCCAAGTTCCGGTAGGAGGGATGGACGGGACGCGGCCGGACGGCGTAGAGGGTCTCCAGCATGTTCCGGACCTGGCCGGGGCGCGAGGACGGAGGAAGGAAGTCCAGGACCTCCTCGGCGAAGAGGACCAGGCCCACCCGGTCGCCCGAGCGTGCGGCCACGTGGGCCAGGAAGAGCGCGGCGTCCACCGCGTAGTCCAGGCGGGTGAGCTCCCCGGCCGCGACCCCCATCCAGTGGGAGAGGTCCACCGCCAGGAGCACGCACTGACCCCGCTCCATGCGCACGACCTGGGAGACGGGGAGGCCCCTCCGCGCGGTGGCCTTCCAGTGGATGCGCCTCAGGTCATCGTCTGCGCCATAGGGTTTGAGATGATCGAACTCCACGCCGAGGCCCGACTGCCGGGTCCTGTGGATGCCGAGGGCCGAGAGGGCCCTCGCCTGCTTCAGGATCTCATAGCGTTTCAGGCGGGCGACGTTGGGCAGGACCCTCAGCACGGTCTCGCCCTGGCCCAGGTCCTGACGGACGGCCAGGCCTCCGGCACGGCCCCAGCGGACGAGAGGAGGGCCCCAACGCAGTTCCCCACGGCGGGGGGAGCGCAGGCGGACCTGGAACTGGGCGGATCCTCCGGGAGGGAGGAGGAGGGTCTCGGGCCCGATGGCCTCGGCCACGAGGCCCTCCGGCCAGGTCTCCAGCAGGCGGATCTCCAAGGCCATGCGTTGCGCGTTCTCGCAGAGGGTGGAGGCCTCCTCCGGTTCGTCGAGGGAGAGCTGGCGGGGAGGGCGTCGTGTCAGCGTCGGCACCTGCCGTGGCAGAAGCAGGCCTTCGGCCAGGACAGCTGCGGCCAGGAGGCCCAACAGGCCCACGCAGGCCCAGCCCGCCGGCGACCAGGCGACACCCAGGAGGGATCCCGCCGCCAGCAGGACGCCGAGCCTCAGGGCCCGGCCGGAAGGCAGGATCACCGGGGGACCTCGACGGCGCTGCAGACTTCCTTCAGCACCTCGGCGGCGTTGACGCCCTCGATCTCGCTCTCGGCCTTCAGCACCAGCCGGTGCCTCAGGACGGGGACGGACATGCGCTTGAGGTCGTCCGGGGTCAGGAAGTCCCGGCCCGAGAGGGCGGCCCAGGCCTTGGAGGCTCCCAGCAGGGCGACCCCGGCCCTGGGTCCGGCCCCGAGCTGGATGTCGTCGTGGCGGCGTGTGGCGCGGACCAGCTTGCGGGCATAGGCCAGCACGGGCTCGTCCACGTGGACCGCACGGACCAGGCGCTGGGCCCCGGCGACCTCCTCGGAGGTCATGGCGGGTCGGGGGGGCTCGAGCGGAGAGGCCTGGTTCGCCCGCCTCAGGATCTCGTCCTCCTCGGTTTCGGAGGGGTAGTCCATCCCGATCCAGAGCAGGAAGCGGTCCCTCTGGGCCTCGGGCAGGGGGTAGGTGCCCTCGAATTCGATGGGGTTCTGGGTGGCGAAGACGGTGAAGAAGGGCGAAAGCTCGTGGCGCTTGCCGTCCAGGGTGACCTGGCGTTCCTGCATGGCCTCCAGCAGGGCCGCCTGGGTTTTGGGGGGGGTGCGGTTGATCTCGTCGGCCAGGAGGAGCTCGGTGAAGACGGGCCCCTTCACGGTCTCGAAGGAGCCCTTCTGCATCTGGAAGATGTTGGTTCCGGTGATGTCGGAGGGCATGAGATCGGGGGTGAACTGGATGCGGTTCGAGCCCAGGGAGAGCGAGGCGGCCAGGGACCTGACCAGCAGGGTCTTCCCGGTCCCCGGGACGCCTTCCAGCAGGGCGTGCCCCCCGGCCAGGAGGGTGCAGAGCATGAGGTCCACGGCCTCGGTCTGGCCGACCACGGCCCGGGCGACCTGGGTGCGGACTTCAGCGATGGACTTGCCGAAGGCGTCAGTGGCGGGATTCATCGGGTCTCCTTCTCGAGTGAGGACAGTCTCTGGGCCAGGGGAACGAGGGCTTCAGGATCCTTGGGAGGCCGCATGCGGAACCAGTCCGCCTGTCCGACGGCCTCTTCCAACCGGCGGAGGAGGTTGGGTTTGCGTACCCCCATGCGGCGGACCAGCTCGGGCCAGGGGGGGCAGTCGTGATCCCCCAGCGCCTCGGCAAGGGAGGCGCGGCCGTTCTTCTCCAGGAGATCCAGGAGCTCCTTGGAGGAGAGGGAGCGGGCATAGAGGGAGGCCCGGGTCTCCACCAGGGCGTCGCGCACGGGCGGGCGGACGGCCTCATCCAGGGGGCGGGTCCGCTCCGGAGCCGAGGTCCTCCAGACCAGGAGGCCGAGGAAGAGGACGATCGAGACGGCGGCAGGCAGGAGGCCGTAGCGCTCCAGGATCCAGGCCAGGCCTCTCTCCTCTTTCATGCCGTGGCGGTGCTCGTCGAACCAGACCGGCAGGCCGGGTGAGACGAGGAGGTGGAGGGCCATGCGCAGGCGGTCGGCTTCCTGGAGATGTCCGTTCTCCAGCCAGGACGGCTCGGCCAGGGCCAGGATCTTCCCCTGCCCAAGGGGAAAGGAGAGGAGGACGGGCGCTTGGGGGGTCCCGAGCAGGGCCTTTCCTCCTCGGGGGAGGCGACGCCAGTGCTGCTCCGCGCGGGCGCCGCGGAATCCCGTCCAGGAGGAGGTCTCGAGATCACAAGGGTCGGCGGGAACGGAAGCCTGGACCCGTGCGAGTCCCAGGATGTCGCCGAGGGTTTTGGTGGGAATCCCGTCTTCTTCCTTGGGCGGGGGGGGGAGGCCGGCCAGGACCAGGGTGCCTCCCTCCTGCACCCAGTCGAGGAGATGGCGGTCGGCGGATTCGTCTCCGCTCTGGGGTTCGACGGTGAGCAGGATGCCCTTGGTTTTCGGAGCGGGGGCGGTCAGGCGTCGGGGATTGAAGCCGCTTTCTTCCAACAGGAGGAAGAGGGCCCGGGTGCCCGAGGCTTCGCTGCCGAGGGAAGAGCCCTCGGGGACCTGGTGGCCCTCCTTCCAGGAGAGGGTGAGGATCCAGGCGACGCCGGAGAGGAGGATGCCTATCGCGGCCAGGGCGCCGAGCCAGGTGGCGAGGCGTTTCATGGGGCAGCCTCCGGTTGCGGATCCACAAGCCGATGCAGTCTGTCGTCCCAGACGAGGTTGGGGTGGGCTTTGAAATAGGCTTCCCAGATATCGGGGTTGTTAGGAAGATTCAGCCCGGTCAGCAGGCGTAGGTATTCAAAGTACGTCCTTCTGGGGCACCATCCCATCGTCCCGTTCCAGCTATTCGAGTACCACGGCGTATCCCGCCATGCGTTGACGATCTCTATCCCATTGATTTGAATGGGTGTATCAAAACTCTGGCTGAGAGCAGTCACAGTAGCAATTCTGTCTGCCATTTTTCTCGCCCGCCACACCTGCCCGGCATAGCCCGCCGTCCCCAGGCAGAGGAGGGCCGTCAGCACCACACTCGTCCGGATCATCCAGGGCTTCATACCGCCGCCTCCACCGGAGCTGTCGCCCGGTCCACTGCCTCGACCAAGGACACAGCCTCGCGGTATTCCCATTCCCCGAACGCCAGGGTCCCGTACCAGGCCGAGTCGAAGGCCAGGGTCAACCGGGCGAAGCTCTCCCCCGCAGGATGGGAAGCCAGGGCCGAGACGTACTCCCCGTTCGTCCTCTCCCGGCTGTAGCGGATGGCCCGGCGCAGGTGAAGCTCGTTCAGGAGGGCCAGGTAGCAGGCCCTGAGCGCGAGGCGCCACTCGCCCTTGGCCGCATGGGCCTCGGCGGCCAGTCGCCAGGCCTCCGGGGGACGCGAGAGGGCGTCCGGCATCGCGGCCGCTCCTGCGCCGCCCCCGGCCGGGGCCGCCGAAGCCGTCCCCGGGGACCTGAGGATGCGCCAGGCCAGCACGGCCAGGAGGACGAGGCCCAAGCCCCCCAGGGTCCAGGCGGTCGCCTGGGGGAGGGCGGCCAGGGCTCCCGTGTGCTTCCAGGGTGCGGGATCGTCCGGCCTGTCCTTTTCCTTGCCCTGAATCCAGTCGCGGACCTTTCGGAGCCAGCCCCTCAGCTCTTCGATCCGCCTGTCCGTCCATTCGGGGAGGGTTGGGGCCTTGGGACGCTCCAGGCGCCTCTCCTCGGCGTGGAACTCCTTGCGGGAAAGGATCTCCTCCAGCTGCTTCTGGCGCTCCTGGTAGGGGATGGGGTCCGGCTCCACCGCGGCAAGGGGCAGGGCGAGCAGGAGGAGAAGGATGGAGGCTCCCGGCTTCATGCCGCCTCCCGTTCCGCCTGCAGTCTCCTCAGCGTCGCGGCCAGGTCCGCCCCTTCCGAAAGCGCCCGCCATTCCTCTGCGAGGAGGCCGTAGGCCAGGGACCAGAGAAGCTCGACGGCGGTCAGGGCCAGGACGCCCGCCGCCGCGGCCCAGGAGAAGGATCCGAAGAGGGAGGCGAGGGCGGCCGTATCGGTTTTGAGAAGCCATTCAGCGAGGGCCAGCAGGGTGCCTGGAGCCATCCAGAAGAGAAGGAAAAGGCAGAGCCAGAGGGTGGCGGCGACGCTGAGGAGGCGAAGGCCGATGCTCCAGAGGGGGGGGCGGGTGGAGGCCTTGAGGGCCGTCCAGGCGCTTTCCTCCCGGGAGGAGGCGAAGCGGTTCAGGGCGAAGGTGGCAAGGAAGCATCCCTGGAAAGGGATCGCGATGGTCAGTCCGCCCAGGAAGCCCAGGGTGGAGAGGGCGCCGTAGAAGACGGCGGTCGGCAGATGGACGAAGGCGAAGCCGAGGGCCGCGGGCAGGGAGGCCCTTCCCTCGGTATCCAGGACCGTCCAGCGGGCCAGGGCCAGGCGGAAGGGGTAGCGCAGCAGGTATGCACCGGCCACGGCAAAGGCCAGGCCCATGGGCGCCGCGCCATGCTCCCCAGTCAGGCTTCCGGCCTCGGCTTCCTTGAGGAAGAGCAGAAGAAGGGCTGCGAAGGGAGCGGATCCGCCCAGGCCCAGAAGGAGGACGGGTGCGGGACGGTCGGCCAGTCGCCACCAGGCCCGGGAAAGGAGGACGGAGGCCGGGGGGAAGACGTCCGCCTTTCTCATCTTCCCCATTTTCTCATCGCAGGAGGCTCTCGATTTTTTCCTGACACCAAGGAAGGACGGCCACCGCACAGCCCAGGGAGTAGAGCAGCCCGGAGATCCCAAGCCAGGCTAGTGGCGCCAGGAGGATGGCCGGGGCCAGGGCCGCAAGGCTGCGCCAGGCGGGCCGGACCGTGGCGGAAACCCTGCCGGCCAGGCAGGCGCGGCAGTGGAGGATGCCGTCGACACGCGTGGAGCACTCCTCGCAGACGGGGACGGCGCAGGAGGGGCAGATCCCGATGCCCGGCCGCTCGGGATGATGGCGGCAGGCGGTCGAGGACAGGGTCATCGCTAGGCCTTGGCCCCCGGCGGCGTGAAGCGGAAGTTCACGCAGTCCCCGTCCCGCATGGGGTAGTCCTTGCCCTCCAGCCGGAGCGTCCCCTTGTTGCGGCCCTCGGCCAGGGTCCCGGCCACCTTGAAATCCTCGAAGGAGATGGTCTCGGCCCTCACGAAGCCCTTGGCGATGTCGGAGTGGATCTTCCCGGCGGCGATCACCGCCGTGTCCCCCTTGCGGATGGTCCAGGCCCTGACCTCGTCCTCCCCCATGGTGAAGAAGGCGATGAGGCCCAGGGTGTCGTAGGCCGCCCGGATCAGCCGGGCCGAGGCCGGCTCGGTGATGCCGTAGTCCTTGAGGAAGCCGGCGCGTTCCTCCGGGGCCAGTGCGCCGATCTCGGCCTCGATCCTGGCCTGGATGCCCACGGGCTTGAGGCCCATGCCTTCCAGCGCCGTGGTCCAGGCGGGGTCGGACTTCCCCCCCTCGGGAAGGCTGAGGACGGGCAGGAGGGTCTTCATCGTGAGGAAGCCGTAGGGGCGCACGAGGGCGTCCTCCTCCGGCCTCAAGGGCATGCCCCGGAGCGTGCCCTTTTCCTCCATCACCTTGTTGACCTGCTCCAGGATGGCAAGCTCCCTCTTGTCCGACTCCTGGGTTCGGGAGGGCTTGGTGACGTCGCGGCGCAGGCGGTCCAGGCGTTTTTCCAAGACGGCGAGATCGGCGAGCTGGAACTCGTCAAGGAGGGCCTTGAGGTCGGCCACCGGGTCCGGCGCCGGCCGGGCGTAGGGATAGGAGGCCTCCTCGAAGCCTCTCAAGCAGATCACCAGGGCCTCGGCTTCCCGCATGGCGCCGAGGAGCTCCCCCTTGCCCTTGATCTCCGAGGTCGGGATGCCGGGGAAGTCGCTGAACTCCAGGTCGGCGGGGGTGTATTTCTCCGGTTTGAAGATGTCGCGCAACTGCTCCAGACGGGCGTCGGGGACCTTCACGGCCGCAGGGACCCGCTTGGCCGAAGGCGGCTGGCCGGGAGGCGCAGGAGCCAGGCCCGAGAGGGCGGCGAAGAGGGTGGATTTGCCGGAACCGGGAAGTCCTGCGATGGCGAGTTTCATACCGCGGGATACTACCAGTATAATCCCGGCCCGTGAAGATGCGCCTGCACGTGATCCGGGGGCCCGGGGTAGGGGCCTCTGCGGAGTTCTCCCCCGACGATCCCCTTGTCGTCGGCCGGGGGACCCAGAGCCGCCTCCAGATCCTTGACGAGGGCCTCTCCCGCACCCATTGCCGCTTCTACTGGAAGGATGCCGAGCCCTGGGTCGAGGACCTGGGTTCCAAGAACGGCACCACCGTGAACGGCCAGCGGGTGGACCGCCACCGTCTGGCCCCGGGGGACGTGGTGGGGCTGGGGACCGTGGACCTGAAGATCGAGGGCGCTTCGTCCGCACCCGCACAGCCTCTCCAGCCCGACGTCCCCACCATCGGCCTCAAGAAGCGCGTCGAGCTGGAGCGCTCCACCCTCTTCTCCGGGGGAGGACAGGTCAAGGACCTGGTCCGCCTCCAGCGCGACCTCGCCACGGTCTACAAGGTGGTGGACCTCTTCAGCACGGAGAACGACCTGGACCGCCTCTTCGGGCTCGTGATGGACACCATCATGGCCGTCACCGGCGCGGACCGCGGGGCGGCCCTGCTCAAGACGGATGGGGACGGCCCGCTGCGCACGGCGGCCTCCCGGGGGCGGGGGCGCCCGCCGGGATCCAACGGGACCGTGGCGATCTCCCGGACCATCGTGGACGAGGGTCTCAAGGGACTGTCCCTGCTCACGGCCGACGCCCTGGCGGACGAGCGGTTCCGGGCGGGGGCCTCCATCGTCATGCAGAACATCCATGCGGCGATGTGCGTGCCGCTGGAGAGCCACGACAAGGTCCTCGGGGTCCTGTACGTCGACACGATCGGGGGGCACCGCCGCTTCCAGGAGAGCGAGCTGGAGCTCCTGAGCGTGATCGGCCGGCAGGCGGGCATCGCCGTCCAGCGGGCCATGTACCTGAAGGAGACGCGGGAGCTCTTCTACAGCACGGTCCAGACCCTGGCGGCCACCATCGAGGCCAAGGACCGCTACACCCGGGGCCATTCGGAGCGGGTCACCACCTTCAGCGTGGCCATCGCCGCACAGATGGGCCTGTCCGAGGCCGAGCAGCTGACCGTGAGGCTCTCGGCCCTGCTCCACGACGTCGGAAAGATCGGGGTCTCGGAGCGGGTCCTCAACAAGGCCGGCAAGCTCACGGACGATGAATATGCGGAGATCCAGGAGCATCCGGCCCTGGGGTCCCGCATCGTCCAGAACATCCCCCGGATCGGGGAGGTCCTTTTGGGAGTCCGCCATCACCACGAGAAGTGGAACGGCAAGGGCTACCCCGACCACCTGGCAGGGGAAGCCATCCCCCGGATCGCCCGCATCATCTCCGTGGCCGACGCCTACGACGCCATGGCCTCCCACCGCGCCTACCGCAAGGGCCTGAGCGAGGAGACCATCCTGGACGAGATCCGCCGAGGCGCCGGCGTCCAGTGGGATCCCGCCTGCGTGACGGCCTTCCTGGGTGCTCTTGAGGCCGGGAAGATCCCCAGGCCCGGAAGCGTGCTCGCCGACCAGGCCTCCTTCCAGGACAAGCTGACGCCCCCGGAAGCCTCCGATGCCCAGGGGGTCCAGCCCCCGCGGGACGTGGTCTAGGTGGCCGGAGCGGTCAAGCCGGCGAAGGCCTTCGTCCATCCCACGGCCGTGGTGGAACCCGGCGCCGTCCTCGGCGGGGGAACCAGGGTCTGGCACTTCTCCCACATCATGCCGGGGGCGCGGGTCGGCCGCGACTGCATCCTGGGGCAGGGGGTCTTCGTGGCCGCCACGGCCGTGATCGGGGACCGGGTCAAGGTGCAGAACCAGGTCTCGGTCTACGACGCCGTCACGCTGGAGGACGACGTCTTCTGCGGGCCCTCCTGCGTGTTCACCAACGTCTCGCGCCCCAGGAGCCCCTTCCCCCGCAAAAGCCGCTACGAGCGGACCCTGGTGCGCAGGGGAGCCACGATCGGCGCCAACGCCACCATCGTCTGCGGCCGGACGGTGGGGCGCTGGGCCTTCGTGGGGGCCGGTGCGGTGGTGACCCGGGACGTGCCGGACCATGCGCTGGTCGCCGGGGTGCCGGCCCGCAGGACCGGATGGGCCTGCACCTGCGGGGAGCGCCTCGGCAATCGTCGTTTCGCCTGCGCCGCCTGCGGCCGGCGGTACCGGAAGGGCAAGGGTCCGGATGCCGGCCTGTCGCCGCTCTAGCATCGCCGCACTCTCCCTGGCCCTTCTCCTGGCCGATGCCGGCCTTGCGGAGGAGGCCCAGGCGCCTCCACCGGCGAACGGCGCTTCCCCGGTTCCCGCCCCCGACCCAGCATCGGCGGAGCCCGTCTTCCTGAGGCTCAAGCCGGAGGCGAAGCTCGAGCATCGTGCGGAGGCCGGGTGCTGGGTGGGCACCGGCGGCGTCGTCATGCGCCGCGGCGGAGCCACGCTCACGGCCGGGCAGATCGTCTACTGGGAGAGGGAGGGCACGGCCTACGCCGAGGGCACCGTCGTCTTCGAGGACGCGGACCGGCGCATCTTCGCCGACCGGGGCTGGTACAGCTGGGACACGCGGCAGGGGCGCCTGGAAAGGGGCCGGGTCATCCGCCACGATCCCGCCCGGGGCATCCACTACTACCTCCAGGCCGCCTCCATCGACCTGGACGGCTCCCGGAGCGTCTTCCATGACGTGACGCTGACCACCTGCTCCTTCGCGGATCCCCATTACGCCTGGCATGCCGACGAGATGGTCCTGACGGAGGGGGGCGGCCCTGGCCTGGGCAAGGTGGTCAGCCGAACTAATATCCTGAACATCGGCGGCGTCACCGTGGGCTACCTGCCCGTCTGGCGTCACGACCTCGGGCATACCTATTTCCCGCTGAGGGAGACCAAGGCCGGACGGGAGAACGACCTCGGGGACTATCTGCGTACCACATGGGGGCTTCCAGTCTGGGAGGAGGGGAACCTCTCGGCCCATGTCGACTACTTCGGGCGCCACGGCTTCGGCGGCGGCCCGGCGGCCGACTGGTCGAGCTGGGACCAGGGTCATGACGCCGAAGGGCGGATCCTGGCCTACGGCATCAACGACCGCGGCAAGGATCCGGGGGACCTTCCCGTGGAGACCACCCACCGGGGCTGGCTCTATGCCGTGGACCACCGCTTCCACGGGAACGGCTGGAGCAGCCTGGTGGAGGCCTCCAAGCTCTCGGACCCGCGCTTCCTTCCGCTCTACTTCGAGAAGGAATCCCGCACGGGCAAGGAGCAGGAGACCCGGGTCCATGTCCAGCATGTCCAGGGGGAATACGCCCAGAGCTTCGGCGTCCAGCCGCGCCTGAACGACTTCCAGACCCAGACGGAATACCTGCCCAGGGCCGACGTCCGGGTCCTCTCCAAGAGCTTCCTGGACGGGCGCGTACTGTGGAACGCCAAGACCGAGGTGGCCTCCCTGCAGCGTCGGCACAGCGACCTCGTCAACGCAGGACCGGACCATTCCGCCCTGCGCGCCGACACGCGGCAGGAGGCCGTGTTCCCCTTCCCGGTCGGTCCCTTCCATGCCCAGGCCTTCGTGGACGAGCGGGCGACCTGGTTCTCGGAGACGGCCGAGAGCGAGGTGGACAAGGTCCGAATGATCCACGGGGGGGGGATGCGGGTCGGCACCCAGTTCCTCAAGCCCCTGGACACCACGAGCGAGTTCTGGAACATCCGGGCGATGCGCCACATCGTAGTCCCCCAGGTGGAGTACCGGACCGCCTACGACTCCACGATACGCAACGACCGGCTCCACCAGTTCGATTCCGTTGATGCCGCCGACCGCTTCGAACGCGTCACCTTCTCGCTCGGCAACATCTGGCAGGCCCGTCGTCGCCCGGCCGTGCGCCAGGAGACGGATCTTTCCGAGGCGGAGCCGCCGCCCCTGGTCACGGGGGATTTCGCGACGCTGGATCTGAGGATGCACTACTTTCCGGTGCCCCACCGCGACAACGCCGACCATCCCTGGAGCCCGCTGGAGGGGAAGTTCCGCATTGTGCCCCGGGACTACCTGGCGGCCTACACGGACTGGACCTACAACCCGGAGGTCTCGGACGGGGTCGAGACCTGGAACGTGGGGGTCACGATCAACCCCGACTACGCGGAGGCCTTCGGGGCGGACCGCTTCGGCCGGGCGCGGTTCTCGGCAAGGGCCCTGGAGACGGACGCGAGCGCCTCCCCTCCCAAATTGGGTTCCCTCTCCGACCGCTGGTCGCTGAACCTGGAGAACCGCTACGTGAAGGGGGACTCCTCGACCCTGAACGGCACGCTGACCTATGTCCTGTCCGAACGCTGGAGCGCGGGGATCGAGCAGGAGTACCAGTGGCTCCCGGGGCACCGGGGAGACCAGAAGCTGCTGTTGCGCCGGGACCTCCACGAGTGGGTGATGGAGTTCAGCATCGGCCGGGACGCCAACCACGGTGCCAACCTGCTCTTCCTGGTCTACCCGAAGGGGCTGTTCTGAACTCCGGCAGGGGCCTCCGGGAGGTCCTGTATCATGCCTCCGATGTCCGGCGTCGCTTTTCCGGAGGACCTGGCCCTGGCGGCGCGCTGTGCGGCGGGGGACCCTGAAGCCTGGCGGGTCTTCGTGGACAGGGTGGGGCCCCGGATCCTCTCTTTGGCCCGCAGGATGGGACTCAGGGACGGCGCCGAGGACGCCGCAGCCGAGGTGTTCGTCCGCATCCTGGAGAAGGATGCCCATGTCCTCAAGGTCTATCGGGGCCAGGCCCCTCTGGAGGCCTATCTGCACATCGTCACCCGGAGGATGATCCTGGAGTCTTCCGGATCCCTGCCCCGTCCGCTCTCTTTGGGGGGGGAGGCCCTGGATCTCTTCGAGGCCAAGGAGGGGGATGCCCACCGCATCCGCGAGCGTCGCGAGTCGGTGAAGGAGGCCCTGGCCATCCTCCCCGAGGCTCCGCGGGCCCTTCTGGAGCTGATCTATCTGGAGGGGATGAGCCAGCGGGAGGCGGCTGTCCGGATGGGGATCCCGCCGGGGACGGCGTCCACCTGGGTCAGCCGTTCGCTGAGACGCATGTCGCGGGAAATGGGAGATTCCTGAAAGCGGAGGCCTCTCCTTTCCCCTCTCTCCGGTCAGCATGACCTGCCCCGGGGATGAGGTTCTGGCTCAATGGGCGGCTGGCGGGCTCGACGAGCATGCCCGCGAGGCTGTCCGTACCCACCTGACGCTCTGCGCCCGGTGCCGCTCCTGCGCCTTCGATGACGGACTGGAGCCCTGGCCGGGACCGGAGGGGGATGCCTGGGAGGCATCCTCCTTGCGGCAGCGGGCCCTGTCCCTGGTTCCGCGTCGGATCCTGGCAGGCGGCTGGGTACGTCCCGTCGCCATTGCCGCAGCCCTTCTTCTGAGTCTGGCTCTGGCGGGGTTTCCGAAGTCAGGGCCTAAAAACTGGCAAGGGAAGCCCGGAGAGGGTTTGCCAGGGGGGGCCGCTCCGGGATCCGGAGATCCCTCTTCAGCCCCATTCCCCCTCCTTCCTTCTTCCCCCCTGTTTTCGGCCGAGGGTTCGGACCGGGAGGTCCTGCTGGGAACCTCGGCGCTTCTGCGCCTGAAGCAGGACAGCCGGGCACGCCTGCTGGAAGACGGCACCCTCCAGCTGGAGGCGGGAGCCCTCCTGGCGGAGGAACCCTCCCAGCGCGTCTTCCAGGTCGGGCCGGCCAGGATCTTCCTGGAGGGGGGGATCCTCCTGTTGGAGTGTGAAGAGACTCCCCGAGCCATGGCCGGGAATCCCTTCCTCCTCCAGGCGGCCTGGGCGGATGCCGAGCCCCGCTGGAGGGTGCTGCTGCGTGAGGGGAAGGCACGGGTCACCCTCGATGGAAAGGAACACGCCCTCGTCCCAGGTCAGGAGATCCGGGGGGGGGACTTCGGGGCGGGTGGGGTGCCAGTCGCCGCCTGGGGGGAAACAGACGACACCTGGAGGGTGATGGAAGGCCTTCCGACCGAACGCCGGGACGGGATCCAGCAGATCGCCCCGCCGGAGGTGCGTGAGCGCTATCTCTGCGAGGCGGTGTTCCGGCGGGGCGCCTCCACCGGGGTGAGCCTGCGTCTGTCCCTCCCTGGAGGGGGGATCGAGGTGCCTCTGGGCCATGCCCTGGTGAGGGCCGGCGGAGCCTGGGTCCGCGTGAGGGCCCTGGTTTCGGGATCGGGAAAGGGAGACATCCTGGTGAGCCTGTTCGTGGGGCAGGAGGAGATCCTGAGGGCCACCCAGGAAGAGGCCCTGAAGCGTTACGGAATCCCGGCTGAGGCTTCCTCCTGTGCCCTCGTCTGCTGGGGCGGACGCCTGGAGACCTCCCTGTGCCGTTGGAAGCGTGCAACATGATGTTCCTTTCCGGCCGATCAAACCGCAAGGCTCTTGCCCTCATCATTGTGGCGGGCGTCCTGGCCGTCCTGGCCATATTGGCGGCCTGCTTCGTGACTCTGGCCAGGCTGGAACGGCGTGCCTCTCAGCGCCGCATCCATCAGACCCAGGCCCTTTTCCTGGCGCGCTCCGGGGTCGAGGACGCTCTGGCCCGCATGGATGCCGGCCAGAACCCTGTCGCCTCCGGCAACGCCTACCGGGGGGAGGACTGGGACTCCGACGGGATCCTGAGCAGCTTCGAGGCCCGGCAGCTGATCAATAGGGCGGCCGGACAGCTGGCGGCCCTGGGGTCCTGCCCGCTGGACAGGGCCCTGAGCCCGAGCTTCCACAAGAGGACCTCGGCGACCAACCTCGACCCGGCCCTGCTGGCTGTGGACGGGCGCCAGAGGGGCACTTCGGGCCTGTTGGCGACGGACGAGGCCCTGACGTATGCCATGAAGGTGGAGGACGAATCGGGCAAGATCAACGTCAACGGCGGTTTCCTGGATTCCGGCGACAGGGACAACAACGGGGCCGGAGACGGGATTGGGGATCATCGGGATGTGGACGTCAGGCTCACGACGCTGGTTTCCGACACCGGCCTGGGCTGGAACTTCCAGCTCTGCCAGATCCTCGGTGCGCTGGGTCAGGAGCCGGAACTGGGCATGCCCGCCACCTTCGGGACGGACGTCCTGACCCGCCGGCCGCTGGGGGGGTATGTCTCCATCGTGCAGCTTCAGTCCCTGCTCTCGACGACGACGGACCTCTCCCCCTACCTCACGACGTCAAGCTGGGTGGACCGCAAGGTGATCCAGCCCAACAGCGTCCAGCTCTCCGGGAACGCCGTGAACGAGATCAAGAAACTGCGCGTGCCGCTTGCCCTGGACCTCGCAGGAAGGCCTCCGGTGAACCTGAATACGGCTCCCCGAGCTCTTCTGCGCGCCCTGTTGCGCAGGCTTGGGGGCTACAACTGCCACGACTGCGCGGAATCCTTCTACATCACGCTCTCCCCCTTGTTTGCAGGCGTTCCGAATCCGTCCGTGGTGGATGGGTTCGTGGACCAGATGCTGGTCCGCCGCGCCTCGAATCCGTTCCGCGACTGGACGGACTTCTCGGCCTTCTGCGATGACACGATCCCCGCCTTGGCCAACGCCGTCCCGGGCGCTCCCGCTGCCTACATCGCCAGGCGCTTCTGCCTGCCTGACCTGGTCAAGGCGAACTTCGACCCCAACACGGCGCTCAACAAGGACCTTCCCGACCAGCTGAAGTTCCGCTTCCTGGACAAGTCGGATCTCAAGGTCTGGTCCACCGAGGGCTGCTTCGAATCCACGGGGATCTTCCGGATCACCGGTCTGGGGCGGGTCCGGGGGGCCGACGGGAAACTCCTGGCCGAACGCCACCTCGCCATCACGGTGAGGCTCTTTGACCTCCTGCGCCAGACCACCCAGAAGGACTTCCTGGCCGGCCGGCCGCTGGGGCAGTGCCATTCCCTCTCTACGGGAAGCCTGCCTGTCACAGGGGCGGGGGCAAGCTGGAAAACCTGGGGACCTTCCTCGGCGCCGGGGCTCAGCACCCTGAGTTATCCGAACCCGCCCACCGTGCCCTCTTCCTCCGCGGCGGACTTCGACGGCTACCTGGGACTGGCGACCGTGGAGGCTTCTCCTCCGTCCCCCCTGGTCGGAGGCAGGTTGATGTTCCTGCACCATCTGGACGACAGCTGGACCGCGGACAGCGCCGTCGATCCGGATCGGGTCACCCCGGGGCCCAGCGACAGCAAGTTGAGCGCCGCCCTCACGTCAAGCGTATGGCCGTCCTCCGGTGAGGCCAACACCCTGAGACCGGACGGTCTGCACATCCAGCGCGACCGATGCCCGGCCTTCCTGGCCTCCAACATGCCCGCCCCCACCTTTTCCGGAGCCAACGGGTACAACCGCGGCGAGGTGAGCCTCTGGGTGAAGCCCGCCGTCGGCGCCACGCATATGTACGATTTCTCCAGCGTGAAGGGGGTTGATTTCGACAATACCCAGGTGCTCCTGATCGGAAGACAGAAGACCGCTCCCCCAGGATGGGGGGTCATCCAGGAAAACCGGGTGGCGCTGGGAGCGGCAGATTCCGGCCGGGAACGGCCGGTGACCCTGACTTCCGCCGACATCCCCCTGCGACGCCCCATGCTCCGCTGGGCCCTTGAAACCGTCCACTTCGACACGAACGAGACCGTGGCCGGTGACGAACTCAAATTCGACCTGCGCTCCGTCCATCCTGCCGTCTCCAAGAACCCGGAGACCGGGGTCTTCTATACCCTCTACAACACGACCTCCAGCTCGGATCTCTTCGCCCGCGACACGCTTCCGGGCACGTCCGCCCTGATCGTGCTGGGACACCCCGGCCCTGCGCGCATCGTGGTCGCCTACAACGCCTCCAGCTATGCTGTCATCGATGAGGTCTGCATCTGCGACTTCGGGGATGCCGCCTTCTCCGCCGTCCCCCGGATGGGCACCTGGGCCGCGGACCGGTTCAACGACGGGCGCTACTACAAGGAGAACGATGCGAGGTTCCTCTCGGCGTCTTTGAGCCCGGATGGGGGCGCTTCGCGCCTGCTCTGGGCCCGGTGGACGGCGTATCTCCCCAAGGAAAACCGCAAGGAGATCGAAAGCTACAACGTCAGGCCGACCGGGGTGGAGGACCGTCTCCTGGACCCCCGCCTTCTGAACAGCGCGGTCGAGCTCGAGCTCCTGGACAGGAGCGGAGGCTTCTCCAGCGTTCCCCTGCAGGGCCTTACCCAGGGCGGGCGGATCGGCAGGACCCTCGACGGCTTCCGCTACCGCGTCACCTTCAAGCCCAATCTGGCTGACCTATCAGATCCGGTCCTGGAATCCCCCTTCCTCGACGACGTCACCTTCGCCTGGCAGCCGCAGGGTGGTCCCAGGATCCTGGCCTGGAGTGATCGCTAAGGTCGCCAACCAACACCAATTCCAGGGCAATCTTCCTGCCTTGAGGGTATCCTTCGTTCCCCATGGAACGCATGCTCTCCAGGAAGTTCTTCATCGCTTCCGCCCTGCTGGCCTTTTCGATCCGCATGGCCATGGCCGCCGTCTACAGCCTGCCGGGGACCTGCGATACCTCTGCAGCCACCCATCCGATGGGGGATCCGCGCAACGGGCTCCGTCAATTTACCCGAGACTCCAGCGGATTCTGGTACGTGGTCTGGGAGAACGGCTCCCAGACCGACATCGTCCTGGCCTACTCCACGACCAGCACCCCCCTCAACGCCGGCGGATGGAGCCTGGTCACCCTCGTCGACAACGCCGCAGGCGGGGTCATCGGCGCCGCGCCCGCCAACGACACCAGCGGTTCCTATCCTTCCATCGCCATCGGCCTGGATGACGTCCTCCACCTCGTCTGGAAGGCCGCCAATACCTCCGGGACCTGCTATTACGCCACCTGCACCACGGCCGCAGGTGTGGCTACTGCCGGCAACTGGAGCACGCCACTTCTGGTCAGCACCAACATCACGGACTACTCCTTCGCCCTGGACTCTCAGGGGACCCCGCATCTGGCGGGTCGGGGAGTGACGGTTCCGGACCTCATGTACACCAAGTACGACACGGCGACCACGGCCTGGCTGGCGGAAACGGACCTGAGCTCCACACTTGCGAACAATACCGCGGCCCTGGACAGCGTGAACCTGGCCGTGGATCTGGACAACAACATCTTCGTGGCCTGGAGGCCCGGCGTCACCAGCACGTCCACCATCTACATGAAATGCTCCTCGAACGCCGACAGCGTGGCTCCCGCCTCCAGCACCTGGCTGAACCTGGCCCAGACCACGACCACGCCGGACAACATGATCACCACAGGGATCAATAACACCCCCGCGATGACGGCGGATGCCAGCGGCTTCGTCCAACTCTCAACGAGCGCGTACAGTCCTGTCGCGGAGACCGTCGGTTTTCTTTTCACGTACGCCCAGCTCATGGGGGTGTCACGCACATTTCCGGCGATCCCTACCGTCCGCACGAGCAATGCCTCGCGTTCTGTGGGCTCCTTTGTCGCCGGAACGCAGGCATGCATGCTGTACGTGGATACTTCTTCGAACCTGGTCGTTGCGCCGTTCTCTCCGGCCACTTACCGGACCCGTCTCGCAGGGCCAGGGGTGTCCTACACCTTCCAGGCGACCGCCACGACCCTCCAGGGCATCTTCTCCGCGTCCTCCCTTCCCCGGGACATCGACCACTATCTCTGGTTCGGCTTCGATGCCACGGGCCAGAAGATCGTCACCTCGGATTCCGGCTTGACGGGGCTGACGGGCTGGTCCCCTCCCAGCCAGTCGGCCCGCAGACCCCATCCCCACCTGGCCTGGGCGTGCCCTTCGGGCACCCTCGCCCTGCCCGGAGCGGTCTCGGTCCCCATCGTCACCCATACCTCCAAGTCCGCCGTCTACGTCGTGGACGGCACCTCCCAGCTCTACGCCGTGGACACTTCCACCGGAGCCTTCGCCCGCTCCTATACTCTGAAGTCGGCGATCCCACGGTATGTCCTCGCCGCGACCTATTCCGGGAACGTCCACCTCTACATCGCCTGCAACGTCGGCCAGCTCCTGGCCCTCATCGACGACGGCACGACCCTGTCCAAGGATCCCAACTGGGGCAACAACCCCAAGATCGTGGGCAACGCCACGGGCAACGTCCTGCACTCCCTAGCCTTCAACAGCGAGAGCGGCACCCGCTACCTCTACATGATGGCCTCGGTGAACACCACCCATGTGGGCATCAACAAGATCTCCGCGGACAACGGCAACGACGTCACGGGCTTCCCCGCGGGCACCGAGTACTCGCCCAACGGCGTGGAGTCCCTCCTGCGCGTCATCAATGACAACGTCTACATGGCCGGGAACACCAGCCAGGTCTACCGCAGGGGGGCGGACGGGAGCGCGGAGACCATGTCCTCCGCCGTCGCCAATGCGGTCCGCCACCTCCTGCTGTGGCGCAACAGCAACGACCTCTACGTCTCCCCGGACGGTAACTACGTCTACCGCCTGACGTCGGGGCTGCTGACCAACACCTGGACGTCCGGCCAGAGCGCCAGCCCGGGCACGGTGAAGACCTCTGGGGCCCAGTTCAACCAGTTCAAGAGCTTCATCTTCATGGGAGTGGGAAACCAGCTCTACAAGGTCAACACGACCGACGGCAGCCTGATCTCGAACACGCCCATGGCCACGACGGGCAACATTGCGACCCTGCCTTTCCAATGGAAGAGCTACGTCTACTTCGGCACGGATACGGGGACGCTCTATGCCGTGAACGCATCCGACCCCACCGCCGCGAGGGGTAACTGGCCGGTCACCCTGCCTTCCGCCCCCTCCGTCACCGTGATGGTCGTCGACACGGCCAACAACGTCGTCTACGCGGTCGCCAACAAGCGCCTCTACCGCCTCACGCTGGAGTAGCGGATCCAGGACCGCCTCACACACGGATCGTGCCTTCTCCCGCCCTACCTCCTTCCTTGCCCGTGCCTGAAGCCCTCTGCTAGACTCCCGCGCCATGAACCTCTGCGTCATCGGCACCGGCTACGTGGGCCTCGTCACGGGCTCGTGCTTCGCCCACAAGGGGCACACCGTCGTCTGCGTCGACAAGGACGCCGAGAAGATCCGCGTCCTGAATGCCGGCGAGATGCCCATCTACGAGCCCGGTCTAGAGGACATCGTCAAGGCCTGCCGCCGGGACGGGCGGCTGAGGTTCGTCACCGACATCGCGGAGGGCATGAAGGACGCCGAGGTCGTCTTCGTCTGCGTGGACACCCCGCCGACCGCCTCCGGGACGGCCGACCTTTCCGCCATCGAGAACGTGGCGCGCCAGATCGCCCGCCACCTGACCCGCTACGTGGTGGTGGTGGAGAAGAGCACCGTCCCCGTGAAGACCGGCGACAAGGTCCACAAAACCATCCTGCGCCACGCGCCCAAGGGGGTCGGGTGCGACGTGGTCTCCAACCCCGAGTTCCTGCGCGAGGGCTCGGCCATGGCCGATGCCCTGAACCCCGACCGCGTCGTCCTCGGCGTGACCTCGCCCAAGGCCGCGGAGGTCATGAAGAAGCTGTACGCCGACGTGACGTGCCCGGTGCTGGTCACCGACATCGCCTCGGCCGAGCTCATCAAACACGCGTCCAATTCGTTCCTGGCCACCAAGATCTCCTTCATCAACGCCGTGGCCGTGGTTTGCGAGATGTCCGGCGCCGACATCCAGCTCGTGGCCCAGGGCATGGGCCTGGATCCCCGCATCGGCTCGAAGTTCCTCTCCGCCGGCCTGGGATACGGCGGCTCCTGCTTCCCCAAGGACGTCGCGGCGTTCGAGCAGATCGCCCGTGAGCTCGGCGTCGACTTCGGCCTCCTCGGGGAAGTGCAGAAGATCAACCACGAGATGCGCCAGCGCTTTTTGAGGAAGGTGGAAGAGGAGCTCTGGATCGTGAAAGGGAAGACCCTCGCCGTCTGGGGCCTGGCCTTCAAGCCGGACACCGACGACATCCGCGAGGCTCCGGCCCTCTCGCTGATCCAGGGCTTGATGGAGAAGGGCGCGCTCGTCAAGGCCCACGATCCCCAGGCGATGAAGAAGGCCCAGAAGGCGATCCCCGGTCTCGTCTGCTGCGCCTCGGCCGAGGAGGCCGTGAAGGACGCCGACGCCCTCCTGGTCTGCACCGAATGGCCCGTCTTCCGCGACTTCCCCCTGGCGAAGCTCAAGACCCTGCTCAGGCATCCCGTCGTGCTGGACGGCCGCAACCTCTACGATCCGGCCGTGATGAGGGCCGCCGGTTTCGACTACCGTTCCGTGGGCCGGGCTTAATGCGGACGGCGGTCTATCCGGGTTCCTTCGACCCGGTCACCCAGGGCCACCTGGACCTCATCCGCCGGGGCGCGCGGCTGGTGGACCGCCTCATCGTGGCCGTGGCCGTCAACGCGGGTCGGGAAGCCCTTTTCACGCTCGACGAGCGCCTGGACATGCTGACCGCCGAGGTCAAGCCGATCCGCGGCGTGACGGTCGAGCGTTTCGACGGGATGATCGTGGATTTCGTAAAGCGCCGGCGCGCATCGGCCATCCTCCGCGGGATCAGGACCGTCGCTGACTTCGAGTACGAGCTCCAGATGGCGATGACCAACCGAGCCCTCGGCGGAGGCCGGCTGGAGACGGTCTTCGTGATGCCCAGCCCCCAGCATGCCTACCTGAGCGCCCGTCTGATCCGCGAGGTGGCCTCCCTCGGCGGGGACGTCTCCACCTTCGTCTCCCCCCGGGTCAGGAAAGCGCTGGCTGCCAAGATGCGCGAGCGCGACCCGTGGGCAAGCTGAACGCCTTTCTGGCGCACGCCTTCGCCTTGGAGGAGGCCCCGGTCCTCCGCTCCGGCGAGGACGAGGCCCTTCTGGACCGCCTTGCGGCCGGGGTGGTGCGCCGCGGCTTCAAGGCCCCGGCCCTGCTCTTCCTGCACAGCGTCCAGCCGCTGAACTTCGTGGGCAGCCAGGCCATGCTCTTCCTCCAGCCCATGGTGGGTACGGTGTTCTCCGTGGAGGAATGGGACCGGGCGGCCGGGCTGCTGGAGCGCCGCGAGACCCTCGCCCGCCTGGTGGAACGGATGGAGAAGATCGAGGCGCCGTCTCCTGCGGTTCCGGTATGATCCCCGCCTAGGATGCGCGCCACCGCCTGCCTCATCGGGACCGTCATCCTCGCCCAGGCCGGAGGGGGGGGCTGCCAGCCCCTGAACTGCCCGTACCCTTCGGAAGAGGAGGGGCAGAACATCTATTACGGCGTCTTCACGGAGCCTCCGAAGACCCTGGATCCGGCCGTCAGCTACAACGCCAACGAGTATCAGTTCCTTGGCCAGATCGTGGAGCCGCCGCTCCAGTACCATTTCCTCAAGCGCCCGTATGCGCTGGAGCCGTTGACCCTTGCGGAGATTCCGAAGCCGAAATACCTGGCGAAGGACGGTCGGGAGCTTTCGGCGGATGCCCCTGCCGACCAGGTCTTCCGGATCGTCTACGAATGCAGGATCAAGCCCGGCATCCGTTGGCAGGACCATCCCTGTTTCGCAAAGGACGCCTCCGGGAAGCCCCGCTATGTTCCCGTGGATCCCGCGTTGGCAGGCCGGGTCTCCTCTCCCGAGGATTTCCCCGAGAAGTCCAGCCGGGATCTGACCGCGGCGGACTATCTTCTCGAGATCCGCCGGATGGCCGATCCCCGGATCCACTGCCCGATCCGCGAGACCCTGTCCAAGTACCTGGTCGGCATGTCGGAGTACACGGCCGCCCTGGAGAAGGATCTTCAGAAGGAGCGTGCACGCCGCAAGCAGGACGGGGGCGCCGGCTACAACCAGACCCTGGACGAGGCGGAGCATCCGATCCGTCTTGATCTCGAGGGGCATCCGTTCCCGGGGATAGAGCAGGTCGATGCCCTCACCTTCCGTCTGGTCCTGGGGGCCAAGTACCCGCAGATCCTCTACTGGATCGCCATGCCCTTTTTCGCCCCCATCCCCCAGGAGGCCCTCGACTTCTACGGTCAGCCCGTCCTGGCCGCCCGCAACGTCACCCTGGAACGCTGGCCCGTCGGCACCGGCGCCTACCGTCTGACCCGTCACGAAGCCAACCGGGTCCTCGTCCTGGACCGGAACCCGAATTTCCACGAGGAGCGCTACCCTTCCGAGGGGGAGGCGGGGGACCGGGAGGCCGGATACCTGCAGGACGCGGGGAAGCGCCTTCCCTTCCTGGACAAGGGGGTCTACGTCCTGGAGAAGGAGGCCACCTCCAACTGGAACAAGTTCCTCCAGGGATACTATGACGCCTCGGGCATCCCCTCCGACGGCTTCGAACGGGCCATCTCCCTGTCGGCCGAAGGCTCCCCCGAAGTCAGCGGGGAGCTGGAACGCCGGAGGATCACCCTGGACCGCAACGTCATGGCGTCGACGTACTATACGGCCTTCAACATGCTGGATCCCGTGGTGGGGGGCTATGACGAGCCCCGATGCAAGCTGCGCCAGGCCGTCGGGATCGCCATCGATGTGGAGGAGAACATCCAGATCTTCCGTAACGGCCGCGGGATCCCCGGCATGGGCCCCATCCCGCCCGGCATCGACGGCTACGAGAACGGCCGGGATGCCCTGAACCCCTACCTGTATTCCTGGGACGAGGCGGCCGGATGCCCCCGCCGGAAATCCCTCGAGGAGGCCAAAGCCCTCCTGGCCGAAGCCGGATACCCCGGAGGGATCGGCAAGGACGGCAAGCAGCTGGTCCTCGGATTCGACAATGCCATGACCCAGGCCACGGACCAGCCCTACCTCGTCTGGATGCAGCGGCGCCTGGCCCTGATCGGCGTCCACCTGGACATTCGGACTTCGGACTACAACCGCTTCCAGGAGAAGGTCCACTCAGGGAACTTCCAGATCATCCCCTGGGGCTGGAATGCGGACTACCCCGACCCTGAGAACTTTCTTTTCCTGTTCTACGGCCCCAATGCCCGTTCGGAGCTGCATGGGGAGAATTCCGCCAACTACAAGAGTCCCGAGTACGACAGGCTCTTCCGCATCGTGGAGAACATGGAAACGACCCCGAGCCGCCTAGAGCGGATCCGGCAGATGAACCGGATGCTTCAGCACGACTCCCCCTGGGTCGGCGTCTTCTACCGTGAGGAGTACACGCTGTTCCATTCCTGGCTGGGCAACGCCAAGCCCAACGAGATGTCCCACGGGAACCTGAAGTACCGCAGGATCGATGCGTCCTTGCGCTCCCGCCAGCGGCGGGAATGGAACACCCCGGTCTGGACTCCGTTGTGGGTGCTTGCCGGAGGCGTCGTGCTTCTGGTCCTTCCGGCCTGGCTGATCGCGCGGCGGCGCGAAAGGAGACGGGGGGCATGCTGACCTATCTTGTCCGCCGTCTGCTCTACGCCATCCCCATCCTCATCGGGGTGAACCTCCTGACCTTCATCCTGTTCTTCTTCGTGAACTCCCCGGAGAACATGGCCCGGGCCATCCTCGGGGGGAAGAACGTGAGCGATGCCGCGGTCGAGAACTGGAAGCACGAACGCGGGTATCATCTCCCTCGCGTCTGGAACGGCAAGGAGAAGGGCCTCGGGACGCTGACCCAGACCATCTTTTACCAGAAGTCGGTCAGCATGCTCCGGTTCGACTTCGGTCATTCGGACCGCAACAACCTCGACATCGGCTCCGAGATCCGCCGGCGCATGTTCCCCAGCCTGGCCTATGCCGTCCCGACCTTTGTCCTATCCCTTCAGATCGGGATGACGGCGGCCCTGCTGGTTGCCTTCTACCGGGGGACCTACCTGGATACCGTCGTGCTCTTCCTCTGTGTCCTCATGATGTCCATCTCGACCCTCTTCTACATCATCGGTGGGCAGTTCCTCTTCGGGCTGGTCCTGAAGCAGGTCCCCATCTCCGGCTACGGGGACGGCCTTTCGGCGGCGAAGTTTCTGGTCCTGCCCGTCCTGGTCGGAATCGTGGGAGGCCTGGGCGGGTCCATCCGCTTCGACCGCACGGTCTTCCTGGAGGAGATCGGGAAGGATTACGTGCGCACGGCCCGGGCCAAGGGGCTTTCCGAGCGCCGGGTCCTCTACGTCCATGTCCTCAAGAACGCTATGATCCCGGTCCTCACGACCGTGGTCTTTTCCATCCCCTTCCTCTTCATGGGAAGCCTCACCACTGAGGCGTTCTTCGGGATCCCCGGCCTGGGCGGCTTCACGATCGAGGCGATCGGCTCCCAGGACTTCGCCATCGTGCGTGCCATGGTCTACCTGGGTTCCATCCTCTACATCGTGGCCCAGATCATCACGGACATCAGCTACACTCTCGTGGACCCCCGCGTGAGGCTCGGATGACGGCCGCCGCCCACGGGAACACGCTCGCCGCCTGGCTGGACGCCTGGGGTTTCATGCTGGGCAATGTCGCCGTCGTCCTGATCTTCGCCGGCATCGCCTGGTTCGCCTCCTCGGTCCTTCCCCGGGAGCCCTGGCGGTCGGCCTGCCGTCAGCTCCGGCACCGGCCGATGGCCTGGATCTCCCTGATCCTCCTCTGCCTCTACGCGCTGGTCGGGATCCTGGATTCGATCTCCTGGCGGGATGCGCTCAAGGACGAGCAGGGCAAGCCCCGCCGCGACGCCACGGGAAGGATCCAGTTGGAGCCGAAGCCTCTGAGCATCCTGGACCGCATCTGCAGCCCGTTGCGCCTCCAGAACGAGAAGACCTATTCGGCTCCCCTGGCCGATCGCCAGTTCAGCAAGGATCTGGTGAAGGACGACACCGGCAGGAGCACGTGGGTCTCCGCCCCTCTGAAATACCCGGGCACCCACCTCCTGGGCACGAACAAGGTGGGCCAGGATGTTCTGTTCCAGGCGCTCAAGGGCGTCCGCACGGCGCTCGTCATCGGGGGATTGGGGACCCTGATCATCATCCCGTTCGCCCTGTTCTTCGGGGTGATGGCCGGCTACTACGGGGGTTGGATCGACGACGTGGTCCAGTACCTCTACTCCGTGCTGGCGTCCATCCCGGGGATCCTGCTCATCGTCTCCTTCGTGCTGATCTTCGGCAGGGGCCTGGCCCAGCTCTGCATCATCCTCGGGATCGCCTCCTGGACCGGGCTCTGCAGGCTTGTCCGCGCGGAATGCCTCAAGCTGCGCGAGCTGGAGTACGTGCAGGCGGCGGAGGCGCTGGGCGTTTCGCGTCCCCGCATCCTCCTCAAGCACGTGGTGCCCAACCTGATGCACCTCGTCACGATCTCTGCGGTCCTCCAGTTCAGCGGGCTCGTCCTAGCCGAGGCCGTCCTGGCCTATGTCGGGGTGGGCGTTCCCGTCGACGTGGGTTCCTGGGGGAACATGATCAACAACGCACGCCTGGAGCTGACCCGGGAGCCGGTGGTCTGGTGGAACCTCATGGCCGCCTTCCTGCTGATGCTGGGCTTGGTGCTGCCGGCCAACCTGCTCGGGGACAACCTGCGGGACGCGCTCGATCCCCGGATGAGGCGCCGCTGACATGAAAGGCCCCCTGTTGGAAGTCCGGGACCTGAAGACCTACTTCGACACCTCTCAGGGGGTCGCGAAGGCCGTCGACGGGGTCTCCTTCGAGATCCGTCGCGGCGAGACCTTCGCCCTGGTCGGAGAGAGCGGGTGCGGGAAATCCGTCACGGCCCTATCCCTGTTGCGTCTTGTGGCCCGTCCCGCCGGCCGCATCGTGGGGGGGCAGATCCTGCTCGAGGGCCGGGACCTCGTGCCCCTGTCGGAGGCCGAGATGCGAGCCGTGCGGGGAGGCCGCATCTCCATGATCTTCCAGGAGCCCATGACCAGCCTGAATCCGGTCTTCACCGTCGGCTTCCAGGTGGCCGAGGTGCTGAGGCTGCACCAGAAGATGACCGAGGCCGCCGCCCTGAAGCGTGCCGCCGAGATGCTCGAGCAGGTGGGGCTCTCGGACCCGGGCCGCCGCCTGGGCGACTATCCCCATCAACTCTCGGGGGGGATGCGCCAGCGGGTGATGATCGCCATGGCCCTGGCCTGCAAGCCCGACCTTCTCATCGCCGACGAGCCGACCACGGCTCTGGACGTCACCATCCAGGCCCAGATCCTGGATCTCATCAAGCAGCTCCAGAAGGACACCGGCACCGCCGTCCTCCTCATCACCCACGATCTCGGCGTGGTGCGCGAGACCGCCGACCGGGTGGCCGTCATGTATGCCGGAAAAGTGGCGGAACGCGGCTCGACTGCCCAGGTCCTTTCCCGTCCCCTTCATCCCTACACCGTCCAGCTGCTGGAATCCCTTCCGGCCACCCATAGGCCCGGGGACCGGCTCAAGGCCATCCCCGGCATGGTGCCCCAGGCCACGGAATACCCGCCAGGCTGCCGCTTCCATGACCGCTGCCGCAAGGTGATGGTCGGCTGCCGCGAGCGCCTGCCCCTGCTTCCGGCCTCCATCTCCCTCTCGGAGGGGCATGATGCGGCCTGCCATCTCTACGACACCGCCTTTTCCAAGAACCCGCTTCCCCTGGCCGAGATCGACCGTCCCGCGCCCTCCGCCCGGCCGTCGGCGGGGGGCGACGTGCTGCTGTCCCTGAGGGGGCTCAAGGTCCACTATCCCGTGTTTGGAGGGGTCCTGCGCCGCAAGGTCGCCGCCGTAAGGGCCGTGGACGGCGTGGACCTGGAGGTCAAGAAGGGCGAGACCCTGGCCCTGGTCGGCGAGAGCGGATGCGGGAAGACCACCCTGGGCAAGGCCCTGCTCGGCCTGGCCCCCGTGACCGGAGGCGAGGTCCTCTACGGCGGGGTCGACCTGGCCGGTCTCTCCCGTGCCGGACGCCATGTCTACCGCCGGCGCATGCAGATGGTCTTCCAGGATCCGTTCTCGTCTTTGGACCCCCGCATGCTGGTCCGCGAGATCCTCTGCGAGGGGATGGAAGCCCACGGCCTGAACTCCCACCGCTCCGGACGCGAGGCCGCTGCCGGGACCCTGCTCTCCCGCTCGGGGCTGGATCCCCGCGCCGCCGAGCGCTACCCCCACGAGTTCTCGGGAGGGCAGCGCCAGCGCGTGGGCATCGCCCGGGCCCTCTCCGTGGGGCCGGAATTCCTGGTTCTCGACGAGGCCACCAGCGCCCTGGACGTCTCGGTCCAGGCCCAGATCCTCAACCTCCTGACCGATCTCAAGGCCGAGCTGGGGCTTACCTACCTGCTCATCACCCACGACCTCTCCGTGGTGCGCTACCTGGCCGACCGGGTGGCGGTGATGTACCTGGGCCGCATCGTGGAGCTGGGGAGCCGGGAGGAGATCTTCTCCTCTCCCAAGCCCCCCTACACCAAGGCCCTGCTCTCGGCCATCCCCAAGCTGGCCGAGGACGGCTCCGGCCCCCGCATCCGCCTCTCCGGGAACGTGCCCTCTCCGGTGAACCCCCCGTCCGGATGCCATTTCCATCCGCGCTGCGCGGAGGTCCTGCCCGCGTGCTCCTCCACGGATCCGGCCGTGGCGACGCTTTCGTCCACCCGCACCGTGCGTTGCCTGCTTCATCCTCCGGCGTAAGCTCGGCATGCCCAAGCCTCCCGTCAGGGTCCTTCGGCTCGCGGTTCTTCTCCTGCTCGCCGCGCCCCTGAGCGCCGTCCTGGCCGATCCCGCCCCACCCGAGCTCGACGACCTCTGGGCCGGGGATTCCCCCTGGGACGACGGGGGGGTGATTGCGGTCCGCTGGCACAACCGCCAGACCGATCCGTTCGACCGCTTCTGGCGGGCGGAGATCACCCAGATCGCTCTTCCCGATGGGCAGGGCCGGATGCAACCGCTGGAGAACGGCCCCATGTCCTGGCTCCGTCCCCAGCGCATGGCGACCGACTTCGAAGCCCAAACGACCCCCTTCCTGCACGAGTACAGGGGCTACCCCTTCTGGTGCTGGCCACCGGTGCCGGATCCCCACCGCGATACCCACTACCTCAGGATGGATCTCCTGACCCTCTTCCCGCCCCGCCAGGAGCAGGAGGAGGTGGCCCTCCAGCGCAAGGAGATCGACCGTCTGAAGTCCTCCGGAAGCCCGCACGAGCAGGTTCGATCCGCGGAGCAGGAACTTGTCCGGAAGGAGGAGGCCCTGATCCTGGCCCGTGCGAGGGTCCGCGCCGGCCGCTACCGGGTGCAGATGAAATACCAGGATGCCGGAATGGGAAAACTGGAGCCGACGGGCGCGGCGATGGAGGTGTCCGCGACACCCGACCTCTTCAACCCATGCCGGGCGAACAACCTGCTCTTCTCCCTGCTCTTGATGGCCTTGATCCTCGTCTCCGTGGCGTCCGCGCGGCGCCGGAAGCCCTTCCTGAAGACCCTTCCGGCCCTGGAGGCGATCCCGGAGGCCGTCCGGCGTGCCGCCGCCTTGGGGCGGCCCCTCCTCTGCCTGGTCAGGACCGATTCCTTCCTGACGCTGCCGACCTTCGCCTCCCTCTCGACCCTGGGGGAGGTGTCCGCCCGGGCATCCGAGGCCGGGGCCCGGATGACGGTCCCCCACATCGATCCCCTCGTGATGGCGGCCGCAGAGGAGCTCACGGCCCGCCCCGGCGACAATGTCTTCGTGACGGGCGAGCAGTTCGCCTTCACGGCGGCAGTGACAGGGACCATGGCCCGGGAGAAGCCGGCCTCCTGCCTCTACCTGGGAAGCTACGGGGCCGAGTCCCTGATTCTGGCCGAGACGGGAGCGGCCTCAGGGGCCTTCCAGGTGGCCGCCACGGACAGCGTGGATCAGATGCCCTTTCTCGTGACGGCCTGCGATCACGTTCTGATCGGGGAGGAGCTCTTCGCCGCCTCCGCCGCACTTTCCGGGGATCCTGCCGGCGCGGGAACCCTGAGGGCCCAGGACCTTGGCAAGGCCCTGCTCGCGGGCTTCCTCCTCTGCGGCGCGGTCGTGGCGACGGGGGCGGCCCTCTCCCCGGAACCCTGGAGCCGTTGGATGGCACGCCTGATGGACCTGGCAGGGGCGTTCTAAGGTGGGTTTCCTGAAGCGGCGTCTGCCTCTCCTGCTCTGCGTCGGGACCGGGATCGTCTTCTTCCTGCAGTACTACGTGCCTCATCCGCTGTCGCAGCGCCTGCTCTCGGAGGCCAGCACCTGGGTGGCCATCGTGGGAGCCTTTGCCGTCCTGCTCGGCCTGGCCAGCGTCCTGAAGACCCATGTCGGCCGCCTGGCTTCCGTCCGGGCCGGATGGGGCTACAGCCTGGTCCTGTTGATGGCGATGGCCGGCATGACGGTCCTCGGCACGTCCTGCCGCTTCCAGGATGCGGATCCGGTTTCGGGACGGGTCACCGGCCTGGGCTGGGCCTACACCTATGTCCTGAGCCCCCTCAATGCCACGGTGTTCGCCACCCTGGGCTTCTACGTGGCCTCGGCTGCCGTCCGCACCTTCCGCCTGAAGAGCCTGGAGGCCGGCCTCCTGATGGCGACGGCCCTGATCCTGGTCTTCGGTCGGGTCCCCCTGGCCGAGGCCCTCTGGTCCCGACTCACCACCCACTACGATCCCCGGCAGGCCGCCTCGATCCCCCATTCCCTGAATTCCGTCACCGAGTGGATCGTGGGGGTGCCGACCCTGGCGGCCCAGCGGGGTATCCTGTTCGGGGTGGCCCTGGGTTCCCTCGTGACCGCACTCAAGGTGATCCTGGGGCTGGACCGGCCCTATCTGGGCATGGGCGACAAGGGGAAGGACTGATGGGCCGTCGCCGGATCTTCCTGCTGCTGGCCCTGGTGATGTGGCTTCCCATGGTCCACCCCTTCCGTTTCCCCGGGCTCAGCGTGACGTCGTCCGTCCAGGCCCTCCACGACCGCATCGAGAATCTTCCGTCAGGGGCTAATATCCTGGTCTCCTTCGACTTCAATCCCGGCACCAAGGCCGAACTGGAGCCCCAGGCCCGCGCCATCCTGCGTCACGCCTTCAAGCGCCGCCTCACGGTGCTCGTCCTGGGCCTCTGGCCGGACGGGTGGGGCATGACCCAGCGCATCGTGCGCGATTGCGCCGCGACGGCCAAACTCCCTGTGAAGGAGGGCCGGGATTTCATCCTGCTGGGGAGCCAGCTCGGGGACCTCAACGTCAGCCTGGGCCTGGGTCAGGACATCGCCGCGGTCTTTCCCCGGGATGCCCGCGGGATCCCGCTGGCGGACATCCCCCCCCTCAGGCACATCCGGACCTTGAAGGACATGCACCTGATCGTCTCCCTGGGCGCCGGGGAGCCCGGGCCCGTGACCTGGGTCATGTTCGCGGGGGATCGCTACCGGATCCCCATGGCAGCGGGCACGACCTCGGGGAACGTCTCCGCGCTCCAGCCCTACGTGCAGGGGGGGCAGCTTCTTGGCCTGGTCTCCGGCATGAAGGGTGCGGCCGAGTACGAGATGCTGACGAAGGAGGACGGATCCGCCACCCGCGGCATGGACTCCCTGACCCTGGGTGCCTTCCTGCTCATCGGCCTGGTGCTCCTGGCCAACGTCAACGACTGGCGAAAGGGGAGGTCGTGACCCTTCCTTGGGAGCAGTTCCTGGGCGGGTGGGTGGCGGCCGGCCTGACCCTCTGCATCTTCTCCTTCCTGTACGAGGACAACCCCTTCTACAAGATTGCCGAGCACCTGTATGTCGGCGCCTCCCTGGGATACCTGCTGGTCCAGGCCCTGTTCCAGACCCTGATCCCCCGCTGGTGGGAGCCCCTGGTCCAGGATCCGCATCACTGGGAGCTGCTGGTGCCCGCCGGCCTGGGGATCCTCCTGTTCTGCCGGCTGAGCCCCCGGACCGCCTGGCTCGGCCGCTGGCCCATCGCCCTTCTGATGGGCTATACGGCAGGGGTGACCGTGCCGTACCTGGTGGCCTCCCAGGTCTTCCAGCAGGTCCAGGGGACGATCCAGCCCCTGGTTCGGATGAAGCCGGAGCAGGGCCTTTCCGTCGTGGATCTTTCGACGGCCGGCCTCTGGGCGGACTTCAGCGCCCTGCTGCTTCTGGTGGGGGTCGTGACCGTGCTGGCCCACTTCTTCTTCACGGTCGAGCGCAAGGGGCCGGTAAAGGCCGCCTCCAGGCTGGGCATGCTTTTCCTGATGGTCGGTTTCGGGGCCTCCTACGGACTCGCGGTGCAGGGGCGCTTCGCCCTCCTCTATGACCGTTTCGTCGACCTGAAGGAGTTCGGCATGCCGTCCTACCGTCATGCCAGCGTCGTGCTGGCGGGACTCCTGGTCGGCTGTCTGGTGGTCCTGCGCCTGAGACGGCGGGCATGATCCCGCATTCGAAACCCACGTTGGGGCCCGCCGAGGCCCGCGCCGCCGGGCGGGTGCTGGCATCAGGGCATCCGGCCATGGGGCCCGAGGTCGCGGCCTTCGAGCGGGAGGCCGCCCGCTGGCTGGGCCGCCCTCATGCCGTGGCCGTTTCGTCCGGAACCTCGGCCCTGCAACTGGCGCTGGCTGCCCTGGGCGCCGGATCCGGCCGTGAAGTGCTCTGTCCCTCGTATGTCTGCAGTGCAGTCCTGAACGCCGTCCTGGCCAATGGGGCCAGGCCCGTGATCGCCGATGTGGACCGCCAGAGCTACCACCTGACGCCGGCGCTGGTGAAGAAGGCCCTGACCCGTCGCACCGCGGCCGTGATCGTGCCGCACCTGTTCGGCCGTCCGGCTCCCGTCCGTGAGATTGTCCGACTCGGGGTTCCCGTGGTGGAGGACTGCGCGCTGACACTGGGCGCCGGGGTGGGAAGGGCAGGGTCGCTGACCGTATTGTCGTTCTACGCGACCAAACTCCTGACCTCCGGAGGACAAGGGGGCATGGTGCTGGGCGACGACCGGCGTCTCATGGAATCGGTCCGGGATCTCCTGCTCCATGACAACCGGGATGCCTACAAGCTTCGCTTCAACGCCCAGATGACGGACCTCCAGGCCGCGGTGGGGAGGGTACAGCTGGGGCGGTTGAAGGGGTTTCTGAAGACGAGGAAGCGCCTGGCGGACCGCTATACGGCTTCTCTAGGGAATGTTCCGGGGCTTCTTCTTCCCTTCGACGCGGAGAGCCCGAAGCGGACCTGGTTCCGCTACACGGTGGAGGTGGCGGATGCGCGGAAGACGGCCCGGGCGCTGGCCCGCAAGGGCATCGAGGCCAAGCCTCCGGTCTTCCGGCCCCTGCACCGGTACCTGGGGCTGGATCCGGGGCGCTTTCCGGTTGCAGAGGAATTGGATCGCAGGATGCTCTCGATCCCGCTGTATCCGGCCCTGACCGCAAGGGGCCAGGGTCAGGTCATTCAGGGTATGCGTACTCCGTAGACCGTCTTCAGGATCCCGATCAGCGCGCCGAAATCCCGGATCTCGTGGTCCGGCGCGACCCGGGCCGGGACCTTCTCGTACTTCCCGCCCCGCTTGTTCAGGACGGACACCATTCCCAGCCGCTTCACCGGCTCCACGTCGTGCACCGGATGGTCCCCCACGTAGACGCATTGGGAGGGCTTGAGGCCCAGCACCCGGCAGGCCGTCTGCCACAGCTTGGGGTTGGGCTTCGAGATCCCGATCTGTTCCGTGATGAAGATCCCCCGCGGGTGGAGATGGGGCAGGATCCCCAGGCGCACGATCTTCTCCGCCTGCTTCACCGTCAGGCCCGAGGTGATGATGCCCAGCGTGAGGCCGGCTTTCGCCAGGCGGGGGAAGGCCTTGGCCACGTCCGGGAAGGGGGCCAGGGACTGGAACTTGGTTTGGTGGTAGGCCACCACCGCCGCCGCCACCAGGATGGCGGGGTTCAGGCCGCGGGCAGCCTTGGGGATGCGCAGGAGGAGCTTTTCGTAGTGGTGCTCGTAGTTGGACGAGAACTCCGCAATGACCTCGTTCAGCTCCGCCAGGGCCTCGTCCTCGCCCATCCTCAGGCCCGAGCGGATCATGCCGCGGATGGCGTTGCGCCGGGCCTTCTCGGCGAAGCGTGTGGTCGAATAGAGGGTGTCGTCGATGTCGAAGAATACGGCCTTGAGGGGCATTATGGCCTCCATGCGACGGCTCCGGGGCCGTCCCATCCTGAGGTGTCGAAGCGGGCGGGGAGCCAGGCCACATGTCCGTCGCAGAACAGGAGGGAGGTGCCCGAGCCGTGGCGGGAGGCCGCCGAGTCCCAGTCCCCTTTGGGCGACAGACGCACGCCGGCGTTGTCCACCCGGCCGTCGAAGGCCAGGGGGGTCCTGGCGGCATCGGGGATCGAGGTCAGGCACAGGAAGTCCACGGAGTCCTCCTCCAGCAGGGAGTTCATCTTATACGAGCGCCAGGAAGGATCCACCGAGAGGGAGGGGCACTGGCGGCAGTCGGCCTGCCGGCTGCGCGGGCCCAGGTAGGGGGTGAGGACCTCCTGCCATCCGCATCCGAAGGGGGGAAGGGTGTCCCCGTTGTCCTCATGGGGGAGGAGATCGTCGAACTCCGCGGCATAGGCCGTGAAGGCCAGCCCCAGCTGGCGCAGCTGGGACAGGCACCGGGTCCTCCGGGCGGCTTCGCGGGCCTTGGAAAGGACCGGCAGGAGCAGGGAGGCGAGCACGAGGACGATGGCGACGGCGGCCATCAGTTCCAGGAGGGTGAAGCCGCGGCGTCCGGTCACGGCTTGGAGGGCTTGCCCTGGGTTTCCAGACGGGAGGCCACCTGGTCGGCCAGCTCCAGGACCAGGAGGATGACCTCGGACTCCTCCGAGTCGAAGCCCAGGGACTGCAGGTAGGCCGTCGAGGCGGGCGGCAGGGGCTGGCAGCGCTCGTCGCTGAAGACGAAGGCGGCCGCAGCCTCCTCGGTATCCGCCCTCGTGAATCCGCGCTTGTGGACCCAGGCCTTCTGGGCCTCGCGGTCGGTTTTGAGGCGGGCGACCTCGTCGGTTTCGGCCTTGCGGCGGACCTCCCAGTTGTCGCGGACGTCCTCGGCCAGTTTCAGGAGGCCTTCGGCGACCCTGCCCAGGGTGGCATAGGCCTTCTCCATGGCCTCCTTCGCCTCCCTGCGGGAGCGGCGAAGGACCTTCTCCCGTCCCTCCTCGATCAGCTTGCGGCGCTCTTTCTTATGCGCCGCCATGACCTCCTGGAAGCGGGTGAAGAGGTTCCTGCGCTGGCGTCCTGAGCGGGCGGCGCCGGTCAGGATCTCGCCGAAGGCCGCCGCCTTCGGGGCCTCCGGCTTGGAGTCCTCGGCGACCGCCCTCCCGGGCGGGACCGCCACGGGAAGGGCCGTGAGCAGAAGCAGCAGGCGGGACAGGTCAGATCGCCGCATGGGACATGGCCCTCCGGATGGATTCCGTGTAAGGGGGCTGGAGCGCCCCGCGCTCGGTGACCAGTGCGGTGATCAGATCCGCCGGGGTCACGTCGAAGGCGGGATTGAAGACGGAGGCCCCTTCGGGGATGAGGCGGCGGCCGAAGGGGGCGGAGACCTCCTCGGCGGTGCGCTCCTCGATGGGGATGCCGGAGCCGTCCTTCAGGGTGAGATCGAAGGTGGAGAAGGGGGCGGCCACGTAGAAGGGGATGCCGTGGGCCCTGGCCGCCAGGGCGACACCGTAGGTCCCGATCTTGTTGGCAGCGTCCCCGTTGGCGGCAATGCGGTCGGCGCCGACGACCACGGCCTTCACGCCCTTGGTCTTCATGACCCAGGCGGCCATGGAGTCGGTGATCACGGTGACGTCCACGCCCGCCTGGACCATCTCCCATGCGGTCAGTCGGGCACCCTGCCAGAGGGGACGGGTTTCGTCGGCATAGACCCGGATCTTCCGGGTCCTGGCGACCTCCAGGATGACGGCCAGGGCCGTGCCCTCGCCCGCCGTGGCCAGGCCTCCGGCATTGCAGTGGGTGAGGATGGCGTCCCCGTCCCCGAGTCCGGTCAGGAGGGCGGCCCCGTTCGCGGCGATGGCGCGGCCTGTGGCCAGGTCCTCCTCGTAGTAGGCCCGGGCTTCGTCCAGGAGGGCCTTCAGGGCGTCGGGGCCGGAGCCCTTCAGGCGCCCGGCTGCGACCCGCATGCGATCAAGGGCATGGAAGAGGTTGACGGCCGTGGGACGGGAGGTGGCCAGATGGGCTGCCGCCGTCCGCGCGGCCCGGGAGACGCCCTCGGCGCCTCCGTCTAGGCCCTCGCGGGCGCCGAGAACGACGCCGAAGGCCGCTCCCACCCCGATGGCCGGAGCCCCCCGGATGGCCAGACGCTTCAGCGCGTCCCAGACGGCCTGGGGGGTCTCCAGCCTCAGACGGACCATCTGCCCTGGAAGCAAGGTCTGGTCGATGGCGGAGAGGATTCCGGTGGCGGCATCTCCCTCCCACAGGACGGTCGCGACGGCCATCCTATCGGGCCGAGGGCTTGGGTTGCCCGGTCCCGTGCCGGTTGCGGGCATCGCTGGCGCGGACCTTCTCGGAGAGGCCTTCCTTGTAGGCGAAAAGGTGCTTGCGGATGGACGGATCGGAGAGCGCCAGGATCTCTGCGGCCAGGATGCCTGCGTTCGTGGCCCCGGCCCGACCCACGGCCATGGTCGCCACGGGGATCCCGGAGGGCATCTGGACCGTGGCATACAGGGCGTCAATCCCGTGCAGGGGGGAGGAATCGATGGGCACGCCGATCACCGGCAGGATGCTGTGGGCGGCAAGCATGCCGGCCAGGTGGGCTGCGCCTCCGGCTCCCGCGATGAGCACCTTGGCCCCGTGCTCCTCCCATTCCTTCAGGTTCTCGAGCAGGAGCCCGGGGGCCCGGTGGGCGGAGAGAACCCTCACTTCGAAGGGGATCTGGAACTCCTCGCAGGCCTTCGCGGCCCCCTCCATGGCGGGGAGGTCGTTCTCGCTTCCGCAGACGATGATGACCGAGGGACGTTGGCTCATGGCGCCTCCTTAGGGTGGTGAGGGTGACGGATAGGAGAGATCGATATCATCGACGATCAGGGTCGCGCTTCGTCCGGAGACCTCCTCCACGCTGATCCCGATGCAGAGGCGGGCCTCCACGGGGGTCCTGACGTCCAGGTCCATGTCCAGGAGCATCGTGTCGGAGAGGGGGGCGGGAGTCCCCCAGCACCAGGCGCCGGCGACGTTCCTGCCCAGGAGGAATCCGGCTTTCCGGATGAACTGGGGGACCCGGTCGTTCCCTCCGAAAGGAAGGATGTCCCCGCGCGCGTTGCGCAGGCAGAAGTAGAGCGCCTCCGGGGTCTTGGACGAAGGGGGACGGATCCCGGGTGCCGTCCTCAGGAGGCTGGCGGCCTTGACGCGCAGGCGGGCTCCCGGGCGGAGGTCCAGCAGGGGGCTCTGGATCTCGACGCTGGATCTCCCGTCACCCGCGGCGGCGGATCCCATTCGCATCGCAAAGCGGCCCTGGGCCCGCTCCTGGGGGGAGGCCTTGTCGTTCTCGAGAAGGCTGAGCTCCCCCGCAACCGGACGTCCCCACATGGGTTTCGCGGTTTTCCATTCCGGATCCAGCGCCCCTTCCTCGAAATCCTCATGCCAGGCTCCCTGGGAGAGCGCGTGCCTGGCTTCGTCAGCCAGACGGGCCAGGCGGGCCTTCTGGCCGTCGTCCTGGACGGACGCATGGACGGAATGGATGGCGGGGATGCGGGTCTGGACCCGCTTCCAGGCCCGGCAGGCCGCGTCCGCCTCCAGGATCTCCATTTCCCTGCGGAGGCAGAGCTTCTGGAAGTTCTCGTACAGCTTGTTCTGCCTGGCCGCGAGCTCCAGGGAGGGGGGCGGCTTGGAGAGGATCTCCTTCAGGCGGGCCATGTCCGTGTCGGACGGGGCCGGCAACGCAAGAAGGCTCTCGGCCTCCTTCAGTTCCGGCGTGAGCCTGAGCACGGGGGGTGGTTGAAGCGCCTCGTCTCCGCGTCTCGCCTCCTGCAAGGCGGCATTCAGGAGCGTCGCGAGCTCGGCCAGGCTTTGTGGGGCGGCGCGGATCTGGTTCTCGGCCTGGCTCCAGTTCCTTTCACGGATCAGTCGTCTGATCCGGGTCTCGAATTCGTCCTCGGCCTGCTTGCGTCGCGCATCGCGGACCTTCATCACCTCCGTGATGTTCCCGATCCTCAATCCTGCCTCCCCGGCAATCTTGGTACCGGGATAGCGGGTCTCCAGCTCGCGAAGGCGCAGGAGGATGCCCTGGAGATCCGCCGGATTCTGGGCGGCATAGCGGTCGACGTCGGTCAGGTCGCGTTTTGCGGGATCCCCGGCGGCGGGCTGGGCGGGTGGTTTCGCTTCGGGAGGTTCGGGGGGGGGGGTTGAGGGGGGGGATTCCGGCGGGCTCTTGCGGGTGTGCAACACGCCGGCCGTTACGCCTGCCGCAGCCAGGATGCAGAAGAGGATCAGGAACCAGGGGGGGGACGAGGCAGCGCCGGCCTTCTCCCGGGCCCTGGCCTCAGGCGCGGAGGGCTTCTCCAGGTGAAGGCGGCTGAGCTCGGTCAGGAGCTCGGAGGGGGTCTGGAAGCGCTTGGACGGGTCCTTCTGAAGAAGGCGGTGTACCGCGCGGGCGAAGCCCTGGGGGATGCCTGGAGCGCGTTCCTGGATCGGGGGTGGAGCCTCGGTCAGGTGCTTGGTGATGACGCCGATGGGGGTCTCGGCGCTGAAGGGGGGGGAGCCGGACAGCAGATGGAAGGCGGTGGCCCCGAGGGAGTACAGGTCGCTTCGAGTGTCCACGGTCTTTCCCTCGGCCTGTTCCGGGGACATGTAGTGGGGTGTGCCGATGACGGTCCCGGACAGGCTGGCCCCGGCCATGGAGCCGGTGGAGTCCACGTCCTTGGCCAGGCCCAGGTCGGCCAGCTTCACGTTCCCGTGGGTGTCGATCAGGATGTTGTCCGGCTTGATGTCGCGGTGGATGATGCCGTGCTTCTGCGCGTGCTCCAGGGCCCGGGTCACCTCCTCGATCAGCCTCAGGACCCTGGGCGGAGCGAGCTTCCCCTCGCGTTCCACGATGTTGCGGAGGGATTCGCCCTCCACGAACTCCATGGCGTAGTAGCAGATCCCGGTGGTGGAGCGTCCCACGTCGTAGACTTTGATGATGTTGGGGTGGTTGAGCTGGCCCGTCATGCGGGCCTCGCGGCTGAAGCGGCTGATGAAATCGGTCTTGTCCGTGAGCTGCTTGGGCAGGACCTTAAGCGCGACGACGCGGTCCAAGGAGATCTGGCGGGCCTTGTAGACGGCACCCATCCCGCCCTGGCCCAGCTTGGAGATCACCTCATAGCCGGCGATCCGCTTGCCGTGGTCCGGCGCGGGGTGGGAGGTGCTCACGGCGCCGGACGTGCTGCGGCGGTCAGCCGGTCCAGGGCTTCCCGGTAGCGGGCGGCGGTCCGCTCCGCCACCTCCGGTGGCAGGGGCGGTGCCGGGGGATTGCGGTCCCAGCCGGAGGCGAGCAGCCAGTCCCGCACGAACTGCTTGTCGAAGGAGGGCGGCGAGATCCCCAGGCGGTACTCCGCCGCCGCCCAGAAGCGGGAGGAGTCCGGGGTGAGGCATTCGTCGATGAGGATGGGTTTTCCGTTGAGGATGCCCCACTCGAACTTGGTGTCGGCCAGGAGGATGCCCCTGCTGCGGGCATAGGCCCTGGCCTCGGTGTAGATGGCCACGGACCTGTCGCGCAGGGTCCCGGCCAACTCCTGGCCGATGGAGTCGGCCATGGCTTCGAAGGGCACGTTGATGTCGTGGCCGGTTTCGGCCTTGGTGGCGGGCGTGAAGATGGGCTTCTCCAGCTCCTGGCTCTGTTGAAGACCGGGCGGCAGGCGGATCCCGCAGACGGCGCCGGACTTCCTGTAGTCCTCCCAGCCGCTTCCTGCCAGATAGCCGCGTACCACGCACTCGAAGGCGACGGGCTCGGTCCTGGCGACCACCAGGGTCCGTCCCTCCAACTGCTCCCGGACGGCCGGGTCGGCGGCAAGCTCAGCGGGGATTTCCGTGGAGATGAGGTGGTGGGCGGTCAGCTTCCTCATGTGCTGGAACCAGAAGGCGGACATCCGGGTCAGCACCTGCCCCTTGCCCGGGATCCCGGTCGGGAGGATGGAATCGAAGGCGGAGATGCGGTCCGTGGCGACGAAGAGCAGGCGGTCCCCGAGGTCGTAGACGTCCCGGACTTTTCCACGACGCCAAAGCGTCAGGCCGGGCAGGGAGGTCTGGAGGACGACGGAGGCCATGGCTGGAAACCATGCTAAATGGGCCGGGAAGGCAAGGTCAAGCGGGATGATTGACTTCCCGGTCCCTCCGGGGAAACGTTCTGAGGAGGACTGCGAGAGTTGCTAGGAAGTGGTAGAATCCCGTCATGCTAAGGCGTCGTGGTGTCGCCTTGATCATCACGCTTGGGGTGCTGGGCGTCCTGCTGTTCCTGACCCTGGCCTTCATCTCGATGGCTCGCATGGAACGCCGGGCCGCTCAGCACAGAACGGACGCCACCCGGGCCTTCCTGCTGGCGCGCAGCGGTCTGGAGGATGCCCTCGCCCGCCTGCAGGCCGGCCAGGATCCGGACTTCTCCCCCATCCGATTCCGGGGAGCAGATCGGAACGCCGACGGAAGCGTGTCCGTGGCGGAGCGTGCCTTCTATCCGAACGCCCTGTCGGTCATCGATCCTTCCGCCGGGAGGAGCCTGAGGCCCTCCTGGCCGGTCCTGGATCCGATCTCTTCCCTCCCGGCCCTCCTGCCATGGGGCTACTCCGGTCGTCTGGGTCCTACGCAGCCCCAGATGTACTGCCTGAAGGCGTCCTCCGGGGGCTTCTATGTCAACGGGGGGGATCCCGCGGTCCCGGCCTCGGTGGGTTACAACGCGGTCCTCCGGCGCGTCCTGGGCACACTTGCCGAGGTTCTCCAGCGCGAAGAGGCCCGCCCCGTCCTTCCGGCCGACGGGACGGACCTCGTGGATCGCAGGCCTCCAGCCGGCTGGAACAACCTGGCCGAAGTGGCCCGGGTCCTGGGCTGGAATCAGGCCAAGACCGCCGTCTTCCGTCCCTACCTTTGCTTCAGGGCCTGGACCGACAAGCGGGTGGTCGCTCCGAATCTCCCGGCGGGCCTTGCCCTTCCGAAGGACTACGTTTCGTGGGGGGAGCTCCTCCTGGACCGTCGGACCGCTCCGGACGGGAGCAAGGCCCCGGATTTTGAGCGCATCGGGGGGCGCAATGTCGGGAGGGCCCCGGTCAATCTGGCCTGGGCCTCCTGCCGTCGCCCCGCGCTGATCGCCTTGATGGCAGGCCTGGCCGGGGTCTACCTCGAGGAGGCCTCCATCGCCGGGGCGGGAGGGGCCACCCCCTGCCCCGGCCCTGGGGCGCCGGAAGCGATCGGCACCTTGAGGGCGGTCTCGATCCAGAATTCCTGGACGCCTGCGGACGACTGCCATCTCGCCTCCGACGCACTGGCGGGCCGGACCGTCTCCAGTTGGCAGGAGTTTGAGGCCCTGATCGAAGCCATCCCCTTCACCGGTGCCACGACGGCTCAGATCCAGGCCAAGAAGGACCTTCTCAAGGCCAACTTCAATCCCAACAGCGACATCAACAAGTTCAATCCGGACCGTTCCTGCTGGCGTTCGGTGGACAAGAGCGATCTGACGGTCTACTCGACGGAGTTCAGTCTGGGTCCCCTTCAGGCCGTGGACCTGGAGAGCTGCGGGCGGGTGCTGGGCCCCCGGGGGACCCTTCTTGCCGAGCGGAGCTTGAGGGGGACGGTCTCGCCGCCCATGGTCGTGAGGCTTAGCACCCAAAGGGAACTGGTGGCGGAGGACCTGGGGAGCCTCGACTTTCCCGGCGACGAGCGGGATGTCCGTTTCCCGGGACACCCCCGTTACGTCTCGGAGAGCCAGGGGATCCCCAGGACCTGGGGTCATGTCCTGGACCTGAGGGTACGCTACGGGCCATCCTGCTTCCTCAACGGAAACCAGGGGGGCTTTGCGAAGGGCGTTTCCTTGCAGAGCTATCCGGAGCCCTGCTATGACGCGGGAGCCGGGTTGGACCTGAAGCCGGCGGACTGGGACGGCCGTGTGGCACTGGCTTCCCTGGAGACCCCGGACAACGACAGCTACCTCGTGACGGCCCCCGTGACGGACATGAAGATGCTGGCCCGCTTCGACGAGGGTCTGGACCTGGACCTGGCGGACGGGGGAAACCCCCAGTGCCGAGGCCCTTGGAGCCCGATGGCCCGGCTCATGGACAACAATACCCGCTTGGTTTCCCGCGCAGAGCTCAGTAACGGTCTGTGGGATGCCGCAAAGCCTTCCACCCTGCACCCGGACGGGGTCTACTCGGAGCGGGACCGGGCCCCGGGCTGGCTGGACCGGGGGAGCGTGCACGGATACCACGGCCTGCTCTCCTTCTGGGTGAAGAACCACTTCCAGCTTCCCGTCGGGGACACCCGCGCAAGGAACTACGTCCAGATGGACAACTACCAGACCAGCGGCCACACCCCGAGCGACCAGACCCAGTTCTTCTTCGTGGGCCTGGGTTGGGACGACAACGACTACGGCAGCGTCCCCTCGTTGTCCGCCCATTTCGAGCTCGGGTCCCGGGAGGATCAGGACAATCAGGTGGAGCACACCTTCCGCCTCGTCCCCATGGATCCCGCCTCCCGGCGCTGGCGCCTGGTCACCTTCTTCTGGGACTTCCGCGCGGCCATCCAGAACGACACCGGGGAGCTCGTCCTGGATGGCGTGGATTGCGCCTCTCCGGACCTCTACATCCCGGGATCCCCCACCGGCCAAGCCATGGCCGAGGACATCACCCGCAATGAGGAGGGCGGGGCACGCCCCCACGCCATTGTCCTCGGGCGGGTCTTTTCCGACGCCGTAGTCTCTTGCGGTTTAGGCGCAGATGCCTCCTTCGACGAGTTTGCAGTCTGGGACTTCGGGGGAAGGGACTACAACAGTTCCGGAGACCCCACCTGCTTCGCTTCTTTTACGCCCGGGAGCATCCCTCAAGATCTGGCTTTGACCCGCTGGCGGGAGGGCCGCTACTACCGGGGCTCCGCGTACGCCCGCATCCCCGGGCCTCTCACGCCGGTCCTGGGCGATCAGGCGGCCCAATGGCTTTCCGCGCCCATCCGTCTGCCGGCGGGCTCCCGGATCCGCCGGGTGGACTGGACCTTCCGCCGGGCCTCCGACCTTCCCGAACTGGCCGGGGATTACGTCGAACTCGCCTTGGCCAACCTCGCCGGGAACGATTATGCATCCGCGGAGTCCGCCTCCCGTTCCACGACGGCGCCGGCCTGGACCCATTCTCGGCAGAGCTGGGACGTCAGCCTGCCGGCTCCCTCCGCCTTCCGCCTCCAGGCCGTCTTCCGGCGCCTCTTCCCTCTTCCGTCCGAGGTACCCGTGCTGGACGCCTCCTCCCTGGACGACGTCACACTGGTCTACCAGCCCCCCGGGGGGCTCGCCCTGCTGTTCTGGCAGTCCGACTAGGCCTGCGGGATGATTGACTTCCCGGCCCCTCCTGGGAGAATGGGGCCATGGGTCTCTTGACCAGCCTGAAAGTGCAGTTCCACTTGGCCTCCCCTCGGGAGGTCCAGGAGCACCTGGACGGGCTCTGGCGCAGTCCGGGCAGGAGGTTCCTCCTGCCCCGTGCGAAGGTCCTCGGGGCTGTTTCCCTTGTTTTTGCGGCTGCTGTTGTGGCACGTCTTGCCCTGCCCCTGATCGTCCTGTTGTGTTCCTTCCTCCAGGTCTTCTTTTCCGGGAGCGGCTCCCGGGCTCAGGCGTACTCGCAGGGCCTCGGGCAGGGGCAGGCATGGGATCAGGCCCGGACCCGGACGACCCGGCAGGGGCTCTCGGTCTCGGAAGCCAGCCGCTGGCGGGCCGAACTGGTCAGCCGGCTTCTCCAGCCTGAGGAGGTCGCCACCGTCCAGGGAGAGCATGACCGGTGGCAGGACCGTTACGGGGACGAGGTCTACCGGACCCAGCTCAAGCCCCAGGCCATCCGGATCGCCTTCTGGGAGTATGTGGAGACCCACGTGAACGGCGGGGTGGCTTCCCCCGTGGACTGGACGAAGAGCCTGGACGCCGAGCATCTGAGGACCATCACGCGTCGGGCGGAGCGGGACGTCCTCAATCGCCGATGAAGGGTGAATGTGGTGAATGAAGGTCGCCTATGCCTCGGACGACCTCGGGCCTCATGACCAGAGGCTGCTGAAGGCGGCGGCTTCCCGGCATGAGGTTCATCTGCTGACCTTCTTCAACCGGGCCGAGTCCCTGCCCGCCTGGCTCTCCCGCGACTGTCCTACGGTGAGGATCCACCACCGCCGCTTCCCGGCCTATCCCGAGCTTCCCTCCCGGTCGGGACGCCTGCGCACGGCCCTGGCCCGCCGCCTCGATGAACGCCGCTACGTGCATGCCTTTGCGGCGGCCCTTCGCGAGATCCGCCCCGATCTCCTGCACGCCGGATGGATCCAGTCCACGGGATGGGCGGCGGCCTTGAGCGGTTTCCATCCCTTCTTCCTGATGCCCTGGGGTTCGGATGTGCTGCTCTGGCCGAAACGCAGCCGTCGTGACCGGAGGAAGGCCCGCCGTGCCTTGAGGGCGGCCGACGGCGTGGCGTGCGACGCCGAGACGGTGAAGGCAGAGATCCTTTCCCTTTCCGGGATCGAACCCGACGCCGTCCGGGTCTTCCCCTGGGGGGTGGACCTGGAGCGCTTCCGCCCCTCCGCGGCGGCGGGCCTGAGGCGCCGCCTGGCTTGGGAGGGCGCACCGGTGGTCGTGATGACCCGGCAGATGCGGGAGGTCTACGGGGTCCTCCCGTTCGCGCAGGGCTTCGGGAAGATCCTGGCCCTGGCCCCGGCCGCCCGGCTGCTTCTGGTGGGGGACGGGCCGCTCAGACCCCGGGTGGAGGAGGCGCTGGCGCCTCTTGGCCCCTGCTGGCACGCCGCGGGGGCGGTCGAGAACGCCGGGATGCCGGCCTTCCTGCAGGCGGGGGACGTCTACGCCTCCTTCTCCTTCAGTGACGGGGCTTCGGTCTCCCTGCTCGAGGCCATGGCCTGCGGGCTTCCGGCCGTGGTCACGGACCTTCCGGCCAACCGCGAATGGGTCGTCGACGGCGTCAACGGCTTCCTGGTCCCTCCCGGGGATATGGAGGTGATGGCCGGCCGCCTGGGCCTGCTCCTGGCCGACGCGGATCTGAGGCGGTCCATGGGGGAGCGTTGCCTGTCCCTGGCGCGGGAGCGGGCCGACTGGAAGCGCAATGCCGAGGCCATGCTGGACTGCTACGAAAGGGCCGTCCGGAAATGAACCTTCCGGCTCCTCATCCGTTCCTGGGGGCATCATGAAACCCCGACTGAGCGCGGCCCTGGCCGCCGTATTGGCGGTCTGGATCTGGGCCCTGGCCTGGCTCTACGACGGGATGCCGCCCTGGAGCGCCTGGCAGATCTTCGGCTTCCCGGTCATGGCGTTCTGCTTCTGCACCGGTTTCAGGGCCATGGGCCCGCCGGAACCTCTTCGCGTGCGTGAGGGCGTCTGGCTTGGGGTGTTGCTGAGCCTCCTGGTGACGTCCTGGTGCGTGGATCTGGGCCTGATTCCTTCCCTGTCTGGCCCCTTTGAGACCGGCCTGGAAGGCCTCAGGCTCTGGCCTTTCCAGGCCGTCCTGGCCTTCGTGGCAGGACTTTCCCTCGGGAGGACCTTGAGAAGGGACCTTCGCGTGGCCGAAGCCCTGATCCTTGTCCTTCTCGCGGCAGGCATCGCCTGGGGAGGGGCGTACTTGCTGCGGGGGATGCAGGGGGTCCCGGACGACGCCCTTCCCCTGATCCGCCTGGATCGCGGCGCGGACCCCTCCGGGTTGAGGCCGCTGAGCAACTTCAGGATGCGTCCCGGCCCCTTCCGCGCCCCGGTGCTCCAGGGCGTGATCCGCAACGACAACCCTTTTCCTGTTTGGGGCGTGGAGATGGAGATCCGCCTCGAGGGCATGGAAGCCCCCGAGAGGATCCTTCTGAGGGAGGACATTCCGGCCCACGGCGTCGCTCCCCTGTTCTGGGCGCGCCGATTCACGGTGGAACAGATGGGTCCCAATCCGTCCTGGAAGCTGGTCACGGTCGGGGCCCGTCGCCATTGGGGGGGCGGCTCCCCCCGTGTGACTGGGCGTTTGACTGGGTCCCAGGGGCCGCTACAATCCCGCCTGCCGTGAGCCTGAACGCCTTCCGGTCGGTCCTGGTCCCCTCCCTCCTCGCGGTTGCGGCCTTCCTGTCCGGCTGCGGCGGGGAGCCCCGACAGCTTCCGGGCCCTCCCGACGAGGAGCTGGCCCGGGCGGCCTCCTCCTCCGGCATGAAGGGCATCCCCCCGTTGGGCTTCTATCGTTGGGGCGAGGAGGGATACGTGTCCATTCCCCTCCTGGGGATGTATCATCAGAAGGACTTCTCGCTGGGCCTGTTCGGCATCCTCCACCTGGGGACCACCCGTGTCGACCGCACCGCCGATGGCCATGCCACCGGCTTCCGAATGCGGGACTACAACCTCCTGGCCTTCCATAACTCCACGGAGCGCCAGTTCCTGGAGGGGGACCACCTGGTCCGGGAGAAGTCCCATCGCATCCTCTGGTTCCTGCCTCTGGGCACCAGCCGCCAGGAGATCCCGGCCCTGGACTCCGGAGGGATACGCGGCGCGCCCCCCCTCTGGTTCTACCGGAACAACTACCTCTGGCACGTCAGCTCTCCCCTGCTGCTCTCCCACCACTCCGACGACGTGAACCTGGGGCTGCTGGGCCTGCTCAACCTGGGCATCCGCACGGTGGAGAAGGACGCCTCAGGCGCCCTGAAGGAGGTCCGCCTGACGGACCTGAACTTCCTGGGGCTCTGGGGCTCCACGGAGCGCGTCTACCGGGAGGGCGATCACGCCTTCCGCAAGCACACCCGCCGTTTCCTCTGGGTCCTCTCCTTCTGATCCGGTGGAGTTGACGGTCCATCCCGCCCGGCATCTGAGGGCCTCGTTCCAGGTCCCTGGCGACAAGGCCCTCTCCCACCGGGCGGCCATCCTGCTGGCCCTTTCCCGCAAGGGGGGCCGGATCCGCGGCTACTCCAGCGCGGCGGACGCTGCCTCCACCCTGGCGGCCCTCAAGGCCCTGGGTGCGGGAGTGCGCAGGACAGGGGAGGAGGTCGTCCTGGCCGGGGGAGGACGGGAGGGCTTCCAGGCTCCTGAGGGGACGATCCATTGCGCCAACTCCGGCTCCACCCTGCGGATGCTGGCAGGCGTCCTGGCCGCCTGTCCCTTCGAGACCCGGCTTGACGGTGACGGGTCCCTCCGTCGCCGCCCCATGGAGAGGGTGGCGGAGCCCTTGCGCCTGATGGGGGCCTCCGTGGACTGCGAGGGCGAGTCCGGCAGGCCTCCGCTTCGGGTGAAGGGCGGGGAGCTGACGGGGATCGCCTACCGCCCCCCTGTCCCCAGCGCCCAGGTGAAGACGGCCATCCTCCTGGCCGCCCTCGGAGCCCAGGGCATGACCTCGGTGGAGGAGGCCCTTCCCACCCGGGACCACACCGAGCGCATGCTGCGCTTCCTCGGCGTGGAGGTGGGCATGGAGGGGGGGGTGGAGGGGCCCGCCCTTTACGTGCGGGGTCCGGCGACCCTGGATGGCGGCGGCGATCTGGAGATTCCAGGGGATCCGTCCTCAGCGGCCTTTTTTCTCTGTGCCGCCGCGGGACGGGAAGGCAGCCTCGTCACGGTGCGGGGGCTCTGCCTCAATCCCGGGCGCATCGGTTTCGTGGCGGTCCTGAGGCGCATGGGCGCCTCCGTGGCGGTCCGTCAGACCGGGATGACGGGAGGGGAGCCGGTGGGGGAGATCGAGGTGGAAGGCCGTGCCCTCAAGGGCACCTTCATCCCGGCGGCGGAGGTCCCCTCCCTGATCGACGAGCTCCCCGCCTTGGCCGTGGCGGCCACCCAGGCCCTCGGGGAGACCCGCGTGGCAGGGGCGTCCGAACTGCGCCTGAAGGAGAGCGACCGGATCTCGGCCCTGGTCGCCGGGCTCCGCGCGATGGGGGCCCGGATCGAGGGGACGGACGACGGCTTCGTCGTGCAGGGGTCGGCGCGCCTGAAGGGTGCCGCGGTCGATTCGGCCGGGGACCATCGCATCGCCATGGCGCTGGCCATGGCCGGGACCCTGGTGGCGGAAGGGGAGAGCCTGGTGCGCGGAGCCGAATGCATAGCCGTCTCCCTGCCGGAGTTCGAGGCCCTGCTGGCGCAGGCGGTATAATGGCGACCATGGATGTGGATCCCGCCGAGCTGAAGGAATGGATTCGGGACTTCGAGGCGGCCGCGAAGCGGACCCTGGAGGAGCGGATGCGGTATGCATTCATCCATACCTACAAGCCCGTGATGGACGACGCTCCTTTCCGGGCCTTCGATACGATGGCCGACTACCGCCGCTGGTGCGAGGAGAACCTTCCCTCCTGGTTGGGGTATGGCCGGACGGTTTGAGTACCGCCAGGCCGAGGAGGTTGCCGCCGCCTTCTCGCGGCACTCCGCCCGCTTCCTGTTCCTGGGAAAGTCCGGTGCCATCCTCCTGGGTTTCCCGGACACCACGCAGGACGTGGACCTCTTCCTGAAGAAATCACCAGAGAACGGCCGGGCTGTGCTTGCCGCCCTGGAAGATCTGGGGTTTTCTCTGGAGGATGCGCAACGTCAGCAGATCCTCGCCTGCAAGGATTTCGTGCAGGTCCGCTCGGGCCCGTTCGATGTGGATCTGGTGTTCGCGCCGGACGGGATCGAGACCTTTGAGGAGGCCGAGCGGCGTTCGGTGAAGGTGGAGGGAATGCCCGTCTGCCATCCGGACGATATTATCCGGAGCAAGGAGGCCGCTGACCGCCCCAAGGACCGGGAATCCCTGCCCAGGCTCAGGTCCTTCCGCGACTGGTGGAAGGAGCATCGATGACCCTTCGCCTCCTCACCGCCGGCGAGTCCCACGGCCCCGCCCTGGTCGGCATCGTCGACGGCCTGCCTGCCGGGCTGAAGATTTCCGAAGAGGCGATCCGCCATGACCTCGCCCGCCGCCAGTTCGCCCATGGCCGCGGGGGACGGCAAAAAATCGAGAAGGACCATGCCCGCATCCTCGGCGGGCTTGTCCGAGGCATCACCACCGGCGCTCCGGTGGCCCTGGTGATCGAGAACCTCGACTACAAGAACTGGGAGGGCCTGGAAGTCCCGCCCAACCGCCTGCCCCGTCCCGGCCATGCCGACCTGGCCGGATGCCTCAAGTGGGGCTTCGATGACACCCGCAGGGTCTCCGAGCGCGCCAGCGCCCGGGAGACCGCCATGCGCACGGCCCTCGGGGCCGTCTGCAAGGCTCTGCTGGCCGAGGCTGGGATTTCCTGCCGGGCTCAGGTCGTCCGGATCGGGAGGGTGAAGGCAGGCGCCGCGGACCTCTCCGATCCCCGGAAGGCTGAAGCCGTGGAATCCTCGGCGGTGCGCTGTGCGGACCGGGCGGCTTCCCGGCGCATGCTCAGGGCCGTGGACGGCGCCAAGGCCGCCGGCGAGACCCTGGGCGGGGTCGTTCAGGTCTCCGCCTTCGGCGTGCCGCCCGGCCTGGGAAGCTCCGTGCAGTGGGACCGCAAGCTGGACGGCCGCATCAGCCAGGCCCTGATGTCCATCCATTCGGTGAAAGGCGTCCTGATCGGGAACGCAGAGGCTCAGGCTGCTGCTGTCGGAAGCCGTGCTCAGGATGCCATCCGCTGGAGGGCCGGTCGGGGCTATTTCCGCCCGACGAACCGTGCGGGGGGGGTGGAGGGCGGGATCACGAACGGCGAGACGGTGGAGGCCAGGATCCTCCTCAAGCCCATCTCCACCCTGAGGAAGGGCCTGCCTTCGGTGGACCTGGTCTCGAAGAAGGCCCTGCCTGCGGGCTACCAGCGCTCGGACACCTGTGTGGTCCCCGCAGCCGTGCCCGTGGCCGAGGCCATGCTGGCCTGGGTGCTCGCCGACGCCCTGCTGGAGAAGTTCGGTGCGGACACCGTCCGGGACATGAAGAGGTCCCTGGGCGTTTTTCGTCTCAGAGCCGTCAGAGCTGGTTGAAAGGCCCGACCCCGCAGAGTCGCATCACCCAGGTGGCCAGGATCCCGCCGATCCCCAGGACGGCCAGGGGAGGCAGCATGCGGTTCCGCCACTGGGGCTTCAGCCTGCTTCCCTGAAAGGCCTCGGCGCCCAGCCAGACGGCGCCGACAAGACAGGCCATCACCACGGGAATCCCAAGCGGGTGCCAGAGCAGGCTGGCCTGCCAATGGGTCTGCACGGCGTTGCAGAAGGCCCGCGTCATGCCGCAGGTGGGGCAGGGGACGCCCGTGACGCGCTTCAGGGGGCAGAGGGGGAAGCCGAGGGGGTGGTCGGCCGGAAGGAAGGCGGCAACGGCCAGGAGGGAAGCCAGGGCCAGGGCCCCGAGGGCCTTGGCCTGGCGCTCCGACGGGCTCACGCCGCGGGGCCCTGCTTCGCCTGCAGGAAGCGGTAGACCAGGGCGAACGTCGTGAAGAACAGAGCCTGGGCGACGAAAACCCCGACGTAACAGGCGAACAGGCTCAGGAAAAAGATGAGGAAGAACACGACCAGCAGCAGGAGGATGTACCAGCGGTAGCCCTTGGTGAGCCGGGCGCTTTCCATCATGCACTGCCAGAAGTCCCGGGGACTTTCCGCCATCACGAAGAACGTGAGCAGCCACATGAGGAGCAGGAGGATGCCAGGCGCCAGGCAGCAGACGCACCCCAGGTACATGAGGATGCCGCCGACCAGGCAGGTCAGGATGCCGCCGCCGAAGCGGTCGAAGCCTCCGAAGAGCATGCCCAGCGAGGGGCGCTTTCCGGAGATCACTCCAAGCACGGTGCGGGAGATGCCGACGTAAAGGGCTCCCGTGATCAGCAGGTTCACGAGTGTCTGAACGAGATTCAGAATGACCAGGATATCGAAGGGCTGCGGCTGGGGTTGGCGCCCCTTGAGGAGTTCCCCCATCATCTGGAAGTTTCGCACGATTTCGGGAATGGAAAGCAGGCTGGTCAGGATGGTGGTGAGGAGGAACATGCTCGACAGCGTCAGCCAATGCGGCGCCATGACCTTCCATCCGAGGGTGATGAACTCCCAGACTCCGAACTCCGACGGCAAAGCCACCACCAGATCGGTCGGGGCCGTGCCGAACACGGCCGCCGAGCCCCGCTCCATCTGGCGCACGGCCTGGGCCTTGCAGGGGCCGCAGAGGAGCCTCCCCTCCAGGTCCACGACGCAGTTGGGACAGAGTGGCTTCCTGCAGGCCGCGCAACGGGTCGATTCCGCCGCTTCCGGGTGGTTGGCGCAGCGGCCCGGAATGGCGGAATAGGGCTCAGGGACCACGGTCCCGGGAAGGATGCCGGCCAGCTCGCTCAGGGAGGAGGCCGCTGCCGGCGCGGCGTCGTTCTTGCGAAGGAGGGTGTCCCCCAGGAGTCGGCCTTCCCGGACCCACTGCGCGAGTCCCGCCAGGTCGGTGGGACCGAACTCCCTCCCGGAGGAGATCACCCAATAGCGGTCTGAATCCGGCACGGGGCGATTGTGTCAGCGCTCCCGATTCCCTGCAAGGGCGGTCTTGTGGGAAACGGCGGGGAGAAGTAGAATGCCCGCTCTTCGATGCCCCAGGCCAAGATCAAATCCATGCGGGGCGCCAAGATGCGGAAGGCCCCCTCGAACGATCCTATCGTCCTCGTGACGGGGTTCGGGCCCCATGCCGGCGCCGAGGAGAACCCCGCCGACGCCGCGGTGAAGGCCCTGCACGGCTTCCGCGTGGCCGGAGCCCGCGTCCAGGCTGTCATCCTCCCCTCCGAATACGGTCCCGCAGCCCGCAGGCTCAAGGCCGCCCTGAGGCGCCTCGATCCTTGCGCGGTGGTCTGCTTTGCCGCCGGGACGCCGGGCCCCTTCCTGCTGGAGCGCACCGCGCGCAACCGCGACGACGACGCCCGTCCGGACGCAGGCCGCAAGGTCCACCGTGCAACGCCGATCGACCGCAAGGGCCCTTCGGAAGTGCCTTCCACCCTGCCCCTGGATGTGATCCGTGCCCGCCTGGCTGCCGCGGACATCCCTTCGGTGGCCTCCGACAATGCCGGCGCCTATCTCGGCAACCATGCCTTCTACCAGCTCATGCGCGCCATGCCCGCCGACCGCGGGGTGGCCGGCCTGATCCGCATGCCCGTCCCCAGCCCCAAGGCCGACCTGGCCGCCAAGGCCCGGCTCCGCCTCCAGGCCGCCACCGCCGTCCGCCTCATCGTGGGCGCTGCCGCCGAGCGCGGCGTGATGTTCAGGGCCGCCGCTCAGGCTCTCGACGGCGGCGGGGTCGTGCTGACCAAGCCCAAGTCCCGGTAGACCGCCTCCGTCCGCTCCGCCTGGAGCGTGAGGGCGTATTCCCGAAGAGCCCTCTGGCGCGCCGCCGCACCCATGCGGCTGCGGAGTCCCGCGTCCGATCCCAGGCGGACCAGGGCCGCCGCGAGGCTTTCCACGGTCTCGTCCGCCGACACGCCGTTGTCGCCGTCATGGACGATCTCCGGGATCATGCCGCGCCGGGTGGTCACGGCCGGTTTGCCCAGCGCCAGGGCCTCGCGCAGGGCCCGGCAGCTGCCGTCCGATCCCGGGACCAGGAAGATCTGGAAGTCCATGGTGTTGAGGGCCTGGCGGTAGTCCTCCCGGCGGTACCCGGCGAAGACCAGCCGGTGGGAGATGCCCAGGCGCTCGGCGGGCTTGCGGGCCACCTCGTCCAGCCTGGTGCCGCGGCCGATGATGAGGAGTCTGATCTCGGGAAGGGAGGCCAGGACGCGTTGGAAGGCCCCGAGCAGGAGGTCGAAGCGTCGTTTCTCCTGGACCCTCGCGGCAATCCCGATCACCACGGCGCCCTCGGGGATGCCCAGCTCGGCGCGCAGGTTGCCCAGTCCTTGAGGGGAGTAGCGGTCGAGATCCACTGCGGGGGGAAGGGTGAGGGCGAAGCCTTCGGCCCAGCTGTGGCGCGTCTGGTCGCAGGCCTTCGCGGCCGCGGACGCGTAGAGCAGGCGGTCCGTGGCCCGGGCGGTCAGCCAGCGGTCGCGCAGGGTGCCGGCAAGGGGGGTGCCGTCGTGGAGGCTGCGGACCACCGGGATGCCGCAGCGTCGGGCGGCCCTTCCGGCCACCCAGTGGTCCTGTCGGCGGTGGCAATGGACGATCTCGATGCCCTGGGCCTTCAGCCAGGGCGGCAGGTCCCGGGCATCGGCGAAGTTGTCCCGGAGCGAGAAATGCTTGGCCAGGCGGAAGCGGGTGACGGGCTCGAGTCCCCTCTCCCGGGCCCGCTTTTCCAACGCGTCGACGGCGTCGAAGGGCAGGGGGGAGCAGGCGAAGAGGACCTCGTGGCCCCGGGCCTTGAGGGCCAGCGCCAGGTTCAAGGCCGGCTCGGCCGGGCCCGTCCACTTCCAGTCCGAGAAGGTGTGGAGGATCCTCAGGGCTGGGGCTCCTGGACGTCCCCGCCGTCGCTTTGGAAGAGGATGGCGCTTCGACGGCTCATGCGCAGGACAAGGCGGGCATAGGACTTCCACTGCTTTCCGGCCAGTCCCCTCAGGAAGCGGGCCCGCTCCGTCCGTCCGATCCGCCGGGGAGTGGAAAGATGAAGCTGGGTCAGGGTCCTGGCCAGGGCCGCGGTGGAAGGGCGCTTCTGACGGACGCCGTCGGTGTCGACCAGGAGGAACTCGAAGCCCCCGTCCTTCTCCCGGACGAAGAGGTTGCAGGCCTTGGCATCTCCCGGCCAGACTGCCCTTTCGCCCAGCTTCCGGAAGGCCGCGGCGAGGTCCGCCAGGAACCGGCGGCGACCGGAGGCGGGCAGGCCCTTCCAGCGCTCCGTCACCCAGCGGTCCATTTCCCGGGCTGTGGAGGAGAGATCCCCGGTGACCAGGAACGAATCCCGCCCTTCCCGGACCCAGGCCAGGGGCCTGGCCGTGGGGCAGTCGCGCTCCCAGAGGGCATTGGCTCCCATCCAGGATCGGCGGGCCCGATCACCCAGGAAGGCCTTTACGGAAAGCCCCCCGCCCAGGGAGAGGGAGGTCTTCCGGTCCCGCTTCAGCAGTCGGGACGTCCCCGTCCCCGCCAGGGCCTCCCGGTGGGCCGTCACGGCGGCCCGGACGGTCTCCTCGGATACGTCCCGCCGGCGGACCATGCCCGGGGAGGCCAGGAAGGCCCCTGTCGTGCGCATGCAGCGCCTCGTCCGGCTCCGCCAGTGCCGGTTCCAGATCCCCTCCCGCTCCGCCAGGACGAGATGAATCAGCTTCCGTCGTGACTTCCGGGACATGCCTGACCCGCCGCGGTAGGCCTTGAGGGCCCTCAGGAGATCGGCGGGCCGGAAGAGGGGCAGGGAGGCCGCGAGCATGGCCAGGGCCCTCACAGCCAGGCGCCGGGGCATCTCCGGGATGAGACGGGCCGAGGGCAGGTCGGCCACGGTCAGCCAGGGCTTGGCATCCGGGGCGGTCGTGACGAGGAGGTTGCCGGCGTGGAGGTCGGGATGCCAGAGCCCCGCTTTATGGAGACGCGCCATCAGGGTCCCCAAGGTCCTGGCGAGCGCTGCGGATGCACCGACCCGTTCGAGGGGGACGGCGCTCTCCAGCTCCCGGGTGAGCAGATAGCTGGCCGTGGCATCCACGCCCCAGGCCAGGGGCTCGGGGGCGCTGATGCCGAGCGTGCGCAGGCGTCCGGCCAGACGGGCCTCCAGACGGGCCTTGGGGGCCAGGGCCTGTTTCAGGCGTTCCCATCCCGATCTCGAACGGTGGATCTTGAGGAAGGCCCGGCGGCCTGCGATCTCGCAGGGGACCACGGTCCGGGAGAGGTTCTCCTTCGCAGGGACGGCGGCCGAGGCTGCAGCGGCGGGGTCGAAGGCGTGCAGGGCCCCGTCGAAGCCCGGCGCGCAGGTTTCCCAGCGGATGGACATGGCGGGGATTCTAGCGCAGACCTTATCGGACCACGCGGACGATCAGCACGACGGGCTTGCCTGCAACGATCTCGACGCCAGGGAAGCGGACCGCTTCCCCGGCACGGTTGCCGAGGGCATCCACCGGAACCGCCTCGAGGTCATGTTTCCCGGCCGGGAGTCTTGCGGTGCAGGCCTGGAAACTCGAAGGCAGGGCGCTCCAGGATCTCAGGTCGGGCTCCTCCAGCGCTAGGAGGGCCAGGCGGGTCAGATCCCCGGCGGTCTTGCCTTTCTTTTTTTCGACAGCCCGGGCCGCGACCTCCTTGCCGGCCAGCATGAGGGCCCTTTTGGCCAGCAGCCAGGCTTCTCGCTCCGCGAGGGTTTTTCGGGCCCACTGTTCCACGTCGTTGAGGACCACCGTGGGAGCCAGGGGCGAGCCGTCCGCGGCGAGCAGGGCCCCGGCCACGGTCGTGGGCCGCGGGTTCAGGGCGGGGAGGATGCCGAGGGGGCCGCCGGCACGCTTGGTCGGAGCCAGGCCTGCCTCCAGCAGGAGGATCACTTCCCCTATCCCGTCGGGCTGTCTTCCTTTTCCCGAGAGCCTGAGCAGGCGGTCGTCGATCGTCCGCTGGAAGGGGGGCGACAGATCCCTGCAGGCCCGGTAGTCGAGGGTCGCGTCGTCGACCTGTCCCCCCAGCTCCCAGCAGAGCCCGGACAGGAAGAGGGCGAAGGCGTTCAGGCGGTCCGGGGATCCCCTCGTCTCGCGGATCTTGCGGTGGACCTCGTTCATGCGGCGGCATTCCACCTGGGCACCCTCGAGCTTGCCCAGCGCCAGGAAGTCCAGGGCTGCCAGGGTGTGGCAGAGGATCCTTTCGTAGTCCTCCCCGCGGTAGTCCGCGAAGGTCTCGTTGAGGAGCAGGTTCCCCGCCTGCTCGCCCGTGCCGATGAGCTCGATACGCTCGGCGAGGTCGGCGGCTTCCAACAGGGCGGTGTTGGCCTCGTTCCAGCGCCGGGCGGCGTGGAGGATCATGCCGCGCTGGTAGAGGGCCAGGAGGCGGTCCCGGCCGCCCGAAGCGGGAAGGGCGGACAGTGCGTTGGCGGCCTCCTCGAAACATCCGGCTTCGTAGAGCGGCAGGGCCTTGCGGCTCTTTTCGGTCAGCGAGGCGCATCCCGCCGTACAGAAGACGACGAGCCCGAGCGTAGCCAGGGGCAGACCGGCCACCGGGAGGCCTACTTGCGCCGGATCTTCTGGATCTCCTTGACCTCCTGCCAGGCGATGGTCCCCTTGGAGATGTCGGTCAGCTTAAGGGTGACCTGGTACCAGACCGAGCGGGTCTTCTGGTTCTTGGTCTCGTGGACCTGGTCGGTGAAATCCCCCCTTAAGGCATAGTCGGCGCCGACCTGGCGGCCTGGGCCCTTGGCCGTGGCGGGGTCCACGTTGCCGGAGGCGTGGAACTCGTACTCGGCCGGCAGGGTCTCCCGGGCGGTCTCGTCCACCACGTCGACCCGACCGCTCTGGACGATCCCGGTCACGATGCGGTCCGAAAGGGCCTGGATGTCGAGGTGTTCGTGGGTGCGGTTCTTGATGCGCTCGACGACGATCACGGGCTTCCTGGTCGCGCCCTCGGCGAAGAGGCTGGAGCGGAGCATGGACTGGGTCATCTTGTCCGCGATCTGCTTGAGGTCCGTGGCGTTGTACTGGTCGTCCAGCAGGACGGTAGCGTCCGGGTCCTCGTAGTCGATCCTCTCCGCGCAGCCGGAGAGGAGAAAGGCGGCAAGTGCCAGAGGGAGACGGGAGGCGGCGGCGATGCGCATGGGCATTCTCCTTACTTGCGGATGGGGGATGCTTCGTGGAAATAGAATTCGGCGCGCACGGCGCCGGGGGTCGGGGCCGTCTTCTCGAGGGTCGTCATCACGTTGCTGCCCAGGACCACGGGGGTCCAGGGGTTGGCGGCCAGGGTCATTTCCATCCCGTCCTTGTCGTAGAAGGAGGCCCGCCACTCGCAGGGGAGGTTCTTCGATTTCGTGTTCTGGACCCTGAGCTGGACCACCAGGAAGCCGTTCTCGACACGGGAGGCCTGTCCCTTCACTTCCACGGCGTTCTTGAGGGTCAGGTCGTTGAAGGAGGCCTTGACCGTTTCGGAGCCGGAAGGGGTCACCTCCACGCGGGCACCGGCGGTATCGCGGTTGTTCCCGCAGCCGGTCAGCAGGAGGAAGGGGAGGGCAATGACGGTCCGAGCGCGCATGGGTTGGACTCCTTTAGGGTTGCATGTGGTCCAGGATGTGGCCGAGGACGGCGCCCAGGGCCAGGCCCTTGTCCCGCGAATCGCTCTGATGGCCGATCACGGCACCGGCGGCGCTGCCGAGCAGGGTCCAGCGGCCGATGAGGGGGGCCTCCCGGCGGGTAGGAGCGGGTGTCGAAATCGACTGGACACCATAGACGGGCATGGGCATCGGAACGTAAAAGGCTGCCTGGGGCTCAGGAAACTCGGGGCGCCTGGCTTCCCGGGAAGCGAAGGTCTTGACCACCCCGGAGCCGGTCTCCCGCTCGCCTTCGAACACGGTGACCTGGAGGGCGTCGAGGGATTCGGTCGTCAGCCTCGTGGCCACGGCCCGGGTGGATTCCCCCACGGCGACGCCGGCCCGTACGCAGTCCTTCTCGCCCACCCAGCGGATGGCCCAGGTTCCCGGCGCCAGCTCCAGGATGCGGGAGGCTCCGCCTTCCAATACGAATTCATCCTTCATGCGGCCGTGGCAGAGGAAGACGGTCCGGGCGGCGGGGTGGAGCAGGGCGACAAGGGGGCGGTCGGTGTCGTTGGCGATCTCCAGGCGCCCGAAAGAGACGGTCCTGTCCTTTCCCTGCTCAGGCCTGGAGGCGATCATGGCCTGGATCACCCGGTCGCTGACCCCGGTGCGCTTGAGCGCCAGGATCCCTTCGACATCCAGGACGAAGGAGGCCTTTTCCGCCTGGATCTGGGCCAGGATGACCTCGTCGGAGAGCCCGGCCTGGGCCAGCTTCTGCACCTCCTCGGTCGTCAGGGCGAAGGCCGGAAAGGCCAGCAGGGAGAGCAGGAGCGAGGGGAGGGCTTTCATCGTGGGCTCGACACTATACACGAAGGAACCGGCTTCAAGTTCCATGCTTCAACCCCTTGTCCTGAATGGACTTGGTATACTTCCTCCTGTGGATGTCCTTTTCCTGGGTCATGCGAATACCAACGGCTGCCGCAGCCGCTACTTCTTCCCGTTGCTGGAGAAGGCCGGGATCCAGGCCCGGTACGTGGATACCCCCAGTGGGCCGGAGCGCCTCAAGCTTCTGGAGTCCCTGCCGCCCGCGTCGGTGGCGGTCGTCCAGCGCCTGGCCTTGAGCGACACCGAAGCCTCGGTCCTGGCCCGGAAGGCTTCCCGTCTCATCTGGGATGTGGACGATCCCGTCATGCACCGCTCCAGCCGCCACCTCCTGAGCTTTTCGCCTGGCCGGAGGTCCCGCTTCCGCCGCATGGCGGCACGATGCCAGGCCCTGGTGGCCTCTTCCGCCCTCATCGCCGCCGAAGGACGCAAGGTCCTCCCGGCGGATCGGGTCTTCGTGGTGCCCTCCACGGTGGACGCCGAGATCTACCGTCCCGGCCCGCCACATCCGGCAGGGGGGACTGTGGTCCTGGGCTGGCTCGGTTCTGCGGGGACCCTGCCGTATCTGGAGCGGCTCGGGGGGGTACTGGAGAAGGTCGCCCGGAAGGCGGACTTCCGGCTGAAGGTGGTCTCCAACCGCTTCCCCTCCTTTCGGGGAGTGGAGGTGGAGAGGAAACCCTGGAAGCAGGACGAGGAGGTTTCGGATCTGCAGTCCTTCGACGTCGGGCTCCTGCCGCTTACGGACGATCTCTGGACCCGGGGCAAGGGTCACGGGAAGCTCTTCCAGTACTTGGCGGTGGGCATTCCGGTCGTGGGCTCCCCGGTGGGGGTTGTGGGAGGGACGATCCTCGACGGCGTGACGGGCTTCCTTCCGAAAAGCAAGGCGGCATGGGAGGAAAGCCTTGTGAGGCTGGCTTCGGACGCCGGCCTGTGTCAACGCATGGGCCGGGCGGCCCGGAAGGACTTCGAGGAGAGGCTTTCTGTCCAGGCCGTCTTTCCGACCCTGCTCCAGGCGATCCGGGGGTGAGGAATCCTGGAACCCCCACCACCCGCCATCGTGTAAGCTGACACCTGTTGCGTTGACCGAACCCAAGGAGAGTCCATGCGCATGAAGTGCATCCTGATGGTAGCGCTCCTGACCCTGGCGTCCGGCTGCAAGTCGGCCTCCAGCGTGACCAAGCCCGGCTTCGACTTCGTCAACGCCCGCAAGGTCGCCGTCATCCAGGTGACCGGGGCCGGGACCCGGGAGGCCGCCCGCAACGAGGTCGCCGACCTCTTCGGCAAGGAGCTTCTCCAGCACGGCTTCAACGTCATCGAACGCACCCAGGTCGAGTCCATCTTCAAGGAGCAGGACTTCCAGTCCTCCGGGAAGACCGGCGGGATCGACGCCGTGAAGGCCGGGGCCATCCTCAACGTCCAGGCCGTCTGCATCGTCAACATCCCCCAGTACGGCGACGAGGTCAGCCTGACGGCCAAGATGCTCGACGCCCAGGACGGGAGCCTGCTCTGGAGCTCCGAGGGGTCTGGCAAGGTGCATAGCATGGCCGGCACCATCGCCGGGGGCCTGGCCGGGGCCGTCGTCGGGGGCCTGGCGGGCTCCAGCATCGGTGGGAACTCGGGCACCGGGACCAAGGTGGGCGCCGGAGTGGGGGCCGTGGGTGGAGGCCTGATCGGGAACGCCCTGACGGATACGGAGGCCCAGGTCCTGAGGAAGATCATCACCAAGATGGGCGAGGGGATGCCCGATCTGGTCAAGAAGCCCTAGCCCTCCTACAATCCCGGCGTGGATGCTGCCGGGAAGGACGGATTGATCTACGACTGGAACCTGGCCGGGCCGCCTACGGCCAGGCCTTCCTGTCCCGTCCAGTTCGACGACGAGACCCTGCGCGACGGGCTCCAGTCCCCCTCGGTGACCGACCCCGAGATCCCTGCGAAAATCGAGCTTCTCCATCTGATGGATGCCCTGGGCATCCACACGGCCGACATCGGCCTGCCCGGGGCCGGACCCCGTGCGAAGGCCCATGTCGAGGCCCTGGCCCGGGAGATCGTCTCCTCCAAGCTGAAGATCCGGGCCAACTGCGCGGCCCGGACCCTGATGGCCGACATCGATCCCATCGCCGACGTCAGCCAGAAGGCCGGGATCGGGATCGAGGCCTGTCTTTTCATCGGTTCCTCGCCCATCCGGCAGTATGCCGAGGACTGGACGGTGGAGCGCATGCTGGAGCACACGACCACGGCCATCCGCCACGCGGTGAAGCTCGGCCTGAAGGTCATGTACGTCACCGAGGACACCACCCGGGCCCATCCGGACACCCTGAAGAGGCTCTACACCGCCGCGATCCGGGAGGGGGCCTCCCGGATCTGCTTGTGCGACACGGTCGGACACGCCACTCCTCAGGGGGTCTCCGCCCTGATCGGGTGGGCCAAGGGGCTGGTGGCCGAACTGAAGGCAGGTTCCGAAGAGGTGGGCATCGACTGGCACGGGCATCGGGACCGCGGCCTGGACCTTCCCAACACGATCGCGGCGATCTCGGCCGGCGCCTCCCGTGTGCACGGGGCGGCCATCGGGATCGGGGAGAGGGCCGGCAACACCCCGATGGAGCTCATCCTGGTCAACCTCAAGCTCCTCGGATGGCTCGATCAGGACCTGACGCGCCTGCCGGAGTACTGCCAGGCGGCCTCGCGGGCCTGCGGGGTGCCCATCCCTTCCAATTACCCCGTCGTCGGTTCGGACGCCTTCGAGACGGGCACCGGGGTCCATGCCGCCGCCGTGATCAAGGCCCTGCGCAAGGGCGACACCTGGCTGGCCGACCGGGTCTACTCGGGCGTTCCGGCCGGGGAGTTCGGACTCTCGCAGAAGGTGAGGGTGGGCCCCATGTCCGGGAAGTCCAACGTGCTCTTCTGGCTGGAGAGGAACGGCTTCGACACGGCGCCGGAGCGCGTGGAGCGGGTCTTCCAGGCGGCCAAGGCCTCGTCCCGTCTCCTGACGGAAGAGGAGCTGCGGAGCTTGGCGACCGGTTAGCCCGGCTTCCTCCACACGGAGATCTCCTGGGATCCCCAACGTCCGCCCTGGGAGAGGATCAGGGCGTCCAGTCCGTAGAGCGCCAGCACTGCCGCGGCCTCCAGGGGGCGGGCCAGGGGGTTTCGGGCACGGGCCAGGTTCCACATCATGCGGAGATGAAAGGGGTCCGTGCCGTCGGGCCCAGGGTGGCGGTTCGCGAGGACGAAGAAGGCCCTGCGGCGGCGCGGCGCCAGCCCCGCGGTCCTGAGCACCTGGGCATAGGACGCCCAGGGACGGCTCCGGTTGCTCCGGTAGTCGCGGATTCCCGGCGCGAAGTTGTCCGCCACGACGAGCAGGCCTCCCGGGGCGACGGCCCGCGCCAGCGCGGCAAGGGCATGTTCGAACGCCGTGTCCTCCCGGAGGTAGAAGAGGACGTCCAGGGCGCTGACCAGGTCGTAGGACTCTCCCGGCTCGGGCTCCCAGACGGCCAGGTCGGCCACCCGGATGCTTGCGGAGGGGACGAGGCTTCGGGCCCGTTCGGCCACCTGAGGCGCGATGTCCAGTCCCGCGATCACCCCGATCCCCTCGCGCCGCCAGCGTTCCAGCAGCCAGCCGTGCCCGATGCCGGCGTCCAGGCAGCGCCGCCGTGCCGGGAGCGGGAGGATTTCGCTGCGGAGGGCCGAGGCCAGCGCCTTGGCCTTGGCCCAGAAGAGCCCCCGGTTGTAGCGTTCTCCCATCGGGCTGTTCCCGAAGGACGCCAGGCTTCCGGAGCCGGCCCGGTCCGTCCAGTAGTCCGCAGGTGCTGGGATGGGAGGTTGACGTTCCATCGGCCGATCCGCGAGAATCGCCCTTCCCCGATGGAAACGCAATGAAGATCAGGGACCTGTTCGGGAGCGGCAAGCCCGTCTTCTCCTTCGAATTCTTTCCGCCGAAGGACGAGGCGGGGGCCGAGGCCCTCCACCGCATCCTGGTGGATGAGCTCCAGCCCCTGGGACCCTCCTTCGTCTCCGTGACCTACGGGGCGGGCGGCTCCACCCGGGAGCGCACCGTGGGGCTGGTGGGAAGGATCAAGCGCGAGCTCGGCATCGAGGCCATGGCCCATCTCACCTGCGTCGGCTCCTCCCGGGACGAGACGGCCGCCGTGCTGGACCGTCTGAACGAGCTCGGCATCGAGAACGTCCTGGCCCTGAGGGGGGATCCGCCCAAGGGGGAGACGGCGTTCCGGCCCATGGCGGGAGGCTTTGCCCATGCCTCCGAGCTGGCGGACTTCGTCCGCTCCCGCTGGAAGTTCTGCCTGGGGGGGGCCTGCTACCCCGAGGGCCATCCGGAATGCCGGGACCTGGACCTCGGGATCCAGCATCTCAAGCTCAAGGTCGCCGCCGGGGCAGAGTTCCTCATCACCCAGCTGTTCTTCGACAACGCGGAGTATCTCTCTTTTGTGGCCAGGGCCCGGGCGGCGGGGATCTCGGTGCCCATCGTGCCGGGCATCATGCCGGTGGGGAATCTGGAGCAGGTGAAGCGCTTCACCTCGATGTGCGGGGCGAGGATCCCGGCGGGGCTCCTGGCCAGGCTGGAAGCGGCGGCGGGGGACGCCCAGGCCGTGGCCCGGATCGGGGTCGAGCATGCGGCCCAGCAGTGCCGGGGCCTTCTGGCGGCGGGGGCTCCCGGGATCCACTTCTACACGCTGAACAAGTCCGCGGCGACGCGGGAGATCCTCAGGGCGCTGAAGACCTGATGCGGGTGAGATGGCTCGTGGGCGTCACGGTGGCGGCCTGTCTGCTCACCGCCGCGATCCTGGCGGAGCGATGGCAGGCGCGCCGCATCGCGTCCGGCGACGCCTACTGGATCGTGTTTGATCAAGGGGGTCTGGGCATCGGTTGGTGTGACGTACCCCCCAATTGCGGCGGAGGCGAGGAGTTGCTGTTGCCGTCTTGGCGGAACTGTTCCTGGGTTGGGTTCCGAGCGGGAAAGACTTGGATTCCCAGAAGCGCCTATCCGGAGATCCTGGCCCGCATCACGGGCCAGCGGCTTCCCGACGATCCCGCTGCCTGGGACGTCTGGCTGGCGGCCCATCCCGACCTCGTCTGGGATGAGGGGACGAGGAGACTCGTCGAGCCCTGGCGGGAGACGACGATCCATCGCCTTCCGGATGATGCGAAACCCGTACGCGTCTCCTGGAAGCTCAACCTGGAGGGCTGTGCCCGGCCGGGTCAGGGCCTGCAGGTGTGCCGGACCGTGGAGGAATTCAGGGGATTCCTGGATTCCTGCTCTCACCGGTACCCGATCGACCTCCTCCTGAAGTGGAACGCCATTGACTTCTCCAGGCAGATGGCGGTCGTGGCGTTCGGGGGCGGGCAGGATCCCTCGCCGCGCTCCGTTGCGACGGTCTTCGAGAAGGACGGGGCCCTCTGGGTGACGGAGCTGGAGATCGGGAAACCCCATGCGGTGGACAAGCCGCTGTCCGGTCATCAGACCGAACCTGCCGTCATCCTCTCCAGGATGGGAGGCGTCGTTTTGTCGCGCTCCAACAAGCCCGTGAAGGCCTGGGTCGGGCCTCTGCCGATGGACGTGACGCGGGAGGCCCTTAGGCCTTCCCGGTCCTCCCCCTGACCCACCCCATCGCCTCCTCCCGGGACGTGATCCGGCCTTCCAGCTGCTCCTCCTCCAGCGCCTTGAAGGATCTCCGCTTCTACACGCTCAACAAGTCCGCGGCGATGCTGGAGGTGTGCCGGAGCCTGAAGTTGGTCGCTACGGCTTGGAGGCCAGCGACTTTACGAGGCGGCCCATGGGAGAGTCGGTGTCCCAGGCGAAGCCGGTGTCCTCATTAGAAAGTAGGACGTACCGTCCGTTTTCGGATTTTAGACAGACAAAAAATTCCGGACAGCCCGGAGCATCAGGGCCGTGCATAAAAACACGCCGGAGGTCGCTGTCCGCGGTCTTGGACACCTCAATAATAAGGGAGCGTATCGTGGCTGGGAAGTTCCCCTTCAGGATCTCCAGGATCTCGGCATCGCAGCTCAGGGTATCGGTCAAATCGCTACTTGCATACCCTGTCGAGCGGAATCGGAGGACGACTTCAGCGGCGTCGAAAGCTTTCCGGGTGTTCTCCCGGAGGATGCGATCGTTCAGAGCAGTCAGGATGTCCCGGGCCGAGGCTTTGGCTTCAGAGGAGCCGTGGCGGGCGGCTTCCAGGACGGCCTCCCGCGAAGGTTCTCCGATGTCGAGGAGGTTAGCTGCGACCAAGGTTCCTTCCGCTCCGGGGGTGCCGAGCTGGCGCACCAAGACCTGGATGCGCGCGGAGATGGCTGGGTTCGGCGCAGACTCCGGAGATGACTCGGGTGGCTCGAATCGGGACGGGGGAAGCAGGTCGATGCCGGGATCACGGGTATAGGCAGAGTCTCTCCGGTGCTGGGCCCACCAGGCCTTCATAGTGGCGATGAGAGCATTGTTCCGCTTGTCGTCATCCGGATCTGGAGTCTCGATCCCGGACAGGGTTGCGAGGGTTCCGGCAGCTTCGGCCTGGACCCATTCCATGGGATGATCGAGGAAAGGCGCAATGTAGGGGATGGCCTCCTTGGCATTCAGGCCTCGGAGCACCCTGATCGTCTGGATCGCTTGGGCTTCATGGGCATGGTCGAGCCGACGGATGCACAAGGGGATAACGGAACGGTCCCCGAATTGGATCAGGGCCCGCATCGCGGCGCCATTGGTGTTGTAGGTGAGCATCCGGACGATCCGGGGGGCGAAGGACCTATCCCCCAATTGGGCGATGGTCTTGATGGCATTCGAACGTAGCCTAGGTTGGTTCAGGAAGGAGGCCACCAGGGGCGTGTGCTGGACCTGGTGGAGGTCGCCCAGGGCCCCGAGGGCAGCCTTTTTGACGAGAATACCTTCCTCCTCGTCCTTGAGGTAGTCTGCGAAACGGTCCGCGTAGGCCTTGGCACCCAGTTTCCCGAGGGTCGAGACAGCTTGGGCTCGGACCTCTATCTCCGGGTCTTTTAGCAAGGGGTCGATCGCCGGGATCAGGGAGCTGTCACCGAGCTTGGCCAGGGCCCCAACGGCCTCGTCGCGTACGTCCGCGACGGAGTCGCCCAGGAGCTTGACCACCTCGACGGCCGTGGATGCAACTCCCAGATCACCCAAGGCTCCGGCAACATTGCCTCTAACCTCTGCATCCGGATCCTTCAATAGGGGTAAGAGCTTCTGGGCATGGGGCTTGGAGCCCAGTTGACCCAGGGCGATGGCGGCTTCTCGGCGCACGGAAGGCTCGGCGTGCTTGAGCAGTGGGAGGACCTGCTCGGCCATACCGGGAGACTTGCTCCATCTCAGGGCTTTCAGGATGGAACCCAGGACGCCCGGGTCAGGGTGGGTCAAGAGGGCAGTCAGGTAGGGGGCTGCCGGGACTGCAAGTCCGCTCCCCCAGTGTACGGCGTCAAGGGCATCCTCCCGGACTCTGGGTTCCGGGGCTTGCAGGAAAGCCGCGATGATGAGGACAGCCTGGGGATTCCGATCCTGGAGGACGCCTTTACACAGGTCGCGGATGCCCTGGTTCTCCATAAAAGGCGGTCCGAGTGTCTCTTCGGAACGTGCTGCATAGACGAACGTGGTGGCTTTCTCGACCGCCTTCTCCAGAAGGACATCTCCCCGGGCGGCCGCGAGGGCATCCCTCCGGACCCGCGACCACGGGATCGCGGTCCTCAAGGTATCGCAACGATCCTGGATCTCCGGATCCTCCGCATTTCGGGGCAGGAGTGCCAGCACCTGTTCGAGGTGGTCTGTCCCCAGCTCGATCAGGGTATTGGACGCTACCTCACGGTTCTTGAACACCGGGTCCGAGAGCTGGGCGATTAGCTTGCGGATCTGCTCGTTCAGGGGTTGGGCATCCTCTGCCTCAAGGATGAACGGAGTCGCGAGCAGGCAGGAGAACAGAAATGGCAGCAGGAGCTTCACATTCGATCTCGAATCCATTGTATCGCCTCCTCCCGCGTCGTGATACGGTTCTCCAGCTGCTCCTCCTCCAGGGCCTTGAGAATCTCGCCCATCTTCGGTCCCGGCGCCATGCCGAGGGCCACCAGGTCGTGCCCGGTCAGGAGCTTGACCGGCTTCAGCTTCTCCACTCCGAACTCGGCTTTCTTGGAGACGCAGAGGTCGTAGAAGTCCAGCTTCCCGTGCGAGCCCTTGCAGTCCGCCACGTAAAGGGCCAGGAGCTCGTCGAAACCCTCCGCCGCCAGGAAGCGCTTCAGCGTCGAGACCCGCATGTTCGGCGTGTCCTTCCATCGCAGGTGCTCGGCCACCAGGTACTCCACCCGCTCCTTCACCGCATTGGGGAATTTGAGGCGCTCCAGGATGCGCACCGACATCTCCGCTCCGATGCGGTCGTGGTTGTTGAAGCGGATGCGGTCCGCCCGCTCGAAGGTGCAGGGCTTGGCCACGTCGTGCAGGAGGCCGCCCAGCGCCAGGGTCAAGGAGGCGTCCTCCGGGAGGTGGGAGAGCACCAGGAGGGTGTGAAGGAAGACGTCGCCCTCGGGATGGTACTCCGGAGGCTGCTCGACGCCCTTCATGGCCTCCATCTCGGGCAGGAAGACGGGCAGGAGGCCCAGCTCCGAGCAGGCCCTCAGGGCGTCGGCCCGCCTCGGGGACAGGAGGATCTTGGAGAGCTCCTGCTGGATGCGTTCGGGGCTCACCGTGGCCAGGAGGGCGGCGTTCCGGCGCACGGCTGCGGCGGTGGCGGCCTCGACCTCGAAATCCAATACGCCCGCGAAGCGCCCGGCGCGAAGCAGCCTCAGGTGGTCCTCCCGGAACCTCAGGTCGGGGTCGCCGATGGCCCTCAGGCGCTTGGTCTTGAGATCCCCCAGCCCGTCCACATAGTCCACGATCTCCCCGGAAAGCGGATCCAGGAAGAGGCCGTTCACCGTGAAGTCCCGGCGCTGGGCATCGGCCTCGGGGTCCCCGAAGGAGACCGCGTCCGGATGGCGCCCGTCGGAGTAGGCCCCTTCCGCCCGGAAGGTGGCGACTTCCACATGGCCGGTCTCGGTCACGACCACGATCACGCCGAAGGCCGCACCGACCGCCACCGTCCTGGGGAAGAGGGCCTGGACCCTTTCGGGCCGGGCGTCCGTGGCCACGTCGAAGTCCTTGGGCTGGCGGCCGAGCAGGAGGTCCCTGACGCAGCCCCCGGCCAGGAGGGCCCGGTGGCCTTCCGAGCGCAGGCGCGCGCAGACCGCCGCCGCCTCCCGTGCGGAGGGGGTGTCGGGCAGGCGCGGGGCGCTCACGGCTTGCGCCGGTCGGTCAGGATGCGGTCCAGGTCCCCGGCTTCCTCCATGCCGAGGTTCTCGAAGCGGCATACGACCATGGTGCGTGTGCCCTGGCGTCGGGCCGCCAGGATCTCCGCGGGGATCCTCAGGGGCCTGGTCCTTCCCGGGACCGGGAGCCAGAGGGTGATCTTGCCCTCGGTGCGGAAGTCCGCAGGGACCCCCAGCCAGCAGCTGTGCAAGCCAAGCTTGAGGACGCGGACCGTATGGCGCTCCAGCCTGAGCCTGCGTCCCTGCTCGGCCCTGGCGGCCTCGGCCGGAAAGGGCTCGATGGGAGAGGCGGATTCAAGATTCTCCTCCTCGCCGGGGGGAGTCGTCGTCAGGAGGTTGTCCACCGCCTCGGCCAGGTCCTCGAAGTCCATGGGGCGCCTCAGGGCGGCGGCCCCCTCGGGTGCCGTACGGGAACCCTCGGGCAGGAGGACCAGCAGGATTGCACCTGATGCGGCGGGTTCGCCGGCTGCGTCGTCCGGGAGGTCCCAGACCACCAGGTCCGGCTTTCCCCAGCGGTCCAGGCGTCCGGACGCCTGGTCCGGCGGACAGGCCAGGGTCGTGTAGCCCATCGCATGGAAGTGGTCCTGGAGGGTCTCGCCCAGGATCTTGTCCGGGGTCAGGACCAGGATGCGCTGGGTCATGCGTCCTTCCCCTCCTCCAGGTCGCTTTGCATGCGGTCGCGCCGGATCCGGATCCTCTCCTGCTCCGCGACGTAGCGCATCAGGAGGGAGACGGAGGCGCCGGTGCCGGGGTTCGAGAAGGAGATGCCGATCTTCACGAAGGGCTGGCGGATGCGGTGCCGGCGGGAGCGCACGTTGCCCTTGAGCACGAGGGGTCGCCGCCCGTCCCCCAGGACGATGTTCAGTCCCACTTCCTGCCCGATGGGGAAGGCCCCGGCAACAGCCTTCGGCACCGCGAGCCCCACGCCGGAAGAGCTCAGGTCCTCCGCGATGCCTTCCAGGATGCCCCGATGGCCCCCACCCAGGGACCAGAAGCGGGCCTTGAGCGGGGGCATCACCCAGTCGCGGAGGCGGAAGGCCCCACGGCGCTGGAGAGGCTCCAGGGCATCCGGCACCTTCAGCACCCAGGCCTCCCCGCCCAGGGCTGATGGGAGGGTCCTGGTCCCTTCCAGCCGGCTGGCGAAGGCGTAATGGCGTACCCCCAGTTCGAAGGAGACGCGGATGGAAGTGCCCTGTGGGGCCGGAAGGGTATGGCCGGTGGAGAGTTCGGGGGCCCGTACCCACAGGTAGCCCCGGCCGGGTTGGAGCTCCGGGGGGCAGGCTGGGGCCGCAGCGGGAAAGCTGATGCCGGAGAGGGCCACGCGTAGCCTCAGGGGTGTCCCCGCCACGAGGGCCCGTTGCAGCGCCTCGGGGTAGGGCATGGGGTGGATTGTAGCCCGGCGTTGCGGATTTGCCATCCCGCCGGATATCCTGGGGGGAGGTTGTCTCCTCCACGGAACACGCTGACGGTACGCAAGGAGCGCGTCCTGCTCCTGGGCATCCTCCTGCCCGGGGAGGAGGAGCCCGAACCGCTGGCGGAACTGGCCGCCCTGGTGGAGTCGGCCGGCGGGGTCATCGCGGGCCGCATGCTCCAGGCCCGCACCGTCCCCGATCCGGCCACGTACGTGGGCAAAGGAAAGACGGCGGAGCTCAAGCGCCTGGCCCTGCTGGAGGAGGCCGACGCCGTGGTGGCCGACCACGAGCTGACCTCCGCCCAGGTGAACAACCTCGAGAAGGCCCTCGACCTGCGCGTCTTCGACCGATCCGAGCTCATCATGGACATCTTCGCCATCGGCGCGAAGAGCCGGGAGGCCAAGCTCCAGGTCGAGCTGGCCCAGCTCCAGTACGGCATGACCCGCCTGAAGCGGGCCTGGACCCACCTGGACCGCATCGGGGGCGGCATCGGGGCCCGTGGCGGCATCGGCGAGACCCAGCTCGAGGTGGACCGGCGTCTGGCCCGCAGCCGCATCGGGGAGCTTCAGCAGTCGCTCTCCCGCATCCAGGGGCGCCACGCGGCCGAGGCGGCCGCCCGCGCCGACTGTTTCGCCGTCTGCCTGGTCGGCTACACGAACGCCGGAAAGTCCATGCTCATGCGACGGCTCACCGGCTACGAGGCCCGCTCCGAGGACCGCCTCTTCTCCACCCTGGACACACGGACCCGCCGCGCCCTGTTGGACCACGAAGTCCTCGTCAGCGACACCGTCGGCTTCATCCGGAAACTGCCGCACAGGCTCGTGGCCTCCTTCAGGGCCACCCTGCAGGAGGTCCTGTCGGCGGATCTCCTGCTTCACGTGATCGACGCCTCGTCTCCACACGCCGAGCGTCAGGCGGACGACGTGGAGGGGGTGCTGAAGGAGATCGGGGCGTCCGCCCCCGTCTGGCGGGTCTGGAACAAGATCGACCGCCTGGACGGCCTGGAGAGGGCGGCCTCCCATGTGGCCGGGCACCGCCTCTCCGCCCTCACGGGAGAGGGGGTCGACCTCCTGCTGGAGGCCGTGGACCGGGAGGGGGCGAAGGGGCGTCGGGTGCTGGAGATCTCCTGCGCGACCGCGGACGGGGAAGCCCAGGCGGCCCTGGCCGCGGCGGGCCGGGTGGTCGCGCGCTCCTTCGGGGAGAAGAAGGCCGTGCTGACGGTGGAGCTGACGCCCGGTGCCGAGGTCAGGCTCAGGCGCTGGAGCAAGGCGGCCGGCAAGGCCGGGGGGCGCCGCCTGGAGTTCCCTACGGCCGGATGAGGTAGTCCCGGGCCCAGGCCGGGCGCTGAGGCGGGGCCTTCTCCAGCATCCCGCGCCAGGTCGAGTCCGTCAGCCGCTGCGAGATCGGCCGCTTGAACTCGTACGAGGACAGCACGGGCCCTGCGGCCAGGAAGAAGCCGCCGTCAGGTCGCGGCACCGCGGCCACCAGGAGGTCCAGGTTTCCGGTGGCCTCCTGGAGGACCTGGTCCGTCGTCCAGTGCACGTCCGCGGTCAGGGGCGCCGAGGTGTCGCCCTCCGGGAGGGCGTCGCGGATCTGCCCCGCGATGCCGTCGAGGAAGGCCCGCTGCTCCGCCGACGGATCCTTGCCGGCCAGCTCGTCGAGGGAGATCTGCAGGAGGCTGGCCAGCATGCGGTCCATGGACTGGAGGGAGACCGCAGCCCGGGTGTCGAGGGCCTTGAGCTTCCTCAGGCCCTGCTCCGTCATGCGGTTCAGGGTCAGGAGGCGGGCGTAGCATTCCGGCTGGGGCTCGACCCAGCCTGCCGGCGTCGGGGAAGGTTCGGACGTCGTCATCGGGACCCGGTAGGGGAAGGCGTCCCGGGCGGCGAGGATGCCGTCATGCCTCAGGGCGGTCCAGGAGGCCAGGGCGGTGTTCAGGGACCTGTCCTGCCAGGCCTCGGAGCGCATGAAGCCCGGCCAGCCCTCGCCCGCGGGCTGGAGCAGTGGCTTGAGGCTCCAGAGCCAGCCGGAGTGCAGGTTGGCGTTCCACTCCTCGGGGGAGAGGAGGCCGGCCTCGGACCGGAGGTGCCCGCGGGCCTCGCGGTAGCCCTCGAAGTCGTCGTCCCCGGCGGTGTCCAGCCAGGACTCGGCCCTGCGGCTCCCGAGCAGGGCCATCACGTCCAGGCCCCTGGGGAATCCGCGGACCAGGGTGTCACCCTTCGGCATGGCGCTGAACGGGGTGCCGTCGCCGCTGTCGCCGAGGAATACGCCGTCGAGCGCAGGCGCCGAGAGGCGGTCCATCCAGGCCGCATCCAGGCCGAAGCGGCAGCCGAGCAGGCTGAGGCCCGGGTCCCTGTGCGATCCGGAGAAGACTTCGGGAGGGCGGCGCAGGTCCAGGATCTCCTTCACACGGTCGAAGGCGGATGCGTCCGAGACGATCTCCCCGGAGTTCCTCCCGGTTTCGTGCAGGACCTCCAGGCAGTCCGCGGGGGTCAGGTCCCCCGACACGCCCGAAGTGAAGGCGGTCACGGCGTAGATGCGCTCCCAGGCCTCCCGGGCCGTCCGTCCATCCGGCAGGTGCTCCTGGTCCAGGAACTCGGAGATCTGCAGGGCCGCCAGGGTCTGGCGGGAATCGCGCAGCAGGAAGCGCATGCGGCCCAGCCAGGCGGTGGCCCGGAAGTAGCGCCGGAGGGTCTCGTTGCGGACGTAGTGTCCCCGGGGCCGGTACTGGGTGTAGTCCTCCTCGCAGCCGAAGAGGGGAGAGCGCGCCGGCCCGGCCGCGGCGGCCAGCAGCCCCAGTTCGGCCTCGGCGGCCGGCTTCAGGTCCCTCGGGAGGGAGGAGATCGCACCGTCCTCGTTCAGCAGGGTCCGGGTCACGGCGAAATACTGGGCCGCCAGGCCCAGGGCTCCCTCCTCCTCCGCATGCTGGCCGGGATCCAGGGCATCCCGGGCCTTGAGGCAACGGCCGCCAAGGGTCCTGCAGAGGGCCTCCAGATCCCCGGTGAAGGCGCCCTCCTCCAGGCGGGCCAGGCTCTCCCCGAACTGGAGCTGGTAGAGATGGAGCAGGGCGTCCGGGGTGACCAGGGAGGGCACGCCCAGTTCCTTCAGGCTCTCGTAGGCTGCGGGGATCTCGGTGGCGGCGTTCGCCTCGGTCCGGTTCCAGGGGATGACGGCAAAGCCCCTTTCCAGCACGGCCCGCCGGGCGGCCTCGGGGAGGCGGAGACGCTTCGCGTCAGGCCAGTTGACGATGCCGGCCGGATCCAAGGGGAAGCGGGTGGGGGGCAGGGAGGCGGCGACTTCGGCGGCCACGGGCCGGTACAGGTCGGCGAAGCCCGAGGTCAGGCTCCTGGACCTCGATTCGGGGAGGCTCCCGGCCTCGGCACGGATCTCCTGGCCCGTCGCGGCGAAGGCCTCGCCGAGGGGATTGGCGAAGGAGACGCGGCCTTCGAACACGGAGACGGAAGCCCGCGCAGGCGAGGCGGCGATGCGGAAGCGGGTGCCGAGCACGGTGACGGTTCCGGCGGGGGTCTGGATCCTCAGGGGGTCCTTGCCCTTGGCTGCCTCCACGTAGAGGGAGCCGGAGTCCAGTCGGGCCACGGGACCATGGCCGCGGGGGCCCAGGAGATGGATCGCGGCGTCTGCACTCCAGGCCAGGCGGGTGCCGTCCGCAAGCCTGGTCTCGGTGACGACCTCCGGCTTGACGGGGGGGTGCATGCGCCTGAGGGTCAGGATCCCGGCTCCGGCGGCCAGCAGGACCGTGGCGGCGGCGGCCGTCCATCTCAGAAGGCTGCGGGAGGACTGTCTCATGCGGGGGGCAGTCCGCGTGTACCGGAAGCCCAGGCCGGAGACCGTTGCGGAGAGGGCCTTCAGGACCTCCAGTTCGTCACGGCATTCCGCGCAGGCAGCCAGGTGGGCCTCGGCGGCGGCCTTGTGATCTTCCGGAAGCTCCCCGTCCAGGTAGCCCGAGAGAAGGTCGCCGAGATGCGGTCCGCTCACGACTCCTCCTTCCCGAATTTCCCGTCATTCCCGGATTCCAGCAGGGTCCTGAGCTTGAGGCGGGCCCGGTGCAGGCGGGACATCACCGTGCCCGCGGGGAGGTCCAACCTCTCCGCGATCGCGGCATAGCTCAGCCCGTCGATGTCCCTCAAGGTCACGATGGCTCTTTCCTCCGTCTCCATCCCGCGCAGTGCCTTCCACACCCTTTCCTTCGCTTCCTCGCGTTCCATCAGCTCCAGGGGCGAAGCGGCAGGAGCGGATCCCATCGCGAGCCGCCCCTTGAGGGCCCTCTCCTCCGACTTCCTCCTTCGGCCCTGGTCCATGGCCGAAGACATGGCCGCCCGGTAGAGGTAGGCGGCGGGGTTCAGAACGCCGTCCTTGCCCTTCGCCAGGGCCTCCCGGGACCTCAGGAAGGCATCCTGACAGGCGTCCCAGGCCCTCGCCTCATTGCCCAGGGCCCTGGCCACGGCCCGGTACACGTCCTGACCGAGGGAATCCCAGTTGTGCTCAGCCAAGGTCCGGCCCCGAAGGATCGACGTAAGAAAAGGGTAAAATATTCCCGGGGAACCGCATGAGAGCGGGGATTCTACCTTTCCCCGCCCGGATCCCCCAGGCTTGATCCCAGCCGTTTTGGCAGGCATCATCCCCTCATGACGACCCCAGAGGATCTACTGGCCAGCCTGCGCTGGCGCTACGCGGTCAAGCGCTTCGACCCGGCCCGGCGCATCCCGGAGGCCGATTGGAAGGCCTTGGAAGAGGCTCTTGTCCTGACCCCTTCCTCCTACGGCCTCCAGCCCTGGCGCTTCGTGGTGGTGACGGATCCGGCGCTCAAGGCCTCCCTGGTCCCCCTGTCCTGGAACCAGCCCCAGCCGGCCGACTGCTCCCACTACGTGGTCCTGGCCCGCCGCTCGGGGCTGACGGAGTCGGACATCGACCGCTTCGTCTCACGGATGGGCGAGGTCCGGGGGGTGCCGGCTTCGACCTTCCAGAAGTACCGCGACGTGATGGTGGGGGGGCTGTTGGGGCCCCAATCCGCCTCCCAGGTGGACGAATGGGCCTCCCGCCAGGTTTACATCGCGCTGGGCAACCTCATGACCTGCGCGGCGGTCTTGGGCATCGACGCCTGCCCGATGGAGGGGATCCAGCCGGGGAAGTACGACGAGGTGCTGGGGCTGAAGGCCCGGAGCTTTGCCACGGTGGTGGCCTGCGCACTGGGGTACCGCAGCGCGGCGGACAAGACCGCCGCGATGGCGAAGGTGAGGTTCAGGACCGAGGACGTGGTGGAAAGGCGGGGAGCATGATCCGGAGGATCTGGAACGGCTGGCCCCGTTGGTTTCGGTTTGTCTCCGTCGTTGTCCTGATCGCGACGCTTTCCCTGACCCTGTTCGTCCGGCTCAACCTCCTCAGGCCTTCGAGGGTCGTCCTGGAAGTCCGGACTCTGCCTCCCGGGATGGAGGTCTGGGCGGATGGCAGGAATCTGGGCTTTGCGCCGGTGGAGATCGACGTCACGGATCGCCTGCACCGCGACGCGCGGTCGCGCCCGCCCGGACTTGGGCTGATCCATGGTGGCCTGCAATGGATCGCGTCCTCTTGTTTCGGGGATGGCGGAGGAACGCGCAGTTCAATGGAAGATACCCGTGTGACGACGCGCTGGAACTTCGGCGCATGGGAGGTCGGGCCTGTGACTCTTGAGATAAAATCCCGCGATAGTGGGAAAGCGGTGTGTTCCCTGCTTTCCCCTTTCAATCAGATATCCGGGTGACGCCAGAAGCACATCTCCGTCCTGATCCAAGGGATCGAATCCGAACAGCCGTAGCGGAGGTGAGGAGCGATTCCGGTCCTACTTCAGCTGTTCCAGCAGCCTATCGAGGGGTAGTGCTTCCACGCCCTTCCCCAGGGGAAAGGGCTCCCGGATGGGCGCCGCCACGTAGGCCTCCCGAATCCCCAGGTCCTCCAGTGCCGACCAGAAGCCCCGGGTGACGGCGGGACTGCTGGAGGCCTTGCACTCGATGGCCAGCTTCCGCCGCCCCTTTTCAAGCACGAGGTCCAGTTCAGCCCCTTGGGAGGTCCGGTAGTAGGCGGCTCGCCAGCCCTCCGCCCGGGCCAGCACCTGCTCCAGGACGAAACCTTCCCAGGAGGTTCCGCGGACGGGATGCCCGGCCAGGTCGTCCTCGGTCTCCAGGTTGAGGAGGGCATGCAGGATTCCCACGTCGCGGAGGTAGACCCGCGGAGTGCGCACCAGGCGCTTGCCGAGATTGGCCGAGAGGGGTTCGAGCACCCGCAGCATGTAGGTTCCGGCAAGGATGTCCAGGTGGTGGCGGGACGCCGTGTGGCTCACCCCCATCGACCGTCCCAGTGCCGAGAGGTTCAGCTCCTGTCCGTGGAGGTGTGCGCACATCCGCCAGAAGCGCTCGAGTGTGGCGGAGGGGACCCGGAATCCAAGCAGGGGCAGGTCACGCTCCAGGAAGGCCTGGATGAAGTCGTCCCGCCATCGGCAGCTTGCGGCATCGTCGTCCGCGAGCAGGCTTCCCGGGAAGCCCCCCCTCAGCCAGAGCACGGGAAGGGGGATGCGGCGGGCCGTCTCGTCGCGCAGGAGGGGCGTGAGCTCCCGGACGGCCAGCCGTCCTGCCAGGGTCTCTGATCCCTGCCTCAGAAGGGCCGGCGAGGCGGACCCCAGCAGGAGAAAGCGTCCGGGCCTCCGGTCCTCGTCCACCAGGGAGCGCAGGACCTCGAAGAGGGCGGGCACGCGCTGCACCTCGTCCATGCAGACGGTCACGGCTGCGTGGCGGCGCAGGAACTCCTCGGGATCGGCCTCCAGCTTCCGGCGGTCGCTGGGACGTTCGAGATCCAGGTAGAGCGTTCCGGCACGCTCGGAGGCCAGCATCCTGGCCAGGGTGGTCTTCCCGCACTGGCGAGGGCCCACGATCGCAACGGCCGGGTAGCGGACCAGGTCGCGCTCCAGGACGGCCTTCAGGTCACGGGAGAAGTGTCCATGCATATAGAATTATTATCATTCAATTTACATGATTGTCAAGAACGGGGGGCAGGGGCTTGTCTGCCCCCGCTTGAGCCCCCGCCGCGCCGCGCCTATGATGCCTCCCCATGTCCGTCATCGTCGAGTGCGTCCCCAACTTCAGCGAAGGCCGTGACGAGGCCAAGGTCCGCCGCATCGCCGACGCGGCCCGGGGCGTCCCCGGATGTGCCGTCCTCGGCGTCGAGCTGGACCCCGACCACCACCGCAGCGTCCTGACCCTGGCCGGCGCCCCCGAGGCCGTCGCCGAGGCCGCCTTCCGCGCCGCCGCCGTCGCCGTGCGGGAGATCGACCTCAACGGCCACAAGGGCCAGCATCCCCGCATGGGCGCCCTGGACGTCTGCCCCTTCGTGCCCGTGCACGGGATTTCCATGGAGGACTGCGTGGCCCTGGCGAAGAAGGCCGGCGAGCGGATCGGGCGGGAGCTCGGCGTGCCCGTCTTCCTCTATGCGGAAGCCGCCAGCCGTCCTGAGCGCAAGCGTCTTCCCGACATCCGCAAAGGCGAGTTCGAGGGGCTTAAGGCGAAGGCCGACCTCGAGCCCGACTTCGGTCCGGCGAAGGTCCATCCCACCGCGGGGGCCTGCGCGGTCGGCGCCCGGCCCTTCCTGATCGCCTTCAACGTGAACCTGGATTCCACCGACCTGTCCTTCGCCCAGGACATGGCCAAACGCCTGCGGGAGAGCAACGGGGGCCTGCCCGGCGTCCAGGCCCGGGGCTTTGCGATCGAGGACGGGAAGGCCACCCAGGTCTCCATGAACCTCCTCGACTTCCACCTAACCTCTCCGGGCAAGGTCTTCGGCGTCGTGGCCCAGGAGGCCGTGCGCCGGGGGATCGCCGTGAAGGGCGCCGAGGTCATCGGGCTCATCCCTCGGGAGGCCCTGGAGCTCTCGGCCGTGGACCTGATGCGCCCCATCGGCTACTCCCAGGAGCAGGTCTTCGAGAACCGTCTGCGCGACGCGCTCGGCGAGACGCCCACCCTGGACGGCTTCCTTAGCGACCTCGCCTCCTCCAGCCCCACCCCGGGCGGGGGGGCCGCCGCGGCCCTGTCGGGAGCCCTGGGTGCTGCCCTGGCCGGCATGGTCGCAGGGCTCACCGCCGGCAAGAAGGGGTATGAGGCCTGCGACGGCGAGATGCGCGGGATGCAGGAGAAGGCCGGATCCCTGCGCGCCACCCTGGCCCGGCTCATGTCCGAGGACAGCGCGGCCTTCAACGCCGTCTCCGCCGCCATGAAGCTTCCCAAGGCTACCGATACCGACAAGACCGCCCGCACCGCGGCCCTTCAGGCGGCCCTGCTGGCCGCCAGTGAGGTGCCCCTCCGAACCATGCGCGCCTGCCTGGAGGTCCTGGCGATGGCCCGCCTGGCGGCGGACAAGGGCAACGTCAACGCCGTCTCGGACGCCGCCGTTGCGGCCCTGCAGGCCCGGGCGGGCTTGGAAGGCGCCGCCTGGAACGTGCGCATCAACGCCGGAGCCATCAAGGATCCCGAGGCCGCCGGCCGCCTGCGTGCGGAGGCTGCCGCCCTCTGTGCCGAGGCGAGGGACCTGGAATCCGTCGTCCTGGCCCGCTCCGCGGCGCGGCTGGGCGCGTAAGTGCGGACCGCGCTCCGTGCGGCCTGCCTGGGCCTCCTGGCCGCGGCCCTCTACCTTCCTTCCCTTAAGGGGAACTTCCTGCTCTGGGACGACCAGGCCCTGGTCCAGGACAACCCTGTCGCCGGCCTCCCGCTCGACCAGGCCCTCTCCAGGGCCTTTGCCCGTCCGGCAGGGACCACCTGGTGGCCGTTGAGGGACCTCTCCTACGCCCTGGACCACAGCCTCTGGGGTTTCAATCCTCTCGGCTTCCATGTCACCAACCTCCTGCTCGGCGCCCTGGCGGCATCCGGACTGTATCTCGTGGCGCGCCGCCGCTTCGGGGAGGGCACGGCCCTGGCCGGGGCCCTTCTTTTCGCCGTCCATCCGATCCACGCCGAGGCCGTGGCCTGGATCTCGGGCCGCAAGGACCTGCTCTGCGCCTTTTTTCTCCTCGTCTCCTGGGGTTTCCTGGATTCCTGTCCGGAAACCAGGGGGCGGCGCAGGGTCCGCCTGGTCGGGGGCCTCATGGCCTACCTTGCCGCCTGCCTGTCCAAGACCGCGGCCCTGCCCTTTCCCCTCGCCTGGTGGGCCCTGGACCGCATCCTGCCGCCGGAAGGAAGGCGTTGGAGCCTGCCGGAGCGCCTGCCCTTCCTTCTGGCGATGGGGGGCTTCGCCTGGGGTCAGGCCTCGGTCTCGCTGGCTGCCGGTGCGGCCGGGCGTTACCAGCCGGATGCGGAGGGCCTCCACCAGGCCCTCCTGACCCCGCTCGGGGCTCTGATGGACCAGGTCGGCGCCCTGCTGCTGCCCCTTTCCCTGGCGCCGGCCTACCCCCAGGACGCCGGAGCCTGGGGCCTGATGCGCTGGGTCTGCCTGGGCGTCTGTCTGCTGGCGGTCTTCCGGGTGTGGAAGGATCCCGGCATGGCCCGGGTGCGTGCGGGCCTGGTCTGGACCCTGGCCTTCTTCCTGCCCGTGATCAACCTGGGCCTGGCCACCTCCACGCCCCGGGCGGACCGCTATGCCTTCCTGCCTTCCATGGGATTCTGCCTGGCCGCGGGTGCCGTTCTGGCGACCCTGAGATTCCGTCAGCCCCTGCGCCGCCTCGCCGTCCCCGTCGTCGTCTCTTCCCTGGCCCTGCTGGCTTTCGCCCAGGGACGCTGCTGGGCCTCCGACGGAGGCCTCTGGGCCCCGGCCCTGAGGCGTCAGCCCCGCAGCTTCATCGCCGCCGGGAACCTGGCCTCCGCCCGCCTCTCGCTGAACCTCACGGCCGAGGCGAGGCGCCTGCTGGACCGCCTCAAGCGCATCGATCCGGCATCGCCCATCGCCCATCACCAGCTCGGGCACCTCCTGCTCGCCTCGGGGGAGACCTCCCTGGCCCTGCTGGAGTACGCCGAGGCCTGCCGCCTCTACCGCGAGGGCGGCAAGGGGCGCGCGGGCGTGGCCGTGCCGGCCGGCTACGGCGCTGAGCTGGGCCTCTGCCTGTCCGAGATGGCCGATGCCGTCCTCAGGGTGGGGGACGTGGAGGCGGCGCTGGCCCTGGCCGAATCCTCCGTCCGCGAGGCGCCTTCCAACGGACGCATCCTGGCCGTGCTGGCACATGCACGCTCAGCGACGGCCTATGCCCACCTCCTGAGCTCCCAGCAGGAGACCGACGAGAGGCGCCGGGAGGGCCTGATGAGTCGGGCCGAGTCCCTGTACCGCGCCATGCGTCCGGAGGAGTATTGTCCCGCCGACCGCATCAACTTCGCGGCCCTCCTGAAGCGCAAGGCGGCTGCCGCCGCAGACGCCGGGAGGGTGGGAGAGGCCTATGCTGCCGTCAGGGAGGCTGCCGTCCTTCTTCCGGAGGATCTTGAGCTCCGTCAGACCCTGGTGGAGATGGCGCGCCTGATCTCCTCAGGAGAGGAGCCCAGGCCCTAGATGTTCGACCGCCGCTGGGAACTCCCGCCCCAGGATTCGGCCACCAAGGCCGAGGCCCTCTCCGCTGTCGCCGGCATCGGCAGCCTGGCCGCAGGAGTGCTGTTAAGACGGGGCGTGGACACCCCGGAGGGCTGCCGGCGCTTCCTGACGCCCCGCCTGGACGACCTCTCCGACCCAGGCGACATCCTGGGCATGGCCGAGGGCGCCCGCCGCCTCGCGCTGGCCGTCCGCCAGAGGCAGCGCATCTGGATCTGCGGGGACTACGACGTGGACGGCACGTCCGGGACGGCCATCCTGATGATGTTCCTGAGGCTGGTAGGCGCCGAGCCGCGCTTTCTCATCCCGCATCGCGTGAAGGACGGCTACGGGCTCAAGGTCCCCGGCGTGGAGCACATGGCTGCCGAGGGGGCCGATGTCGCCGTCACGGTGGACAATGGGATCTCGGCCTGGGAGGCGGCAGAGAGGGCCCGCGAGCTGGGCATCGACCTCATCATCACCGACCACCATGAGCCGCCCGAGCGCCTGCCCCACTGCCTGGCCCTCATCAATCCCCATCAGGCCGGATGTGGCTCCGCCTACAAGGAGCTCTGCGGGGCCGGCCTGGCCTTCAAGCTGGCCTGGGCCGTGGCCCAGGAGCTGGGACCGGGGCGGAAGGCCACGCCCGAGGTGAGGGAGTTCCTGCTCGACGCCCTCGGCCTGGTGGCCCTGGCGACGGTGGCCGACGCCGCGCCGTTGGACGGCGAGAACCGCGTCCTGGTGCGCTTCGGCATGAAGGCCTTGGAGAAGAGCCGCCTGCCCGGTCTGGTGGCCCTGAAGCGTCTGGCGAAGGCCGAGGGGGAGCTGACCGAGAGGGACCTGGCCTTCGGCCTGGGGCCCCGGATCAACGCCGGGGGTCGACTGGCTGCGGCAGACCTCTCCGTGCGCCTGCTGACGACCCGGGATGAGGCCGAGGCCGGACAGCTGGCCCAGGAACTGGAGAGGCTCAACAAGGAACGCCGGGAGGTGGAGCGCGGGGTGGTGGAGTCGGCCCGCTCCCGCGCGGAGGCCTCCCTGACGCCAGTGGTGATGATGGGCGACGAGGGCTGGCATCTCGGCGTCCTGGGCATCGCGGCTTCCAAACTGGCCGAGCGCTTCTCGCGGCCGGTGCTGCTGGCGGCCATCGATCCCGAGACGGGCCTGGCCAAGGGCTCGGGCCGTTCCGTGCCCGGCTTCAACCTGACGGAGGCCCTGACACGGGCCAAGGACCATCTGGTCGCCTACGGAGGCCACGCCTATGCGGCGGGCTTCACGGTCAAGCGGGAGAACCTGGAGGCGGTGCGCCTTTCGATCGAGGCGTCCCTCCTGGCCTGGTCGGGGGGGGAGAAGCCCATGCCGCTGACCACGGTGGATATGGAAATCCCCCTGGACCGCTTGCGCGAGGGGCCGGTGCGGGAACTGGCCCGGATGGCGCCCTACGGCGAGGGGAACCGGCCTCCGGTCTTCCTGGTCCGGGGCCTGAGGCTGGCGGGGGATCCGAAGCGGATGGGAGTGGAGGGGAAGCACCTTTCGTTCCTGGTCCGGTCCATCTCAGGCGGCGGCTCGATGCGGGCGGTGGCCTTCAACCAGGGGGAGGGGCTGGATCGCCTGCTCGCGATGCGCGAGGGGTTCGACCTGGCGTTCACGCCGAAGATCAACGAATGGAAGGGCTCGGTGTCCGTGGAGCTGGAGGTCGTGGCGGTGAGGGAGGCCCGGAAAAACGAGGCGGCGGGAAAGGCGTGAGAATCACGGCGGCGTTTTCTCCTGGCGGCGCGCCGCAGGCGGCCCCAGAATGTGAGGAGAAGCGCTGGCCAGATTCCTGTTCGTCTCCCGTTATGCGATGGCCGTGGACCTGGCATGGAAGGTCGCGCGTGAAGGGCACGAGGTACGCATGGCCGTGTCCAGCCGTGCCGACCGCGATGTAGGGGACGGCTTCGTCGAGAAGGTCGATGACTGGGAGGCTCATCGGGACTGGGCCGAGATCCTGGTCTTCGACGACACCGGCTTCGGCGAGGAGGCCCAGAGGCAGCGCAAGGCGGGCAAGGCCGTCGTGGGGGGCACGCCGTACTCGGACCGCCTGGAGCTCGACCGCGAGTTCGGGCAGGAGGCGATGCGTGCGGCGGGCCTTCACATCCTGCCCAAGTGGGACTTCAGCGCCTTCGACGAGGCCATCGCCTTCGTGAAGGCCACTCCCGGCCGCTATGTGGTGAAGCCCAACGGCAATGCCCAGAACGAGAAGGTGCTCTCCTTCGTAGGCCAGGAGGAGGACGGCCGGGACGTGGTCACCGTCCTCGAGCACTACCGCAAGGGCTGGGGGGGCAGGATCCGCTCCTTCCAGCTTCAGAAGCATGTCGCCGGCGTGGAGGTGGCCGTCGGGGCCTTCTTCAACGGCAAGGCCTTCACCCTGCCCGTCTGCGTGAATTTCGAGCACAAGCGGATGTGCAACGGGGACATCGGGCCCTCCACGGGGGAGATGGGGACTTCCATGTTCTGGTCGGGGACGAACGCCCTCTACCGCGGCACCCTGGAGCGGATGGCGCCTGCCCTGGCCGCCGACGGCTACGTCGGCTATGTCGACATCAACCTCATCGCCAACAGCCGGGGGATCTTCCCCCTGGAGTTCACCTGCCGCTTCGGATACCCGACGATCAACATCCAGATGGAAGGGGTCCTGAGCCCCTGGGGGGAGCTTCTTGCGGCGATGGCGAAGGGCGAGGAGCATCCCCTCAGGACCAAGCGGGGCTTCCAGGTGGGGGTGGTCGTCGCGGTCCCTCCCTTCCCCTTCGTGGATGCGGAGGCCTTCCGGAAGTACTCGGAGGACGCGGCCATCATCTTCCGCAAGCCGCCCACGGACGGCGTCCATCCCTGCGACGTGAAGCGGGTCGACGGGGACTGGAGGCTGGCCGGGAATTCCGGCTATGCACTGGTCTGCACCGGCTCGGGGATCACCATGGGGGAGGCGAGGCGGGAAGCCTACGGGCATGTCCGGGGCATCCTCATCCCCAATGCCTTCTACCGGACCGACATCGGCGAGCGCTGGACCGAGGACGGCGACCGGCTGCAGAGCTGGGGGTATCTGGCCTGAGCCCCCGGCGGGCGCTATCTCAGTTCCAGGTCGACCAGCACGCCGTCGTCCGGCTTCGTCGTCACGCCGGCCCGGACGAGCGTCTTCTCGGTGGCCGCCTTGAATCTGAACACCTTGACGAGGGCGCCGACCACGAGGCCGACCTCGAGCTGCCCCAGGAATTTCCCGGGGCAGGCCCGGGGACCGGCCCCGAACCCGAAGTGGAGGAGTTCCTGCGACGTGATCCCCTTCCCGGCCAGGACCTCCCAGCGGTCCGGGGCGAAGGTTCCTGCCGGGTATCCGCTCACGGCCTCCCCCCAGAACTCCTCGCACCGGTTCGCATGCCAGATGTCCAGGCGGATGTGGGTGCCTTGCGGGATGAGCATCCATCGGCCATCCGTCGTCTCGATCCGGATGTCCACGCCGGCCTTCCGCGGGAAGAAATACAGCGCCGGGGTCAGCCGCAGGGTCTCCTCCAGCACGAGACGGAGCGTCTTGGCCTGGGCCAGGTTTTCCGGATCGTAGACGTCCATGTCCTTCACTTCGTCGTGGATCCGGTCCTGAAGATCGGGGTTCCGCGACAGATGGGAAAGGGCCCATCCCGCGAACGAGGTCGTGGCCTCCAGGGCCCCGGCCAGGAAGACGCGGAGGTTGCTGCGGAGCATGTCGTCTCCTGCGTCCGACTGGAACTGGCTCCACAGTCCGAGCCCCTTCCCCCGCCCCTCGAGCGCGATGTCGGTCAGGGCTTCGAGGTCGGCCTTCCTCCTTTTCAGTAGGGCGTGGCGGCCCGTCAGCATCGCGGCAAGCGCGGGGATCCCGGGAGCGACCGTGTCGAGGACCATGTGGTCGATCAGGGATACGAGCGACGGGACGTAGCGGTCGCGCAGCTCTGGATAGGGGACGCTTCCCCCGAAGAAGTTGTTGACCAGCATTTCGAGCATCACGGCCTGGAGTTCGGGCTCGAGCTTGACGCGCACCACCTTCTGTCCGCTTTCCTGCTGGCGGGCACGGAGCGCCGAGAGCCGCTCCACGATCGTCTTGCGGAAGGTCCGCTCGAACCCGTGGAACTCCTCCGGCTGGAACAGCGTGCCCCGGCTGAACGGTTTCGCCGCCAGCTTCTTCTGCCTCCGCCAGACGGCGCCGTTGGCGTACAGGAGGGAATCCTTGCCGGTCGCCCGCGCGATCCCCGCCGTGGGCAGGGTATCCCGGTCGAACTGGCTCGGCTGGTCCCCCGTGGCCAGCAGGATCGCCTTGATGACGGCCGGCTCGCGGGTCATCAGCACGGGAGGGAGTCCGGCGACATACAGGTACCGATTGTGTCTCGCCGATCCGGTCTCCTTCCCGGCGTCCCAGAAGAAGGACTCGAAGATGCGGATCGGGTGCTTGTAGTTCCAGGGGTGCGGGAACGGCAGGGAGGGGCGGCCGCGTCCGAACAGCGGGACCCGCGAGGGTCTGCAATCGCCCTCGAAGGGGTTGATCCCCCGGATCTGCTCGAGCATGCGTCCGGGCCAGTGTCGGGTCGTCAAGAAGGCGATGCTCCTATCTTGGTAGGGGCGGATTCACGCGCTGATGAGTACTTCTGTCCCAGGAGCGGGGTTCCCTTTGGCTCGGGCGTGTAGTTACCGGATCCTGGGGCCCGCGAGCGTCAGGAAGACGAGCTTGCCCCGGTAGTCCCCGGGTGCGTGCGTCTTGAGGAAGCCTTCGACCAGATCGGCTTCCCGCCGCGCCAAAAGGTTGCCGCGGGCAATGTAGAGGATCCCCCCGGTTCGGTCTGGAGGAAAGCGCAGGGGATTCGTGAAGTGGGCGTCGCGGGTGACCAGGAGGCTCCCACCGGCCGCAGCCAGTTCGAAGACGGCCTCGTCAGGCATGCCCCGGTCGGGTCGGTGGGCGATGACGAGGGGCTCGAATCCGAGGGTGCGGAGGGTGTCGGCGACAAGAAGACTGACACTCTCGTCGAGGACGGCCCCGGGCATCTACGCAACGCGTTCGGTGGCCAAGTAGGAGGCGTACTCCAGGCAGGCCTGGATGTCTTCGCGGGCAAGGCGGGGGAAGTTTCTGAGGATCTCCTCGGCACTCTCGCCAGCGGCGAGATGGCTGAGGATGACATGGACAGGGATGCGGGTGCCCTTGACGGCGGGCTCGCCGCCACATACCTGAAGGTCGGAGACGATGCGGTCGCTCATGGTATAGGCAGTATAACCCAGGGACGCCGGCCCGAGGGGCCGTATCGCTGATATCGTATACGTTCCACGCAGCGTTGTTCCTCGATGCCCCCCCGTTCTCCACGAAAGCGATCTTCGCAACGATCCTCCGTGAGGCAATCCTGTTTTTCCTTTCGCTCCCGATGCTCTTGGGCCTGAGGCACCTGCCCCTCCGTGCATTGAAGGAGAGTGGGTCAGCCGGGGCAGAGCCCGCTACCTGCTGAATCTGGGTTTGAGACCTGACCCTCAACCAGTTGTCCAGCAGGGCGAGCGGTTGCTGGTGCCGATACAGGCGCCCCATTCGTTGGGAGTTGACAACCGCCCCAGTACGGTTGTGTATTCATGGCGAGGGCGACCCGTTTCGAACCCGCAACCTCCGGGAATCCCCTACCCCACCAGCCCCCGCTCGAACCTCAGCAGTCTGGCCGGCATCCTGATCCCCGCCAGCCGGTCCGCCGCCTTCACCGCCTTCATCACCTGGCCCTCCCGGCAGAGGCCCGTCACGATCTCCACCCGCCCCGAGCCCGCGGCGTCCGGGACTGCGGTCACGGAGGCGATGTTCACTCCGCTTTTGCCCAGGCACCCCGTAATGCGCCCGATCATGCCCGGCCTGTCCGCCACCTTCCAGCGCAGGTAGTACTCTGTCCTGAATTCCCCGGGGTCCGACAGCCCCCGGATCCCCACCGCCGGCACCGCGCCGATCACCCTGCGGTCCCCGCGCAGGATGTGGGCGCCGATGTCCACCAGGTCCGAGACGATGGCGCTCACCGTGGGCTTCTTCCCCGCCCCACGGCCATAAAAGAGGAGAGGACCCGTCAGGTCGCCTTCCAGATAGACGGCGTTGAACTCGTTGCGCACGTCCGCCAGGGGGTGGACGGCCGGCACCAGGGCCGGATGGACGCCCATCCAGAGGCGGCCCTTCTCCTCGCTCAGGACCGCGAGGAGCTTGATGCGGCAGCCGAGGCGCGTCGCGGCCTCCATGTCCTCGCGGGAGACCGTCTGGATGCCCTCAACCCGGAACCTCGACGACGGCAGGGTCTGGCCGAAGATGAGCCAGGCCAGGACGCTGGCCTTGTGCGCCGTGTCCCATCCGCCCACGTCGAGGCGGGGGTCGGGCTCTGCGAAGCCGAGGCGCTGGGCCTCGGCCAGGGACTCGGCGTAGGACGCGCCGGTCTCTGCCATCCGGGTCAGGATGAAGTTGGTGGTGCCGTTCAAGATGCCCAGGACGTGGCGGATGCGGTTGGCGATCAGGCCCTCGCGCAGGGCCTTGATGAGGGGGATCCCTCCGCAGACGGCGGCCTCGAAGCCCACCAGCAGGTGCTTTTTGGAAGCGGCCCGGACGATCTCGCCGCCGTGCTCGGACAGGAGGTGCTTGTTGGCCGTGACCACGTGCTTGCCCGCCGCCAGGGCGCCCATGACGATACGCCGGGCGTCGCCCACGCCTCCGATCAGCTCCACGACGACGTCGATCCCGGGGTCGCCGAGGATCTTGGCGATGTCCGTGGTCTGGATGCGGGGGTCCTTGAGGGAGGCGCGGTTCCTGCCGCGGTTGCGGTCGGCCACGCGGGCCAGCTCCAGCCGGACCCCGGAGGAGCGCTCCAGGCGGAGGGCGTCCTTCTCAAGGGTCTCGGCCAGGGCCGATCCGATGTTGCCGAAGCCGACGAGGCCGACGCGGACGGTCTTCATGGGCGCGGGATCATAGCAGAGGCCGGGATAGGCGTCATCCCGGCTCGTCGCTTGTCGGCCCGCTCGACGGCGGCTATCCTGGAGTCCGTGGGAGCCCCCTCGATCCTGGCCCGTTCCCGCTCCGGGCTCGCCCTCGTGCTCACGCTGGGGATCCTGGGCGTCCTGTCCGTCCTGGGTGTCGCGTTCGTGATCCTGGCCCGTCTGGAGCGGAAGGCCAGCCAGCAGCGGCTTAACGGCACGAGGGCTCTTCTCCTGGCCCGTTCCGGCATCGAGGACGCCTGGGCCCGTCTGGACGCCGGCCAGGATCCGGATGTCCCCCTGAACCGCTACGCCGGGGAGGATCGCAACCTCAACGGGGTGCTGGACGCCGGGGTCGAGACCCAGGCCCAGGTCCACCGTCGCACCTTCCTGGACACCTGGACCTGTCCGGTCCGCCTCGCCCTGAGGCCGTCGTTCTTCGCCCGGGCCCTTCCGGCGCTTCCCGTCCTTTCCGCCTGGCAGCCTGTGGCGGGCCGTCCTCGAGGCTACAGCGGGTCTCTCTCCGGGCCGGTCCCGTCGCCCGAAGGCGCCTATGCCCTCAAGGTGATCCCGGACGACGGGTTCTTCCTCAACGGGGGGGATCCGGCCGTGGTCTCGAACCCCGCCGCGGTCTCGGACGTCAATACGGACCTGCGGCGCATGCTGGGCATCCTGGCCGAGGCCCTCGACCGGGAAGCCGGTGCCGCGGACGGAAACCCCGTGGGCCGGATCGACGGGGAGCGTCTGGTCGACCAGCGCCCCGCCCTGGGCTGGCAGGACTTCGTCCAGGTGAGGGACCTGGCCTTGGGCGGGAGCCAGGCCAAGCTGGACGTCCTGAAGCCCTACCTGTCCCTGACGGGCCGTCCGGACCTCAAGGTGATCCGCTCCACTGCCCGTGTCGCCTATGTCGACCGGGCGGTCCAGAGCTGGGGGGACATCAAGCTGGGTCGGTACTGGGGTGCGGTCGCGCCGCCACCCCGGGGGATCCCGGACTTCGAGCGGATCGGGGGGCGCGTGGTGGGACGTGCCCCCGTCCGTCTGGCCTGGGCCCGGACCCGGCGCCCCGTCCTGACCGCCCTGATCGGGGGCCTCAAGGGCCTGTATCTGGACGAAAGCACCGCCAAGGGGGGGATGGATCTTCCGGGCAACGACAAGGTCGGCACCCTGCGCGTCGCCGAGATTCCCCTGGACTGGGCCCCGGGATCCGAGATGAACAGTGTCGTCAACTGGATCTATACCTCTCCCGCCGCCGCCATGGACACCTGGGAGCAGTGGAACGGATGGATGGACGGCATGGGCCCCTACATGACGGGCAATGCCGGCATGGTCGAGGCCAAATGCAGCCTCCTCAAGTCGAACTTCAACCCCAACAGCGACCTCAACAAGTTCAATCCCAACAGGTCGATCTGGAGGCCGGTGGACAAGTCGGACTTCCTGCAGGGGTCCACCGAGTTCAGCCTGGAGCCCTCCGGGAGCTTCGAGGTCTCCAGCGCGGGCCGGGTGACGGGCGCCGCCGGGGGAGGAGGGATCCTGGCCGAGCGGGTGCTGACGGCCACCCTGCCGGGGGTCCGGACCAGCCGCCTGACGACCCAGAAGGAGTTCGTCTGCGAGGATCTGGGGGACCTGGACACGGCCGGGGACGAAGGGGACTTCCGCTGCCCCGGCGCCGGGGCCTTCCTCACCCCCAACCGCGGCCTGGGGAAGTGCTGGGGGCACCGGCTCGACCTGAGTGCGAAGTATCCCGGGACCTGGATGGACGGGAGCGCCGCCGCCCCCGGGGCCTCCCTGCAGAGCTATCCCGAACCCTATCGGGACACCCGCCTGGGGGGCGGATTGGGCATCCTGCCCGCGGACTACGACGGAAGCCTCCAACTGGCCACCCTGGAGGCCGCCGACGGGGCCCTGTATTCCGCTAACACCGGTGTTCCGCCGCCGCCACTGGCACAGATGAGGATGTTGGCCCGCTTCGACGACGGCATGGACCTGGACTCCTGGACGGGAGGGGCCGGGAAGGACGCCGTGCAGCGGGACGCGGCTCTGCTGCCGACCTCAGGGCTGGACCGGAGCCTCCTGGACCCGGCCACCCCGAGCACGCTCTATCCCGACGGGGCCTATTCGGAGTTGCGGCGGTCCCCGGCCTACCTTGACCAGGGCAATCTGGACGGATTCCACGGCTGCCTGTCCTTCTGGGTGAAGCCCAACTACAGTTATCTCGGGGATGGATCCACTGCCTGGCGTGGGCGCCAGTACGTGCAAGCGACCAACTTCGATCAGGCGCGCACCGACCAGTTCTTCTTCGTCGGGGAGATGAACAGCTCCGGCGCCCCGGGCCTTCCCCCGGCGTCGTGGGGGACCACCGGGTTGAGGACCTGCATGTTCGAGATCGGCCACTTCCCCCCGGTCGCGGGGGAGGACACCAACCGGGAGCACCGCGCCAGCAGGACCGGCGCGGTCCAGGCCCACCGCTGGACCTGCTGGGGCGTCTGGTGGGATTTCCGATGCCCGAACACGACCGACCTGGTGCATGTCTGGGTCGACGGGGCCGTGGGCAACCCGGACGGCTACGAGACCCAGAACGGCACGACCACGAACAATGCGGTAGAGGCCAAGGATCTCACCTTGGACGACGTGGTCTCCGGGACGGGCGTCCCTCACCAGATCTGTCTTGGCCGCCAGTGGCTCCGCCTTCCCCCGCAGACCGGGAACCGCATCGAGCGCAACCTGTACAGCAACATCGGAGGGGGGGCGGATGCGACCTTCGACGAGTTCGCCGCCTACGACTTCGGGGGAGCCCCTCCGGGCGGTGTGCCAGGGGTGCCGCCCGGGAGCCTCCTGGCGGCCTCCCGCCTCTGCTGGGGCCGCTACCAGGAAGGCCGGTACTACCGGGAGTCGGCCTATCTGGGCCTGGACGCGCCTGCGGCCGCCAACAAGGCAGCTGCCTGGACCAGTGCTCCCATCCGGCTGCCTTCCGGCGCCCGTCTCAGGCAGGTCGACTGGACCTGGTACCGCCCCTTCGGCATGTTCAGGGAGTTTGCGGAGATCGAGTTGGCGGACGCCTCCGGATCCGCCTACCTCTGGGGGGCCGCCGACAGCCGTTCCACCGGGGGTGGGGTCTGGCCCGCCGCCCGCCAGTCCTGGTTTCTGGGCGGCCGTCCGGTCCCCCAGGCGTTCCGGCTGCGCGCCGTCTTCCGCCGCTCCGGCGCCGATCCGTCCTCCATCGTGGACGGGCCCGTCCTGGACGACCTCACCCTGGTCTACTCGGCCCCGGGCCCGGGCCTGCTGTCCTGGCGGGATGGGGAGTGAGCCGGGGCCTCAGGAGGGTTGTTGGCGCTTGAGATCCCTCGGGGCAGGGGGGTATCCTCCGCGGCCATGAGCGAACGCGAGACGTTGGAGGTCGACGTCCTGCTGGTGGGGGCCGGCCCGGCCTCCCTGGCCTCGGCCTACCATCTCACCGGCCTCGTGAAGGCCCACAACGCCAGGCCGGGCGTGACCCTGCTTTCCCCCCAGATCGCCATCATCGAGAAGGGCGCCGAGGTCGGCAACCTCGGTTTCTCGGGGGCCGTGATGGACCCCCGGGGCCTCACCGAGCTGATGCCGGACTGGCGCGCTCAGGGATGCCCGGTCCAGGCGGACGTGTCGGAAGAGGAGGTCCTCTTCCTGACCGAAGGCACCTATGTCCGCCTGCCGGTGATCCCGCCCCCGATGCAGAATCACGGCAACGTCATCGTGTCCCTGTCCGAACTCTGCCGTTGGCTGGGGCGGAAGGTGGAAGCCCGCGAGGTCAGCCTCTTCACGGGCTTCTCCGGCCGCGAACTCCTGTACGAAGGGGATAAGGTGGTCGGCGTCCGCACCGGGGACAAGGGCCTCGACAAGCACGGCAAGCCCAAGGGGAATTTCGAGCCCGGGATCGACCTCAAGGCCAAGGTGACCGTGTTGGGAGAAGGCCCTCGCGGCACCCTGACCAAGGCCCTGCGCGCGAAGCTTTCCCTGGACGAGGGCCGCAATCCTCCGGCCTATGGGACGGGCGTGAAGGAGGTCTGGGAGCTTGCGGACGACCGTTTCGAGGGCAAGGTCCTTCACACCATGGGATTCCCGCTCTCCGGGGGGACCATGGGCGGGTCTTTCCTGTATGGGATGGCGAACCGCCGCCTGGTCGTGGGCTTCGTGACCTGGCTGAACACCGCGGATCCCTTCTGCGATCCCCACCAGGATCTTCAGAGGCTTAAAACCCACCCCTACGTCCGAAGGATCCTGGAAGGCGCCAAGCTCCTTCAGTACGGGGCCAAGGCCGTGCCCGAAGGCGGCTACTTCTCCATCCCCCGGCTGGCGGCCGACGGCGTGATGCTGATCGGGGACAGCGCCGAGATGGTGAATGCGCCTCGCCTCAAGGGCATCCATCTGGCCATCAAGTCGGGCATGCTGGCGGCCGAAGCCGCCTTCCAGGCCCTGCTCAAAGGGGATGCCTCGGAGAAGATCCTGCGCGCCTATCCGGAGGCTTTCGAGAAGTCCTGGGCCAGGGAGGAGATGTGGTCGTCGCGCAACTTCCATGCGGCCTTCGAGGGCCCGATGTGGCTGGGTATGGCGCGTGCGGGGGCCCAGAACTTTTTGGCCGGGCTGGATCCTCTCGGGGGGAACCGTCTCCTGTCCTCTCCCGACCACGCCCATGCCCGGCCCGGTCCTGGCCCGCGCACGATGGCCTATGACGGCAAGCTGACGTTTTCCAAAGTCGACGACGTCTTCCACTCGGGCACGACGCACGAGGAGGACCAGCCCCCGCATCTCCTCATCCGCTCGGCGGACACCTGCCTGATGTGCCTGAAGACCTTCGGCGGCTCGGCGCCCTGCGAGTCCTTTTGCCCGGCGGCGGTCTACGAGAAGGAGAAGACGCCCGGGGAGGGCTGGAAGGGGCCGATCAAACTGAACGCCTCGAACTGCGTGCACTGCAAGACCTGCGACATCCGCGACCCCTTCGGCAACATCACCTGGGTGCCGCCGGAGGGAGGCGGCGGGCCGAAGTACACCATCCTGTGATGGCTGAGAGCGAGAAAGAGGAACAGCTGGATCGCCGCCTGTGGGTCGCGGCTTGGTGGTTTCTGGTTCCGTACCTTTACTTGGTGCTTAATGGCGGCGGGTACTTCCTTGCTGTATCTCGTGTGCTGGGCATGGTGGATCTCACGAACACGAACTTGTATTTTTGTGAGTACCATTTTGAGCGTTTAGTCGCATTTAATCTGCGCGCAATTCTTGTTTCCATGTGGGGAGTCCTGGCTTGGCCCGGCCTGTTGGCGGTGCCCTACGGTCTTTGGAAATGTATCCCCCCTTTGCGGTGGGCGAGGCGTGTAGTCGCTGGCCTTGTTGTTTGCGGGTTTGTGGTTATTTTGTTTCGCACCCAAGCTTCTTTCTTTGCTCCATTCGAGTACATGGAGCGCTGTAAGGAGGGCATGACGCCTCTCAACCGGCAAGTGTTGCATTGCGTGCGGGTCCAGAGTTGGAAGCCCCACGCGAGTTTTCCCAAGACACGGACTGATGTTCCCCTCGTGTTCCAAGTCGAATGAGATTTTTGTCCCGCCTTGCCCCCTGCATCGTCGCCTCGGCCGCCCTCCTGGGCACACCACCCGGCCTCGCCTGGGGGCTGTCCGAGGGCGAGCCAAAGTTCAGGATGCCGTGAAGGAGGACCGTCAGCGGGCCCTGCGTCTCTGGGTGCTGGCGTGGTTGCCGCTGATTCCCCTGCTCTACCTCGTGGTGAATGCGGGAGGGTATTGGTATCGCTGGATGGATTTGTGTGATATCGGAGATGTAAATTTTCCGACGCTGATTACGATCGAGTGCCGATCCTTACTCTGTTCCAGGACAGGCATCCTGGTCTGGCCTGTCTTGTCTGTAGTCCCTTACGCACTCTGGCTGACGCTTAAGAATACCCCACGCTTTCTGCGGTGGATCAGCCTGCTCCTTCCTGTCCTCTTCCTGGTTGCATTGGTGACGGTGCAATGGGGTTTCCTGGCACCGATGCAAAGAGAGATCTACCGTTCTCCTGACGGCTTGCTCGGCATGCAACGGTTCCCTCCTGGCATGATCCGATTCGTCCTGATCCAGAGCTGGAAGCTGCACACTCCGAACGAGCCCCTCGCAGAACTTCCGCGAGGGAGGCCATGAGCGAATCCTCCTGGAAAAGACTCTGTCTGGGCCTCCCCGCCCTCGCCGCCCTCCTGGCCGTCCTCCTCGGCTCCGCCCCCGGCCTCACCTGGGACGAGCCCGTCTACTGCGTCTCCGGCTACTCCTACGTCGGCTGGATGGGCACCCCCAGCGGCCCCATCACCCCCGCCTGGGGCATCAACCATGAGCATCCGCCGGTGGCCAAGCTCCTCTACGGCGCCGCCCTCCACGCCATTCCCGATCTCGGCCCCCTGGTCCCGGCCCGGGCCGTCTCCGGCCTCCTCTTCGCGGCCCTGGCCTGGCTGACCGCCTGGACGGGAGGGAGGCTGTTCGGGGCGAAGGCCGGACTGATGGCAGGTCTGAGCCTGGTCCTCATGCCCCGGGTCCTGGCCCACGCCCACCTGGCCGAGCTGGACCTGCCCATGGCCCTCGTCTGGATGCTGGCCGCGGCGTTGTCCCTCAAAGGCCTGAAAGGCTGGAAGGGGAGCGTCCTGCTCGGCCTCGTCTGGGGCCTGGCCCTCCTGACCAAGGTGAACGGGATCTTCCTGATCGCGCCGCTGCTGGCCTGGGGTCTGATGAAGAAGGACCTGAACCTTCTCCAGGGCCTGGCGGCCGTCGGGATCGGGTGCGGGATCTTCTTCATCGGCTGGCCCTGGCTCTGGGTGGACACCGGCCACAGGCTCGAGGCCTATCTCCTGGACAAGTCCGCCCGCTGGATCGTGCCCACGCTCTACTTCGGGAAGATCTACGACCACGCCTATCCGCCCTGGCACTTCCCCCTGGTGATGACGGCGATCACCCTGCCGCCTGCCCTCCTGCTCGCCTCCCTGTTCGGGGCGGGGGGCCTCCTGAAACGCAAGGAGACCGGCGGCGGCTGGATCGCCCTCCATCTGACCTTCACCCTGGGCCTGGCCTCCCTTCCCGGAGTGCCGCGCTATGACGGGGTCCGACTTTTCCTTTCGGCCTTCCCTTTCCTGGCCCTTCTGGCCGGAAGAGGGCTGGACCTGGCTCTGGAGAGGATGAGGCGCTGGAGGGTCGCGCTGCCCGCCCTCGTCGCCCTTCCCATCCTCCTGGAGCTGTGGAGCCTGGATCCCTGTCTGCTTTCCTACTATTCCCCCGTCGTGGGAGGCCTGAAGGGGGCGGAGCGGATCGGGATGGAGACTACCTACTGGGGCGACGCCCTGACCCCGGGGCTCCTGAAGGCCCTTCCTCCCGGCCCCCTCGACATCCGTACGGCCCCGATGTCAGAGGACTACGCCGCCTTTCTCTGCGCGACGGGTTGGCTTCCGGAGGGGACCCGGCCGGGGGAGGGCGTTCTTCTGCTCTCCGGCCGCCGCAGCATGCTCTCCCCGCCGGACCTGAAGGCCTTCCGCGTGGGGCCCGGCCCGGTCCTGGAACGCCAGGGGGTGGTCCTGGCGCGGATCGGCCTTGCCGGCCCCCCCAGCGATCCTTAGGATACCGCCCTTCCCCTTCAGAGGAGAGCCATGAGCGCCAAGCGCATCGTCAACGACGTGTCGATCCAGGTGGCCACGGTGAACGGCTCCGGGTCCCAGACCTCCAACATCGTCCTCTCCAAGACGCTGTTCCGGATGGGGATCCCCGTCGGGGCCAAGAACCTCTTCCCCTCCAACATCGCCGGCCTTCCGACCTGGTACACGGTCCGGGCCAGCAAGGACGGCTACGTCGCACGCAAGAAGGAGATCGACATCCTGGTCTGCCTCAACGAGATGACCTTTGCCGAGGACGTCAACGCCGTCCAGGACGGGGGGGTCCTCCTCCATGAGGCCTCCTACAAGTTCCCTGCCGGCTGGGACCGCCCCGGCGTGATCCGCTACGCGGTGCCCTTCGACGAACTGGCCGAGAAGCAGATCCCGGACGCCCGCCTGCGCAAGCTCCTGACCAACATGCTCTACGTCGGGATCCTCATCGAGCTGTTGGGCCTGGATTTCGAGGTCACCCGGCAGGTCGTCACCGACCAGTTCTCCGGCAAGACCAAGGCCATCGAGCCCAACCTGAGCGCCATCCAGGTGGGGATGAAGTGGGCCAAGGAGAACCTGAAGAAGCAGGACCCCTTCTTCATCGAGAAGATGAACAAGACCCAGGGCAAGCTCCTGATCGAGGGCAACGCCGCCTGCGCGCTGGGCTCGATGTTCGCCGGGTGCACCGTGGTGGCCTGGTATCCGATCACACCCTCCTCGAGCCTGGTCGAGAATTTCATCGACTTCGCCAAGGAGCATCGCCACACCGCCGACGGCAAGGCCACCTACGCGGTGGTCCAGGCCGAGGACGAGCTGGCCTCCATCGGCATCGTCCTGGGGGCCGGCTGGGCGGGCGCCCGGGCCATGACCTCCACGGCAGGCCCCGGCATCTCCCTCATGGCCGAGTTCGCCGGGCTGGGCTACTACGCCGAGATCCCCGCAGTCCTGTTCGACGTCCAACGCGTCGGCCCGAGCACCGGGCTTCCGACCCGCACCATGCAGGGAGACATCCGTGAGGTCTCCCATCTTTCCCACGGCGATACCTGCCACCCGATGATCTTCCCGGCCAGCATGGGGGAGTGCTTCACCATGAGCCAGGAGGCCTTCGACCTGGCCGAACGGCTCCAGACCCCGGTCTTCGTGATGACCGACCTGGACATGGGCATGAACCTCTGGATGACGGACCCCTTCCCTTACGTGGACAAGGCCTTCGACCGGGGCAAGGTCCTCAACGCCGAGCAGCTCCAGAAGCTCGGGAAGTTCGAGCGCTACCGCGATGTGGACGGGGACGCCATCCCCTACCGCACGCTTCCCGGCACCGAGCACCCCCTGGCCGCCTACTTCACCCGGGGCAGCGGACATAACGAGGCCGCCGGCTACACCGAGAAGGCCCAGGACTACGTGCGGGTCATGGACCGTCTCAAGCGCAAGTTCGACACGGCGAGGACCCTGGTGCCTCAGCCCGAGATCCAGGCGGTGCCCGGCGCCGAGGTGGGCCTCCTGGCCTTCGGTTCCACCGACCTCTGCATGCGCGAGTGCCGCGACCAGCTCGACGCCGCAGGCCTCAAGCCCTCCTACTACCGCCTGAGGGCCTTCCCCTTCACGACGCACCTGGCCGAGTTCCTCAAGGCCCACAAACGCATTTACGTCATCGAGCAGAACCGGGACGGCCAGATGTTCGACCTGATCCGTCTGGAGGTCGGCTCGGAGCTCTCCGCGAAGCTCCGTTCGGTCCGGCACTACAACGGGCTGCCCGTGGATGCCCGTTCCCTCTCCGACGCCGTGCTGGAGCAGGAAGGGATGAAGTCGAAGGCCGCAGCATCCAAGGCCTCCGCCGCCCAGCACCACGAAGGCATGGACTAGACAGGAAACAGCAGGAAGTCACCAAGGAGATCCCACGATGACAGCCGCCGCACCCCCTCCTGCCGCCACCAACCGCCTCGGATTCACCCGCGACGTCTACAAGGGCGGCGTGTCCACCCTTTGCGCCGGCTGCGGGCACGACTCCATCACGACCAACCTCATCCGGGCCCTCTTCGAGTCCGGGGTCAACCCTTACAAGGTCGCCAAGCTGAGCGGCATCGGATGCTCCTCCAAGACCCCGGCCTACTTCCTGGGCAAGTCCCACGGCTTCAACGCCGTGCACGGCCGCATGCCTTCCATCGCCACGGGGGCCAAGCTGGCCAACAGCGGCCTGACCTGCGTGGGCGTCAGCGGGGACGGCGACACGGCCTCCATCGGGATGGGGCAGTTCTGCCACCTGGTCCGCCGCAACGTGGACATGCTGTATCTCATCGAGGACAACGGCGTGTATGGCCTCACCAAGGGGCAGTTCTCCGCCACCGCCGACCAGGGTTCCAAGAAGAAGGGCGGTGCCGCCAACCCCTTCGAGCTCATCGACTGTTGCGAGCTGGCCATGACCCTGGACTGCGGCTTCGTGGCCCGCTCCTTCTCGGGGGACGCCAAGCAGCTGGTGCCTCTCCTGAAGGCCGGCACCGCCCACCGGGGCCTGGCCCTGATCGACGTGATCTCCCCCTGCATCACCTTCAACAACCACGAGGGCTCGACCAAGTCCTACGCCTACGTGAAGGATCACGACAAGCCCCTCCATGCCATCGACTACGTGGAGCCCCAGCCCGAGATCGTGGTGGACTACGACGCCGGCACGACGAAGGTGGTGGACCTTCCGGACGGGGGCCGCATCATCCTGAAGAAGATCGACAGGGATTACGATCCCACGGACAAGGTGGCGGCCATGAGCGCGTTGGAGGAGGCCCGTCATGCCGGGGTCCTGCTGACCGGGTTGCTCTACGTGGATCCCAAGAAGGCCGACCTGAACGCCATCGCGAACATGGTGGACAAGCCCCTCTGGTCCCTGACCGAGGCGGAGACGAGGCCCTCCAAGGCCGTGTTGGAAGAGATCCTGTCCGGATACCGGTAGAGGGGCTGAGGCGAACATCCTGAGGATCGGGATTCTTGGCGGGACCTTCGATCCCGTCCATGGCGCCCATCTGGCCATGGCCCGTGCCGCCCGACGGGAGTTGAAGCTCGACCGGGTCCTGCTGATTCCCGCAAGGATCTCCCCGCTCAAGCCCCGCCGTCCCGCTCCTCCCAGGCACCGGCTGGCCATGCTGAGGATTGCCGTCCGGGGATTGCCCTGGCTCAGGATCGGGACCCAGGAGCTGAGGCGATCAGGGCCTTCCTATACGATCGATACCCTGAAGGTCCTGCACCGCCGCTTTCCCAGGGCTGAGCTCTTCCTGCTGATGGGCTCGGATGCCTTCAAGGAATTCCGTCGATGGCGGGATCCCGCCGGCATCCGGCGCCTAGCTCACCTGGCCGTCTTCGCCAGGCCTGGATCGCCATTTCCAAAGCATGTCCAAAAATTGTCCATGCCCCTCAGATCGATTTCAGCTTCGGCCCTGCGCATGGCCTTGGCCGGGGAACATCATCCTCCGGAAGGGGGGATTTCAAGGGTCCTTGCCTATGCCAGGAAGCATGGAATCTACAGGCTGTAATGGCATGTTGCCGCGACTTTAATCGGGAGCATTTCAAACATGCTCCGAAATATTATTAGATCAATAAAGTTATCAACAAAACAATATAAACACTATAACACAATATAGTTACAAATTGTTAATTGAATGTGGCATGCATGCAGATCCGGATCGATTCTGGCTTGTGCCACTCCTATTGTAAGGAAGGGGTCCTGGGGCTTGAGAATCGGTTATTGGGATTGAAGATCGGCCCTCCCTGGGACGATGTGAGAGGTGCTGATGAAGATCCCCTCGATCGATTCCTTGGCGACGGCGCCTTCCCTGCCGACCCTGCCTCAGGCTGGGGATGGCCTCTCCTCCTGGAAGCAGGCGGAAAGCAATCCTGCGGATTCCCTGGATCTCACCAGTCTAGCGAAAAATCTCGCCGGCGATCATAAAGCCATGGCTCTCTTCGAGTTCACGTATCAGTCCATCAACATCGTGTCCCAGTCCTTCTCTGGGGGACAGGTGTCCCGAACCGAGGTCATGGCCCAATCCTTCGAGATGAACATGACCCTCGTAGGGGATCCCGAAGCGGCGGCCGCCCTGGTCGCGAATCTGGAGGAGAGGTGGACTCCGGCCAAGGTGGCGGACCGGATCACGGGGTTTGCGCTCAAGAGCTTCGGCCGCAAGGATCTTCCCCAGGCCCCCTCGGACTTCCGGGATCTGGTCGTCTCACTGATGGAGAAGGGGTATGCCCAGGCCCGCACCCTTCTGGGGAACGTCTCCGGGGAGGTGGCCTCCGGCCTGGAGGAGACCCGGCTCAAGGTGATCGACAAGATGAACTCCTTCGCTGCCGATGCGCCGCCGGTCCCCGAGGGTCTCAACGCCCCCCTGTAGACCCGGCCTGTCGCGGCACTCTAACTATTCTCGACAATCGCTGTGCTGAGGGGGCCTACCCAGGACGATAAAGGGAATGACCCCCATGCAGATCACAAGCACAACGGATTCGAGCCTCCTTTCCTCCCTTCAGGGCAAGCTGTCCTGGCCCGAGGCCGGCGGTGTCGATCCCGAAGGCATGCGGGGGAGGGACTCCCTGGACCTCTCCGCCCTGGCCGGGAGCCTTGCGAAGGACCACAAGGCCGTCGCGATCATGGAATTCCACTACCGGTCCATGCACGCCATCCGCACCGAGTTTGAGGGCACGGAGTATTCCAGGACCGAGATCTACGCCCAGACCTTCGACATGACCCTGACGGTGGCGGGGGATCCCGAGGCGGCCAAGGGCCTGCTCGAGAAGCTGAAGGCGGAATGGACCCCCGACAAGGTGGCGGAACGTATCGCGAACTTCGCCGTGACGGGCTTCGGACTCGCGAGCATGCCCTCCGACCGGTCGGCCTACCGGGACCTGATCGGGAAGGCCGTGGAAAGCGGGTACTCCCAGGCCAGAAGCCTGCTCGGCTCCCTGTCCGAGGACATCGCGGGCTCCCTGGAAGAGACGATGCGGAAGGTCCGGGAGCGTCTCGACGCCTGGGTCCGAGGGCCTGAGGTCCTGACGGACCCCGCGATCCCCGCCGCGGCGTTGTAGCCGCCGCCGCCCTCCGCTATCATCCCGCCCGTCTCCATGCACACGCCATCGCTTTGGCTGGTTCCGGCCCTGCCGTTCTTCGGCTTCCTCCTCAACCTCCTCGTCGGCCGCCTCCTGCCTCGCAGGGGCCCGGCCGTGCTGGCCTGCGCCTCGGTCGGCGCGGCCGCCGTGCTCTCCGGGGCATTGACCCATCTCCTGGCCTCCCAGCCCGGCCGTCTCCTGACCTCCGACCTGGGGCCCTGGATCCAGGCCGGGGACTTCTCGGCCCGCCTGGCCCTGGCCCTCGATCCCCTTTCGGCCGTGATGATCTGCCTGGTCACCGGCGTTGGATTCCTCATCCACCTCTATTCGGCAGCCTACATGGCCGAGGACGCCTGCCAGCCGCGTTACTTCGCCTGGCTCAACCTCTTCGTGGCGATGATGCTGGTCCTGGTCCTGGCCGACAACCTGGCCCTCTGCTTCCTGGGCTGGGAGGGCGTGGGCCTCTGCTCCTACCTCCTGATCGGCTTCTGGTTCGAGAAGCCGGAGAATGCCGCGGCGGGCCTCAAGGCCTTCCTCACGAACCGGGTCGGGGATGCGGGTTTCGTGATCGGGATGCTGGCCCTCTGGGCCGCGACGGGGACCCTTTCATTCACCGGAATCAACCTGGCGGCCGGGGCCGGCGTGTTGGGCACAACGGCGCTTCTCGTCGGGACCTTCGGTCTTCTCGTGGGCGTGGCGGGCAAGTCGGCCCAGGTGCCGCTCTACGTGTGGCTGCCCGACGCCATGGCCGGACCCACGCCGGTGAGCGCCCTGATCCATGCGGCCACCATGGTGACGGCCGGCGTCTACCTGCTCTGCAGGCTCTCGGCGGTCTATCTCCACTGTCCTCCCGCCATGGACGCGGTCTCGGCGGTCGGGGCGGCCACCCTCCTGGTCGGGGCGATCTACGCCTGCCGCCAGAGCGACATCAAGAAGGTCCTGGCCTACTCCACCATCAGCCAGCTCGGCTACTTGGTCCTGGCCTGCGGATCCGGAGCCTTCGGCGCGGCCATGTTCCACCTGCTCACCCACGCCTTCTTCAAGGCCTGCCTCTTCCTGGGCGCCGGCTCGGTGATCCACGCCCTGGGCGGGATCCAGGACCTGGGGCGGATGGGGGGGCTGCGCAAGGCCCTGCCCTGGACCCACGCGACCTTCGCCGTCTCCGTGGCGGCCCTCTGCGGGGTTCCCCCGTTCTCGGGCTTCTTCAGCAAGGAAGCCATCCTCACCGGGGTGCTGGAGGCCGGCCATCCTGCGCTCTGGGCCGTCGGCCTGGCCGGGGCGGCCCTGACGGCCTTCTACATGACCCGGCTCTACCTCCTCGCGTTCTGGTCCACGGATCGCCTCGATGCCCATGCCCGCGCCCACCTGCACGAGTCCCCGCCCGCCATGACCATTCCCCTGGTCGTGCTGGCCATCCTGGCGGCAGCGGGGGGTCTGATGGATCATCCCCTGATGCGGTGGCTGGGTCTGCCTGCCCCGCACGGGCATGATCCCCTGGTGGGAGAGCATCTCGCCATGGGCCTCGCGATCGCCGCCGCCGCCGCGGGCATCCTCTTCGCCTGGAAACGCTACTTCGCCGCCGCCCCCCTGGACGGCGCGCCCTGCGCGACCCTGGACGTGGCCTACGAGGCGGCGATCCTGGGGCCGATCCGGAAGGGCTCTCAAGCCCTCTGGTTCTGGATGGACCGCGTTCTCATCGACGGGCTGATGGTGGAGGCCCCGGCCCTGGCGATCCGTGGCCTGGGCGCCGCCGCTCGGCGGGTCCAGGGCGGCCTGGTCGCCACCTCGGTCGCCCTTCTCCTGGTCGGGGTCCTCCTCGTCCTGTGGCTTCTGCACGTGCCGGGGCTTCCGTGATGTCGGCAAGCATGGCCTGGCTGGATCCGGTCTCCTTCCTCATCCTCTGCCCCCTGGCCGGGGCCCTGGCGGTCTCCCTTCTTCCCGGACGCAACACAGCGGTCCGGCTCCTGGCCCTGTTCTTCTCCGGGATGGAATGCCTCACCGTGTTCGCCCTCTGGAGGGCCCTCCCGCATTCCGGCTGGGCGTTCTCAGGGACGCTTCCCTGGCTGCCTTCCGTCGGCGCCTCCTATCACGTGGCCGTGGACGCCCTTTCCCTGTCCTTGATCGGGGCTGCAGCCCTTCTGACCGTCCTGGTCGTGTTGGGGTCCTGGACCCAGGTGAAGGACCGGGTCGCAGGCTTCCACGCCTGGGTCCTGGTGCTGATGGCGGCCCTGGCGGGCACCTTCGCGTCCAGGGACCTGCTCTGTTTCTACGTGTTCTGGGAGGCCGTCCTCATCCCCATGTATTTCCTGATCGGGATCCACGGGGGCCCCGGGCGCCTGGCGGCCGCGACAAAATTCGTGATCTACACCGCCGTCGGCAGCCTTCTGATGCTGGCCGCCATCCTAGCCGCAGCCCGCCGCGGAGGGCATTGGGAATTCTCGCTCGACGTCTTGCAGGCGTCGCAGCCTCTGCCGGGGCGCCTTGAATACTGGGCCTTCGCGGCGTTCGCGCTGGCGTTCGCGATCAAGGTCCCGCTCTTCCCCCTGCACACCTGGCTTCCCCAGGCCCACGTGGAGGCCCCGACCGGCGGTTCGGTGCTCCTGGCCGGGGTCCTGCTGAAAATGGGCGTCTACGGCTTCCTGCGCATCGCCTTTCCGCTCTTCCCTGCCGCCGCCGCTGCGGCAGCGCCCTGGCTGGGGGGGCTGGCCGTGGCCGGGATCCTCTACGGGGCCCTCATGGCCCTGGCCCAGGACGACCTGAAGAAGCTCGTGGCGTATTCCAGCGTCAGCCACCTCGGCTACTGCATGCTGGGGATCTGTACCCTGCGCCTGACCGGGGCGGCGGGGGCCTCCTTCCTGATGCTCAGCCATGCGGTGACCACGGGAGCCCTGTTCTTCCTGGTCGGCATGCTCTACGAGCGTTCCCACAGCCGGCGCCTGGGCGACTTCTCCGGGCTGGCCACGAAGGCCCCCCGCTTCGCGGCGGCCCTCGGGTTCATCGCCTTCGCCTCCGCCGGGGTGCCCGGGCTCTGCGGCTTCTCCGGGGAGCTCCCGGTGCTGGCCGCGGCCTGGAAGGCCCGACCGCTCTGGGCGCTCGGGGCGGTCCTCGGGGTCGTCCTGGGCGCAGCCTATCTGCTGAGGGCCTACCAGCGCATCGCGTTCGGGGCCGTTCGCTGTCCCGACAACAACTTCCCCGACCTGCGTCTGAGAGAGATCCTGGTCCTGGCTCCGCTTCTCCTCCTGGCCGTGTTCCTGGGCCTGGCGCCCCGCTTCCTGATGGCCCCGCTCGAGGCCTGCCTGTCGGGAGGGCTGTTCCAATGATGGACTGGGCGGTACTGACCCCGCTGGCCCCCCTGCTCGCCGCGGCCCTGGTCCTGCTCGTGGCCGCGCGCTGGTTGGGCCGGGATGTGGACCGCGCGGTGCCTTGGCTTGCCGGCGCGGCCCTGGGATCCTCCCTGCTGCTGGTGCTTCTCCTTTCGTCCCGTCGTGCGGAAGCCTTCGGAGGCATCCTGGTCTGGGACGCCCTGGCGGCGGGGGCTTCCGGGGTGGTGCTCGCCGGTGCCCTGGCCGCCGTCCTTCTCCTGCCGGCCCATGCGGAACGTCGAGGCCTGCATTCGGCGGACTTCACCCTCCTGCTGCTGCTGGCGGCCATGGGGCTCGTGGTCATGTCCTGCGCACGGGAGTGGCTGACCGCCGCGCTTGCCCTGGAGTCCGCCTCGCTCTGTCTTTATGCCCTGGCCGGCTACGATGCCCGCCGGGCGTCCTCCGCCGAGGCTGCGCTCAAGTATTTCCTGCCCGGGGCGGTGGCCACGGGCCTGCTCCTGTACGGGGCGGCCTGCCACTACGGAGCCACGGGAAGCACCCGGATCGGGGCGGGAAGCCTTTCAGGCCCGCTGGGGACCCTGGCGGCGGGCCTCCTGCTGGCCGCCCTGGCCTTCAAGGCGGGCCTTGTTCCCTTCCACAGTTGGGTGCCGGACGTCTATGCCGGCGCCCCGTCCCCGGCCACGGCCTTCCTGGCCGCATCGGTCAAGGCCGCCGCCTTCGCCCTGATGGCCCGCTTCGCGATGCTGAGCCTTCCCGGCCTGCCGGCGGGGACCTCCCTCCTGGTGCTGGCCGCCCTGGCCACCATGACCTTCGCCAACCTCGCCGGCCTGGCCCAGACCGGTCTCAAACGCCTGCTGGCCTATTCCGCCGTCGCCCATTCCGGTTATCTCCTGGTGGGACTGGCGGGCATCCGCCGCCAGGATCCGGTCGGCCCGCTGCTGTTCTACCTGGCCTCCTACGCCCTGCTGACCGTGGGCGCCTTCGCGGCCGCCTCGGCCCTCGAGGACCCTGCCACGGGAGGTCTCGAGATCTCCCGGATGCGGGGCCTGGGCCGCCGCCGCCCGGTGATGTCCCTCATGCTGGCGGCCTGCCTGCTCGGCCTGGCCGGCTTTCCGCCGACGGCGGGTTTCGTGGCCAAGGTCATGCTGTTCTCGGCGGCCTGGGCTCGGGGGCTGGAGGTCCTGGTCGTGGCCGCCGTGCTCAACAGCGTCGTGGCCCTGGCCTATTACCTCAAGCCCATCCTGGCCATGTTCCTCCAGCCGGCGCCGGAGGGCGCGGAGCATGTCGATCCACCCTGCTGGACCGCTGCCTCCGTCCTGGCCTTCCTGGGTGGGGCGGGGGGCCTGCTGCTGGGTCTCTTCGGGGACCTGTAGGGCGTCGCATCCCCCACTGCCGGGAAATCCATCACCCCCGGGTCTTCCTGTTTCCTCCGGGAAGGATCTGCAACCCGTTTCCAGGAATCGTCTTGAGGGCAATGGCTCCGTGTTAGAATTCAAGGCATGGGGTTTGCGTTCTCCGATCTTTTTGGCATGGCTTCTTTTTTCATGAAGGGGGTCTGTATGCGTGGATTTTCCTGGGTTTTCGGGGCTTTCCTGCTGGCTTCCGCGGCACTCCACGCCGTGGAGGAATCCACCTTCTCCGTGCTCAAGGTGGTCCGGGGGGACTCGGTCGAGTTCCTGGCCGTTTCCGCCAAGGACCTGAAGGCGCGCAAGGAGTCCCTGCTCAAACAGTCCAGGGACGAGCACGCGAAGTGGGAGTTCGCCAAGGCGACCTTCCAGCAGGACAAGGAGAACCGCGGCAAGGACTACCTGGAGCCGGAGCCCGACTTTGCGGCGGTCACTGTCGCCAAGGGCGGATTCCCGGACGAGGTCGAGGCCCAGGCCTTCGCCCATGACGCCACGGAGAAGGCCCGCCGCTGGGCCCTGATCCAGGTCACGGGGTGCGACGCCAAGAGGAAGCTGGAAGTCCTGGAGCAGTCGAGGATCAAGGCCCGCAGGGCCGAGCTCCTGAAGGAGTATCAGGAGCGCTGTGCCGAGTGGGAAAAGACCGTAGCCGGACTTCCTCCTGGAGGCGGAGGCGGAGGCGGAGGCGGCGGCGGAGGCGGTGGTGGGCGTGGCGGCCGCGGCGGGGGCTTCGGCGGCGCGCGGGGTGGTCCGATGACCTCCGCCCCCCACCCGACCCTGCCCAAGCTGGAGCGGCTCGTGGCCGATCTTCCGACCCGGGAGGCTGCGGAGAAGGAGTTAGCGGGAAGGAAGTAGGGTACGCGCGATCCCTTCCAGGACCAGGGCGTCCACCTGCTTCGCCCCGGCGATGGCGCCCTGAAGAATGTCCGCGCCGCCTCCGGTGAGATAGATCACGGTCTTCCGGCCCAGGGTCTTCCTGGCCAGATCCGCCGCTTCCCTGGCGAAGCCGCGTGCGGCCAGGGCCGTTCCCGAGCGGATGGCTGAGGTCGTGTCCCTTCCGACCGTCGCCTTTCCGGGACGATCCAGCCGGGGCAGCTGGGCCGTGCCCCGTGCCAGGGCTGAGAGGGAAAGCGCGGGCCCAGCAGCGATGGCCCCTCCCAGGAATCGACCCCGGCCGTCGACGAGGGAGAGGGTCAGGGCCGTCCCCGCATCCAGCACGGCGACGGGACCCATCTCTCGAAGAAAGGCCGCGTAGGTGGCCAGGAGGCGGTCCGTTCCCGTGCCGCGGGACCGGACGGCCTTCCACGGGATGCGGAGGTCCTTGCCCGCGACCCGGATGGGGACGCCGAGGCGCCTCAGGCGGGGCAGGAGCCGGCGGAGCTGGGGCGGATTCACCGAGGAGATCCCGACGACCTCCGGCGGAAAAGGAAGATGAGGAAGGGGGGCTCCATGGAGGATGCGCCAGCGTCGGAGAAGCCGTTTTCCGCGGAAGAGGCCGAGCTTGGCGGCGGAGTTTCCCAGGTCCACGGCGAGGAGGATCATGCCACCTTCACCTCCGCATCCCTCAGGAGTTCGAGCAGGTGCCCGGCCAGGTCGGCGGGGCTGTCGTCCTCTCCGGCGTCCACCCAGCGGATCTCCGTGAAGCGCCGGAACCAGGTCTTCTGTCTGCGTGCGAACTGCCAGGTGCGACGGCGCACGAGGTCCCGGGCCTCCTCCAGGTTCCAGCGGCCTTCGAGCATTCCGAGGACCTCCTTGGTCCCCAGGGCCTGGGAGGCCGAGTGCGAGAGGCCGGCGGCGGCCACCCGGCGCGTCTCCTCCACGATGCCTCCCGAGAACATGGCGTCCACCCGCGCGTCGATGCGTCGTCTCAGGTCCCCGTCGGGCCTTCGGATGCCCAGCAGGACGCCGCCGCCGATGCCGCCGCGGGTGCCCTCGCGCCTCCAGGCCGTCATCGCCCTTCCCGTGCTGAGGCAGACCTCCAGGGAGCGCATGGTCCTTCTCAGGTCCTCGGGGCGGATGCCGGCCGCCGCCTCTGGATCCAGCCGGGCCAGCTCCGCATGCAGGGCCTGGGGGCCTTCCTTCGTCGCACGGTCCTCCATCTCGGCCCTGAGCGCCCAGTCCGCCCCCGGCCCCTCGAAGAGGCCCTCCCTCAGACGGTGGAGGTAGAAGCCGGTCCCGCCCACGGCAAGGATGCGCCGGCCGCGGGCTTCGGCGTCGGACAGGACCCGCCGTGCTTCCGTCAGGAAGGCACCCAGGTGGAACTCCTCCGAGGGGGAGGCCAGGTCCAGCCCGTGGTGGGGGATGCGTCTCCTCGCCTCGGCGGAGGGCTTGGCGGTGGCCACGTCCATGCCCCGGTAGACCGCCATGGCGTCCATCGAGAGGATCTCGGTGCCTTCGCCCAGGGCCTCGGCCAGCAGCAGTCCCGCCTCCGACTTGCCCGACGCGGTGGGGCCGACCAGGAAGACGGGCGCGTTCACTCGCCGAGGGCCTTGCGGGCCTTCTCGGCCGTGGGGTCGTCCGGGGGCAGGCAGATCAGGGCCAGACGGAAGCTCTCCCGGGCCGCCGCCGGGTCCACCGCCCTGAGGATGTAGCCTTTGCGGTAGAGCTCCTGGCCCTCCCGTGCGAACTGGGTCCTGTAGAAGGAGGCCACCGGATGGTCGGGGGTTGCCCGTTCGGCCTTGGCGAAGGATGCGCGGGACGCCTCATAGCGCTTCTCGCGGAAGGCCGCCACCCCCTCGCTCACCCACTGCTCGGCCATGTCGCGGACCTTGCGCTCCAGGGCCTCCCGGGCCCGGACGGCCTCGGTGCGGTACCAGTTCCCCTCGGCCAGGGGCATGCTGCCGAGGCGGCGGACCCCTTCGAGGGCAGAGAGGTCATCCCTGAGATCCAGGGCATCCAGCACGGACTGGTGGGCCTTCAGGGTCGAGGAGATGCCCCGTCTCAACTCGGCAGGAAGTCCTGCCGCATCGGCCGGGAGGGCGGCAAGGGCCTCCTCTCCCCGTCCCCGGTCGAAGAGGGTCCTTGCCCTCCCCACGAGGTCGGCCTCTCCCCTGGCTTTTTCGAGGGCCGAGGAGAGCTCCGCGCGCTCTCCGGCACAGGGGCCCCGGGCGTCCACGTCCTGAAGGGCGGCGAGGGCCTCGTCCACGCGCAGGGCCGACAGCAGGGCCCGTGCCCTCCCGAGGGATTCCTGCTGGGTGCGTCCTTCCGCGATGCGGCGGGAGAGTTCCTGGCTCCGGGGATCCGCCGGGGCGTCCGCGTCGTCCAGCGCCTTGCGGGCCTCCTCCCAGTGCCGCTCCGAGGCCGCCCGGGCGGCCTGGGCCAGGGAGCGCTCGCGCCGGGCCGTCAGGGCCCGTTCGGCCTCGGCCCGGGCCGCCTCGGCCGAGGCCGTCCCCGGGGGGACTTCACGGAGGGCCTCCAGGGCCTCCAGGGTGTCCTGGGGATCCCCCGAAGCCAGGCGGTGTCGGGCCTCCGCCAGCTTCTGGGCCGCCAGGACCTCGGCGCGGGCCCGGTCCAGGCGCCGGGAGATCTCCACCGAGAGCGCGCCCTCCTCCTTCCAGAGGACCCTCAGGTCCAGGGCCGTGTCGTAGGCGGTCACCCAGTCCCCGGCGCGTTGGGCCGCGTCGAGACGGAGCATGCCCTGGGCCGCTTCATCGAGGCGGACGGCCTCGGCGGCTAGGGGGCCGGCAGCCCTCAGGGGATCCAAGTCCCGGGAGACCTTCTCCCAGGCCTTCTCGGACAGATGGAGACGGGCCTGGGCCAAGGGTGCCGCCGCGCCGCCTTCGGAGACGACGAACATGCGGCTGACGCCCAGGATCATGACGCATCCGGCCAGGAGCAGGGCGGGCAGGGGAAGCCCGCGCCGCCTCCGCGGGGGCGCAGGAGGGCCGGGGGAGTCGCCCTCGATCTCCCGCCGGATGCGGCTTGGAAGTGCCGGGTCGTAGTTCGTCTCCTCGCGTGGGTCGGTCACGAGGGGATTTTAGCAGATGTCAGGCCGGGGGGAGAGGAACGGCCGCGGGAGCCTGGCCCGGTTTGGAGACCCCGGCTGACACGCAGTATCGCAGGGCCTCCTCCACCGTCATGGACAGGGGGATGGCCTGGTCCTGGGGCGTCATGCAGATCCAGCCCGTGAAGGGGACCGGGGAGGAGGGGATGAACACGGCCAGCATGCGCCGTCCCGTTGCGGTCTCGACCTCCCGCAGTCCTTCCCCGGTCACGAAGCCGATGGCGTAGATCCCCGGATGTGGGTAGGGCACGGCCACCACCCGCTGGAACTCCGAAGGCCGCTTCTGGGAGACCAGGAAGTCCGTCAGCTGGCGGAGGGCGGGATAGAGGTGGCGCATCCCGGGAAGGCGCAGGAGTCCCTGTTCGGCGATCTCCAGGAGGTGGCGTCCGAAGACGTTATGGACCAGGAGACCGGCGCCCAGGACCAGGGCCACGAGGAGCAGGAGGGCCGTCAGGTCCGCCGCGAGCTGGAGCTTCAGAGGAAGAGGGACGGCATGCCCGGGGAAGAGGAATTCGGCGATGTGGCTTCCCCCCATGCCGTGCACGAGGTCGAAGCCCTTGACGATGATGAGGGTGATCAGGAGGGTCGGCAGGACGGCTGCCAGGCCCGTGAAGAGCAGGGCCTTCAGGCCGAAGCTGCGGGGAGGCTGGGGATCCATCCCCCTCAGCCTAGTGGGCCGGGGGGGAGGGTGCAAGCTCGGGCCGTTTGGGGCTGGACCCGGAACCCCGTACTCAATACCCTCTTGGAATGAGAACGGTCGGGATCGCTCTTTCGGCTCTTCTCCTCGCCGGCTGCTCCGGGAGCGGAGCGGGGAAGCCCAGGTCAGGAGCCCTCGACTCCGGGGACATCGACCAGATTGCGGAGGAGATGCTCCAGCTGGAGCAGGGCCTGCAGGATGACGTCCGGGATCCGGGGCTTTCCGAGGAGGAGAGGGAGGCGGTCGAGCAGGAGATCGATGAGATCGAGCGTCGGGATTCGAACCCTCGTAAAGGAGACGGAAGATGAAAATGCTATTGGGTCTCGCGGTTGTCGTGGTTGCCCTGGCCGGATGCGGGAAGTGCGGATCCGGGGACGGCTGTTGCTCCAAGGATGCTGCGGCCAAGGCGGCCTGCGGCAAGGACTGCACCAAGCCCTGCTGCGCTCCTGCCAAGAAGTAGCCCGCCTGTCGGCGGGATGATGCGGTCATGATCCGGGTGGAAGGGCTCTCCAAGGCCTTTCGCGTCGACAAACGGCGCGAAGGGCTGAGGGGGGCCCTTCGCGACCTCTTCCGACGGGAGCAGACGGAGGTCCGCGCCGTGGACTCCGTCACCTTCTCCGTTGCCCAGGGGGAGATGATCGGACTCATCGGCCCGAATGGCGCCGGCAAGTCCACCACCCTCAAGATCCTGACGGGCATCCTGGTCCCCTCGGCGGGTCTCGTCGAGGTGAACGGCCTGGTCCCCTGGAAGGACAGGATCCGCCACGTCGCCGGCATCGGCGCCGTCTTCGGACAGCGCTCCTCCCTCTGGTGGGACCTTCCCGTCGGGGACTCCCTGCGCCTCCTGGCGGAGATCTACGGCGTCCCGCCGGACCGATACAGGAACCGGATGGCGGAGCTGGACCGCCGCCTGCAGATCTCGAAGTACATGCTGGTGCCCGTAAGGAAGCTCTCCCTGGGGGAGCGCATGCGTTGCGACCTGGCGGCGGCCCTCCTCCACGAGCCTAAGGTGCTCTTCCTCGACGAGCCCACCATCGGCCTGGACGTGGTGGCCAAGGCCGCCATGCGGGGCTTCCTCAAGGAGGCGAACCGGGACCTGGGTGCCACGGTCATCCTGACCACCCACGACCTGGCGGACATCGAGGAGCTCTGCACCCGCATCCTCCTGATCGACAAGGGCCGCCTCCTCTACGACGGTCCTCTCGAGGCGCTCCGCCGCCGCCACGACGTCCAGGCCCGCCTGAGGCTGGAATTCTCCCGTCCGGTTTCGCATGCCGAGCTGCTGGCCGCCTTCGATGGCCCGGGGGTCGCATGGGAGGACCAGGGGGGATCGCGCTGGGAGGCTGCGGTGGACCGCCGCCGGACCCAGCCGGTGGATCTCACCCGGGCCCTGCTCGGGAGCCTGCCCGTGGCCGACCTGGCCCTGGCCCCGACCCCGATCGAGGAGGTCGTGCGCCGGATCTACGCGGAGGGGGCGGGGGACGCCAAAGGATGAGGGCCTATGCCGCCTACGCCCGCCTGGCCTTCCTGCAGATCCTGCAGTACCGGCTCCGCTACGTCACCGGCATCCTGACCTATCTGGTGTACGTGAGCGCCTACGTCTTCCTCTGGCGGGGCATCTACGGCGGCGCCGAGGAGCTCGGCGGGTTCCGCACGGCGGAGATGACCTCCTTCCTGGCCCTGGGCTGGATCTTCCGCTCCTTCTACTTCAACAACATCGACCGGGAGGTGGCCGCCGAGGTGAGGGAGGGGCGCATCGGCGCCCAGCTGCTGAGGCCGGTCTCCTACCCTGCCGCCAAGCTGGTCTCGGCGCTGGGGGAAAGCGCCTTCCGCCTCCTTTTCTTCACGGCGCCCATCGCCCTGGTGGTGGGGCCCCTGTTTCAACTCCAGGGGCCCGCGGGGGTCCGGGCGGCGGCGGCCGCTTCCCTCAGCCTCCTCCTTTCATTCCTGGTGATGGCGGGGCTCAACTTCCTCCTCTCCCTGGCAGCCTTTCCGCTCAAGCAGATCGAGGGATTGATCTATGCCAAGCACGTGGCCCTCCAGATCCTCTCGGGCCTCCTGGTGCCGCTCAGCTTTTTCCCGGATACGGTCCGGCGCGTGCTGGAGGCCCTGCCCTTCGCAGCCGTCAGCCAGTCCCCGGTCCTGATCTGGATGGGCCGGGACGCGTCGCCGTGGCGGACCCTGGGCGTCCAGGCCCTCTGGGCGGGCACGCTCTGGGGGCTTTGCACCTGGGCATGGTCCAAGGCCATGAAGCGCCTGACGGTGCAAGGCGGATAGATGAGGGTCGCCTGGCTGTACCTGCGCCAGTACCTCAGGGTCCGCCTGTCGTACCGGGGGGATTTCCTGGCGGAATTCCTGGCCGAGTTGCTGGGCACCGCGGCCGGCCTGGCCTTCCTGGCCGGGGTCTTCGGGGGCGCGGGGGTTTCGGCCATCGGCGGCTGGCCCCGGGATACGGTCCTCTTCATCTATGGATTTTCCATGCTGAGCATGGGACTCTTCGAGATGCTGGGACCGGCCCTGTACCGCTTTCCGGAGACCTACCTGATCGAGGGCCGCTTCGATCAGGTCCTCCTGAAGCCGGTCTCGCCCCTGCTTCAGGTCCTGCTGACGGGCTTCAACCCGATGGGAGCCACCGAGATCCTGGCCGGCCTGGTCCTGATGGGATGGACCTCGCACCGTCTGGAGCTCTCCTGGGGGCCTTTGAGCGCACTGGCCGCAGGAGGGATGGCGATTTCGGGCGGCGTGATCCTGATCTCGGTCTTCCTGGCCCTGACCTGCGTGAGCTTCTGGTTCGAGGACCGTTTCGGGGTCCAGCCCCCGGTCTTCAACTGCATCGTCTTCGGACGCTATCCCATCGAGGTCTTCCATCCGGCGGTGAGGTTCCTGCTGAGGTTCGTCATCCCCTTCGCCTTCATCGGCTACTACCCGGGAGGGCTCTTCGTAGAGGCTGGGCGCTGGTCGGAATCCACCCGGATGCTGGCGATGGCGACGCCGCTGGTGGCCCTGGCCTGCATTACGGCTTCGGGCTTCCTGTGGCGTCTGGGGGTGAGCCGTTACCGCTCGACGGGGAGTTGAATTCCGTAACATGCCTGTATGTCCTGATCCTGATCCCGTCACCAGGAGCCTGACCGACATGCCGGAGGCAGAGGGAACAGGAGGAGAAATGACCGACGCCGCCCTTCACGCCCGTGCCACGGGCGGGGACCGCCAGGCCCTGGGCGCACTGCTGGCCAGGCACGCCGGGGCGGCCTATGCCGGGATCCTGTCGAGGACGGGGCGGCGGGGGGAGACCGAGGACCTGGTCCAGGAGACCCTGAGCCGTGCGGTGGCCGCGGTCGGGACCCTGAAGGAGCCGGACCGCTTCGGGTCCTGGCTCTATGGGATCGCGATCCGCGTCTGCTCGGAGCGCTTCCGGAAGAAGCCCCTGGAGGGCCTCTCCCTGGAAAACCTTCGCTTGGAGTCCCAGGCTCCGGCGGCAGAAGGGGCAGATCCCGACGGACGCCTGGAACTCCTCTCCCGGGGGCTCGGGGAGCTTTCGGAGTCCGACCGGGAGGTCCTCGTCCTCCATCACATGGAGGGCCTGGACTACGAGGCCCTGGGCAGGATTCTGGGCCTGAGCCGTGCGGGCGTGAGCCAACGGCTCTCGAGGGCCAGGACGAGGCTGAGGGAGAGAATGGCCACGATGGAAAAGAACATGGAAAAGGGGGATTCCTGATGGACTGCGAGGCTTTCCGGGACCGCCTGGATCCCTGGCTCGGCAATCATCTCGAGGCCGCGGAGCTCGACGGCGCCCGGGCCCATCTCTCGGTCTGTGCCGCCTGCCGGGACCTGGCCGAGGGTGCCCGCCGGGACGCCGAAGGACTCGATGCCCTTCTCTCGGGAGGGGACAGGACCCGCCTGTCAGGGATGGTTTCAGGCGCCGCCCGCCACGGAGGACTTCGTCCCCGCTGGCTGCCCTGGGCGCTCGCTGCGGCCGCCCTTCTGCCGGTTTTCTGGGTCCTTGTCCCCGGGCTCGGGCCGACTCCTTCCCCTGTTTCCCCCATAGTGGCCGAGATGGAGCATGCCAATGGCCCCGTGCAATGGCTGGATGCCGGGACCGGGATGTGGAAGACCCTGACGGCGGGATCTCCGGTGTCCTCCTCGGGCCGGATCCGCACGCCGCAGGGCTCTCAGGCGTCCTTCCGCTGCGAGGACGGGACCCGGGTCTGCCTGAATGCCGGAAGCCAGGTCGTCTTCCACAGTGACCGCCACCTGGAAGTCGAGCGCGGACAGATCTGGACCCTGGTGGCCTCCTTTGATGCCCCGATGAGGATCGACGTGAAGGCCGGGGCCGTGACCCCCCTGGGCTGTGTCCTGGACGTAGCTGTGACCGAACGGCAAAGCCGCCTCACCACACTCTCCGGAGCCGCCCTCTTCCGGGATCTGAAGGGGGGACGCCGCACCGTTACGACGGGGAAGTCCTGTGCGATCCGGGAGGGGCGGCTCGGCATGCTGGAGGAAGCCCCGAGTGCGGACGAGAGCGAGGCCTGGGTGAAGATCCTCAACCCCTGGGTCGAGCCGGATCCTGAGGCTCCGGACGCCGAGGGGCTTCTGCGCTATGTGGAGTCCGCAGGTTCCAGGAAGGATCCCCAGCGGCGGCGGAGCGCTGCCGTACGGATGGCTTCCCTGGCCTCGCTCCGCCATGCCGGTGGCTTGGTCGGACTGCTGTCGGATTCCGATGGGGAGGTGAGGGTGGCCGCAGCCGCGGCCCTGGCCCGAGTGGCTCCCGAGCCCCGACCCGCGCCGCTGGATGTGGCGCAGTGGAAGGCCCTTCCGGAAGACGGCGAGGACCTGGAGAAAGCCTCGGAGCCCTGGCAGCTCTGGTGGGCCGGGAGGGAATCAGGAATCCCCCGTACGCGCTGAGCAGGTTCTGCCCACCCTTTCCTCCAGAACCCTTTTGGAGGATCTCCGATGAAGAAAGTCGCCGCTCTGCTTGCGCTCTCCCTGGCCCTGCCCGTCCTGGCCGGCCCGCCCCTGCTCTGTCATCCCTACGGTCCTGTGCTGAAGGAGGCCTTGCCCCCACAAATCGATGGGATCCTGGCGCGTCTGATGGCCGAGCCCGAGACCTTGGTTCGTCTGGAGATCCTCCGGAACGTCGTGAACAACGGGGACTGCAAAGGAGGGACGCGAAGAGCCGTGCTAGGGATGCTTGAAAAGGTCTCCTCGAAGGCTTCCGAAAAACACCGCAACTTCGATGTCGCGAACGGCGGGAAGGTGCCTCCCGACACGGCGGAGAAGATCAGGGCGGAGCTACTGGTGGCCAGACACCGTGCCGCTTTCGAGGTGCTTGCCGCCAAGGTGATCTTTCGGGGGAATGATCCCGAAAAGCAGGTGCTCAACGAGCTTCGGAAATCCGTAGTGGAGGATGTTTCCTCCGATCCGGCCGCCTGGTACCTCCTGGCCCGGGCAGTCACTCCGCTCATGAGGACCGGCACCCTGGAAGAGCACGCCCAGGCCTTCGTGAAGGCCCATGAGCTCACCCAGGCCCTGCCCGAGGGGGATGTCCGGGCGCATCTCGAGATGGCTCTGGCCCAGGATTTGGAGGTCCTAGAAAGGCATGTGGTGGATGGGAGACTGAAGGAGCCCAAGCGTGCTCCTTCTTCTGCCGAACGGCTCGCCATTTTGAAGGAACTCTCTCTGGAGAAGAAAGGATAACCCATGCGCCGTAGCCTCCCATTTCTCCTGTCTCTTCTCCTCGTCTCCTCCCTTCAGGCCGAGGACCCTCCCAAGCTCGTCGTCCACGAGTGGGGGACCTTCACCTCGGTGTCCGGCAGTGACGGCGTCGCCCTGGAGTGGAGGCCGCTCTCTGGCCCCTCCGATCTTCCCGGCTTCGTGCACGGGGCGGGAGGAAACATTCACGGATCCCGCAGCTACGAGGCCGGGGACTGCACCTGTCCGGAATGCATCCGGACGAATCATGCGGACTGCCGTTGCTGCAAAAAATGCATGAAGGGGACCGTCCGTATGGAAACCCCGGTGATCTACTTCTACGCCGACCGGGAATGCGAGGCTTACGTTCAGGTGGGATTTCCCAAGGGTCGGATCACCGAATGGTACCCCTGGGCCCAGGAGGCCAGCCCCGGCCGAGGGATCGATTGGGGGCGCTTCAAGATCCTTCCCGGTGCCAAGGCCGATCTTCCCACGGAGAAGGGCGACGATCACTACTACGCGGCCCGGGAGACGGATTCCGCCCTGTTGCGCGTCTGCGGCTCGAACGGGAGGTCCGAAACCGAGAAATTCCTCTTCTACCGGGGCGTGGGAACTTTCGCTCTACCCCTGTCGGCCACACTCCAGGAGGATACGCTCATCCTCCACAACGTTCAGACGGGACATAAGCTGTCGGACATCCACTACCTGGCTTTCTTCGGGGATGCGAAAGGGGGGAGCCGGGGATGGTGCGGCCAGGTGGCAGGGGAGACCCAGGCCGGGATGAAGGTCTCTCCAGGAGTCTGGAAAAACGGCAAGCTTGGTGTCCCGGCGAAGGAGTTCAAGGAGGACCTCCGCCGCATGCTGGTCGCTGCCGGCCTCTATGAGAAGGAGGCCGTTGCCATGATCGAGACCTGGAAGGACAGCTGGTTCGGGCCTGGACTCAGGGTCTTCTACATTCTGCCCCGCGAGGAGGTGGACCGCATCCTGCCCCTGACGATAGCGCCCACCCCGGGGGAGTTGAAACGGGTCATGGTCGCCCGCCTGGAGATCCTCACCCCTGAGCTGGAGAAGGAGATCCTGGACCTGGTGGACGCCGGCAGGATCGAGGAAGCCGTCAAGAAGCACGGCCGCTTTGCCGAGCCCGTCCTCAAGCTTCTCCTGGCCAAGGAGAAGGACGCCGGCCGCCGGAAGGAGATGGAGCGTTTCCTGGCCAATGGGCGCGGGGAGCGATAGGCCGCCTCATCCCGGCAGGATGCGCCAGATCCCGCCGTCGAGGGAGATCAGGGACAGTTCGCCCTCTTCATCCTCCGCGAACGAGGAGATGGACAGGCCCCGCTCGGCAAGGAGGACGCTGGTTGCTCCCGGCCTCACCCCCCAGACCTTGCCGGAGACATAATCGGCATAGAGGTACATCCCCGCCAGTGCCGGATGCCGCCGCCCCCGGTAGACGTAGCCGCCGATGACCGAGCTTCCCTCGTCCGGGCCGTACTCCGCAACGGGAGGAAGGAAGATGGGCTGGGGACCGGACGCCTTCCGGAAGGGCCTGCTGCCCTCCCTCCGGTTCCACCCGTAGTTCCCGCCCCGGACGATGCGGTCGACCTCCTCCAGGGCGTTCTGGCCGTTGTCCCCGGCCCAGAGGTCCCCGGTCTGGCGATCGAAGGAGAAGCGCCAGGGATTGCGTAGGCCCAGGGCGAAGATCTCCTCCCGCCCCGTCCCGCTCCGACCGGCATAAGGGTTGTCCCGGGGGATCCCATAGGGCCTGCCCTCCGACGGATGGTCCACGTCCAGCCGGAGCATCTTGCCCAGCAGGGAGTGGGGATTCTGGGCGTTGTCCTGGGGATCTCCGGCACTGCCACCGTCCCCAAGGCCCAGGTAGAGCAGACCGTCCGGCCCGAAAAGGAGGCCGCCGCCGTTGTGGTTGGCATAGGGCTGTTCGATGGACATGAGGATGGTCTCGGAGGATGGATCCGCCGCCGTGGCGCCGGGACGGACCTGGAAGCGGGAGAGGAGGGCCCGGTGGGAAATTCCGCCCCGCCAGCTTCTCCGGTCGGAGTAATAGACGTAGAAGTAACCGTTAGAGAGGAAGCGGGGGTGGAAGGCCATGCCCAGGAGGCCGGTCTCCCGCCCCTCCCGCAGGACGCTCTCCGAGAGGTCCAGGAAGCAGGTGGGTTGCGCGGCGTCGGTGAGGTCCGGGAAGGCCAGGATGCGACCACCCTGCTCCACAACGAAGCGCCAGCCGGGCAGGCAGGCCATGAAGATCGGGCGCTGGAACCTCAGGGCGGGCCAGGCGTGTTCCAGACGGATCGCGGGTGTACGGACACAGCCGGGACCGGGGCTTGCCAGGACGGGGATCGCCAGGGGCAACAGGACGACGACGGTGTGCCTCAGACGCATGGATGCATCGGATGGTGCGCCGGTGGCCTTGAGAGCATACGGGTATTCCCGGATATGATCCCCCCCGGCCATGTCGGCGGCATCCATCCGTCCTTTCCGCCTGGAGCTTCCCTCCGGCCCTCCCGTGCGGGGGGACGTCCACCTGCCTGCAGGGAAGGGACGCTTGCCCGTTGTCGTGATCTGTCACGGGTTCAAGGGCTTCCGCAACTGGGGTTTCTTCCCCTGGGTGGCGGAGCGCCTGGCTGCCGCGGGCTTCGCCGCGATCCGCTTCGACTTTTCCTTGAACGGCATCGGGGAGGACGGCCAGACCTTCGACCGCCTGGATCTTTTCACCCGCAACACCGTGACCAGGGAACTGGGCGATCTCCAGCGCGTCCTGGCCGCCGTGCGCGGCGGGGAGCTCGGAGACCGCCTCGATCCGGGCCGGATCTCCCTGCTGGGGCATTCCCTGGGCGGGGGCGTTTCCCTTTTGGGCGCCCTGGAGGATCCTTCCGTGCATGCGGTGGCGACCTGGGCCTCGGTGGCCCATTTCTTCCACGGGACCGATGCCGGACTCTGGAAGCGCCAGGGCCATCTCGATTTCCTCAACGCCCGCACCGGCCAGATCATGCGCCTGGACTACGAGGTCTTCGAGGATCTCCAGGCGAACGCCGCGAGGTATGACCTTCTGACCCGCCTGCCCGCCCTCCGCATCCCGGTCCTCCTGGTGCACGGAAGCCACGATGCCTCGGTGGGACCGGAGGCCTCCGAGAGCCTTGCGCGGAGCCTGGAGGGGAGGGGGACCCTGCACATCCTTCCCGGCGCCGGGCACACCTTTGGCGCCGTCCACCCCTTCGGGGAACCGACCCCGGAGCTGGAGGAGGCTTTCCGGGTTACGTTGCGGTTCCTTCAGAAACACGCATCAGCACGAACGCATCCACCCTCTCCTCCCGCATCCGGTCGAGGATCTGCAGCCCAGCGGCCCTGAAGCGCCGGAGGTTCTCCTCCTCCGACGATCGGTGGAAGAAGAGCAGGTGGCTGTGCCGGTCCGAATGGAAGAAGCCGTCCGCCGGCTCCCCCGGGCGTTCGAAGTAGGTCGAGAAGAGGAGGATGCCTCCGGGCGTCAGCATGTCCGCCGCACCCGCGAACACGGCCTCCCGGTCCCCTGCCTGGGGCATGTGCTGGATGACCTCGCAGAGGGAGACCAGGGGGAAACGGGCCAGCGGGGCGACCTTCGTCCACTCCCTCGCGAGGTCGGCCTGCACGGTCTCGGCCCCCGGCAGTCGGGTCCGGGCCTTCTCCAATGCCGCGCCGGAGAAGTCCACCAGGACCAGGTGGTCCGCGACGCCGGAGAGGACCTCGGCTGCAAAAGAACCGTCGTGGCTTCCCAGATCGAGCGCGGCATGGAATCTCCGGCCCGACACTCGGGCCTTGAAGAAGGCGTTGGAGGCCGGGCAGGTGGGATGCTCCCCGCGTACGGCCTGCAGGTCCCTCAGTCGCCTCTCCTCGACCGGATCGTAGGTCTTGCGCTTTCGGTCGAATTCCTCGGGCGTCAGGGGGAGGAGGGGCATCAGGCCTTCCCCAGCAGGGCGGCCACGGCCTTCTCCAGCGGGGTCGGGCGCCAGCCGAGTTCCCTGCCGGCGAGGTCGGCACGGTAATAGACGTGGCGGGAGATCATCCAGGCCATGTCCATCGAGAGCACCGGGTGACGGCCGGTGAATGCGGAGATGCGCTCCAGGCTCCAGGCCACCGGCAGGGCCGCCGCCCTGGGCAGGGTCAGGAAGGGCGGGCGGGAACCCGCCACCCGGCAGACCCGGCGCATGAACTCCCGGTGGGGAAGGTTCTCGGCGCCCAGGATGTAGCGGGCCCCACGGCGGCCCTTGCGCCAGGCCAGGAGATGCCCTTCCACGACGTCGGCGATGCCCACCCAGCAGAGGCCTCCGGCCGGGGCGACGGGCACCCTGCCCGCGACCAGGGATTCGAAGAGGTTGGCTGCATAGTGCCGGTTGGGGCGGATCCCGTAGATCACGCCGGGATTGACGATGACCGCATCCAGGCCGTCCTCGACGGCACGCTGGACCTCGATCTCGGCCAGGTGCTTGCTGCGGGGATAGGTGAAGGAGGCGGATTCGGCCGAGAAGGGGCTGGATTCGTCGGCGGTCTCGCCTTCCGGGGGGAAGCCCACGGCGGCGACGGAGGAGGTGTGCACCAGACGGCCGACCCCCGCGGTGCGCGCGGCCGCACAGACGTTGCGGGTGCCCGTCACATTGACCTCATGCTGGAGGCGCTCCGTCCCCCGCCACATACCCAGGCCCGCAGCGGCGTGGAAGACCGTCCCGCATCCTTCCATCGCCCCGGCCAGGGAGGCGGGATCCTGGACGTCTCCTTCGACGAAGGAGATCCCCAGGCCTTCCAGATGGGTCCTGTCGGCCGTGGGGCGCATCAGGGCCGCCACCTGATGGCCTTCCTGGAGCAGTCTCCGCGCCAGATGGCTCCCGACGAAGCCCGAGGCTCCCGTGACCAGAACCCGGCTCATCGGGTGGCCTGCAGTCGGGGGTCCAGGCGTTCCCTCAGGGCGTCGCCGAGCAGGGTGAATCCCAGGACCGCGAGGGCCAGACAGACCCCCGGGCCGAAGAGGAGCCAGGGCGCCGAGTAGACCTGGTTGCGCGCCTCCCCCAGCATGGAGCCCCATTCCGGGACGCCCGGCTCCCCGCCGAGGCCCAGGAAGGAAAGCCCGGCCACCTCCAGTACCGCCGCGCCCATCTGGGCCGTGGCCAGGGCGAGGAGGGCCGGGGTTGCATTGGGCAGGAGGTGACGGATCAGGATCCGGACGCCGCCCACGCCCAGTACCCGTGGCGCCAGCAGGAACTCCCTTCCGGAGAGCCTCAGGGCCTCGGCCCTCGACTGTCGCCAGAATACGGGCACCGAGACCAGGCCCACCGCGCAGGCCACCTGGGTCAGGCCCGTGCCGAGGATGCCCACCACCACCAGGGCCAGGAGGAGGGCAGGAAGGGCCAGGAGGACGTCGCAGAGGCGGGTCAGCCAAGGGTCAAGCCGGGGACTGGAACCCGAGACCAGGCCCAGGGGGATGCCCACCAGGGCGCCGCAGGCCGCGGGCAGGCAGGCCAGGAGGACGGTCAGGCGTGCACCCTGCAGGAGCCTTGCCAGGAGATCCCGGCCCAGGTCGTCGGTGCCCAGCCAGTGCTGCCGGGACGGCGGTTCCAGGACGGAGAGCAGGTCCGGGACGGGTGCGGGGAAGAACAGGGAGAGCAGGGCCGCCGTCAGGGCGGCCCCGGCCAACCCCAGCCCGATACGTCCGGAGCGGCTCATGCGGGCCTGCGGATCCTGGGATCGGCGGCGGCATAAGCCAGGTCCACGAGGAGGTTCACCAGGAGGAAGGCCAGGGCGGCGGCCACGAGGGCGCCCTGCAGGGCCGGGAAGTCCCGGTTACGCACGGCCTCCACCAGATAGCGTCCGATCCCGGGCCAGGAGAACACCGTTTCGGTGAGCGCCGCCCCGCCCAGGAGGGCACCGGCCTGGAGACCCGCCGAGGTCAGCACGGGCACCAGGGCATTCGGGAAGGCGTGGGCCCAGACCACCCGCGCCGGGGAGAGTCCCCGTGCACGGGCCGCGAGGACATAGGGCTCCGCCATGGCCTCCCGCATCTGGGATCGGGTCATGCGGCAGAGCATGGCGGCGGGTACGAAGGCCAGGGTCAACGCCGGCAGGACGAGGCGGGCCAGGGCGTCCCGGAAAGCCTCGCCGTCCCCGGCAAGCAGGGTGTCGGCCAGCATCAGGCCCGTCTTCATGGGGATCTCCCGTTCAGGCGCCAGGCGGCCGTCGAAGGGCAGTCCGGGCCCGTGCACGCCCAGGGCCCAGGTCAGCATCAGGCCGAGCCAGAAAACAGGAAGGGCCAGGCCCAGGACCGAGACCGCCGAGATGCCCAGGTCCATGCCGGAACCCGGCTTCAGCGCGGCGGCGACGCCGAGGGGGATGCCGAGAAGGACGGCCAGCAGGAGGGCCACCGCCGCAAGCTCGATCGTGGCAGGCACGACCCGACCCAACTCTTCGGAGACGGGTTGGAGCGTCCGGAGGGAGGTCCCGAAGTCCCCGCGGACCAGGCGTCCCGCATAACCCCAGGCCTGGACGGCCAGGGGGTGGTCCAGGCCCAGGCGGGCCCTGAGGGCGGCCAGGGCCTGGGGGGTGGCGCGCTCGCCTAGATACGCCCGGGCCGGGTCCCCGGGCACGAGGTGGACCATGAGGAAGCCCAAGAGGGCCACGCCCAAAAGGGAGGGGAAAAGGGCGGCTATCCGGCGGGTCAAGAATCGTGCCATGGGGGCATCATATTGACCCTTGCGGCATAAGGACTTATCATCCTCGCGGAAATTCACCCAGGAGGTTCTCCATGTTTTCCGTCGCCACTCCCCTCGCCCTCGATGCCACCACCGTCGGTTTCCTTCTGCGCTGGTTCCACGTGCTCTTCGGCATCGTCTGGATTGGCATGCTCTACTTCTTCAACTTCGTCAACGGCCCCTTCGCCAAGACCCTGGATGCCGACACCAAGAAGAAGGTGGTCCCCGAGCTCATGCCCAGGGCCCTCTGGTGGTTCCGCTGGGGCGCCATGGGCACCTTCCTGACTGGGGTGGCCATGCTGGCCCTGCTGGCCATGAAGGATCCCTTTTACTTCAAGGATGGCGCCGGCCAGCTGCAGGGCCGCGCCGGCTGGGTCATGATGGGCGTGACGTTCGCGACCATCATGTGGTTCAACGTGTGGTTCGTGATCTGGCCCCGCCAGCGCAAGCTGATCGGCTGGCTCAAGGCCGGGGAGAAGAATCCGGAGGCCGACAAGCTGACCCGCGTGGCCTTCCTGGCCTCCCGGACCAACACCTACCTGTCGGGTCCCATGCTGTTCGCCATGCTGGCCTCGGTGAACTTCGCGGGCTACTTCGGCCCCGTGGCCATCGTGGTGTCCCTGGTGCTCGGCTTCGGCGCGATGCACGGTCTCATCGGCCGTAGCGGGAAGGTCTCGACCGAGGTCTGAGCGGGGCTACTTCAGGGCCTGCATTCCCGAGCCGAGGCGGATGTCCAGGCTGAGAGTGCCCGGAGGGATGTTCCGCCAGCCGGAGGGCTGGAAGGTCTGCTTCTCCCCCTGCGGGACCACGGCGTACATGATGGGATCTGCGCTTTCCTCGGAAGAGGTCTTCAGGCTGTGCGCGCCGGCGGGATAGGCGGCCAAGGAGAGTCCCTGTTGTAGTGGCAGGCCTCTGATGGAAAAGCTACCGTCCTGCCCGGCCCGGATCCAATGACGTTGGTCGAACCCCCCGTCCGAAAACCAGAAGTGGAGGTTGGCTTCCGGCACCGGCTGGCCCTGCTCGTCCTGGACCTTCCCACAGAGTTCCCAGCCGGCCTGGAGGGTGAGATCAGCCCGGCCGCCTCCGGCAGGTACCAGGACGGGGGCGCTGGGCTGGGCATCCTGGTAGGGTTCGGCCAGGATCCGGTAGCCGGTCGGGGAGTCGGGCAGGAAGCGGAGCTCGAAGGCGCCGTCCTTGGATTCCCCTTGGCCCACCAGCTCTTGATTCTCGGCCTCTTCCCGGGTGAGGGTCTTTGGCCAGCAGGAGATCCGGCAGCTCCCTTTCCAGGGGATTCCATCCGGGCCCAGCACCCGACCTGCGATGGAGTCGCCGGCCGGGGGCAGGGTGATCTCCAGGGTCCTCAGTCCCTTCTCCAGCGGGAGGCCCTTGAGGGAGAGGTTTCGCTTCCAAGTGCTGATCTCGAGCCTTACCCAGGTCAGGTCCAGGTCCACTTCGGCCGGATCCAAACCGCTTCTCCGGAAGATCCCTTCCCGGAAGATGTCGCCGTGTGTCGTGGAGCGCTTCGCATTGGCCAGGTTGTAGAACAGGGAGCAGGAATCCCGGGAAAGCCCTCCGGCGGCGTCCAGGAGGCGGATCTGGAAGCCCACCCCTTGGGAGAGACGGAAGTCCAGCTTCCTCTCCTCGCCGGGAAACAGGGGAGTGAAGAGGGCGGTGGCCTGTTCCTCCGGAGAGAGATCCCAGAGCGTCTTGTCTGGGAAGCGGGCTTTCAGGGCCTGGAGAGGTGCCTGCCAGGATTCGAATGGCAGGAAGCCCTGCTTCTCATCCAGGATCTGGACCCCGAAGGGGTCTTCATGAACGGGGAGGAGGGATGCTAACTGCTGTTCCTGTCGGCGCGACTGCTTGGGCTGGACAAAAGCCTCTTGTGTCCGGTAATGGGGCCCCGGTCCCGGGTCCACCACGATGCGGTAGCGGCCTTCGGCGTCGGTCAGGACCTCGGTGCTCTGCATGCCCTTCGTTTGCAGCAACATCCAGTCGTTCCCGAAATGGATGTCGGACAGGAGCTCGACGCGGATCCCGGCCACAGGCAGGCCCGTCTCCAGGCAGGTGACCTGGCCGTACAGCACGGCCTCGGACGCGGCGGACGGCTTGGCGGCCGGAATTCCTGCCGCGGGGGAGGGAGTCCGGACCGTTCTGTCCGTCGGCCGGGAGGAGGCTACCCCGCGGGATGTCGCCTTAAGGGCCCCGGGAGGATTTCCGGAAATCGCGGGTGGGGCCGCCTGCGGGGCGTTTCGAGCCCGGATCCCCAGTCCGGCGCCGGCCAGGATCAGGAGGGCGGCGGCGCCCATCAGGAAGGGTCTTAGGCGGATAGGAAAGGCAGAGCCTTGGGGGGAGGGGGCCTTCGCGGCCAGCGCCATCTCCCGGAGCGTTCCCGGAAGGGTTTCAGGGACGGGAGCCTGGGAGACCTCGGAGGCCAGGGCCTCTTCCCATGTGGCAGCGGTCGCCAGGAGGATGCCGGCAGTAGCGAGGCGGGATCTCAGCCTCTCCTTGCCGTTGGAGATGCGACGGGCCACCGTGCCCTCGGGCCAGTCCAAGGCCCGGGAGATCTCCGCGTAGCTGCATCCTGCCCGGTAGTGGAGGGTGATGGGCAGACGCTCCTCCTCCGGCAGGAGGCCCAGCTCCGCGTTCAGGCGCTCCGCGGCCTCCTTGCGTTCGCTCAGCATCGAGGGATCCTCCTGCCGGGGCGTCGGGGACGCGGCCTCCTCGCGGCGGACCCGGCGGCCCTCCCCGCGGCGACGGTTGAGCGCCGTCCTGACCACCAGGACCTTGAGCCAAGGGCGGAACGGGAGGGCAGGATCGAAGGATCCCGCCGAGGCGATCACCTTGAGGAAGGCCTCCTGGACCGCATCCTCGGCGGCCCCGCCATGCCCGAGCACGCCAAGGGCCGTACGGTAGGCGAAGGCGGCGTGACGCTCGAAGAGGGCGCCCAGGGCCTCGCGGTCGCCCTGGCGGGTGAAGCGTGTCAGCAGGTCGGCATCCCCGGTGGGTTCGGCGTCCATCTGGAACAGGTTACCCCGTGCCTTGAGGGGTTCTTCCTGGATTCCTACGATTTCGGGGAGAAGCCCAGGACGATCTCGGCAGCACCCTTGGCGTCCAGATGGACCTTGGTCGTGCGCTCCCCGAGCGTCTCATGCCAGGCGGCGATCTCGTAGTCGCCGGGCGGAAGGCTCCTGAGGGAGAAGGCCCCGTCCTCTCCCGTCACCTGGAAGAAGGGATGGTCCAGCACGGCCACCCAGGCCTCCATCCAGCCGTGGTAGTCGCAGGAGAGGCGGATGGCGACCTCGGCCTTGTCGAGACGGGTGGAGGCCCGGCTCCCTTTTCGGGGAAGGTTGACGTTGAAGCCGTCCGAGAATTTCGGATCGGGGGCGGTCTTGACGTTGTGCTGGGTCGGGTCGCTGTTGAGGAACTCCAGGGGCTGGCCCGCCCGGACGGCCGTCACGCGGGGAACGAAGAGGCAGGCCTTCTGGTCGACGAGCACGGTCTCCGCGGGGACGGCGAAACGGCACTTCTCCAGGCCGCTCTTCACGTAGACGAGGGCGTTCTGCAGCCTGCCGTCCTTCACCAGGAGCTTTCCGTCGGGCACGCGATCCGGATGGAGGGCATGGCATTCTGCCTTGGCGCTCATGTCGATGAAGGAGGGCTCAGGCAACGCACCCTCGAAGCGGACCACGCCGGAGATGCTTCCTGCGGTGGCAGGATCGATGACTGTGGGGGGGCCGGCCGGGGCCTCGGGGCCCGAGGAGCCATCCTTGGGCCAGAGCACCCAGGCCCCGGCGGCCAGGACCCCGGAGATGACGAGAGCGGTGGAGAGCCGGTTCATGGGAAGCCATTCTAGCCCGTTTGTGCTAGGATTCAGGCATGAAACGGATCGCGCCCAAGCGCCGCGCCATGCCCAGCCTGCCCACGGAGGACGAGGCCAGGCTGGCCAACATCGCCTGGTTCAGCCGGCTGACGCCGACACAGAAGATCCAGTCGATCGAGCAGGACCTCAGGTTCAGGGAGCGCCTGGCTGGGTTCCGGATCCGGAAGGTCACGCGTGAAGGCTGAGGATTCCACCTACGTCGAGTTGATGATTGCCCTCAATCGGGCGGGGATCCGCTGGCTCCTGATCGGCCGCCAGGCCGTAGCGCAGTACGGAGCCCCGGTGCAGACAATGGATCTTGATCTTTGGGCAGATCCGGAGCCGGAGAACGTGCGTCGCCTGGTGGAAACTGCCCAAGCGCTCGGATTCGAAGATTCCCATGCGACCTGGAATGTTTCAAGCCGGGAATTGCTCATGATCTACAAGGACAGGCAGAAGGTGGATATCTTCCTGATCCGGACCTTCACCAACCTGGACGGCAAGACGATCGAGTTCGAGAAGGCTTATCGAAGCCGGAACGTGGCGGAATCGGCGGGGGATTCGCTCAAGGTGTCCCTGCCTTCCCTGGCAGATCTCCGTCTCCTGAAACGGATGCGCGACTCCGAAAAGGACCGGGAGGATTTGCGGTATCTGGTGCTGATTGGAAAAGGGAAGACCTGACTCAGGCCTTGGCGTCCGCCAGTCTCAAGAGCGCATTCACCATGGATACGGCCACGGTGGAGCCGCCCTTGCGGCCCCGGGCAGCGATGAACGGGAAAGGCGCCGAGAGCAGGGCCTCCTTGGATTCCACGGCGGAGACGAAGCCCACCGGCACCCCGATCACGAGCGCGGGCGGGGGGGTCTTCTCCTCGATGGCCAGCCTCAGGATCTCCAGCAAGGCCGTCGGCGCGTTGCCGATGGCGTAGACGGCTCCGGGAGAGGTCCGCGCGTGCTTGCGCATGGCCATGATGGCTCGGGTCACCCCGGCGGCCTTGGCATCCCGGATCACGTCGTCGTCGGAGATGGCGCAGATCAGCCTGCCCTTCCCGAGCTTGTTCAGGATGCCGACCGAGACCCCGGCCTGGATCATCTGGACGTCCACGACCAGGTCGCAGCCGGACTTGAGTGCGGCCACGCCGGATTCGATGGCCTTGGGGCTGAAGACGACGTTCCTGCCGAAATCGAAGTCGGCGGTGGCGTGGATGGCCCGCTGGACGATCTTGAACTCCTGGGGGCTGAAGGGGTGGGGGCCCATCTCGGCCTCGATGATGCGGAAGCTCTCGGCCTCGATGTCCTGGGGGTTGAGGATGGCGGGGCGCCAGACGGAGGGGGCGGGGTGGGTCATGGGATTACCCTACCCGACCACGGGCCGGTTGGGAAGCTCGTTGGCGTCATCCGGTCTCGGAGGGAAGTGCTTGGCGAGCTGGGCTCCGATCCCAGAGACGGCATCACAGATCCCGTCGGCGAAGCGGTCGGCCTTGAAGGCTTGCGACAGGGAAGCCACGACCCCGTCCCAGAACCCGTCGGGGACCTTGGCGTGGATGCCGACGTCGCCCAGGACCTCGATGGCGTGCTGCTCCGCGGCGATGAAGAGGAGGACCCCGGTGCGGTCCCGGGTCTTCTCCAGGCCAAGACTTTGGAACTCCCTCAGGGCCTGCTCGCTAGGTGTGCCTTTGGAGGGAGGGCAGGACGGCACGACACGGACCACGATCTCTCCGGAGGTCGTCCTCTCCGCGGCGGTGATGGCCTCGGCGATGCGCTTGCGGTCTGCACGGGAGAGGGAGAAGCTACCAGCGGCCACTGGATCCTCCTCCCCCGAAGCTCCCGCCGCCGAAGCCTCCGAAACCACTGCCCGAGGATCCCCCGAAACCGGAACTTCCCCATCCGCCTCGATGTCGGCCTCCGCCCAAGGTATAGGCTCGCATCCCGCGCAGCTTCCATGCGAAGAGGGGGCCGAACAGGAGGATGAAGAACAGGAAGACAAGGATTTCGGAAGGCGGCGCTGAGACTGGAGCGGCGGCCTGGTACTCTCCGCGCACGACAGCCTGGATAGCCTCCACCCCCGCATCCAGCCCCCCGGCATAATCCCCGGCCTTGAAGCGGGGGGTGATGACGCTCCGGATGATCTCCGAGGAGAGGGCGTCGGTTAGCTTCCCCTCCAAACCATATCCTACCTCGATGCGCATCTTGCGGTCCTGGACGGCCACCAGCAGGAGGACCCCGTTGTTACGGTCCTTCCGTCCGATCCCCCAGCCCTGGGCCAGCCGGATGGAGAAGTCCTCCAGGGAATCCCCCTCAAGACTTTTGACCAGCACCACGGCCACCTGGGTGGAGTCCGAGGCGTCCAGGTCCTTGCACCTAGCTTCCAGGGCGTCACGCTGGGCTTCGGAAAGAACCCCGGCGAAGTCCGAGACGTATCCCCATCGCTCCCCCGGTTGAGGGGCGGGGGGGACTTCCAGGGCGGTGGCCGTGCCGCCCAGAAGCAGGGCCAGGGCGAGCAGGGCGCCCCGAAGTCGCATCAGAATTTGACCTGAGGGACCTTCTCGCTTCCGGGGTCTGCCTGGAAGAAGGCCCGGGGCGTCAGGCCGGCGAAGCCCGCGATCACATTCGCGGGGAAGACCCTGAGGTGGGCGTTGAAGGTGCCCACCGCCGCATTGAAGCGCTGGCGCTCGACGGTGATGCGGTTTTCCGACCCCTCGAGCTGGCTCTGGAGGGCCAGGAAGTTCTCGTTGGCCTTGAGGTTCGGGTAGTTCTCGCTGATGGCCATCAGCCGCGAGAGGGCCCCGCCGAGCTCGCCCTGGGCGGCCTGGAAGCGCTTCAAGGCCTCGGGGTCCTTCATGGCCTCCGGGGTCAGCTGGATGGCCGTGGCCTTGGACCGGGCCGAGACGACGGCGTCCAGGGTGGACTGTTCGTGGGCCGCGTAGCCTTTGACCGTCGCGACGAGGTTGGGCACCAGGTCGCTGCGGCGCTGGTAGACGTTCTGGACCTGGGCCCAGGACTCGTCCACCCGGACCTGCTCGCGCTGGAGGCCGTTGTAGGAGGAGACGGCCCAGCAGCCGGGTACGACGAACAGGAGGAGCAGGGCGCCGAGGGCGATCAGGGTCTTGGGTCCGGGCATCTTGAGGGTCTCCTTCGTGGGTTCCGATGGGCCTGACGCGGGGATTGTAGATCCTTGCTCAAGGGCGTGTGGCGAGAAAACCCCGGTGTGTTTAGAATGGGGTCCATGCGGATCCCCTCCTTCTGCGCCGCCGTCCTCCTGTTCTCCTCCTCCGCACGGGCGGACGAGAGCCTGAACCTTGCCGTCGGCCAGCAGCAGGTCCTCCCGGCGGGCAAGGTCACCCGGGTCTCCCTGGCCGATCCCGGCGTGGCCGAGGCGATGCTGGTGGACGAGAAGGGGGGCGAGAGGCGGCAGATCCTCGTCACCGCCCTGAAGCCCGGCCGCACCGACCTCCTGCTCTGGGAGGGCGAGGGATCCGTTCCGCGCCGCGTGGTCGTGAGCGTCGCCGAGTTCAGCGCCGAGCGCTTCGCCGCGGAGATCAAGGAGCTGACCGCCGGCATCGAGGGCCTCCTGGTGCGCACGCTGGGCGACAAGGTGGTCCTGGACGGCAAGCTCCTGACGACCCGGGACAAGGAGCGGATCGACCTCATCGCCAAGGCCTATCCCCAGATCCTGAACCTGACCACCGTGGACCTGGAGGGCCACCAGGACACCATCGCGGAGGAGATCCGACGCCGGGTGGGCAGCCGCGACCTGGCCCTTCAGGCAGCCGAGGGGCGCGCGATCCTGAGGGGCACGGTCCCCAGCGATGCGGACAAGACCGCCGCCGCCCAGATGGCCCAGGCCTACTTCAAGGACGTGGTCAACGAGCTCCAGGTCGCTCCGGACATGGTGGAAGTGGAGGCCACCTTCGCCCGGATCCAGCTCTCGGACCTGAAGAAGGCCGGCCGGAACCTCCCTGCCGATCTCACGGCCCTGCTCACCGGGACGGCCGGTACGGGGCAATCCCCGGTCTATTCCGCCTCGGCCAAGCTGCCCCTCCTGATCGAGGCCCTGAAGGCACAGGGCAAGGCCACGGTGCTGGCCTCCCCCCACCTGAGCACCGTCTCGGGGAGCGAGGCCTCCTTCCACTCGGGCGGCGAGCAGGGCATCCGTGTGGCCGGGGCGAATGTGGCCGACGTGAAGTTCAAGAAATACGGACTCCTCCTCAAGGTGAAGCCCCAGCTCCTGTCCGACGGGCGGGTGCGCACCAGCCTGTCCATCGAGGTGAGCGCCCCGGTGGAAGGCGCCGCCGGCGGGGAGCCCGCCTTCACGACCTTCACCACGGAGAGCGAGGTGGTCTGCGCCGAAGGGGAGGCGGTGGTCGTCTCGGGGCTGCTGGAAAGCCTGCGTGCCCGCTTCCGGGAGAAGACCCCCATCCTGGGCTCCATCCCCGTGCTCAAGGCCTTCTTCTCCACGGAGCGGGAGTCCTTGGAAGAGACCCGGCTGGTCCTGGTGGTCATCCCCCGCAGGGTCTGTCTTGTTCCTGCCGGGCCACCCTCCTCGCAAGAGGGGGGACGAACCCTCCGCGACGCCCAAAAGGCTCCCTAGCGCCCGTGTGCGGCATCGCCGGCATCCTCTCGCCGGGAAAGCCTCCGGATGCCGCTGTCCTGACCCGCATGCTGGAGGCCCAGCGCCACCGTGGGCCGGACGGGCAGGGAATCCTGCTCTCCCCTCCCCTGGCCCTGGGCGCGGTGCGATTGGCCGTCCGGGACGCCGGCGGGGCCTCGGCCCAGCCTCTCTCCTCCGCGGACGGACGGTTCGCCCTGGCCTACAACGGGGAGCTTTACAACGATGCGGACCTTCGCCGTGAGCTGGAGGGGGAAGGCTGGCGCTTCCGCTCCCGGGGGGATGCGGAGGTGGTCCTCGCGGCCCTGGCCCTGAAAGGGGAGGCCGCCTTGAGGAGTTTCAACGGGGTTTTCGCCCTGGCCTTCTGGGATGCCCGCCAGGGCCGCCTGATCCTGGCCCGGGACCGCATGGGCTTGAGGCCGCTCTACCGGGCAGAGTCGGGAGGGGATCTCCTCTTCGCGTCGGAGATCAAAGGGCTCCTTGCCTCGGGAAGGATCCGTGCGGCCCTGGACGGGCCGGCCCTGGCGGAGCTATTCACCTTCCAGAACATCTGGAGCCCGCGCACCCTCTTTGCCGGCATCCTGCCGGTGGCTCCGGGGGAGGTGCTCGTCGCCGAGGGCGGCCATCTCGTCTCCCGGGGGGGCTGGCGTCCGGTCTTTTCAGGTTCCTCCCGCCTGTCCGAAGCCGATGCCGTGGAAGGCCTGAGGGTGCGGCTGGGCGCGGCGGTGGAGCGCCAGCTGGCCGCCGAGGTTCCCGTGGGCCTGGCCCTGAGTGGGGGGCTGGATTCCGCGGCCGTGGCCTGGGAAAGCTCTCGCCTGAGGCCGGGGATACCGGCTTTCACAGTGGGCTTCGAGGGCATTTCCGCAAGCCGGTCCGGGGAAAGGGCCGTGGACGAGGGGCCTGTGGCCAGGGAGCTTGCCAAGTCCCTGGCGCTTCCTCTGCATAAGATCCGGCTGGGCCCCGAGGAGGCCGTCAGGGACCTTCAGGAACTCATCCGCACGCTGGAGGAGCCCCGGCTGGCGGCCTCCTTCCAGAACCTCGCTGCGGCCCGCCTGGCCCGCCGGCATGTGACGGTGGTCCTCTCCGGCGGCGGCGGCGACGAGCTGTTCGGGGGCTATCCCTGGCGCTACGCCCCCATCCTGGTGGGGGCCAAGGATCCCGAAACCTTCCGGAAGGCCTTTCTGGCCGTCTGGGCCCGAGTCCTGAAGCCTTCGCAACAGGCCTCCTTCTGGACCGGCGAGGGTCTTCGGCTCGTCGGCCAGGGGGATCCCGAAGGGGTGCTCGGGGATCTGTCCGCCGGCCTGGACGACCTCCCTCCCCTTCACCGGGCCATGACCATCGAGGCGGCGACCTTCCTGCCGGCCTACTGCCTGTTGGAAGACCGTCTTCATATGGCGGAAGGGGTGGAAGTCCGCGCCCCCCTGTTGGACCTCCCGCTGGTGGACTGGGCCCTGGACCTTCCCGAGGGCCTGAGGCTGGCGGCCGACGGTTCGGGAAAACGCCTTCTGAAGGGGGCCATGGCCGGACGCCTCCCGGCGGCCATCCTCGCAGCCCCCAAGCAGGGCTTCATCCCTCCGCTGCTGACCTGGGCCTCCTCAGAGCCCTGGTCAGGCCTGATGAGAAGCGTTCTGTTGGGGGAGAAGTGTCGTGCGCGCGGTCTCTTCAGGCCCGAGGCCGTTCGGTACGACGTGGAGGCCCTGATCGGAGGCGACCCCAGGCCCCTGCACCGGGTCTGGACCTGCCTGGCTTTCGAGTTGTGGTGCCGGGAGTTCCTGGACTAGGGTGCGGGGAAGTAGCGGGCCCGTCCCCAGGCCCCGGTGATCTCCGGCACGCGGGCGTTCGAAGGCAGCCACTGGCTGTCCTCGAGATCCCCCAGCGTCTCCAGGCAGGCCTGGGCCACCGGGATCTCCCCGTGGTCCATGGCACGCTGGAGGGCCGCATACAGGGGCGAGCGTCCGGTCGAGAGGGCCAGGGCCCTGCCCTTGGCCAGGGCCGCGCGACGGGCCTTGAGGGCGTCCACCCGGGAGGCATCCCCTTCGCCGGAGACCAGGCGCTGGGTCTCCAGTGCCAGCGCCCGCTCCACCTCGCGCATCTGGGTGAAGGTCACGCAGACCAAGAGGGGCAGGACGGGGGCGTAGTCGGGATCGATCCGCAGGGCCTCGTAGCAGGCCTGTTCGGCCATGTGGTCGTTGTAGGAGTAGCCGGGGACGGCACGGCCCATGACCTTGGAGCGCTGGGCGTCGAAATACCATACGGTGCGGTCCGTCTCGAGGGGGCTGCGGGCGATGTCCGGCGCGGCATCATGGTAGCCCTCGGCCAGACGGAAGAAGCAGACGGGAGCGGGAGGCAGCCCGGCGGGATCGGCCCTGGTGATCTTGGTCAGGGCGCTGGAGGCGGCATCGCGGATCTCGGACAGCTCCTTGGGGTCGTCGAAGCGGGCCTTGAGGGCGGCGGTGGCCCTGGCGTCGGCGATCTGGCCCAGCACGAAGCAGACGCACTGGCGCATGAAGGGGCGGGAATCGGACAGGGCGGCCACCAGGGGCAGGACGGCCTCCCGGCGCATCTCCACCAGGGTGACCTGCACGCGGGCGCGGACCTTGTGGTGGGGCTCGTCGATCAGGCATTCGATCAGGGCGGGCGCGGCGGGCGCCCCGATCCGGATGAGGCGGTCCTTCGCGTCGATGTAGGCCTCGAAGCCCTGGGCGTCGTCCTTCTCCCGCACGCGGTCCACCTCGGCGACGAGGGACTGGATCATGGCGGGGTCGGCCGAGGCCCGGCGGCGGCTCTCCTCGGACTTGCGCAGGATGCGCCGGGCGATCTCCTGCAGGCCGTCGGTCCTGGCCAGGAGCATCTGCTGCAGGGCCATCTGTCCCGCCTCGGCCTCCAGGGAGAGCACCAGGTCCGGCTCGGGGTTCAGTTCCAGGAACTTCTCGAAGGCCACGGCGGCCTCGGAGTACTGACCGGAGCGGAAGCTCTTCATGCCGGAGGAGAAGAACTGGCGGAGCTGCTCCTCGCGATCGTCCGCGCGTGCAGCGGGAGCGGCGAGAAGAAGGAGGGAACAGGCGGCGGCGATCCTGGCGATGCGCATCTGTGGGATCTCCTTCGGCTCAGCAGCAACGGAACGAAGGCGAGGCTAGCAAAAGGGTCCAGGGGGAATCAAGGCGTATTGTCCGCGTCAGGACGCCTCTGCTATGCTCCGCCCCGCCCCCATGGCCGACTTCACCCTGATGCCCCCGCTCCAGCCCGAGGATCCCCGCAAGGGGAACAACCTCCTGCTCATGGGGGGGATCTTCCTTCTCGTCTTTGCCCTGTACAGCCGTTTCTTCCTTCCCCAGCCCCCGCCGCCGGTGGTGCAGGCCTCCCTGCCCGGCGCAACGCCTCCCGGGCCGACGGCCGCCGTGGCGCCTCCGCCTGCGCCGCAGATCCTCGAGCGGAAGGTCGTGCTGGAGGGCGGAGCCCTGGGGGTCAAGGTGACGAACAGGGGGGCCGGCATCTTCGAGCTGACCTGCCTGAAGAACGCCGAGTCCTCGGTGCTCTACGACGCTCCCCTCTACACCGCATCCCCCGACCTTCCCCGGATGCCTGCCCTGCTGGCGACCGTCGTCACCGGAGATCGTCTCCTGGGATGGCAGGACGTGTGGTCGATGGAAGAGGTCCCTGACGGGCGTTCCATCCGCTTCACCTGCGACCTTGGAGGCGGGATCTCCCTGGTCAAGACCCTCAGGATGCCGGAAAAGGGGTATCTGGTCACCGGGGAGGTGGAGGTTCTCCATGCCGGATCGGTCCCCGTGACGCTCCTTCTGGAGACCCTGGTGCCTCCGCCGGGGGATGGCACCGCCACGACCGGCATCCTCCAGCAGGCGGAGTGCTTCCTTCAGAGGAGCCCCTCCGACAAGCCCCGCCACAAGATCCGCAGCGCTTCCGATGTCATAGGGAAGGATCTTCCCTGGAGCCCCTCGGAAGAAGGGCAGCAGGACTTCGGCTGGCCCGCCCGCTGGTCCGGGATGACCAGTTCCTACTTTGCCGCGGTGGTGGATCTTGAGGGGGCAGCCATCAAGGCATGGCCCGTGCACAAAAGCGAGGCCATCCCGCCCGCGAAGGATCCTGCCGTCGATCAGGCCGTGCTGTCGCTGACGGCGCCTTCCTGGACGCTGGCGCCGGGGGAAAGGAGGACCCTGGCCTTCCGGGCCTTCGTGGGCCCCAAGCAGAAGGCCGCCCTGGCGACGGTCGATCCCATCCTCCCCACGCTGATGGACAAGCACGACTGGCTCGATTTCCTGAACTACATCGAGTCGGGGATCAAGAGCATCCTGGATCTCCTGTACCGGCTGGCGGGGAACTACGGGCTGGCCATCATCCTGCTGACCCTGCTGGTGAGGGGGGCCATCCATCCTCTCAACCGCATGGCCCAGTCCTCCATGATGATCTCGGGGGAGAAGATGAAGCGCCTTCAGCCGAAGCTGGCCGAGCTGAAGAAGCGCCTCAAGAACACCCCCGAGAAGCTGTTCAAGGAGCAGGGCCGCCTCATGAAGGAGGAGGGCATGAGCCCTTTCTCCACCCTGGGCGGTTGCCTGCCCATCCTCCTGCAGATGCCGGTGCTCTGGGCCCTCTACGGGGTGCTCCAGAGCGCCGTCGAGCTGCGGGGGGCCCCCTTCCTCCTGTGGATCCGCGACCTGGCGAAGGAGGATGCGGTGACGTCCGGCATCCCCCTCCTGCACACGTTGAACCCGCTTCCCATCCTGCTGATCGGAGTGATGCTGTACCAGATGTGGAAGGCCCCCAAGCCGGCCGACCCCCAGATGGCCCAGCAGCAGAAGATGATGATGTTCATCATGCCGGTCATGTTCGGCTGGATGATGTACCACCTGCCCTCCGGCATCACCCTCTACTGGCTGACGAGCACGACCTTCTCCATCGGGGAGCAGAAGTACATCCGCGCCCGTCTGATCCGCCTGGGGCTGGTCAAACCGGAGCCGGTGCCCGTCAAGCCGTAGCGCGGGCGATCAGGCGGTCGAGGGCCTTGCCCTGGAGCTTGTCGGCGTCCTCGGAGCGATGGAGCTTCGGCGAGATCCTGCGGGGCCGAAGCCCTTTCGCCTGATGGGGCGGCAAGACGACGAACATCTTCCCCAGGTCCCTGGTGCGGAGGATCTCCTCTTCGGTCAGGAGCTCCTCGTGCATCTTTTCCCCCGGGCGGATCCCGATGGACTTGATCGGGACGCGGGCATGTTCGCGGCGCATGAGGGCCTGGATGAAGTCTCCGATCCTGACGGCATCCATCTTCAGGATGAAGACTTCGCCCCCCTGGGTGCGGCTTCCCGCGTCCAGGACCAGACGCACCGCGTCCGGGATGCTCATCATGAAGCGCGTCATGTCGCGGTCGGTCACGGTGACGGGGCCGCCCTTGCGGATCTGGGAGAGGAGGACGGGGATCAGGGAGCCCCGGGAGCCCATGACGTTCCCGAAGCGGACCGCGCTGATGCGTGTCCGGCCCTTGGCCCAGGTCGAGCCTGCCGCGATGGCCATGCGTTCGCCAAGGAGCTTTGAAGCGCCCATCGTGTTGACGGGGTTGACGGCCTTGTCGGTGGAGATGACGACCAGGCGTTTCACCCCGGCGTCCAGGGCGGCCTGGATCACGTTCATGGTTCCGACCGCATTGGTCTGCAGCGCTTCGAAGGGGTTGTACTCGCAGGTTGGGACATGCTTCATGGCGGCGGCATGGAAGACGATCTCGGCTCCCTCCATGGCCCGCTTGGTGCGGTAGAGGTCGCGGACGTCGCCGATCATGTAGCGCATCCGGGCGTCGCGCCCGAGGCTTTCCGCAAGCTCAGCCTGCTTGGTGTCGTCCCGGGAGAGGACCCGGACGACCTTGGGGTTGCAGGCCAGGAGCTGTCGGATGATCTCCGTGCCGATGGAACCCGTGCCGCCCGTCACCAGGATGCGTTTTCCTCGGTAGAAGGCGCGGGGGAGGGCGGGCATGGGGCGAAGTATAGCGGCGCCCGGGGGGGCTCTGCTATGCTCCCGCCCCATGAAGGGCATCGTCCTCGCCGGCGGCTACGGGACGCGGCTGCTGCCGCTCACCAAGGTCACCAACAAGCACCTCCTGCCGGTCTACGACCGCCCCATGGTCTACTATCCCCTCCAGACCCTTGCCGACGCCGGCATCCGGGAGGTCATGGTCGTCACCGGCGGCAACAACGCCGGGGACTTCCTCACCCTGCTCGGCAACGGCAAGGAATTCGGCTTCCAGGAGCTGGCCTACGCCTACCAGCAGGGCGCCGGCGGCATCGCCCAGGCCCTGGCCTTGGCCGAGGACTTCGCCGACGGGGAGAGGATCTGCGTCATCCTCGGTGACAACCTCATCCAGGGTTCCATCACCAAGGCCCGCCGCGATTTCGACAGGCAGGGGGAGGGGGCCAAGATCCTCCTCAAGCAGGTGCCCGACCCGGAGCGCTTCGGGGTGCCCCTCCTCAAGGGCAAGCAGGTGATGGGCATCGAGGAGAAGCCGAAGCGCCCGAAGTCGAATTACGCCGTGATCGGGATCTATTTCTACGACGCGGCGGTCTTCGACATCGTCAAGAAGCTCAAGCCCTCCAAACGGGGGGAGCTGGAGATCACCGACGTGAACAACGCCTACATCCGGCGGGGGACCATGACCGCGGAGGTCCTCAAGGGCTGGTGGACGGATGCGGGGACGATCGAGTCCCTGCACCGGGCGTCGAATCTCGTTGCCCGAGCCCGATCGCCCCGGTAGGGCAGAGTTCCAGCGCCTCCTCGGCCGCCGCGTGCTCCCGCCTCGTCGCGGGCTGGCGTCTCAACGTCGCAATCGCCCGGGACGTCACCCGGAAGAGGGCCGGAGCCTGGTCCACGCAGACGCGGCACGCGATGCAGGCCCGCCGGAGTACAAAAAAACGGGGGAGGGCCGGATGGCCCCCCCCCGCGCTGAGATCAGCCTTCAAACGGTCGTTACTTCTTTGCCATCGGCGCCGGAGCGGTCAGGGCCGACCAGCCCCACTGGTCCTCCCAGGCGTACCCGCAGGTGTCCTTGGCATTCGGGAAGAGGAACAGGACAGCCTCGCCGGAGCTGGCGGTGCGGCTGACGCCGTACCAGAGGCCCTTGACGATGCCCATGCCCGTCGCTCCCTTGTTGTAGCCCTTGCGGATCTGGCCGGGAATCTCCAGCCAGCCGGTGAGGAAGTTGGCCACGCCGTGCACGAACTTCCAGCCCATGGGCTTGACGCCATCGGCCAGGGTGGGTTCGAAGATGCTGACGGGCTTGCCCTCCTCCCAGGCGAATTCGTCGTCCAGGGGACAGCCGACGCCCACGTTGTCGGCGCGGTTGGCGGTCCAGAAGCCGAACGCCTCGCCGAGACCGCTTCCGGTCCGACCGATCGCGTGGCCGGGGCCGGAGAAGATCAGGCCCTTGAGGACGCCGACGGTCTTGGACCAGCCGCCGTTGCCCTTGTTGATGAAGGAGACTCCGTGCTCATAGCCCTTGTACGTCTGCATGGGCCACTCGACCCAGCCGGTCACCGCGTCCACGAAACCGCGGGCGAACTTGTTGGCCATGCCCTTGCCAACGTTCTTCGCGGGACGGCCTTCATCCGCGCACAGGGTCACCCGGCTGCCGGAGGCCCCGGCGTCGAGGGAAACCTGGGTGCTGCATCCGGCCAGGGAGAGCACCAACAGACCAGCGGTCAAAAGGCGGGCGTTTCGCATGCTGACCTCCTTACAGGGGTGTGGGGACACGGGCGAAGATGCTACCGTGGAAAGTCTTGGAGCGCAAGGGGTTGGCTTCTGATATACAGCCTGCGTTCCGGTTTCATCTGTCCTGGGCACCTAAGGTCGGAAAGGGGGCTTCGATGCGGAAACTGCTTCTCGGTTCCATGCTTGTGGGAGGTCTGGTCGGGCTCTCGGGCTGCGTGGATGCGCCCACGGTCGGCGCGATCACTTCCAACCGCGGTCCCGTGGCGACCACCGGCGCCATCGGCGGCGGCAAGGCCGGCGAGGCCTCGGCCTATCAGGTGCTGGGGCTCTTCGCCTGGGGGGACGCTTCCATCCAGGCCGCAGCCAGGAGCGGCGGGATCTCCAAGGTCAACAACGTGGATCGCGAGGCCCTCAACGTCCTCGGGATCTTCTCTTCCTACACCACCAAGGTCCAGGGCAACTAGGAAACCTTTGAAGGAGGCGATCATGGTCAAGCAGCGTCTGTGGCCTGCCCTTCTCCTGGGTGTCCTGGCCCTTGGATCCGCCGGATGTGTCAAGGCTCCGACCACCGGGGCGATCATCGCCAACAAGGGGCCCATCACCGTAGGGACTGGCAACATGTCGGCGCCCAGGGAGGGCGTGGCGACGTCCTATTACCTGTACATCCCGTTCGTAGGAGATATCGCCTGGGGCGACTCCAGCCTGGAGGCCGCCACGCAGAATGGCGGGATCGGCACCGTGGCTTGGGCCGACAGCGACAACTTCTTCGTCCTGCTGTTCGGACGCAGGTCCACCATCGTTCACGGTTCATAGTCCAGACGACAAGGCCCGGCGGAGCGCTTATCCGCCGGGCCGTTTCCCTCCGCCTTTCTGCTATCATCCCGGCTTCCATGGGGGAATGCTTGGCGGTGGTCAACCAGAAGGGGGGGGTCGGCAAGACCACCACCGCGGTCAACCTCGCCGTCGCCCTGGCCTGGGCAGGCCGCCGGGTCCTGCTGGTCGATGCCGACCCCCAGGGCAACGCCACCACCGCCCTGGGCCAGGAGAAGCCGGAGGACGCCGGCACGGTCGCCGCCCTGCGCGGGCTCTGCTCCGGGGATGCCGCCGGGGTGCCCGCCGGGGCCGAGGGTCTGACCCTCTGGAGCGGCCATGCCCGACTCCGCGACGTCGAGCAGGAGCTGAGACAATCCCCTGACGGCCGGGCCCGGTTGGGGGAGCGCCTTCGCGAGGTCGCCTGGGACTTCTGCGTCATCGACTGCCCTCCCTCCCTGGGCGTGCTCACGGAAAGCGCGCTCAAGGCGGCCGACGGGGTCCTGGTCCCCCTCCAGGCCGAGTTCCTGGCCATGGAGGGCCTGGCCCAGGTCTCGGCGACCCTGGAGCGGGTGAGGCGGGACCTGAATCCTTCCCTGGCCCTTCGCGGCGTGCTGATGACCATGGTGGATCCGGCGCTGTCCATGGCGGGGGAGATCGAGCGGGAGCTGAGGTCGCACTTCGGGGAGGCGGTCCTGAAGAGCTCCATCCCGCGCGATCCCCTGCTGGCCGAGGCGCCCAGCCATGGCCTGTCCATCCTGGATTTCGCGCCGGATTCTCGCGGGTCTTATGCTTATGTGATGCTGGCGCGGGAACTCCTGCGCACGGTGAAGCCTTCGGTCCCGCCCGCTCATGTGGCTTCCGGGCCGGGGCTGGCGGCGTCCAACTAGGAAAAGAAGGAGGTCGGCATGCCGGAGGAACGTCGGCTGGGTCGGGGGATCGGGGATCTCCTCAAGCTCAACAAGGGCGCGGAGGCCTCCCCATCCCCGGTCCCCGGGGCCCAGTTCCTTCCGGCCTCGCCCGCCCCGGCCGCCGGTGTCGGCCAGCTGCTCCAGCTGTCGCTGGACGCCGTCGTCCCCAACCCCCACCAGCCCCGCAAGCACTTCGCGCCCGAGGTCCTCTCCGACCTGGCGGCCTCCATCCGGCAGACGGGCATCCTCCAGCCCGTCGTCGTCCGCCGCTCCGGCAGCGTCTATGAGCTGATCGCCGGCGAGCGCCGCTGGCGCGCGGCCCGCCTGGCGGGCCTCTCCACGCTCCCGGCCGTCGTACGAGAGATCGCCAACGACCGCATGCTCGAGACCGCCCTGGTCGAGAACATCCAGCGCGCCGACCTGAACCCTTTGGAAAAGGCCCAGGCCTACCAGAAGCTCCTCGACCAGTTTGGCTACACACAGCAGGGGCTTGCCGAGCGCGTGGGACAGGAGCGCTCCACGGTGGCCAACACCCTGCGCCTGCTGGAGCTTCCGGCTTCGGCGAAGGAGGCCCTGGTCCGCGGTGCGATGGGCATGGGCCATGCCCGGGCCCTGCTGGCCCTGCGGTCGGACGCCGAACGGGAGGCCCTCGGACGCCGCATCGAGCAGGAGGGGCTCTCGGTCCGTCAGGTCGAGCAGCTCGTCTCGGGGCAGGCCGCGAATCCGGCCCCGTCCCCCGAGGTCCTCCCGCCGCGCATCTCCAAGACCAAGTCCCCCGACGTGAAGGCGCTGGAGGACCAGCTGCGCCAGATCCTCGGCACCCGGGTGGAGATCCGGCCCGGCCGCGGCCGCAAGGGGAAGATCCTGCTGGAGTACTACTCCGTGGAGGACTTCAACAGGCTCTTCAAGCGCCTGTCCCGCTAGCCGCCCTCAGAGGATGCTGGACCAGTGCCACCACTCCGGCGCGTAGCGCCGGAAGCCGGCGCGCGTCATGGCCCGGGTCAGGATTCTGCGCCGGTCGCGGAAGGCCCTCTCCCGCGGTGAGAGGCGGGGCTTTCGTTCGTAGAAGGCCAGGGCGGCCTCGGGGACCAGGGCGTCATGGTCCGTGCCCATCTCCAGCTCACGGCCTGAGGCGTCCACCAGGGTCAGGTCCACCGCGCCCCCGGTCCGGTGGGAGTCCGGCCTCGTCACGCGGCGTTTCACGCGAGCGGCATAGCGCCAGAGGAGGGCCTCCCGTTCGGCTTCGTCCAGGCCGGGATTCGCGCAGGCCAGACGCCGGCGGAAGCTCTCCACCATGCGGACGTGGGTGGCATAGGTCCGGTAGGCGTCCCAGACCTTGAAGTTCCAGCCTTGGGGCAGGCGTTCCCTTGCGCGGACGAGCTGGCAGGCGACGGTCCGGCGCAGGAAGATCCTGGGGCTTCGCGACCAGCCGAAGCACCAGTAGCGGGGGTCGAGGAGGAAACCATGGGGCGAGAGGTCGGCCAGGTTCGATTTCTTCATGGCGCCCGAGGATACACGAGCGGAGGGTGGGGAGGGTATCATCCCCCGCGAAGGGAGGCCTCATGAGGATGCTCCGTTTCCTGCCGCTTCTTCTCCTGCTGGGTTGCGTTTCCGCACCCCGGGAGGACGTCATCCTTCTGACAGGCTTCACGCCCTTCGGGGGGCGGACGGCCAACGTCTCCTGGGATGCCATTGCGCCGCTGGAGGGGACCCATGTGCGAGGCGCTGTCGTCCGCTGCGTCCTGCTGAAGACGGAATGGGGGGAGGTGGAAGCCCCACTGAAAGCCGCGTTGGACCGCTGGCATCCGGCCGTCGTCCTCTGCCTGGGGGAGGGCCGCCCCGGGAAATACAGCGTGGAGACCGTCGCGCGAAACCAGGTGGCCCCGTACCCGGACAACCGCAAGGCCCTGCCGGGGCGGACGGTGGTCCTCGCAGGCGCGCCGGAGAGCTACCCGACCACCCTGCCGGTGGACGCGGTGGTGGAGGCCCTGGGCCGTCAGGGGTCCTTTCCCGTGGAGCGCTCCGCGGACACGGGAAAGTACCTCTGCGAGGAGTGCTTCTTCACGCTCCAGCATCTGGCCGCCCGCGGGGAGGATGGCGGGATGGCGGGGCCCCACGGCTTCCTCCACGTGCCTCCGTACCCCAAGGAGAGGGTAGGAGATCCTATCCACGCGGCGAACGTGCGCGAGGGTGTGGTGGCGGTCCTGGAGGCGATCCGAGGGAAACCAGCATCAGGAAACAGGGAAAAATTGGAAGGAGAGTTCCCATGAAGCGATGCGTCTGTCTTGCGGCGTTCCTCCTGTTGTCCCTGCTTGCCGGCCTGGCCTACGCCGAGCGGGAAGGCCGCAAGCGCTCCACCTATATGGATGCCGCATACGGCTTCTCCCTGGAGGCCCCCCTCTTCCCGCTGGTGGACCGGCGGACGGCCACGGTCTTCCAGGCCAGCGCCGCCCCGGTGGACGGCTTTGAGGCTAACCTGAACGTCCAGGTCCAGCCCATGAACATGGACCGGGAGCAGTTCCGCAGGCTCTGGCCACCGTGTCTTCCTGTGGCTCTGCACTGTGCATCGGAATGGGATTCATGAGTCGCATCGGGCTGTATCCCATTGGCATATAGTTAGTTGTGACGAGTGTGCTCGGCCTGTGCACTGGGGCGGAATCATGCAGAATGGCCCAGTGCACGACCCATTTGCCAAGGCGGTGGAAGATGGCGGGTATGGCGGTTTCGGCCTCTTTGGCCGTCCAAGCCGGAAGCTCCAGCCAGAACCCTTTGACAAACTCGGCGGCAGAACCGCCAGGGGACCTGGAAAGGGCCACCAGAGCGTTCGGGCCTCCCGGCGGTCCCAACCCACTACCCAAGGTCGGATCGATCAACCCAGCGCGGTCGTGAGCCGGGGAGAGGTCGCCGGGAGGATCAAGGGGGCGGGGCTTGCGGACCCTCCTCGGCGGGAGGCTCCAGGTGCCTGACTCAGGCTGGGACCGGCTCCAGGCAAGTGGGAAGGTCGTTCTGCGGGGCGTTCACAAGGGTCGAGACGGGGTGCGCGGCCATGCTCTCAGATGGGAATGGTCCCTCAGACCACCTTCGTGGCTCCAGGTGGGCAGCTCAAGCATTCTTGTTGTCGTAAAAACCTTCGTACAGAAGCACTGTCAATGGCATGTGCTGCTTTGCGGCAAGGGTGATCGCTTGGTAATAGACTTTGGCGAGATAACGTGCGATCGTGAGTATCTGTGCAGAGTCAAAGTCTGTCGTGGCGCAGTCTATGGGTAGCGCACGGAGTCGATCGATTTCGGTGAGTTCTGAATCAGTGATGGGGGCTGTCAGATCAATCCCCAGTTCCTTTCGGACGGTCTGGAGATCCTTCAAGAGCATTCCAGACGTTGTAATGGCAATCCCTGGGTTGGGAAGCACGGCGATACGTAATGTGTCGCACGGTATAAAGACGGCGCATTCGAAGGAGCATCGTTCAGCAGGTTCTACAGGAAAGAAGTTATCTCTCGGGCCTTTGGTTAGGCCGCAAGCCCAGTATCCAAAAGATGCTTCCATGAGGACGTCGCCGGGCTGGTAGGCAGGTTGGACTAGGGCAGACCTGTTTTCTGGCCAAGGGAAACAATCCGGGAACGCTTGGCAGGCAAATTGTCTTATGGCTACGGAATGGTCTCGAAACGGAGGAACCCCTACATTTCCGATAGGGCCTACACGCAAATAGGATTGTAGGCTGCCCATGCGTCTATTTGATGAGTGGAGCCTGGCCGATGGATTTGCGGAGTTCATTGGCAAGCTCCAACGCTTCCTTTCCGGCTTCGCCGCCAGCACGGCCACGTCCGATCAACTCCTTGACGACCTCTCCTCTCAGCTCTGCTCGGGAGGCATTCTTGAAGGTGCTGGCCAGCTCTGAAAGAGATCTAAGTTCAAAGGCTTTCCCAGCTCCTCCAGGCCCAGTAATAAGAGTCTCGGCCACAATGCCAGCTACCACATAGCCGCCCGCGAGCCTCTCCCCTGCACCATCTAGGTGTTGGAGAGCAGAGAGAGCTTGCCCTCGCCGTTGGAGGGATTCAGCCAGATCGAATTCGTTAGGAATAAGACCGAAAGGGTCGACGAGTCTTGTTGGATGATTCCGGACGTAGCTGTAAAGATTTTCGTGAGAGAAAGGCTGGAAGGGATCTTCTCCGATGAACCTCCCAGTGTCCGGGTCGTAGTACCTAGCCCTGTAGTAGTGCAGGGTCGTGACCTTGCCCAGGGGATTGGTGATCCGGACGAGGTTCTTGGTGACAGGGTCGTACTCGAAATGGGTCTGCCCATTGAGAGCGTCTTGGACGGTATCTGGAAGGCCCTCGGCGGTATAGGTCAGGGTGGTGCTGTGGTTCGCCGCGTCGGTGATTGTCGTCGGATCTCCCTGGAGGGAGTAGCCGAGTACCGTGGGATTCCCCCGGAAGTCCACGGCCCGGCTGACCTGATGGAAATCGACGGTATATTCGAGGGTAGTCTGTGCCCCCCGGCTGACATCCAGGAAACGGACCAGGTCGAGGTCCGTGAAAAGACGGGCATTGTCCAGGTCATAGAAAGTGAAGGTCTGGGTGCCGTTCGCTCGGACCATATGGATCACATCCCCGTTGCCATTCCGGTCAAATTTGGTGGTTCGTCCCAGGGCGTCTACGATCTCGGTAGCTTGTCCCCGGCTGTCGGTCTTGAAATTGGAGGCGTTTCCACTTCCGTCCGTGAAGCCCGCATTCACCGAGTCGGTCATGGTCGCCGGAGCAGGATTGGCGGGCGTGCCCACTCCGGGGGTGTAGAGGCCGATCAGGTCTGAGGGCTGGAAATGGCGCACCTCGGAGGCCGTCGTCTGGGTGGCGATGCCGTTGGCATCCACAGAGACCTGTGTCCTTGGCGGGAATGTGACAGTAGAGAGGCGGCCGTTGGCCCAGGAGAAGGAGAGGGCGGCACCGTTCTCGTCTACGGAAGAAGTCGCTCGGCCCTGGAGGTCATAGGAGAAGTTCCGGTGAGTCCCATCCGGCTGGGTGATCTGGGTGAGTTGCCCGGAGCCGTCCTGGGTGAACTGCGTGGCCCGCCCGGCGGGGTCCTGGATCTGGCTCAGGTGCCCACCCATGTAGGACAGGCTCCAGATGGCCCCTGTGGGGTCCGTTACGCTGGAGAGCATGCCGCTGTTGTAGGCGTAAGTCGTGGCGAGGTTATGCCGGTCGGTCACGGAGGTCTGGAAGCCGTCCACGTTGAAGGCCACCACTGTGCCGTCCAGCATCCTGCGGCGGTAGCTGCCGTCCGTCTCCCGGGTCAGTTCGGATCGCTCTCCACCCGGAGAGGTGAAGACCCTTCCCGCAAAGGTGTGGTACAGGCGGATCTGGGAATCCGTGGAAGGGAAGGGGGTATAGATAATTTTGGAAACAATCAGGGTCCCGTCCGTCGCAACCCCGATGACATTCATCGGGAAGGGGCCTGTCTGTGGATTCCCCGTCGCTACGGAACGAAGGACCCGATGCATGATCCCTTGCGGAGTGACCCGGAAGACTTCTGTCAGAACAGTGCCCATGCCCGACGGAGTGGCCGCGACCGAGCCAGAAAAATAGCAGGTCCCATCCGGGGCGACGGTGAGGTGGCGGATGTCCTGACTCCGGCCTTGGCGCGATTGATCCAGGCTGAGAATCTCCTCGGGGACTCCTCCCTCCGTGACGCGGTAGAGCCTATGCTTGCGGTCCAGGCTATGCATAGCCACATAGATGCGGCCATAGCGATCAATGCCCATCCCGTCCACGTAGCCTCCGATTCCGGCCACATGATCGGGGAGGCGGGGGGCAATGGCTTCCAACTGGGAGGTCGTGCGATTTAGGCGATAGATCGCCTTGTCATTTGGATTTTCACTGTGGGTATAGACCCGACCCTGAGGGTCCACTGCCATCCCGGCAAACCTTGAGCCGTTCAGCGGTCCGTTGAAAATGTTGGTCACTGCACCTGTGGCAACATCGAACTCCAGGATCTCGGGACGGTTGTCCCCGGAGTTTCCGGAAACGAAGCGGTTCACCACGGCATAGAGTTTTGTCCCGTCCGGCGTGAAGGCCAAGGACCCTTGATGCATGAATTCGACTCGGTCCACCGTTACATCCCATCGGGTCGAGGTGGCATCTTTCAGGACGACTCGCATGAAACGAATCGTGTCGTTGAGAGTCTGGGTGTGATTGATGGCGACGGCGAGCAGGTCGCCGGTCATCGCCATGTTGGTCACGATGGTGTTCGGATCGATGGAACCTAACGCGGTCCGGTTATAGCTTGCGAAAGCCGAGGGGGCCTCCACGAAGGCCGGATCGAAGATGGTGGCTCCCTTGCCGCCCTCGGTGACCAATGCGGAGCCGTCCGGCTGAGGGTAGAGTCTCTGGAGGCCGGTGATGTCCCAGCCCTTGCCATAGGGACTCTGGGCGTTGTTCTCGATGATGACGCGGCTGTTCATCGCTTCTGTGACGGGACGCGGACGGGTGGGAATGCCAGTATCCGTGACCACGGCTCCTCCGTAGGTGGTGGTCGTGCCGATGGTGCCGCTGTAGTTGTTGGCCAGCTTCATCCTTACGGGATAGGCTCCGGTAGCAAGCGGAAGGCCCTGCCCCCCGGTGCCGCCCAGGTGCAGGCGTTCGGCGGTGCCTCCGGCTACCGCCTGGCGGGTGATCTGGGTATAGGTCCCGGCGACCTCGGCCTCGAAGGTGGAGCTGAGCGGGACGATAGTAGTGTTGGTGTCCAGATTGGCGAAGGCTCCGATGACAGGATCGGGGTTAGCCGTATCACTCCGGTAGCTCAGGCCCACGGTCCGGTCCGCTCCGAGGCGGCGCACCGGGGGCAGGCTGTGCTCCAGTTTTACGTTACCACCCTTGTAGTCGGTGAAGAATCCTGCCGGATCTCCCACTGCGGCATCCGTGTCACTCTTCTCAGTCGTGGCAGGTTGGTTCGGATTTCCGCCACCTTGTCCGACCCTGCGGATGTTCCGTCCCCAGGTGCCCCCAGACGAGAACCTCGCCCAGTCTCCCTCAATGAATTGCCCGTCCGCCGAGACGGTAGCCATGGGGCCGCCGACCCACTTCTGGTTCACGCGGTCCCAGAACGCGATGGGGAACTGGGTTCCGGCAGGAAGCGGCGTCAGGAGCTTCATCCGCACATGCACGGGCACGTTGAAGACCACGGTCGGCTCGCCGAAGAATGCCGCGATCAGGATGTCGCCCTCGGGCGAAGGCCCAGGCAGGTCCCTCTCCTGCATGATGAGGGAGAGCGTCACGTCGGCATCTTGGGGCAACGCGCCGGGCGGGAAGGTGACCGTGAGGTCTCCATTATGGGCTGTGGCCACGCCTCCGGCTGCCGCCGTCAGGTGGGTGGTGGACTCCACCGGCACCATGTAGATCGGAGGCACACCGGTCTCCCGGGTGGAGACCACTTCGACGGTGCGGTTGGCATAGTGGTAGCTGGGCTTGGTTACCTGGAGGAGGGCAGGGCCGGATGCAGGAGCCGGGAAGGCATATTTCCCCTGGGCGTTGGTGAAGACCGCTCCGGGGACATCCTTCAGGAAGACCTTCACGCCCTCCAAGGGAGCGTCCGTCGAGGCGTTGTAGAGCACTCCGGTGATGTAGCCGGTCTGGTTCGTGATGGGCGGCAGGCTGGAGATCGTGAAGTGCCGGGTAGCTGTGGCGGGGTTTCCGGCGTTATCGGCGAGCGAGACGATCAGGGTATGGTTCCCGTCCGCGAGATCGGCGGAGGGCGTGAAGCTGAATCCCGTGGCGGAAACCGTGGCCTGGGCGGTCTTGTCCACGTTGTCCAAGGTGATGTGGATGGTGGAGACCTTGACCCCGGACAAGGCGTCCGAGAAGGAAGCCGACATCGTGGGGCGGGGGGTGTCCAGCGTGGCTCCCTCCGCCGGAACCAGGTTTGTGATCTGGGGTGCGGTGCGGTCCACGATCACGCTGATTGGGGTCGAGAGCACGAATTGGTTGGCTTTGCGGTTGCCCTGGAAGGCTCGGGCCTGGAACTGATAGGTCCCCTCAGCAAGTGTGGTCAGGCTTACGGCGAAGGCGTGGGTGCCGGTCTTGGTCCTCGGCTTATTGGTAAAAGTCTGAATCAGCGTTCCGTTTTTCAGAAGATCGATGTCCTGCACGTTGCCCTGCTTGGCGCTGTAGGCGACGACCACGTTGAGGCTTGCCTGGTTGGTCGCGAATCCATTGGCTGGAGACGTGATGCTCATGGTCAAGGCAGGCGGATTGGCCGCCGACGCCGAGAACGTCAGGAAAAGTGCCAAGAACAATCCGGCCATGCGTCTCGCTGCGTTCATCAGTTTTTCTCCATCGAGGTAAAGGTCAGCCAGTTTAATTTTGCTTTCTTGGTGTGGAAGCGGGCCACAGCAGCACCCAGGGTGGCCCCTCGCTCGCGGCGGTTGTCCATGTTCCACGCGATGGTAGCGGTGCCGGAGACCCCCGCGAGCCGTCCTGCCGGGATCTCGAAGCTCACCTTGGCCCCCCAGGCAGGGGAGACCTTGTCCGGCCAGCGGACTTGGTCGGCCCGGAAGCCGGAGCGGCTGATGTCCCTGAGCCGCCCCTCGCCTTGAGAAAGGAGGACGCCATCCTTGTGCAGGGTGATGCGGACCCGGAGCTTCTTGGCCGGGAGGCGGGGATGACGGCGGCGGTTCTCCGCCAGGCGTTCTACGCCACGGCTCCGGGCGAACTGGAGAAAGCTCCCCCTGTCGATGCGGCGGTGGCCCCCGGTGGTAAGCGTGATGCCGGGGATCTTCCCCTGGTCGATCCAGTAGCGGAGGGTGGTGATGGGGACGCTCAGGCTCTTGGCGGCACAACCGATACCAAGGCTGGGTCCCGTGGAAGGGGCTGACATCAGGACGGGAATCTACAAGGGCGGGCGTTCTGGAGCCAGCGAAATATGTAGGTCCAAGGACCCGCCGGAAGTCTCAGAAAATCATCAGCTCCTTGACCCGCGCCGCACGGTTCCGGGGCATCTCCATCTTGACCCCCATGAACGCCTCGAACTCGCGGTTTGGGATGCCCGCTCCGAACGGAACCCGAACACCTCCGGCCCGGAGTCGACACCATGAACCGAAAGATCGCGGACGGGAGCCTCTTCACGGGAAAGCCCATCGGCACGGAGACGGTGAACGAGAGTCGGCGGCTGGCGGGCCAGAAGGTTCGTTTTTGTAGGCGGGGTGGGAGTCGAACCCACACGGCCTTTCGGCCCGGGGATTTTAAGTCCCCTGCGTATGCCAGTTCCGCCACCCGCCCGGGGGCCTTCATCCTAGCCTTTGACCCCTTCCGGGCGGATGGATAAAATCCGCCCATCATGGCCGACGAGATGATCGAGGTCGCCGAACGCATCCGGGCCATCCGCCGGAAGGACCCCCGCTACGCCCCGGAGGCCTACCACTTCGTCTTCGAGGCCCTGGCCCACACCCTCAGCCGCGTCGGACAGCGTCGCCACCTGACGGCCCGGGAGTTCCTGGAGGGCATCCGCGACTGCGCCCCCCTGAAGTTCGGGCAGCTCAGCCTCCTGGTCTTCGAACGCTGGGGCGTGCGCACCACCGAGGACTTCGGCGACATCGTCTACAACCTCGTCGACGCCAAGCTCATGGGGAAGACCGACACCGACTCCAAGGAGGATTTCCGCGGGGTCTACGAATTCCACGAGGCCTTCGGGGCCGGCGAGCCCCTCAAGGTCGAGTGGAGCGACGAGGGGTGAGCTCCCGCCATCTCAAGATCCTGCTCCTGCTGGCCAGCGCGGCAGGCCTGCTCTGGCTCCTGGTCGAGCTCCAGGGCGTTCTCCTGCCCGTCCTCCTGGCCCTCCTGCTGGCCTATCTCCTGGATCCCGTCGTCACGAGCCTGATGCGGCTCAGGATCTCCCGTCCCAGGGCCATCGCCGCCCTGTATCTCGTTGGGTTGGCGATCCTCGTCGTCTTCCTCCTGGTCGGGATCCCCTGGGGCGCCCGCCAGGCCGGAGCCCTGAGCGGCCGCCTGTCGGAGCTGGCCGAGAGCCTTCCCGCGTGGGGGGAGAAGGCCGTGTCCTGGATGGAACGCAACACGGGCTTGAGGCTGGGCCTCCAGACCGAGGCCAAGACCCTGGCGGAGAGTACCCGGGACTGGCTGTTGATGCATCGCGCCGACGTCCTGCATACCTCAGGGGGAGCCCTGGACGTCACGAAGAGCGGGCTGAAGTGGCTGCTCGCCTTTGCCATGAACGTCATCCTCGTGCCCGTCTACGCCTACTTCTTCCTCCTGGCCCTGCCCGGGCTTCCGGGCGTGCTGCGCGATCTCCTTCCCGGCTCCTACCGGGAGAAGGGGATGTCGGTCCTGACCCAGATCCACCAGACCATGGCGGCCTTCTTCCGGGGGCGCCTCATGATCTGCGGCCTGAAGGGACTGGTGGCGGCGGTCGGGATGGCCATCGGGGGCATCCCCCTGGGCGTCCTTGTCGGGCTGGCCTCGGGGGGCATGAGCCTGGTGCCCTTCCTGGCCTTCCCGGCGGCGGGGACCCTGGGTTGCAGCTTCGCCCTGCTGGATGGGCAGGGGTTGACCGGGGTGCTCTGGGTGCTGGGCTCCCTGGCGGCCGCGGAGCTGGTAGAGACCGCGGTCGGGCCCTGGCTCCTGGGACGTCAGATGGCCCTGCATCCTGCCGTGGTGCTCTTTTCCCTGTTTGTGGGGGGACAGCTTCTCGGGGCCATGGGCCTCCTTCTTGCGGTGCCCCTGGCTGCCGGCGTGAAGATCCTCTGGCTGGAGCTCCTCTTCCCCTGGTGGCGTGAGCTGTCGGACCGGCGGGAGCTGCCGTGAGCTACGAGGACGACCTGGTCCGCAGGATCCGGCAGGAGAGCTCCGGGGCCCGCTCCGAGGCTGCCCGAAAGGCCCACCTGCTCAAGATGGGCTTCGCGGGAGCCATCGTCGTGATCTGCCTGGGCCTGTTCGCCTTCGAGGTGCTGAGCGGGGTCCGTGGGAAGGGGCAGCTGGACCGCTTGAAGCAGCAGCAGCGCGCGGGACGCGCCCCTGCCCCCCGGGAGGCCGGCTGGACGATGCTCATGGCCACGGGGCCCGAGATGGCCGCCCTGGGCGTGGGGAGCCTCTCCGGCATCTGGTTCCTCTTCCTCCTGATGCGCCTGCGCCGCTTCGACTAGACTCGTGAAGACGCCCGCCGTCTCGATGCGTCCCCTCCTGGGGTACCTGGGTAGGCATCGCGGTCCCATCCTCCTGGGCCTGCTGTGCCTGACCGCCTGCAACTTCTGTGAGCTGGCCCAGCCCTACATCCTCAAGCATTTCGTGAGGATGCTGGAGGACGGCGGTCCGGCCCCTGCGGCCGCGCTGCTCTCCCTGGTCGGCCTCCTGCTGCTGGCGGGCCTGGGCCGCTCCGCCTTCTCCTTCCTCCAGCGCGGGCTTCTCGTCGGGACCTCACGCCGCATCGAGTACGACCTCCGCAACGACCTCTTCCGCCATCTCCAGAAGCTGGCGCCCTCGTACTACGTGAAGACCAAGACCGGGGACCTGATGTCCCGGGCCACCAGCGACATCAACGCGGTGCGCATGCTTCTGGGCCTCGGCCTCATGCTCGTGGTGGACACCCTGAACCTGCTGGGCGTGTCCCTGCTGTTCATGCTTCACACCAGCCCCCTCCTGACGCTCGTCGCCATGACGCCGCTCCTGGTCCTTCCCTTCGCGGTGGTGTCCTTCAACCGCAGGATCCACCTGCGCTACGAGTCGGTGCAGGAGCACCTCTCCGTGCTCTCGGCCAGGGTCCAGGAGAACCTGACCGGGGTGCGTGTGGTGAAGGCCTTCGTGCAGGAGGCCTCGGAGACGCTCCGGTTCGGCCGCCTGAACGACGAGTTCATCCGGCGCCAGCTCGTCCTGGCCAAGGTGGAGGCGCCCTTCAACCCCCTGCTGGCCTTCTGCGCGGGCCTGGGGGCCCTGGCCGCCCTGGTCACGGGGGGATGGATGACGGCCACGGGGCGCATCGCCCTGGCCGATTTCGTGGCCTTCGATTTCTACCTCGCCATCGCCGGGGGGCCCATGGCGGGCTTCGGGGTCATCCTGACCATGTGGCAGAAGGGGAGGACCTCGCTCGGGCGCCTGCAGGAGATCCTCGATACCCCGCCCGAGATCGTGGATGACCCCCAGGCGGAGACCCCGGCCGGGGTCCTCGGGGCGCTGAGCCTGCGCGGGCTCACGCTGACCCATCCCGGCGCGGACCGGCCTGCCCTGGACGGCGTATCGGCCGAGATCCCGGCCGGATCCTTCGTGGCCGTGGTCGGTCCCGTGGGTTCGGGTAAGACCACCCTCCTGAATGCCGTCGCCCGCCTCGTCAAGGTGCCTGACGGGCAGGTCGCCTTGGACGGCCGGGACGTCAACCGCATCACCCTGGCGTCCCTGCGGGGGGCCATCGGGATGGTCCCCCAGGACACCTTTCTGTTCTCGGACACGGTCCGCAACAACATCGCCTTCGGGCGCATGGACGCGACGGACGCCGCGGTGGAATCCGCCGCCCGTCTGGCGGGGGTCCACGAGGAGATCCTCGCCCTGCCGGGGGGCTACGCCCAGGTCATCGGGGAGCGGGGCGTGACCCTCTCGGGCGGGCAGCGCCAGCGCATGGCCATCGCCCGGGCGCTCGCGAAGGATCCCGGGATCCTGCTGCTGGACAACTGCCTGTCCAGCGTGGACGCCGAGACCGAGGAGCGCATCCTCGGCGGACTCAGGTCCTTCTTCCGGGGGCGGACGGCCATCGTGGTCTCCCATCGCATCTCCCCGGTCCGGGGGGCCGATCTCATCCTGGTGATGGACCGCGGCCGCGTGCGGGAGCGGGGGACCCATGCCGAACTCCTGGCCCTGGGCGGGCAATACGCCTGGCTCTGCCGCCGCCAGGAGCTGGAAGAGGCGCTGGAGCGCTCGTAGATGGCCGACCCCTTCCAGGACGAGGAGATCCGCCAGAAGGCCTATGACCCCCGTCTCATGGGTCGCCTGCTGACCTACCTGCGCCCGTACCGCGGGCGCGTAGCCTTCCTGGTTCTGGTGACGGTGGCCCTGACCGCGGCCCATCTCTGCCTGCCCTACCTGCTGAAGCGGGTGATCGATGGTCCGGTGCGGGACAAGGATCCCGCCCGGCTGGTCCTCCTCGGCAGCGCCTACCTGGGCGTCCTGCTTGCGGTGGCCCTCCTGCAGTGGGTGCTGAGCTATGCAATGACGACCCTGGGCCTGAAGGTGACCCGGGACCTGAGGATGCAGGTCTTCGCCCACCTCCAGAGGCTCTCGCTGTCCTTCTACGACCGGCATCCGGTCGGCCGGATGATGACCCGCGTGATGGGGGACGTGGACGCCTTGAACGACCTGCTCTCCTCCGGCATCGTCACCGCGCTGAGCGACGTCTTCCTGCTGGCGGGCATCCTGGCCGTCATGCTGACCCTGCATGCCCCGCTGGCGCTGAGCGTGTTCTCGGTCGTCCCCATCCTCCTGGCCTGCATCCTGTTTTTCCGGCGGGCGGCGGCCCCCCCCTGCCCCCCCAGCCGCCTCAGGGGC